>Ga0208526_10001_pt1 | contig 515818 bp, 512 predicted proteins | sample AntDeeMetVIRHL08_FD_184779 | JGI IMG/M metagenome (GOLD analysis project Ga0208526, IMG submission 184779) | Saline lake microbial communities from Deep Lake, Antarctica, in enrichment culture - Antarctic Deep Lake Metagenome VIRHL08 (SPAdes)... ...
AATGGCCTCCGGCAGGATCAACCGGAATGTATAACCTCCGAGCCTGATTCCCGGCTCAGAGGGGTGTTGGCGGGTTTTGACTTGCGATAAGTCAAAACACCATTGCATGGTCTATGTGGTGTCCGGTCCACCCAGCGACCTGGATGACACCGAACTACCACGGCTCACATCAGATTTCCTCTTACGCCGGAGCGCAGGGGGCGAAATCCTCATCTTCGCGGATCTGATTGTACCCTCCGATGGGCTATAAACCCATCGAAGCGTTTCAGATCCAGCGAAACCGGACCGGGTTGAACGGCCCGAGTTCGCAGGTGCGTTCTTCGCATTAGTCACGATGGCCGGGTTGTATTTAACCCCGTCGAACCATCGGAGCTTCGTCATGCGGTTTCATGACGTGGGAGTGTGAACGAGCGGATAGCTATGTGGATAGGGGCGACAAAAAACGCATCTGGCCTCGAAGGCTACTCGTCGTCGATGTACTCGATCCCCTGTTTCGAGACGTTCGCCTTCGTGATATCGTCGAGATCGTTGAGCCAAAACTCGTCGGCGGCGTCGTCGACCTCGGGGGCGCTGTCCTTCCAAGCCCAACCCTCGTACTCATGAACCTTCTGGGTCCCCTTCTCGCGGAGGCGGAGCGTGATCCGCTCTGCCTCTTCCTCCGAGGGGGCGGGCTCAAGCGTACGGGCAGCCTTGAGCGCGGCCTGGCGGGGCATATTACCGGAGAACTCACTCGGTTCCGATCCGTCTTCCTCTCGAAGGGCAAAGTTTCGCTTACCGTCTTCACGTACCATGGTTTATCCTCCATGCGAACCCAACACACAGTCTGTAATAAATATATCGGGCAAATGAAAGCTGATCTGCAAAACATTTATATATTAACTCCGTACGGGCTAGCGGTTTCGAGTGATTTACGAGCCAATATGGGAGTCGGTCGACGGTCGGAGGACAGATCGCCCGTTCGAGATGAAGCGTTGATCGGTCGGAGCGTTGCACGAACAGCGTCGACAGAACAGGCGAGATCGCTCCTGTGCGGGTAAACAACACTTATGTGTCTGCTATGGCGAAGTTTGACCAGTACAACCGCGATGGTCCGTAAAAAGAAGCTCAGCCCCAGTGGCGCCAAGGACGACGAGGGGGAGTACCACAACGTCCACGTGAACCTCCACGAGGACGAGCTTGCCGTCGCCGGAATGGATATCGGCGACGAAGTGTTCGTTCGGGTCCGAGACGGAAAGATAATCATTCAGAAGGCCGATTCCAGCCCGGAAGATCTTGAACACGACTTCTGAACCAGCTCGTATTTTTCCATAGTACTCACTTTTAAAGGCCGGACTGGGACACCGAGTTAGTCGAGGTGTGCGCGAGCTACCCTTGCGACGGCGGTCGGCGGATTGATGCCCGTGCGTGACGAGACCGAAACGATGGGCGCGTACGATCTCTTGAAGCCGGCACTGTTCGGACTTCCCCCGGAGACGGCACACGGGCTGACACACCGACTGTTACGTGCGGTGCAAACCACACCGGTGACTGAACACCTCCACAGCCGGTTCTCCGTGAACGATCCTCGTCTGCGCGTTGAGGCATTCGGGAACGAGTTTCCCAATCCCGTGGGCGTCGCGGCCGGCTTCGACAAGAATGCTGAGGTCCCGCGCGGCCTCGCAGCGCTGGGGTTCGGTCACGTCGAGGTCGGCGGCGTCACCGCTGAGCAACAGCCGGGGAATCCGCGACCGCGACTGTTTCGGCTGCGCGAGGACGAAGCTCTCATAAACCGGATGGGGTTCAACAACGAGGGTGCCGACATCGTCGGCGAACGGCTCGATCGGGAGCCGCTGCCGGAGATTCCGGTTGGAATCAACATCGGGAAGTCGAAGTCGACACCCCTCGCCGAGGCCCCCGAGGACTATCTATATACCTACGAGCGCGTGGCGGACGCCGGCGACTACTTCGTTGTTAACGTCTCCAGCCCGAACACGCCCGGTCTCCGCGAACTGCAGAACCGCGCGGCGTTAGAGGAGATACTTGGCACTCTTACGGACGCGGGCGCCGATCCTCTCCTTGTAAAACTCTCCCCGGACCTCCCGGAGCCAGCAGTCGAGGACGCGCTCGGAGTCGTCGACGATCTCGGTCTCGACGGCGTCATCGCAACCAACACCACGACATCGCGTCCGAACTCTCTAAAAAGTCCCCAGCAGGCTGAGCGCGGTGGACTCTCGGGGAAGCCGATAGAGCCGATCGCCACGGAGCGGGTCCGGTTCGTTGCCGAGCGCACCGACGTTCCGGTGATCGGGGTCGGCGGAATCTCGGACGCGAAGGGTGCCTACGAGAAGATACGGGCGGGCGCGTCCCTCATCCAGTTGTACACAGGGCTCGTCTACGAGGGGCCGGGCCTCGCACGCGACATCAACGGGGGGGTCCTCGATCTCCTCGATCGGGACGGCTTCGACTCGGTCGAGGCCGCTGTCGGCGCGGATCTATAGCCGGACCGCGCAGGGAGGTTCTACGCCTCGTTACGGACGATAACGACCACGTCGTCCGCCTCTAACAGCTCGCCGTCGCCCTGGTACTGTCGCTCCTCCTCGATCGCGAACTCCTCCTCGACAAGCGTAACACCCGTAACGTGGAGCTCCTCGCCGTCGATCTCGTACTCCTCTTTCGCGAGCGCCGCCTCGATGTCCCCGACCTGATCACCGTACTTCGGCCCAACGGTGGCGTAGTCGAGGTCGATCCCGGTGATCACCGTCTCGACCGGGGCGTCCTCATCGGGATGGACGGTAAGGTCCGCAACATGCATCACGCCCGTGATGTCCTCCTCAAACCCGCGGACATCGGCGTACACCTCGACGGCATCGAGCTCGGCGTTCAGCGGGAGCTGGTTCTTGCTCTTGTACTTTCGGAGGGCACCGACGACTGCCGTGGCGGCCGCACCAGCCTCGTGGTCTGCCTCCAGACCGAGCGGCTCGGGCCAGTCGGCGAGGTGGATCGAGTCGCGCGCGCCGTCGGCGACGGCGGCGTCGACCGCGTCGGGGTCGCTCGCTCCATCGGCGTACATGTCGTGCCAGAGCTCTTCGGTAACGTGCGCGAGCAGCGGGGCAAACAACTTCAGGAACCGCCGGTGTGCCGTCCGGAGCGTGTACGCCGCGGCGTCGTCCTCGCGCTGTTTGACGATCTCGAGGTAGTCGTCACAGAACGTGTTCCAGAAGAAGCTCCGGAGTTCGTCGCGGGCCTTCGAGAACGCGCGATCCTCGAAGAGCCCAGTGAGTCGCTCGATTCGGTCGTCGAGCTCGGCGAGCAGCCAGCGGTCGAGCTCTCGGAGGTCTTCGTCGGCCGGCGTATCCGGGTACGGCTCCGGCGCCAGCGACTCGACGAGCTTAGAGGCGTTCCACAGCTTGCGGATCAGCTTCTCGCCCGCGCGGAGGTCCTTCTCTTTGAACGGGAAGTCGTCGCCGACGGCGGTCCCGGCGGCCCAGTAGCGCGTGGCGTCGACCGGGAACTCCGCCAGCACCGCCTCCGGCTCGACGACGTTACCGACGGACTTCGACATCTTCTCCCGATTCTCGTCGAGGACGTGGCCGTTGATCATCGTCTCCTCGAACGGAACCTCACCGGTGTGCTCGTAGCACTTCACCAGCGTGTGGAACAGCCAGAAGCTGATGATATCGTGGCCCTGTGGTCGGAGGTCGAATTGGTACAGTTCGGGGTGTTCCATGGTGAACTCCCCGGCGTCCTCGTCCCAGTCCCAGCCGGCGTTGATGAGCGGGGTCAGGCTGGAGGTGGCCCACGTGTCGAGCACGTCGTCTTCAGGTTCGAACTCGTCGTGGCCGCACTCGGGACAGGCGTCGACCGGCGGGTCGTCCGAGAGGGGGTCGACGGGCAGGTCGGCCTTCTCGGCGACGACGATCTCCCCGCAGTCCTCGCAGTACCACACCGGGAACGGGATGCCCGAGGAGCGCTGACGAGAGATGAGCCAGTCCCACTGGAGCCCCTCGACCCAGTGCTCGTACCGGGTGAACATCTTCTCCGGAGACCACTCCATCTCCCGGCCGATCTCGAGGTACTCGTCGGTCTTGTCGAGCATCTCGACGTACCACTGCTCGGTGACGAGGAACTCGACGCTCGTCCCGCAGCGCTCGTGAACGTTGACGGTGTGGGTGATATCGCGGCGGTCCAGCAGCGCGCCCGCCCCGTCGAGGTCTTCGACGATAGCCTCGCGGGCCTCGTCTGCGTGCATCCCTTCGTACCCCTCGGCGACGTCGGTCATATGTCCGGACTCGTCGATAGCGACCCGGAGGTTCAGGTCGTGGACCTGGTACCACTCGATATCGTTCTGGTCGCCGAACGTACAGCACATCACGATGCCGGAACCCGTCTCCATGTCGACGCGCTCGTCGGCGATGATCGGCACCTCGTGGCCGAACAGCGGGACCTCGGCGGACTCACCGACGAGGTTCTGGTTCTCGTCGTCGTCGGGGTGGACGAAGACGGCAACGCACGCGGGGAGAAGTTCGGGGCGCGTCGTCGAGATGACGAACTCCTCGGCGCCGTCATCGGTTGCGTCGCCTCCGACCACGGGGAAGGCGATATCGTGGAAGTGGCTGGCCTGCTCGTCGTCCTCGGTCTCGACCTGCGAGATGGCGGTCTCGCACTCGGGACACCAGATCGCGGGCGCCTTCTCGCGGTACTCGCGACCCTGATCGTACAGGTCGAGGAACGACAGCTGGGAGATGCGCTGGACGCGCGGCTCGATCGTCTGGTAAGTGTGGTCCCAGTCGACTGAGACGCCGAGCGACTGGACGTTCTCGGTGAACTGCGCCTCGTACTCGGCACAGACCTCCCGACATTTCGCCTGGAACTCCCGGCGTTCGAAGTCCTGGTGGCGGATATCGAGTTCGTCCTCGGTGAGCCGCTCGGAGGCGATACCGTTGTCGTCGTAGCCGAACGGGAAGAACGTCTCTCCACCGTTCATGCGCTCGAATCGGGCGACGAAGTCCTGGAGGGTAAAGCCGTACAGGTGGCCCATGTGGAGGCTCCCCGATACCGTCGGCGGGGGCGTGTCGATGGAGAAGACCGTGTTCGGATCGACCGGGTCGTCGTCGGGGTAGGCGTACGTCTCCTCGTCGACCCATCGCCGCTGCCACCGCGGCTCGACGGTGTCTGGGTCGTACTCACCACTGGGCATTTCACACTCACGTTCCGCCGGTTCCCCCTTAACGGCCTCGGTTGTGTGGGGCAGGATTGCGCGATCAGCTACGGTCGGGTACCGTCAGACCCGATCGTCGAGGTCGTGTTCGGCGGCCATCTTCGACGCCTCCGTTGCGAAGCGCTCGATCTCGTCGGCCGGGCTCTCGCCGAGCGCATTCTCCTCGACCTCGCGGCCGGCGGTGACCCCGTCGCCCGTGACGAGTCGCTGTTCGGCCAGTTCCTTCGTGTGCATCCGCTCGCCGTCCTCCGTGGCGTAGGTGAGCCGCACGAGCCCCTTCGAGTCGAACTGCCGATCGACGAGCCAGACCGTAGTCATACGCGGCGATCCGTGCCTGCGACGCTTAAAAAGGACGGTCGCGGCGGGCGCAGCGCTCAGCGACGGGGTTCGATCTCGACGATTGCGGTTGGCGCGTGCCTGCGAGCAGGCCATCGGCCCGCGAGCAGCACGCGCGAGGGACGCGGCGAACGCGAGCGGCGAAGCCGCGAGCCGTGAGCCGTGAGGGTGGGGCTTTGGAGGCGTTCACCACGCAGGATCCGATTGCGTATAACCGAGGCTGGGGCTTTGAGGATGGCCGAGTTTGGAACGATAACGTGCCGATAACCGTTTCGGCCCGCGACCGATCAGTCACGCGATTCGATCGGATTCCGGCACACCTCGTCGCCAGCGCTTTGTACCGCCTCGTCGAACCGAGAGGCATGCGCGTGAAGTTCGATCGTGACACCTGCGTCGGAATGTACCAGTGCGTCGCCGAGTGGGACGCCTTCGAGAAGAACCTGAACGACGGGAAAGCCGACCTACGGGGGAGTGAAGAGGAGGACGAGGACGTGTTCGTCGTCGAGGTGCCCGACGGCGAGGAGTTCGACGCGAAGTTCGCGGCGCGGGTCTGCCCGGTCGACGCCATCGAGGTCTACGACGACGACGGCGAGCAGGTGGTGTGAACGGCTTCAGATTTTGCTTATAAATAGCGGCTGGCAGAACGACTGCGACAAACATCTTCAAAGCCCCAGCCGCGACGGCTCGCGTGACTCGCTGCGCTCCTCGTCACTCGTTCCACTCGTTCCTGCGGTGCTTACGTCGTCAAGCGTCGCCCTCGCGACTGCCCCTTTGAGTCCAACCCGCCCGCGACCGCGCCTCTCACCTCCCCAGCCTCGTCGGTCACTCGTCGCTTCGCTCCGGGCGACCGACTCCCTCGCACCGTCGGTTCGCGGCTCAGAGAGCCCCGAATCGGGGCGCGCCAAAATGAATAATTAGCAAGAGTGTCAGTCTGACCCGCTTCCGTTTATAAGCGCTCAGCTAGGTCCTCGGCGAAGTACGTGATGATCAGGTCCGCGCCCGCGCGCTTGAGCGACAGCAGCGACTCGTGAGCGGTCGCTTCCAAGTCGAGCCACCCCTTCTCCGCGGCCGCGTGCAGCATCGCGTACTCTCCGGAGACGTTGTACGCGGCGATCGGGTGGTCGAACTCCCGCCGGAGGTCGCCGACGATATCGAGGTACGGCAGCCCGGGTTTCACCATCAGCACGTCCGCGCCCTCCTCGGCGTCGATTCGAGCCTCGCGGAGCGCCTCGCGACGGTTCGCGGGGTCCATTTGGTAGTGGCGACGGTCGCCGAACGCGGGCGCACCGTCGGCCGCGTCGCGGAAGGGCCCGTAAAAGGCGGACTCGTACTTGACCGCGTAGCTCATCAGCCCTACGTCCGCGTGGCCTGCGGCGTCGAGCGCCTCGCGAATCGCGCGGACCTGTCCGTCCGTCATCGCCGAAGGCGCGACCATGTCAGCGCCCGCATCCGCCTGCGAGACGGCGGTCTCCGCGAGCAACTCCAGCGTCTCGTCGTTTTTCACCGTGAGCGTCGGGTCCGTCTCCGCCGACTCCTCGATCACGCCGCAGTGGCCGTGGTCGGTGTACTCACAGAGGCAGACGTCGCCGATCACGTAGGCGTCGGTCTCGGCGGTGATTCGCCGGATCGCGCGCTGGACGACCCCGTCCTCCGCGTACGCGCGCGTGCCCTCGGCGTCCTTCGACTCGGGGATGCCGAAGACGATGACGGCCTCGACGCCGGTCTCGCGGACCTCCTCGACTCGGGCGACCGCCTCGTCGACGGGGACGCGCTCGTGGCCGGGCATCGTCTCGATCGGTACGCGCTCGTCGGTCGTCGCGTCGACGAAGACGGGGGCGACGAGGTCCGACGCCGACAGCGAGGTCTCGCTGACGAGCGAGCGAGCGCCGTCGGTACGGAGCCGCCGCGGCCGGTCCGTTGGGTGCATACCCGAGCGTTGGCTTCGAGCCGTCTTTTATGATTCGTCCGCGGCGAATCAGCTGACAGACGAGCGCGGACGCGAGAGAGAAGACTACCGACGAACGGCAAGAAGCCGCAGACAGCAAAAGCCGCAACCGATCGCTACTCCGACGATTCGATATCGATCTTGTCGCGGAGCGAGGCAAGCTCGTCAGACTCGGCGAGCTCTTCGACGCGCGCCTTGAAGTGCTCCTCGCAGAGGCCGACGACCACACCGCTCTGCTCGGCCTCGTAGGCGGCCTCCCGTTCGCAGTAGTGACACCGCATACCCGACACTCTGTCGGGGGCGGGCTTAACCCTGTTCGTCAATCGGAAAAGTCGGAAATCCCGATGCCGTTAGGGCGACTCGGCGATCGGGTTCGGCAGCCGCTCCCGAACTGGCGCGAACGCCTCCGCCGTCAGTCCCGCCTCGCCGAGAGTGCGTTCGTGCGCGTCGGTACCGCCCGTCAACAGGAGATCGCTCTCGGCAGCGACCCGCTCGACCAGTGCGTCGTCGACCGCGCGCCCGTAGGGGTAGAACCGCTCCACTGCGTCCAGTTCGCGGGCCACGTCGAGCGCGGCGCCCACGTCGTCGTACCGGAAGGGATGTGCGAGCCCGACGAGCGCGCAGGCGTCCCGGAGGAGTTCGACGCCGCGCTCCAGTTTCGTTACCTCGCGCGCGACGTAGCAGGGACCGTCGTTCCCGATTAGCTCGTCGAAGGCGCCTGCGTAGTCGTACGGCGCCGACGACTCGTCGATCGCGCGGGCGATGTGCGGACGCCCGAGTCCGGAGCGAGGCTCGACCCCGAGATCGACGCCGAGCCGGTCCTCGACCGCGTCGACGATCGCGGCCCCTCGCTGCTCCCGGTCGGTCTGCAGCCGCTCGATCTCGGCGTCGAGCGCCTCGGTGTGTCCGACCGCGTAGCCGAGGAGGTCGAGCCGCTCGAAGCCGGCGTCGACGCGGAGTTCGATCCCGCGGACGACCCGAAGGTCGTCGCGCTCGACGACCGGTGCGCTCAGGTCCGGGTGCACGCGGTCGTGGTCGGTGATCGCGACCCAATCGAGGCCGGTCTCGCGGGCGACGTCGACGAGCTCGTCGGCCGTCATCGTGCCGTCGGAGACCGTCGTGTGCGCGTGGAGGTCGGCGACGATCCGGTCTGTATCCATGCCCGCCGTTCGATGACCCCGCACTAAGCGTCGACGGTCGATCGCGCGGGACAGAGGAATATAAGGAAATATAATGTGATTCTCCGGACTAAGGTTGTACATGGACAATCATTAAGGACTATCGGCGGCTCGCAGTAGTTGATGCGCTTGAATGGCGTCGACGACCGACTCGAACGGCACCAATATCCGACGACCTCGGAAGAACTGATCGCGGCCCACGGAAACGCGACCGTAGAGCTCGCCGACGGCTCCGAGCGTCTCGGAGACGTGCTGGAGCGGTTCGGGGACCAGACGTTCGACAACGCGGACGACGTGTTTACCACGCTCCGCGCGGGCGTCTGCCACCGCGGAGTCGGTCGGCGGTTCTACTCGGACCGCGACCCGACGACCGACGCCGACGACGGGCCGTCACCGGTTTCGTTCTGAGCGGGCGGCGAAAACGGAGTTCCGTTTTTAAGGGGTTTGCATCAGGAGCAACGCGTCCGTCCGAGCCGAGCGCGCCAGTGACGCGCAGATTCAGGCGATAGGCTCAGGTTCGGGTGGGAGACTCAAACCCAGTCGATCGCGGCCGACAGATCGATCGGCACCGATCCCTTCCGATATCCTTCGACGTGTCCGTCCGGGCGCGCGCGCAGGACAACGGCCGGCCTATGACGGACCTCCGGTCGCGCTTCGCGCACGGCCGCCCAGTCGTCCGCTGGGAAGGAGGTGCAGTCAACGAAGAGGGTGACGCCGCCACCGTGTGCCTCCAGCTGTCCGCTCGTCTTCGTCTCCGCGGTGTCGCGGACCGCCGCGACGGGGTCGCTCGCAGAGCGTCCAGAGACGGGTTGCGGGCGCGTGACCTCGACCAGCGAGGCGGTCCTGGTGTTCGGATCCGTGGCCCGAAAATCGAGCGAGTGGCCGGTCGTCACCTCGATCTCGGGCGTCACCTCGTAGCCGGCCTCGGTCAAGATTCGGGCCGCGGTGAACTCCGCGATCGCGGCGCTCATCCGGACCAGATCGAGCGACGTCGAGGTCCCGAGCTTCCCCGCCATCGTCTCGCGGTAATCGTCGAGTGTCCCCGGGCGGAGCGTCTCCTCGACAAAGCCCGTCCCCTCTTCTCGGGTCGCATCGGGGAACCCGGCCGCGTGGTCGCGGAAGAATGCTCGCGTCGTCTCAGCACCGTCCTTCGAACAGAACACCGGCAAGAAGAACCAGGAGACGTGCGGATACGCTGCAAACCACGGCTCGTCGTCATGGAGCCCAGCGAGCAGCTCTCGCTGGACCCACCGAGAGACCGGGTAGGGGACCTCGTCGAATCCGTACTTGTCCGTCCGCCAGAGTTCGCTCGGCGTCTCCGTGTTGCCGACCCAGTACCCGACCGGTCCCCCGTCGGCCCCGTTCGGGGAGTTGTCGTCGCCGTCCGTCCAGCAGAACAGCGCGAACGAGCCGTCAGCCATGTCGAACCGCCGGGCTTCGTAGCCGGGCGGCGGGGCGAACCACGGGTCGCTCGCGGTCGCCCCGAGGTTGTCGTCGAGGGGACGTTCGAGCTGCGCGCGCACGCGGTCGTCGCTCCAGCCGCCGGGCGCGCGCCTGAATCGGATCGGTTGTGCCACGCCGGTGCTACCGTACGGCGGGATTAATTGGTTCCGGTGGGGCGAATATTTCGCAGATGAGACATTTCACCGATACATATATTACTGACAGTTTCAAAGTGAGTGTGTACCATGTCAATGGGTGCCTATGACGAGGCCGAGTACGAGCGTCGCGAGAAGAAGAATAGCGAAGTCGACGCCGATTTCGACGCCGAGCGGCCGGAGTACTCCGGATCGCTCACGTACGATACCGGCGACTCCACGGAGGCACTCCTCGACAAGTTCCAAGAACTTCAGGACGAGTGAGTCGTCGTTTCGCGGTCTCTTTCTCCGATATATCTGACTTCGTAGATCAGAGCGATAGTCGTTGCTGAGTCACGAGAGCACGATCGCCGCGGAACAGACGATCGCGACAGCGAGAACGTGTCCGACGACCGCCCCGAGCAGGACGGGTTCTGAGAGCAGGAAGGGGACGAGCACCAGTTGGAGCGCCGAGAACGCAATGTTCTCCGCGTCGAGCCGTCTGGCTCGCGAGGTCGCCGCTGGAGAGAGGTCAACGTGGACCGCGCGCCACAGCGCGACGACCGCACTCCACCACGAGGTACCGATCCGGTAGGTGAGATCCCAGAGTATCAACAGCGAGAGGTAAACGACCGGAATCGGCGGGTCGGGACCGAATAGTCGATCAAGCAGGGCACCGTCCCACGCGATCAGGTACGTGACGAGAGCGATGAACGCGAGCACGCCGAGGACGATCTCGATGCTCGACCCGAACAGTAGCCGCTTGTGCGCCGGCGGCGTCGGAAGCCGGCGGTTGATCGCACCGAGCCGGTGCATCTCGACGCTACCGACGGCCGCCACCGCGACGGCAACGGTCCCGGCGACGACCGCATCCCACAGCCCGTAGTACCAGCCGAGAGCCACCACGCCGACCTCGAAGAGGACGAACTGGATCGCGACTGCGAGCCTTCGAGAGATGTCAAGTCCGGGAATACCGCCGACGAGGCTCTCGTACACCCACATCTCGCCGTAGTTACGGCTCACGACCGGGTTGCCTCCGACCGAGCCGCTTCTGACCGATTCGCCTCATTGATCGCCCGCGCGACAGCGACCTCGAACGGCGTCTGGTCGATCGGCACGAGATCGCGGATCCGGTCGTCCTCGACGATCACGGTGTTTCGGAGCCCCTCGACGAGCGATCGGGCGAGGTACGGGTTCACGTCGGTGACCAGCCGGAGCCACTTCGCCGACAGCTCCGGGCTCAACACGGGCACCCGAATTATCCACAGTTTGTGTCCGAGTTGGCGGCGGGTCTGACGGAGGATCTCCGCGTACGTCAACACGTTCGGACCGCCGATCTCAAAGGTGTCGTCCGCGGTCGCCGGTTCTTCGAGCGCGCCGACGAGGTACCCGACCACGTCGTCGATCGCGATCGGTTGACAAAGGGTGTCGACCCACTTCGGCGTGGTCATCACCGGGAGCCGACTCGCGAGCCCGTGAATCACCTCGAAACTCGCGCTGCCGGCGCCGACGATGATCGCTGCCCGCAGCGTCGTGAGCGCCGGATCGCTCGTCCCGAGGATCCGTTCGACTTCGCGGCGGGACTTGAGGTGTTCGGAGAGGTCCTCGCGGTCCTCGCCGAGTCCGCCGAGGTAGATGACTCGGTCGACGCCCGCAGTCGACGCTGCCTCGATGAAGTTCTGAGCGCAGTTCCGGTCCCGCTCCTCGTAGCCCGGACCCCCGTCCATCGAGTGGACGAGGTAATAGGCGGCGTCGACGGGATCGCCATCGATATCGAACGCAGATCGCAAGGAGTTCGGTTCAAGGAGGTCGCCCTCAACGACGTGAACGCCCGCGGGCGGGGCGTAGTCGTCGGCGTCGCGGACGAGCACGACCACCTCGTGACCCCGGTCGAGGAGCGCCGGGACGAGTCGGCTCCCGACGAATCCGGTGGCGCCGGTAACGAGCACGCGCATACCGCTCCATCGAGCGGGGCGACCATAAGGGTCCGCCACGACCTAGCGGTCGGTCTCCTCGTATGGTTCCTCGGACCGATCGTTAAAAGGCGTCGCGCGGCAGTCGTAACGACATGCACGCTGGCGAGTTCGAGTCGGTTCGGGGGATCGCGGATCTGTACGTCCATGATACTGGGATGTTCGGGACCGACGAGTACGGGGCCGTGTACGTGTACGACACCGAGAAACCGGCCGTGATAGATACCGGCACAGGGGTGAACCGCGAGGCGCTGTTCAAGACGCTCGACGAGATCGGGATCGGCCGCGAGGAGCTGGCGTGGATCCTTCCCACACACGCCCACCTCGACCACGCGGGCGGCGCGGGCCACCTCGTGGAACGCTACCCGAATGCCGAAGTCCGTCTTCCGGAAAAGGGAGTCCGACACCTCATCGACCCGGAGGCGCTCGTCGCCGGCACGAAGTCCGCCGTACAGGACCAGTGGCAGTACTACGACGACCCCGCGCCCGTCCCCGAGGACCGCATTTCGGGGCTCGCGGAGGGCGACCGGATCGATCTCGGCGACCGCGAACTCGTCGTCCACGAGGCACCGGGTCACGCCCCGCACCACGCCTTCTACCACGAGCCCGACGCTGACGTCGTCTTCACCGCCGACGCCGCCGGAATCTACGTCCCGGCGGTCGACACGGTTCGGCCCACCACGCCGCCACCGCAGTTCGACCTCGATCAGTGTCTCACAGACCTCTCGGCCATCGAGGAGATCGATCCCGAGTACCTCTGTTTCGGCCACTTCGGCCCGCGCGAGTACGAGCCGTCGCTGATCGGCGAGGCGAAGCGGGCGTACGTCGAGTGGGTCGAGGCCGTCCGGGAGAAACGCGAGGCGCTCGGCGACGACGAGGCCGTCGTCGAGCACTTCGAGGAGACGAGCCGGGACGTAGAGTTTTGGAATCCGGAGCGCGCGAGGGCCGACGCGAGCCTAAACTCGCGAGGAATATTGACGTACCTCAATCGCATCGAAGGGGAGTCGGAAGCGTAGCGGCGACGGTGTGGGAACGCGTAGCGGCGGCAATGCGGGAACGCGCAGCGGCCACGACGGAAACCCCTAAACCCCGCGTCGCCTAGCCGTGCCCATAGATGGGCATCTTCGACACGATCCGCGCCGTGCTCGGGACGAGTGCCGAGACGGACGCGACCCGCGAGGCCGACCCCGAGGACCTCTTCGGGATGTCGACCGCGTATATGACGATGGAGGCCGACCTCGGCTACGACCACTGCGGGGAGGCCGCGCTGTGCTTCTCCGGCGTCGACAGCACCCGGTTCGACGACGCAGTCGAGACCGTCGAGGCCATCTTGGAGGCCGGCGAGATCGACACCGGAACCGGGTTTCACCGACACGAGGACGACCACGGCTATCAGTGGTTCGTACTGGAGGACAACGATCCGGAGGATCTGGTGACGAGCATCCACTTCGCGGCCGACCAGTTCATCGAGGAGGGGTTCGGCTCCCGCCTGCTCGCGGCCGTCTTCGGATTCGAGCGTGACGGCGTCGACGCCTACTGGATCTACTCGTTCCGGCGCGGTGCGTACTACCCGTTCTCACCGAAAGGGACGAGCGACCGGAACCAGCAGGTCGAGTTCAAGCTCCAGTCCGTCCTCGACGGGGAGCTCGGGCTCGAGGACGACGAGGCGTACTGGTACCCCCTGTGGCCCGACACGCCGGGGAATCACCCGTGGGAGTGACCCGATGAACGCGACGGAGAGCGGTTCGGACCGACAGTTCACCGGGCGCGACACCTCGCGGAAGCGTCTCCTCCGAGCGGTGGCCGCACAGACCGCGGCGCTGAGCGCGGCCGTCCACTTCCTGTGGGCGTGGCCGCGGCTCGCCGAGCCCGCAGACGCTCGTCCCTACGTGTTCCTGCTCGGTGGGGCGTTCACCGTCGCGATCGCGGTCGCGACGCTGCGCGCGGACGAGTACCGGCGGCTGTACGCGCTGGGTGCCGGCACCCTCGCCGCGTTCCTCGCCGGCTACGCGGGGTGGCACGGTGGCGGGACCGCGGCAGCGCTCGCGAGCGATCCGCTCGCGATCGTCGCCAAGGGTGCGGAGGTCGTCGGCGTCGCCGCATTCCTCGCGCTGTACCGGCTCGCACCGCCAACGAGCGTTGTGGTCGAACGGCAGGAGGAAGCCGAGAGTGGCGAGGAGGAGGCCACAAACGGAGGCGAGGCCATCGGCGATACAACCGCAAGCAACGACGAGGATGCGCGCGCATGAGCGAGACGTACCTGACTGTCGGGGAATCCGCGACGGCGAGGTTCGAGGTGCAGGGTTCGGAGTTCTTCGGGCACGTCGCACCGGCCGATACGGTGGCTGCGGCCGAGGAGTTTATCGACCGCGTTCGGACCGAGTACGACGACGCGACCCACAACGTGCCGGCGTACCGAGTTCCCGCAGGCGAGGCCTCAGCCCGGACGCCGGGCAGCGAGGTCATGCTCCGGGAGTACTCTTCGGACGACGGGGAGCCGACCGGCTCGGCTGGGAAGCCGGCGCTCAACGTCCTTCAGCAGCGTGATATTCGGAACGTCGTCGCGGTGGTGACCCGGTACTACGGCGGGACGAACCTCGGCGTCGGCGGGCTCGCGCGCGCCTACTCGCGGGCGGTGAAAGACGGAGTCGACGAGGCGGGCGTGATCGAGGAGCGACCGCACCGTCAGCTGGTCGTGGAGACCGCGTACGACGATTCGGGGACCGTCCGAGGCGTGATCGAGTCGTCGGGCGTCGAGTTCGACGCCGACTACGACGAGCGTGTGCGGCTCGTGCTTCGGGTTCCCGTGGCCGAGGTGGAGTCGCTCGTGGAACGACTCAACAGCGCGACCAGCGGCCGCGTCGAGATCGACCGGTAACGCGACGGGATCGATATCGATCGGTAGCGCGCCGAGCGCGAGCGGTCACGCGAATTTCCTGACGGTCATGTCGAGAGTGTCCAGGTCGAGGATGGGCGCGTAGCCGGAGTCGGGATTGATGTTGACGGACTTCTGGAAGTCGGTCTGCGCTTGCCAGCAACCGGAGTTGACGGCGAGCACGTTGTGGTACTTCCCCCAGCCGAGCTTGTGGACGTGACCGGTGTGGAACACGTCGGGCACGTCCTCGATGACGAGGTAGTCGCGCTCCTCCGGGGCAACGCGGGTGTGGCCGCCGAACTGCGGCGCGACGTGACGCTTCTTTAAAAGCTGGTACATCGCCTTGTGGGGTTCGTCGTAGCTCGCCTTCTCCTCGGGGAGCTCCGCGATTACCTCGTCGAGGGAGACGCCGTGGTACATCAACACGTCGACGCCCTCGACGGTGACGGTCGCGGGGTTCGAGACGATCTGCGCGTCGTGGACATCCATGATGGAGCGGATCTCGTCGTTGAACCCGGGCTGGGGCTCCGCGAGTCGGACCGCGTCGTGGTTGCCGGGGATCATCACGATTTCGGTGTCAGCCGGCACCTCCTTGAGGTACTCCGCGAACGCCTCGTACTGGTCGTAGATGTCGACGATCTCCAGTTCCTCGTCCTGATCGGGGTAGACGCCGACGCCCTCGACCATGTCGCCGGCGAGCAGCAGGTACTCCACCGGTTCGGCCTCGGGCGTGTGGAGCCAATCGGTGAAGCTACTCCATGCGTCGACCATGAACTCGTCGCTGCCGACGTGGATATCGGAGATCAGCGCGGCCTGCACGTGACGGTCGGCCGCCCCCGTCCGGTGAGTCCGGGGAACGTCGGGGAAGTGGAGGGAGTCGGCGAATAAGATTCCGGAGTCATCGGCGAGCGTCCCCTCGATAGCGAGGCACTCGTCCATCATGATCTCGTCGACGAGGTCGGCGAGCCCCTTGTCTTTCATGATCAGCGCGGGGAAGGTTCCGGTCGTGTCTTCTAGTTCGACGAGCCAGTGGCCGGATTTGGTGGACCGGACATCGTTGACGAGGCCGATCATCGCGGCGTCGCTCCCGCCGGGCATCTCCGCGATCGCCTCGGCAGGGCGGTGGTTGACGCGGCCGCGAAGGACCTTCGAGAGCCGCTCGTACCGGTCGCGAAACGTCCGAACGAAGTCGCTGTACTCCCCGGTCCCAGTACTCTGACCGGTCATGTCGTTACCGACTTCCAGCTCTCGGATATCGGGATCGTGGTGAGAGGTGCTGTCGGGGCTGCGATCGGGGCTGCGATCGACGCTGCTGTCGGCATTACTGTCGGAGTCGCGGTCGATTTCGGTATCGATATCGGTCTCCGGGTTCTCGGCATCGCGATCGGAGCCGGGAACGTGGTCCAAAGAAGACCCCTCCATTTCGACTGGAGATCCCTCCGTCGAGGTCGTAGAAGGCGGTTGATCGCTGTTTCGGGTTGGAGGTGATTCTGTGGTTGGATCGGCGACAGAGGCGGTCGAGCCGGGGCCGGACGCAGCCGAGCCGGGGCCGGACGCAGCCGAGCCGGGGCCGGACGCAGCCGAGTCGGGGGGTGAAACGGCTGAATCACCGCCAGAAACTGACTGGTCGTTCGTGACGGCGCGGACGTGGTCGGTGGTGATGCGGAGGGCGTCGTCCGGGGCGCGGTCGACGACCGATTCGACGGCAGCGGCGGAGTCGGGCGCGCTCGCCAAGAGGGTGATCGCTTCGCGTTCAGCGTTGTATCCGCGCCTGGCGAGCTCCTTGACGATCCGGGCGTTCGACTCCAGCGGCACGAGACTGGAAACGGGAGGACGGCTCAAAACGGTTCCGGAGCCCGTTGGTCCCCCGAAACTCGCGGCGATCGACCCGGAAGCTTATGACCGAAACCCGTCAACGAAGATGTAATGGACGAAGGGGACCGGTCGGACGGCGGCGACGAACCCGACCGGAAGACCGGATCGGCAGACAGCGATCCCGTCAACGACGGCGATTTCAGCGGCGACGACGGAAACGGCGGCGACCAGTCGGTTTCCAAAGAGGATTGTGAGACGGGTCCCGGGGAAAGTTCTGAAACAGGTTCTGCGGACACCGAGACACCGAGTGACGAACGCGGCCGAGCCTCCGACGATCGGATCGAAACTGGTCAGGCCGGATCAAAACCAAGTCGAGGGAGGGGTGAAACGGGACGAGACCGAACCGAAACGGACCGAGACTCGAATTCTTCCGGCAAAGGGGTCCTGTACCGGTTCCGTCACAACAGAGAGGGGCCGCTGATGTGGATCCGGGAAATGCTCTCCAGCGTGGCCATCGTGCTTGTGATCGGCCTGATCCTGTTCGGCGTCAGCGGCGTGTGGCCGCCGATGGTCGCGGTCGAGTCCGGGAGCATGGAGCCGAACATTGAGGTTGGTGACCTCGTCTTCGTCACGGAGCCGGGGCGACTTGCACCCGACGCCGCGGACAACGACATCGGTGTCGTGACTCACGAGGTCGGGGAGACCGCTGACTACCAGACGTTCGGGTCCTACGGCTCGGTGGTGATCTACCGACCACCGGGACGGACGACTTCGCCGATCATCCATCGGGCGATGTTTCATGTGGAGGAAGGCGAAAACTGGCACGACCGCGCCGACGATCGGTACCACAACGCCGCCGACTGCGGGGAACTCAACCACTGTCCCGCACCCCACGACGGATTCATCACGCTCGGCGACAACAACGGCGAGTACGATCAGGCGAACGGGCTCGCCGCGCCGGTCAAGGCCGACTGGGTGACCGGAGTCGCGCGGGTCCGTGTGCCGTACCTCGGCTACGTGCGACTGATCACGACCGGCCAGGCGGATCTGAGTGACGTGTTGGCGACGAGCGTCGTGATGCAGACTGGAGGGGTCGGCGCCGACGCCGACGGAGTCAGTAGTGGAAGTGGATCTAGCGAGAAGATCACCGTTCCTGACGCGAAGCCCATCGTTTCGGGTGGAGAGGTAACCGCGGAGGCCGTCGCTTAAGGGAAACTGGAGCGTCAGCGGAAACCAGGAGAGAAGGAAGCGGAAACTCCGTCGAGCGGATCGTCTCAGTTGTCGAATCGGGCCTGGACGAACGGCTGCGCGTTCTCGATGTCGCCGAGTCGGGAGTCGGACAGCAAGACGGCCTCGGTCTCCTCGACGGGAACCGACAGGCCCATCTCCTTGGTCCGGCCGTAGCGCCCCTTCGAGACGACGACGGCGTTGACGATCCCGAGCATGTCGAGTTCGCTGATGAGGTCGGTGACGCGGCGCTGGGTGAGCACGTCGGCGTCGATCTCCTCGCAGAGGCGTTTGTAGATGTTGAATACCTCGCCAGTGTTGATGTTGTGCACGCCGTTCTTCTCCAAGAGGATGACCGCGAACAGCACGATCTTGCTCTGGGTCGGGAGGGTGCGGACAACCTCGACGACGCGGTCGAGTTCGATCTTGTCCTGCGCCTGCCGGACGTGTTTCTCGGCGACGATCTCAGCCTGCGAGCGCTCGGCGAGTTCGCCCGCAGTACGGAGTAGATCGAGCGCGCGACGGGCGTCGCCGTGTTCCTGAGCGGCGAACGCCGCACAGAGGGGGATCACGTCGTCCGTGAGCGCGTCCTGCTTGAACGAAATATCGGCGCGGTGCTGGAGGATGTCGCGGAGCTGGTTCGCGTCGTAGGGCGGGAAGACGATCTCTTCCTCGCCAAGGCTCGACTTGACACGGGGGTCGAGGAAATCGGTGAATTTCAGATCGTTCGAGATCCCCATGATCGAGATCCGGGACCTGTTGAGTTCCGAGTTCATCCGAGAGAGGTTATAGAGGGTGTCGTCCCCGCTCTTCTCGACAAGCTTGTCGATCTCGTCGAGCATGATAACAACCACGCGCTCGTGGTAGTCGACTGCCTCGAAGAAGGTCGAGTAGACCCGGTCGGTGGGCCAGCCAGTCATGGGGACCTCCTCCATCTCTTCGGCATCGGTTTCGAGCTCGTCGATTCGCGCGTCGAGGTCGTCGAGCGTTGCGAACTCGGTGTCGGCGAGGGCGGCTGGAGCGTCGGCGGCGGCAGAGCGGAGTTCGCGACACCGCTCCAGTTGGTCCGCGATGACCGCCTGGTTCTTCTCGATAAAGGTGTTCGCGAGCTGCGCGAGGACGCGGTACTGCGTGTCCGTCACCTCGCAGTTAATGTACTCGACCTCGCAGGGTACGTCGTATTTCTGTGAGGTGGACTCAAGCTCTTGGGAGACGAACTTCGCGGAGGCCGTCTTCCCCGTTCCCGTCTTGCCGTAAATGAGGATATTAGAGGGCGTTTCCCCGCGCAGCGCGGAGACGAGGATCGTCGCCATCCGATTGATCTGGTCGTTTCGGTGGGGAAGCTCGTGGGGAGTGTAGGAGGGACGGAGGACCTCTTTATTCTCGAATATCGGCTCTCCGGAGAGCAGATCGTCGAACAGACCCTGGTTGTCGTCGTCGTCGTCGAGGACGACACCGTCGAAGTCGACATCCGGAGAGGAGCGGTCTCGTCCGCCGCTTCCGACATCGATGTCCGTGGAAACGTCAGTTTCGGGATCCGACTGTAGATCCGTGTTTAAATCAGAGTTCGTCGAGCCGGGTGATGGCGGATCGTCGAGGTTAGCGTCGGTTTCGTCGGATCCGTCGGTTTCGTCAACCTGGTCAGTCCCGGACCGATCGCCGGTTATCCCGCTGTTGTCTTTCGATTCATCGGCCTGCGGTGTGTTCTCTCCTTCGTCCATTGGAACCCCTCTGTTTCAGGTGGAAGTCGCCCGCGCAACGGCGGCAGAGGTCGTATTTCGGCCTGAAACGTCGATATTCGACCAGAACTATGGTCGAATATGTCCAGTTGATGCAGTCGAACCAGATGAATACGGGGTACAAAAGTGTTGCTCTCTGGACCCGAAACGGACCGTGTCGGTCAAGATCAGTGACAAAATCGACAGCGAGATCGAGACGTTAGGAGGGGAAACTCGATGGACGGGAAACGTGGGTGTATTGTCTCGATTCGAGTCCAGACAGCCGTAATGCGATCCACTCGTTTTTCGGAGCTGTCCTCGGATTCCACCCCGTTTCAGTCTCGTGATCGTCTAGTCGGTGCCGGTTATCCACTCGGATTATCTGTTTGTCTTCTCCTGACCCCCCACCCCTTCGTTTCGTGTGGAACTCGGATTTGGTGGGGGAGGGGGGTGAGAAGAGGATATAGTATAGCGGTAGTTTTATTATAATGTCTGTAAAACAGTACCCTCGACAAAGCCCGATCATTTATTTTGTTGTTAGTAGTAGTTACGGTAAATCGTTTGAACACTCGTATTTACATCCGAGACACGACCACTCGTATCCACCCCTCCACCGATAACGGTCTCCAGTCGAAACAAAGGGGTGGGGGAGGGGAGAGAATCAGAACGAGCTAGATCAACAGGATGGATCACCGAGATGGATCACCGGGATAGATCAATAGAATAAGATTTGTTTCCCGTTAGCCCGTCTCTCGTCGATCTACCATATCCAATTCCAGATTATTAAGAATATATAAATAAGCTCGAATAAGTAAACAACCGATATCCCGCGTGTTAACAACTGCACGACCCGAATATCACCAAATCGCCCGTGTCTGACGCAGTTCTTAAGTGAGAGGGGCGTGGATTCTATCGTAATTCCCCGTACACACGCTGGATGCGCAGCATCGGGCGTTACCACACCGCACAGTGTATCTGGGAGAGAACACAGGACTGGAGGTTAGGATGGGACTGCTCACGAATCTCAAAGACAGCATATCACGGGTCACCGACGGGCTGTTCACGGCCGACGAACCCAAGCGAATCGGGATCTACGGACCGCCGAACGCCGGAAAAACGACCCTCGCGAATCGGATCGCACGCGACTGGACGGGTGACGCCGTCGGGCCGGAGAGCCACATTCCACACGAAACTCGCCGGGCGCGCCGGAAGGAGAACGTGGAGATCGAGCGCAACGGGCGCAAGGTCACGATCGACATCGTCGACACGCCGGGCGTGACGACGAAGGTCGACTACAAGGAGTTCCTCGATCACGACATGGACAAAGACGACGCCGTCCGTCGGTCGCGCGAGGCGACCGAAGGCGTCGCGGAGGCGATGCACTGGCTCCGCGAGGACGTCGACGGCGTCATCTACGTGCTTGACTCCACGACGGACCCGTTCACGCAGGTGAACACGATGCTCATCGGGATCATCGAGTCGCAGGATCTCCCCGCGCTCATTCTCGCGAACAAAACGGACCTCCCGGGGTCGGACGTCCAGAAGATCGCGAACGCCTTCCCACAACACGAGACGATCCCGCTGTCCGCGCTGGAGGGCGAGAATATGGACGAAGTGTACACGAAGATCGCGGAGTACTTCGGCTAATGCCGGGCCCAACCCCAAACGTCGGCGGCGACGACGCCCCGTCCGACGACTCCGATGACGGGGTCCGGATCGACATGATAAGCGGGGCCCGGATGGACGGACTCACCGGAATGGAGAAGATCCGGCTCATCCTTGACGGAGTCCGCGACGGTAACATCGTCATCCTTGAAGAGGGGCTCTCCCCGGACGAGGAGTCGAAGCTCATCGAGGTAACGATGACCGAGATCAGTCCAGACGACTTCACCGGCATCGAGATCGAGACGTACCCGAAGGCGGAGACGGGCGATCAGAGTTTCCTCGACAAGCTGATGGGCCGCAACTCGACCCAGAAGCTCACCGTCATCGGCCCGGCCAATCAGATCGAAACCCTGCACAAAGACGAGAACCTCATCAGCACGCTCGTCTCCCGTAAGTAAATGCCACACCAATGTACCACCTGCGGTCGGACGTTCCCCGACGGTTCGAAAGAGATGCTCTCCGGGTGTCCGGACTGCGGGGGGAATAAGTTCCAGTTCAAACCCGCCGGTGAGACGAGCGCCGAGCAACGGTCACCCGCCGGGAACCAGCCGTCGAATACCGACCCCCAGTCACCTGACGCCAACCGCCAGTCACCTGACGCCAACCGCCAGTCCGCCCCCGTCGACGAGGGCGCTCCCGACGAGAGTGCCGGCCGTGTCACCGACACTCCCGCTCCCGATTCCCAACGGTCTGACTCCCAACCGTCCGAGGCTCGGACGCCAGACGCTGGGACACCAGAATCCGAGACACCGGACGCTCAGAAGACCGACTCAGAACACGTCCGCGACCGGACCGAAGAGGATGTCGCGCAAGCGAGCGCGCGCTCGGATGTCGTCTCGCCCGACGAGCTCGATCGGGCGAGTCGAGATATCGAAACGGATTCGTCCTCGACCGGGTCTGATCCCGACACACCGACAGATCCGGAGGGCCCGCGTCCCGATATCGACGACCTCCGAGACGAGCTCAACGAGCAGTTCGAGAGCATTCGGATCGTGAGCCCCGGGAAGTACGAGCTCAACCTGATGGAGCTGTACGACCGACAGGAGTACATCATCTCGCTCCAGGAAGACGGTCGATACGTCATCGAGATGCCCGACGCGTGGGGCATCTCCGACGAGTAGGGATCTCTGACGAGTAGTCCGCGCTCGTCTCCTCTCTCCACTCCCCACTCCCTGCTCCCCACTCCCCACTCCCTGCTCCCCACTCCCCACTTCCCGCTCCCCACTCCCTGCTCCCTGCTCCCCACTCCCCACTCCCTGCTCCCCACTTCCCGCTCCCCACTCCCTGCTCCCCACTTCCCGTTCCCCACTCCCTGCTCCCCACTTCCCGCTCCCCACTCCCTGCTCCCCACTTCCTACTTCCCACTCCCTGCTCCCCACTTCCCGCTCCCCACTCCCTGCTCCCCACTTCCTACTTCCCACTCCCTGCTCCCCGCTCAGCGATCAGCCGATCAAAATCTGCCGACCATCACCTCTTTTCGCGATCGTTCCAAACCGTCTGGCGACCCTTGTCGAAGAAGACACAGTTATGCGGCTTCCTCCGTTACGGGCGCCCATGTCTATCGATCACACTCTCAGTGCAGCGTCTCGTTTGCTCTCTCTCGGGGAGCAGCCGCATCGGTCGCATCGGCCGACTCGACCGCTCAATAGCGAGGTGACCGTATGCGCGTAGTCGCCAAGTTCGGCGGCACGAGCCTCGGGAGCGGCGACCGGATCGAGCGCGCGGCGGACTCGGTCGCGAACGCGGTCGCGGCGGGCCACGAGATCGCAGTCGTCGCGAGCGCGATGGGGTCGACGACCGACGACCTCCTCGACGACATCACCTTCGAGACGGACGACGCCGACCGCGCCGAGATCGTCTCGATGGGCGAGCGCACCAGCGTCCGAATGCTGAAGGCGGCGCTCTCGGTTCGCGATGTCGACGCCGTCTTCCTCGAACCCGGCCACCCGGACTGGCCCGTCATCACGAACGAGGTCGGCGAGGTCGACGTTGAGGAGACGAAGAAACGCGCGCGCAAGATCGCCGCCCGCATGGATGGGGTCGTCCCCATCATCACCGGGTTCCTCGCGGAGGACCACGACGGGAACGTCACGACGCTCGGGCGCGGCGGGTCCGACACCACTGCCGTGATGCTCGGCAACTACATGGACGCCGACGAGGTCGTGATCGTCACCGACGTCGAGGGCGTAATGACCGGCGATCCGCGGGTGGTCGAGGGCGCGCGCAACGTCGGGCAGATCACCGTCGACGAGCTACGGAACCTCTCGTTCCGCGGCGCGGAGGTCGTCGCGCCGTCCGCGCTCTCGTACAAGGACGAGGACCTCGCAGTCAGAGTCGTCCACTACCAGCACGGCGACCTGCTCAGAGGCGGTACCCGGATTGAAGGCGAGTTCGAGAGTCTGATCGACATGCGCGAAGAACCGCTCGCGTGTCTCACCATCGCCGGTCGCGCGATCCGAAACCGCTCGGGTATCCTCTCGCAGCTCGCGAACGCGCTCCGCGAGGAGGAGATCAACATCGATGCGGTCGCCTCCGGAATGGACTCGGTCACCTTCTACGTCGACGTCGACGTGGCCGAGACGGCCGAGGCGCTACTCCACGAGGCCGTCGTCGAGGACGAGGCGCTCTCCTCGGTGACCGTCGCCGACCCGATCGCGGTCATTCGGGTGACCGGCGGCGAACTCCCGAACCAGTCCGGCGTCATCCAGGAGATCATCGCGCCCCTCGCCGACGACGGGATCAACATCATCGACCTGATCACGAGCGCGACCTCCGTCGCGGTATTCGTCGACTGGGACGATCGCGAAGACGCGCTCGAAATCGTTCAGAGCCGGTTCGACTGACCGACCCACGCTCGCCGGAGTCTGGCTGACCTATCGGTCCAGTTCGGCCGAATCGATCACGTATCGCGTCGTCTGCCGCCCCTCGAACCGCGGTCCTGTCCCGGACTGCTCAAACCCAGCGTCTTCGAGGATCGCTCCGGTCTGCTCGTCGTTCGGAACGACAGCCTCGACACTCATTCCCTCCCGTCGCGCGAACCGCCGCGGCTCCTCAAACAGCCGGCGAATCGCCTGTTCGTCGCCGTCGAAATCGGTCACGTGAACCGTCTTGCCTCGTACGTCGAACGCGATAAATCCCGTGACGGCAGGCTTGTCGTCATCGCCACTGTCCTCTCCGTCCCCCGTCACCGCGACGCGGACCGATCGGTCGTGGATCATGTTCTTCACGACCCCTCGCGGCCGATCGGTCGCCGTCGCCAGCGCTTCGGCGTCCGACTCGAGCGCGTCACGAATTCGCATACTACGCGTATCCGGTGTTCAGGTATAAATGCGGTGTCGGCGTAGCGGCATCGGTGCGCCGCTTCGCCGAAAAATATAGCTTTAAACGACCGGCGGACACAGAAACTCCCATGAGCAAACCCACCAAGATCGTCACCGGCACGATCGGCGTTTCGGCCGTCCTGTCGGTCCTCATCATTCTCTCGTACGTCTTCGCTTGATGTTCTCGACGCGTCCGCTCGACGACGACCTCGACGCGGTTCGCGAGGCCCACGCGCCGGGATCTCCGGTGCTCGACGTCGACGCGGATTTCGAGACGCTCCCTCCGGCCGCCGCGGAGGACCTCGGCCTGTTCGTTGACGGGCTCTCGCCCGCGTCGTTTCCGGTCGAGTGGCTCCCCGACGAAGTGCCCGACCTGCTCCGCAAGTACGCCGGTCCGACCTTCACCGTCGGACTTCCGGGGGACGGAACCGTCGTCCGAACGACCCAGACTGACCCGCAGACCGTGCTCGTCAAGCACCGCGCTGAGGGGACTCCCGACGACTTCCTCGCGTTCCTGATCGCGGATCGGTTGGTTCAGATCGGCGTCGAGCCGACGCCGGGCTCGCTACCCGACGACACGCCGAGTTCTCGCCTCCCCGAGAGCTTCCTCCCGTTTTTCGGCGAGCGCTACCGCGACCTTGACGCCGCGATTCGGCGCCCCGACCCCGACACGGGCGCCTCTACGACCGGGCTGGGGCCCACCGACGTCTTTCAGATCGCGACCGCGCTATTCGACGCGTGGATCGGGCTGTACACCCGTGATGTCTTCGCCTCGTGGGAGGGGAGTCATCCCCGGCTGTTCGACGCGTGGCTCGACGCCGGCGACAGCCTCGAAGGGCGGCTCGGCGAACTCGCGGGCGAGGTCGCCCGCGGTGAGACCGACTTCGCGAGCGCGACCGAGTACGCCTGCTCGGCGGTCCGTCACGGCCTCGATCTGCCTGCGCCGTTTGCGGCGCTCGACACCGCGGCGTACCGCGACCGCGGCGCTCCCTACGCGGTGACGTGGGCGGAGAAGACGGTGGCGTCGATGGTCGACGCCGCGGAGTAGCCGAGTAATCGGAAACCTCCTCCCTCACACGTCGACGGTCACGTTCCCGTCGCCGTCGAGTTCGATGACACCCTCGAACAGGTCTCGGAACCGGTCGAGCGTCGCGACTTCGTGGACCTCTTCGGAGAGGTGGAAGATGCCGACCGCGTCGTGTTCGTCGAGGAGATCGAGGATGTCCGCGGCCGCCTCGTACACCGCATCATCGTCGGCGTAGTACGCCATCTCCGTGAGCGAGTCCACGGAGACGCGTCGCTTCCCCTCGTGTTCGGTGAGGAACCGCTCCACCCGGTCGACGACCCCGTCGAGGTCGTCCGGGGCGGAGACGTAGTACACGTCGTCGGAGGAGCGGCGGGAGTATCCTCGTTCCACGGAGAGCGTGTCGAGGATGGTCGCCTTCGTCTCGTCGACGTCGTAGTACTCCAGTTTCTGCTCGACCTCGCGCGCGGTGGTTCGCGTGGAGACGACGAGGAAAGCGTCTGTGTCGGTCTTCAGAAAATTCGTGTCGATCCGGTCGGTCTCGCCGATGCTCGGGTGAACGAGGAGAAGTCCGGTTCCGCCGGGGATGGTTTCCGGCCCGTTCTCGATGGCGAGCGAGTAGTCCATGGGATCGGAAACCGCCCGACTGACTTAACGATGCGGGCCACGGCGGGCCACAGCGGACCACGGCGGGCCACAGCGGACCACGGCGGTCGCGTTCTGTGACCGACCCGCTCCCGGCCGGTTTTTTCACCGTCGGCTCCGTCGACACGGTCGATGCCCGGCCACGACACCGCCCGCGACGTCTACCGGCAGGCACTCCCGGTGATCCTCGTCAGTCTCGTCGCGGGGCTGTTCTCCGGCACGATCCTCGGATCGGAGACGATGCGGGCCGGGATTTCGGAGGTTCCGGGGCTCCTCCTGCTGCTCCCGGCGTTCCTCGCTACCCGCGGGGGCGTCTATGGCTCGCTTGGCGCACGCCTCTCGACCGGGCTCCACCAAGGGCTCATCGAGCCGCGATTCCGCCTCGACCGCCGGCTCACAAACGCGATCCTCGCCTCCTTCATCAACGGGATGACCGTCTCCGTCTTCATCGCCGTGATCACGTTCCTCTGGCTGCGGCTCTTCGGAAACGCCGGGAACCTCCTCGAACTGGTCGGGATCATGGTCGTTTCCGGCTTCCTCTCGGCGGTGCTCATGATCTCGGTGCTGATCGCCGTCATCTTCGTGGGCTACCGGCGAGGACTTGATCCTGACAACGTCATCGGCCCCGTCGTCACCACCCTCGGCGACGTGTTCGGGGTCTTCTTCCTCCTCGTCGGGATCTACGTCGTGGGGACGGTAGTATGAACGTCGCGGGGGCGGTCCTGTGAGCCAGAGTGACTCCGGTTCCAACGCCGACCGCGAGTATGTTGATGAGTGGTCGATCCCCCGGATCGTCAGGACGATGATCCCGTTGTTGGCCGCGCTGTCGGTGCTCCAGCTCGTCTCCGGGACTGTCCTTCAAACGTACGAGGAGACGCTCGTGCGGAACCCCGCGCTCCTCGTGTTGGTCCCGGTCCAGATCGGGACGGCGGGGAACCTCGCGTCGATCACTTGCTCGCGGCTCACTACCCAGCTTTACCTCGGTACGTACGAGCTGGACCCGTCGAATCCGGATCTCCGCGCGAACGTCGGCGCCGTGTTCGCGCTCGCGGGGACCGTCTTCGGCGCGGTCGGCGTCGCCGCGTGGGGGATCGGCGTCGCGCTCGGTGGGACCCTCGGACTCGGCCGCGTGCTGCTCGTCTCGCTCGTGTCGGGGATGCTGCTCGCCGTCCTCGTGGTCGTCGCCAGTGTCACCGCGGTTGAACTCTCGTACCGCATCGGGCTCAACCCCGACGACACGACAATCCCCGTCGTCACCAACCTCTGTGACGTCGCCGGCGTGCTCATCCTCTTCGCGGTCGTCTCGGTGGTCGTGTGACTGCCGAAGGTTCGCTCGACGCTCGAAACGCCCCCAACCTCAGAACACGCTGTCGGCGGTCGCGGCGCCGACCACGCTGAACACCGCCCCGACGGAGATTGCCTTAAATGTCGTCGTCCACAGCTCGACGCCGACCACGCCCTCCTCGATGAGGAAGGTCCCGGGCGCGTCGAACAGCAGCGCGAGGAGGGTCACGGAGCCGAACGCGACGATCATCAGCGAGACGAACCGGGCGGGGATCCCCGCGATCTCCTTTTCGACATCGGGGTCGCGGTCGGTGTCGGCGCGGTAGAGCGCGGCGTACCCGATCAGCGCGACGAGCCCGGCGGTCAGCGCGCCCTGCCCCACGTTCATGCCCGCGGCCAGCACCCACACCTCCTCGGTGACGACGAACGGGCCAGCGAGGAGGAACCCCCCGACCGCCTGCTGCGCGGAGTCCGCGATCCGAAAGTTTGGGCGACGGAGGCCCCGCGGTCGTTTCATACCTGATCGAAGGGGCATCGGCCGGTAAAACGGCGCCGCTTTTGATCGTCGGCGATCGGTTTCACTGCTGTCGCTCCCCTCCGAACCGGTTTTCACCCGCCCGCTCGTTCACCCGCGTATGAGCGTTCGCGAGGAGTTCGACGAGTGGGCGGCGGCGGGGAAGGACCGCGGCATGGAGGACCGGCACTGGCACACCGCCAAACACGTCCTCGCGCGGATGCCGGTCGAGGCGGGCGACGCCGTCCTCGATCTGGGCACCGGCTCCGGCTACGCGCTCCGCGCGCTCCGCGAGCGGGGGATCGGTCGGGCGTACGGTCTCGACGGCGCACCCGAGATGGCGTGTAACGCCCGGAGCTACACCGACGACGACGCGGTCGGCTTCCTCGTCGGCGACTTCGACGCGCTCCCCTTCGCCGACGACTCGCTCGATCACGTCTTCTCGATGGAGGCGTTCTACTACGCGGCCGACCCGCACCACACGCTCGAAGAGATCCGGCGCGTGCTGAAGCCCGGCGGCACCTTCTACTGCGCGGTCAACTACTTCGCGGAGAGCGAGCAGACCCACGCGTGGCAGGAGAACATCGCGATCGACATGACGCTGTGGAGCCGGGCGGAGTACCGCGAGGCGTTCCGAGAGGCGGGGCTATACGTCGCCGAACAGGACGCGATCCCCGACCGCGAGATCGAGATTCCGGACGCCTCGGCGTTTCCGACCGACAGTTGGCACTCCCGCGAGGCGATGGTCGATCGGTACCGGACGTGGGGGACGCTGTTGACGGTCGGCGTCGCTCCCTGACTCCGTCGGTTATTTATAAGCGATCGTTGGTGTCCGCGGATCGGCGGTGAACGCGTTCGGCTCTCTCGTCGATCGTTTATATGTGGTTGCTACCGGATCGGTGGCGACGACCGCGACCTCCAAAGCCCCAGTCGGCGAGGCGGACGCACGCTCGTTGCGGTCCTCAGTCGCTCATTTTGTTCGCTCCCTGCGGTCCTTACGTCCCCTGCGCCCGCCTCGCCGACTGCCCCCTTTGAGTCCCGCCCCGCACAGCACCTCACGCCTCCCCAGCCTCGTCGGAGCGGCGCTCATAAGCGCCGCTCCGACTCCCTCGCGCGTGCGAGTCGCGCCCTTCGGGCGCTCCTCGGTACGCGCCACCGCACCACGTTTACAAGCACTCCTCACATCCGGCGATCCTTTTTAAGTGTGCGAGCCGTTCGCACAGCCGATCACGATGGAACTCCGCTGCGAGGATTGCGCCGGCTGCTGCGTCGACTGGCGGCCGCTCGCGCCGGACGCCGCCGGCTCCGACCGCACCGGTCGTCGCCCACCCCTCGACGACGCCTACGACCTCGTGCCGCTCACGCGCGACGAGATCGCCGGGTTCGTCGACGACGGCCTCGGTGACGTGTTGGTCCCTCGGCTGTTCGAGCCTGCCGAGGGCGACAGCGCGGTCCGGATCGACGGCGTCGACATCGCCGCCGCCGGCGACCGCCCCGTCTTCGCGATCGGCCTGCGGAAACCCCCCAAACCGGTCGCGCCGATCGGCACCGACGAGCATCGCTGGCTCGACGCCTGCGTCTTCCTCGACCCGACCACGCTCCAGTGCCGGATTCACGGCGACGAGCGCTACCCGCGAACCTGCTCGACGTATCCAGCTCACAACCTCGAACTGGACGCCGAGACCGAGTGCGAGCGCGTCGAGACCGCCGGCGGTGGCGACCGCCTCCTCGACGACGCGGTCCCCGACGACACCCCGCCGCTCCCGTTCGGCCCCCACGCGGCCGGCGCGACCGTCTTTGCGCACCCCGACCCCAACGATCTCGACGGCGTGATCGACCGGATCCGCGGGGAGCGGCTCACCCCCGACGACCGCGCTCGGTTCGTCGGGGCTGCGGTCGGCTCAAGCCCCGGATCGCTCTCCGTCGACCGCGACCGAATGGCCGAGGCCCGTTCCCTCGCCCGTGACGCCGACTCGTGGGCCGGGCGGGCGATCCGGTCGTGGAGCGAGCGAGCCACTGGCGACGGCGACCCGGTCGCGCTCGATGCGGCGGCGCGCGAGCGACTGGTCCACGAGCTAGAGGACGACGCCGGCGCGCCCGAGACGTCGGGATGGGACTGACGGACCGCTGCGGGTCCGCTCGTCCGACGAGGGTGGCTCGCGTCTCCCTCACCCGCCGCGCTTCCGGTACCAAACGCGCTCGCCGACCGGCGACTCGCCGTCGCCGATCGGCAGTCGACCCACGAACAGATCGCGGACGGCGAGCGTGATCACGAGTTCGACGGGCCTCCTGTCGCCGTCTTCCTCGTCGTCCTCACTCTCGCCGCTGCCTTCCTCCGACTCGACCGGTCGAACCGCCACGACGCAGTGACCGTCGCGCTCGTCGATCGATTCGATCACCCCGACCGACCACCGGTCGACGTGGTGCGAGGGCTCCCGAGCGTGGACGCGGTCGTGGTTCATGGTGGACTTCGGGGTCCGTTCACGCCGGTCCTCCGTTCGCGTTCACGGCTTGTCCCCCTCGACCCGCCGCACGGCGAGCGCGGCCTCGCAGGTGCACTCGGTCTCGCACTTGGGGCACTCCGACGCCGGCCGGTCGATCGGCTCCCGGTGGATCGTCTCGTACCCGTGGCGGTCGAACAGCTTCTCCGGCGAGTCGTCGCCGCCGTGGTACCACGAGTCCGCGAGGAACAGGTCCACGCCGGCGTCTACTCCGATCTCATGGAGCCGTTCGAGGAGCCGGCTCCCGATCCCGCGCCCCGTGGCCCCGTCCCGGACATAGCCCATTTCGAGGTGTCCGTACCGCTCCGCGGCGGGGATCAGATCCGGGTCGTCGAAGAAGTACATCTCGTCGGCGACAGCGGTCGAGTCCTCGAACTCCCGGAGCGCCATCACACCGAGGATCAAGTCGTCATCGTCGGGCTCGGCGTCCGCGTCGCCGTCGCCCTCGGCCTCCACCGCGACCAGCACGTGGTACGTCGGGTCGTCGGGCCCGAGGTCGACGCCGTAGGTGCTTCCCTCGCTGAAGTGCGCGGTGATCAGCGCCTCCAGCTCGTCGGCGTCGCCCGGTTGCGGGTCGCGAATCGCGATCTCGTCCATTCGTGCGCGATACGCCTCCCGTGGGCAAGAGGGGCGCGGTGTCGGAACACTCCGCTCCCGATCCACGGTCCTTATCCACCAGTCCCCGGTCGCCAGACCCGCTGCCGTCGGTCGAGCCACGCGGTGACCACGACGTGCGGGAGGGTCAGCGCCGCGATACCGACGAGCGACGTCGCGAGCAGGTCGCCCGGCGAGGCGACGCCGGCGGGAGCCGCGATCGCGACCGCGCCAACCACGACGAACCCCCCGAGCGTGAGCGGGGCTGCGTCGCGGGCGAACCGGGCGAGCGCCCGCCGGGCGTCGCCCTCCCCGAGCGCGGCCGCCGCGTCCGGATCGACGAGGACCAGCCGACCGACGTGTCGGAGCGCGTGCCAGAGCGCGAAGTACACCCCGATCGCGAACACGGGCGCGGCGAGCAGGAACCACGCCCACAACACCGCGACCTCGCCGGCGTCGCGGAGCCAGCCGCGCCGGGAGGCGCCGGCGCGGACTCGCCGGTACCCCACCCCGACCGACAGCGCCGTCGCGACGATCATGAACGCGCCGACGGCCGCCCGCGTTTCCGGGACGAAGAGGGGGTCGACCGCGGCGGTCGCGGTCCTCCCGTCGACGACGAACAGTCTCACGACCCACTCCGCGACCAGTCGGTATTCCTCCGGATGGGCGAGGAGAGGGACGCCCATCGGGAGCCCGCCGCGGACGACGAGGCTCAGCCAGCGCTCCGCCGAGGTCGGAAGGTGCTCGACGCCCGCGAGCCCGAGCGCGGCCACGTCCCCTTGCCCCCAGTGGAGCCACGTGAGGGCGATGAACCCGATGAACGCGGCGACCGGTGCGACGAAGAACGCCGCGACGACCGCCCCGCCGAGGACCGCGTAGGCGACCGAGACGACCGCGATAGACCGCCGGACCGACACATTCGGTGCCGCCCGCATCGGAATGAGGTGGTCGACGGCGCCGTGAACCATGCCGACCGCGAGCGTGCCGAGTGCGAACACCGCGACGCCGAGTTCGACCGGAAACAGAGGGGTCACGGCGCCGACCGGCAGCAGCGCGGCGAGCGCTAGCGCCGGATACAGCGCGAACCACCGGTCGACCGCCGATCGGGCGCGGTCGTCGCCTTCGACCGCCGTCGTTCCGCGGTGCGCCGCCGAGCGCGTCGCCGTCTCAGTCATCGACGGGTTCGGCCGACTCCGGTTCTGGTTCCGGTTCGAGCGCGTCCGCCAGCGACTCGGTCGGTCGCTCGCGGCGATCGTTCCAGTCGAGCACCCACTCGAACAGCACGAGTCCGTTCACGGTCATCACGCCGGCCGAGACGAAGAAGAGCAGCTCCTCGATCGGAAGTCCGAGAACGGCCACGCCGGTCGTGAGGTCGGGAGAGAGCTGCCACGTCCTCATCTCGATCGCGATCCGGTCCGCGATCCAGAAGTACGCGGCCGGGATCAGCGTCGCGGCGATCCAGGTCCGCGGCGTCCGGATCAGGTAGCCGCCGCCGACCGCCCACTGGATCGCGACGACGGGGCCGACCCACGCGATCAGTCCGCCGAGGTAGAGGTACGACGGGCCGATCGTCACCAGCCAGAGTCCACCGAGGATCATCGCGACGCCGGCGACGACGCCGGCGATCCGGGGCCCTCGGTCGAAGTCGCCCTCCCGAAACGTCGGGTCGAACCCGATCCGGTGGAGCGCGAACGCGGTAACGACGGTCTGGACGGTGAAGAAGAGGTACTCGCCAAGGGGGATCGACAGCGCCCGGACGAGTACCGCGCCGTCCGCGTAGGACCACGCGCCCCGACGGATCATGTAGCTGATCCACGGCGTCGTGTAGGTGTACGCGATGGCGACGAGAATCGCGATCGCGATCGTCGCGCGCCGCTGGCGGACGGCCCCGTACCGCGGCGCGACGTACCACAGGGCCGCGATCACGGGGAGACTGAAGACGAGGTGGAACTGCAGATACGTCAGCGTCGGCAGCATCCGATCACCCTATCGGCGCCGTTCATGGCTCCGCGTTCGCTCCGCCGCTTATTAAGGGCCGGTCCAAACAGTGTCGCGTTCGGCGGTCAGCGCGATCGGGGTCGGCAGTCGCCGGCTACTCCGCGGGGAGAATGTCGTACCCCTCCAGCACCTTCCCGAGCCGGAACATCGAGTCGACGACGTCGTCGCAGACGGGCCGGACCGCGTCCTTGGGGGCGAACCCGATCGCGAGTCCCGCGACCTCCAGCATCGGGAGGTCGTTCGCGCCGTCGCCGACCGCGACCGTTTCGGCCATCGGGATGCCGAGGTCGTCGGCGAGTTCGGCCAGCGCGTCATCTTTCGTCCCCTCGATGAGCGGCCCCTCGGCGTCGCCCGTGAGCGTCCCGCCGGCCGTCGGGAGGCGGTTGGCGACGATCGTGTCGGCCTCGACGCCCTCCTTCGCGAGCGCGCGCTCCACCCCGCGCTCGAACCCGCCCGTCAGCACGGCGACGTGGTGCCCTTCGGCCTGTAGGCGCTCGATCAGCTCCCCGGCGTCCGGCCGGAGCGCCACCTCGTCGAACGCAGCCGCGACCTCGTCCTCGTCGAGCCCGCCGAGCAGTTCCGCGCGCTGATACAGGCTCTCGGCGTAGCTGAGCTCGTCGTTCATCGCTCGCTCCGTGATCTCGGCCACCTCGTCGGCGACGCCCGCGCGCTTCGCGAGCAGGACCGTCATCTCGGAGTCGGAGAGCGTGCCGTCGAAGTCGAACGCGATGAGACTCATGGCTCCCGTTGGGCGCGGCAGGGTTTTGAAGCACCTGATCGCGCAAGGGACTCCTCACGGACGGGTCGCCTCGGGGAGCTGTATCTCGGTGGCCTTTTTCCCGATCCGAACCGTCCCCTCCGCTATGGACGGAACAGACGTGGACCGCGCCGATGTCGATGTCGACGACCTCCTGAAGATAATTCTCGTGCTCGCGATCGCGTGGCTTCTTCTGGAGATATTCGGGGCGGTACTCGATCTCACGTTCGCGCTCTTGGACGCTCTCCCGATGCTGATCGTCGTCGCGATCGTCGTGCTGATCGCCTTACGGCTCACCGATCGGATCTGAGACATGTTTAGCCTGAACGTCCCGCTCGCACCCGCCGTCGACCGGCTCGCGGCGGATCTCCAGTCGAAACTGTCGGGGTTCGATCGGGTGCGCGACCGACACACGCTCGTCTGCAAGCGGTTCGGCGTCGATGACGTGCCCGACCGCGTCGCGAGTGACGACCGCGCCGGGGGCGGTGCTCCGGCCGGCGGCCCGTCACCCCCCAAGCCCGACGCACTCGACGCCCTACGCGAGGACCTCCACCCGCTGCTCGCGGGGACCGACCCCTTCCCGGTCGCCGTGATCGGGATCGACATCTTCGACGCGCCCGCGTCGGGGTCGGCTCCGGTGCTGTATCTGGTCATCGAGAGCGACGCGCTCGTCCGAGTCCACCGGCGGCTCTGCGCCGCCTACGGCGCGATCGCGGGGATCGAGGGTGACGACTTCGTTCCGCACATTACCGTGGCGCGTGGTGGCAACCCCGAGCCGGGCGTCGTCGCCGACCTCGTCGGCGCCGAGTTCGAGCCGATCCGGTGGCGCGTCCACGCGCTCGACCTGTACGATCCCGAGTTTCGGGAGGTCGCCGCGACGATCGACTTATAACTGGTTGGTGGCGGATCGTCGGTAGATACGGGCGGAGTGCCAGCTGCTTGCTTATAAATGACTGATCGCGAATCGACGGTGAAGGCCTCCAAAGCCCCAGCCAGCGAGGCCCACCCGACCGCACCGCAACCGCAGCCTCACGCCTCCCCAGCCTCGTCGGACCGGCGCAGCCGCGCCGGTCCGACTCCCTCGCGCGTGCGACTCGTGGCCTGTCGGCCACTCGTCGGCACGCGCCGACCGCACCGTTCAGTTATAAATCCCGTTCCGTGAACAGTTACTCTCGATCGAGGTCGTCGATGGCCCTTCCGCTAGTGCGCTCACCGCTCGCGAATGCGCATCGGCACCGGGTGGTCGGGATGCATCGTCAGCGACCCGCGCAGCGAGAGGTCGGGGCCCTCGTAGTCGAGGTCGTACCGCGAGCAGACCTCGGCGAGGATCAGCTTCGCCTCCAGCAGCGAGAACGCCTTCCCGATGCAGTGGCGCGGCCCGCCGCCGAACGGGAAGAAGGCGAATCGCGGGCGCTTGCTCTGGCGTTCTGGTTCCCAGCGGCTCGGATCGAACGTCTCCGGGTCGTCGTACCACCGCGGCGAGCGGTGGATAGCCCACTGTGAGAGCATGAGCGCGGAGCCCTCGGGGATCCGGTACCCCCCCAGTTTCACGTCGAGCTTCGGCTCGCGGAAGAGGGTGTAGACGGGCGGGTACAATCGCAGTGATTCGTTGAGGACGCGCTCGGTGAACTTCATCTCGCGGGCGTCGGCGGCGGTCGGCGGGCCGTCGGCGGTCGCCGCCGCGGCCTCCCGTGCCACGCGCTCGCGGGCCTCGGGGTGGTTCGAGAGCAGGTAGAAGGTGTACGTGAGCGCCAGTGCGGTCGTGTCGTGACCCGCCAAGAGCATCGTCACCAGCTCGTCGCGGAGGTTCTCGTCGGTCTGCTCGCCGCGGTCGCGGGCGCGCAGCAGGACCGAGAGGAGGTCCATCGGCAGGTCGCCCGCACCGTCCCCGTCGGGACCATCCCCCACGGGGCCTCGCACCGCGACGCCCCCGGGACCGGCCGGGTCGACGCTGGGGTCGTACTCAGTCCCGCGACGCCGGTCGACGATCCCGTCGATCACGGATTCGAGGGTGCCGATCGCGGCGTCGAACTCGCGGTTCTCGCGGGTCGGCATCCAGTTCGGGATCAGGAAGCGGCGCGGGTCCGGCTCGAACCGGGCGCCGAGCGGCTCCAGCTTCTCTTGAACCGTCTTCACCTCCTCGTCGGTGATGTCGGCGCCGAACATCGCCGAGACGATGATCTTGACGGTGAGGCGGGCGACCTCCAGCTGCACGTCGACGACCTCGCCGTCGGCCCAGTCCGCGAGCTGCGACTCGGTGTGCTCGACCATCGTCCCCGCGAGCGCCCCGATCCGGCGGCTGTGGAACGAGGGGCTCGCGAGCCTGCGCTGGCGCTCCCACGTCTCCCCCTCGCTCATGAGGAGGCCGTTCCCGAGCAGGGTGTCGATGGCGTCGTCGCCGAAGTCCGGTTTGCGATACCGCTCGGCGTCGGCGACGAGCACGCGCTCGACGTCGGCCGGGTTCGTGAGCATGTACGTCTCGCGCGGGCCGAGGTCGAAGCGAACGACGTCGCCGTAGCTGTCTGCGCAGGCACGCATGAACGAGAACGGGTCGTCGGCGTACTGGCGACCGTTGCCGAAGACGGGGTCACCAATGGGTCCGGGCGGCGTGGCGGACATACGAGAAACAGGGTCTCGTCGGGGTTAAACATTCGGCGGCGGGGAGAACTCGCGGGCGTCTCGGGGTTTCGTCGGGGGCTACTGCGGCTGCTCTCGCTCCCGCTTCCGCTCCTGTCTCGCGTCCAGCCGCTCGACGCGGGTGATCAGTTCGTCGACGGCGACTTCCTGGTCGTCGGTGGCGTCGACGATGCGCTCGGTCGCGTCCTCGGTACGATCAGAGCGCTCTCGGACCGCCTCCAGCGACGAGGTGAGCTCCTCCACGGTGGCGGCCTGGTCGTCGGTGGTTCGGGCGACCTCGGCGACGCCGGCGGCGGCCTCGTCGACCGCGTCCGCGATCTCTTCGAGCGAGTCGAGTACCGTCTCGATCTCGGTGCCGGCGTCCTCGATCCGCTCGTGCGAGCGCTCGACGGCGGTGCTCGTCTCGTCCGACTGCGCCTGCAGCTCCGCGAGGCTCTCCGTGATCTCCTCGGTGTAGCCGCGGGTCTCGTCGGCGAGCTTCTTCACCTCCTCGGCGACGACCGCGAAGCCGTCCCCGCCCTCGCCGGCGCGGGCGGCCTCGATGTTCGCGTTGAGCGCGAGCAGGTTCGTCTGCTCGGCCACGTCGGAGATGACCTCGATGACCTCCTCGATGTCGTCCATGCGTTCGGAGAGCGCGCCGACGCTCTCGACGAGTTCGTCGCCGATATCGACCACGTCCTCGGTCGCCTCGCGGGCGTCCTCGCTGGCGTCGAGCCCCTCGTCTGCCGCTTCGCTGGCGGCGACCGCGGCCGAGTCGACCTGATCGGCGGTCGCGGCGACCTCCTCCATTCCGGCCGAGAAGGACTGCATCTCGGAGACGCTCTCTTCGAGGAGTTCGTTCTGCTCGTCGACGTTCTCCGCGATGTTCGCGGCCGCGGTGCTGGCCTTCTGGACCGTTCGGTCGATCTCGCGGGCCTGCTCGTGAACGCCCTCAGAGAGGTCCTGGAGGTTCTCCGCCATCTGGTTGACGACGCCGATGACGCTCAACAGCTCCTCGTCGAGGATCTCGCACTCCTCGCGACGGGCCGCGCGTGCGTCGAGGTCTCCCTCGCCGATCGCCTCCGCCGTCTCGCGGACCTCGGCGACGAGCGCCTCGGTCGCGTTGCGCTGGTTGATGTTCTCCGTCCGGTCGATGACGACCTCCGTCACGCCGACGAGGTCGTCGCCTTCGTACAGCGGCGCCGCCGTGAACTCGATGTGCTTTTCGTCGCCGTGGCGGTCGACCATCGCGCTGGTGTCGCGGTAGCGGGTCTGCGCCGAGTCGCAGCGCTCGACGCCGTACACCTCGTCGGCGGTCTCCGGCGCGTCGAGCACCTTGTCGGCGAGGGTGTCGGCCCGCCGCCCGTCGGGGTAGAACAGCTCCGAGACGTGGGCGTGGCCGACCGCGTCCTCACGCTCGTTCCCGGTGAGCGACGCGATGGACTCGTTCCACTCGGCGACGTTCCCCTCGCTATCGAGGATGAACGTCGGGACGCCGGTGGCGTTGAACACCTGCTCGAAGCCCGCGGCGGCGAGGGTCTCGGCGCGATCGACGCCCTCCGCCTCCGCAATGGTGTACTCCTCGCCCTCGCTCGTGGCTGTGCCCGTCTCCGTCTCGGCCGCGTCGCCGGGGGCGTCACCCGACAATCCCGCATCGGCGGAGTCACTCACGACGACCCCGCCGTCCGGGACCGATCGCGAGTTCCGGTCCCGACCGAACGCGCGTCGGAGCAGCCCTCGAAGTCCCGTCATTTCTACGTGGGGCTCTCCCAAGCGCCCGCATAAACGGTTCCCCCCGCTATTCATGTTTGATAATCGACTGCGCTGTCGGACGACGAGCTAGGTCGCAGAGCCCGCCCGCAGCACGGCTCGCCCGCAGTGTTCAAACGCGTTCGGCGGCTACTAGGATTCGATGGACGCCGACGCCGTGCGCGAGCGGGCCGCAGACCTCCCGACTGAACCCGGTGTGTACCAGTTCCGGGCCGGGGAGACGACGCTGTACGTCGGCAAGGCGGTCAACCTCCGGAATCGGGTGCGGTCGTACGCCGACCCGCGCTCGGGGCGGATACGGGGGATGGTCGGGCGCGCCGACCGGATCGAGTTCGCGGTCACCGACACCGAGACGCAGGCGCTCCTGTTGGAGGCGAACCTGATAAAGCGGCTCCGGCCGCGGTACAACGTCCGGCTGAAAGACGACAAGTCGTACCCGCTGGTTGCGATCACGGACCACCCCGTCCCGCGGATCGAGGTGACCCGCGACCCCGAGGAGGGCGCGGTCGCGTACGGCCCGTTCACGAGCAAGGGTCGCGTGGAGACGGTGGTGAAAGCGATCCGCGACGAGTACCGGCTTCGCGGCTGCTCCGACCACAAGTACGCGAACCGGGACCGTCCCTGTCTCGACTACGAGATGGGGATCTGCTCGGCCCCCTGTACCGGCGAGATCGACCCCGAGAGCTACGCCGAGGACGTTGCGGCCGCCCGCCGGTTCTTCGAGGGCGAGACGGGCGTCCTCGCTGACCCCCTGCGTCGGCGGATGGAGGCCGCCGCCGAGAACGCGGAGTTCGAGCGCGCCGCGAACCTCCGGGACCGGCTCGAAGCGGTCGAGGCGTTCCACGGTGAGGGCGGCGAGGCCGTGAGCGACCACTCCGACGACCGCACCGTCGACGTGCTCGCGGCCGCCGTCGAGGGCGACACCGCTCGCGTGGCCCGGCTTCACAGCGAGCGCGGCCAGTTGGTCGACCGCAGTCGGCACCGGCTGGACGCGGCGGCGGTGGGAGACGACGGCGAGGGAGATGAAGATGGCTTCGCCGACCCCGACGCCAACACGCCCGCCGCGGTGCTGTCAGCGTTCCTCACGCAGTACTACGCCGAGCGGGAGTTCCCGGACGCGATCCTCCTCGCAGAGCGCCCGTCGGACCCCGACGTGATCGACTGGCTGGAGGCGGAGGGGGTCTCGGTCCGCGTCCCCGGTGCGGGGCGGGAGGCGAAGCTCGTCGAACTCGCCCTCAAAAACGCCCGCAAGCGCGGCGGCCGTGAGGACCCCGTCGGCGCGCTCGGCGAGCGACTCGGAATCGACCGCCCGGCCCGGATCGAGGGGTTCGACGTGAGCCACGCGCAGGGGACCGCGGTGGTCGGCTCCGACGTGTGCTTCGTCGACGGAAGCGCGGAGACGAGCGACTACCGCCGGAAGAAGCTCACCGACCGCAACGACGACTACGCGAACATGCGCGAGTTGGTCCGGTGGCGCGCCGAGCGCGCGGTCGCCGGCGAGGACGACCGCCCCGACCCCGACCTTCTCCTGATCGACGGGGGCGGGGGGCAGCTCGGGGCCGCTCGCGACGCGCTCGCGGAGACCGGCTGGGACGTTCCCGTTGTCGCGCTCGCGAAGGCCGAGGAACTGGTCGTGACCCCGACCGGCACCCGCCGGTGGCCGGACGACGCCCCCGAACTGCACCTGCTCCAGCGCGTTCGCGACGAGGCGCACCGCTTCGCCGTCTCTTACCACCAGACCGTCCGCGACGAGGTCAAGACGGTCCTCGACGACGTGCCCGGCGTCGGCCCCCAGACCCGCCGCCGGCTCCTGCGCCGGTTCGGATCGGTCGAGAGCGTGCGCGATGCCTCCCTCGACGACCTCACCGACGTCGACGGCGTCGGCGACGCGACCGCCGACACGCTCCGCGAACGCTTATAAGTGAATGACGCGGTCGGCGCGCCCCGGTGTGAGGGAGTCGGTCGCCCGGAGCAACGCGGAGGGCGGCCGACGAGGCTGGGGCTTTGGCAGTGTTGGCCAGCGATCAGCAGCCATCCGTTTATAAGTGATCGGCTGGCATTTCGCAGGTATCCTTCGCGCCATCAACGATTTATAAGCACTCTCGCCCAACTTCCCACCCGTCATGCGCGCGTTCTTCGCCGTCGACCTCCCGGACGACCTCGCGCCTCGCGTCGCGGACGCACAGGCCGCGCTCGGGGACGCAGCGGGACTGGCACTCGTCGATCCCGAACAGACGCACGTCACGCTGAAGTTCTTGGGAGATATCGCCGAGGACAACGACGACACCACACCCACACTCGACGACGTGATCGCCGCCGGCAAACAGGCGGTCGAGACCGCTAACGTCGACCCCTTCGAGTGCGCCGTCGAGGGATTCGGCGTCTTCCCCAGCCTCGACTACATCTCGGTCGTCTGGGCGGGGGTCGACGCCGGGAGCGCGGAACTGACCGCGCTCCACGAGGCCCTCGAAGTGGAGACGACCGCGCTCGGCGTCGACCCCGAGAACCACGCATTCACCCCGCACGTCACGCTCGCCCGGATGAACGACGCCCGCGGGAAGGAACTCGTACAAGAAGCCGTCCGCGAGCGCGACCCGGAGATCGGCCGGTTCGAGGTCGACGCGGTCCGACTCGTCTCGTCGACGCTGACGAGCGACGGGCCGGCGTACGAGACCGTCGCGTCGTTCGGGCTCTAGCGGGAGCGACCGCGATCACTCGGTGTCGTCGCCCGTCGCGTCCGGGGACCCGGAGATGTCCGATCCGCTTTCGCCCTCGGTTCCGATCCCCGGATGCTCCACCCGCACTCGGGTCACTCGCGTCGCGGTCGCGCCCGTGACCGCGAGCGTCACGTCGCCGATCTCGACGCGGTCGCCCTCAGCGGGGACCCGCCCGAGCTGCCGGGTCACCAGTCCCGCGACGGTCTCGGTGCCCCCGTCGATCGGGAGGTCCAGCCCGAGCGTCTCGTTGAGGTGCGCGACGGTGGTCCACCCGCGGGCCACCGCGGCGTCGGGCGCGACCACGTCGACGTGGTCGGTCTCCCATCCCCCGACCAGTTCGCCGACGATCTCCTCGAGTACATCCTCCAAGGTCACGATCCCTACCACCGCGCCGAACTCGTCGACGACGATCGCCATCCGGAGAGCGCTCGACCGCATTGTCGCGAACAGCTCGTCGACCGGCTGCGTCTCCGGGACGAAGGTCGGCTCGTGGAGCGCGCTTGCGAGGGGCTCTCCGCGCTCGTTGGCGCCGATCGCGTCGCGCAGGTCGACGACGCCGACCACGTCGTCGCGGTTCTGGCTGTACACCGGCATCCGCGTGACGCCCTCCGCGGCGGCGGTCGAGACCGCCTCGGCGGGCGTGGCGGTGTCCGGCAGCGCGACCATGTCGGTCCGAGAGACCATCACCGCCGACACGCGGGTCGACTCCAGATCGAGGACGCCGCGGATCATCGCGCCCTCGTCCGGGTCGAGCGCGCCCGCCGCCTCGCCGGAGAGCACGAGCGTCTCGATCTCCTCGCGCGTGAGGTACGATTCGATGTCGGATTCGCCGCCGGTGAAGCGATTGACGACGCCGGAGAGCGCCTCGAAGATGTATAACACGGGTCGGATAAGGCGCTGGATCGCGACCACCGGTCGCGACACGCGGAGGGCGTGCTTCTCCGCGTTCGCCACCGCGTACGATTTCGGCGCGATCTCGCCGAACACGATGACGAACACGGAGGTGACCAGCGTCGAGCCCGTGGCCGCCTCGCCACCGGAGAAGCCGAACCGGACGAACACCGCAGTCGCGACCGACGCGGCCGCGATGTTGGCGACGTTGTTGCTCACCAGGGCGGTAACGAGGAAGCGATGCGAGTCTGCGCGCAGCGCCGATAGCGCCCGCGCGCCGGGTACGTCGGCGGCGAGCAGCGAGTCGACGCGATGGCTCGGGACCGAGAACACGGCGAGTTCCGAACTGGAGAAGAAGGCGCTGATCCCCGTCAACACGAGGATTGCGGCCACGCCGACGAGCGCGATCGTGAGATCCATGGTGGAACGTGCGCCCGGATATAAAAGGTAGTACCGCTGCGCGGCCACCCGCTTGGAGCGTCCTACGGTCGATCGAACGGGAAAGCGGTACCCACGAACGAGGGGTTTCCACCCGAAACGAAGGGGTTCACTATCCTCGATCGCGGATCGTCTCGGTCGGCAAAACGGAGCGATGAGGAAAGGGTTAACCTCGCGCCGCCGGTGAAAACGCCCATGAAGGTACTCGTGACCGACCCCATCGCAGATGCGGGGTTGGACCGACTCCGAGACGCCGGCCACGAAGTCGTAACGGACTACGAGGTCGAGGGCGACGCGCTGCTCGACGCTGTGAGCGACGCCAACGCGCTGATCGTTCGCTCCGGGACCGACGTGAACGAGGCGGTGTTCGAGGCCGCCTCCGAGCTCGTCATCGTCGGGCGCGCCGGCATCGGCGTCGACAACATCGACATCGAGGCCGCCACCGACCACGGGGTCATCGTGGCCAACGCGCCCGAAGGGAACGTCCGGGCCGCCGCCGAGCACACGGTCGCGATGACGTTCGCCGTCGCGCGCTCGATCCCGCAGGCACACGGCCGCCTCCTCGGCGGCGAGTGGGCGAAAGGGGAGTTCCTCGGCACCGAAGTGAACAACAAGACGCTGACCATCGTCGGCCTCGGTCGCGTCGGTCAGGAGGTCGCCAAGCGGCTCGACTCGCTCGGGATGGATCTCGTCGTCTACGACCCGTACATCTCCGAGGAGCGCGCCGACCGGCTCGGCGCCGAGCTGGTCGAGGACCTCCACGAGGCGCTCGGCCGCGGCGACTTCGCGACGGTCCACACGCCTCTCCTCCCCGAGACCGAGGGGATGATCGGCGAAGACGAGCTGGCCCAGCTGGAGGGCGGCTACCTCATCAACTGCGCCCGCGGCGGCATCGTCGACGAGGACGCGCTCGCCGAGGCGGTCGACGACGGCATTCTCGCGGGCGCCGCGCTCGACTCCTTCGCCGAGGAGCCCCTGTCCCAGGACTCGCCGCTGCTCGACGTCGAGGACATCGTCTTGACGCCCCACCTCGGCGCCTCGACGGAGGCCGCACAGGAGAACGTCGCCATCGACACCGCGGAGGCGGTGCTCGCGGCGTTCGACGACGAGCCCGTACTCACGGCACTCAACGCGCCCTCCGTCGACGAGACCGCGTTCCCGCGGATCAAGCCGTACATCGCCGTGGCCGAGACCGCCGGGAAGGTCGCCGCGCAACTCCTCGACGGCCGCATCACGGGCGTGGAGACGACCTACGAAGGCGACATCGCCGAGGAGGACGTAGACCTCGTCACGGCAAGCGCGCTCAAGGGCGTGTTCGAGCCGCTGGAGTGGCAGGTGAACGCGGTGAACGCGCCTCGGCTCGCCGAGGAACGCGGCATCGAGGTCACCGAGTCGAAGACCCGCCAGACCGAGGACTTCCAGAGCCTCGTGCGCGTCACCGTCCGAAACGGCGACGACGAGATCGCGGTCGAGGGAACGCTGTTCGCCGGCGAGGACGCTCGGATCGTCCGGATCGACGGGTTCCGAGTCGACGCGGTCCCGTACGGCCACATGCTGGTCGCGCGCAACACCGACGAGCCGGGTGTCATCGGGCTCATCGGTACCGTCCTCGGCGACTACGACGTGAACATCGCCGGGATGTACAACGCCCGCGAGACGCAGGGCGGCGAGGCGCTCACCGTCTACAACCTCGATCAGGACGTGCCGGACGAGGCCATCGAGGCGCTGCTCGCCGACGACCGGATCGTCGAGGTCACCGAGATCACGCTGGACGACGCCGACGAGCGGCCGGCGGAGTAAAGAACCTCGCGCCGCGACCTGAGCGGGTCGCAGTCTGAAGACTGTGGTCTAACGTTTCTCGAATCGACGACTTGACGAAGACCGACGGAAACGCAGAGCGGCGGCGCTGAGATACCGCTCGGCGAGCCGAAGAAGCGGAACTCCGCCCCGGGATCATGTTTATCAATATTCATGATGGACACCTGATCGTATGGTAAACGCGGAGGTCCACGTCATCGACCGCGGCGGGTTGTACTGCGACATGAACTACATGATGGAGGCGAACACGATCGGGAGCCACGACGAGCCGAATCCCGACACCGAGTACGACGAGATTCCGGTGTGGAACCTCGTCATCGACCATCCCGAGGCGACGATCCTCTGGGACACGGGCTCGCATCACGACGCCGCCGACGGCCACTGGCCCGAGGGGCTCGTACAGGCCTTTTACCCGCACGACGCGAGCGACCACCGCCTCGACGACGACCTGGAGGCGGCGGGCTACTCGCTCGACGACATCGACGCGGTGTTCCAGAGCCACCTCCACCTCGACCACGCCGGCGGGCTGGAGTTCTTCGCGGGCACCGACACGCCCGTGTACGTCCACGAGGAGGAGTTGAAGTTCGCCTACTACAGCGCGAAGACCGACGAGGGGAGCGCCGCGTACGTGCTCGACGACTTCGACCACGACCTGAACTGGCAGGTGCTCCATCGCGACCGCGAGGAGCGCTTCACCGATCTGGAGTTCGTCCGGTTCCCCGGCCACACGCCGGGGCTCACCGGCTCGGTGATCCACCTCGATTCCGAGGGCACCGTCGTGTTCACCGGCGATCAGGTGTACATGGACGAGAACTACGAGGAGGGAACCCCGCTCGGCGGCCCCCTCGTGTGGGGGAAAACGGAGTGGGCCGAGAGCATGAATCGGATCCGCGAGCTGGAGCGACGCCACGACGCCGAGATCGTGTTCGGCCACGACCCGGAGCAGTTCGAGGCGATCCAGCCGGGGTGGGGGGTGTGAGCTACGAGCGCTCCGTCTCCGCCGACCCGCACCGACTCTCGCCGGAGACCGTCTGGGAGGTGCGGATGCCGGCGATCCGCGTGGGAGCCGACGCGGCCGACGAGCTCGGCTACCAGCTCGGCCAGCTCGGGCTCTCCGGCGACGGTCGCGGGCTGATCGTCACCGATTCGGACCTCGTCTCGTTGGGCCACGTCGATCGCGTCGCCGACGAGCTGGAGGCCGACGGGTTCGACGTCGACGTGTACGACGGCGTCGAACGCGAACCCAGCATCGAGGCGGTCGAGGAGTGCATCGCGTTCGTCCGCGATGAGATGGGCGAGGACGGGTACGACTTCTACCTGGGGCTCGGCGGCGGTAGCTGTATGGACACCGCGAAGGCGACGCGGGCGATCGTCGCCAACGGCGGCGAGGTGCTCGACTACGTGGCCGCGCCGACCGGCGCGGGCAAGAACCTCACCGAATCGGGGCCGCCGCTGATCCTGTTGCCGACGACCGCGGGGACGGGCTCCGAAATCTCGCCCGTGGCGATCCTCTCGGTACCCGAAAAGGGAATTAAAGAGGGGATCTCCAGCACGCACGTCCGGGCGGACGCCGCGGTGCTCGACCCGACGCTCACCACGACGCTGCCGCCGGACCTCACGGCGAAGACCGCGATGGACGCGCTCGGCCACGCGATCGAGGGGTACACCACCCACCAGTACGACGACCTGCTTCGCCCCGAAAATCCCGCAGACCGTCCGGTGTACGCCGGACGAACCGGCTTCACAGAGATGTTCAGCGAGAAGGCGATCGACCTCCTTTCGTCGAACGTACGACGCGTCGTCAACAACGGCGACGACATCGAGGCTCGCGGCGCGATGTTGAAGGGCGCACTGTTCGGTGCGATCGCCGGACTCACCGCGGGCGCGAGCCTCGCGCACGCGATGGCGTATCCCGTCGGAAACAACTATCACACGTACCACGGGGAGACCATCGCGGCGCTCACGCCAGCGAGCACCCTCGGCTACAACGTCGCCAGCGACCCGCCGCGGTTCGCGAAGGTGGCGGAGATGCTCGGCGCCGACACCTCCGGGATGAGCACCCGCGAGGCCGCCGACGAGGCCCGCGAGGAGTTCGTGCGGCTCCAACGGGACCTCAACGTGCTCCCGAGCGGGCTCAACGAGCTGGCGGGGATCACCGTCGACGACACCGGCACGCTCGCCGAAAGCACCGTCGAGAGCCAGCAGCGGCTACTTCGGTGTAACCCGCGACCCGTGACGAAAGAGGACGTCGAGGAGGTGTTCCAAGACGCGCTGTACAACTGGGAATAGCGTGCGAACGGCCCGATCAGTCGCGCAGGTGCTCGACGACCGCGTCCACGTCGTTCGGGACGGGTTCGGGGTCGCTCCCGGCCTCGTAGGCGGCGTCGGGGTCTTTTAAAAGGTGCCCCGTCGTCAGGCAGACGACCTGCTCGTCGTCCTCGACGACGCCCTCGCGGCGGAGCTTCCTGAGTCCGGCGAGGCTCGCGGCGGAGGCGGGTTCGACGCCGACGCCCTCCTCGGCGAGGTCGCGCTGCGCGTCGGTGATCTCGTCGTCGCTGACGGCGACCGCCGTGCCGCCGGTGTTCCGGATCCCCGGGAGCGCCTTCGGGGCGTTGACCGGGTTCCCGATGCGGATCGCGGTCGCGCGCGTCTCGACCTCTTCCCAGCGCCGAACCTCGTCGTTCCCCTCCTCGATCGCCTCGACCATCGGGGCGGCGCCTTCGGCCTGCACGCCGGTCAGTTTGGGGACCTCGTCGACGTCGAGCGCGCCCGACTGGACCAGCTCGCGAAACGCCTTGTACAGCGCCGAGGTGTTACCCGCGTTGCCGACGGGGAGGACGATCCGGTCCGGGAAGGTCCCGTAGTCGTCTCGGAACTCCTCTAATATCTCGAAGCCGATCGTCTTCTGGCCCTCTAAGCGGAACGGGTTCAGTGAGTTGAGCAGGTACGCCTCGCCGCGGGCGGCCAGTTCTTGGACGATGTCGAGACAGGCGTCGAAGTTGCCGTCGACTTCGAGGATGCGGGCGCCGTGGAGACTCGCCTGCGCGATCTTCCCGGCGGCGACCTTCCCCTTCGGAAGGAGCACGAGCGTTTCCATCCCGCCGCGGCCGCCGTACGCCGCCAGCGCGGCGGAGGTGTTCCCGGTGGACGCACAGGCGAGCGCGCCGACGCCAAGTTCCTCGGCGACTCGGACGCCGACGGTCATCCCGCGGTCCTTGAACGAGCCGGTGGGGTTCATCCCCTCGTGTTTGACCCGGAGCGTCTCGACGCCGACCGCCTCCTCGATTCGGGGAACGGTGTGCAGCGGGGTGCCGCCCTCGGGGAGCGTCACGCCCAGATCGAACGGGAGCGCCTCGCGGTAGCGCCAGACGCCGCGATCGGGGCCCTCGGAGGCGGCGCCCGAGCCGAAGTCGTCGAACGTCGGCGGGTCGTCATAGCGTACTTCGAGCAGACCGTCACACTCGTCGCAGGTGTACCGGACTGCCTCGAAGGGGGCGAACGTCTCGTCGCACTCGATGCAGGCGAGCCACGTCCCGTCGTCGGCGCAGTCGGGCGCCGCCGGAGTCGGGGCGTCGATGGCGAGATCCATTACGTCGTCGTCCGTGCCGCCGCGGCTTAAGACGGGCGGTCGGGACGGACGTTGCCGTGTCGATGAGAAGCGTGGACGGCTCCCGACCGCTCAGTCGACGATGATCTCGGAGCTGCCGCTGTCGTCGTCGTCGGGGCCGGAGCCGAGCCGATCCTGATAGCGCTGGATCCAGTCGGCAAAGCAGTCGGGACAGAGCCGCTGGGTGTCGATGTTCGCGCGGTCGACGCTCAGCCGGACGGTGCGTGCGAGCGCGTCCGTGGTGGGGTCGCCGCAGTCGTCGCAGGGCTCGGTCGTCGGCGCGTCGCTCATACCGATCGGTCGCGCGGGCGACTCTTAAAAGTACGTCGGCGGGAGCGGCTAGTCGCTGCCGCCGCCGCGACCTCAAACCGTCCGGAACGCGCGGTCGCCGGCGTCGCCGAGTCCGGGGAGGATGAACCCGTCGTCGTCGAGGCGGTCGTCGATGGCGACCGTGAGTAGGTCGGCCTCGGGGACCGATTCGCTCACCCGGACGAGCCCCTCGGGCGCGGAGACCGCCGAGAGGACGAACAGGTCCTCGAAGGCGTCGGCCTCGTCGAGGACGTGGTCGAGCACGGCGCACATCGTCGAGCCGGTGGCAAGCATCGGGTCCGCGACGATCACGGTGTCCTCGGGCCGGATCTCGGGCAGTTTCACGTAGTCGATCGTGATCGGAAACTCACCGTCGTCGGTCATCCCGGCCTCCTCGTCGCGGCCGGCGGAGATGACGCCCTGCTTCGCGCGGGGGAACGCCTTCAACAGCCCCTCGACGAACGGCGTCGCGGCCCGGAGCACGTTGATGATGACCACGTCGTCGAGTCCCTTCACGCGCTCACCGGTCGTCTCTTGGAGCGGCGTCTGGACGGGGACGTACTCTGTCTCCATCGCACCGTCGATGATCTCGTAGCCGCAGATGCGGCCGAGCTTCACGAGCCCCTTCCGGAACGCGACCTGCTCGGTCTCGACGTCGCGGAGCCGCGAGAGGGTGTCCTTCGCCAGCGCGTGCGTGATGAGGTGCGCGTCGTCGCGGTCTTCGATCGTCATTGTCGGAAAAAGCGCCGCGTTCGGGTTAAAAGATGGCGAAACTCGCCAATTCGTCGGATCGCGAGAGAGGCGTCTCCCGTCGCTACAGTCACCGCAACACGGTGACGTACGTCAGCGCGAAGACGATCAGCGCGAGGGACGCGACGTTGGTCGCGGTGACCTCGGCGACGTCGAGCAGTTGTAACCCCCAGAAGGCGGTCCACGCGAACATCCCCGAAAGCACCGCGTTCAGGAGCAACACCACCCGCAGGTCGCCTTTCGATCCTTCGACGCCCTCGCGGATCCCCTTCGGATCCTCGCTCGTTCCCTTCTGGTCCTCGCCCATACGTCACCGCCCGGGAGAGTCCCACTTAGCTCTTCGCTACCGCGTCCGGACCATCACGATCGGATTAGGGCTCGCGGAGCGCGATCGACTCGCCCTGTTCGGTCGGGAACGGGTGGTCGGTCGTCGGTTCGTCGGCGCGGAACGCCTTCCACTCCGCTTCGGTGACGAGCGCGTCGTCGAGTCGGTCGACGAGCGCGGTCTCATCGACGCCCGTGCCGATGACGACGAACTCGGTCCGGCGGTCGCCGTGCTCGTCGTCCCACGCCAGATCGGGCCGGTTCGAGCGCAGCATGTCGCGCTCGACGGCCGGGAGGCTCGCGATCCACGGGCCGAGCGCCTCGACGCGGACCGACCGACCCGCCTGTCCGACCTGCTGGCGCTGGTCGGTTCCGGCGACCCACAGCGTCCCCTTCGAGCGGACGACATCGTCCGGGAGGTCGCGGAGGAGAGCGGCGAACCGGTTCGGGTGAAACGGTCGCCGGCGGCGATAGGTGAAGGAGGTGACGCCGTACATCTCGTCGGGGTGGCGGTGGTCGTGGTCGGCGTGGTGATCGTGGTTGTCGTGGCCGCTATCGTCCGCGGTGTCCTCGGCCAGCGCTCGCTTCCACCCCGGCAGGTCGCCGATTTCGCGCTCCTCGAACAGGCCGACGCCGAGGATCCGATCGGGATCGACCGCGGAGAACTCCGTGACGACCGTCTCCGCGTCGGGCTGCAGTGCGCCCACGAGGTCGACCGCCTCGTCGATCTCCGCGTCGGTACAGAGGTCGGCCTTGTTGCACACCACGAGGTTGGACACCTCGATCTGCTCGACGAGGAGGTCCGAGAGCGGACGGTCGCCGTCGCTGGCGCCGTCGGCCGCGCCGCCGGTCGTGTCGCCGTCGGCATCTCCGTCCCCGCCGTCAGCGTCCGGGTTGACGCGCCGCTCCGGCGTTCCTTCGCCCGCGAAGGCGTCGAGGAACTGCCGCGTGTCGATAACGGTCACCAACGCGTCGACGCGGTATCGGGCCGCCGCGCGCGATTCGGTCGTGAACAGCCGCGCGACCGGCGCGGGCTCGGAGATCCCCGAGGACTCAACGACCAAGGCGTCGAAAGAGCGCTCGTTCGCGAGCCGTACCACCGCGCTTTCGAGGTCGTCCTGTAGCTCACAGCAGATACAGCCGTTCGACAGCTCCGTGACGCCCTCGACGTCGACCTCGGACTCTTCGGCGATCAGCTCGGCGTCGACGTTCACGTCGCCCATATCGTTGACCAGCACCGCGATGTCGCGGTCGCCGGCGTTTCGCAGGAGGTGGTTCAACAAGGTCGTCTTGCCCGCGCCGAGGCTTCCCGAGAGTACGGTTACCGGGATCCGGTCGTCCATAGAGGCACTCGGTCGGCGGGTCCCTTCAACTCCGCGGCGACGCGGTCTCGGAAGGCCGGTCAGCGCCACCCCCATCGAAAGCCGATACGTTGATACGTCGCGCCCGCGGACCGCGCACCATGTTCCAGTACGTGTCCGCAGTGGGGATCGTCGCGACGATCATGACCCTTCTCATGGTCACCGCGATGCTGTACCTCGTCTGGGGCGCGCTCGGTAACAGCGCCCACACGCCGAGTCCCGACGACGGCGATCAGCCGGAACTCGGCGAGGGCGACGATGCGGACGAGACGCAGGGCGAACTTGCCGCCGACAGCAACTCGGCCTAACCCGCCCGACAATCCGCAGGCCCGCGACAGCTTTTACCGCGCCCGCGTATCACGATGAATCATGACCGTTGCAGACCGGATCGCCGCCTTTCGGGCCGCCCTCGATGAGTGGCTCCGTGGGCTGTACCACGGGATGATCACCCATCCGGCCTACGAGAAGATCGAGAAGGAAGCGGAGGACACGGAAGACGAGTTCATGCTCGCATGCTTCCCGGACGCGTTCGGGATCCCCTCGCCGGTCTCGTACTACACTGCCGAGCTGCTCCCTTACCTCGAAGACGAGTTTGAGGCGTGGGAGCGACGGCTGTGGGATCGTGAGACCCTGATGGAGCGGAAGGGACAGCAGTACCACTTCTGATGGAACGGTTCGTCTTCTTCGGCGGGAAGGGTGGCGTCGGCAAGACCACCGTCTCCTGTGCGTACGCCTCTCGCTGTGCGAACGACGGGGTGCGGACGCTGGTCGTCTCGACGGACCCCGCACACTCGGTGTCGGACGTGTTCGACCAGTCGTTCGGCGATGAGCCGGCGCCCGTCGACGGGATCGAGGGACTCGACGCGATGGAGATCGACCCCGAAGACGAGATGCAGCGGCACCTCCAGGAGATCCGCGAGGCGCTCTCCGAGCAGGTGTCGGCGGCGATGGTCTCGGAGATCAACCGCCAACTGGAGATGTCGCACGGCACGCCGGGCGCGTACGAGGCTGCGCTCTTCGACGCGTTCGTGAGCGTGATGCGCGAGGAGGGTGAGTCGTACGATCGGATCGTCTTCGACACCGCGCCGACCGGGTCGACGCTGCGGCTCTTGGGGCTCCCCGAGTTCCTCGGCGACTGGATCGACCGGCTGCTGTACAAGCGCAAGCAGTCGATCGACCTGTTCGAGAAGGCCGCTATCGGCGACATGGAACCCCGGCGGTTGATGGACGGCGACCCCGTCTTAGAGCGGCTCCAGCGCCGCAAGGAGTTCTTCGAGTTCGCGGGCGACACCATGCGAGACGAGGCCGCCTTCTTCCTCGTGTTGAACCCCGACCAGCTCTCGGTCAACGAGACAGGACGGGCGATCGAGGGGTTCGCCGAGCGCGACTTGCGCGTCCGTGGGCTCGTCGCGAACAAGCTTACCCCGGAGCCCGACGACGACGAGGAGGGACGCGGAGCCACCTACCTCCGCGAGAAGGTCGCGACCGAGCGCGACCGGCTCCGGCAGGTCCGAGAGGAGTTCGAGCCCCCGCTCGTCGCCGAGATTGAGTCGCGGACGCGGGAAGTCCGCGGCGACGTGCTCGCGGAGGTGGCGGCCGCGCTCGACATCGAGACGGCGAGCGACGTGAGCGGGGAGGACGACGACCGCACCCGAAGTGACGACGGTGGCCCCGTCCGCGCCGATCGGTAACGGCCCCGCCCGCGCCGATCGGTAATATCGGTAACGTGCGATCGCGCGCGATAGGGGCTGGGCCCCATCACTGTGAATTTCATCAAACGAGATACGGAACAAACCTACCTCGACCGAGCGAAATCGCGCACTGGCGGGTGGTTCTCCCAGTGTGTCACGATTGAAGATAATACTTAAGTGGTCGATAGTGAATCGATCTCATGAGGGAGGGCACCTATGACAAACGTAATCTGGATTGTAGTTGCCGTGCTCGGCACGTTCACCGTTGGGTATATGGGGTACTCGCGGTACCTTTCGCGGTTCGTCGAAATCGACGACGAGCGGGAGACGCCAGCACACAAGTACGAAGACGGACAGGAGTACGTACCGGCGAAGAAGCCGGTGCTACTGGGGCATCACTTCTCGAGTATTGCGGGCGGCGCGCCGATCGTCGGCCCGATCACGGCGGGGGCCATCTGGGGGTGGGTCCCCGCGCTGCTGTGGGTCGCCATCGGCAACCCACTGATGGGGGCGGTTCACGACTTCATCTCGCTGTCCGGCTCGATGCGACACGAGGGGAAGTCCATCGGCTACATCATCGGCGAGTACGTCGGCGAGCGCGGGAAGGACATGCTGCTGTGGTTCGCCTTCCTCACCATCATCCTCGTGGTGGCGGTGTTCGCGCTCGTCGTCGGTATCGTTCTGAACGCCTACCCGTCGGCGGCGACCGCGAGCTTCGTATACATCGCGCTCGCGTTCGCCTTCGGCGTCTACCTCTACCAGCTTGACGGCCCATTCATCCCGGGTACGGTCGTGTTCGTCGCCGGCGTGTTCGCCGGCGTCTGGCTCGGCATCCAATACCCGTTCGCGCTGTTCGAGCTGGCGGGCGACGCCTCGCACACCGCGGGCACGTTCGTCCTCTTCAGCAGCACTGGCTCTTGGGTGCCCGGCGCGGGCGCCCTCGGCGGCAACACCGCCGCCTGGGTCCCGGTGATTCTGGTGTACGCGGCCCTGGCCAGCGCCCTCCCGGTGTGGGTGCTGCTCCAGCCGCGTGACTACCTCTCGTCGTTCCTGCTGTACGCAGGCGTCGGCGGTGCGCTGCTCGCCATTATTGTCGGCACCATCTTCAACACGTCCACCGAGCCGCTCGTGGTCGCCGACAGCATCGAACCGTTCACCGGATTCTTGGGGGTCGAGAGCGTCGCCCCGTTCCCGTTGTTCCCGATGTTGTTCGTCACCATCGCCTGCGGGACGATCAGTGGGTTCCACTCGCTGGTCTCCTCCGGGACGACCGCGAAGCAGCTGAACAAAGAGAGCGACGCGCGCCTCATCGGCTACGGCGGCATGCTCGGTGAAGGCCTTCTCGCCGCCGTCGCGCTGTCAACGCTCGCGGTTGCCGGCGTCGCGTCCGACGCGGCAGCCGGCGGCATCGGTGGCGCCCTGCCCAACTTCGCGGCGGGCGGCGGCACCATCCTCACTAGCCTCGGTCTCCCCGCCTCCTACGGCGCGCCGTTCATGGCGCTGGTGCTCGTGAGCTTCCTGCTGACCTCCACCGACACGGCCGCACGGCTCGGCCGCTACATGATGGAGGAGATCGTCGGCCCTCAGAGCAGCGGCTCCGAGACTGGCCTCTCCGGGGGCATCGGTTCGTTCGCTCGCGGCCGATACACGAATCCTGTCGTCCAGTGCGGCATCGCGTACCTGCTCGTTATCTCCGGTGAGTGGGCGACGCTATGGACGCTGTTCGGCGGCGCCAACCAGTTACTCGCCGCGCTCGCGCTGTTGACCGGCACGGTCTGGCTCGCCAACTGGGACGATTCCAAGCAGCTCGTCAGCACCGGTGTCCCGATGGCCCTCATGGTCGTCGTCACCGTGCTCGGGCTGTCCTGGGTCGCCTTTAAAGAGCAGCTCTACGATCAGCTGATCCAGGGTGGCGCGCAGGGAATCGGCGCTCAGGTGTCGGCCGGCGTGCGCGTCCTGCTCGCCGTGCTGCTGATCTACCTGGCGCTGTCGCTGGTGCGTATCGGCTACGACAACATCACGAACGTGCGAAGCGGAAGCGAGCCGGCGGCCAAACCGAGCGACGACTGACCGGCGGTTTCGTCTGGGCGGTTTTCACGCCTATTTTTTCGCAAACGCGGACGCAACGCTCAGCGCCAGAAGCGCTTTGCGAACCGCGAGAAGAACCCCTCGTCCGGCGCGTCGACCCGTTCCCACAGGCGGAAGGCGGCGGCGGTGTCGGCACTCTCGCTGGCGACGATCTCCTCGCGGTCGGGCGCGACCACGACGAGGTGAACCTCGTAGTGGCCGTAGTAGCCGAACTTCAGGAGCGTCCGGTCGCGGAACCCGTCGACGAACGCGGCGACGTCGTCCGGGACTCGGTCGGCAACGAGCGCGACGGTGATGTCGGTGCCGTAGTGTTCTTCGTGGCCGTCGATCCGCTTGTCGGCGATATCGTGACCGAACTTGACCAGCCGCTCCAGTTCGGTAACGCTCGGCGTCGATACCCGACGAGCGAAGACGTACTCCATCATGTCGTGGTCTGCGTAGCTCAACGCCGGATGGAGAAACTGCTTCTGGTTACGCACCCGCATCTCGGCGGTGAGATCGAAGTGTTCGCCGTCGACGACGACGTCCGCGCCGAGGTCGTAACTGTACATCAGCCGGTCGGAGACGCGGTCGAGGTACTCGTCGTCGTAGTCGGGGACCGCCTCGCGGATCTCCGGCGGCAACTCCTCGGGGTCACGGCGGTCAGCGTCGCTGGCCGAGCTTTCGTCTTCCGACTCGGCAGCTTTACTCATCGGCCGGATCGTACGCGACTGCGTCGCCGTCAGCCGGCGGTGCTCCGATCGCGAGCACGGTTACCGGGCTGTCGGCGTCCGCAGGATTGTACGCTCGCTGCGGACTCTCGGGGTCGACGACGAACAGGTCGTCTGCGGGCACCTCGTAGGTCTCGTTCGGCGTCTCGACCACGAGGGTCCCGTCGAGGACGTAGAACGCCTCCTGTTGGGTTTCGTGGTAGTGGTACGCCAGCGGCAGCTGTTCGCCCGGCTCCGCGCGGAACCGGTTGATCGCCGCTTCGTCGAGCCCGCCAGGCCCGGCGAGTTTCCGGCACTCGCAGGGGCGATCGGGCTCTGAATCGACCGACTCGGTGTCGACGACGCGATATCCCATGTGAAGCCGTTCCACGGTGCGAGTAAAAAGGCCGTCGGGGCGCGCTCGGGGCGGACCGAGACCGGCCGCGGGACGATCGCGTGCCCGAGGTGCGGGTTTAAGACGCTGGGACGACTACGCACGAGAGAGAGACCCATGACTGATCAGGAGGCCCGAGCCCGAGAGGCCCGAACCCAAGAGGCCAGAGTTCAGGAGGCTCACAGCCAAGAGGTCCCCGCGGAGGCGTGCGGACGATGCTCGATGACGACGGTCGTCGGCGCGGTGAGCGGGGACCGGTCGGCGGCGGAGCGCACCGAGCGGGATCCGTTCGCCGGCGAGCGCATCGAGGTCGAGGAGTCGTCTATCCGGCGTATCTCGCCCGGAGGAATCCTGAGCGACCTCAAAGAGCGCTTCGACGCGATCGGTCGACGGCTCACGTACGGGCGGTAGCGGTTCACGTCAGGTCGGAGAGACTTATACGCGTTCGCGCCATAACGGGGGCAAGCGATGGAAGAGAGCATCTCCGGCTTCAAGGTGCGCGGGGACTGGGGCGATATCGTCGAACACGGCGAGCGAATCGCGTTGGCGCTCCGAGAGACGGGCACCGACGACGATGCGTTCTACGAGTTCGACGACTGGCGCCCGAAGTCCCACGAGCGCATTGACGAGGACGTGTCAGAGAAAACCGCCGAACAGGCGTCCGTCGGCGAGGGCGAGGGAGAACAAGCCGGCAAGACGCCGGGTGGCGACCTCCAGACTGCCGGCGAGAAGCTCACCGAATCCTACGAGAAGGTCGAGGAGAACGACACCGAGAGCGCTATGGAGAGCTGGGGCGAGTCGATCGGCCACGTCGCTCGCGCAGCCGACTCGGCGAGCCGCAAGGCGCTTCGAAAGGTCGAGGACACCGTCTACCGGAAGGTGATGACCCAGATGGCGCCCTACTACTTCGACAACGAACTCGTCAGCGCCAACGTTCAGGAGGTCGGCCGCGGCGAGAACGGCGAGACGTTCGTCTTCGAGGTGAACGTCAACGACGACGAGCTGAAAGACGAGGTGAGCGACATCCTCGCCGATTACGAGTCCGAGATCGACCGCTGGCACGTCGAGGCCGAAAAACGGACCAAGGATGTGGCCGCCGCTGAGGGGGTCGAACCACCCGCAGAAGAGGGTGGCCCGGACTCGACGATGACGTGAAAACTATCCGCCGACGCGAACACACCGAACTTAACTCGCCGAGCCGCGAACCAACGCCAATGTCCGAGGTACTCCGGGTGGCGGCCGGCGATCTGTCGGTCGACGAGCTCATCGACGCCCTCAACGAAGGGCGGCGGATCCTCGTCGATGTCGAAGTTGCCGGCGGCGACCACGAGGTCGTCCTCCGGTACGACGGGGAGACCTACCACTGTGACACGCCGACGAATCTCCACCGTCACAGCGACGAGTCGGGGATGCGCGGGTGCATCCGCCGGATGGGATACGCTGCGGGCGACGACTGAGCATCGACGACCGCGATGCCGACATTGCAGACCACGGATGGCGACTTTTAACCCGAACGCCGCCGAACGGCGCCCATGAGCGATCCCGAGATCGAGGACCTCGTCGGCGACGTGTCCCCCTCTTTCGATCACGTGCTCTCCTGCGTGTTCGGCGTCCGGGACCACGAGAGCCGCACGTACCTGACGCTGCTCGATCATCCGGGGAGCACCGTCGCCGAACTCGCGGAGACCCTCGACCGAGACCGGTCGAACGTGAATCGGTCGCTGTCGACGCTGCGGGAGAAAGGGCTCGTTGAGCGCCGTCGTCGGCTACTCGACTCGGGCGGCTACGTCTACCAATACACCGCGATTCCGGTTCCGGAGGCGAAAGAGCGACTCCACGGCGCCTTAGACGAGTGGGTGGAGGGAGTCCACGCCGCGATCGACGGGTTCGACCCGGACGACCGAGAGTGAGCGTCTGCCGGCCGTCTCCTCGTTTTATTCTTCGTCCTCTTCTTTCCCGGCGCTCAGCCCCTCCTCGTCGGAGCGGTCGAGCGCGCGCGGCGCGTCGTGGTGTTCGGAGCAGCCGTCGAAGCAGCGGATGATCCGCTCGATGCGGTCTCCGGATGGGTCCAGCGCGGCTCCCCATCGGAGCCGTCTCGGCCGGTTCGCTACTCCGCGTCGTTGTCGAACGCCAGCGTTGCGCCGTCGGCGTCGACGGTCGCGCCCGCGGCGCACACCGGGTGCTCGAAGTCGGCGCCGAGGACCTCTGTCGCGGCCGCGGCGGCGTCGGGCGTTTCGGCGTCCGCGGCTGCGAGAGCGTAGGGCTCGGGGCTGTCCGTCTCGTAGGTGGCGACGATGGTGGGCTCGTCGACGGCCTCGACGACGAGGCCGTCGCGGCGGACGACCCCGATCGTCGCGGTCTCGGCGCCGACCACGCCGGCGATCCGGGGGGTGTCGTAGTCGTCCTTCTCGAAGTCGAGCGCGAGCAGTGGCGTCGCCAGCGCGTCGCGGGCGGGGTACCCGAGTTCGAGCTTCTCCGCGATCGGGTCGACGTGCGAGCCGTTGCCGACGACCGCCAACGGCTCGTCGGTGGGCGTGCGGACCGCGCGCGCGCAGTTGTACGAGACGTACGGGTTGTCCGTCTCGGGGGCGTCCGGGGTCGGGCCGACGGTGAGCCTCCCGTCGCGATCGGTCACGCGGCGGTTCGGGAACGAACGCGAGGAGACGCGGTAGGCGCCGATACCGGGAGCGACGACGACGAATCGTCCGACGTACATACAGGTTCGTGGCTATTCAACCGGCTAAAGCGCATCGATATACGCACGTTCGGCGATCAGTTTCGCGGGACTTCTTCTCGCTTTCCTCACTGGTCCCGCTCGGCTCTCGAAGGACTGTGAACGCGTAACAGAGGGCCGGCGACGCGCAACGCTTACAAAGACCCACTGGCTATCGGTGAGTGCGCACAGTCCATTGGGGTAGTGGCCAATCCTGTTGCCTTCTGGGGGCAACGACCCTGGTTCGAATCCAGGATGGACTATTCTCGCGGTTCGCTTCGGTCGAGTTTCCGTCCGGCCCCTCGATTCGCCTGCCCTCGGATCCGCGTCTCGACCCCACTGGGGTTGCGGCTCGATCCGCTCTCCGTTCGCATTTCAACTGGAACGAAAACCCCGCCACGTACTGCGTTTTCCAAGCGAAGCAAAGGGGTTCGCAACTCCTACTTCTCGACGTCGAGGAGCGCGACGCGTTCGCGGACGATTTCGGCGACGCCGCCGATGGTCGCGGCGATCTCTCGATCGCCGATGTCGTAGAACTCTTGCACCTGCTCCGAATCGAACGCGGGTTCGAACTCCTCGGTGTCGGCGGACCCCGCTGTCGACACAAGCAGGTCTCTCACCGACGCGGCGGCCGCGTCGAGGTCCGCGTCGGGCCGGTCCGCACCCGGGACCCTACCGAAATCCGTGACGAGGACGACTGCGCGCTGTTCCCCCTCCGAGAGACCGAGCGCGAGCGCGCGGTCGATCTGGCGTCTCCCGGCCGCGTACAGCAGAATCTCGACGCCCGGATCGCGGGCGACGGCGTCGTCGCGGGCGATCGCGCGGGCGGCGAGGCGGGTCGCTTCGCGGAGGTGTGCGGCCGAGACGACGAAGTCGGCGTCGAACGCCTGCACGACCGCGCCCGTCTCCGCGGCGATTTCGTCAAGCGCCGAGAGGAACGCGTCGAGATCGTCGATGATGGCGGTCCCCGTGACCAGTTGGTAGGGTGGAGCCGGCGGATCGGGAAGTGCGCCGTCGGACTCGGCGTCGGCGTCGCTCATCGGAAATCACCCAGGCTCGCTTGGCCCTCGCCGTCCTCGTCGCTCGCGGAGCCGGCAGTCGCGGCCGCGGAGGCCGACTTGTCCGGTCGCACGTCGTCCATCGAGGGGTCCTCGCGGCCGGCGTGTTCCAGGATACGCTCGGCGGTGCGCTCGCGGCCGCGGAGCGCGCCGAGGACGACCGCCTTGTCGGCCTCGCGGAGGTCGGCGCGCGTCTCGATCCCGGCCTCGAACAGGCGCCGGGCGCGCTTCCGGCCGACGTTGCGGACGCCCGCCAGATCGAGTAACTCCTCGCGAACGCCGTACTCGATGCGTTTCCGGGCCTCGCGGACCGCGACGACCACGTCGCCGTCGACCCCCTCCACGTCTCGTGCGAGGGTCTCGGCCGCGCGTAGGAGCCACTCGGCGGTGTCGACCTTCCCGCGGATGTCACCGGGACCGACCCCGTACCGCTCGGTGATTCGGTCCTCGTCGACCTCGTTCACCCAGTCCTCTAACAGGCGGGCGGTCTTCAGCGAGGCGAGCCAGTCCTCGAAACGCACGTCCTCGTACTCGGAGGGCACGTCGCCGAGGAACTCGGTCTCGCGCTCGTAGCAGAGCTCGGTGTACGTCTCGCGGTCCCCCGACTTCAGGTAGAGCTCGTACATATCGGGAGTGCGGCTGATGAGGTGATAGAGGCCGAGCGGGGTGACTTCGGACGCCTCCGTCTCCTCTTCGTCCGTCTCCTCGTTCTCCGTTTCCCTCTCGCCCGACTCGTCGTCGCCGGCCCGCGTGTAGGTCCCGAACCCGGGTTCGTCGCCGCCGCTCGCGTCGTCTGCGTCGCCAGTTCTGACGAACTCGCCGTTGTCGGCCTCGGCACTCGCGCCTGTGTCGGCGGCGTCCCGAGCCACCGACCGGAGTCCGTCGATCATCTCGGCCGCGCTCATCGGGTCGAGGTAGAGCCGCGAGACGGTGTGACCGATGCCGGTCGCGGTCAGGCTCTCGCTCCCGCCGTCGCGGTCGCGCTCGATGAAGTCGTTGACGGCGAGGTAGTCGAGGACGGTGTCCGTAACGGCCGCGAGCCGTCCCTCGTCGTCGGTCTGGGTCGCGTAGAGGGTGTTGTCGAGGAAGGAGAGCAGCCCGTCGCGCGTGGAGGCGAACCCGGAGGCGACGGTGGCGAGGACGTGGGTCCGGAGCGCGGGCTCGGCGGCGAGCTTTGACCGGACCGGCTCCGGGTCGGCCCAGAGGTACCGCTCGAACAGTTCCTCTTTGGTGTCGGCGTCGTTCGCGAGCAGCACCGCCTCCCCGTACGGATCGAGGCCGGGGCGGCCCGCGCGCCCGCACATCTGGTGGACCTCCAGCACGTCGAGGGGTTTCATCCCGCCGAACTCCCCGTCGTACCGTCGCCAGTCGCGGACGATCACCCGACGGGCGGGGGTGTTGACGCCGGCGGCGAGCGTGGGCGTCGCGGAGATGCACTTGATCAGGCGGTCGCGGAACGCGTCCTCGACGCGGGCGCGGTCCTCGCTCCGGAGCCCCGCGTGGTGGAAGGCAGACCCCTGCTCGACCGCGTCCGCGAGGTCGGAGGCGGTGTCGGTGTCGGAGCCGGACCGGATCTCGTCGGCGAGTTCGCGGAGCTGATCGCGCTCGTCGTCGGTGAGTCGGGGTCCGGTCACGTCGGTGAGCTTCCGGGCGGAGGACTCGGCGTTGCGCCGGGAGTTGACGAAGACGAGCGAGGAGCCGCCCTGTCCGTCCTCCTCGGTGTCGAGCGCGTCGGCGACGAGCCGGGCGGTCTGGTCCTCGCCGCGCTCGACGGGTACCTCCCGCTTGCTGCCGTCGGCGAAGTCGATGGCGTTGCCGAAGTGGACGCCCATCCGGAGGTCGATGGGACGCCAGTCGGACTCGACCAACTCGGCGTCGAGCCACTCGGCGATCACGTCGGCGTTGCCGACGGTCGCCGAGAGCGCGACCGTCTGGAGCCCGGGGTTCACCTTGCGGAGCTTCGCGAGGGTCACTTCGAGAGTCGGGCCGCGGTTCGGGTCGTCGACCAGGTGGACCTCGTCGCTCACGACGCAGGTGAGGTCGTCGATCCACGGCGCGCCGTTACGGATCAGCGAGTCGACCTTCTCCGAGGTGGCGACGATGATGTCACGCGTGGCGAGCCACTCGCCGTCGGACTCGTAGTTGCCGGTGGAGACGCCGACGGTGACGCCGAACTCCTCCCAGCGCTCGAACTCGGTCTTCTTCTCGCTGGCGAGCGCGCGCAGGGGGACGATGTAGAGGGCCTTCCCGCCGCGCTCGATCGACGAGAGCATGGCGAGCTCGGCGATCAGCGTCTTCCCGGAAGCCGTCGGGACCGCGGCGACGAGGCTCTCGCCGTCGGCGACGCCGGCCTCGACGGCGGCCTCTTGGGGCGGATACAGCTCGGCGACGCCCTCCGCTTCGAGCGCCTCGCCGACGCCCGCGGGGAGCCCGGAGAGCGAACTCGGTTGCATTACCGGAGAGTGGGCCCCGACCCGATTTAAACCGTCGGAACGCGCCGATGGCGGGGTCTGTGCCAGCTTCCTCGCAGGCGGGCTACAGTTCGCCCTTCGTGCTCGGCGTATCGCTGCGTCGCCCGTCGAGCCGCGTCGCGTCGTCGAGCGCTCGCGCGAGGGCCTTGAACAGCGCCTCCACCTCGTGGTGGGCGTTGTCGCCCGTTTCGATCGCGGCGTGGAGCGTCAGACCGGCGTTGTGCGCCAGTGACAGCGCGAAGTGGTCGGCCATGACGCTGGTGAACTCTCCGACCGATTCCTGTGAGAACTCACCGGAGAACTCGTAGTACGGCCGACCCGCTACGTCGACGACGACGCTCGCGACCGCTTCGTCGAGGGGGACGCGTCGGTCGGCGTACCGCCGGATGCCGCGCTTGTCGCCGAGCGCCTCGTCGAACGCCTCGCCGAGGCAGATCGCCACGTCCTCGACCGTGTGGTGGTCGTCGATCTCGGTATCGCCGTCGCAGTTGACCGTCAGGTCGAAGAGGCCGTGTTTGGCGAACGACGAAAGCATGTGATCGAAGAAGCCGATCCCGGTGTCGACCTCGCTGTCGCCGTCGCCGTCGATCGCGAGAGTGAGGTCGATCGTCGTCTCGCTGGTCTCCCGCGAGACGGCGGCCGCGCGCTCGTGGTCGCTCATACCGGCTCGTCGCGGGCGATTCTTAAGGCGGTTGCGGGTGTGGGGGAGTTCGAGTCGGTGACGAGTGAACCGCTCTGCCGAAATGGTCGGTCACCGACGGACGGTAGCGCGGTCGACGCGTGGCGCGGTGACGGCGTGGCGCTACACACCGCGGGAAGCCGGTGGCGGAGGGCTGCGACTGCGGCCGCGGAAGCGGGACCGACGCCCGACGATCCTCGCCTCGACGGTATCAGTCGTCGCCGGGGACCTCGGCGTCGCTAAGCGAGGCGTCGGGCTCGAAGACGACGCTTGGGTCCAGATCGTCGAGCGCCTCGCCCGCTCGGACCCGATCGGGCCAGTCGTGGTTCGCGAGCGCGCCGGTTCCGAGAGTGATCAGGTCGGATCCGTCTGCCAGCGCCGCCCGCGCGCGCTCCGGGTCTCCGAGTCTTCCGTTGGCGATCACGGCGACGTCGTCGTCGACGTGCTCGACCGCGAGGTCCGCGAGCGTGCGATCGGTGTCCGGCACCTCCGCGGCGGTCGCGTCGCCGCCGGTGACGTGAACGTAGTCGGCGCCGGCGTTTGAGAGCGCGTCGAACAGCGCGGCGGCGGTCGCCTCGCCGTCGGGCCAGACCCGCTCCTCGTCGGTGACGGCCGCCTGCGAGGCGCGGACTCCGACGACGAAGTCGTCGGGCGTGGCGTCGTCGATGGCGGCGGTCACCTCGGCGGGGAAGCGCGCCCGGTTAGCCGGCGAGCCCCCGTACTCGTCGTCGCGGTCATTGACCAGCGGGTCGACGAACTCGTGGAGGAGGTAGCCGTTGGCCGCGTGGACCTCGATCCCGTCGAAACCGGCCTCGACCGCGCGCTCCGCGGCGGCGACGAATCCCTCTCTCGCTTCGTCGAGCCCCTCGTCGTCGAGTGGGTCCGCCTCGGGGAACGCTCCGGACCCGCCGTACAGCTCCGCCATCTCTCCCGGCGGGCGGTACGGCGAAGGCGCGACGGGATCGTACCCGTATCGATTGCCCTGTGCCTGTGCCCCGGCGTGCATCAACTGCGCGAAGATCGGGCTGCCCTCCTCGTGGACGGCGTCGACGACTCGCTCCCAGGCCGCCGCCTGCTCGTCGGTCGCGAGGCCGGGCTGATTGAGGTAGCCCTGGCTGTGGGTGGCGTCCGGGTGGACGCCCTCGGTGACGAGAAACGAGAACCCGCCGCGAGCGAAGGAGGCGTAGTATCGGGCCATTCGGTCGGTCGCGTGTCCCGCGTCGGTCGCGCTCGTCCGCGTCATCGGTGCGAGACCGACGCGGTTGTCGAGAACGTGGCCGCTCAGTTCGAACTCGTCGAAGAGAGGATCGTCAGTCATCGCGTTCACGTACCGCCGTCGGAAACATAAGCTGCCGGCGGATGTGTGCGTCCGGTCGCACAACATGTGTGGTACCACGGTCCACGGCTCCGACCGTCGCCTTCGGTCGCTTCCCGTCTACGGTCCCGAGTGCCCCGCAGTCACTTCCCGTCCGCGGCTGTCTGCGCCTCTCGCAGCGTGAACTCGCCTTCGTACAGCGCGGTCCCCACGACGACCGCAGCCGAGCCAGCCTCCTTCAGTGCGACCACGTCGTCGATCGCCGCCACGCCCCCGGAGGCGATCACGGGGATCTCCACTGCGTCGACGACGCTCTCCACCGCCTCGCGGTCGATCCCTTCCAGCTGCCCCTCCACGTCGACGTTCGTAAAGAGGATCGCGCCCGCGCCCAGCTCCTCGTAGCGTGCGGCCGCCTCCGCCGGGTCGAGGCCGGTCCCCTCGGTCCACCCGCTCACGACGACCTCGCCGTCTTTCGCGTCGAGGCTGACGACGACGCTGCCGGGGTGCGTCTCGTCGATCTCGGCGACGATCTCGGGCGTCTCGACCGCCGCGGTCCCGAGGATGACGCGGTCCAGCCCCAGATCGAGGAGCTCTCGCGCGCCCTCGGCGGTCCGGATGCCGCCGCCGAGCTGGAGGCCGATCTCGTCCGGGACGTTCTCGACGACCGCCTCGATCGCGTCGGCGTTGACGCGCTCGCCCTCGAACGCGCCGTCGAGGTCGACGAGGTGGAGCGTCTCGGCGCCCGCCTCGATCCAGCGTTCGGCGGCCTCCACCGGGTCGCCGTACCGCTTGCCAGTGCCGCGCTCGCCGCCGACCAGCTGGACGACCTCGCCGTCCTGCACGTCGACGGCGGGGATCACCTCGAAGGAAGGGAAGTGGCTCATACTGCGGTACAGTCGCGGCCGCCGATTAAACCGGTCGGTTCGGGCGGTATTGGAACCCTCTCAAACTGCGACCGCGCTCACTCCACCGAGATGAGCAGCGCCGAGATCTCCTCGTCGAAGGTATCGGATTCGGTCGCAAGCGCGTCGGCGGCCTCCGCGTCCGCGACTGCGCCAATCGCGGTCTCCGCGTCGATCAGGTTCGGAAGGGCCTCGTCAATCGTCTCGATGAGCGGCTCCGCCGGGTGCGCGCCGCCGGCGACCAACACGTCGGTGCCGTCGTGCCAGACGCCCAGCCGCGCTTCGATATCGACGGTCTCGCCGAGATCCGCCGTCGACCCGCCCGCAGTCGGGATCTCGCCCTCGAAGGCGAACTCGCCCGTCAGCCGCCACGTCGTCGCGGTGTGGCCGGTCTCCACCGTGCTCGTCCCCTGATCGACGATCTCGACGTTCTCGATCCCGCTCGCGTTCAGCTGCGACCGGAACGCCTCGACCGCGGCCGACTCCACCTCCGTCATCAGCCGGTCCCGGCCGATCCCGGCCGGGAGGCTGTCGATCGCCGGCCGGATGTCGATCCGAGTGGCGAAGAAGACGACCGGCGACCCGCTCGCACCGAACGCCTCTGACAGCGCCTCGGCGACCGAGACGTACTCGTAGATCCGGGTGTGTTCGAGCGCAGTCACCGTCACTGGCCCGTACGACTGCTCGAACACCGTGCTCTCCGACTCGTCGAGGAGCCGCCAGCCGTCGTCGATCCGGTCGCTGGTCACCCTCGGCTCCGGCACCGGTCCGTCTCGGGTGCCCAGACAACCTGCTAGTCCCGCGACGGCGACGGCCGCACCCCCCGCGAGCAGGCGACGCCGCGTGACGCTGGTCAGTCCGCTCGTCGTCGCTGCTCTTCCCCTTCCTTCTCTCGGTTCCTCGCTCATAGGGGTCCGAAGACCGAGACGTGGTAAATCTGTGTCGGCGGCGCTATCGAGGGTGATACCGCCGTTTCGTTCGCGCGTTGAGTCTTCGTTTTCGCTTCGCCAGTCCTCTCGCGGTCGCCCGCTGTCGGCGACGCGGATCCTTTTTGTAACCACCGGGTGTAACAACCCGGTAATGACTAACGACGACGCGACCGAGACGGACCGGCGTGACGCCCCCGACGACCGGCAGGCGGACTCTGGCGGCGGCGCCGGCAGACGCACCGATCGACGTACCGGGGTCCCCACCCGCCGGCGGTTCCTCGCGCTCGGCGGCGCGGCGGGCGCCGTCGCGCTCGCGGGGTGTAGTGCCGAGCCGACGGACGGTGAGGACGGAGACGGAGAAAACGGGACCGCCGGTGATGACAGCGCCGACGGGCCGGGGTCCAGCGACGGTGACGATGGCGACGGCGACGACGAGGAGACCCCTACCCTGACGGTCGCGACCTACAGTAGCTTCATCGACGCGCCGTCGGTGAGTCCCGGTGAGTGGCTCAAGGAGGCGTTCGAGTCGCGCGTCGACGCCGAACTGGAGTGGGCGACCCCGGACAACGAGGTGAACTACTACGTCGAGCGGGCCAGTTCGGGGGTGTCGATCGACGCCGACCTCTACGTCGGGCTCACCACCGAAGACTTGGTGCGCGTCGACGAGACGCTCGACGACGACCTGTTCGTCGAGCGCGGCGAGGTCGAGGGATTCGACGACGTGCGGGAGGGGCTGTTGTTCGACCCGTTCGACCGCGCGGTTCCCTTCGACACCGGCTACGTGAGCCTCGTGTACGACGGCACCGCGATCGAGGCGCCGGAGACGTTCGAGGGCCTGCTGGATGACGAGCACGCAGGCGCGCTCATCGCGCAGAATCCCGGCGCCTCGACGACGGGGCGGTCGTTCCTGCTCCACACGGTCCACCGGTTCGGCGACGGGCCGGACGGGTCGGTGGAGGGCGGCGACGGCGACCCCGACTACGACTACCTCGACTACTGGGCGGAGCTACAGGACAACGACGTGCGTGTGCTCGGCTCGTGGGACGACGCCTACGCCGCCTGGAGCGGGGGGGAGGCCCCGATGGTCGTCTCCTACTCGACCGATCAGGTGTTCGCGAGCATGGAGGGGGCAGACTTGGAGAAACACCAAATTCGGTTCCTGAACGATCAGGCGTACGCCAACCCGGAGGGGATGGCCGTCTTCGCCGACGCAGACGAGCCGGAGCTCGCCCGCGAGTTCATGTCGTTCATGCTGGAGCCGGACGTGCAGGGGGTTATCGCCGAGCGCAACGTCGCGTTCCCCGCGACCGACACGGCCGAGCTCCCCGACGACTACGCCGAACTGGCGCAGGAGCCGTCCGAACCGGTGACGTTCACGTACGACGAGCTCCAAGGCTCGGTCAGTGAGTGGGTCGAAGACTGGGAGCGACAGTACGCCGGGAACTGACGGCGGCGTGTCAGACGCTAGCCGCGGTGCCGACGGCAGCCGTCGCACTCTTCGCGAGCAGATCACCCGGCGCCTCCGTGGGCGCCTGCTGACCGCGCTCGCGGTCGTCACGAGCGTCGTGCTCGTCGCCGCGTTCTACTACCCGGTCGGGACGGTCCTGATCGAGGCGGTCGTCGTCGACGGCGTCCCCACGCTCGCCATATTCGTCGAGCTGCTCCGTGACCCGTTCTACTTCGGTGAGTTCGCCCGGCTGTTCGCGGGCGAGTCGCCGATCGCGGTCGCGCGCGATCTGCTCGGTCCGGACCGGCGGCTCGGGATCGTCGGGTTCACCGCGTATCAGGCCGCGCTGTCGACGATCGCCAGCGTCGCCTTGGGGCTCCCGGCCGCCTACCTCCTCGCGCGCTTCGAGTTCCCGGGGCGACGCACCCTGCGATCGCTGACGATCGTCCCGTTCGTGCTCCCGTCGATCATGGTCGCCGTCGGCTTCGTCGCCACGTTCGGCCGGAACGGGACCCTCAACGGGGTTCTCGGCGCGCTCGGGCTCCCGCCCGTCGACCTCATGTTCACGCTGGAAGCGATCGTGATCGCCCACGCGTTCTACAACGCGCCGCTCGTCGCCCGGGTGACGACCGCGGCGTGGGAGTCGGTCGACGCGAGTGCGGTCGAGACCGCTCGGAGCCTCGGCGCGGGGCCGACCCGGGCGTTTTTCGACGTGGTCGCGCCGCAGGTGTATCCCGCCGTGCTGACGGGCGCGGCGCTCACCTTCGTGTTCACGTTCGGCACCTTCCCCATCGTCCTCGCGCTCGGGGGGTTCGAGCTAGCGACGGTCGAGGTGTTCGTCTACCGGCTTGTTCGCGACCTGAACTACGCCGAGGCGGCCGCGCTGGCGATCGTCGAGCTCGTCATCTCGCTGGGGGTGCTGCTCGCGTACCTGCGGTACGAGGCGCGAAACACGGTCAGCTCTCGCGGGGTCCGACCCCTCCCGCGCAGGTCTCTCGTCCCAGCCGCCCCCACCCTCCGAGAGGTGCTTCCCCGGATCGGCCTCGCCGCCTACGCCGTCGTCGCGGGGCTCGTCTTCGTCGCGCCCATTGCCTCGATGGTGCTCGCGAGCGTCACGGGCGGTGACGGCGCGCTCACGCTCGACCACTACCGGTTCCTCATCGACCGCCAGCAGACGGGGGCGGCGTTTCAGGTGCGGCCGTGGCCCGCGATCCGCAACTCGCTGACGTTCGCGAGCGCCGCGACCCTGCTTGCGCTTCCGATGGGCGTCGTCGTCGCGGTGCTGACGACCCGGCGGTTCCGCGGGCGGAAGCTGGTCGACGCGGTCGCGATGGCGCCGCTTGCGGTGTCCGGGATCATCGTCGGACTCGGGCTCCTCCGCGGGCTCGTCTTCGGCGTGGAGATCGCGGGGTGGCGGTTCGCGGCGACCGGCGCGGTAGCCATCGTCGTCGCGCACGCGATCGCCGGCTACCCGTTCGTGGTCCGGACCGTCGCGCCCGGGCTGGAGGGGCTCGACCGCTCGCTGATCGAGTCGGCGCGGGCGCTCGGTGCCTCGCGGGCGCGGGTGCTCCGGGACGTGGAGCTCCCCCTCGTGTGGCCGGGCGTCGTCGCCGGCGCGGCGTTCGCGTTCGCCATCTCGATCGGCGAGTTCACGGCGACGGTGGTGCTTGCCACCGGCGCCGACGCCTACACGATGCCGGTCGCCATCGAACGCTTCATCGGGCGCCGGCTCGGACCGGCGACCGCAATGGGCGTCGTCCTGCTGGTCGTCACCGGGCTCAGCTTCGTCGTTATCGAGCGTCTCGGGGGTGAGACGCGTGGGCTCTGATCCGGCTCTCCAAGCCGCCGCCGACTCACCCAATGGCCCCCCCGCCGTCGAACTCGACGGCGTGACCAAGCGCTACGGCGACACCGCCGCCGTCGACGACGTGAGCCTCAGCGTGCGCGAAGGGGAGTTCTTCACGCTCGTCGGCCCCTCCGGCTGCGGGAAGACGACGACGCTCCGGCTGATCGCGGGGTTCGAGGAGCCGACCGCGGGGACGATCCGCTTTTCGGGCGAGTCAGTCGCGGGGGTGCCTCCGGAGGACCGGGACGTGGGCGTCGTCTTCCAGAACTACGCGCTGTTCCCGCACATGACCGTCGGCGAGAACGTCGGCTACGGGCTCAACTTCGCCGACCCGCCAGAGGGAATGAGTCGCTCGGAGCGCGTCGCGGAGCTGCTCGAACTGGTGGACCTGCCCGACGCCGCCGACCGCGATCCGGAGAGCCTCTCAGGCGGACAGCAGCAGCGCGTCGCGATGGCCCGCGCGCTCGCGCCGGGTCCCGATCTCCTCCTCCTCGACGAGCCGATGAGCGCGCTCGACGCGCAGCTCCGCGAACGCCTCCGGGTGCAGGTCCGGCGCATCCAGTCGGAGCTCGGGATCACCACCGTCTACGTCACCCACGATCAGGAGGAGGCGCTGGCGATCTCCGACCGCGTCGCGGTGATGCGCGACGGGACGCCGGAGCAGATCGCGCCCCCGCGGACGGTGTACCGGGAGCCGTCGAGCCGGTTCGTCGCGGAGTTCGTCGGCGACAACAACGTGTTCGTGGGGCGGGTGGTCGATGTCGAGGGGGGAGACGTGGACGACAGCGCTCCCCGAACCGCCGGCGTCGACGTGGGCGGTGAGATCCTCCGGGTCGAGGTGGATGACGTGATTGATGTCGCGCCCGGCGACCGCCTCACCTTCTGCGTCCGCCCCGAGTACCTGCGAATCGGCGACGGGGAGAGCCGAATCCGGGCGACCGTCGAGAGCGCGGAGTTCCTCGGCGAGACGACCCGGATAACCCTCGACTGGGGCGGTCGCGACCTCGTGGTCCGGACGCGCGATCCCCTTTCTGGCGAGGTCGTCGTCGGCTTCGATCCGGCAGACGCGCACATGATCGGGATTGGCGAGGAGTGAGTGCGGCGCTTTATAAGTGAACGAAGTGGTGGCGTGCCTCCGAGCGGGCCATCGGCCCGCGAGGAGCCCGCGAGGGAGTCGGTCGTCCGGAGCAACGCGGAGGACGACCGACGAGGCTGGGGAGGCGTGAGGCTGCGGTGCTGTGCGGGCGGGACTCAAAGGGGGCAGTCGCCGGCGGCTTTGCCGCCGGCTGCAAGCGAGAGCTTCGCTCTCGCCCTGCCGCGAGGACGACGCATGACGACGCAAGGACCATAGGGAGAGAGCGCTAGCGACCGACCGAGGACCGCAGCGAGTCACGCGAGTCCTCGCGGCTGGGGCTTTGGAAGTGTTCACCGTCGATCCATCGTCAACGACTTATAAACGACCGACCGCTGAAACACGCTGATCCAGCCGTTTTACTTCCAGTGCCAGAAGTGGTCGCGACCGCCTTCAACCGGCTCGGTTCGCGCCCGTAAGTCGGCGACGTCGTCGGCGGTCGGCTCGTGGTCGTCCGGCAGCGACTCCATACACTCGAAACAGAGGAAGAACTCGGAGCCGTCGGTCAGCTCCAGCGTCAGTCCCTGCGTCGACTCGAACGCGAAGTTCCACAGGTCGCCGATTCCGCCGGCGATCCTGACGGACCGCTCGCAGACGTCACAGGACTCCGTGGCCATACGTATCGGTTGCGGCTCAGCGCGCTAATGCGTGTCGCCGTGGATACGCCGGTGTTCACTTATAAGTGATTGCCGGTAGATCGACGGTGAACACCTCCAAAGCCCCAGCCGCGACGACTCGCGCGGCTTGCTGCGGTGCTTACGTCGGTGTGCTTCGTCCTCGTGGCAGGGCGAGAGCGAAGCTCTCGCTTGCAGCCGGCGGCAAAGCCGCCGGCGACTGCCCCCTTTCAGTCCCACCCCGCCCGCACCGCAACCACAGCCTCACACCTCCCCAGCCTCGTCGGTCGCCCTCCGCGTTGCTCGGGCGACCGACTCCCTCGCACCGTCGGTTCGCGGCCCTTCGGGCCGCTTACCGGGGCGCGCCACCGCACATTCCCTTATAAATAGACCACGTAGCCTCCGCTTTCACTTATAAACAATTCCCGCCAGCTAAATCCGCACGTGTAACCGCCGACTTGCGCCTCACTTCTCCGCGTCGCTGTCGTCGATCTCCGGCGTCGACGGCTCCGGCGTGACGCCGGTGTCGGCGGGCGTCTCGTCGGTCTCGACGATGTCGTTCGACCGCGTCCCGCTGCCGAACAGCCGGCCGACGATACCGCGGTCGCCGCGCTTCTCCGCGAGCAGCACGGAACACTCCACCTCGTTGAGCACGTCCAACACGAGCGACCCGCTGACCAGCCGCGAGAGCAGCCCTTTCTCCGTCGCGCCGACGATGAGCATCGTGGCGTCGCGCGCCGCGCGCTCGATGGACGCCTCGACGTCGCCGCTCTCGATCCGCAGGGTCGCGTCCGAGAGGCCGTGCTGGTCGGCCCACTCGGAGAGGAACGCCCGCCCTTCGGCCTCGTCGTCGGCGACGTGAAGCAAGGTGACCTCGCCGCCGAACTCGGCCTGTAACATTCGGGCGACTGCGCCGGACAGGTCCGAGGCCGGACCGCCGGCGGTCGGCACGAGGATCCGCGAGGCGTCGAACCCGCGGTCGCGGAACACGAGGAAGTCGGAGGGGAGCGAGTGCGCCAGCTCGTCGACGGCGGACTCGGCGCGCCCCGGCGCCCCGTGGGAGTCCTCGCCCCAGCCCATCACCGTGAGGTCGGCGCCGTAGGTGCGCGCGGCGTCGAACACCTCTTCGAACACGCGGTGTGAGAGGACGACGTGGGTCTCCACGTCAACGCCGAACGTCTCGGCGTCGTCGCGGGCCTTGTCGAGCAGGTCGTGTGCCGCCTCGTGGGCGCCGCGGTCGCGGGCCGCCTCCAGCGAGGTCTGGTCGGGCACGTTCGCGATGTTGACCGCGACGACCGTCCCGTTCCGCTGCTTGGCGATGGCCGACGCCAGCGTGATCAGGTGCTCTTCGGTCGCGGGGTTCGCTAGCGGCACCATCACGCGGTAGTCGTCACCGCTCGGTTGGACCGAGGTGGCGGCCGACACGGCGGCCTTCGGGAGGTCGTCGGACCGGTCGAGGATCCATGCGCCCAACACACCGCGCGACTCCACCTTTCCGCGAGCGTACAGCAGGTACCAGAGCACGGCGAAGGCGACGAGTCCGGCCGACAGCGCGATGATCCGCGGTTCGATGTAGACGATCAGTGCGAACGACGACAGCGTTCCAATTATCGGCACGATCGGGTAGAAGGGGACCTCGAAGTCGGGGTCGTACCCCTCGACCTCCGACTCGCGCATCACGATGAGCGCGATGTTGAGCAGCCCGTAGACGATGAGGTGGAGGACGGAGCCCATCGTCGACAGCGACTCGACGCCGCCGGCGACGAGGAACACGAGGATGAGCGCGCCGGTGAGCGCGATCGACTTGTAGGGGGTGCCGAACCGGTCGTGGATCTGGTTGAGTTTCGGGGTGACGATTTTCTCGCGACCCATCGCGAAGTTGATCCGCGACGACGAGAGGATCGACGCGTTCGCCGAGGAGGCGGTCGCGAGCAGCCCGCCGATCAGGAGCATGCCGGCGCCGACGGCGCCCAGCGAATAGCCGAACACGGAGTAGTTGCCGAACAGCAGTCGGGCGGCGTCGACGACCGCGGTCTCGTTGTTCGCGACGAGTTCAGTCGGGACCGCCGCGAGCAGCACGACGAGGAACAGCGCGTACACGACCGTGACGATGACGACCGAGCCGAGGACTGCGAGCGGAAGGTTCCGCCCGGGGTCCTTGATCTCCTCGGCGACCGAGGTGATCTGCACGAACCCGAGATACGAGACGAAGATGATCCCTGTCACCGGAAGCACCTGACTCGTCGTCCCCGGCGGCGCGATCGGCCGCAGCGACTCCATGTCGGCGTTCAGCAGGCCGACGACGGTGAAGACCGCCAGGATCCCCAGAAGCGACATCACGATGACGATCTGGATCCCTCCCGTCTCCTTCGCGCCGAAGTAGTTGACCGCGATGAAAAGCAGCGCACCGGCGAGCCCGATCACCTGCGCCGCTTCCAGCGTCACCGGTCCGAGACCAACCGGATCGAGGCCGACGAGCGCGTTGACGTACTCGCCGAAGCCGTACATATAAAAGGCAGAGGCGAACGCGAGCCCGAGCCAGTTCGCCCAGCCCGCGACGGAGCCGAACATGGGCCCGAGCGCACGGTTGACGTAGAAGTACGCCCCGCCCGATTTCGGCATGGCGGTCCCCAGTTCCGAGGCCGACAGCGCGGTGAACAGCGCGATCACGCCACCGAGGACGAACGTGAGCGCCGCGAGCGGCCCGGCGCGGGCGACCGCGGTGCCGGGGAGAACGAAGATCCCGGCACCGATCATCGTTCCGATCCCGATCGTGAGCGCCGCGAGCGGCCCGAGGTCCTTCGCGAGCTCCCCGTCGCCGCTCACGGCGGATCACCTCGGACGGTTGTAACTCTTCGGGCGTGTGTCATACCGTTGTTCTCTTCTCCGCTCGTATAAACCCGACTGATCCGGGCAACGGCGCCGTCTTCGGAAGTCGGGGGCGCTCTGCAGAAATCGGCGTCGCTCTCCGGTTTTCGCAAGCGCGACGCGAGCACGTGGTTCTGGAAGCGCTCCGACCGCGATTTTTCGAGCGTATCACAAGGAACATACCCGCACGCGTCCCCGTAGCAACCATCAGGTGGATCCCGTGACGAAGAAACGCGAATACCGAGACGACTACGACGACAAGACGCTGTACATCCCCGGGCCGACCGAGGTCCGCGAGGACGTTATCGAGGCCATGACGGAGTCGACGTTCGGCCACCGGATGGACCGGATGACCGATCTGTACACCACCATCGTCGAGGACACGAAGGAGTTCCTCGGCACCGACAACGACGTGGTCATCCTCACCGCCTCCGGCACCGAGTTCTGGGAGGCGTCGACGCTCAATCTCGTCGACGAGAACATTTTGGTGCCGACCTGCGGGAGCTTCAGCGAGCGCCACGCCAACGTCGCCGAGCGACTCGGCAAAGACGTCGATCGGCTGGAGTACGAGTGGGGCGAGGCCGTCAAGCCCGAAGATATCCGCGAGCACCTCGAATCGACCGACAAACACTACGACGTGGTCGCGACCGTGATGAACGAGTCGTCGACCGGCGTCCGCAACCCCATCGAGGAGATCGGCGACGTAATCGCCGACTACCCGGACACCTACTTCGTCGTCGACGCCGTCTCCGCGCTCGGCGGCGACTACGTCGACATCGACAACCACGACATCGACGTGATCTTCGCGTCCACCCAGAAGGCGTTCGCGATGCCGCCGGGGCTGGCGGTCTGCGTCGTCAGCGACGACGCCTACGATCGCGAGGTTGAGAAAGGAGAGTCCTCGTGGTACGGCGGGTTCCGGCGCACCATCGACTACTACGACCGCAAGGGCCAGACCCACTCGACGCCCGCCATCCCGATCATGTTGGCGTACCGCCAGCAGATGAAACACATGCTCGACGAGGGCCACGCCGCCCGCGACGAACGCCACCGCGAGATGATGGAATACGTTCACGACTGGGCCGACGAGCACTTCGCGATGTTCCCCGAGGAAGGATACGAGTCGCAGACGGTCGCCTGCATCGAGAACACGCAGGGCATCGACGTCGCCGCGACTATCGAGGACGTGAGCGAGGAGTACGATATGGCCTTCTCGAACGGCTACGGCTCACAGCTCGGCGAGGAGACGTTCCGCATCGGTCACATGGGCGAGCACACCGTCGAGAGCGTCAAGGAACTCACCGACGCGATCGAAGACGTCGCAGATCTGTAGGCGAACGAACACGCCATGACGTGCAGACGCGGTCACGATGGCAACTGAGCCATCCGACGACGACCGTTCGTTCTCAGCCGTCGTACGCGAACCTCGCGAAGTCGTTGTGCTGTCCGTCCGTCCCGAGGACGATCAGGCTATCCCCGGCCGCGAAGGTGAACGCGTCGTCGATAGTCGAGTGGACCGCGTCGTCGCGCTCGACTGCGAGCAGCGTCACCCCGTACTCGTCGGTAAACGGGACCGTCTCTCGTTGGACACCGTCGAGCGGCGATCTCGAATCGACCGCGTACCAGTCGACATATCTGCCCGACGACGACTCTTGGCCGAACTTCGTCGCGATCGGCTGGTAGTACGCGCCGACGAGAAAAAGCCCGAGCGCCCGCGCTTGCGTGTCAGAGAGGCTGAATACCCGTTCGAAATCGTCCGATTTCTGGGTGTCGCGATAGTATATCTCGCGCCGGCCGTTGGTGTGTAACAGCACCATCACCGTCTGATGGTCGTCGAGGTCGATCTCGTACCGCATCCCAACACCGGGAATGTCTCGTTCCCGAACTTCGAGTGGCATACCTCCTGCTGGCTGGGATACAGATTAACTATTCCACCGAATCAGCCCTTGTCGGTGCGTCCTGGGACCGCATAACGCCCTTACTGCGTGTCTGCTCGCTCTTCCACGCGGTCGATCCGGTATCGCCGACCGCCCGACTCCGTTTCCTCGACCGCGATGACGACGAACGACTTCTCGCCTACATCGATCATGTCGCCCGGCGAGAGGGGACCGTCGTCGCCGGACTCGCCGCGCCGACGCCGGTTCTCCCGCTCGCGGCGGTCGGTGTCGCCGACGACCTCGGGTCCGACGCTGATCGTCCCGCGTTCGGCCGCGATCACGCGGTTCCAGAACGCGTCTGAGGGCGGTTGCGGCCCCACGCGCTCGGCCAACTCGGCTCTCGTCAGTCGCTTCATCGCATTATCTCGTCAGTCGCTCCGTCGTGCCATCGCCGGTCGGTCACAGCCAGAGCAGTTGTGCGTGTCGCGTCTCGTCGAACTCCAGTACGGTCTCCTCGTCGACGAGCCCGGCCTCGACGGCGACGCCGACGGCCTCGGTGCCGACGATGTTCGCGACCTGCGCGCGGTGGAGCCCCGCGACGACCTCCTCGGCGGTCGCCTCGACCGCGTCGTCGCCGCCGTAGAACTCCTCGCTGACGGTGATCGTCGCACGTCCGTTGTCGTACGTTTCGCCGAGGCAGTCGGTGTCGCAGACGGAGACGAGCCGCCCCTCGGCGGTCTCGCGCTCTCGGAGGAGCATTTAAAAGCCCTCTGGCCCCTCGCCCTGGAGCTCTCGCTCCGGCTCCTCGCGGGTGCCGCCCTGCCCGCCTCGACCGCCGCGGCCGCCCCGACCGCCGGCACCGGGCTGTCCGCCGGGTCGGCCGCCCTGACGGCCCTGCCCGCCGGGTCCGGGCGCCTGACCGGTCTGTTCCTCGACCATCTGCTCTTCCGCCTCGCGCCGGATCTCGTCGGCGCGGTCGGCGACCTCCTCGGCCTGTTCGTGTTCGCCGGCCTCTTCGAGTGCGCGGGCCTTCTCCTCTAGTACGCCCGCGCTCCGGTAGCCGAGTCGGATCGCGTTGTCGAAGCAGCTGACGGCGTCCTCGGCGAGGCCGCGCTCGACCAGCAGGAATCCGCGGTTGTACCACGCTTCCGCGAAGCGCGGATCGATCTCGACGGCGCGCTCGGCGTGTTCGAGCGCCTGCTCGCCGCGGCCCGACTCCCAGAGCGCGTACGCGAGGTTGGTCTCGGCGGTCGCGGCGTGCTCGGAGTCGCCGTCGATCCGCAGCGCCTCCTCGTAGGCGCCGATCGCCTGATCGTACTCTTCGAGCTCGGCGTGGGCCGCGCCCTTGTTCACCCACGCCTCCTGGGCCTCCGGCGAGTCCTCGTCGGCGAAGCTGGCGGCGCGCTCGAACGTCTCCGTCGCCTCCTCGAAGCGGTTGATCCCCATGTACGACAGCCCCACGTCGATCAGCCGCTCGACGTCGATGGCGTCGCTCTCGACGTTGCGCTTGTCCATGATGTCGGTGAGGACGCGGGAGTCGACGGGGTCGACCGTGTTCGGGTCGGCGTCGATCTCCTCGGGGTCGAGGGTGAACTCCTCGTACTCGGCGTCGACGCCCTGCCCGGCAGAGAACTCGTGGCGGTCGTCGTCGCGTTTATCGGTCATATACCCGGTTTAGCGGGTCACGACGCGTAAGGGTTGCGTCGGAGCGTCGCGGAGACGGCGGTTCGGCGCTGTCGAAGTCCCATTCTTGTGGTACTCTCGTCTGTTCTCAATCGGATGGGGAACAGGTGAATAGCAACACACGGTTGTGATGTCTGCTGGGCCTCCCGTCTTGTCTAGTGTCTGGAGGTGCTACTCAGGTAGAGGAGTACATCTATTTGCTGTTAGCCTCTACCTGCATATTAAAAATCACTTACAATATTTAGCAATACGAAATACATCTATGTCAAATTGCTGATTACGAAGATATAACTCCACTCAATACAAAAAATACGTAATGAGTGACGGAGAGTTGAGCCGAGATCTAGGGCTCTATTCAGCAGTGACGCTGAGCATGGGGGCAATGATCGGTGGCGGGATCTTCGTTCTCCCTGCAGTCGGATACAAGAAGGCAGGACCTGCAATCATCGTTGCCTACTTGCTAGCTGGGTTAATCGTCCTCCCGAACGCGCTCTCAAAGGCGGAAATGGCGACGGCGATGCCGGAAGATGGTGGGACCTATATCTATATTGACCGTGCGATGGGTCCGCTTTTTGGGACGATTGCAGGTATCGGTGTCTGGTTTTCGCTTGTATTCAAAAGTGCCTTCGCGCTTGTCGGCCTCGGTGCATACCTATTATTGCTCGTGAGCATTCCGGCTACCCTCGTGAAAGTGGTTGCACTTGTCCTCGGAGTTATTGTCATCTTACTCAATATTGTCGGAACCGAAAAAAGCGGTCAGGTGCAGGGTGTTCTGGTAACGTTCGTCGTACTCGTGCTCGGCGCCTACGTCGTCGGCGGAGTCGTGCCCTCTGACTCGGTACAGTATACACCGTTTGTCACCCGCGGAATCGGCGGGATTGCCACCGCCACCGCTTTCGTCTTCGTTTCGTATGCTGGGATCGGAGAAGTCGCCTCCGTTGCCGAAGAGATCACTGACCCGGGCCGGAACATCCCTCGTGCAATGCTGATTTCCATCGGAGTGATGATGGTGATTTATACCGCCGTAGTGGGCGTTATCGTTGGCATTGTGCCAGCCGACACGCTCATTCACGGCGGCCCGGACGGTGGCACCTCGCTCACTCCGATGGCCGACAGTGCCGAGATGGTGTTTGGTGGTGTGGGCGTCACGGTGGTCGCTATTACCGCTGTGCTTGCACTTACCAGCATGGCGAATGCGGGTGTTCTCGGAACGTCTCGTTTCCTCCTTGCGATGAGTCGTGACTCCCTTTTGCCTGATCAGGTCGGGCGGATCAACCACCGGTTTTTGACGCCGGTAAACGCCGTTCTCGTGACTGGTGGGGTGTTGCTCGCGCTCATTGCGTTCGTTCCAGTTGTCAACCTTGCAAAGCTGGCTAGTGCCTTTCTCATCCTCGTGTTCTCCTTGGAGAATCTGTCTGTGATCGTCTTTCGGGAGGCCGATGTCGATTTCTATAACCCGGACTTTCGATCTCCCGGATACCCGGCGGTGCAGATTCTCGGCGTGGTCGGTGGTGTCATACTGATCATTCAGATGGGACTCATTTCGATCATTGGTGCCGTTGGAATCAGCGTTGGCAGTGTCGCCTGGTACCTCGCTTATGCACGCCCGCGTACTGACCGTCGCGGCGTACTCGCAACGTACTTCGATCGTGTGCCGGATTTGTTGGAACCACTGGATGAGGCTCCCACCAGCTCGAAACAGGAAGAGGACTGAGAACCTCCAACGAGCGGGATATTCTGTACGCTTGTGTTCGGAGTTCAGTCAGGCTGTACTCGCTGACTCACGTGTCTGCTCACCAATTCGGGAGCGAGCTGAAGACTCGTCTGAGATCACCGATATATTCGATCAGTTCGGACTCGACGACCGCTCTTACCCTCCCGGCTACTCCACGTCCAGAAGCGCCGCAATCTCGTCGAGGTACTCGTCGTAGATCCCGACGGCCGACTCGATCGGTTCGGGCGATGCCATGTCGATCCCCGCGAGTTCGACGACGTCGAGGGGGTAATCCGAACCGCCCGCCCGCAGCATCTCGCGGTAGTCGGCGGCGGCCTCGTCGCCCTCGTCGAGGACGCGCTCGACGATCGCGGCCGCCGCGGAGATGCCGGTCGCGTACTGGTACACGTAGAAGTTGTAGTAAAAGTGCGGAATCCGCTCCCACTCTCGTTCGACGCCGCCGGTCAGTTCGGCGGGCGCGTAGTAGTCGCCTTTGAGGTCGGCGTAGATCTCGTCGAACGCGTCGGGCGTGAGCGCGTCGTCGGCCTCGACGCGCTCGTGAATCCGCTGTTCGAAGGCCGCGAACATCGTCTGGCGGAACAGGGTCGAACGGAAGCGTTCGAGATACTCGTCGAGCACGTGGGTCCGCAGCTCGTCGTCCTCGACCGTGTCGAGCAGGTGGTGGGTGAGCAGGGTCTCGTTGACGGTAGAGGCGATCTCGGCGACGAAGATGTCGTAGCTCGCATCGTGCCACGGCTGGGTGTCGCCGGACAGCTCCGAGTGCATCGAGTGGCCAAGCTCGTGGGCCAGCGTGAACATCGAGGCGATATCGTCCTGGTAGTTCATCAGAATGTACGGCTGGGTGTCGTACGTACCCGACGAGAACGCGCCCGAGCGCTTCCCGCGGTTCTCGTACACGTCGACCCACCGCGAGTCGAGCCCCTCGGCCATCCGCTCTTGGTACGCCTCGCCCAGCGGCGCGACCGCCTCGATCACCCACTCGCGGGCCTGCTCGTACGCCACGTCCGGCCCCTGATCGCCCGTCAGTGACATGTACAGGTCGTGGCTTTCCAACTGGTCGACGCCGAGCGCGTCCGCCTTCAGCTCGGCATGCCGATGAAGCACGTCGAGGTTGTCGTCGACCGTGTCGACGAGGGTGTCGTACACTTCGACCGGGACGTTCGAGCCGTCGAGCGCGGCCTGACGCGCGGAGTCGTAGCCGCGGATCTCGGCGCTCGTCGCGTGCTCTCGGACGGCCTTTTTAAGCGACGTACCGACCGTGTTGCGGACGCCGGCCCACTCGTCGTAGAACGTCTCGTGGACGCGCTCGCGGAACTTGCGGTCCGGGTTCTTCTGGAGCTTTGTGAAGTTCGCCTGCGTGATCTCGACCTCCTCGCCGTCGGGGTTCTCGACGACGCCGTAGGTCATGTCGGCGTTCGTCAGCATCGAGTAGATCTCGCTCGGCGCGTCGGTAACCTCTGACAGGTCCGCGAGCACCTCCTCGACCTCCGCCGAACGCGTGTGGGCTTTCATCCGTAACACGTCGTCGAGGTAGTGCTCGTACTCGGCGAGCGCGGGCTCGTCGTCGACGAACGCCGCCACGTCCGCCTCGGTAAGCGACTGGAGCTCCGGTTCGAGATAGGAGATCGTGCTCGACGCCTCGGAGCCGAGCGAGGACGCCTTCGCGGACATCGCCTGATACTCTTGGTTCCGGGTGTCCTCGGCGCTGCGGAGCTGGGCGTACGTCATCACCTGCTCGAGATCGCGGAAGATCGCCTCGCGCAACTCCAGCAGTTCGAGGAGGGTCGCGGCGTCGTCGGCGACGCGCCCTTCGTACGCCTCCAACTCCTCGATCCGCTCCGACACCGCCTCGTACGCGGACTCCCACTCCTCGTCGTCCGCGTAGATGCCCTGGAGGTCCCACTTGTACGCCTCGTCGATCTCCGCTCGCTCGGGAACCGAACTCATACCACGAGGTTTGCCTCCGGGGCACTAAGCCTTTTTAAAAAGCGGAAGTCTGCGCGAGAAGTGACAGACTGTCACTCCCCCGCCGTCCACTCCGCGAGGTCGACGACGAGCACGAACGCGTCCTCGCCGTCCCGGTAGTAGTTCGAGATGCGGCGGATCGGATCGAAGCCCTCGTCCGCGTACAGAGAGCGTGCGGCCGCGTTGCTCTCGCGGACCTCAAGTCGCACGACTGCGACGCCGACGGCGTGGAGGCGCACGAGCGCCGAGCGGAGCAGCGTCCGACCGACCCCTCGCTTGCGCGCCTCGGGGTGGACTGCGAAGTCCTTCACGTGGCCGATGTCGCGGCCGTGGTTCGGAGTGGAATCCGCGACGACGTAGCCGACGACTGCCCCCTCCCACTCCGCGACGAGGAACGCGGGCTCCTCGAGTAGCCGCTCGAAGGCGTCGTACGGCCACGGGTCCGAGAAGCACGTTCGCTCGATCCGTACCACGGCGAGCAGGTCGGCGCGCTCGACTGGCCGGATGGTCGCATCGACGGGGGTCACGGGCCGGATTGGCGCGCGGGAGGAATAAACGCGACGGGACGGCGCGGTGGCGTGATGTGGGCGGGCCCGCGCGGCGACGGGACGGCGACGTGCCGACCGCGGTCACCCGTCGATCCACGGTTCGTCCGCGTCGGCCGCGTCGGAGTCGGGGCCTCCGACCACGAAGCACGCCCCGTCGGGGACCGTCACGTCGTCCGGGCACGCCGGATCGGTGCCGTCTCTCCGGACTCCGATCGTCCACCCGTGCGACTCGACGACCTCGCGGACGATGTCGAGCCCGTAGCCTGTCCCGTCCTCGCGGGTCGTGAAGCCAGGGTCGAAGACCTCCTCGCGGTGCGCCGGATCGATCCCCGGTCCGTCGTCGGCGACGAGAAATCCCCCGCCGGTCGCGGTCACGAGGACGGTGAGTGGGGCGTCTTCGCCGCTGTCGGTCGATCGAATCGCGTCTGTGCCGTCCGGCGCGGCGTGTTCCGTCGCGTTCCGGAACAGGTTCTCGAACACCTGTCGCAGCCGGCCGCGGTCGCCGCACACTCGGGCATCCGCGCCGAGGACGAGGGTCGCGTCCGCGCTCCCGGCGGTGTCCCACGCCTCGCGAGCGACGCCACCGAGCGCGAACTCGGTCGGCTCGTCGATCCCGGAGCCCTGCCGGGCGAGCGTCAACAGCTCCGAGACCAGCTGGTCGATCCGGTCGACGGCGCGCTCGCCGCGCTCCAAGGGCTCTGTGTCGCCGTTTAGCTCCGCCATCTCCATCGATCCTCGGATCACCGACAGCGGGTTCCGGAGGTCGTGCGAGACGATGCTGGCGAAGCGGTCGAGCCGCTCGTTGCGGTCGGTGAGCCGGCGCTCGCGCGCCTTCCGCTCGCTCACGTCCCGCGAGTTGATGAGCAGGCGTCCGACCGCGACGTCGTCGGGTAGCGACCGGCTTCGAGACTCCAGCCAGACCCAGTTGCCGTCGGCGGTACGGTAGCGGTACTCCATCGTGGGGGTCGCGTCGGGATCGTTGAGCGCGCGGTAGAACCGCTCGGTCACGCGCTCGCGGTCGTCGGGGTGGACGTAGCCGAGCGGGGAGCGCCCCACGGTCGACCCCTGCTCGTAGCCGAGAACCTCCTCGACGGCCGGGCTCTCGTACCGGACCCGCCCGTCCGCGTCGACGACGGTGACCAGATCCGTGCCGTACTCCAGGAACTCCCGGAACCGCTCCGGGAAGGTCTGCTCGGCGTCGACGCGACGCACCGTGACGACGCGCCCACCGAACTCGGGGGCTAACTCCTCGTCGACGACCGACTCGACCCAGACGAACCCGCCGTTGGCGTGGCGGAGCCGGTGGGTGACGACGCGGTTGGTCGCGACCGCCGAGAGCGCGTCGGAGACGGGCTCGCGGTCGTTCGGGTGAACGTAATCCAAGAGGTCATCACCGACGAGGGTCGCCCGCTCGATCCCGAGCACCGCGGGCACCGAGGGACCGGCGAACAGCACCTCGCCGTCGACCGCGACAGCCGCGACGAACCGGTCGGCACCCGGGACTGGCGAAGCGGGCGAACCGCTTGAAGCGGGCGACTCGGCCGATCCGTCGATCGACTGTCGGGTGTCGTCGGTATCGGCCCGGACATCGCGGCAGGCGATCGCCGGGCGGTCGGTCGGGCGGAGGGTCACGCTGGTTCGGTCCCTCCTTCGGTCGCGATCGGATAAAGCTGCGCCCCACAATTATCATAACGGATAAAATAAGGCGTTTTTCGGTGACTGCGGTCGATCTCCTGTCATCGAATCGGTGAATCTCTCGAGCCAGCGACCCTCTCGGATCGGCGCTCAGATCTCCTCGACCACGTCGGCCGATTCCCACGCGTCAACGAACCCGTCGCTCACGCGGGTCGCGAAGCCGCGGTCGCGCAGGTCGAGCATACCGAACAGACGGTCGGGCGCGAGCGGGTCGGACACCTCTAGACACACTTCCTCGTCGTCGATGAGGTAGAAGTTACCGTACACGTCGTCGGTCACGCGGAGCGTGAAGGCGCCCTGTGCCATCGCGAGCACGGCGTGGTCCTCGTCGATCGCGGCCAGCGCGTCGTCGAACATCGCCGGCGACAACAGCACGGAGACGTCGACGCCGCGTCGGATCGCCGACAGCAGCCGGTCGAGGAGGACCGGCCCCTCGCGGTCCACCTCGAACTGCGAGGAGACCTCGGTGGCGACGACGACGATCGAGTCCGCCGCGGCGTCGACCCGCTCGAAGAGCAGATCCAGCGAATCCTCGGCACCGACGGCGGCGGTCCAGAACCGGTCGTCAGTCGTCTCAGCGTCGGCCAACTGGTCGATCAGCTCGTCTTTCCCCGACTCGTACGTCTCGATCCGGCGCTCCAGCTCCCGGCGTTTGGCCTCGACGAGCCGATCGACGGCGACTGCGGGCTCGACCGGCGCGTACCGCTTCGGCTCCCGATCGCTCTGGACGCGGACGAGCCCGCGGGACTCCAACCCGCCGAGCGCGTCGTAGATGCGCCCCTTCGGCACGTCGCTCTCGGCGGTCACGTCGGCGGCGGTCCCGGTGCCGAGCCCGAGCAGTCCGCGGTACGCCCGGTCCTCGTAGCTCGACAGCCCCAGATCGCGAAGCGACTCCATGCAGCGATCTACGCTAAGTATATTTAAATGAGTGGCGCTGAAACTGAATTTTGTTTTGGCATGGATACGACGATATTCGAATGGAATCCGTATTCTAGCACCCCAAACCGAGCTGAGACTACCAACCGATCTGCAATATATTTCTGGAAACTGATACGATGTTTCTAGAGGTTCCCGAAGGGTATTACGTCGGCGCGGTCTACCACGGATAACCGATATGAGCCGTATCCGGAAGATCGCGGTCGTCGCGCTTGTCTGCTGTCTGCTAGTGGCCGGCACCGCGCTGGTCGCGGCCAACGACACGGTCAGCGGCGATCCCGACATCGAGGCGTTCGCGCCCGAGACGGCGTTCGTTCCCGGCGAGGAGTCGACGCTGCAGGTGAGTCTGAACAACCGCGGCGACGTGAGCGAGGAGGGGTTCGACGACCTCGAAAGCGAGGTGGTGACCGCCCACGAGACCACCGCGCGGATCCTCTCCGGCGACGAGACCAACCGCGACGTTCCGTTCGACGTGCGCACCGGCGAACAGACGGTGGGCGACGTGCCTCGGGGCGTCACCGGTCCGATCGACTTCACCGTCGTCCCCGACGAGGACGCGGAACCGGGCGTCTACCAGGTCCCGATCCGACTGGAGTACCGGAACGTCTACAACGCCGAGGACGACAACGGCGCGACCCTCCGCGACGAGCGCGTCGAGACCGAGACCGTGGTCGTCGACGTCGAGATAACCGACCGCGCGCAGTTCGCGGTCACCGCCGTCGACGGCGCGGTCCAAGCCGGCGACACCGGCGTCGTCGACGTGACGATGCGAAACGTCCAGAACGAAACCGCCCGCGAGGCGTCGGTGGCGGCGACCCCGGTCGACCCTGATCTCACCTTCACCACCGAGGCCGGCACCACCGAGACGTACGTCGACGACTGGGCGCCCGGCGAGAACCGCACCTTCACCTACCGGTTCGACGCCGCCGCCGACGCGACGCCACGGGCTTCGACGCTGGAGTTCGACGTGGAGTACCGAGACGCCGAGCGTGCGGACGCTACCGCCCGAACGGTTCGGACCGGCGTGACCCCGCTCTCGCGGCAGGCGTTCGACGTGACCGGCCTCAACAGTTCGCTGGAGGTCGGCAAGGACGGCTCGTTCACGGTCGCGGTCCGCAACGACGGCCCGCGTCCGGTGGAGAACGCCGTCGTCGCCTTCGACAACGAGGCGCCGGCGCCGGAGGGGGTCGGGGCGGACACGATTCCGACCGACGAGAACGTCGTCCCCCGCGAGACGCGGGTGACCGTCGGCGACCTCGGGGTCGGCGAGACCGCGACGGCGACGTTCGACGCCGGGATCCGCACCGACGCAACCCCGGGCAATCGGACGCTCAACCTCGTCGTGCGCTATCGCGGGCTCGACGACGACGTGGTCGTCTCCGACGCGTACGACGCCGTCGTCGATGTGCGCCCGGAACAGGAGACCTTCGCCGTCTCACCGGTCGAACCGCGTGTCGACGAGGACGGTGCGGGCGGTAACGAGACCGGCAGTGACGGTAACGGGACTGACGAGGGCGACAACAGAACCGCCGCCGTCGCCGGCGCCGCGACCGGAATCGCGCCGGGTGAGACCGCCCGGTACGACGTGGTCGTTCGTAACACGGGCTCCGAGCCGGTCTCGGACGTGCAGGCGAAGCTGTTCGTGGACGAGCCGATCTCCTCGGACGACGACGAGGCGTTCGTCACGTCGCTGGATCCGGGCGAGGAGACGACCCTGCGCTTCGAAGTAAGCGCTGACGGCGGGGCCGCGCCGAAGACGTACTCCGCCGCGGTCGACTTCCGGTACGACGACGCCGAGGGCGACGAGCAGCTCTCGGACACCTACCGGCTCCCCGTCGAGGTCGCCACCGACGACGGTGGCAGCGTGCTCCGGTCACCGGTCGGAATCGTCGCCCTGCTGAGCGCCCTTGCGATCGGCGCCGCGGCGGTCTGGAAGCGCGGCCGGGTGAGCCGAGCGATCTCGCGGTTCCGCCGGCGGGCCCGCGACCGGTTCGGCGGCAACCGGTAGATGTCGGGAGTAGAGCGCGTCTTCCGGGAGATAACCGACCGCGTCGTCGACCGACCGAAGCAGGTTGTCGTCGCCTGCCTGCTCGTCACGGTGCTTTTCGCGCCCGGGATGGCCCTCCTCGAGTCCGAGGCGGGCAGCGACCAGTTCACCGAGGGGATCGACGAGGCCGACGCGCTCGACCGGGTGAACGAGCAGTTCGAGCCCGCGTTCGGCGGCGACGAGCCGACCACGCAGCTGATCCAGCGGGACGGCAACGTGCTCGACCGGCGCGGACTGCTCGCGATGTTGGAGACGGCCGAGCGGCTCGAAGACCGTGACGACCTCCGGGTGACCGAGGTGTCCGCCCCGGCGATGGACGTGGCGGCCGAACTCGACGAGAACGTCGAGACCGCCGGCGACGCGCGCGACGCGGTCGAGCGCGCCAGCGAGGGAGAGATCGACGACGCGGTCGACGCGGCCGCCGAGGACCCCGGCTTCGACACGCTGCTCTCGGACGACTACAACCGGGAGTCGCAGACCGCCTCCGCCGCGCTCGGCGTCGTCACCCACTCGTTCCCCGCGTCGGCCGACGCCCAGTCGCTCCAGTTGGAGGCGCGCGACATCGCCGAGCGTTCGCCCGGCGATGTCACCGTCTTCGGGGGCGGCATCGTCGACAACGAGTTCGCGCAGGTGATCTTCGACTCGCTCGCGATCGTCGTGCCGGCGGCGCTCGCCGTCATCCTGGGGCTGTTGGCGTACGCGTACCGCGACCCGTTCGACTTCGTGTTGGGCGGCGTCGCGCTGTTGATGACCGTGGTCTGGACGTTCGGGTTCACCGGCTACGCCGGTATCGCCTTCTCCGACGTGTTGATCGCGGTGCCCGTCCTCCTGCTCGCGATCGGGATCGACTTCGGGATCCACACGGTGAACCGCTACCGCGAGGAGCGCGCGGAGGGGGTCGAACCGACGGCCGCCATGCGAGACGCACTCGGGCAGCTGACGGTCGCGTACTCGATCATCGCGGGGACGACGATCATCGGCTTCCTCGCGAACCTGACCAGCTCGCTCGGCCCACTTCAGGAGTTCGGGCTCGTCGCCGGTATCGGCATCTGTTTCATCCTCGTCATTTTCGTCGGCTTTCTGCCGGCGGCGAAGCTCCTCGTCGACCGCTGGCGCGCCGAGCGGTCGCTCCCCGAGTTCGGCTCCCGCCCGCTTGGCTCCGAGGACTCGGCGCTCGGTCGATTACTTCCGTCGCTGACCGCGATCTCTCGTCCGGCCCCCGCCGTCTTCCTCGTCGTCGTTCTCCTCCTGACCGCCGGCGCGGCCGGGTACGGCGCGGGCGTCGACACCACGTTCGACGACGACGACTTCCTCCCCCCGAGTGAGCAGCCCGGCTACGTCGACTACTTCCCCGGCCCGATGCAGCCCGGCGAGTACACCGCGACCGAGACGATCAACTTCCTGTCCGACAACTTCGCCACGAGCGAGGACGACACCGTGACCGTCTACGTGGAGCGGCGGATGACCAGCGACGCCGCCCTCCGGAGCCTCGACCGGGCGGAGCGCGACCCGCCCGACACGTTCGTCGAGACCGACGGCCGCGCCAGCGCCACCGGCGTGACCGACGCGATCGACGGCTACGCTGATGAGGATCCAGAGTTCGGACAGCTCGTCGACGAGTCGGCGCTTGACGACGGCCCGCCGAACCGGAACCTCGACCGGATCTACGGCGAGTTGCGCGACTCGGGATACGCGGACTTCACCGGCGAGTACCTCGCGGACGACAGCCGGTCCACGCGCGTGGTGTACGACGTGGAGTCAGACGCCTCCGACGCCGCGATCACCGCGGACGCCCGCGAGGTGGCCGACCGCTACCGCGGCGACGCCACCGCCACCGGCCAGATCGTCGTCTTTCAGGCGGTGAGCGAGACGATCTTCAGTTCGGCGATCGTCTCGCTGTCGGCCGCGCTCGGGCTCTCGGCGCTGCTCCTGATCGTCCTCTTCCGGCTGTTCCTCGGAAGCCCCGCGCTCGGGCTCGTCACGCTCCTGCCCGTGGCCGTCACCGTCGCGACACTCACCGCGACGATGCGGCTGGCCGGGATCCCCTTCAATGCGCTTACGGCGACGATCCTCTCCATCACCATCGGGCTCGGGGTCGACTACACGGTTCACGTCGCTCACCGCTTCCACGACGAGTACGTCGAACTCGGCGACGCCGACGCCGCGGTCGAGACCACCCTCCGAGGAACCGGCGGTGCGCTCACCGGTACGATGGCGACCACCGCGCTCGGCACGGGCGTGCTCGTGCTCGCAATCACCCCGATCCTCGGCCAGTTCGGCCTCCTGACCGCCGCGAGCATTTCGCTCGCGTACGTCGCCTCGCTCGTGGTGTTGCCGCCGGCGCTCATCGTCTGGGCTGCCGTCGTCGAGCGCCGACCCGACCTGCTGTGGACCGGTCGGCTGGTCGGTGGGTTGGGATCCGGGAGTGATGGCGGGACTGGGACTCCTGACAGCGTCGAGCGCACCGCCGAAGACGCGCGTACTGACGGCGGGGTCGTCGAAGGCGATGCGGAGGGCCGTTTCCAGTGGAGTCCGCCCTTGAACGAGGCGGATCGTCGGGGAGCGGGAGGCGATCCGGACGACCGCAGTCAGAAGCGTTAAACGCTCGCCGCGGATACCCGGTCGTGAGGGCGCGTAGCTCAGCGGACAGAGCACTTGGTTCCGGACCAAGATGCCGCGGGTTCAAATCCCGTCGCGCCCGTTCCTTCACTTCGTTCAGTCACGGGCGCGACTGACCCTCGCTCGTTCGCTCCGCTCACTCGCGAGGATCCCGTCGCGCCCGTATCGTTCTAATCGCATGACAGCGTCGGGGTAGACGCCGTAATAGTGCGAGGCGCGTGCTTTCGTTCGATAGGTGATCGTCCGCTGGTCCATCGGTGGGGTTCGCGTACATCCAAACCTGGTGTAGGGAGAGAAAATCAATCGCCGATTGACTCACTCCTCTTGGGTGACCTGAGAGAATGCCCGAATTCCATCAAGATTCGACTATTGAATAGAGAATGGCTCTGTTGAAACTATTTTCAGACATAATACTATGTGAAATGGCCGATCACTGAATATTGCGTAGTGAGTACCGCAGTGATGTATTCAGTCTATCTCCAATTGAGAACACGTGTTTCTTAAGTACGTAATTGAAACACGTCAGCCGTATGCCCTCCCTAAAACGCGTCCACATAGTAGCAGCGTTTGTCCTGTTCGGCATCGGTACACTCCTGTACTCTTGGATTATCGCGTCTCGACCCCTCCTCGGCACGGGCGTCGCGTTCGCGTCCTTCGTCGTCGCAGTATTCGCATACTACGGAGACGCCAACCGGCAGACGGTCACTCGCGTAACGATCATCATCACACTCATTTACGGCGTTTTCACGCTCCAACTTCCCATTGCTGTCATCGCAGCCTGCGTCGTCTACCTCACCGCGTGGCTTACCGGCTCGGATAGCCCACTCAACGCACCTGACACGCAGGTTTTCCCGGTCGAATCGACGGCTACCAACGAATCCGACTCTAGCGAGTGAACCGACAACTTACAGGTCCTTAGAGCTGCTCAGTCGCCGGATACCTGGTACGCGGTTTGTTCAGTGATTTCCCTCAACTGTTCTCACTACGAGTGACCTACCGGCTTATTCCGCAAGATCTCCGCCGCGTTCATCGGTTCTCGACACGGAAGTACGCTGCCGGTGATAGTAATACTCGACGAGCGTCCGCAGTAATACCGCGCCGTAGGCCAGCAGACCGAGGCCGATCCCGATGAACAGCAGTCCGATAGCGCCCGGACCGGGAACCTCGCCGCCGATCCGAACGATGAGGGCGTAGAATATCCCGGGTGCGGCGACGGTCACGACCAACTCAATCACGCGAATCGCGGTGTACCCGCGTTGAGCCGTCAGCCGAGCAGCCGGATCGTCAGCTCGTACAAGTCGATATCCCGCAAGCAGCGCCTCAGCACTGACTACGACAGCGAGGATCATGGGAAAGAATGCGAGGGACAGCAGGCCGGTTAGATTCTGTCCTGGCAGAACCCCGGCGAAGCTGGCAACACCGAGTGCAAGGGAACCGATAACAGCGGTGAGCTTGAGGGCTTGGAGGGGCTTGGCTCGAATAAACGAGGAGGGCATGGGGTCGGTTGCTATTCCCCCGGATCTCGAATAAGCTTTCTGAGATGGATCGTGGCGATATCGGGCTACCGAGCGGTTTGTTTACTGATTTCGGCGTAATATAATGGAGGTACCGTACTGGACTCATGCTCTAACTCTTGCACGGCTTCTGAAAACTGTCAGATGCGGAGGATAGAGACAGCATACCCAACGGGCAGGACAACCGTTTTATTCGACCCACATACTCTGACACGTAATGGATATTCTGCGTGCCCTCCTCGGCAACCCTGACGCACGCCGCCGTCTTGCCGGCACCATCGCTGTCGTGTTCGTCCTCTTGTTCCTCGTCTACGCCGCATATTGGCGGTCGAATGCGGCTTATGGGGTAGACTACAGAGTTGGAGCTGTCGGCGTCGTCTCTCCACAGCTTAGTGACATCGGCCATGCTTACGCTGGCCCCATCTTGTACATGCCCGCAGCGGCGCTCGCTGCTGTCGTCCACTATCACGGTGGTGCCGTACTGTACACGCTCGCGATGGCGCCCGTCCCGCCGGTCGCATCGGCACTTGCGCGCGCGACATTCGGCCCGTGGTCGGATATTAAAGAAGCCACTTTCCTCGGTGACGCACTTCCGACCCTCGTCGGCCTCGGCCTCGCTGTCGGCGCTGTCGTAGTCGTTGTTGGGTCTGTGTTCCGACGTTGGAGGCCGCCAGGTGAACGTTCACTGCTGGAACGCTTCTTCGGCTCGTCGGAGGACCGCTACAGGGCGCTCGCCGTCATCGTTATTGTCGCCGTTCTCTCGGTCCCGTTCACGTTCTGGTTGTACGCCGCATATCCAACCTACCAGCCCTTTTCATACAGCGTGTTCGGCGCCCCGATTGCGGCGCTCGTCTATTTGTACTGGCGCGGGATTGTACTCGCGTGGCTCAGCAACGCTGTGGTCTTCCTTGGGCACACCACCGCAATCGCGTTCATCGCTGCTAGTCCTGACTATGTCGCCGATCCCGGTTTCCTCGTACCCGGAGTTATGACTGCAACCGCACTTGGATCACTTGGTGCGTGCGCCGCCGTCGTCTTCAGGGAACTGTACGCGGTCGCCAGCCATTGCATCAAGAAAGCGTTGTAGTCACGTGTGTCGGGAGACACGGCGTCAAGTGGCCACTTTGCTGGAACAGGCTTCGGTGGCTCTGTTGAACGTTTCAGTGGAGACAATAGTGGCGTGCGAAATACGCGCTCTGTATTCAGCACGAGCCCAAGAACAGATCACCAATTGAGGATTTCAACAGAAATAGGCCTCCCGAATTAAACGGCCGAAGGATCTCGACGGGACGATCACCGAACTGTCGGCTGACCAGCGGAGCCATCTGATCGAGTGGGGAGTGGATACGATGGACGAGTTCCAGACAGAGCTTGAATCCCGAATTTCCGCTCTTGGATCCAACTGACTGCTCATTTCGACGCTGTAACGACCTGCTACGCAGTGCCTCCCGCTCTATCGTCTTGCCGGACGCACCCACCTCCCCCTCCAAGTAGTCACGTTAGATCACCCCCGTTCCGTCCGTGCGATCTGGAATTCGAGTTGATCGACGAGACCTCCTGACCCGTCAATAGGCACCCTGAGACAGCGATCGATCGGCTATCCGGATGTTCTCACCGCCGTTCCGTCCCCCCGTTACTCGTCCGCTCTTCGAAACCGCGACTCACTCCGTGTCCGCGACGATCCACGGCTTCGTATCGGGATCATACTCGGCGATCGCGCCGCTGTGGCTGCGCGTCTCGGGTGCGAGGACGCCGACGTGTTTCAGCTGCTGGACGAAGTTGAACAGGACGTTGGTTCGGATTACGTCGGTCCAGACGCCCCGGTCCCGATAGAGCCGGGCAGTCTCGCCGCGCTCGATCAGCTCTCGGGCGCGGGCCGCGCCGCGGGTCGTACAGAACGCGCTCAAGAAGACGTTCGGGTACTCGCGAACCAGCCGCTCGACGAGATCGAGGAAGTGGACACGCGGCCCCTCCTTCCGGAGCGCGTCGAGTAGCAGACCGAACTCGGGGTGCCTGACGAACGAGTTCCGGAGGAGGACCGCGAGCGGCGGGTGGACCTCGACGACGGTGCGCCGGGCCACGTCCTCTTTCGTTAGACGCAGGTCGTCGAGTTCCTCGATCCCGTAGCCGCGGAGGACCGTCGCGGCTAATTCTCCCTGTGCGGTTAGTTCGTGCGGCGATCCCACAGAGAGTAGTCCGAGAGTGCGCGCGCTCGCGATGGTCTCGTCGCCGGCCCCGAAGCTGTACTCGTCGGCGATCGCGTCGACGAGTTCGTCGCGCGCGAGGGGCCCGTACCGGTCGAGTGCGACGACCGGCGCGAAGTAGTTGAGCGGCTGTGCGAGGCTCAGCGTCGTGATGTCGCCGCCGAACTCGTTCCCGCGGAGCCGGAGCGACAGCTGCCCCTCGATGTCCGTGACCTCCGCGGTGGATTCCGCGCTCGGCGGCGAGCGCCACGCGGTCGCGCCGTCCTCCTCGACGCCGATGACGCCGACGCCCTTCGAGTGGAGTAGGTCGGCGTGTGGTCTCACGGCATCGCCGTGGCCGGCGAGATACGACGCGTGTGCCCCCTGCTGATAGGTCAGCGCCTGTCCGATGCCCCGAAGGAGGTTCGAGGATCCCTTTACCTCAATCGCGAACACGCGGTTCGCGTCGGTGAAGCCAAGCACGTCGGGGTACCGCCCGCGGATCGTGATCTCGTGGCGGCGACAGCGATCGAGCACGTCCGCGTACGCGTCGCTGTGTGCTTCGGGGACGTGGACCAGCGGTTCGTAGTTCCGCTCGTTGAGCGCGGTCACCACGTGGCCGAACACCGCCGGCTCGTTCATACGGGACAGACGATCCCGCGGACAATAAACGGTTCTCCCGTCGATTCACACGCTCACCGTCCCGCAGTTTAAATGCGATACCGCGGCACCCCGCCTATGGACCTCGCGTGGGATGTCGACCGGGAAGGGAACGTGTCGCTGGTACGGTGTCGCGTGCGCAACGACGACGCCGTCCCGCGGCGCGTTCGGATCGAGAGCCGGCTCGACGCTCCCGTACTCCCGCCCCGCCGGGGCGGTATCCCGGAGACCGGGTGGGACGAGTCGGGCGTGACGTTGCGTCTCGACCCCGGCGAACGGCGGGCGTTCGGCTTTGCGGCCAGCGCCCCGCCGGCCGATCCACCGGTCGAAGTGACCGAGGTGGCGGCGGTCGACCCGACGGAGCAGTCGGGAGAGACGAACCCGAGCGAGGGAGCTGAAACGGTCGAGTCGGCGACAGCCGTCGCCCTCCGAGAGCTCGGTGACCACCGGCCGCCGAGCGCCGCGGTCGCGGGCGGTGCGGGCGAGGTGGGTGGAGCGGGTGGGACAGGCAGTGCAGGCGGTTCGGACCCCACCGCCGACGCGGGCTCGGTGAATTCGACCGGACCCACCGTCGACGCTGGCAGAGAGTCAGACGCTGGTAGAGTGGCAGCCCCCGACAAATCTGATGGAGATCTCGCCGGCTCCGCACCGCCGTCGGTCGGGACGACGGAGGCGTGGTTCGACGCGATCGAATCACGACTGGACGCCGTCGAGGCACGGATCGACCGGGCGGAGCGGCTGACCGAGGCCGATCTGGCGACGGCGACGGAAGTGGTTGCGGAAACCGATGGCGTCGGAGCACTCTCCGGGCTCGACGATCGCGTCGCCGCGGACGCGGAGCGACTCCGAGAGCTGAGCGAGCGTGCGTCGACGCTTTCGGCGCGCGCGGAAGGGACCGACGCGCCGATCGAGGCGCTGGAGCGACTGGCGTGATCCTCGCGGTCGCCGGCGGGAAGGGCGGCGTCGGGAAGACGACGCTCGCGTACAATGTCGCCGCCGCGCTCGACGCGGTCGTCGTCGACGCCGACCTCGGCATGGCGGACCTGCCCGGCGGCCGCGGTCCAGACCTCCACGACGTGCTCGCCGGTGAGGCCGATTCGATCGAGGCGCTGCGCGCCGGTCCGGTCGATATCGTCCCCTGCGGTCGGACCCTCGCCGGCGCGCGGGCGGCCGATCTCCGGCGGCTCGAATCCGCGGTGGCGGCGATCGAGCGGGAGCGCGGTACCGTCGTCCTCGACTGTCCGGCGGGGCGGCGCGCGGACGCCGGGGTGCCGCTCGCGGTCGCTGACGCCTGTCTGCTCGTCGTGTCGCCGCGGGCGTTCGCACTGGCCGACGCGATCCGAACTCGGGCGCTCGCCCGCGAGCTCGACGCCGGGCTCGTCGGCTGCGCGGTCAACCGGGTGACCGAGGAGCCGCCGACCGACGCGATCGCCGACGCCATCGGGGCGCCCGCGTCGGTCGTCCCCGCCGATCCGCGCGTCGGCCGCTCGGTCGCCGAGGAGCGACCGGTCGTCGACGCCGCGCCGGACAGCGCCGCGGCGGAAGCGGTTCGCGAACTCGCTCGGCGAGTCCCCGGCTGACGGGGTGGCGAACTGCTGGCGGGCCGCAAAGTCGCGCCTTTTTGTCGCTCCGGGACGGAACCGCTGACGATGCTCACGGTCGCGTTCCTCGTCGGCGTCGCCGTCCTGTCGTTCCTCGCCGTCGAGATCGGCCCGCTGTACGCGGCCGACCGGTTCCGCGATCTTCGAGAGCCGACCGACGCAGAGCGTGGCCGCCTCGAATACCTCCGCGAAACGGCCGGGATCGACGTGGATCGGATCGCGATCGAGCGCCGCGGTGAAAACGAGACGGAGGAGAAAAACGGGAATGAGGGAGTCGGCCGCATCGAGGTAGCAGTCCGCGGCCCGCCCCGTCGACGGGTGCTGTTCCTCTCGGAGGCCGTACTCGACGACGTGGACGACGATGTCGTGATCGGTCTCTTCGCGGCCGAGGCCGGCCGCGTCGGGACATACTACGGCGAATTTCGGGCTGTTGCGATCGCAGCGGTGGTCGGGGTGCTGGCGGCGATCGTCACCGCGACGGTTTCGTTCGACGCGGGGTTCGCGTCGCTCGTCGCCGTCGGGCTCACGGCGTTCTGGGTCGGTCGACGAGTGCAGTACGTGGCCGACGACCGCGCCGCGGACGCGGTTGGCGCGGGTCGCGTCGCCGATGCGTTCGAGCGAGTCGCGGCGGTCCGCGGGGTCGAACCGGAAACCGGCGACTGGTCGACGTGGTTCGAGGTGCAGCCGCCGCTCGGCGATCGGATCGCGGCGCTGCGGGAGCGAGAAGGGTCGGAGAAGTCGTGAGACGCCACTTTCGATGAAGATGTGGGCCCGTTACCGAGTGCGCTCGGCGACAGCCGCCGTCGCGTCGACGCTGACCTCGTAGCCGGCGACAGAAAGCGAGATGTCGACGCCGCTTCCGGAGTGTCCAGCCACGAGCGTGTCCAGCGCGTCTAAGTCGACGTAGTCGTAGAGGACGACCCCCGCCTCGTCGGCGAGGTCGACTGGGTCGACGCCGGCGGCGCCGGCGACGGCCTCGATGACGGCACGGCTCGGTGACAGGTCGGCGTCGCCGTGTTCGACGCGGACCGTCTCCGAGATTGCCTCGTGACCCCCTGATTCCGCCGTTACGCTGCTCATACCGTCTTGGCGTCGAACGAATATATAAAGTTCCGCCCACGCGTATCGATATTGAAATTTTCATCGGCGAGCGAAACAGCTATCCCGGATCGATAGCCACGCGATGCCATGGCACTCGAACGCGCCGGAGAGAGCATCACCAGCGGAGCCGACGGCGACGCGTTCGGGTTCGGATTCGTTTTCGCGTGAGTCGCGCGCGGCGGATCCGTCCAGCGGCGGGACGGTGAAACCGGGGGATCGGCGGCGACGTGCCGGAACCGTTACCAACCAGCCACACGCCTATGAAGACAACTCGAATGCGACTCCCGGAACGACAGCTCGCGGTCCTTGAGGCCGCGAGCGCGACGGACGAACGGACGATAGACGAGATCGCGGCGGAGACCGGTCTGAAGCCCGAGACGGTCACCGGCGCTGCCTTCGATCTCCGCGACGAGGGGCTCTGCTCCGTCGTCGAGACCGCCGCCGAGACGCTCGGCCTCACCGACGAGGGTCGACGGTACGTCGACGACGGACTCCCCGAGACGCGGCTCTACCGTGCCGGTCTCGCGCTCGACGCCGACGAGTCCGCGGTCTCGATGGGGCAGGTCATCGGCGAGGCCGACCTCGACGGTCCCGAAGTCGACATCGCGCTATCGAACTTCGCACGCAAGGGCTTCGGGTCGATCGACTCGGGCGAGCTTCGGGTCGACCCCGACGCCGACCCCGACGCCGACTCCGAGGCGGCCGCACTCGCGGCGCTCGCTGACGGCGAGACTCCGGACGCCGCCGACGCGGTCCTCGAACAGCTTGACTCCCGCGGGCTCGTCGACCACGGGGAGTCGGTGACCCGATCGGTGACGCTCACCGACGACGGCGTCGACGCGCTGATGATGGGCATCGAGGCGACGGAGACGGTCGCGCAGGTCACCCCGGAACTGCTCGCCAGCGGCGAGTGGCGCGACGTGGAGTTCTCGGAATACAACGTCGAGGCCGACGCGCCGACGACGCGGGGCGGTCGGAAACACGTCCTCCGCCGGACCGCGGACCGCGTGAAAGACGTCTTGGTCGGCATGGGCTTTCAGGAGATGGAGGGCCCGCACGCCGACAGCGACTTCTGGATCAACGACTGCCTGTTCATGCCACAGGACCACCCGGCGCGGACCCACTGGGACCGGTTCGCACTCGACGTGGACCCGATGGAAGACATTCCCGACGAGCTGATTCGCCGCGTCGAGTCGGCCCACCGCGACGGTTGGGGCACGGACGGCGACGGCTACCACTCGCCGTGGTCCGAGGAGTTCGCCCGCGAGATTGCCTTGCGCGGGCACACCACGTCGCTGTCGATGCGATACCTCTCGGGGATCGCGGGCGCAGAGCTTGAACCCCCACAGCGGTACTTCTCCGTCGAGAAGGTGTACCGCAACGATACGCTCGACCCGACGCACCTCCTCGAGTTCTTCCAGATCGAGGGGTGGGTGATGGCCGAGGACCTCTCCGTGCGCGATCTGATGGGCACCTTCGAGGAGTTCTACCGGCAGTTCGGGATCACCGACATCCGGTTCAAGCCGCACTACAACCCGTACACGGAGCCGTCCTTCGAGCTGTTCGGGGAACACCCGGAGACCGGCGAGGAGATCGAGATCGGTAATTCGGGCGTCTTCCGCGAGGAGGTCACCGGTCCGCTCGGCGTCGACTGCGACGTGATGGCGTGGGGGCTCGCCTTGGAACGGCTCGCCATGCTCACCACTGGTGCGGAGGACATCCGTGATCTCCACGGAACCTTGGCTGACATCGAGTTCCTGCGAGACGCGGAGGTGAGCTACTGATGCCCGTCGTCGACATCGACACCGACGAGCTGCGCGGGCTCACCGGTCGCACCGACACCAGCGACGAGGAGTTCAAGGAGGACCTGTTCGGGCTCGGGCTGGAGTTCGAGGGAGAGACCGACGAGGACCTCCTTCAGTTCGAGTTCGCGCCCGACCGGCTCGACCGGCTCTCGGTCGAGGGCGTCGCGCGCTCGCTGCGCTACCACTACGGCGACGACCGCGGCGTCTACGTCCCCGAGACGAACGACCCCGAGTGGACCATCGAGGTCGACGAGTCGGTCCCGGACGAGCGCCCGTACGTCACCGGCGCCGTGATCCGCGGCGTCGACCTCGACGAGGGGGCGCTCGATTCGCTGATCCAGCTGCAGGAGAAGCTCCACGCGACGATGGGGCGCGGTCGCGCGAAGGGTGCGATCGGCATCCACGACCTCGCGATGGTCAAGGGCGCGCCGCTGCAGGAGGGGTCGGAGCCGTCGATCACCTACCGCGGCGTCGACCCTGACGGAGTGTCGTTCGTCCCGCTGGACGCGAACGATGAGCTGACGCCGAACGAGGTGCTCGCCGAACACGACACGGGCCAGACGTACGCCGACCTCGTCGAGGGCCTCGATCGCTATCCCGCGATCTACGACGAGCTCGGCCTCTTCTCGTTCCCGCCCGTCATCAACGGGAAGCGGACCGAGGTGACGACGGGCTCCCGCGAGCTGTTCGTCGAGCTCACCGGCACCGACCAGTGGACGATCGACCGGATGTGTAACATCGTCTGTTACGCGCTCTCGGCGCGGGGTGCGACGATCGAGCAGGTCGAAGTGAACTACGCCGACGGCGCGACCGCTCCGAGCGAGTACGGCGCAGAGCTGGTCCGCCCGAACTTCGACACCGACGAGAAGTCGGTGAGCCACGATCGGATCGAGACCCTCCTCGGCGTCGACTTCGAACCCGAAGAGATCGTCGATTGCTTCGAGCGCGCCGGCCTCGACGCCTCCTACACCCTCGACGAGGACGTGACCTACGAGGTCGAGATTCCGCCGTACCGCGTCGACGTGCTCCACCCCCTCGATCTGGTCGACGACGTGGGGCGAGCGTACGGGTTCGACAACTTGGAACCGCGCTACCCCGACGTGGGGACGGTCGGCGGGCGCCACGAGCGCTCCCGGCTGGAGGACGCGGTCCGGACGAGCCTCGTCGGCCTCGGCTTCGAGGACCTGCTCAACTTCCACATGACGAGCGGGACCGAGAACTACGACCGGATGAACCTGGAGGCTGGAAGCGACGCCTTCGGCGGCGGCAACCCGGTCGAGATCACGGAGCCGTACAGCGAGGAGTACACCCAACTCCGGACGTGGGCGATTCCGTCGCTCGTCATGCTGCTCGAACGGAACACCCACAACGCGTACCCGCAGGACGTCGCGGAGGTCGGCTTCGCGGCCGAGCGCGACGACTCGGAGAACACCAACGTCGCCGAGCGACGCCACGTCGCCGGCGCGGTCGCCCGGCGCGACGCCTCCTACGAGGCCGCGAAGGGCCGGCTACAGGCTGTGTGCGACGACTTCCGAGCGGAACTGGAGACCCCGCGCACGGAACACCCCTCCTTCATCGACGGCCGGACCGCCGCCGTCGTGATCGACGGCGAGGTAGTCGGCGTGATCGGCGAGGTCCACCCCGCCGTGCTCGTCGAACACGACCTGGAGGTGCCCGTCGCCGCCTTCGAGTTCCACCTCGACGCGCTGCGCTAATACGGACTCGGTCGTCTTCTCTCCGACACTGTGTCACGATCGGGTGACACGTCTTGGCGCGCTTGCGGTCAGTATCGGAACAACTGTGCGCGATGTCGGGAATGGGTGTCGCAGTTCGGCGGTGTCGATGCGATATTTAAAAGGCGACGAGCGACAGCGAAGACAACTTATCACCCGAACGGATCTACTTCACCCACTCTCGCTATCGACCATCGCTGTACCGGTGCCGATCGCCACAGGGCCGAGATGTATCTGCAGTTGCGTATTCCAACAGGGCCAACAGATCGAAATACGCCCCGACGATCAGAACAGGCCGGGGACCAGGACGTACGTCAGCAGCATCCCGAACACGCCGGCGAACAGCGCGAACAGCGCCATCGGAACGATGGCCTTCCGCAGCAGATCGCCCTCGCGTCCAGTGATCCCGACCACACCGCAGATGGCGGCGACGTTCAACACCGAGACCATGTTCCCGAGGCCGCCGCCGACGTTCTGAAGGCTGACGACGATCGTCCGGGAGAGTTCGACCGTTTCAGCGGCGTTGTACTGGAGCACGCTGAAGAGGATATTCGAGGACGTGTTGCTCCCGGTCATGAAGGAGCCGATGGCGCCCACCCACGGGGAGACCATGGGGAGCAGGCCGCCGGCGCCCATTGCGAGCGCGCGACTGAGCGCCTCCATCATGCCGAGGAGGCCGGCCGTGTTCGTCTGTGACTGGATCATCACCTGCGTCATCGACACGGCGATGATGAGCGTGAGTGCGGCGGGCGCGACCTGCTCGATCGAGCGCCGCCACGCCGTCCCCATCTCGCTGGTGTCCATCTTGTGGAGGAGACCGGTGAGGATCGCGATCGGAATGAACGGCATCGTTCCCGGGAGATAGAGGTACTGGAGCGTGTACCCGAGCTCCGTCCCGAGGATCGAGTCGATGCTGACGGAGAAGCTCTGGATCCACCCGAGGACGTCGGTGCCGGCGACGGCGAGGTCGGGCCACCGAGTGACGAGCAGCGCGAGCGCGACGAGCAGGTACGGCGTCCACGCCAGCAGCACGGACATCTCCTTTTTCGGCTGGTCCCTGGAGACCTCGTCGAGATCGAGGCCGCCGAGCCACGTGTCGGTCCACGTCGACTCGGCGGGGAAGTCCCACTCCCGTTCGGGGATGAGGATGTCGTTGTTCGCGAGCACGAGGCCGACCGCGAGCACCACGAACCCGGCGGCGATGTCGGGGAGCGCGGGGCCGATGGACCACGCGATCACCAGTTGTGTCCCGCCGGTGATGGCGCCGAGCAGGAGCGCGAACGGCGCGATTGGGAGAGTGCTACGCACGGCGTTTCCGAGACTCCGACCGCCGTCGGCGTCACCGAACCAGTACGTCAGGAAGAACACCCCGAGCAGGCCCCAGAACACGTACGTGATCCCCGTGATGACGCCGGACCACGCGGAGATCATCGAGAGGAACTCGCCGACGCCCATCGAGCCCGACAGCGCCGGTTCGATCACCGCACCCGTCCCGCCGATCACCGGCGTTCCGGCCGCGCCGAACGGCGGGTTCGGGGCGTTGAAGAAGAGGCCGAACACCGCGGCGGCCAGCGGCGGGAACCCGAGACCGATGAAAAGCGGCGCGGCGAGCGCACCGGGTGTGCCGAATCCCGCCGCGCCCTCGATGATAGTCATGAAGCCGAGACCGATGAGCAGCACCTGAATGCGCCTGTCCTCTTCGATCTGTCCGAAGTACCACCTGATTGTGGCGATGGCGCCGCTCCCTTCGAGGTAGTTCATCAGGAGGATGGCGCCGAAGACGATGAGGATGATATCGACGGCCTGTAGCGCGCCGTAGACAGCTGACGCCAGCAGCCAGTTGGGTTCCATACTCCAGTACGTCAGCCCGATACCTCCGGCGAGCAGCCACCCGACCCCCATCGCGCGGGCCGCCGACCACCGGAGACCGGCGAGCAGGACGAACGCGACGCCGATCGGGATGACACCGACGAGCGCCAGTGAGATCACGTTTGTCATGGTTAGAGTTCTCGACCGTATTTCGTCGTCTAACAACGAGGTATATGTAATCTTTTACTTTTATCTGACAGTATCTACTGAATATCGCAATACAGGCCGCTGATTCAGTAATTAAAATATATTATGTATTTGGTTGTGAGTGTGCGTTGGGGGAAACACCCATTAGGCTGTTTCAGAAACGTCTGTTTATGTCAGTCGAGCCAATCGCGACCTTCGAGTCGTCCCTCGAGGATGTTGGCGTCGAGCTCGTTCGGACGACGGCCGACGAGTTCGAGTCGTCACTCGCTCCGCTTCTTGACTCCCCAGCGGTCGGCGCTCCACTCCCGTTCGAGAACCTCTCGCTGCCGGACACCGTGGAGACCGAGCCGTCGGTAGCGGACCTCGAAGCCGCGTCGACCGGCGTCACCGCCGCCGGATACGGTATCGCCGACTACGGTTCCGTGGTCATTCAGGGCGGGGCCAACGGCGAGGAACCGGTGAGCCTCTACGTCGACGAACACGTCGCCGTCGTCGCCGCCAGCGACATCCTCCCGGACATGGACGCGACGTTCGACCGCCTCGCCGAGGACATCCGCGGCGGCACCGGGCAGGCCATCATCGCGACCGGACCGAGCGCCACCGCGGATATGGGCGGGCTCGTAAAGGGCGCACACGGGCCGATAGACGTCACCGTCGTCCTTCTGGAGGACAGATAGATGAGCGTCGAAAACCGCAAGCGGAAAGCCCGACACATCCGCCACCTCCTCGACACCGAGGGCGACAGCGTCCACGAGAACACGCAGGTGTTCAACGAGGGGCGGTACGAATCCACGGCGGACCTCGACGACTACGAGGCCCTCAAAGACGAGGCTCGCGAGATCAAGGAGGACGCCATCGAGCGCCTCCCCGAACTCATCGACGAGGTCACCGAAGCGATCGAGGACAACGGCGGCACCGTTTATATCGCCGACGACGCCGCCGACGCGAACCGATACATCTCGGATGTCGTCGACGGCCGGAACGTGGTGAAATCGAAGTCGATGACTAGCGAGGAGCTCGAAGTGAACGACGCCCTCGAAGCCAGCGGCGCGGACGTCTGGGAGACCGACCTCGCCGAGTTCGTCTTGCAGATCGCCGACGAGGCACCCTCGCACATTGTCGCTCCGGCCATTCACAAGTCCCGCGAGGAGATCGCGGCCCTGTTCAACGAGGTGTTCGAGCCGGACGAGCCGCTCGAAACCGCAGAGGAACTGACGCGATTCGCCCGTGGGTACCTCGGCGAGAAGATTCTCGACGCTGAGGTCGGCATGACGGGCGCGAACTTCGTCACGGCCGACACCGGGACGCTCGCGTTGGTCACGAGCGAGGGCAACGCCCGGAAATGCGTGCAGTCGACGGACACCCACGTCGCGGTCGCAGGCGTCGAGAAGGTCGTGCCGAGCGTCGAGGACCTCCAGCCGTTCGTGGAGCTCATCGGTCGGTCGGGGACCGGACAGGACATCACCTCGTATCTCTCGCTTTTCACGCCGCCCGGCGACTCACCGACCTTCGGCGAGACTGAGCTTGAATCCGGCGACGACCGCGAGTTCCACCTCGTGCTCATCGACAACGGTCGGATGGAGATGCGCGAGGACGACCAGCTCCGGGAGACGCTGTACTGCATCCGGTGTTCGGCGTGCGCGAACTCGTGTGCGAACTTCCAGCACGTCGGCGGGCACGCGTTCGGCGGCGAGACGTACTCCGGCGGCATCGCCACCGGCTGGGAGGCCGGCGTCCACGGACAGGACAGCGCCGCCGAGTTCAACGACCTCTGTACGGGGTGTAGTCGGTGTGTGAACCAGTGTCCGGTGAAGATCGACATCCCGTGGATCAACACCGTCGTTCGCGATCGCATCAACCGCGGGAAGGACGGCGACCTCGACTTCCTCGTGGAGGGGCTCACTCCGGACGAAGAGCCCGGCGGCGTCGACCTGCAGAAACGCCTGTTCGGGAACTTCGACACGCTCGCGAAGCTCGGGTCGACGTTCGCGCCCCTCTCGAACTGGGTCGCACAGGCCGGCCCCGCTCGCTCGCTGATGGAGCGGACTCTCGGCGTCGACAGCCGCCGCGAGCTCCCCGCGTTCGAGCGCGAGTCCCTCGTCGAGTGGTTCGATGATCGCGGGCCGCGCGTGGGTCCCGACGAGGCCCGCCGGCAGGTCGCGCTCTACCCCGACGCGTACACGAACTACGTGCGCACCGAGCGCGGGAAGGCCGCCGTCCGCGTCCTCGAGGCGCTCGACGTCCACGTCGAGGTCCCGGCCGCCGGCGAGAGCGGACGTGCGCCGCTCTCGCAGGGGATGGTGGCGACCGCGCAGTCGAACGCCGAAGCCGTCTACGACGCGCTCGCCCCCGCCGTCGCGGCGGGCCACGATGTCGTCGTCATCGAGCCGTCGGACCTCGCAATGTTCCACCGGGAGTACGAGCGGCTCCTCCCCGAGGACGACTACGAGGCGCTGGACGGGCACAGCTACGAGGTCATGGAGTACGTCTACGGGCTGTTGGAGAACGGCGCGGACATCGACGCGCTCCCGGAAGGCGACGGCGAGCAGATTGCCTACCATAGCCACTGTCAGCAGCGCACGCTCGGTCTGGAACCGCACACGGTGGCGGTCCTCGAAGACGCCGGGTTCGACGTAACGACCTCGGACGTGGAGTGTTGCGGGATGGCCGGGAGCTTCGGCTACAAGTCCGAGTACTACGAGCTGAGCGTCGACGTCGGCGAGTCGCTCGTCGACCAGTTCACGACGGAGGAGACCGCAGATCGGACTGTCGTCGCCAGCGGTACGTCGTGTCTCGAACAGCTCGACGCGCTGCTCTCGCGTCGGCCCGCACACCCGGTGCGGCTGCTCGACGGGCAGTAGCTGCTCGATCAGCCGTCGAACCCGTCTTCCCACCGGAACGTACCGTTGCGCTGAACGACCTCGCCGTCGATCTCCATTCGAGAATTCTCGCTCACGTCGCTGATCATGTCGACGTGGACCGCGCTGTCGTTGCCCGATTCGCCCTCCGGCAGGCAGGCGTCGTAGGCGCGTCCCACCGCGAGGTGGATCGTGTCGCCCATCTTCTCGTCGAAGAGGATCGAGTCGGTGAACCGATCGATGCCGCGGTTCATCCCGATACCGAGTTCACCGAGTCGCCGGGCTCCGGGGTCGGTGTCGAGCACGCTTGCGAGGGCGTCCTCGCCGGCGCCCGCCGAGAAGTCGACGACCTCGCCGTCCTCGAAGACGAGGTGCACGTCCCGAACGCGGGTCGCGTCGATCGTCATCGGCACGTCGAAGAACGCCTCGCCCTCGGTGTCGTAGGGGGCGGTGAACACCTCACCGGAGGGGAGATTGTGTGAGTCGTACGCGACCGACGCGGCAGAGTTGACCGCGGTCCGGCCCGCGATCGACATCGAAATATCGGTGTCGGGGGCGTCGTCGCGATCGGTGACGATCCGGACCTCCTCACCCGCGTCGAGGGCCTCCTTCATCGCCGCCATCTCGTCGGCAAGTGCCTCCCAGTCGCGGAGGACGGCGTCGTAGACGAACTCTTGATACTCCTCGTAGGCCATACCGGCCTGCTGGGCGAGCGAGCGCGTGGGGTGGACCGTCGACACCCAGTCGGTGTCCATCCGCGCCTCGCGCACGTCCTTCCGCGCCTTCGCGTACGCCTGCCGCGTCTCGCTCGACACGTCTGCGGTCGCGGTGGTGTTGCGGCCGCCGCCGATCCGGAGGTAGGCGTCCGCGGCCTCGAACAGCGCGCGCTCGACGGCCGGATCGTCGTCGAAGCCGTGACTGCCCTGCTCACTCCCTTTTAAATACGCCCGCGAGATCTCCGCCGACCCGTACAGTGTCGTGGCGTTCGCGCCCCGCTCGCCGAGCGCCTCGACGACTGCGACGCCGAGGTCGTGGGCATCCTCGGCGACGCTCACGACAACGTCGTCGCCGGCCTCAATGCGTGCGCTCCAATCGACGAGCACTTCGGCGTGCTCGTGTACGCGTTCGTCCATGTCGAGGGGTCTCGGTCGGCGGGTAAAAGGCCTCCTCGTCGGGGCGCACGCGCCGAGACACCGGAGTGACGGCGCGGCGAGACGCCGTCCCGGCCGTCGTCGTCGTCAGCGAAACCTGCCCCGGTGCCGGCCGCTTATGTGCGCGCACCCGAAGAGGTAGGGTATGAACGAGGAGTCACCCGCGGACAGACGCTCTCCCGTCGGCGAGCCCGTCGTCCGGTCGGACCCGGCGGTGACGGGCGAGCGCGCCGCCGAGGCGGTGGGGTTCGACCCCGACGATCCTGACAGCGTCGCCGAGGCGGCCGAGACGGTCGCCCGCTTTGCGGCCGGCGATGTCGGCGACGACGACCACGTGCTGATGCTTCGGGGGGCGGCCGCCTGCGCCGCGCTCGTCCGCGGCGTCGGCTCGTACAAAGCAGCCGCCGAACGTGCCGGTGACGGCGTCTCGGTGGCGTTCATCCGCAAATGGGCACGCGTCCACGACCTCCCGCAGGCGATCCGCAGACAGGTCGCGAGCGGACAGATCGCGCCGAGCGCGGCGAAACACGTCGCGCGCCTCGGCGGCACCGACCGCTACCTGCTGGCGTGGGCGACCATCGACGGCGACCTCACGGTTCGTGAGGTGCGCTCCATCGCCTCCGCCGTCAACGACGGGAGCGACATCGAGACCGCGGTCCGCGAGGCCGGCGTCGAGCTCGGCCACGTCGGGATCCGGCTCCCGCTCGACGCCTACGTGGAGCTCAGACGCCGCGCCTCGAACCGGAACGTCGACCCCGGCGACCTCGTCGCCGAGGCGCTCGCCGACTACTTCGAGTCTGACGCGGCGTAGCCCGCCGCGAACCGGCCGACCGCAGCCGCGATCGCTTCTCGCCCGCGCTCGACCTCGTCCCACGCGATCGTCTCGTCCGGATAGTGCGCCTCCGTGATGCTTCCGGGCCCGAGCAGGACCGTCGGGATCCCCGCCGCGATGTAGTGCCGGGAGTCTGCGCCGTATGTCGCGCCCGTCGGCTCCGCGTCCGGAAGCCCCGCTTCGACAATTCCCGCCCGAGCCGCCTCGACAATTGGCTCGTCGACGGCGATTTCGGCGGGCTCGAACTGCACCGAGAACCGCTCGAACGTCGGCGGGTGTTCGCGGAGCCACGGGTCGTCCGCGACCACGTCGTCCAACCGCGCGCGGAACGTCTCTTCCACCTCGTCGACCGTTTCGCCCGGAGCGACGCCGATCCGGAACTCCGCGGTCAGCGTCGCCGGCACCGTCGACGCCCACGAGCCGGCCTCCACCGTCCCGCAGACGACGGGCCACGGTACCGGGAACTCGCGGTACAGGGGATGATCGACCGTCTCGCCGCGCTCCGTTTCCAGCTCGGCGAACGCCTCGCGGATCGCTTCGAACCGCGGGAGCACGTCCTCGCCCCGCCAGCGCGTGGCGGCGTGGGCGCTCCGCCCGACCAGTTCCAGCCGCGCCATCAGCGACCCCTCGCAGGCGACCACGGGACGAAGCTCCGTCGGCTCTGCGACGATCGCGGCGTCGCGATCGAAGGGATAGGGATTCGCGAGCGCCGCGGTCGCGGCTCCGTACCCGCCGTCCTCCTCGCCGGCGACCGCCTCGACGACGATCCGGAGCCCCGCGTCCGGGAGATCAACGGCACCGGCGGCGACCGCCTCTCGAACGTCGAGCGCCGCGCCGATGCACGCCGCGCCCCCCGACTTCATGTCTGCGGCGCCGCGGGCGGTGAGGGTCTCGACGGTGTCGTTGCCCTCCCTCTTGTTCCCGCTCTCCCCCCACACCGGCTCGAACGGGTCACTCGACCACTCGGCGGGCTCGGCCGGCACCACGTCGATGTGGCCGTTTACAACGATCGTGGGGGCGTCGTCTCTCGGGTTGCCGTTGTTGCTCCCGCCGAGCGCGAGCACGCCCGCGACGCTTCGTCGGCCCGCCACGTCCGACTCGTCGATGTCGTCCGGGAAGGAGGGGTGATCGGCGAGGAGTTCCGGGTCGGCGTCCCACGCGTACGTCTCGAACCCCAGCGCGTCGAGTTCGCCCTCGACGAAATCGGCGGCGGCCGCCTCCTCGCCGGCCGTCGAGGCGAACCGGCAGAGGTCGGCGGCGAACGCGCGCATGTCGAAGTTCATGCGGTCGGCGAGGGTGCGCCCCGGGAAACCGTTTCGGGTCGACGGGCGACCCCCCTCGCCGCACGCGGTTTCTAAACGTTTATCCGTGGTCTCATCCTACGGATTCGTGTCTGGGCCGGTAGCTCAGTTAGGGAGAGCGTCCGGCTTTTAACCGGACGGTCGGGGGTTCGAATCCCTCCCGGCCCGTGCACTGAACCGCCGAGCGACAGCGAGGCGGTGAGGGAACCGATCGGGAGGGATTCGAACGAGACCAGTCGCGCGCAGTGAACGGAGCGAACGAGCACGTCTGGGCGTGGTTCGAGTCCTGTCACATCCGGTGGATGCGATTGATCATTTCGCTCTGCTTGCGTGGATCCTTCCGGCTCGTCTCCTGCGGTAAAAACCGGGGGAGAGAACGCGCGACGCGTCGCCGCCGAAACGGCGGAGCGTGTTCCGGGTTCAGTACCCGAGCCGTTCGCGCACGAGGACGATCGTCGTCCGGCCTTCCTCGGTCTCGCGGCGGTAGATGAGCTGCTTTGCGATCGACGACTCGACGCCGTACGCCTCCTGTGCGCGCTCGTTCTCCAGCGGGTACGCGACCGACTCCAGCCGGTCGAGCGCGTCCGAAAGCGTCGGGACGACCTTGTTCGTGCCCGTGACGATGACCACGTTACCGGCGGCGAACGGGTACGCCCCGATCCGGCTGCCGGAGAGGTCGGCGGCGACGAGTTCGCCCGTCCGCGCGATCGCGTTGATACCGCCGAGGAAGTAGTCGGCTGTCTGCGACTCTCGACGCGCGGTCTGTCGCTCGGCGTCGTCGTCGATGCTCCAGATCTGGTCGGGAAGGCTCTCCCACTCGTGGTCGCCCTCGCCGAGGAGGTTGTCGAACCCGATCTCTTCGAGGGTCGTCGAGTGACCGTTCATGACGGACGCGCCCGCGGGGATCTGCGACTGTACCGCGTCGAGCGCCTCGTCGGTGTCATCGACAACGATGACATCGAAGCCGCGTTCTTCGAGGTTCGCGACCGTCTCCTCGACGGTCGCGTCGTCAGCTGTCTCGTCCAGCGTCTCGTCGATCTCGGTGTCGTCTGCGTAGTCAGCTTTCTGCTGTGACATTATGTATCAAATCGAACGGATCGCGCCGCCTCACATGCGCTCGCGGCGAACCCGTCTCGTGGATCGATCGGAGGCGCGGACGACACTTAACGACTCGCGAACACCCGTGTCGGGTGGTTACACCGGTGTTATCGTCGTGTTGGCAGAGCAACTGCTACGTCGGTCGAGACGTGAGCCGAGGGCTCCGCGATCAGTCGGCTCGATAAAAATTGCGTGTCGTCGAGGCCCGAAGGGGCGCGCGACGGTCGGTCGTCGGGTCGGTCTAGCGAAGCGATTGCGGTCGGTGTGGGAGTGGTGTTGTCCTATCGGACGTTTACATCGCACCGCCCATGCCGCCCATGCCGCCCATGCCGCCCATGCCGCCGGGCGCGCCGCCGGGGCCGCCCTCGTCGCCGCCGTCGTCGGAGCCGCCGCCCTTGAGGTCGCCGGCCGCGATGACGTCGTCGATGCGGAGGATCATGACTGCCGCCTCGGTGGCGGACTCGATGGCCTGGGTCTTGACGCGGAGCGGCTCCACGACGCCCTCGGCCTCCATGTCGATCACGTCGCCCGTGTAGGCGTCGAGACCGGCGCCGAACTCGCCGGCGTCGTGCCGGGAGCGGAGGTCGACCAGCGAGTCGATGGGATCGAGACCCGCGTTCTCGGCGAGGGTGCGCGGGATGACTTCCAGCGCGTCGGCGAACGCCTCGACGGCGAGCTGCTCGCGGCCGCCGACGGAGTCGGCGAAGTCGCGGAGCTGCAGCGCGAGCTCGGCCTCGGGGGCGCCGCCGCCGGGCAGCACCTTCCCGTCGAGCAGCGTCGTGCGGACGACGCCGAGCGAGTCCTCGATGGCGCGCTCGACCTCGTCAACGACGTGTTCGGTGCCGCCGCGGAGGATGAGCGTGACGGACTTGGCCTCTTCGACGTCCTCGACGAAGATGCGCTCGTCGCCGCCGATGTCCTTCTGTGCGACGGAGCCGGCGAAGCCGAGGTCGTCCGTCTCGATGTCGTCGAGGTTGGAGACGACGCGGCCGCCGGTCGCGCGGGCGAGGCGCTTGAGGTCGTCGGACTTCGCGCGGCGGACGGCGAGGATGCCCTCCTGCGCGAGGTAGTGCTGTGCCATGTCGTCGATGCCGTCACCGACGAAGACGACGTCGGCACCGATGTCGACGAGGTGGTCGACCATCTCGCGGAGCTGCTCCTCTTCCTGGTCGAGGAACTGCTGGAGCTGGTCGGGGTCCGTGACGTTGACTTCGGCGTCGATCTCCGTCTCCTTCACTTCGATGGCGCCGTCGAACAGCGCCACGTCGGCGTCCTCGACCGCGAAGGGCATGTTCTCGTCGACGCGCTCTTTGTCGACGATGACGCCCTCGACGAGCTCGGACTTGTCGATGGAGCTGCCGACGACCTTCTCGACGGAGACGTTGTCCGTGTCGATGCTGTCGTCGTCCTGAACCGCGAGGACGGAGTCGACGACGAGTTCGGCGAGGAGGTCCTTGGAGTTCTCGGCGCCCTTGCCCGTCATCGCCGTCTCGGCGATCTGGACGAGGGTGTCGCGGTCGTCCTCGGAGACCTCGATGGCCTCCTCTTCGAGGATATCCTTGGCCTTCTCGGCGGCCTGACGGTATCCCTGCGCGAGCGTGGTCGCGTGGATATCCTGATCGAGGAGCTCCTCGGCCTGATCGAGGAGCTCACCGGCGACGACGACAGCGGAGGTGGTGCCGTCACCGACTTCCTCCTCCTGCGTCTCGCTGACCTCGACGATCATGTTGGCCGCCGGGTGGTCGATGTCCATCTCCTTCAGGATGGTGACGCCGTCGTTCGTGACGACGACGGACCCGCCGGAGTCGACGAGCATCTTGTCCATCCCTTTCGGGCCGAGCGTGGTGCGGACGGACTCCGCGACCGCCTTGCCGGCCGTGATATTCATGTTCTGAGCGTCCTTTCCGGAGGTACGCTGTGACTCCTCGGAAAGTACGATCATGGGCTGATTGCCCATCCGCTGGCGCTGTGACATTACAACCATTGATTGTTTGTGATTCTATATAAACCCTTTGCTCACTCCGTGGGAAAACGCAACACGGTGGGGGAGTATCGTTAGGTATGGGGCACGTTCACACGACCCTTTATATAGATATCCGAATCGAGCGCTGGGACGTGGATCGCTTATAAACTAACCGCGGTGGCGTGCGCCTGCGAGCGGCCGACAGGCCGCGAGTCGTCGCGACTGGGGCTTTGAAGGTATTCACTGCGGAGTCATCGATCGCGTACTGCCGAGCGACTGGGGCTTTGGCAGTGTTCACCGCACTGCCAGTCGCAGTCGTTTATAAATGAACGATGACGGCGTCGTCAACGTCGACGTCGAGTACCAATTATTGCGGCGCGTTGAAGCTCACGTCGTCGTCGAGTTCGTTCGACATCCGCTCTAAGTACGAGTACACCGCGCCGTGCGGGGCGCCGTCCAGCAGCATCCCGACCGCCCGGCGGACGACCTCTAGCTCCTCGGGCTGGCCAACGGCGCCCACGGTCGACCCGTAGACGACGACGTTCGCGCCCGACAGCTCCTCAATGAGTTCGCGCGTCCGACCGTTCTCGCCGATGATCCGGCCCTTCTTGCGCTGGAGGTCGTTGTCGTTGCGGGTGTGCTCCGACAGGTCGATCAGATCGAGCGTCCGGAGGTCGTGATCGAGGATCGACAGCGCCGTCTCCGGTTTGAACCCCCGCCCGATCGCCTTGATAATGTCCGGTGCCACCAACGCGGCGACCGGGTCGTCAAGCTCCTCGATGGCGACGCTACCCGACTCCGAGTCGATGTCGAGCCGCACGTTCGCCCGCTCTTCGATCTCTCGCATCGTCTCGCCGCCGGCGCCGATGACGACGCCGATACGGTCCTGCGGAACCGTCACGTGTTGCATATGGGTGAATACCCGGCGAAGCCTTTTAAACGTGTTCCGCCGTGAGCGGTGTGTGGCCGTGTGACGGTGGTCTTCGGCCGCTTGAGGACGAGTTCACCGCGATCTACTTGTCGGACTCTCCGCCCGACTTCGACTCCCCGCCCGACTTCGACTCTCCGCCCGACTTCGACTCTCCGCCCGACTCCGGCTCCCCGCTCGGGTCCGGCTCCGGTTCCGTCACGTACTCGTAGAGGTCGTCGGGGTCGACGTCGATCCCCTGCCGAGTGAAGAAGGTCGCCACGTTCTCGCAGTCGCGGTCGAGGAACTCCCCGGCGTTCGGGTGGTGGACCGTCACGGCCTGTCCCATGTCGATGATCACCAGTTCGCCCTCGTGGATGATCATGTTGTACTCCGAGAGGTCGCCGTGGATCAGCCCGGCGCGGAAGAGCCGGCGCATGTACTCGCGGACGACCTCGTAGGCGGTCTCCGGGTTCTCGACGTCGACCTCCGAGAGCCGGCGGGCGCGGTCCTCGGCGTGCCCCACGAGTTCCATCACGAGGACGTTCCGCTGGACCGCGATCGGTTCGGGCACCCGAACGCCGGCCTTGCGTGCGCGTTCGAGATTCGCGAACTCCTTGCGGGTCCACGCCAGTACGACCGCCTTCTTGTCGCTCGCGATCCCCTCGAATCGCGGGTCGCCCTCCAGGTAGTCGCGCATCTGCCGAAAGTTCGAGGAGTTGATCCGGTACACCTTCACGGCGACCTCGCGCTCCGGATGGACGCCCTCTGGACCGCCTCCCGCCGCGGCCGAGCCCGGCTCCGGCCGCTCGCCCGCTTGTCCGCCGAGCGCCTCGAAGACGCTCGCCTCTTTCCCGGTCGACACAGGCCCGCCGAAGGCGTCGACGTAGCCGTCCTGTACGAGCTTGTAGATGGCCGCTAGCGTCGCGTCGTCGAACACCGACTCCTGCAGTTTGAACTGCTCGGTGTCCTTGATCCGCTTGCGGAACTCGTCGAACTCTCGGTCCTGCCGGCGGGCGATCCGGTCGGCCTCCGTGTCGGAGACGTCCAGTTTCTCCCACTCGTCGCCGGGCTGGTCCTCGGGTTCAAGCAGGACGAACTCCTCGCTCATTCACCTCGACATTCGACGCCGCGAGGGATAAGCGAGTGGGTCCGGAGCCGCGGCGTACCCACCTGCGAGAGGGTCACAGCACGTCGAGCGCGTCCTCGACCGGCATGTGCCCGTCTCGAACCGCCTCCAGAATTCCCCGGCGCTCCTCCGTTTCGGGATCGGGCCCGTCCTCGGTGGCGGTGCCACCGGTGCCCACCTCGTCGAGCGTCACCTTCTCGGTATCGCCAACGAACTCGGGGAAGTCGGTACCGTCGCCCAGCGCTTTCTCCTTTTTGACCCGGTACGACCCCGCGTCGGTGGTGTACAGGTCGCCCGGGTGGAAGAAGTACCAGTCCTCGCGGTCGAATCGGACCGCGATCCGCGCCTTCGCGCCGAAGTTTCGCGCGAAGAAGAGCAGCGCCTCCACCTCCTCGCCGGTGAGGTAGATCGGGTCGCCCGCGCTCGACTTTGCCTCGATCGCGTAGAACGTCTCGCCGTCGCCGGCGAGCACGTCCGGGAGTTCCCGCTCCGTGGCCGCGCCGCTGGCCGGGGCGCGCATCACGGCGAATCCCGCGCCGTCGAGGGCGTTCACCAGTTCGCGCTCGCGGCGGTCGCCCTTTCGGTTAGCGGACACGGTCGTCGTCCCCCGATTCGGTCATGTGCGTCGTAGACGCGAGCCGGTCAAAAGCCCAGCGGGTCGGCGGTCTCATCATCCCCGAAGCCACTTTGTCCCGCATCATCCCCGTAGCCGCCACCACAGCGACCGGATCCGATACCCCAGCGAGCCCCGCTCGTACCCGTTCCACCCGCTCATGCCACCCGCCAGCGTCGACGCGTCGTAGCCCGCCTCGTCGAGCACCCGCGTCGCTCGCTTGGCGACGACTCCCATCTTGCAGACGGTGACGATCTCCCGGTCGTCGGGAATCTCGTCGAGCCGGCGCCGGAGCGCCGACTCGTCGCCGGCCCGGAGGTCGTCGTATACGGGCACGTTCCGACTCGCGTCGATCGCGTCCCGCTCGTGGTCCGACTCGGGTCGGATGTCCAACAGGAACGGCTCGTCGTCTGTTCCGAGGCGCTCGGCCAACTCGTCGGGGAGAATACGACCCATCGACGGAGGGTTCGTCTCACCGCACAAATCCCTACCGTTCGTGGGTGCCGCCGTGGTCACGCGCCCTCCCCGCCGCTGTGCTCACCCCCGCAGCCGCTCCGCGTGCTCCGTGACGACCCGGCCCAGCGTCTCCGTGCGTCGCCGGAGGTCGTCGTCGGTGATCCGCGGTTCCTCGCCGGTCTCGACGTATCTCGACGCTCCCTGGATCCCGACCTCGTGGGGGACCGTCCACGCGTGGACGTTCCGGAACGTCGACCGGAGGTGTTCGAGCGTCCCGCCGTACGACCCGCCGCCGGCGGTCGCGAGGAGCCCGACCGCGGTGTTCTCGTACTCGTCGGAGCCGCAGAAGTCGTGGAAGTTCTTGAACGTCGACGAGTAGGAACCGTGGTAGACGGGCGTGCCCGCGAGGACGCCGTCGGCCTCCCGGACGAGCCGCGTCAGCCGCTCGCTGTCGCCCTGTACGTCCTCGGCCGGGTGATACAGCGGGAGATCGACCGTGCCCAGATCGATCATCCCGGTCTCGGCGCCGGCGTCGGCCGCGGCGTCGAGCGCGACCGACAGCGCGGCCCGTGTGGTGCTGTCCGCGCTCCGACTGCCGGAGACGGCGACGATTCGGGTCATACGTCGGGTTCGGGGTGAGAGACCAAAAACGCGGGCGGTCTACGAGAGACGGATCTCTCGCTCTCACCGGTTATTTATAAACCTCCACCGGCAGCTCGTTCCGGCAACGTCCGTGACCGGGAAGGGGACACCGGGCATTATTGTCCCCGCCGCTGACGTGGTCGATGTGGACCAGATTGCCTTCGGTACGGACGGCTGGCGGGCGACGCTCGACACCTTCACCGACGACCGCGTGCGGATCGTGGGACAGGCGGTCGCCGACCACCTCGCGGCGGCGGGCCACGACGAGCCAGTCGCGGTCGGCTACGACGCCCGCGAGACCTCGGAGGGGTTCGCCGAGAGCCTCGCCGAGGTGCTCGCCGGCAACGGCTTCGACGTACTCCTCCCCGAGCGTGACACCCCGACGCCCGTGATCGCCTACGCCATCGTCGACCGCGGGCTCGCTGGTGCCTGCATGGTCACCGCCTCCCACAACCCGCCCGAGTACAACGGCGTGAAGTTCATCCCGCACGACGGCGCGCCCGCGCTCCCCGCGGTCACTGAAGACGTCGTCGCCCGCCTCGCAGAGCCCGACCTCCTCCCTGAGGCCGAGCACGGCGAGGTTTCCCGCGTCGACCTCGTGAGCGACCACGCCGACGCGGCCCGCGAGGTCGTCGGCGCTGCAACCGGAGGCAACGGCGTCGATCTCGACGGGCTCACCGTCGCGTACGACGCGATGCACGGGAGCGGGCGCGGCGTCACCGACGCGCTCCTCGAATCGGCCGGCGCGGAGGTCGTCCGGCTGCGCTGCGACCGCGACGTGACCTTCGGCGGCGACTCGCCGGAGCCCTCGGCCGCGCACCTCCAAGAGCTGGCCGACCGCGTGACGGACCCGGACAGCGATGTCGACATGGGAATCGCCAACGACGGCGACGCCGACCGGATCGCGGTCGTCACGCCCGAGCGCGGCGTGCTCGACGCCAACCTCTTCTACGCCGCCTGCTACGACCGGCTCTTAGAGAACGACTCCGGGCCGGCGGTCCGCACGGTCTCGACGACGTTCCTCGTCGACCGCATCGCGGAGGCGCACGGTGAGGAAGTGTACGAGACCCCGGTCGGCTTCAAGTGGGTCGCCGAGGCGATGGGCGAGCACGACGCGCTGTTCGGCGGCGAGGAGTCGGGCGGATTCACCCTCCGCGGCCACGTCCGCGAGAAGGACGGCGTGTTGATGGCGCTGCTCGCCGCGGGCACCCACGCCGCGGAGCCGTTCGACAACCGGGTCGATCGCCTGCTCGACGAGCACGGGGCGATCGCGTCCGGGAAGGTGTCGCTCGACTGCCCCGACGACCGCAAGGTGGGCGTCCTCGCCGACCTTGAGGACCACATCCCCGAATCAGTGGCCGGCCATGGGGTCGCGAAAGTGGTCACCCTCGACGGCTTTAAGCTCCTCTTGGAGAACGGCTCGTGGCTGCTCGTCCGCCCTTCGGGCACGGAGCCGAAACTACGGGTGTACGCCGAGGCCGACTCCGACGCAGCGGTCGACAACCTGCTCGCCGAGGGCCGAGAGATCGTCGAGCCGCTGATCTGAGCGCCCGAGCGATACCACCAGTCGCGCCCTCGATCGGTGCCGACGTTCGACAACTTTCAGTTCCGCCTTGCGTTCGGCTCGAATACATATGAATTAACGTCGTACTGTCGTGTGCGGTCGTCGATTCGGCCGTAGTTGGTTCCATGTACGACGAGATATCCACACTCTCGACGCCGAACGACTCGATCAACGGATCGAGCGCAAACGACGAATCGAGCGCAAACGACGAATCGAGCCCAAACGACGAATCGAGCGCGACCGACGGATCGAGCGCGACCGACGAACTGGAAGAAAACGGCGGACCGGCATCGTCCCGGAACGACCGAGACGAAAACGATCGTCCCGGCGACAGCAACTGCCCCGGCGACGGCGTCGGCCCTCCCGAGGAGACGGAGAGCGATCGGCCGGAGAGCGATCGGCCGGAAAGCGATCGGCCGGAAAGCGATCGGCCGGAGAGCGATCGGCCGGAGAGCGACGAAGAGACCGACGAGAACTGCAACTCCGACCCGGTCGAATACCGGCTCGAACGCCTCCGACTGTTGCGAATCGTGGTCACGCTGGCGGTCGTCATCGCCCGGCTGATCCGGTCGCTTTGAGCGTTTCCGTGCCGGTCCGATCGGGTGCCTTTTTAGGTGATACCGCCCTAGCCGAACGTATATGTTCAAGGCCATTGTAGGCGCGTCGACGCTACAGGACGCGCTCGATTCGGTGAGCGTGTTGGTCGACGAGTGTAAGATCCGCCTAAACGACGAGGAGCTCTCCATTCGGGCTGTCGACCCCGCTAACGTCGGCATGGTCGATCTCACTCTCGAAGCTGCCGCGTTCGAGTCCTACGAGGCCGACGGCGGCGTCATCGGCGTCAATCTCGCCCGCTTAGAGGACATCGCCGGCATGGCCAACTCCGGCGACCTGATCCACCTCGAACTCAACGAGGAGACCCGCAAGCTCCACATCGAGATCGACGGGCTCTCCTACACCCTCGCGCTCATCGACCCCGACTCCATCCGACAGGAGCCGGATATCCCCGACCTCGATCTCGCCTCCGAGATCGTCGTCGAGGGCGCCCAGATTAACCGCGGGATCACCGCCGCCGACATGGTCTCGGACCACATCCGCCTGCGCGTCGACGAGACCGACGAGGCATTCTTCATCGAAGCCGAGGGCGACACCGACGACGTCGACCTGCGGCTCGCACGCGAGGACCTCATCGCGCTCACCGCCGGTCCCGCCGATTCACTGTTCAGCCTCGACTATCTCAAGGACATGAACAAGGCGATTCCCTCCGACGCCGAGGTCACCATCGAGCTCGGCGAGGAGTTCCCCGTCAAGCTCCACTACGGGTTCGCTGAGGGGCTCGGGCACGTTACGTTCATGCTAGCCCCTCGCATCCAGAGCGACTGAAACAGCCGAAAACGACGTTTTTGGATCTGTCGACGACCGACTCTTCTCTCTGACTCACGTCTCTCCGACGATCGGGATCGACACCGTCACGCGCGTCCCTCGCGGCTCGCGGTCGGCGTAGTCGACGTCGGCGCCGATCGCCGCGGCGCCCCACTCGACGACCCACAGCCCAAGCCCCGACCCGTGTTCGAGCGCGGTCTCACGGCCGGACTCGACCGCCTCAATCTCGTGATCGGGGATGCCGGGGCCGTCGTCCTCGACGGTGAGGACGAACCGGGAGTTGTCGATCGCGTCGCCTTCCCCTTCTCCCCTCTCCTTCCCCTCCCGACGAAGCGACACCCGAACCCACGGTCCGCCGTCGTCGCGCTCGGACCCCTCGCCGTCGTGGTGGTCGAGCGCGTTCTCCACGGTGTTCTCGACGATCGCCCGAAGCGCGTCGACCCTGACGCGCGTGGTCCAGTCGCCGTCGACGGGGTTCGACTCGACGCTCGCGTCGGGATCGCGCTCGTGTGCGTCAGCGATGGCAGACGCGACGATCTCGTCGACCGCGACGGCGCTCGCGTCGCTGTCGCCGACGAGGCGCTCGACGGTGCCGGCCTTCTCGCCGAGCGCGGCCAGCGCCCCCGCGCGGCGCTCGATCGCGTCGGCCATCCGGACCAGCTCGGGATCCTCGAGGCGGTTGCGGAGGATCTCGCCGTAGCCGTGGACGACTCCGGCATCGTTGCGGAGGTTGTGGCGTAAGATCCGGTTGAGCACCTCAAGCTGCTGGCGGCGCCGCTCGCGCTCGGTCACGTCCGAAAAGACGATCGTATACCCGACGTGGGTCCCGTTGGGGTCCGTCAGCGGCGATGTCGACACCGCGTAGGTGCGGCGGGCGGCGCCGTCGTCGACCGCGATCGTCTCGCGGGTGCCGTCGTCGTGGCTGTCGCCCCCGTCCGGCTCGGCGGCGGCGCGGTCGTCGTCGAGGCCGGGAACTGCCATGAACTCGTCGAGCGGGCGGTCGCGAGCGGTCTCGGCGTCGACACCGAGTAGCGACTCGGCGGCGGGGTTGAGCCGGACGACGTGACGGTCGGGTGCGAGCGCGACGATGGGGTCGGCGAGGTCGTCGATCGCGGTGCGCTCGGCGGCGCGGCTGGTCGTCGGATTTCGGTCAAACATCTCCGCGCGGTTGAACGCGTACGCGTCCAGCAGCATGTGCGGAACGAACATCATGGCCGCGAGCTGGAGCTGGGGGACCGGTCCGATCTCCAGCGCCCACGCAACGAGTGCGAACCCCGGTGGTAGCGAGCTCAGCGCGACCGCGGCGCTCTCTCGGCGGTACAGTGGACCGTAGCTGAGCAGGGTGTCGACGAGGAGGAAGACGGCGCTCGCGACGAGCACGGTCTCGACGGCGACGACGAGGTACGCCCAGGGGCCGAACGCGTACGAGACCGTCGCGACGCCGAATGCGGGCTCGAACTCGAACCCGGTCCAGAACGCCCCGTGGAGCGAGTTCGTGACGAGAAGGACCGTCGAGAGGAGTCCGAAGCCGACCACGGAGCCGAACAGCCGGCCGCGGACCACGTCGCTCCGGCCGGTGTACTCCAGCGCGAATCCGAGGAAGGTGATGCCGGCCCAGACGATCCCGAGCCACGTCATCGCCTCCAGCACCGCCCGAAGCGTCGGGTCCGTGACGAGCAAGCCGATCCCGTAGGAGAAGCACCACGTCGCCTGCGCAGCGAACACACCGAGGAACCAGTCAACGCCAGGGCGGCCCCGGTGTTCGCGGATCGCCCATGCGAGCCCGACTGCCCCCGCCCCGCCGGCGAGCGAGCCGATGACGGGCCACGCCGGGACGAGATCGGAGAGCATGTGTCGGTCACGAAGGACACGCGCGGCGTAAAGCTATCGTGCGGCGGCGATTCGCCCGGCGGTCACCCGGTTCGGCGTCCGAACGCCGCGGCCACAGGAACGAGAAGGAGCGCGCCGACGAGGAACGGCGACGCGACGGCGACGGTGTAGAGGACGGCCATTAGGGGCGGGCCGACGGTCCGGCCGAGGCTCGACGCGCCCTGCGTGACGCCGAAGGCGGCACCCTGCTCGGCGTCGCCGGCCGACGCGGAGACGAGTGTCGCAAGCGAGACGTTCACGAGGGCGTTCCCGAGCGAAAGCGCCGCGAGCGCGATGAGGAGCGCGACAAGCGGGAGTGTGAGCCACGCTGGGCCGCCGAGAGCGACGTCGCCGGCCGCCCGGTCGACGAGTCCGGTCGCGGGGATCGCGACGAGCGCGCCGGCGAGGATCACGGAACCGGCCGCGACGAGCGTTCGCGAGGGGACGACCCGCGAGAGCCGCCCGACGAGAACGCCCTGATTCACCGCGCCGAGGACGCCGACGTAGGTGAGCAGGAACGCCGCGGCGGTCGCGTCGTAGCCGAAGGCGTCGGCGACGTACGGGATGAACATGACCTGTACGCCCGCGAACGCGACGGCGACGACGAAGTACGCGACCGTCAGCGGCCGGAGCGTCACCGAGGAGAGCGCATTGCGGAACTGACCGATCGCGGTCGTGTGTCGCCCCTCGACCTCCTCCGTCGGGCGCGTCCGCTTCGGCTCCTCTAAGAACACGAACCCGACGCCGACCGCGAGGAAGCTCATTCCCGCCGCCGCGAAGCTGGGGAGCGAGTACGCCGTCGCCGGGACGAACGCCGGGAGGAGGGCGTCGGCGCGGGCGACCACGGCGTCGGCGGCGAGCAGGCCGCCGATCGCCGGACCGAAGACGAAGCCGAGCGCGAACGATGCACCGACGAGCCCCAGCGCGCCCGCTCGCCGATCTCTCGGCGTGATGTCGGCGACGTACGCCTGCGCGGCGGCGATGTTGCCGCCCATTGCCCCGGCGAGCGTCCGGGAGGCGAACAGCGTCGCCAGCGCGGCGGCGGTCCCGAAGCGCGCGCCCGACTCCCCGGCGTAGCCGAACGTCACCCACGCGACGCCGGCGGTCGCGAGCGACGCGAGCAGGACGGGTCGGCGCCCGATCCGATCGGAGAGTCGGCCGAGCGTAGGCGCCGCGAGGAACTGCGCGAGCGAGTACGACGCCGCGAGCAACCCGATGAAGGCGTCGCTGACGCCGAACGAGCGCACGTAGAAGGGGAGGATCGGGATCACGATTCCGAAACCGACCAGATCGATGAACACGACGCCGATCACTACGGCGAGCGCGCGGCGGGGGTTGGCGACGGCCGGGGATCGGGGGGGATCGTCGCCCTCGATCGACGCCGCGCCCGCCTCCGGATGCGTCACGGTGGCGAGACGCCGCGCGCGAACTTAAAAAGCCGGGCAGACGCGGGCCACGCGCCCGGCGGCCTCGCGGGCGGCCTACACGTGCCGCTCGATCACGCGCTTCGCGGCCTGTCCCTTCTCCTTCCAGCCGTAGCCCTCGTCGTACACGTGGCGCTTGGCGTCGACGAGCTCCTCGGGCGTCGACTCCTCGAAGCCACCGCGGTCCCACGCGCCGGACTCGCGGAGCCACTCGACGACGTTCTCGCGGGTCTCGGGCCACGAGAGCCCGACCATCTCGTACCACGCGACCATCGCGAAGACGGCGTTGTCGTGGCAGCCCGGGACGGAGCCGTACTCGTAGACGGTTCGCATGGGGTCCCGGGTCGGCTCGGAGACGAGTTCCTTGAACTCGGCGGCGGTGAGCAGCCGGAGCCGGTCGCCATCCTCGACGACGCGCTGCTCGCGTTCCAAGGCGCCGAGCGCGGCCTTGTGGAGCCCGCTCCACTCGCTGTGAATCGCCTCGCGGAGCGTGGACTCGGCCATTCCGTCCGGCTCGGCGGTGAGAACGGTCAGGAGATCCGTGTACGCCTTCTCGATGGTCGGCCAGCTCACGCCCTCGAAGTCGCAGTCGGCGTCGTGGAGGCTGTTGGTCGTCCGACAGCCGGGGCACGGGTAGCGGAACGTCGGCACTGAGTGGGTGTGTGCGGCCGTCGGAGTTAGGGGTTTCGCGACGCGATCCGTCGAGACTTTGGTATCCGTTCGTGAGGCTCCGAAACGTTTACTCGCCGCCCGACACGACTTCACACGGTATGACAAAAGTGAGCGTCATCGGTGCGGCGGGGACCGTCGGGGCCGCGGCCGGGTACAATCTCGCGCTGCGGGACGTGGTCGACGAGTTGGTCTTCGTCGACATCCCGGACCAGCGCGAGACGACGATCGGGCAGGCGGCCGACACGAACCACGGCGTCGCCTACGACTCGAACACGGCCGTCCGGCAGGGCGACTACGAGGACACCGCCGGCTCGGACGTGGTCGTGATCACGGCCGGCATCCCGCGCAAGGAGGGCCAGACCCGCATCGATCTGGCGGGCAACAACGCGCCGATCATGGAGGACATCGGCTCGTCGCTCGCCGAGCACAACGACGACTTCGTCACCGTCACCACGTCGAACCCCGTCGACCTGCTCAACCGGCACCTGTACGAGGCGGGCGACCGCGACCGCGGTCAGGTGATCGGGTTCGGCGGGCGGCTCGACTCCGCACGCTTCCGGTACGTCCTCTCCCAGCGCTTCGACGCGCCCGTGAAGAACGTCGAGGCGACGATTCTCGGCGAGCACGGTGACGCGCAGGCGCCCGTCTTCTCGAAGGTGCGCGTTGACGGTCGCGACCCGAGCTTCGACGCCGACGAGAAGGAGGAGATCGTCGAAGACCTCCAAGAGTCCGCGATGGACGTGATCAGTCGCAAGGGCGCCACGCAGTGGGGCCCCGCCACCGGCGTCGCGCACACCGTCGAGGCGGTCCTGAACGACACCGGCGAGGTGCTCCCCTGCTCCGTCGTACTCGACGGCGAGTTCGGCTACGAGGACACCGCGTTCGGCGTCCCCGCGAAGCTCGGCTCGAACGGCGTCGAGGAAGTGGTCGAGTGGGAACTCGACGAGTACGAGTCGGACCTGCTCGACGAGGCCGCCGAGAAGCTCTCCGAGCAGTACGAGAAAATCGCGTAAGCGAAGCGAACGAGCGAGTCACGCGAATCCTCGCGGCTGGGGCTTTGGAGGTGTTCACCACCAATCGGCAATCAGCCATTTATAAGCGAGCAGTCGTGCGTCGACGAGAGTGATCGTACTGACACCCACGATCACGAACCCGATTGATCGAAAACGACTCGGCGCCACCGACCGAACGCCCGCCTATGAGCGAGACGGACGCCTCGGAGACCGTCCCCGTCACGGTGTACACCCGCGAGGACTGCTCGCTGTGCGTCGCGGCCCGCGAGACCATCGAGGCGGTCGCCGAGGGCCTCGACGTGACGATCGACCTCGACATGGTCGACGTCGACGAGGATCCCGAACTGGCCGAAGAGTACGGCGAGCGCGTCCCCTACGTACTCGTCGACGGCCACCCCGCGTTCAAGTACGAGATCGACGAGCGAGAGCTACGGCTGAAGCTCTTGGCGGCGTCCTGATCGACTATTTAAAAGAACCCCGGAAAAACGTCCGGGTCAGCGCCGACCTACTCCTCCGCCTCGACCGTCTCCGCCTCCGCGCCGGGGGCGTTCGCCTTCACGCCCGTGACCCCCTCGACCGCGTTCGACCGGGAGGCGTACCCTTCGCCGGAGTCCGCGATGATGTTCCCGTTGCGGTGGCGGAGCCGCCAGCGCCACTCGTCGGCGGCGTCCTCGTAGATCTCGAAGGCGGCGTTGCCGACCTCCAACACGTCGGCGTCGGGGGCGTACTCGCGGACGCGCCCGATCGCGTCCCGCGCGTTCGACTCGGAGGCGTACCCCTCGCCGGAGTCCGCGATGATGTTCCCGTTGCGGTGGCGGAGTCGCCAGCGGTACTCCTCGGCCGCGTCCTCGTACAGCTCGAAGGTCGCGTTCGGGTTCCCGTCGGCGTCACCGGCCACGCCGTCGTCGCCGACCGCTTCGAGGGCCGCCTCGGCGGCGTTCGACTGCACGCTGTCGAGCCCTTGCCGGGCCTTCGACCGGGAGGAGTACCCCTCGCCGGAGTCGGCGAGCACGTTCCCGTTCTCGTGGATGAGCCGCCAGCGCCACTCGCCGCCGGCGTTCCGGAACACCTCGAAGGCGGTCGGGTCGACCCGGAGGTAGTCCGCGGCGGCGACGTGCTCGCGGACCCGGCCGAGCGCGCGCTTCGCGTTCGACTTGGAGGCGTACCCCTCGCCGGAGTCCGAGATGATGTTCCCGTTGTCGTGGCGGAGTCGCCAGCGCCATTCCCCGCCCGCGTCCTCGAACAGCTCGAAGGTCGCCTTGCTCGCGATCGCCTCGTCGTCGCTCGGGACGGCCACGTTCGGGTCCGCGGCGTCCGCGGGCTCGGGACCGTCGTCGACGGCGATCGCCTCGGCCTCCGCGACCGGGGTCTCGATCCGAAGGATCCCGGCGCCGAGCGCGTTCCGCCTGACACTGTGGAGGCCCTTTTGTGCCTTTCCGCGGCTGCTGTACCCCTGCCCGGCGGTCGCGATGACGTTGCCGTTGCGGTGGCGGAGCCGCCAGCGCGGCTTTCCGCCCGCGTCCTCGAACAGCTCGAACCGCGCCTTGCTCCCCCGCAGCGCCGCCGTCTCCGCGCGGGCCGCTTCGAGCGCCGACTCCGTCTCCGACAGCTCCTCGTTCGTCGCCGAAAGCTCCGATTCGGTCGCATCCAACTCCTCGCGGGTCGACGCCAACTCCGCGCTCGTCTCGTCGCGCTCGGCCGTCGCGGCCGCCGCCTCGCCCTGCATCCGCTCGTAGTCCTCGTAGACCGGGTCGGACAGGAGCGGGACGATCGTCCCCGCGAGCCCGATGAGCGTGAGGCCGATTCCGTACACGGCGATCACGGCTGGCTCGCCGGAGGCGGTAGACCAGCCGTCCGGGAAGATGTTCACGAACCAAACGACGCCGAGGACGCTGACCGTCGTCCCGAGGTATCCGATGAACGTTCCCGCCCGCCGCAGCGGGAAGCGGATCACCGCGCCGAGCATGATGAACGGCGGAGCCAGCGCCGCGAGCGCGTACGCGATCCCGCGAGCGGTCGTCGCCGACTCGGTGAGGAAAAACAGGAGGACTCCGGCCAGTCCGAGCAGCACACCGAACCCGAACAGCCAGAACCCGTTCACCTCGTCGTCTGTCGTCGGCGTCCCGATGCGTTGCTCGTACAGCCCGCCGGGAGAGCCTGATTGTCTGTCGTTTGCCATGGCGGGAAAATCGGCGGCCCTCCGGTTATAGGTATGGGTGTGTGACACAAACGCAGTTGTAATGGACTACCGCGACCCGAGTGTTTACGAGTCGAACGCTCCCTCGTGGAGATATGCACGTGATTCGAGGCGGACAAGTGGCTGACGTCGACGGGACTCGCGAGGCCGATGTCGCGGTCGCAGACGGCGAGATCGTCGCGGTCGGGCCGGACGCGGTCGACGAGATCGGCGGTGAGGACGCGGTCGACGCCGAGACCGACGCGAGCGGCTCGGTGGTCGCATCGGGGCTGATCGACGCGCACGTCCACGTCATGATGGACGGGCGACCAGATGTCGCCACCGCGGTCTCCGACAGCGACTACACCGCGAGCTACCGGACCGCCGGCAACCTCCGAGACGCCCTCGAAGCGGGGGTCACGACGGTCCGCGATCTGGGGGGCCGCGGGACGCTCGCGCTCGACGCGGGCGAGGCGGTCGCCGCCGGCGACATCGACGGTCCGCGCGTCCTCGCCTGCGGCCGCAACGTGATCATGACCGGCGGCCACGGCAACTGGTTCGGCCGCGAGGCCGACGGTCCGGCCGAGGTCCGAAAGGCGGCCCGCGAGCAGCTGAAGGCGGGCGCGGACGTGCTCAAGTGCATGGCGACGGGCGGCGTCCTTACCGAGGGCGCGGTGACCGGCGCCCCGGAGCTGACTCCCGAAGAACTCGCGGCGTTCACCGATGCCGCCGCTCCGACGAACACTCCTACCGCGGCTCACGCCCACGGCGAGACAGGGATCAAGAACGCGGTCGAGGCCGGGATTTCGAGTATCGAGCACGGCACCTTCATGGACCGCGAGGCCGCCGAGATGATGGCCGATCGAGGGACCTATTGGGTGCCGACCGCGAGTGCGCTCCGCGGAATCGTTGATCACGGCGTCGAGTCCGGGATCCCGGAGGACGCCGTCGAAAAGGCCGAAGACGCCGCCGACCGCTTCGACGACGCGTGGGGCCACGCGCTGGAGGCCGACGTGCCGATCGCAATGGGCACGGACGCCGGCACCCCGTTCAACTTCTTCGGGGACATCCCGCGGGAGCTTGCGTACATGGTCGAGCACGGACTCTCGCCGGAGCGGGCGCTCGAGGCCGCCACCGTCAACGCCGCGGATCTGCTCGGGCTCGACGACGTGGGCCGAATCGGGGAGGGGTACCGCGCCGACCTCGTCGTCCTCGAGGCCGACCCCACCGAGGACGTGGCGGCGTGGCAGGAGCCGGAGGCAGTGTTCGCCGCCGGCGAGCGGGTCGCGTAAGGGGGCACACGCCGCCTGTGACCGCTTGCGCGCGGACGACCCCGAACGGTCGTTTTTAACCCGAGCCGCTGCAAGGGTAGGCCGATGACGAGTTCGTCGCCCCGGCACGCGGATCCGGACGAGAACCCCTACGTCGAGGCGCCGCCGACCGACTTCGAACCGGTCGGAGCGCTCTCCGAAGACGAAGCCACAGAGCAGGCGTCGCTGCTCCGGGCGGCGATCCGCGAGCACGACCACCGGTACTACCTGGAGGCCGACCCCCTGATTCCCGACGAGACGTACGACCGGCTGTTCACGCGGTTGCAAGAACTGGAGAACGAGTTCGACCTCCCGACCCAGAACTCCCCCACGCGCCGGGTCGGCGGCGAGCCGCTCGACGAACTGGCGACTGTCGAACACGTCGCGCCGATGCGCTCCATCGACAACGCGACCGAGGCCGACGCCGTCCGCGAGTTCGACGGGCGCGTCCGGAAGGGGCTCGACGCCGAGGGGTTCGACTCGGACGCGGTCGAGTACGTCTGCGAGCCGAAGTTCGACGGCCTCTCCGTCGAGGTGATTTACGAGGACGGCGAATACGTTCGCGCCGCCACTCGTGGCGACGGGACCGCAGGCGACGACGTGACCGAGCAGGTCCGGACCATCCGATCTGTCCCCGGGAAGCTTCGGGGTGACCCACCGAGCCGGCTCGCGGTCCGCGGCGAGGCCTACATGCCCCGCGACGCCTTCAAGGCGTACAACGAGGCGTTGATGGAGCGCGGCGAGGAGCCGTTCGCGAACCCACGCAACGCCGCCGCCGGCACCCTCCGCCAACTCGACCCGTCGGTCGTCGCAGAGCGTCCCCTCGATATCTTCTTCTTCGACGTGTTGGGGTGGGAAAACGACGCAGAGGGAGACTCCCCCAACCGTCCCGCCACCCACTGGGAAGAGTTCGACACGTTCGACGCGTTCGGACTTCGACGCGCCAACCGGGTCGAGCGCGTCGACGACATCGAGGGCGCGCTCGACTACCGCGACCGACTCATGGCCGACCGCGAGGACCTGAACTTCGCGATCGACGGGGTCGTGATCGCCGTCGACGACCGCGCGAACCGCGAGGCGCTCGGGGCGACCGCGCGGGCGCCGCGCTGGGCGTTCGCGTACAAGTTCCCGCCCCGGACTGCGACGACGATCGTCGAGGGGATCACGGTGCAGGTGGGTCGGACGGGCCGGCTCACTCCCGTCGCGGAGCTGGACCCGATCGACGTGGGTGGCGTCACCGTCTCGCGGGCAACTCTGCACAACCCCGCCGAGATCGAGGCGCTCGGCGTGAACGTCGGCGACTGCGTTCGGATCTACCGCGCCGGCGACGTGATCCCCTACGTCCCCGAGGTGGTCGAGAAGCGCTCCGAGGGGACCTACGTCTTCCCCGAGACGTGTCCGATCTGTGACGCCCCCGTCGAGCGCGACGGGCCGCTCGCGTTCTGTACCGGCGGGCTCGTCTGTCCGGCACAGCTGGAACGGGCGGTCGAACACTGGGCGCGACGGGACGCGCTCGACATCGAGGGGCTCGGCCCGGAGCGCGTCCAACAGCTCCGGGAGGCCGGCCTCGTCGAGTCGCTGCCGGACCTGTACGATCTGGCCGTCGACGACCTCGCCGCGCTGGAGGGGTGGGGCGAGACGAGCGCCGAGAACCTGATCGCGGAGCTCGCGGCGACCCGCGACCCGCCGCTCGACGACTTCCTCGCCGGCCTCGGGATCCCGGACGTGGGCGCGACGACCGCCCGGGCGTTGGCGGCGCACTTCGGCGACCTCGACGCGATTCTCGACGCCGACGAGGACGCGCTTCGCGCGGTCGACGACGTGGGGCCCGAAGTGGCCGAATCCATCCGGACGTTCCTCGACAACGCGGAGAATCGGGTGGCGATCGATGGGCTCCGCGAGCGCGGGGTCGATCCCGAATCGGTCGACGTCGAAACCGGCGACGCGCTCGACGGACTGACTTTCGTGTTTACCGGGTCGCTGTCGACGACCCGGGGCGAGGCGCAGGCGCACGTGGAGGCGCACGGCGCCGACGCCACGTCGAGCGTCTCGGGGAACACCGACTACCTCGTCGCCGGCGAGAGTCCGGGACGCTCGAAGCGCGACGACGCCGACGCGGAGGGCGTGCCCGTGGTCGATGAGGAGGAGTTCGCCGGTCTCCTCGCCGAGCGCGGGGTCGCGTGGCCGCCCGAGGAGTAGCGAACCCGCAACCCTTTATCGGACGACGCGGCAACGGGGCGGTATGACCGCCATCGAACTGCGGGGCGTGACCAAGGAGTTCGCCGATGTCACGGCCGTTCGGGGCCTCGATCTCACCGTCGAGGAGGGGGAGGTGTACGGCTTCCTCGGCCCGAACGGCGCCGGCAAGTCGACGACCATCGACATGGTGCTCGACTTGGTCCGGCCGACCGAGGGAACGGTGCGCGTACTCGAACAGGACGCCACGACCGACGGCGTGGCGATCCGCAAGCGGACCGGCGTGCTCCCCGACGGATTCGCGGTGTACGACCGACTCACGGGGCGGCAACACGTCGAGTTCGCGGTCCGCTCGAAGGAGGCGGACGACGACCCGGACGCCCTCCTCGACCGCGTGGGCCTCCTCGACGACGCCGACCGCAAGGCCGGCGGCTACTCGAAGGGGATGCGCCAGCGGCTCGCGCTCGCGATGGCGCTCGCGGGCGATCCCGACCTGCTCATCCTCGACGAGCCCTCCTCCGGACTGGATCCGGCGGGCGCGAAGGAGATGCGCGAGATCGTTCGGGCCGAGGCCGACCGCGGCGCGACCGTCTTCTTCTCCTCGCACATCCTCGAACAGGTCGAGGCGGTCTGCGACCGCGTCGGCATTCTCCGCGAGGGGGAGCTCGTAACCGAAGACTCCGTGGAGGGCCTCCGCGAGGCCGTCGGCGGCGAGGAGACGCTGGAGATCGCGATCAGTGGCGGCGGCGCGGACGACGCGGACGATGCGGACAACACGGGCAACGCGGCCATCGAGGCGATCCGCGATCTCGACGGCGTGAGCCGCGTCAACCGCGACGGCGACACGCTCGTCGTGAGCTGTGCCGACGGCGCGAAGACGCGGGTCATCGGCGCCTTAGAGGACGCCGGCATCGCCGTCGCCGACTTCCATACCCGCGAGGCGTCGCTGGAGGACCTCTTCTTGGCGTACACGGAGGGCGACGCGCCGGGTGCGGACGGTGGCGATCCGGATGAACGTGCCGGTGAAGAGCCCGAGGAGGTGGACCGATGAGCCTCCCCGCCATCGCGGAGAAGGACTTCCAAGACACCGTGCGCTCTCGGGGGATGTTGATCCTCGTGGCGCTGTTCTCGCTGCTCGTCGCCGTCTTCGCGTACGTCTTCGCGCCGCCCGGAGAGCAGTTCGCGACGGAGTTCCTGTTGAGCGCCGCCGTTGGCCCCTTCCTGGTGACGACGCTCGTCCCGCTCGTGGGCGTCGTCGTCGGGTACAACGCCGTCAGCGGCGAGCGCGAGTCGGGCTCGCTGAAGCTACTCTTGTCGCTGCCGCACTCCCGCGCTGACGTGGTCTTCGGAAAGGTGGTCGGGCGGGGCGCCGCGCTGTCGCTCGCGGTGTTCTCCGGCTTCCTTCTCCCGGCACTCGTGTTGCTTGCACTCTCTCAGCTCGGATACATCGAGGCGTTCAACGTCGGTTCGTACCTCGGGTACACCGTCTTCGCCGCGGTCCTCGGCGTCGTCTTCGTCGCGATTGCGGTCGGCTGCTCGGCCGCGGCGACGACACAGCGACAGGCGCTCATCGGCGGGGTCGCGATCTACGTCCTGTTCGTGATGCTGTGGGGCGCCATCACCGGACAGTTCCTCGGTGCCGCGGCCGACGCGGGGCTGATCAACCCCTTGCCGGTCTCCCAACAGCAGGTCAGCGTGTTCCTACAGGTCGCGAACCCGATAACCGGGGTCGAACTGCTGTCCAACGCGTTCCTTAGCGGCCAGCTACTCTCGGGCGAGGCCGTCAACCAGCAGATCTCGGCGGTGTCGATGCTCGTGTTCTGGACGATCGCACCGCCGCTGGCCGGGCTCTGGAAGTTCGACACCGACGATTTATAAGGGAAAACGGCTGCCTCGCGGCCGACTACGCCGACGCGCGCTCGATCGCCGCTTCGAGGTCGGCGACGATATCGGCGGGGTCCTCGATACCGACCGAGAGCCGCACCATGTCGCCGGTGACGCCGGCGGCCTCCTGTTCTTCCTCCGTCAACTGCTGGTGGGTCGTCGACGCCGGGTGGATAACGAGCGTCTTCGCGTCGCCGACGTTCGCGAGCAGGGAGGCGAGATCGGCGTTCTCGACCGTCCCCTTCGCGGCCTCGTAGCCGCCCTCCAGCCCGAACGTGATCATGCCGCCGTAGCCGCCCTCTAGGTACTCGCTGGCCTCATCGTGGGTCTCGTGGCTCTCCAGGCCCGGGTAGTTCACCCACGCCACGTCGTCGTGCTCGTCGAGGTACTCGGCGACGATCCCGGCGTTCTCGCAGTGGCGCTCCATCCGGAGGGGGAGCGACTCGGTCTGCTGGAGGGTGTTCCACGCGTCGAACGGCGACTGCTGGTCGCCCAAGTCACGCAGGCCGCGGGTGACCGCGGCGAACGTGAACGCCGCGTCGCCGAACGCCTCGACGTAGTTGATCCCGTGGTACGCGGGGTTGTCCTGCGCGATCTCTGGATACTTCTCAGCGTACTCGCTCCACGGGAACGAGCCGCCGTCGACGAGGACGCCGCCGACGGTGGTGCCGTTGCCCGTGAGCCACTTCGTCGTCGACTCCCAGACGAGGTCGGCGCCGTGGTCGAGCGGGCGGCAGAGGTAGGGGGTCGCGAACGTGTTGTCGACGAACAGCGGGACGCCGTGGTCGTGAGCGATGTCGGCGATCCGTTCGATGTCCGGGGTGACGAGTGCGGGGTTGCCGATGGTTTCGAGGTGGACGTAGGCGGTGTCCTCGTCGATCGCGTCGGCGTACCCCTCGTAGTCGAGCGGGTCGACGAACCGCGTCGAGACCCCCCGCCGCTCGACCGAGTGCGTGAGGTAGGTGTAGGTGCCGCCGTACAGCGCGGACGAGGAGACGATGTTGTCGCCCGCGGACGCAAGCATGAATGTCGCCAGGTCGAACGCCGCCATCCCCGAGGAGGTGGCGACCGCGCCCACGCCGTTCTCGAGCGAGGCGATCCGCTCTTCGAGGGCGGCGTTCGTCGGGTTCATGATCCGCGAGTAGACGTTGCCGGCCTCCTCTAACGCGAACAGCCGAGCGGCGTGATCGGCGTTCTCGAACTCGTAGGAGGTGGTCTGGTAGATGGGTGTGGCGCGCGCGCCGGTCGCCGGGTCCGGGCTCGATCCGGCGTGAACGCTTCGCGTGCGGAACTCGTGGTCGACGTCGTCGTCGGCTGGCATACCTCGGTGTGCGCGCGCCGAGCGCTTAAAGCCGCCCGACCGTCACGGGCGTTTCCGGTATCTCGGAGACGAGCCTCGGCGATACGTCGGTGAAGAGGTCCCCTCGTGACAACCGTTAACAGCGTCGGCCCGTAAGGTCGGCTATGGGAACACAAGGTCCGCGCGGCGACGCCTTCGAGATCGGGAAGGCGACGGGGTCGATCCCGGACGCCGTCTGGCAGTACACCGCGCTCGCTGGTGCGCTCGTCGTCGGCTTCGCCCTCCTCAGCCAGAGCCTCGTCTACGGCGTCGCGGCGCTCGCGGTGTTGGTAGTGGCGGTTACGATCGTTAGTGCGGTCGAGATCGTCGACGCCTACGACAAGGAGGCGCTCACGGTGTTCGGCGAGTTTCGGAAGCTGCTCGAACCGGGCGTCCACCTCATTCCGCCGTTCGTCTCCCGCACCTACGCGTTCGACATGCGGACCCAGACACTCGACGTCCCGCAGCAAGAGGCGATCACGCGGGACAACTCGCCGGTGACGGCGGACGCGGTCGTCTACATCAAGGTGATGGACGCCAAGAAGGCGTTCCTCGAAGTGGACGACTACAAAAACGCCGTCTCGAACCTCGCACAGACCACCCTCCGCGCCGTCCTCGGCGACATGGAACTCGACGACACGCTCTCCCGACGCGATCAGATCAACGACCGCATCAACGAAGAGTTAGACGAGCCGACCGACGAGTGGGGGATCCGCGTCGAGGCGGTCGAGGTCCGCGAGGTGAGCCCCTCACAGGAGGTCCAGCGCGCGATGGAACAACAGACCGGCGCCGAGCGTCGCCGTCGGGCAATGATCCTCGAAGCCCAGGGGGAACGCCGCTCCGCGATCGAGCAGGCGGAAGGGGACAAGCAGTCCAACATCATTCGCGCACAGGGTGAAAAGCAGAGCCAGATCCTCGAAGCGCAGGGTGACGCGATTTCCACCGTCCTCCGCGCCCGGTCCGCCGAGTCGATGGGCGAGCGCGCCATCATCGAGCGCGGCATGGAGACCTTAGAAGAAATTGGCAAAGGCGAATCCACCACGTTCGTGCTCCCGCAGGAGCTCACCAGCCTCGTCGGCCGCTACGGCAAGGCCCTCTCAGGCTCCGACGTGCAACAGATGGAGGGGTTAGAGAGCAAGGAGTTCGACGAGGAGACGGAGAAGATGCTCGGACTGGAGGATATCGAGAGCGCCCTCGAACAGCTCGATACGGTGGCCGACAGCGATCTCCGGACCGACGAGACGCGCGACGCGGACACGGCCCGCGACGTCGACCTCGCTCGCCAAGAGGAGGAAACGCGCGAGGCAGACCGCGATATCGAGCTGGAGGCCGAAAGCGAGCGGCCGGGGAACTGAGGTCGGTCCCAGACCGAGCCGGCCAGTCAGGGCCGCCACGTGGCCGGATCAACCGCCCAAAGCGCCCCCACTGCGAGCGCGCCGGCGACGCCGCCAGCGGTGAGCGAGAGCGGAGCGTCCGACGCAGCTGCGACCGACGCGAGTAGCAGGGATGCGCCGGCGAGTAGCGTGATCGTGTCCTCCGTGGTCGCGGCGCGGACCACGGGTGCGATCGCCGCCCCGGCGACGGCACCGGCCGCGATCACGCCGGGTGGTCCGGAGCTCAGTGTCGTGAGCGCGTCCGACGCGGCGAATGCGGCGAGTGGCGCCCCGAAATCGGTGCTGATGCCGGTGCCGAGTATGAGTGCGCCGACGGCGCCGAATGCGGGTGCGAGGAGGGCGGTGCGTGCGGAGAGGTCAGCGTCGACGACCGCAGCCACCCCGGAGGCAAGTAGCACCGATCCGGCCGCGAGGAGCGCGGGTGCGGCCAGCAGTGAGATCGGAGAGGGTACGACGAGATCGGGGGTACCGGAAGCGGTCGCCGATCCCGGAACGATCACGGGCGCGACGGCGGCCGCGAAGGCGAACGCGGTCGCGGCGACGGCGAGCAGCGAGAATCCGACAAGGCGGCGACGAAGGGATGCCATACCGGCGGGAGACCGCCGAGCCACTAAATGATCGCGGGACTCGGACGGGTTGCAGCCGGAGAATTCACGATCCGGAGCCGCCCCGCCTCAGATCGTCACGCCGGCGCGGTCACTCTCGATCGAGACGACGACGCGCTCGGGCATCCCCTGCTCGTCCGTCAGCCGCAGGAGGAGGGTCTTGACCACGGGATCATCGGTTTCGACCTCGCCGCGAACGCCCGCGATATCGACGGCAATCCGGAGAGATTGCTCCCCAGTGCGGCTGATCGAACCGAGTCTGAGCTCCACCTCGGGCGCGGTGAGTCGTTGGGCGGCGACGAGGATCGACTCACCGCCGTCATCGATGAACGAAGTCGTCTCGACGAACGCCAGCGTCTCCGGCTGGTCGGGGAGGACCGCTGCCTTCGCGGCGGATTTCGACCGGAAGGAGGCGGCGTGCGTCAGAAGCTCCTCGGGCAACGAGCGCACGCTCTGTCCCTCGACGAGCGGGTTTCCGTCGACGTAGCGGCTCCGAACCGCGATATCCCGCGGCGTCGACGCCGCGAGGTCGTGAAGCCGATCGGTACAGCCCGCGCTAGCGACGGCAACAAGACCAGCCACCACCGCGCGGCGCTTCATGTGACGCGTTCCGACAGTCGCGAATAAAAACCCCGGCGTCGCGAGTTTCGCGGTGCGAGAATCGGCGCTGGCGAGAGGACGGGAAATATCAATCGTCGATCATCGGCGCCGGAACGCCGTCGTCGCCGCCGTCGAGCTCGAACGCGCGGCGGAGCTTCGCGATCCGGTCGCGGATGTCGGCCGCCAGCTCGAACTCCAAGTTGCTCGCGGCCTCGTCCATCCGGTCTTCGAGCGCCTCGATCTGTGCCTTTGCCTCCTCAGCGCTCTCCACGTCGCCGACGCTGACGTTCGAGGTGTCCGTCTTCGACCCGGGTAGATTCGTCTCGCTGACCGGCTTGTCGATAGTGGCCGCCTCGTAGCCGTGTTCCTCGTTGTGTTTGAGCTGGATCTCGCGCCGACGCTGGGTCTCCTCGATGGCGGCCTCCATCGAGTCGGTCATCCGGTCGGCGTAGAGGACGACCTCGCCGTTGACGTTGCGCGCGGCCCGCCCCATCGTCTGGACGAGAGTCGTGGTGGAGCGGAGGAACCCCTCTTGGTCGGCGTCGAGAATGGCGACGAGACTCACTTCCGGGATGTCGAGCCCCTCGCGGAGCAGGTTGATGCCGACGAGTACGTCGATGTTGCCCAAGCGGAGGTCGCGAATGATCTCGTGTCGTTCGAGGGTATCCGTCTCGTCGTGCATGTACGCCACGTCGATTCCGGCTTCCTCGAAGTACTCCGTGAGATCCTCGGCCATCCGCTTAGTGAGCGTGGTGACCAAGACGCGCTCGTCGCGCTCGATCCGCTCGTTGACCCGTTCGAGGAGGTCCTCGACCTGTCCCGTTGCCTCCGTCACCTCCACCTTCGGGTCGACGAGGTGGGTCGGGCGAACGATCTGTTCGGCGATCCGGTCGGAGGTCTCGCGCTCGTAGTCGCTCGGCGTCGCCGAAACGTAGAGCGTGCGGTCCGACTTCTCCTCGAACTCCTCGAAGGTGAGCGGGCGGTTGTCGTACGCGGTCGGGAGCCGGAACCCGTTCTCGACCAGCGAATCCTTTCGCGATTTGTCGCCCTCGTACTGTCCCTTTATCTGCGGGATCGTCTGGTGGGACTCGTCGATCACGGTGAGGAAGTCGTCGGGGAAGTAGTCCATCAGGGTGTAGGGAGCGTCGCCGGACTCGCGGTCGTCCATGTGGACCGAGTAGTTCTCGATCCCCGAGCAGTAGCCCGCCTCGCGGAGCATCTCGATGTCGAAGGTGGTGCGCTCCTCGATGCGCTGGGCGGCGACCAGATCGCCCTGTCGCTCGAAGTACCCGACTCGCTTTTCCATCAGGCCTTGGATCTCCGCGATCGCCTGCTCCAGTTTGTCGTCGGGGATGGAGTAGTGCTCCGCCGGGTGGAGCATGACGGCCGGCTCCTCCGAGACGACCTCGCCTTTCATCGGGTCCACCTTGAGCATGCGGTCGATCTCCTCGCCCCACAGCTCGACGCGCACCGCGTAGCGCCCGTACATCGGGTAGATCTCGACGGTGTCGCCGCGCACGCGGAACGTGCCCTGCGTGAAGTCCACGTCGTTGCGCTCGTAGTTCAGGTCGACGAGCCGGGCGAGCAACTCCTCGCGGCCCACCTCCTCGCCGACCTCTAAGCGGAGCGCCATGTCGCGATAGTTCTGCGGGTCGCCGAGGCCGTAGATGGCGGAGACGCTGGCGACGACGATCACGTCGTTGCGCGTCAGGAGGGAACGCGTCGCGGAGTGGCGCAGGCGGTCGATCTCCTCGTTGATAGACATCTCCTTGTCGATGAACGTGTCCGTCTGCTCGACGTACGCCTCGGGCTGGTAGTAGTCGTAGTACGAGACGAAGTACTCGACGGCGTTGTCCGGGAACAGCTCGCGAAACTCCTCGTACAGCTGGGCCGCGAGCGTCTTGTTGTGGGCGAGCACGAGCGTCGGCTGGTTCAGCTCCTCGGCGACCCACGAGACGGTGTTGGTCTTCCCGGAGCCGGTGACTCCGAGGAGGGTCTGCTTGTCGGCGCCCGACTCAAATCCCTCCACGAGTTCCGCTATCGCCTCGGGCTGGTCGCCCGCGGGCTCGAACGGGGCGTCGACGCGGAGGGGGCGGTCGACGGTCGGGCGATCCTCAGAGAGAGGGGAATCGGCATCACTCACTATACGTACCGTTGGCGGCGGAGACACTTGAGCGGCGCGCCGATACGGAGTCGTTGGTGGTGCCGGAGTTCTCGTTCGTCTACTCGATCGTTTATAATGGTCAATGGTAGATCGGCGGCGAACACCGCCAAAGCCCCAGCCGGGAGGACGACGCACGCTCGCTGTCGTTCGAGACGCCTTCGGCGTCTCGTGATGCCGTCAGAATCCGTCGGATTCTGACTGCTAGCCGGACATCGGAAATTTCCGGCGATGACGAGAGAGCTTCGCTCTTGAACCACGCGCTTCAGTCGCTCGCGTTGCTCGCGGGACCGCAACCGCAGCCTCACGCCTCCCCAGCCTCGGCGGACGGCCCGGCGCGGCTCCGCCCACGCCGGGCCGCCGCCTCCCTCGCGGGCTCCGAGCAGGGCGAGAGCGAAGCTCTCGCTTGCAGCCGGCGGCAAAGCCGCCGGCGACGCCACCGCACTGTTCTTCAATATCGCTCGCCCGCCGGCGTCCGCCGTCGCTCGCCGGACGAAAACGTTTCCCCGTCTCCCCGCGAGGCTCTCCGTATGCGCATCGCCGTCCCCAACAAGGGCCGCCTACACGACCCGACGCTCTCGCTGTTAGAGCGCGCGGGACTCCACACCGAGGAGACCGCCGACCGCCAACTGTACGCCGACACCGTCGACCCCGACGTGTCGATCCTCTTCGCACGCGCGGCCGACATCCCCGAGTACGTCCGCGACGGCGCGGCCGACGTGGGGATCACGGGCCTCGATCAGGCCGCGGAGTCCGGCGGCGTCGCCGACTCCGCGAGCGCAGCGGGCGACGACGACCTCGTCGACCTGCTCGATTTAGGCTACGGCTCCTGCAAGCTCGTCCTCGCGGCACCGGAGGACGGCGACATCTCCGTCGTCGCGGACCTCGCCGGTGGGACAGTCGCCACCGAGTTCCCGAACATCACCCGCGACTACCTCGACCGGGTTGATGTCGACGCCGACGTGGTCACTGTGACGGGCGCGACTGAGCTGACTCCCCACGTCGACATGGCGGACGCCATCGTTGATATCACCTCCACGGGAACGACGCTGAAGGTGAACCGCCTCGCTGTGATCGACGACGTGCTCGACTCCTCGGTGCGGCTGTTCGCCCGCCCCGACATGGTCGACGACGCGAAGGTCAAGCAGGTGCTGACCGCCTTCGAGTCCGTGCTTGCGGCCGACGGGCGCCGGTACCTGATGATGAACGCTCCCAAAGAGCGGCTCGACGAGGTAAAAGACGTGATCCCCGGGCTCGGCGGCCCGACCGTGATGGACGTGGAGGCCGACGAGAACGGGAACGGCATGGTCGCGGTCCACGCCGTCGTCGAGGAGCGCGACGTGTTCGCGACGATCTCGGAGCTGAAGTCGGTCGGCGCGACCGGGATCCTCGTCACGAAGATCGAGCGGCTCGTCGGGTGAGATCGGGAGAAAGCAAGAGAGCCCTACGTGTCGCCGATCAGTCGCTCCTTCTCGGCGCGCGTGAGCGATTTTATCGCATATTCGCGCGACATCGCGGCCGACTTCGAGTCGAACGACTCGACGTGGCACAGCGTCACGGGGGTCCGGCCACGGGTGTACTTGGCGCCCTCGCCGGCGTCGTGTTCGGCGACGCGCCGCTCCACGTCGGTTGTGTAACCGGTGTAGAGCGTGCCGTCGGCGCACTCGATGACGTACACGTGGTGAGACGAGTTCTGACTCGGCGTCGACACGACACCGGATCGGCGCGGTCGAAACGAATAGTTGCCGGTCTTAACGCGACGTTGCGGCGAGATCGACGAGTCAGTCTCCGGTGTGGGTGCGTTCCCGGGAGACCTCGGCGATCCCGGCGTTCGCGGAACAGTCCGGACAGGCGTTCAGGTCGCCGTGCTCGTCCGTGAAGACGCGCGCGAAACGGTCCGAGACGTGCGACCCGCAGTGGTCACAGCGTGGCATTTGGTACCGGTGTTCACCGGCGATCGATCGTAGGGATTCGACGAGCAAATACCCTTCCTCACCCCCATCATCTTCCGGAGATCCACTTATAAACGCTCGTCACGAGTCGGGCGTCGGACTCGGCGGTCAGTCGTCTCCCGCCGCGTCGACCGCCCGGGCGATCAGGCCCGCCTGCGCGCCGGCGACGAAGCCGGCGTCGACGTTCACCGCCGTGAGCACCGAGCAGGACTGGAGCGCGCCCTCTAGCGCTGCGACCCCCTCGCCGCCGACGCCGTACCCGGTCGAGACCGGGAGCGCGATCACCGGTGCGGCGACGAGTCCGGCGACGACCGTCGGGAGCGCCCCCTCGCGACCGGCGGCGACCACGACCACGTCCGCCTCTCGGATCCGGTCGCGCTGGTCCAGGATCCGGTCGAGGTTCGCAACGCCCACGTCGTCGATCCGATCGATCGTCGCGCCGATCTCGCGGGCGACGACCGCCGCTTCTCCCGCGACCGCCGCGTCCGCGGTGCCGGCCGCGACGACCGCGACGGTCGCGTTGAGGTCCGGGCGCTCGAAGTCGTCCGCGTGAACGACGACGGTGCCGGTCCGCTCGTCGTGGTCGACGGCCGCGCTCAGTTCGTCGTCGGTGTCGGGGCCCTCTGTGAACGCCGTCCGGACCGCGGCCGCGTCGTCCGCGTCCGCCCGCGTGACGAGCGCGCGACCCGTCGTCTCCACCGCGGTCGTCGTCAGCGCCGCGACCTCCGCGGGCGTCTTCCCCTCTGCGAGGATCGCCTCGGGGATGCCGCGTCGTCTCTCGCGGGCGGCGTCGAATCGTCCCGCCGCCGTTGTCGCGTAGCCCGCGAGCCGTGACTCCGCCTCCGCGACGCCGATCTCCCCGGCGTCGAGCGCCTCAAGCGTGTCGCGCATGGTCGCTCGTCCGGGCCGAACGGTGTCGTACCTATCGATTTGGTGCGGTCCCGGTCGTCGCTCGCCTTCCGCTCTCACAAGGTTTATAAGCGAGCGCTTCGGGACACCGCCGCGAACCGCCGGCACGGCGTACCTCGCGGTCGAATTCAGGAACTCTTATTAACTATCGACGGATAGCGTCGAGCGCATGGCAGACCTTATTGTCAAAGCGGCCGTCAAGGAAGCGCTGGACGACAAGAACGTCGCTTCGGACTTCTACGACGCGCTGGACGACGAAGTGGACGAGCTGCTCGAAGACGCCGCGCGCCGCGCCGAGGCCAACGACCGGAAGACGGTCCAGCCTCGCGACCTCTAAGACGGACGCGCTTTCAGTTCTTCATTTTTTGCAGGACCGCTGATCGGTGAGCGACGCGTCTGTCGATCTGGACGCGATCAAAATCTACCGGACCGCCGTCACCGTCTCGCGACCCGCACGCCCGTCTCCGTCCCGACGTGAACCTCGTCCGCGAGGCCGACGAAGATCCCGTGTTCGACGACCCCGGGCGTCGTCGACAGCGTCGTCGACAGCGCGTCCGGGTCGGCGATCTCGCCGAACGCGCAGTCGAGCACGAGGTTCCCGTTGTCCGTGACGACCGGCCCGTCCTTTCGCTCCGCGCGCCGCAGGGTCGGCTCGCCGCCGGCCGCTCGCACCGCCTCGGCGACGGCGGAGCGGCCGGCGGGGAGCACCTCAACCGGAACGGACCGATTGAGGACCGGCGTCTCCTTCGAGGGATCGGCGACGACGAGAAAGCGGTCGGCCGACGCGTCGACCAGCTTCTCGCGAGCGTGGGCGGCGCCGCCGCCCTTTATGAGGGGACCGACCTCACTCTCCCCTTCGCCGACCGCGACCTGATCCGCCCCGTCGATCGCGATGTCGATCCCGGTCGCATCCGAACCCACCGCCTCGTCGAGGTCGAGCAGGGGAATCCCGCACTCTGCCGCGAGTTCCCGGCTCGCGAAGGAGGTCGCCACGCCTCGGATATCGAGGCCGGAGTCGACCCGATCGCCGAGCCGCCGGATCGCGTGGGCCGCCGTCGACCCGGTGCCGAGTCCGACCACCTCGCCGTCAGTGACCGTCTCGGCCGCCGACTCGCCGGCGCGTCGCTTCGCCGCATCGCTCCCGCCGCTCGTTTTCATGAAGTCGAGTGCGTGCGGAGCCGTTGAAAAGGCGTCGGGGTCGCAGGAGGGTCGGCGGCCGCCGAGTTCACTCCAGCCGGTCTAACACCGTCTCGGCCTCGTAGGCTAAGGAGAGTTCCCGGGAGCGCCCGCGCCCCTCCACGTCGGCGTACTCGGCGTCGATCACGCCGAGCTGGTCGAGCTTGTTGATGATCTCCGAATAGCGGGTGTAGCCGAGGTCCGTCTCCTCGTGAAACGCCTCGTACACCGTCCCGGCGCGCTCGCCGTCGTTCTCCGCAAGCACGCGGACGAGGGCGCGCTCGGACTCCGAGAGCCCGCGGAGCGAGCGCGAGAGGTGGACGTGTTTGGATTTGTCGTACGCCGACTCCACGTCCTCCTCGTCGATCGTCTTCGAGGCGCGCATCTCCGCGTTTAGCCCCGCCCGGCGCAGGAGATCGATCCCGACCCGGAGGTCGCCGCTCTCGGCGGTCAAGTCCGCGATGCGCTCCAGCTCGGCGTCGCCGATGACGCCGTCGTGAAACCCGCGCTTCGCGCGCTCGAAGAGGATGTCGTAGATCTCGGCTGCGCCGTAGACAGGGAAGTACACCTCCTCCGGGCGAAACACGGACTGGACGCGGGTGTCGAGGTCGTCGATCACGTCGAGGCCCAGATCGGAGGAGACGACGATGACGCCGATCTTCGCGCCCGAGTGCGCCTCGTGGGCGCGTAACAGCGAGTAGAGGGTGTCTGACGCCTCGTTCTCGTAGAAGAGGTAGTTCACGTCGTCCAAGGCGACGACGAGCACGTCGTCCTCCTCGACGAGCCGGTCGGTGATCTGCCCGAACAGCTTCTTGAAGGAGATCCCGGAGGAGGGAGGCTCGTAGTCGAAGATTCCCTCGAACAGCCGCGAGAAGACGGCGTACCGCGTCGAGTCCACCTGACAGTTCACCCGGACCGTTCGCACGTCTGTCCGGGCGCTGAGCTCGCCGAAGAGCTTCTGGACCGCGGTCGTCTTCCCGGTGCCGGGTGGGCCGCGCACGATCGTGTTAAGCGGTCGGGAGCCACGGACGGCGGGGCGGAGCGCGTACTTCAGGCTCTCCAGTTGACTCTCGCGGTGGCGGAACGTCTCGGGGACGTGGTCAATCTCGAACACCGACTCGTCGCGGAACACCGACTCGTCCCACGAGAGCATGTCGCCGCCGGCGTCCCCGGTCATGTGCACACCACGACAGGCCGTCCACTTAACCGTTACCCGCGGGGAGAGTGAAACTGAAACTTGTCGTCTGCGACGCTCATCCTCCGGGTATCGCCGACCGATCGTTCACTCTCGGGACGGTGATGTCGCGTCACAATTGCCCCGGAACTGCCTCGGGTCGGTGTCGCTCTCGGGCCGCCGTTCCCGCGCCGCTCACTCGCGATCAAGCACGAGAACGTGCCGGGTGAGCGATCGGTGAACTCGACGCTCGAAGGCGGCGTCGACCGCCCAGCCGGCCGCGCGCGCCTCGCGGCGCCAGTCGCGATCGGCGACCACGACGGCTCGGGACGCGACCCGGGCGGCCTCCGCGAGCGCGCCCCCCACGAGGTCCGCGAGTTCGTGGCGCGCGATCTTCGACTGACGGCCGTACGGGGCGTCGAACGCGACCCCGTCGACCGCGTCGTCGCGCAGGGGGAGGGCCGTGGCGTCGCCGCGAGCGACGTGCCAGTCAGGACCGGAATCGTCTAAAGCGGTGTTCAGGTACTCTCGGAGGTTCTCGCGCGTCCCACGGACCATCTTCGTCTGAGCATCGCACGCGATCACGTCGCTCCCGACGATCCCGGCCTCCAGCGGGAGCCCGCCGGTGCCGCACATCGGGTCGAGGAGGGTCCGTCCGGGCGCCGCGCCGGCGAGGTTAGCGTACGCGCGGGCGTCGGTCGGCGACATGCTCCCCGGCTGGAAGAAGGGGCGGTCGGTCGGCTTTGGCGCGAAGTCGCGGGCGGCCTCCACGGCGACCCAGCCCAGCGCGCAGACCGCGGAATCGCCGCCGTCAGCGCCCGGGACCGCCTCGTGGTCGTCGCGCTCGCCGGCCGCAAACAGCGCGCGCAGGACGTGGTCGGGGTCGTCGAGGTCGACGTCGAAGCCGCGGTCGACGAGGACGCCGCCTAGTTCCCGTTCGGCCGCGCTCGTCGAGATGTCGGTCGTGTTCCGGACGTTGCGGGCGCGGACCGCGACCGTGCCCGACCGGTCGAGCGGCGCCGCGTCGAGAGCGGCTGCAGCGGCGGCGAGATCGGCCTCGGTCCGGGCGATCGCCTCGTGGGCGGCGCGGGTGTAGGCGAGCCGGCGGATCGCGGTGCCGTCGGCCTCTACTGCTTCGCCGCGAGCGAGACCGACGCTGCCGGCGCTCGCGACTCCCGGCGCGAGCAGCTCCACGTCGGTCGCCGCGACGGCGGCCTCACGGGCGGCGAACGCGTCTTCCTCGCCGGCGAGTTCGAGCCAGTACACGCCGCCGAGTCGGGCCGCCGGTCGCAAGAGGATAGCGGTTCCGACCAGCCACCTTTTTACGTGTTTCAAGTCTGTACCGAGGTAGTAATGACCGATCCGAAGGAGACGATCACGATAGAGAACGTCGTTGCCTCCACGGGGATCGGGCAGGAGCTCGACCTCCAGAGCGTCGCGATGGATCTCGAAGGCGCCGACTACGACCCGGAGCAGTTCCCCGGGCTCGTCTACCGCACCACGGACCCGAAATCGGCCGCGCTGATCTTCCGGTCCGGGAAGATCGTGTGTACGGGTGCCAACTCCATCGACGCCGTCCACGAAAGCCTCGCCATCGTGTTCGACGAGCTCCGCGGGCTCCAGATCCCGATCGATGACCCCGAGATCACGGTCCAGAATATCGTTACTTCCGCAGATCTCGGTGAGAGCCTCAACCTCAACGCGATCGCGATCGGGCTCGGGCTCGAACACATCGAGTACGAGCCGGAGCAGTTCCCCGGGCTCGTCTACCGGATCGACGAGCCCGACGTGGTGGCGCTTTTGTTCGGCAGCGGGAAGCTCGTCATCACCGGCGGAACGAGCCCCGACGACGCTGCGGCCGCCGTCGACGTGATCGTCGAGAAGCTCGACGGTCTCGGGCTGTTGGCGTAAGCGGTCGACGGCCTCCCTATTTCCGCGGTCCCGTTCCGATTCCGCGACCACTTTTACCTGCCGCCCCGTAGGTCGCCCATGCTTCTCCAGACGGTGACGCCGGTGTCGGTGCTGGGGACGATCGTCCTGTTCGCGCTGTTCCTCTCCGTGACGGCCCACCTCGCCGCCCGGAATGTCCTCGGCGACGTCGACCCGCGTCGCGCTCTCTACGTCGGCCCGCTCCCCGCGGTTATCGGCGTCGTCGGGGGTGCTTTTGGCCTCCCCGAGGCGCTGATCGTCGCAGCTGCGCTCCTCGTCGACGCCGCCATGTTCGCGTGGAGCTACGACCAGCCCCGCCGACTCGTGGTCGGGATGACCGTGATCCACGCGGTGATCACGACGCTGCTCGGAATCGTCCTGCTCGGGATCGCGGTGCTGCTCGCGGCGCGGCCGGGGTAGAGAAGTGGTCGCCGTCGGCAACTCTCACCCGCCACCGACTCACGGCTCCGGCGGCGCCCCGTCGTAGGCGTCGTGATCGCCGTAGAAGTTCAGCATCGCGAACTTCAGCTTCTCCGGGTCGAGATCGAGTAGCTCCTCGCGTTCCTCCGGCGGGAACGCGCCGCGGACCGAGTACTTCCCCATGTCTGCGGACGTGTATCGACGGTCCGCGAGGATCCGGACGCCGAAGTCGTCCGGGCCGCGGACCACGCGACCGATCGCCTGTCGGGTCTTACGGATCGTCGGGATCTCGACCGCGTACGCCCAGCCGGGGTCCCGAGAGCGGTCGCGGTCGGCGAACACCCGATTGTACGCATCCTGGACCGCCTCCATCCGATCCGAGAGGTGCGGATAGGGGACCCCGACGACCACGACCGTCCGAGCGTCGTCGCCGTCGAAGCTCACACCCTCTGCGAGCGTTCCCCAGAGGGAGGTGAAGAGGGTCGCGTCGTCGCTCTCGACGAATCGCCGGCGAAGTTTCTCCTCGTCCTCGCCGGGACCGTCGAGGTAGAGGGAGCCGAGGTCGGCGCCTCCGAGCCGCTCGTAGTAGCGCTCGGCCTCGGCGTAGGAGGGGAAGAAGGCGAGCGTGTTCCCCGGGGTGAAGCGGATCGCGTCGCGCAGCAGCGACGCCACCGTCTCCTGCGTCTCCGGGTCGTTACGCTCGGAGGCGAAAAGCGGGGGCGTATCGACCGCGAACGTCCGTCGGTTCTCCTCGGGATATCCCATCCCGTACGCGAGCGACGCCACGTCCTCCAGCCCGAGCACGTCCTTGGTAACGTCGAAGGGACGAAGTGTCGCGCTCATCAGCACCGAGGCGGCGACCTCGTCGAACAGCTCTTCGGTGACGCGACGGGGGATGCAGGTGTACAGCTCCGCGCGGCCGTACACCTCCTCGGTGGCGCCGTCGCGGCGCACGGAGACGACCGGGTACTGGCCGAGCTCCGTGCCCTCCTCCATCCACGTCGAGACGAACCGGGCGGCCTGCAGGATCTGGCACTCGGTGCGGGTCGTGGTCTCGCCGTCGCGGTAGCGGCGCTCGTACTCCTCGTCGAGCGCCTGTCCGAGCTGGACGGCGAGCTCGGTCTCCGTGTCGATCCCCTTCCCCTCGTAGTTGCGGAGGAACGCAAGCGTGAGGTCGTCACGGCGGTCGTCGTTGGCGATCGAGATATCCTCCCAATTCTCGCCGATCGACTCGTGCTTGCCGACGCCGAGCGCATCGTCGCGCGTCTCGACTAAGGCATCGCGGAACGCGCGAACGACGTTTTCGGCTGCCTCGGCGCGGGAGTCGTCGCTCTCCGTGAGTTCGTCGAGGGCGGCGTCGAGCGTATTCTCGGTGAGAGTCCGGGTGGCGTGGTCGCGGGCGGCGTCCTCGACGTTGTGGGCTTCGTCGAAGACGGTGATTATCTCGGAGGGGTCGCGGTCGATCCACCGGAAGAACTGCTCGCGGATGTTGGGATCCAGCAGGTGGTGGTAGTTACAGACCACCAGATCGACGCCCTCCATCCCCTCCTTCAGCAGCTCGTAGCCGCAGAGTTCACGCTCGTCCGCGTACGCGTACACGTCCTCTGGGGTGCGAACGTCCTCGAAGAGCCACCCGAAGAACTCGTCGGTGTCCTCGACGAGGTTATTTCGGTAGTGGGCACAGACGTTTGCGGCGTCGTACTCGTCGATATCGGCCTCCAGCTCGTCGAGCTCGTCCATCACCGACTCGCGAGCCTCGGCCGCCCCCGCGTCGCCCTCGCGGCTCTCGGCCAGCAGCTCGCGCTGGCGGGTCTCCAGCTCGCGGACCTCGCTCTCGGTCTCCACCATCTCGCGGGTGGTGTCCCGGAGAGTTTGACACTCCTGGTAGTCGACGTCGATGTGGCACATCGACGACTTCCCTTTAAATACGACCGCGCGGATGGGCGTTTCGCGGGTGATCGCGCGGGCGTCCTCGACGAACTGCCGCATCTGCTGGTGGACGTTGGTCGTAATGACGACCGTGCGGTCGTGTTCACGGGCGTGTTCCAAGGCGGGCACGAGTGCGGAGAGGGTCTTCCCCGTCCCGGGTGCGCCCTCGAACAGCACGTCCTGCCCGCGGTCCAGCGCGTTGGCGACCCTGTCCATCGCCTCGCGCTGGTTCGGGTACGGCTCCTCGTACGGGAAGAACCGCAGATGCGGCGCTTCTGACACGGGACGTGATTCGTCGCCACCGGCTAAAAGGGGTTGGGTGGCGCGGTGGAAGTGGTCGACCGGGTGACCGTCCTTCCGATACAGTCGTTTCAGTAAACATATCTGTTTGGGGTGTGTGCACTGTGCACACACTTTACCGGCAGTTATTACCGGTTATCCGCCGATACAGAATCTGCTATGGCAACCGAAACCGCGACAGCGACGAACGTCTCGATAGAACACGGTGACTGGAGGGCCGGCGTGGCCGGCGGACTGGCCGGCGGCCTCGTCTTCGGCGCGATGATGTCGGTGATGACTCCCGGTGTACTGGAGATGGCGATCCCGGCGATGTACGGCATCGAGGGGCCCGCCGGCGCCGTCGGCTGGGCGATCCACATGTCCCACGGCGCGGTCATCGGTCTCGGATTCGCCGCGATCGCGATTCTGAAGCCGGACCTCGACGACTCGATCGGAACGAGCCTCGGCGTCGGTGCGGGCTACGGTCTCCTCGTCTGGCTCGCGCTCGCGGTGATCGTGATGCCGATCTGGCTGGGCGCCGTCGGGTTCCCGGGCGCGCCGCCGCTGCCGAACATCGGCGTCGAGAGCCTCGTCGGCCACGTCGTCTACGGAACGGTTCTCGGTGGCGTCTACTCGGCGCTCTCGAACTGAGATTTCGCAGTACCCCGCTTTTTAACCCCTCGGCGACGAGCACCGTAGCAACGAATGTTCGACGAGATCCTCGAGAAGTTCGAGGGGTCGCCCAGCCAGCAGGCCGTGATCCGGCTGTTCTTGGAGCGCGGCTTCTCCGTCAACGAGGAGGGACGGGTCGTCTCCGGCGGGATCGAGATCCCCTACACCGGGATCGCGCGCGAGCTCGACGTCGACCGCCGCGTCGTCGACTCGACGACGGACGCGATACTGGCCGACCCCGAACTGAAGCGCATCTTCACGAACATCTCGTCGGTGCCGAGCCTGATGGATCTGGCCCCGGTGCTGGACCTCACGGTGCTCACGATCGAGGTCGCGGCCGCCGGCGAGGCCGGGATCGTCGCCGAAGTGACCGGCATCCTGGCCGACCACGGCATCTCGATCCGCCAGGTGTTGAGCGAGGACCCCGAATTCACCGACGACCCGAAGCTGTACGTGATCACCGATACCGACCTCTCCGGCGATCTGCTCGTCGAGATCCGCGATTTGGAGTACGTCCGGCGCGTCGGGTTCTGAAGCGGCGGGACGGTACGGAACGAGGCGATCACCATCGACCGACCGCTCTCATTTTGACCAGTTTCGCCGCGACGCCGCTCCAGTGATTCCGCCCGGAGCCTTATATACGGTGTCGAGCCATTCCGGAGCGCGGTTTCCACCCAATCTTTACTTTCACTCGGGTGTAAACCAGCCTTTATACGGGATGGCGAACAAGGGTCGTGTACATGCCTGAAGACGAACTCGAGGACCTCCCCGGAGTCGGCCCCGCCACCGCAGACAAGCTCGTCGAGAACGGATTCGAGAGCTACCAGTCGATCGCCGTCGCGAGCCCCGGCGAGATGTCGAACACCGCCGACATCGGCGAATCATCCGCCAGCGACATCATCAACGCCGCCCGCGACGCCGCCGACGTGGGTGGCTTCGAGACGGGCGCGACCGTACTCGAGCGCCGCGAAGAGATCGGGAAGCTCTCCTGGCAGATCGACGAGGTCGACGACCTGCTCGGGGGCGGCATCGAGACGCAGTCGATCACCGAGGTGTACGGCGAGTTCGCTTCCGGGAAGTCACAGGTGACCCACCAGATGGCCGTCAACGTTCAGCTCCCGGCGGAGCACGGCGGCCTCGACGGCGGTTGTATCTTCGTCGACTCCGAGGACACGTTCCGCCCGGAGCGGATCGACGACATGGTCCGTGGGCTTGACGACGATATTCTCGCCGACGAGATGGAGCGCCGTGAGATTGAGGGCACGCCGAACGACGAGGAGGCGATGGAGGAGCTGATCGCGGCGTTCTTGGACCAGATCCACGTCGCCAAGGCGTTCAACTCCAACCACCAGATCCTGCTCGCAGAGAAGGCCAAGGAGCTCGCCGGCGAACTCGAAGAGAGCGAGTGGCCCATCCGAATCGTCTGCGTCGACTCGCTGACCGCCCACTTCCGCGCCGAGTACGTCGGTCGGGGGGAGCTCGCCGACCGCCAGCAGAAGCTCAACAAGCACCTCCACGACCTGATGCGGATCGGCGACCTGTTCAACACTGCCATCCTCGTCACCAACCAGGTCGCGTCGAACCCCGACTCCTACTTCGGCGATCCGACGCAAGCGATCGGCGGTAACATCCTCGGTCACGCCTCCACGTTCCGAATGTACCTCCGTAAGTCGAAGGGCAACAAGCGGATCGTCCGGCTCGTCGACGCGCCGAACCTCGCCGACGGCGAGGCCGTGATGCGCGTCCAAGGCGAAGGACTGAAGCCGGAGTAACGGGCCACCTCCCCGGAGATCGATCGGCCGAGTTCACTACCGCGTGTCCGGCCGCACTCGATACCGTTTCGAACCTGTTTCTCGGGAACACGCGGCGAACCAGGTGTGTTCGTGGCGCGGGTGACCGGGTCGGTCGACGAACTCCCGCCCGGGTTGACAAACGTCATTTTCTCAAGAACCCGGCAGAGACGCCCGATACCGTCCCGATCTGGTCGTCTCGTGTGTATCACGACGATCGTCGGGGCGGCAAGTATTTCCACCCAGCACCGCGCACGGCACTTCGAGGCCCGAAAACGCCCGATCCGGCAGATATTAACAATAAGCTGACAAAACATTCGTCCGCTTCGAACGCAAAGATTGCCAACGAAGTCCGGAATATATGTCCTTATATAACATCTATTTGGTCTTATATTTAACGACTCTCGTATAATCAATCCTATTTCTTGTGAAAGTCAACTCAAACGTTTATGTATTCTCGTTCCCCGCTGTGGAAACGTGATTCAGAACATGAACACGGACGAAACGCGCTGTCTATCGGACGAACGTTCACTCGGGGTGACTCTCGCGTGACGACCGGCGTACTCGCGAGCATCGACCCGAGCGTCCTCGCGGAGGGCGTGAACCTGATGTGGGTCGCGATGGTCTGTTTCCTGATCTTCTTCATGCACGCCGGCTTCGCGATGTTGGAGGCCGGGCAGGTGCGCGCGAAGAACGTCGCGAACCAGCTCACGAAGAACCTCCTCACGTGGGGGGTCGGCGTTCTCGTGTACTTCCTGATCGGCTTCGGGATCGAAGGCGTGGCGGGCGGCGGCGGGTTCTCTCCGGCGTCGGCTCTCAGCGACGGCGATTGGATCAACAGCTGGCTGTTCGGTGCCGTCTTCGCGATGACAGCGGCGACCATCGTCTCCGGCGCGGTCGCCGGTCGCGCGAAGCTCCGCGCGTACGTGGCGTACACGATCGCCATCTCCGCGGTCATCTACCCGGTCGTCGCGGGCGTCACTTGGGGCGGCGGCTTCCTCGGCGGGAGCGGGCTCGGGTTCACCGACTTCGCGGGCGGGATGATCGTCCACGGCGTCGGCGGCATCGCCGGCCTCACGGCGGCGTACATGCTCGGACCGCGTATGGACCGCTACGCGAAGGACGGCTCCACGAACGTCATTCCCGGCCACTCGATGACGTTCGCGGTGCTCGGCACCCTCATCCTGGCGTTCGGCTGGTACGGCTTCAACGTCGGCACGACCGCGACCGTCTTCTCGGTCACGGAGTCCGGCGAACTCGCGCTCGGCGGCTACGCCGCGGTCGGTCGCGTCGCCCTGACGACGACGCTCGGCATGGGCGCCGGCGCGGTCGGTGCGGCGCTCGGTTCGATGTACCTCACGAAGAAGGTCGACACCCTGTACGTCGCCAACGGCGTACTCGCCGGGCTGGTCGCCGTCACCGGGATCGCGAACCTGGCCACTTGGTGGGGCGCCATCCTGGTCGCGCTCGTCTGCGGCCTCCAGCTCCCGCTCGTGTTCGAGTTCGTCTCGGACAAGATGAAGATCGACGACGTGTGCGCGGTCTTCCCGGTGCACGGCTCCGCGGGCGTCATCGGTGTGCTCGCGCTGCCGTTCGTCAGCGTCAACGGCTTCTCGGTCGACGTGCTCGTCTCGCAGGTGATCGGCGTCGTCGTCATCACCGCGTGGACGATCGTCGCGACCGCCGTGGTGTTCGGCGCGTTCAAGGCTCTCGGTCAGGCCCGCGTCACCTCCGAACACGAGCGCGACGGGCTCGACGTCAGCGAGCACGGCGTCGAGACGTACCCCGAGTTCGGTAAGGCGAACGTCGCGACCGACGGCGGCTCCTCGATCGTCGACACCACTGACACGGTCGAGAACTCTCCGCGCGCCGACGGCGGCGAGGAGGCCGGCTCGGAGATCAAGATGGTCACCGCGGTCGTCCGTCCCGACAAGCTCGGGGCCATCAAGCAGGCGCTCGCGGAGATCAACGCGCCCTCGCTCACCGTCACGAACGTCTCGGGCCGCGGCAGTCAGCCGGCCAAAACGGGCCAGTGGCGCGGCGAGGAGTTCACCGTCGACCTCCACCAGAAGGTAAAAATCGAGGTCGTGGTCGCCGATATCCCGGCCGACGAGGTCGCGGAGGCCATCAGCGAGGCCGCCAAGACCGGCGAGCCCGGTGACGGCAAGGTGTTCATCCTGCCCGTCGAAGACGCCCTGCAGGTCCGGACGGGCGCGACCGGCCCGGGGGCGGTATAAAGCCGGACCGACGACGGAGCGACAACGAATCGGCGGCGAATCGACGGCGAAGATACGGCGGACGCGGACCGCGGATTTTAATCGACGCTTTTCGATGACGCTACGACCCCCAGCGGTGGCGTCGCCTGCGTCGCCGGCGCGCGGCTTCGGCGATTCGTCCGCCCCTCGTTGCCCGGTTCGGCAACAACTTTCACGCTGCCGATCCAACCCTCGGACATGAACCACGAGCGCTCCCGCGGGCTGTACGACCGCGCGCTGTCGGTCATGCCCGGCGGCGTCAATTCCTCCGTCCGGGCGACGATGCCGCACCCATTCTTCATCGAGCGCGGAGACGGCGGCCACGTCATCGACGCCGACGGCAACCGGTACGTCGACTGGGTGATGGGGTACGGGCCGCTGTTATACGGCCACGACCTGCCCGACCCGGTCCAAGCGGCGATCCAGTCGCACGTCGCCGCGGGCCCGATGTACGGCGCTCCCACCGAGATCGAGGTCGAACACGCCGAGTTCGTGGCGCGGCACGTCCCGAGCGTGGAGTCGATCCGGTTCGTCAACTCGGGGACGGAGGCGACCGTCTCGGCGGTGCGACTCGCGCGCGGCCATACCGGCCGCGACAAGATCGTCGTGATGCAGGGCGGCTACCACGGCGCGCAGGAGTCGACGCTCGTGGAGGGGTCGCCGGGGGACGCCCATCCCTCAACGAAGGGGATCCCGGAATCGTTCGCCGAACACACCCTCCCGATCCCCTTTAACGACCCGCAGGCGGCGAAGAAGGTGTTCGCGGAACACGGCGATGACATCGCCGCCGTCCTCGTCGAGCCGATCCTCGCCAACATGGGTATCGTCACACCGATCGACGGCTACCACGAGACGCTCCGGGACCTCTGTGACGACCACGACTCCCTCCTCGTCTTCGACGAGGTGATCACCGGGTTCCGCGTCGGCGGCCTCGGCTGCGCGCAGTCGAAGTTCGGCGTCACCCCCGACGTGACGACGTTCGGCAAGATCATCGGCGGCGGATTCCCGGTCGGCGCGATCGGGGGGCAAGCGGAGATCATCGAGGAGTTCACGCCCGCGGGCGACGTGTTCCAGTCCGGCACGTTCTCCGGGCACCCCGTGACGATGGCCGCCGGCAAGGCGTCGTTGGAGTACGCCGCCGAGAACGACGTGTACGAGCACGTCAACCGCCTCGGCCGCAAACTCCGCGAGGGAATCACCGAGATCTGCACGGAGCGCGCGCCCGAGTACACCGTCGTCGGCACCGATTCGATGTTCAAGACGATTTTCACCCGAGACGCGCCCGACGACCCGGACGCTTGCTGTGCCGGTGGATGCCGACAGAACCCCGACTGCGACCGCTACGACACCTGTCCGAAGAACGGCGCCGACGTCGCCCGCGCCGCCACCGACCGCTGGGAGCGCGTGTTCTGGCAGGAGATGAAAGAGCAGGGCGTGTTCCTCACGGCCAACCAGTTCGAGTGTCAGTTCACCTCTTATGCGCACACGGAGGAAGACGTCGAGGAGACGCTTGCGGCGTACCGGGAAGCGATCTGATCGATAGCGGGAGTGGGTCGATCGATGCGGTTGATCGGGTGTTCATAATGACCACAAGGCGGAAACCCGCGACTTTAGGCGCGGGAGGAAGCCGACAACATGGACACAAACCACGCTCGATGGCTGGCCGACTCCCCCACGCCAATCCAAATTTTATAAACACATAGCGTTACATATGAAGTACAGATGGTGGAAGACTCAGCCACTCGAACCGTCCCCATCAAACTCGATGTGGACGAGAGTGCTGCTGGTCTCCTCCACCAGACAACCGACTACTTCCTCGACGCCGCCAACTACGTCGTCAACGTAGCGTGGGAACCCGACTGGAAAATCACCAGCAAAACCAAACTCCACGATCTCACGTACTACGACGTTCGAGATGACTCACCGCTCCCGGCCAACCTCGTGCAAGCCGCACGAAACCGAGCCGCAGAAGCCGTCAAAGGTGTCGTTGAACGCTGGAAAGACGGCAAGAAAGCCTCGAGACCACACTTCACGTCACGGTTTGCCAGCTACGACGCACGAACCGTCACCGTCAACGACGACCACTGCACACTCGCCACCATCGACGGACGAGTCACCGCAGAGTTCGTTCTACCGGACGGACAGCGTGACACGCCACACTCGGCGTATCTGTTCAACGACGACTATGATGTGAAAGGAGCCACACTCCATTACGATACAGTTGAGGACTGTTTCTACCTCCACGTGCGGACAAAGCCCACCGTGGAGAATGATGACGCCGGCACAGGCGATGCCAAGCACGTTTCCGTCCTTGGTGTCGACCTCGGCATCACAAACATTGCAACCACTTCAACTGGAACGTTCTGGAGCGGCGGCGAACTCAACCACTGGCATCGAGAATACGAAAAGCGCCGTGGCGATCTCCAACAAACTGGGACTCGATGGGCACACGAGAACGTTCAGCGAGTCGGTCGCAAGCAAACCGGACGTTTCGAACAGATACTTCACACGATCTCGAACGAACTGGTGGAGGAAGCTCTCGAAAACGACTGCACCCATATGGTGTTCGAGCAACTCAACGGCATCCGCGAACGCCTACCGCACGCGAAGGCGGTTCACAAGTGGGCGTTCCATCGCCTGTGCGAGTACGTCACGTACAAAGCCGAGTCGGAAGGGCTTGTGGTGAGACAGATTAATCCGGCGTACACGAGTCAACGTTGCTCAAAATGTGGCTTTACCCACGAGGACAATCGTCCACACAATAACGGACAGGACGAGTTCGGTTGTCTGAAGTGCGGGTATGATGTTCACGCGGATTACAACGCGGCGAAGAATATCGGCCTGAAGTATCTCCGCGACCAGCAAAAGTCTGGACGTGGAGGCGCACCCGTAGGCGTGCGCTTGAACAGCGGGACGTTGAACGTGAATGGCGAATATTCGCCTACCGTGATTAACGGTTAGAACGAGAGTCCACGCTGAATGCCACGTCCTTCAGGGCGTGGTAGCTTACAAGTCGAGTTTGGATGTTGCTGGTGGCTGTTTATACGTGATCGAGAATCTCGCGGTGAACACTTCCAAAGCCCCAGCCGGAAGGCAGCGAGTCGCTTCGGGGCTGTATTCAGCAGCGACTCAGCGTTCGTTTCCATGCCTTTGGGCGAACGAACCGCTCACACGAATTGGATAGACGGTGAAAGCGTGTCAGAGAACCGTTCTTGTAGCCCGCTACCTAATCAGACGGTACGTACAAGGTTCCTGTCCGTGAAAGATATGATATGCCACCACACACCGACTACGCACTCGTCACCGTCCTCGAACACCTGGGCGAAGACCCGGACGCACTGAATGTAGAGTGGGCCGAGTTCGTTGGCGATGCCTCGACTCTTCACACGTTCGAGGTCACGACCACAGATCCACTCGACGCGTACTTTGAGGTTCAGGTCTACGACGTGGGGACGTTCGGACACGAAGTCCATGTCAACGGCGAACCGCTGACGGGGTTCGACCTCCCACCCTCGGACGGCTGGCAACTGTGGATGGATACCATCACGGGCGCGATGCTACAACAGGGCGAGAACACCGTTCAGATCGTCCGGGATGGCGAGAGCGACGATGAGTTCGCCATCGGGAACGTGGTCGTCCACTGGCGCTCGGAGAGTTCGCCTGAGAGGTGACTAACCGAGAACTCTCTGGTTCCTATGAACAGGTGAGAAGTCCGTTCGGCGAAGCGGTGTCAGCGTGCGCTCGCGGCGGTGTTGCGGAATGTTTTTATACTGCAATCGGAATAGATTCAGCTAATGCGCGCGGAGGCTCGTCTCGACGTCGCCCTTATCCGAGGCCGACGAGCCCCGCGACCGCGACGAGGCGTCCGACCGCCGCGACCGGCTTCCGGCGCGGCGCGACGACCGGCCCCCTCGGGCCAGTAATCTTCCTCCCTCGTCGCGTTCGCGCCGTTTCGTTCCGTAGAGTGACAGCTACGTCGTCGGGTAGCGTCGCCGCCACTAATTTCTTACAATATCTAAAGCGACGAATTTAAGGGATAGAGTCTATTCTACTCCGGTAATGGCAACCGTTGCACTCGCGTTCAGTGGGGGACTCGACACGACTGTCTGCGTACCGCTTTTGAAAGAAGAGTACGGCTACGACGAGGTCATCGGCGTCAACGTCGACGTCGGGCAGCCGACCGAGGAGTTCGACGAGGCAGAGGAGACCGCCGACGCGCTGGGGCTCGACCTCCACGTCGTCGACGCCAAAGAGGAGTTCGCGGACCTGTGTTACGATGCGGTGAAGACGAACGCGACGTACCAGGGCTACCCGCTCGGCACCGCCCTCGCGCGCCCCGTCATCGCCGAGGCGATTCTGGGCGTCGCCGAGGAGCAGGGCTGTGACGCCATCGCGCACGGCTGCACGGGGAAGGGGAACGACCAGCTCCGGTTCGAGGCCGTCTGGCGCGGCTCCGATCTGGAAGTTATCGCGCCCGTCCGCGAACTCGGACTCACCCGTGAGTGGGAGATCGACTACGCGGCCGAGAAAGACCTGCCCGTCGAGGCCGGCGACGGCGGCGTCTGGTCCATCGACGAGAACATCTGGTCGCGTGCGGTCGAGGGCGGCAAGCTGGAGGACCCGAGCTACGAGCCGCCGGAGGACATCTACGAGTGGACCGCGGGGCCGGAAGGCGAGACCACCATCGAGGTGACGTTCGAGGAGGGCGTTCCGGTCGCCATCGACGGTGAGGCGATGGACCCCGTCCCGCTCATCCAGTACCTCAACAAGTACGCCGGCGGCTACGGCATCGGTCGCACCGACGTGATGGAGGACCGCATGCTCGGGCTGAAGGTGCGCGAGAACTACGAGCACCCGGCCGCGACCGTCCTGCTCACGGCCCACCAGGCCCTCGAAGACCTCGTCCTCACCAAGAACGAGCGCTCCTTCAAGAAGGGGATCGAGCAGGAGTGGTCCGAGAAGGCGTACCAGGGGCTCGTGTTTGCCCCCGTCGTCGACGCGCTCGACGCGTTCGTCGACGAGACGCAGGACGTGGTGACGGGCACCGCGACGGTGAAGGTTTCCGGTGGCAACTGCCGCGTCGTCGCCCGCGACTCCGAGTACGCCGTCTACTCTGAGGAGATGGCCTCGTTCAACACCGAGGACGTGGCCGGCATCGCGCAGGAGGACGCCACGGGCGTCGCGAAGTACCACGGGCTGCAGGAGCGCCTCGCCAACGACGTGAAGGCGGGCGTGGAAAAGCCCGAGCTCGCGACGGACGGGAGTGGCGCCGCGGACGAGATCGACGACGAGAACTAAATGACCGACGACGATCCCGGCACGGCGGCAGACGCAAACGCGACGGGTGAGAGCGGTACCGCCGTCCGCCGCGATCGCTTCAGCGGCGGCCCCGCCCGCGAGTTCCTGTCGAGCCTCGCCGCCGACGCGGCGATCTTCGAGGCCGACCTCGCGGTCGACCGCGCGCACACGGTGATGCTCGCCGAGCAGGGGATCGTCGACGACACGGTGGCGGGCGAGATCCTCACCTCCCTCGACGACGTGGAGGCGGCGGGCCACGACGCGCTCCCGGACGGCGAGGACGTTCACGAGGCGATCGAGACGGCGGTCATCGACCGAATCGGCTCGGACGGCGGTCGGATGCACACCGCCCGCTCGCGCAACGACGAGGTGGCGACCTGCATCCGGTACCGCCTGCGCGAGGACCTGCTCGCCGCCGCCGAGGCAACGATCGCGCTCCGCGAGGCGCTCGTCGATGTCGCGAGCGAGCACACGGAGACGGTGATGCCCGGCTACACGCACCTCCAGCCGGCCCAGCCGACGACGGTCGCGCACTACCTGCTGTCGTACGAGGGCGGGGTCGCCCGCGACACCGAGCGCCTGCTCGACGCGTACGACCGGGTCAACCGGTCGCCGCTCGGTGCGGCCGCGTTCGCGGGGACGCCGTTCGATATCGACCGCGATCGGACTGCCGAGCTGCTCGGGTTCGACGGGACCGTTCGCAACTCGACGGACGCGGCGTCCGCCCGCGACTTCCTCGCGGAGGGCGCGACCGCGTGCGCGACGCTCGCGACGACGCTGTCGGGGCTCGCGGAAGATCTGATTCTCTTCTCGAACAAGGGGTTCGTGGAGCTGTCGGACGCGTACTCCTCCACGTCCTCGATCATGCCCCAGAAGAAGAACCCGGACACGCTGGAGCTGACTCGCGGCGTCGCCGGCGACGCGATCGGCGAGGCGACGGGCACGCTGAGCCTCCTCAAGGGGCTCCCGCGCGCGTACAACCGCGACCTCCAGCGCGCCCACGCGGGCGTGTTCGAGATCGCGGACGACGTACGTGAGGCGACCGAGGTCGCCGCGGGCGCGGTCGCGACCGCGGACTGGGACGAGGTGACGCTCGCAGACGCCGCGGGCGAGGGCTTCTCGACGGCGACCGGCGTGGCCGACTTACTCGCGATGAGCGGGATGCCCTTCCGGACCGCTCACGAGATCGTCGCGACCGCCGCCGAGACCGTCTCGGACGACGACTCGTCGGCCGCCGCGGCCGCAAAAGTTGACGAGGCCACTCGAAAGGTGACGGGCGAGCCCCTCTCGACGCACGTGAGCCGCGACGACGTGGAATCGGCGCTCGACCCCGCCGCCAGCGTCGCGAGCCGCGACTCCGCCGGGGGGCCCGCCCCCGAGGCGGTCGCCGACGAACTCGCGGCTGTCGAGACACGGATCGAGACTGATTCCGCGGCGCTGGCCGACGAGCGGGAATCGCTCGCGGCGGCAGCGGAGCTGTTGGACACGGAGGTGGCCGAGCATGTCTGACGCCGTGCCGGCGGCCGAGTCGGAGCAACCGACCGGACTGCGACGACCGCGAGCCCGACCGCGACCGGCGCCGTCGACGGTCGATCCGCGACCGCCGACGACGCCGCCGTCCCCGCGAGGGGACACACTAATCATTGAAATCTGATATTAGATTTCACACGGCGGTTGTACGACCGATTATCATCCGTTAGCGGGTAGTCTATTTATTGTAAACTAAATTACAAGTTCGAAGGATTTATGCGGGTTCACGGCCGAGTAGGTGGTACGATGACGAGCGACACTGATCCAGTGATGGCAGAGGACCCGATCACGGGCGAAGAGATCGAGCTTCCGGCCGACGTGGAAGTCGGCGAGATCATCGACAGTCCGGTCACCGGGACCGAACTGGAGGTCATCTCGCTGGACCCCGTCGTGTTGGAAGAGGCCCCCGAACTTGAGGAGGATTGGGGCGAGTAGATGGCGACGACCGCCACGACCGCGACACGCGAGTGGTCGACATGCAAATAGGGATCCTCTACTCGCGGATCCGGAAAGACGAGAAGCTGCTGCTCGGCGAGCTTCGCGACCGCGGCCACGAAGTCGAAAAGATCGACGTCCGGAAAGAGCGGTTCGGACTCGAATCGACGACCGCGAACGTCGAGGACCTCGATATCGTCGTCGACCGCTGTCTGTCGACGAGTCGGTCGCTGTACGCGACCAAGTTCCTCGACAGCTACGGCGTCCCGGTGGTGAACTCCCCCGAAACGGGCGACATCTGCGCCGACAAGGCGAAGAACTCGCTCGCGCTCGCCGAGGCGGATATTCCCACCCCGGCGACGGAGGTCACGTTCACGAAGGAGGCCGCGATGGAGTCGATCGAGGAGTTCGGCTACCCCTGCGTGCTCAAGCCCGTCGTCGGCTCGTGGGGCCGGCTGATGGCGAAGATCGACACGCGGAACGCCGCAGAGGCGATCTTAGAGCACAAGGAGACGCTCGGCCACTACGAGCACAAGGTGTTCTACATCCAGGAGTTCGTCGACAAGCCCGGCCGCGACATCCGCGCGCTGGCGGTCGACGGCGAGCCGATCGCTGCGATGACTCGGTCGTCCGATCACTGGCTCACGAACGCCGCGAAGGGCGGCGAGACGAAATCCTTTGATCTCGACGACCGCGCGCTGGATCTGGTCGAGCGCGCCTCGGAGGCGGTCGGCGGCGGCATGCTCGGCGTCGACCTGATGGAGGTCGGTGGTACCGGCTCCGGCGAGTACACCGTTCACGAGGTGAACCACACAGTTGAGTTCAAGGCACTCGACGCTGCCACCGACGTCGACGTTCCCGCGAAGGTCGTCGACTGGCTGGAGGCGAAGGTCGCGGCGGCCGACGGCGAGGAGGTCACGGCATGACCGACGAGACCTACACCGCGAGCATCGTCGGCGGCACGGGCTTCACCGGCGGCGAGCTGTTGCGGATCCTCTCGGGACATCCCGACTTCGAGGTCGTGCAGGCCACGTCGCGGTCGGCCGACAACATGACCGTCGGTCGCTCCCACCCGAATCTGCGCGGGCTCGACCTGCGCTTCTCGGACCCCGACGATCTGGAATCGGTCGACGTGCTGTTCTCGGCGACGCCGCACGGCGTCTCGATGGGACAGGTCGACGAGTACTTCGAGGCCGCCGACACGGTCGTCGACCTCTCGGCGGACTTCCGCCTGCCCGAGGCGGCGCTGTACGACGAGTGGTACGACGGGCACACGTCGCCCGAGTACTTGGAGCGCGCGGAGTACGCGCTCCCCGAGATCAACCGCGAGAACCTCTCCGGCGCCGACCTGATCGCCGGCGGCGGCTGTAACGCGACCGCGACGATGCTCGGGCTCAAGCCCCTCGTCGACGCGGGCGCGCTCGGTCCCGACACCGGTGAGGTCGTCGTCGACGTGAAGGTGGGCTCCTCGGAGGGCGGCGCCGGCGGCGGCGCGGCCTCCTCACATCCGGAGCGCTCGGGCGTCGTCCGCCCGTACGCGCCCACCGGTCACCGCCACGAGGCGGAGATCGAGGCGTACCTCGGGCTCGACGTCTCCTTTACCGTCCACGCGGTCGAGATGATCCGCGGCGCGAGCGCGACCTGCCACGTCTTCCCCGACGAGCCCGTCTCGAAGGCGGACCTGTGGCAGGCGTACCGCGGCGCCTACGCCGACGAACCGTTCATGCGAATCGTCTCCGGCGGGGGCGGCGTCTACCGCTACCCCGAGCCGAAGGCGGTCGCCGGCACGAACTACGGCGAGGTCGGCTTCGAACTCGATCCCGGTAACCGGCGCATCGTCGTCTTCTCGGCGATCGATAACATGATGAAAGGCTCCGCCGGGCAGGCGGTCCACGCGGCGAACATCGCCTTAGGGCTGCCCGAAGACGCCGGTCTGGAGTTCCAGGGGCTCCATCCCGTGGGGTCGCCATGACCGACGAGCAGTCCACCACCGCAGAGGAGCCACCCGTCGTCGTCAAGATCGGCGGCGCGAAGGCGGTCGATCCGGCCGGCGCGGTCGGCGACGTGGCCCACCTCGCCGCCAACGGGCGGCGGGTCGTGGTCGTCCACGGCGGCTCGACGGTCGTCGACGAGGTCATCGAGCGGCTCGGCATGGAGCCCGAGTACGTCGAGTCCGCCTCCGGCGTCACCGGTCGATTCACCGACGCGGAGACGATGGAGGCGTTCACGATGGCGATGGCGGGCAAGCTCAACACCGAACTGACGGCGCTGTTCCGCGAGGCCGGCGTCGACGCGGTCGGCCTCTCGGGCGTCGACGGCGGGCTCCTCTCGGGGCCGCGCAAGTCGGCGGTCCGGGTGGTTGAAGACGGCAAAAAGAAGATCCGCCGCGGCGAGCACTCCGGCCGGATCGAGTCGGTGAACGCCGACCTGCTGGACGGGCTCCTCGCCGACGGGTACACCCCCGTCGTCTCGCCCCCGATGGAGGGGAAAGAGGGAGACGGCGGCGTCACGCCCGTCAACACCGACGCGGACCGGGCGGCCGCCGCGGTCGCCGGCGCGCTAGACGCGGATCTCGTCCTGCTGACGGACGTGGCCGGCGTGTACGCGGACCCCGACGACCCGGACACGCTGATCGAGTCGGCGGCGACGCCCGACGAACTGGCGGCGGTCGAAGCCGCCGCCGAGGGGTTCATGGGCAAGAAGGTGATGGCCGCCAAAGAGGCGCTCTCTGGCGGCTCCGGGCGCGTGATCGTCGCCGGTGCCAACGTCAACGACCCCATCGTCGCCGCGCTCGGCGGCGCGGGGACGACGATCGAACGATCGGCGATCGCAGAACAGGCCGAAACGGAGGGTGAGACCGCATGAGCGGCTTCGTCTTCTCCGAGAAGCCGATCGAGATTGCTTCGGGCGACGGCGTGACGCTCACCGACACGAACGGGACCGAGTACCTCGACTTCGGCGCGAGCTACGCGTGTACGCCCGTCGGCCACTGTCACCCCGAAGTCGTCGACGCCGCGACGAGCCAGATTGAGGAGCTGATGTACGTGCAGGCGTCGTACCCGCACGCGGCGCGGACGGCGCTGTACGAGCAGCTTTCCGAGGCCGGGCCGGGCGACGTCGACAACGTCTGGCTCTGTAACTCCGGCACCGAGGCCAACGAGGCCGCCCTGAAGTTCGCCCGACACGCCACCGGTCGCGAGAAGATTGTTGCGACGACACAGGGCTTTCACGGTCGGACGATGGGCGCGCTCGCGACCACGTGGAAGCAGAAGTACAAGCAGGGGTTCGAGCCGCTCGCCGGCGGCGTCGAGTTCGTCGAGTACGGCGACGCCGACGCGATGCGCGAGGCGATCGACGACGAGACCGCCGCGGTGATCTTGGAACCCCTCCAGGGCGAAGGCGGGATCAACCCCGCCGCCACCGAGTACCTGCAGGCGGTCCGGGAGGCGACGGAAGAGGCGGGGGCCGCGATGGTCCTCGACGAGATCCAGACCGGGCTCGGCCGTACCGGATCGCTGTGGGCGACCGAGAAGCACGACATCGTCCCGGACGTGCTCACGACTGCGAAGGGGCTCGCCAGCGGGCTCCCGATCGGCGCGACGCTGTGTCGCGACTGGGTCGCCGAGGACGCCGGGAATCACGGTTCGACGTTCTCGGGCGGGCCCGTCGTCTCCGCGGCCGCAGGAGCGACCCTCGACGTGATCGAACACGAGGACCTCCCCGCGCACGCCGACGAGATGGGGGCGTACATCCGCGGACAGATCGACGAGCGCCTCGGCGACGGCGTTCGCGACGTGCGGGGCGACGGCCTGATGATCGGCATCGAGGTGAAGCGCGGCTCGAACCGGCTGCTGCGCGACTTGGCGATCAACCACCAGGTGCTCGCGCTGCCGGCGGGCCGCACCGTGTTGCGCCTGCTCCCGCCGCTGACGATCGAGCGCGAGCACGCCGACGCCGTGATCGACGCGCTCGCGGAGGTGATCGGCTGATGTCCACCGGGACGGAGTGCGAATCGGACGATTCGACCGAGTCGACGGCTGACGACTCGTCCGCGGCTGGAACCGACGTGGTCGCTGGCGGCGGCTACCCCGAGGCCTGCGACACGCCGGCCCGGAAGCTGCTGTTCGACATGGTGTCGATCCCCTCTCCCTCGGGCGAGGAGGAGCAGGCCGCGAAGCGCCTCGTCGACTTCTTCGAGGCGAACGGCCGGGAGGCGTGGATCGACGAGGTCGGGAACGTCCGCGCGCCCGCCAGCGACGCCGTCCTGCTGACCTCGCACATCGACACCGTCCCGGGCGATATCCCGGTCGAGGTGCAACCGGCGGCAGAAGACGACGAAGTCGGCAAGCCGGGCGAGCCCGTCCTCTGGGGGCGCGGGACTGTGGACGCGACCGGCCCGCTCGTCGCGATGGCAGTCGCGGCGGTCCAGACGGGCGTCTCGTTCGTCGGCGTCGCCGGCGAGGAGACAAACTCGCGGGGCGCACGATTCCTCGTCGAGGACCGCGACGCGCCGGAGGCCGTGGTGAACGGCGAGCCCTCCGGCTGGGACGGCGTTACCCTCGGCTACCGCGGCTTCCTCGCGGGGACGTACGTGAACACGAGCGAGTCCGGCCACACCTCGCGTCCGGAGCCGAACGCGATCCAGCACGCGATCGACTGGTGGCACGGGGTCGAGGAGACGTTCGAACCGACCGATCCGGACACGCCCGTCTTCGAGCAGGTGACGACCAAGCCCGTCTCGTTCGACGGCGGACTCACCGACGACGGGCTCGCCGTCGAGGCGTCGATGGACGTGCAGCTCCGCGTCCCGCCGAACCGGACGGTCGACGAGATCCACGAGCTGGCCGAGACGGAGCTGTCGACCGGCTCGGTCCACTGGAAGGAGCCGATTCCCCCGGTGATGGAGAGTCCGCGGACGGAGCTGGCCCGGGCGTTCCGCGTCGCGATCCGCGGCGCCGGCGGCGACGTCCGCCTGCTGCGCAAGACCGGGACGAGCGACATGAACCTGTTTGCGGCCGCGTGGGACTGCCCGATGGTCACCTACGGCCCCGGGAACTCGGACCTCGACCACGCGCCCGACGAGCGGCTCCCCCTCTCCGAGTTGGACCGCGCGACGGCGGTGTTGAGTGACGTCTGCCGGGACCGACCGTAGGCGTCACGGCACCGACCGTGACGCCGTCTCCTTTTAAACCGTCGCGCTTCGCTTCCGACGACTGACCTCGCCGCTGTCACAGCATCACCACCACCGACACTCACGATCCACCCATGCCACTCGCCACCGACGACTTCCTCGACATCGACGACGTAACGCCAGCCGAACTGGACGCCCTGCTCGACCGCGCCGCCGCGATGAAGGCGGGCGAGACCGACCCCCGACTCGGGGACGCGACGCTCGGGATGATCTTCGAGAAGCCCTCGACGCGCACCCGCGTCTCCTTCGAGACGGGAATGACCCGACTCGGCGGCCACGCGATGTTCCTCGGGCCGGACGACATCCAACTGGGCCACGGCGAGCCGCTGCGCGACACCGCGCGGGTGCTCGGCCGCTACGTCGACGGCGTGATGGCCAGACTCTTCGATCACGAAGACGTCGAGGTCCTCGCCGAGTACGCCGACTGCCCGGTCATCAACGGGCTGACCGACGAGGCGCACCCCTGCCAGACGCTCGCCGACCTCCTCACCATCCGGGAGACGGTCGGCGAGGACGCCACGGTCGCGTGGGTCGGCGACGGCAACAACGTCGGGCAGTCGTTCGTCGTCGGCGCGGCGATGACCGGGATCGACGTACAGGTCGCCACCCCCGCGGAGTACGGAATGGACCCTCACGTCTTCGACCGCGCCGCGGAGTTCGGCGCCGACGTGGAGCCGACGACGGACCCCGAAGCGGCGATCGACGGCGCCGACGTCGTCTACACCGACGTGTGGATCTCGATGGGGCAGGAGGACCAGCGCGCGGAGAAGCTCGCCGCATTCGAGGGGTTCCAAGTGAACGCCGACCTGCTGGCCGGCACCGACGCGAAGGTGATGCACTGTCTGCCCGCGCACCGCGGCGAGGAGATCACGGACGGCGTGTTGGAGTCGGACCGCGCGCTCGTCTGGGACCAGGCCGAAAACCGGATGCACGCGCAGAACGCGCTGCTCGTCGAGTTGCTCGGCGGGGAGTGAGTGCGGATCGAGATTGGTTGAGCAGCGACGCTATTTATAAGTAGATATGCGGTGGCGCGTGCCGACGAGCGCCCCGAGGGCGCGAGTCGCACGCGCGAGGGATGCCGCGAGCGATTTTAAGCGCGAGCGGTGAGGCTTTGGAGGTGTTCACCGTCGATCTGCTCTCCACGACTTATAAACGGGCGATCGTGACGGATGCGGATTTCCTGAAGATCCCTCCTGAACACCTCACTCTGACCCACGATCATTTATAAACGACAGCGACCGGATCTAGTTCCCGGTCCAGCGCAGCACCGCCAACGTTCCCTCGTACAGCACGATCATGGTGAGCGTCACGATAATCGGCGCCATCCCGGTCGGGTCGGGGCTGAAGAGGAACGCGATCCCGAGGAACGACCCCCAGAAGATGAGCCGCTTCGCCTCCAGCCACTGCCGGGTGACGAGGTTCATCATGATCGCGAGCATGATGAACAGCGGGATCTGGAAGACGATCGCCATGAACGCGAGCATGATGACGATCAGGTTGAACGTCTCTGCGAGGCCGAACGCGATCGTCGCGGCGTCGGACGTGTAGGTGGTGAAGTACGAGAAGATCGCGGGCAACACGAGGAAGTGCGCGAACGCGATGCCGATCCCGCCGAGGATGAGACTCGTGGGGACCGCCGCGAGGTAGTAGCGTCGCTCGTTCTCGTACAACCCCGGCTTCATGAACCGGTACGTCTGGTAGACGAACGCCGGCAGTCCGACCACGACGCCGGCGAGGCCGGCGACCTTCAGCCGCGTGAGCGGGAGTTCGAGGGGGCCGTACAGCCGCGGTCGGTTCTCCAAGGGCGCGGGGATGTGGTAGCCCCAGAAGTAGTTGATGAGCTCCGTCGACTCGGTGACGACGACCAGCGTCGCCAGCCCGCCGAAGACGAAGACGACGGCGAGCCGCCGCATCATCTCCTCGATGTGGGCCGCAAGCGGCATCTCCTCGTCCGTCTCGGGCGCCTCGAGGCCCGCGAACTCCTCGTCGCTTTCGGCGGTCCCTTCGATCGCGGTCCTTTCGCTCGCGACGCCGCCGTCCTCAACGGTCGGCGCATCCTCGACGGTCGACGAGTCCGAATTGTCGGCGTCGCCCGCGTCCGCGCCGATCTCCGACGTGACTTCAGGAGACACCTCCGGCTCGACGGATTCCGGTCCGGTGTCGTCACCGTTCTCGTCGCCAGCGGATCGGCGATTCTCGGACGTACCGCCGGGCATTCCGACCGCTTCGTCCGATGTAGCATCGGCGCTGTCGACCGTCCCGTCGCCGTCGACCGAGTCGTCCTCGGGGGCTGAGGGCTCGTCACGCGACCGGTCCGAGTCGTCCATTCACTTCTTCTACGCAACCGGGTGACTATAGGCCTTTTCGGATGGCGACGAGCGGCGCCCCGGTGCGCGGATGCGAACGCGGTCGAAAAGGTTGATAACGGCGACGGGCCTCAGGGCCCGTATGGCGAGTGCCCTCGACGAGGATACCCAGCAGTCGCTCGCGGAAGGACGCGAGTCGGCGAAGGCGTTCCTCCGGTCGATCCAGAAGGACCTTCAGAAGGTGTTCGTCGTCTTCCTGTTGGGCTTTCTCGCGACGTTCTGGGCGCTCCGCGTGTTCATCTGGGACTCCCTCTACAACATTACACAGTCGAACATGTCGCCCGAGGTCGCCGCTGAGGCCGACGTAATCGCCACCACCCCGTTCGAGGTGATCCTCCTGCAGGCGAAGATCGGGCTAATCGTCGGTGTGATCTTCGCAATTCCGCCCTTCATCTACGTCGCCCGCGACGAGCTTCGCGCTCGCGGGGCATGGCCGCAGTCACCGGTTGCGCGCTGGAAGCTCGCGGGAATGGGGCTCCTCGGTGTCGGCCTGTTCGTGGTCGGCGTCGCCTACGGGGTCTACGCCTTCTTCCCGATCATGTTCTCCTTCCTGGCCGGCTTCGGGCTGGAGGCCGGGCTCCAGCCCACCTACGGGATCGTGATGTGGACGGAGTTCATCGTCTTCCTCTCGCTTTCGTTCGGACTTGCCGGACAGATGCCGCTTCTCATCACCGGGCTCTCCTACTCGGGCATCGTCCAGTACGAGACGTTCCGCGACAAGTGGCGCTACGCGGTCGTCGCCATCTTCGTCTTCGGCGCCGTGTTCTCCCCGCCGGACCCGTTCACCCAGCTGATGTGGGCATTCCCGCTCATCGTCCTGTACGGATTCAGCCTCTACCTCGCGAAGCTCGTCGTCACGGCCCAGCGGAGCTCCGACCGCATCGACGTGCTCGGCGCGGCCCGCAACCACTGGAACATCGTGGGCGGCGCGGCCGTCCTCGGCAGCGGGCTCGTGTACGCCTTCTACGAGTACGGCGGACGGACCGGCTTCAACGATCTCCTCCGACTCGCCAACAGCGACTGGCGCTTCCTCGAACCCGGTGCGAGTCTCGGCGTCAACCCAGCGACTGCGACCGCGATCTACGCCGCCGGATGGGCGCTCGCATTCGTCGCTGTCGCGACGCTGTGGGCCGTGTTCGCCGACCTCGACACGACGAGCGCGGGCTACCAGTACGGCGACCCGGCCGCCATCGACGTGGGCGAACTCGACGCGGCCGGCGTCCGTGCCGCCCCGGACAACGCCTTCGCGGAGATGGACGAGGAAGAGTCGCTCGCGCTCGCGCAGGCCGCGATCGACGACGACGACCCTGAGAAGGCGCAGGCGATCCTCGACCGGTTCGACGCGGTACACGGCGAGGGCGACGGCGACGATGGAGCGGACGGCTCTGCGACGGGGAGCGGAGACGGGGCGGGTCGTTCCGGCGGCTCGGGCGGCTCTGGCGGCTCGGGCGGCTCCGGCGGCGACGACGGCCTGATGGGAACCGTTCAGGACCGCACGTCCCGAGCCAGCTCCACGTTCCTCTCCGAGCTCACTGACGGCGACGAAGAGGAGGCCGAAGACGACATCGGCGGCTACTACAAGGACCTCAAGTTCATCTTCGACTCGTTGCGGTCACGGTCGTTCCGGCTCGTCGCCGTCTTCGGCGGTGTGATGGCGGCCGTGTTCACGTGGCTGTACCTCGGCGGACTCGCGACGGTGCGCAACGACTTGGAGTCGCGCGTTCCGGCCGAGATCGAGGGCGGGATCAACATCATCACGCTCCACCCGGTCGAGGCGCTGATCTTCATGGTGAAGTTCTCGGTGCTGCTCGGGATCGTGGCCGTGTTCCCGGTCGCGCTCTACTACGCGTGGCCCGCCCTCCGCGAGCGTGGCTTCGTCGCCGGGCGGATCTACAAGGTGTATCTCTGGGCGGGCGCGCTGCTCGGCGGGCTGCTCGGCGGCTTCGCGCTCGGGTACGCCTACATCGCACCCGGTATCATCGGGTGGCTCGTCACCGACGCCGAGCTGGCGAACATGATCATCACCTATCAGGTGAGCGACTTCCTCTGGCTCGTCGTCTACACCACCGTCGGGATCGGCTTCCTCGCGGACATCCCGATCGCGATGATCCTGCTGAACAACGCCGGGATCCCGTACGATGTCTTCCGGAACCGCTGGCGCGAGGTCACCGTCGGGATCATGCTGTTCGCGGCGGTGTTCACCCCTGCCGACGTGATCACGATGTTCCTCGCGACGCTCCCGCTGATGGCGGCGTACGGCGTCGGCATCGGCGTCCTGTTCCTCGTCACGCTCGGCGGCCGGCGGGACCTCTCGCCGCCCTCGGAGTTCGTCGGGCGCTGAGAGGGTCACCGCACCTCGTCCATTCTTGGCCCGCTTGCCATCCACTTACATCACTGATAGCGCGTCAGACCGCCGAGACCGACGGGTATTCCCGCGCTCGTACGTTATGAGCGGACAAGATGAGCAAGGACTACATCGAGGTCCGCGGCGCCGAGGAGCACAACCTCAAGGACCTCGACGTCCGGATCCCGCGCGAAGAGTTCACCGTCGTCACCGGGCTCTCCGGGTCGGGTAAGTCGTCGCTCGCGTTCGACACCGTCTACGCCGAGGGACAGCGCCGGTACATTGAGTCGCTGTCGGCGTACGCCCGCAACTTCCTCGGACAGATGGACAAACCGCAGGTGGAGTCGGTCGAGGGGCTCTCGCCCGCGATCTCCATCGACCAGAAGAACGCCGCGAACAACCCCCGATCGACCGTAGGGACTGTCACCGAACTGCACGACTACCTCCGACTGCTGTACGCCCGGATCGGGACCCAGTACGACCCCGTCACCGGCGAGGAGGTCGGCGAACAGTCCGCACAGGACATGGTGAACCAGATCCTCGAACTGCCCGAGGGGACCCGCGCGAAGATCGCCGCGCCGGTCATCCGCGACCAGAAGGGCGCGTTCGAGGACCTGTTCGAGGAGCTTGTAAGCGACGGGTACGCCCGCGTCGAGGTCGACGGTGAACCGATCGATCTGACTTTGGACGACCCCGAACTCGACCAGAACTACGACCACACGATCGACGTGATCGTCGACCGGGTGACCGTCTCCCCCGACGCCCGCTCGCGGATCACAGACTCTGTGGAGACCGCCTTAGAAGAAGCAGACGGCGCCCTCAAGCTGATCGTCCCGGACCCGCCCGCGGACGTGCCCTTCGCCTCGAACGCGCGTTCGACCGGATCGCTGGCCGAGGACGCCGACGGCGACGACCGGCTCGTCGTCGAGTTCTCCGAGGAGCTCGGCAACCCCAACTCCGACGTGCAGTTCTCTGCGATCGAGACGCGCTCGTTCTCCTTCAACAGCCCGTACGGTGCCTGTCCGGAGTGTGAAGGGATCGGCTCGACGAAGGAAGTCGACGAGGGGCTCGTGATCGACGACTCCTCGAAGCCCCTGAAACACGTCTTCGAACCGTGGAGCTACGACCGCACCTACTACTCCCGCCAGCTCGACAACGTCGCCGACCACTTCGGCGTCTCGCTTTCGACCCCCTTCGAGGAGCTGGACGAGACGATTCAGCGGCAGTTCCTCTACGGCACCGACGATCTGGTTCACTTCGAGTGGACCACGAAAAACGGCACCCGCGAGAAGACCGAGCGCTTCGAGGGCGTCATCCCGAACTTGGAGCGCCGCCACGTCGAGACCGACTCCGAGCGCGCCCGCGACCACATCGAGGAGTACATGGCCGTGACGACCTGCCCCGAGTGCGAGGGAACCCGGCTCAAAGAGCAGTCGCGACACGTCCTCGTGGCGGACACCGCGATCACCGAGGTGAACGAGATGTCGATCGCCGAGGCGCGCGAGCACTTCGAGGGGATGGAAGGTGCGCTGAACGAGCGCGAGACGACGATCGCGACGGAAATCTTCAAAGAGATCCGCTCGCGGCTCGGCTTCATGGAGGAGGTCGGCTTGGAGTACATCACGCTCGACCGCGAGGCCTCGACGCTCTCGGGCGGTGAGAGCCAGCGCATCCGGCTCGCGACGCAGGTCGGCTCCGGGCTCGTCGGCGTGCTCTACGTCCTCGACGAGCCGTCGATCGGGCTCCACCAGCGCGACAACGACCGCCTGCTGAACACCTTGGCGGGGCTCCGCGACCTCGGCAACACCCTCGTCGTCGTCGAGCACGACGAGGAGACGATGCGCCGCGCCGACGAAATCATCGACATGGGGCCGGGTCCCGGCAAGCGCGGCGGCGAAGTGGTCGCACAGGGCGACTTCGACGACATCGTCGCGGCCGACGACTCGATCACCGCCGACTACCTCTCCGGACGCAAGGATATTCCGGTACCCGAGGAGCGTCGCGACCCGGACGGCGAGTTGACGGTCCGAGGCGCCCGCCAGCACAACCTCAAAAATCTCGACGTGTCGCTCCCGCTCGGCACCTTGACGACCGTCACCGGCGTCTCCGGATCCGGGAAGTCGACGCTGATCCACGACGTTCTTTATAAGGGAATCGTCCGCGAGATGAACGACAACACCTCGGTCGACCCCGGCGAGCACGACGCGATCGACGGAATGGACCAAATCGAGACGGTGCGGCTCATCGACCAGTCACCGATCGGTCGGACGCCGCGTTCGAACCCCGCGACGTACACCGACGTGTTCGACTACGTCCGTGAGCTGTTCGCAGAGACCAAGCTCTCCAAGCGTCGCGGCTACGAGAAGGGCCGGTTCTCCTTCAACGTGAAGGGCGGACGCTGCGAGGAGTGCGGCGGTCAGGGAACGGTAAAAATCGAGATGAACTTCCTCTCGGACGTGTACGTCCCCTGTGAGGAGTGCGGCGGCGCGCGCTACAACGACGAGACGCTCGAAGTCACGTACAAGGACGCGACCATCTCGGACGTGCTCGACATGAGCGTCGACGAGGCGTACGACTTCTTCGAGAGCCACCAGGGGCTCCAGCGCCGCCTGAAGCTCTTAAAAGACGTGGGGCTCGGCTACATGGAGCTGGGTCAGCCCTCTACCACGCTCTCCGGCGGCGAGGCCCAGCGCGTGAAGCTCGCCGAGGAACTGGGGAAGAAGGCGACGGGCGACACCCTCTACCTGCTCGACGAGCCGACAACGGGGCTTCACAAGGAGGACGAGCGCAAGCTGATCGACGTGCTCCACCGGCTCGTCGACGCCGGCAACACGGTCGTCGTCATCGAACACGAACTGGACTTAGTGAAAAACGCCGACCGCGTGATCGATCTGGGCCCCGAGGGCGGCGACGGCGGCGGCGAACTGGTCGCGAACGGGACTCCGGAGGACGTGGCTCGCGAGGAGGACTCCCACACCGGGCGATACCTGCGGGACATGCTCCCGGCTGTCGACATCGCGGGACCGCGCGACGACCGGCGGAAGCCCGCGGTCGCGGACGACGACTGAGGCCTCGGGTTCTGCGGCCTCGCGTTCAGTTTTAAAAGCGAACGATACCGAGCAGGGGAAAGTAATTCACCGGACGGTCCGTCCGTTGCGCGTATGGCTATTCAGGCGGAGGACGTGGGGGAGACCATCTCGATGTCGTCGGAGCCGTCGGTACCGTTCGCGGAGTTGCCGCGAGACGAGCGGCGCGACGTGTTCTTCGGGCTCTCGGAGCCCGCCCGGGGGGCGCTCGTCGCGGACATGAGCCGGTCGCAGCTGGAGCGGTTCACCGACCGGCTCGACCCGGACGAGGTGACCGACGTGCTCGGGTACGCCAACGCGGAAACCCGCGAAGCGGTGCTCGGAACCCTCGACGCCGAGCGGCGCGAGAAGATCGACTTCCTGCTGTCGTTCGATCCCGAGAGCGCGGCCGGGCTGATGAACCTCGATTACGTCACCGTCGACCGAAGCCGGGGGTTCGACGAGGTGGCCGAGCGCGTCCGCCGCTTCGAGGAGCGAACGGGGCGCGTCCCGACCATCTTCGTCACCGACCGCGAGGAGTTCCTCGGCGAGCTTCCCGGCACGGCGCTCTCGGTGGCGGACCCGGAGACCGAACGGATCACGGACCACCTCCGGGAGACGCCGTCGGTCCGGTACGACCGCGCCGACGAGGAGGTGCTCGCGGTGTTCCGTCAGAACAGCGAGCGGACCGTCGCGGTGCTCGACGAGGACGGCGACATCCTCGGTGTGATTCACGCGAGAGACCTCCTGCAACTGATCGACGAAGCCGCCGGGGAGACGCTCTATGAGTTCACGGGCGTCGCCGAAGAGGAGAGCGTCCTCGACGGGGCCGTCGTGAAGATCCGACGGCGGTACAAGTGGCTCATCCTCAACCTCGCCACCGCGTTCATGGCTGCGGCGGTCGTCGGACTGTTCGAGTCGACGATCGCTGCCGTCGCCATCCTCGCCGCCTACATGCCGGTCGTGGCCGGGATGGGGGGGAACGCGGGCACGCAGTCGATGGCGGTCACCGTCCGGGGCATCTCGCTCGGACAGGTGTCGCTGTCGACCGGGAAACGCGTCATCGCGAACGAGGCGATCGCCGGCGCGGCGAACGGACTCATCACCGGGGCGCTCGTCGCGGTCATCGCGACCGCCTTCTCGTACGGCGCGTTCGGGATCCTCCTCGGCGCCGTTATCGGCGTCTCGATGGTCGCGAACCTCGTCATCGCGGGGTTCTTCGGCGCCCTCACACCCCTCATCCTCGACAAGCTCGGGTACGATCCGGCGACCTCAGCGACCATCTTCATCACGACCGCGACCGACGTGTTGGGCTTCGTCGTCTTCCTCGGACTGGCCCGGGCGGTGTTGATCTGAGCGTTCTCGGCGGATCGCTGCAGCCAGGGCAGGAACCCGACCGACGGGTCCCCTCGCGACCCGCATCTTGATGCCGTGACGCGCCGTCGCTCAGACCGATGCAAGAGATCACGACCGACGACGTGCCGGAGGCCCTCGGGCCGTACTCGCAGGGGATCGTCTCTGGTGACACGGTCCACGTCTCGGGGAAGACGGGTGTGGATCCCGACACCGGCGAGGCCCCGGAGTCGGTGGCCGAACAGACGACACAGACGCTCGCGAACGTCGCCACGGTACTGAAGGCGGCCGGTACGACCGCGAACGCGATCGTGACGGCGACCGTCTATATCACCGACATGGACGACTACGACGCGGTGAACGAGGCGTACCGGTCGTTTCTCTCGGAGCCGTACCCGGCCAGGACGTGCGTCGAGGTGTCCCGGCTCCCCGCACCGCTCGACGTCGAGATCACGGTCACAGCCGAGCTCAACGACGACTGAGGCCGAACGAGCCACCGGGCGGGAATGCTCCCGGCTCAGAACTTCTCCAGTAAGTCCCCGTAGAAGTCGGTGTCGCGGTCGCCCGCGAGCTTCTCGACGATGAGCTCCGGGGTCGACCGCGCGAGGTGACCCTTCCGCGGTGAGCGATTCACCCGTAGCTCGCCGTCGACGAGCCCGGCGGCCTCGATTCCGTCGACGGCGACTTCGAAGTCGGCCGCGTCCCGGATCTCGCGGGCCAGGTGGGAGACGAAGACGGCGGTGGCGTCCTGCTCGTCGAGCGCTTCGAGGATGCCCGCGATGATCTTCGCGGAGGCGCCCGGCTCCGTGATCGACTCAAGCTCGTCGACCAAGACGAGCCGCCCGTCCGCGCCCTCGACGAGGTCGCCGAAGTCCCGCAGGGTCGCCTCGAACGCGCCCGCGTCGAGGGTTCCCTGCGATTTGGCGTAGTAGTGGATCTCCTCGAAGCGCTCGACGGTGGCGGACTCGGCGGGGACGGGCATCCCCATCTGCGCGAGGACGACGACGAGCGCCACGAGATCGAGGGTCGAGGTCTTCCCGCCGGAGTTGACTCCCGAGAGGAGCGTCGCGCCCGACACCGCGTAGTCGATCGGCTCCACGTTCTCGAAATCAACGTCGAGAAGTGAGGAGCGGCCGCCCACAATCCGAAAGCCGGAGGGTCCGGGAGAGCCGTCCCCGTCCGAATCAACCACCTCGGGCATGACGCAGTCGAAGTCGCGCGCGAATCGCGCGATCGCCAGTTCCACGTCGAGTTCGAGGGCGTCCCGGACGAGTTCCTCCACGGGCTCCCGCAGGTCGCCGAGGTCGCTCGCGAGTTCCGCCTTCAGGCGGGCAGCCCGGCGGTCGCGCGCCGCCGCAAGCTCGGTGCGGAGCCGCGAGACCGCGCTCTCATCGTGCTCGACCGGGAAAGAGGGGTCGTCGCCGAACACCCGGTCGGCGAGTTCCGCCTCCTCGGGCTCCAAGCGGAGCGCGTCCGCGAGGTGCTCGCGAGCGCGGGCCATCGCCGCGTCGTACTCGTCGGCCAGCTCGCGGTCTAAGAGCGAGTCGACCCGGGCGCCCTGCTCGACCAGCGAGAGGAAGTCGGTCCCCTCGATGGTCACGTCGCGCTCGCGGATCGCCTCTCTGAGCCGGTCGTCGGCCACTGACTCCGCCGTCGACACCGCGGCATCGAGGTCGTCGACGGCGGCGGTCAGTCGTTCGAGCTCCCCGTCGCCGACGACCGTCCCGTCGTCGTCGAGCCGCGCGAGGGCGTCGCGGAGGCGGTCGAGGTCGGCCGCGGGGGAGAGGTTCGCCGTCTCGTGGACCGCCGCGGCCGCTTCCAGTCGCTCGCGGTTCGCCGCGAAGAAGGCGAGCAGACGCTCGGGGACGGTCTCCGCGGGCTTGTCCAACGCATCCGGGCGGACGTGTACGTCACCCTCGACGTCGAGTCCGGCGAACGATTCGTCTAAGACGATCACGGTCGCGTACGACCGCGCGAGTTCCGAGATGTCACGGGCGTTCTCGACGGTCTCGACCGACAGCTCCGGCACCGCCGACTCGGCGCGGGCGAGCGCCTCGGCGTCGGCCGTCGCGAGACAGCGGTCGCGCACTCGAACCGTCGGCGGGTCGATCAGGGGTTTGACCCCGGCGAGCGCCTCGTGGACGGCGGGATCGGGCTCGCGCTCCATCGCCCCCTCGACGAACGCCTGCGCCTCCGCGATCCGCGAGGTCGATTCGCTCGGGTAGAACGTCTCCAGCCGCTTGGCGGCGTAGTCGGTGACGGTGCGCTCGCGCAGCAGGTCGATCGCCGAGCGGTACACCTCGCGGGCGCGGTCGGTCGCCAGCACGCGCCCGTCGTCGTCGTGTCGGCGACGGATCGCTCCGCGAGCGATGCGGGCCGCGCGCGCCTCGTTGACACCGGGCGCGCGGGCGATCGCGGCGACGTCGCCGGACTCGACGGTCGCGACCGGGTCGTCGAGCTCGTGCAACGCCGCGGCCGTCTTCGCGCCGACGCCGGGGATCGCCTCCAACTCCATTCACTCCGAGTATCGCGGCAACGCGCAAAAGGATAGGGGGTCCCGATCCGTGAGCCCGACTCTCTCGCCCGCACTCGACCGTCTCGCCGCGGACGATGCGCTTTTTCCCGGCGACCGCGAACCCAAGGGCATGAGCCACCACACCCTCGCCGCCGACGGGAGCGATCTCGCCCCGGAGACGGCGGCGAAAGCGGCGACTGCCCGCGACGCGCTCGCCGAGCGCGACGATGTTCTCGTCGCCTTTTCCGGCGGCGTCGACTCCTCGGTCGTCGCGGCGCTCGCGTGCGACGCGCTCGGCGACGACGCGGTCGCGTGCACCGCACGGAGCGAGACGCTGCCGGCCGCGGAGCTCGACGACGCCGAGCGAGTCGCCGGCGAGATCGGAATCCGCCACGAGACGGTCACCTTCTCCGAACTCGACGATCCGAACTTCGTCGCCAACGACGGCGACCGCTGTTACCACTGCCGAACGATGCGGCTCGGGCAGATGTACGAAACGGCCCAAGATCTCGGTATCGGCACTGTTTGCGACGGGACGAACGCCGACGACCCCGGCGAGGGCCACCGTCCCGGCCTGCGTGCAGTCGAGGAGCTGGACGTGTTCTCGCCGCTTTTGGACGCCGAGATTACGAAAGACGAGGTCCGCGAAATCGCCGAGGCGTACGATCTGTCGGTCGCCGACAAGCCCTCGATGGCGTGTCTCTCCTCGCGGATCCCGACCGGACTGGAGGTGACCGAGGAGCGGCTGACCCGCGTCGAGAAGGCCGAGCGGGTGCTCCGCGAGTGGGGATTCGAAGGGTTTCGCGTCCGCGACCACGACGGGCTCGCGCGCGTCGAGATCGCGCCCGACGAACTTGAGCGCGCGCTTGACCCGGCGTTCGCCGACGCGGTCCACGAACACCTCACCGATGTCGGGTTCGAGTACGTCACCCTCGACATGGCGGGCTACCGCACCGGGAGCGTGAGCCCGGGCGGTAACGGGGGCGAAGAGAAGGATGATGACACGGACAGCGACGGGACGGATATTGATCTCGGTCGGCAGTACCCTCGTTGAGGCGGTCGCGGGTCAGGCGCGACACGGCCGGCCGTGACGACCCGTTATCACCCGAGAGAACCCGACGCGAACGTTTATTGGGCCTATCTGGAAAGCGACACCTATGAGCGAAGCGAAGACGCTCGCGATCATCGCGGGCGGCGTGGGCGGGTCCGTCGGCGCGTTCGTCGGCGTCGCCGTCGGTGGGACCACCCTCGGCGTGATGCTGACGACGCTCGTCGTCGCGGTGCTCGTCGGGGCGGCGGTGATCGCGAGCGCCGTCATCGCTGGTGACGTGGCGTTCTTCGCGAGCGCCGAGGGTGAGTGAGTTCCGCGAACTGTTACTGGTTTAAAACGCGACGGACGCTCTCAGAACACGCCGGGGCCGCCTTCGGCCCCCTGTCGGCGTCCGCTGATGAGGCTCGGAGTGCCACCCGTCTGGATGATGTTGAACGCGGTCATCAGGTCCGAACGGGAGATGAGTCCGACCAGCTCGTCGCTCCGATCGACGACCGGGAGCCGGCCGACGCCGTTCTCCTGCATCGTCTGGAGCGCGGTCATCGCGTCGGCCTCGGGACCGACGCCGACCACTTCGGTCTCCATCACGTCTGCGACCTGGTAGGCGTCCCGCTCGACATCCCGGACCGATCGGGCGTCCTCTAAGGTCACCATCCCGACGAGGTTGCCGCCGTGGAGCACGGGGTAGCCGGTGTGGCGCTCCTCGAACATCCGGCTCATCAGATCCGCGACAGAGGTGTCTCCGGTGACGGTGTGGAGGTCCTCGCGGCGGGTCATCACGTCGGCGACGGTGACGTCCTCGAAGGCGGCCTTCAGCGTCGTCTGCTGGGCCTCGCCGGAGGCGGCGATGTAGATGAAGAAGGCCAACACGATCAGCAGGAGCTGGAAGGTGAACAGTCCGATCAGTCCCATGAAGAAGGCGAACACCTTCCCGATCGCGGCTGCGCGCTGGGTCGCCTGCGCGTGCGGCTGGTTCCGCGCGAGGAGCGCCCGAAGGACGCGCCCGCCGTCCATCGGGAAGGCGGGAAGCATGTTGAACACCGCGAGCACGATGTTCAACAGCGCGAGGTAGCCGAAGACGAACAACACGGCGTTCGAGCCGAGCGGCGCGAGCACGAACACGCCGTAACAGACGAGCCCGACGGCGACGCTGACGACCGGTCCCGCGATCGCGATCCAGAACTCGTGTTTCCAGTCCTCGGGGAACTCGGTGAAGCTGGCGATCCCGCCGAGCAGCCACAGGGTGATCGACTCGATCTCGTACCCGTACCGCATGGCGACGATCGAGTGGCCGAACTCGTGGAGGAGGACGCCGCCGAACAGCCCGAGTGCGGCCGCCAACCCGAGTGCCCACGGCGTGAGCCCCGCACCGAGCGCGGCGGGGTCGATGCCGGCGCTGAACGCCTCGTTCATCACCTCGGCGATCATCCCGACCTGCGAGCCGATGAGGTAGGCGAAAAGCGGCAGTACGATCAGAAACGTCCAGTTGAGCCTGACCGGGATCCCCAGCACCGTCCCGATCTTGATTCCACGCATACCCGCGAGTTGGGCGGGTGGGTGGTTAAACGTCTGGGCGACAGCGGGGAAGCAGCAGGGCGGCGACGGACCCGCGACCGGACGCCGTCGTTTATAAGCCGCTAGCCGCCGATCGGCGGGTATGAGCAACACCACTGACGACGTGCCGGCGGCTGGCGAGCCGGCTCCTGTCGTGAAGCGCAGCGGCGAGATCAGCTACGAAGCGGTCGACGCCGCCGAGGGGCTCCGGAAGGGCGTCCTCCTCGACGAGTCGGACGGCGCCCCGAACTTCGCGATGCGGCGGTTCGAGCTCGCGGCCGGCGCCGCGGTCCCGCGTCACACGAACGCGGTCGAACACGAGCAGTACGTGCTCGCGGGCGAGTACGTCGTCGGTATCGGCGAGGAAGAGCACGCTGTCGAGCCCGGTGACGCCCTCCTGATTCCGGCGGGCGTCGAGCACTGGTACCGGAACGAGAGCGAGGAGCCGGGAGCGTTCATCTGCGTGGTGCCGAACGGGGACGACGAGATCGAACTGGTCGAGTAACGGGGACGACTCGGCCCCTCACTCGATCGTCCCGACGCGGTCCGCGACGTAGCCGAACTGGTCGCGGTAGCCGTACGGCGACAGCAACACGGGGTAGAAGGGCTCGTCGGCGCGGAGCTGCTCGTCGTCGGCGGCCGCGAAGGCCTCGCCGACCTCGACGCGCTCGAAGTTGCGCGCGAACACCTCGTACGCCTCGGCGTCCGGCTTGGGGATCCGGTCGCGGAGCCGGAACACCTCCACGTCCTCGCGTCCGCCGGCGTCGACTACGTCCTCGGCGCCGGGCGCCGGAACGACGCCAGTCGCAGCCAGGAACGCCCGCGCGAGCCAGTAGGCGTTGTCGGCGGCGCCGTCGGAGCCCTGCAGACCGGCCTCCACTTCGAGGGTGTGCGGGTGTTCGATGAGTCGCCCCTCGGTGAACGCGTCGGTCTGGATCACCACGTCGACCGGGAGGTGCGGGGCGACCGCGCGGGCAACCTCATCCATCGAATCGACGACGGCGAAGGGTTCGGCGTACGACTGCGTCGAGTGGATCGCGAGCGTCGAACAGCCGTCGAGCGCGTCGAGCAGTTCGTCGGCGAGTCGCGCTTCGTGTGACTCCGCGTCCGGGTCGCCGGGGAACGACCGGTTCAGGTCGGCATCGAGGTAGCGGACCCCGGCGTCGAGCGCCGCCTCGTTGGCGACGATCAGCCGCACGGGGCGCTCGAGGTCGAGGTCGGCGTCGAGGAGCCGTCGGACCGCGCGGGCGCCGCAGGGCTCGTCGCCGTGGATCGCGCCGACGACCGCGACCTCCGGCTCCCCCTCGCCCAGATCGTGTACGTCCATACCTCCGAGAAGAGGCCCGCTGATAAGTGATGTTCGGATCGCGGGCGGGGCTTAGATCCCTCTCGACGCAGTTCCTCTCGCCGACTCAGTGCCCCTCGTCGAGCCGCTCCGCGTACTCGTAGTCGGCCGGGTACGCCTCCGGGCGGGCGCCGTCGATGGTAATCTTCCACCCGTCGATCGCGGTCGGGTCGTCGAGCGCGGCCCGGAGCGTCGCCCGGACCTCGTCGAGGTCGACGCCGTAGAAGTCGCCCGGGATCCCGCGGAGGTACTCCAGTGCGGTCTCGAACAGCGACCGCATCCCGTCGTCGTTCTCGAAGTCGACGCGCTTGTACGCGCCCGCCGCGACCTGCACCATCCCGTGAAGGAAGGCGCTCTCGGCGGTGCCGCTGCCGTAGTTGTACCACTCGTCCTCGAAGCAGTCGTGCGACTCGTGGTACGCCCCGGCGTTGAACAGCCGGACGCCGTGCTCGGTCGCCCGCCGGAGGGTAGCGTGCTCCCAGTGGCCGCCGGCGAGTCGCGCGTCGGCGTCCGGGTCACCACCGTCCGCGCCGCCGTCGCCCGCGCCGCCCTCGTCTGCGCCGCCCTCGCCAGCCGCGTGCCACCCGGTCGGGTTCCCGAGCGGCGGGGCGACGCCGGGATCGCGGGTGTGCTCGTCCATGGAGACGCGTCGCGTCCGCAGCGACCTAACCGTTTCGCGGAATTCGACCCCCCACCGGATCGAACGGTTCTTTCCCCCGCCAAGCGTCGAGTCGGGCAATGGACGCCGGCCTCCTCTCCGCGATCGGCGCCGCGGTCGTCTGGGGGACGTACATCCTCGTGCTCAAGCGCTTCTTCTCGGGATATCCGCCCGCCGGGCTCACGGTGCTGATCAACGCCTCGGCGATCGCGTGGTTCCTCCCGGTCACCGTCGCGACGACCGACCTCGCTGTCGACGGGACGGGGGGAGTTCTCCGGGCGGTGGCCGGCGTGGACCCCGCTGCCGTCGCCGTCGTTGCCGGAACCGCGACGGCGACGGCGGCCGCGTTCGTGCTGTTTCTCCGGGCGATCGAGGACGGCGACGTCTCGTACGTGACTCCGATCAACAAGGTCGTCCCGATGTTCGTGCTGCCGATGGAGGTGCTGCTGCTCGGCGAGGTTCTCGCGCCGGTGCAGGTGGCCGGGGTCGTCGTCGCCACGGCGGCCGTGTACGTCGCGAACTACGAGCCGGGGGACCTGCTCGCCCCGATCGCGAGTGCGGTCCACTCACGGCCGGCCCAGCTCGCGTTAGTGAGCGCGGCGTGTTACGCGGTCGCCGACCTCGGGAAGCGGGTGGGGCTTCAGGAGCTCGCGATCCCGGGGACGCTGTGGGTGCCGCTACTGCTCGCGGGCGCCGGGCTCGTGTTGCTCCCGAGCGCGATCCGGAATCCGCCGAGCGTGACGCGCCGTGACGCGCCGAAGTTCCTCGCTGGCGGTGCCCTCGTCGCGCTCGGTGAGCACCTGACCACGGTCGCGTTCGCGGCGCTGCCCGCGAGCGTCGCCTCCCCGGTGATCAACACGCAGGCGATCATCGCCGTCGTGCTCGGTGGGATCGTCCTCGGCGAGCGCTACTTTCGCATCCGACTCGTCGCTGCCCTCCTCGCCGTCGTCGGCGTCGGGATGATCGCGTTGTGAGGGTGGCCGCTGCGAGTGACGCTGCTGCGAGAGATGTCGCTACGAGTGACGGTCCGTGACACGCGACCCGCAAAACACGTCACGCCGGGGCTCGAAGGCAACATATGAACCGCGACGAGGGATCCGGATCGGGATACGCCGAGTCGATCGTCGCCGCGCTCGGCGACGGCGCGTACGTCCTCGACGCGGACCGGAACCGCGTGTTCGTCAACGACCGGCTCCGGGAGGTGACGGGGTTCTCCGACGAGGTGCTCCACGGGAAACACCCGGAGCGTATCGTCGCCGAGGGGTACTGGGACGAAGCGACCGGCGAGCGCTTCCGCGTCGCCACGGAGCGCGTGCTCGCGGGCGAGTCCGACGACGAGCGCGTTCAGTTGACGACGACGCTCAGCGACGGGTCGACGGTCACGACCGAGACGCGGCTCACGCCGCTGACCGAAGAGGCCGCCGGCGGTTCGGAAGGTCCCACCGAGGTGGTCGGCCTCGTCGGTGTGATCCGCGACGTGACAGAGCGCGTCGAGCGAGAAAACGAACTCGCACGGCTCAACGAGCGACTCGAACGCCTTTCCGGGTTCCTCTCGCACGACCTCAAGAACCCCCTCGCCGTCGCGCGCGGGTATCTGGATGTGGCCCGTGATACCGGGGACCTCGACCGTCTCGACCCCGCAGATGACGCGCTCGACCGGATCGAGACGCTGATCGACGAGGCGCTCGTGATGGCCAGAGAGCCCGCGGTGATCGAGGTCGATCTCGCTCCGATCGACCTCGACGCGCTCGCGACCGACTGCTGGGAGTCCGGTGACTTCGGCGATCCGCCGGCTGACGCGACGCTCGTCGTCGAGGAGGTCGGTCCGATCGCGGCGGACCGCGACCTGCTCCGGCGGGCGATCGGGAACCTGCTCGGGAACGCGTTCGACCACGCCGGCGACGCGCCCGCGGTTCGGGTCGGCGTCGACGACCGCGGGATCTACGTCGCTGACGACGGGCCGGGACTCGCCGCCGACGAGCGCAGCGAGCACGGCGATGTGACCGAGTTCGGCGTCTCGAACGACGGCGGGACGGGAATCGGGCTCGCCATCGTCGAGCGCGTCGCGGCCGCGCACGGCTGGACGCTGGAGATCGGCGAGTCGGCCGACGGCGGCTTCGAGGCGCGGCTCGTCGGCGCGGAACCGACGGGATAAAGGGGTGCGGCGCCGAACTCTCGGCCGCGTGCGAGGGTAGCCAAGCCCGGAAACGGCGGCGGACTCAAGATCCGCTCCTGTAGAGGTCCGTGGGTTCAAATCCCTCCCCTCGCATGAGCGCGTCCACAACGCGCGAATGCACACCAGGGGGGAGGATTTGAATCAGGGAGCGCCTCTGGCGCGACCGTGGTTCAAATCCCTCCCCTCGCATCGTCGGGGCACACCCCCGTGATGCGGAAGACGCTCTCGGAGCGCTCTTCCCTCGCAAAACTTCACTCGAACTCACCGAGTGTCGGCTATTTATAACTGTGATCGATGGTAGCGATATCTCACCTCGATTGCTGAGCTACACCATCTAACGCGGTGGCGCGCGCCTCCGAGCGGGCCATCGGCCCGCGAGGAGCGCGTGCGAGGGAGTCGGTGCGGCGCTTATAAGCGCCGCACCGACGAGGCTGGGGAGGTGAGAGGTGCGGTGTTGTGCGGCGTCGCCCTCGCGGTTGGGGCTTTGGCGGTGTTCACCGCCGTTCCATAGTCAGCGACCATTTATAAGCGATCGACCCAGCGCGAGCCCGGCGAACGCGACGACCGCCAGTTCGACGCCGACTGCGGATCCGATCGCGCCGACGGCGGCGACCGAACCCTGCTCGGGACCCGCCCACAGCAGCACCGCGCCGGTGACAACAAGGTACACGACCCCGCCGACGGCGCTGGCCACCGGCGCCGTCGCTCCGGTACCGAGCGCGTCGCCGTCGAAACATCACGAACGTCCACCCGAAACGGAGGGTCCGAAACGGTTTTGCCGACCCCTGACGGACGGTCGATATGCCAACGGATCCCGACACAGGGTACGACCCGTCGCTGGGTCGGAAGTTCGTGTTCGTCACAGGCGGGGTGATGTCCGGACTGGGTAAGGGCATCACCGCCGCCAGCACCGGGCGTCTTCTCGCGAACGCGGGCTTCGACGTCACCGCCGTCAAGGTGGACCCCTATCTCAACGTCGACGCCGGAACGATGAACCCGTACGAACACGGCGAGGTGTACGTCCTCAAGGACGGCGGCGAGGTCGACCTCGACTTGGGCAACTACGAGCGCTTCCTCGGCACCGACATGACGTTCGACCACAACGTCACCACGGGGAAGACCTACCAGCACGTCATCGAGCGCGAGCGCGCCGGCGACTACCTCGGCAAGACCGTCCAGATCATCCCGCACGTCACCGACGACATCAAGCGGCGCATCCGGGAGGCCGCCGAGGGCTCCGACGTCTGTCTGATCGAGATCGGTGGGACGGTCGGCGACATCGAGTCGATGCCCTTCCTCGAAGCCCTCCGCCAGTTCGCCCACGAGGAGGACGACGAGGATATCCTCTTTACCCACGTCACGCTCGTCCCCTACTCGAAGAACGGCGAGCAGAAGACGAAGCCGACCCAGCACTCGGTGAAGGAGCTGCGCTCGATCGGGCTCCAGCCCGACATTCTGGTCGGGCGCTCCGAGGACCGGCTGGACCCGGAGACGAAAGAGAAAATCGCCCTGTTCTGTGACGTGCCGACGGACGCCGTCTTCTCGAACCCCGACGTCAAGGACATCTACCACGTCCCGCTGATGGTCGAAGACGAGGGGTTAGACGAGTACGTGATGGAGCGGCTCGGACTCGCTGACGAGGCGCTCCCGAAGGCGGAGCGGTCGACCGAGTGGCGCGAGCTGGTCACCCGTGACCGCGACAAGGAGATCGACGTAGCGCTCGTCGGAAAATACGCCTTAGAGGACGCGTACATGTCGATTCACGAGGCGCTGAAACACGCCGGAATCCACACCGAGACGGAGGTGAACGTGCTGTGGGTCGACGCCGACGAGACCACGGATCGCCACGAGGAGCGGCTCGCGTCGGCCGACGCCGTCGTCGTCCCCGGCGGGTTCGGCTCCCGCGGAACGGACGGGAAGATCGAGGCGATTCGGTACGCCCGCGAGAACGACGTGCCCTTCCTCGGGCTCTGCTTGGGCTTCCAGATGGCGGTCGTCGAGCACGCGCGCAACGTGCTCGGGCTGGAGGGCGCGCACTCAGCCGAGATCGACCCGGACACCCCACACCCTGTCATCGATCTCCTTCCCGACCAGTACGAGACGGAAGACATGGGCGGGACGATGCGGCTCGGCGCCCACAAGACCGATATCGAGCCCGGCACGCTCGCGGCGCGGGTGTACGACGCCGACTCGTGTACCGAACGCCACCGCCACCGCTACGAGGTGAACCCCGAGTATATCGACCGGCTAGAGGCCGGTGGGCTCACCTTCTCGGGCCGCGCCGACAACCGGATGGAGATCCTCGAACGCGCGGACCACCCGTTCTTCCTCGGCACGCAGGCGCACCCCGAGTTCCGCTCGCGGCCGGACCGCGCGAGCCCGCCGTTCGTCGCCCTCGTCGAGGCGGCGCTGGGATCGACGGACACAACCGAACGGAACGCGGACGTGAGGCTATAGATGGTCGAGACGGAGGAATTCATCGCGGAGGCGAAAGCGGAGATCCGGGAGGCGATCGGCGACGCGAACGCCGTGATCGCCTTATCCGGAGGCGTCGACTCCTCGGTGGCGGCGACGCTCGCGTACGAGGCGGTCGGCGATCAGCTCACCCCGGTGTACGTCGACACGGGGCTGATGCGGAAAGGCGAGACGGAAGAGATCCGCGAGACGTTCTCCTTCATGGAGTCGCTGCGGGTGATCGAGGCGCAGGAGCGCTTCTTCGACCGCCTCGCGGGCGTCACCGACCCCGAGGAGAAGCGCCACGTCATCGGCGAGGGGTTCATCGACGAGTTCGAGACGGTCGCCAACGACGTCGGCGCCGACTACCTCGTACAGGGGACGATCTACCCCGACCGCATCGAGTCGGAAGGGAACATCAAATCGCATCACAACGTCGGTGGCCTTCCCGATATCGTCGACTTCGAGGGGATCGTCGAACCCGTCCGGGACCTCTACAAGGACGAGGTCCGCGAGGTCGCCCGCGCGCTCGGCTTAGAGGAGGTCATCTCCGAGCGGATGCCGTTCCCCGGCCCCGGACTCGCCGTCCGGATCGTCGGCGAGGTCACCCCGGAGAAGGCCGCGGTCGCCCGCGAGGCGACCCACGTCGTCGAAGAGGAACTGGAAGAGTACGACCCGTGGCAGGCGTTCGCCGCCGTCCTCGGCAAAGCGACCGGCGTCAAGGGCGACAACCGCGTCCACGGTTGGGTCGTCGCCGTGCGCTCGGTCGAGAGCCGCGACGGGATGACCGCGCGTGCTCAGGAGCTCGACTGGAGCACGCTCCAGCGGATCCAGAGCCGGATCACCGGTGAGAACGAGAACGTGGCGCGCGTCGTCTACGACGTGACGCATAAACCGCCCGCGACGATCGAGTACGAGTGATGACAGACCAGCCTATCGCCGTCGTCGCCGGCCCCGACGAGCACGGGCTCGGCGAGGAACTCGAAGCGCTCGGCGTCGAAATCCGCCGGATCGAGGGGCTCGTCACCGCCGACGCGCTCTCCGAGGTCGGGATCGCCGAGGCCGCCTACTTCGTCCTCACGGACGTGGAGGAGGCGACCGGCATCCCGATCGCCAAGGAACTGAATCCGGACGTGCTCGCGGTGACGTACGCGGAGCGGTCGCTGCCGGAGTTCGTCGCCGGTGTCGCCGACCTCGCGATCGACCCGGCCCTAATGGGGCCCGAGACGGTCGCAGAAGAGCTGGTCGACGGCGCCGACGACCGCGCGGCGTAGGAACGTCGGCGTGCTCGGTTGGCCGGAGGAGTCTATTTATATCAAATTCAAATATATTCTGTAGGGCATGTAGTTCTGCGTCGCTCCGGATCGCATCGAGTTTCGTCGAAAATGATATAAACACCCGCCAAACCCGCTTACATAGTATTTTCCGGTATTTGATGAATGGATTTTTATTTCGATCGCTGTCTGTGTCTTGTTGTACCGATCTTCTTTATAAGCCGTCTCTGTGTGATCTGAGGGTGTTCTCGCCGCTGATGCGATCGATGTCCGTCTCTTCGCTAGAACTATATAGAATCAGTCATGACTCAAAAAACATATTTATCACGTCATATTGATGCCCTCGACACCGGCACGGCCCGCGTGACCTTACTCTCCCGGCTCGGAATCCGCCTTCGCGTCGCTCGTCTCCGGGCAGTCACATCCGCCCGACGAGAGCAGCTCTGCGACGCCGTACCGCGAGTCGCACTCCGTACAGAGCACCCGTACGTCGATCGTCACGCGGAACTCCCCGAGCGTGAGGTTCGCAGTGTTTCGGAGTCCCTCCAGTTTCGTCTCGGTCACCGAGACCAGCCGCCCGCGAAGCTTCTGGATCGCCTTGGTGGCGGTGGTCGTCCGATCGCCGCTCTCGCGTTCGTATTCGACGCCGCGGTGGTCCCGGAGGTAGCTGCGGACGGCTTGGTAGGTGACCACGTCGCGATCAAGCGCATCGACGTCGACCCCGTCGCGTTCGAGCCGCCGATGGAGCTGCGTCCGGTCGGCCGCGCTCACCTCGTCGCCCGTCAGCGACCGCGCCACTGCGTCGATCTCTCGTTCCGACAGCCGCACGTCCACCTCGTCGAGCCGCGCCTCGATCAGCTCGCGGTTGAATGTCGCCGCGAGGTCGCGCAGGCTCCAGTGGTCGTCGCCGGTCGCCGTCCACCGCGCCTCCAGTTCGTCGCTGACGCCGCTTAGATCGTACTCGTCGACGAGGCGGGCCACCTTGTTTCGGCGACCGCTCCCGTCGTCCGTGTCGGTCATTCGTCCCAACCACCGTCGAGCAGTGACATAGGCGTTGCCGTGGGGTCCGACCGCGGCACAGCCGGTCTGCGCCGAACAGCACCTATAAGCCCCCACCCTCGGATCCGATGGACGAGCAATGATGCGTCACGACGTCGCCATCGTCGGCGGCGGCTGCGTCGGGTTGTCGGTCGCCAAACACCTCACCGAGCGCACCGACCTCGACGTCGCCGTCTTGGAGAAAGAACACCACCTCGCGTCCCACCAGAGCGGCCGGAACTCCGGCGTGCTCCACCCGGGGTTCAACTACCCGCCGGACTCGAAGAAGGCGCGGTTCGCCACCGAGGGCACCGCCCGGATGAAGGCGTACTGCGAGGAGCACGACGTTCCCTGCGAGGAACTCGGCGTCCTCGTCGTGGCAACGGACGACGAGGAGGAGGCGCGGCTCGACGATCTCGCCGAGCAGGCCGAGGCCAACGGCGTCGCCTACGAGCTGCTCGACTCCCGCAAGGCGATCCGTCAACACGAACCTCACGCGGAGGGGCAGGCCGCCCTCCACGCTCCGGAGGCCGCCTCCGTCGACGCCGAGCAATACGTCTACGCGCTCGCGAGAGAGGTTCGAGAGGCGGGTGTCACGGTGTACACGGGATACGAGGTCTCGCAGATCGAGGCGGCGGCCGAGGGGTACCGACTCGACACGAGCAACGGTCGGTTCGAGGTCTCGTATCTCGTCAACGCCGCGGGGCTCCACGCCGACACCTTGGCCCACCAGGTCGGCGTCGGCGAGGAGTATCAGGTGGTCCCGTTCCGGGGGGAGTACTACGAGGTGCGCCCCGAGCGCGCCGAACTCTGTGAAACGATGATCTATCCGACGCCGAATCCCGAACTGCCGTTCCTCGGCGTCCACTACACGCGCCGCACCGACGGGAAGGTCATCGTCGGCCCGAACGCCGTCCTCGCGTTCGGCCGCGAGGCGTACGACAACACGGACGTGAACCCACGAGAGCTGCTGGAGACGCTCACCTACGGCGGGTTCCAGCGGCTGCTCGCCTCGCCGCTGATGCTCGCAGTCGCGTGGTCGGAGCTGAACAAGTCCTACCGCAAGGAGAAGTTCGCGGCCGCCTCCCAGAAGCTGGTGCCCGAGGTGCGCGCCGAGGACCTCCAGAAGAGCTACGCGGGGATCCGCGCCCAACTCGTCAGCGAGGACGGCGAACTGGTCAAGGACCCGCTGTTCGTCGAGCGCGAGGACGCCGTTCACATCCTCAACGCCGTCTCCCCCGGGCTCACCTCCTCGCTGCCGTTCGGCGACCACATCGCGGAGCGGCTCGCGGCAAAGGTGTAAGCGCCGCCACGTCCGTCCCACTCCCTCCCGGTCGCCCCGCCGAATCTCATGGTTTAAGTCCCGACCGTCCGAGGGTTTGACCACCACTCGCGGGGCCGAGTCGGGGGAGCGCCCGCGCTTCCGCTGTGCGACTCGCTCCGTCATCACAACCATGTCACCTCATACGTCCTCCCCGACGCGCGGCGGCCGCGTGCCTCTCGCCGCCCGAGATCGCACCACGACTCGCGAACGCTCCTGCCGGCCGGACCGAGGACCGCAATGAGTCCCGGTCCCAGTCCCGGCCCCGTCGAGAGCCGTCTCCACGACGACGTGCCGATCGTCGACGCGGAGTCGGCGGCCGCTGCGATCGATCCCGGAGCGACGGTGCTCACGAGCGGCTTCGGCAGCGTCGGCTACCCGAAGGCGATCCCGCTCGCGCTGGCGTCGTCGCCCCGCGATCTGTCGCTCACCCTCGTCGCCAGTGGGAAGGTCGGCGATAAGATCGACGTCGAGCTCGTCGGCTCCGGTCAGGTCGAGCGGCGCTTTTCCTACCAATCCTCGCGGGTCGCCCGCGAGAAGACCGACACCCGCGAGATCGCCTTCAGCGACCGAAACGCCTCCTCGATCGGCGACGAGGTCCAGTACGGAGGGCTCGTCGATCCCGATGTCGCCGTCGTCGAGGCAGTCGCCGTCGGCGAGGACTGGTTCATTCCCTCCACGTCGCTCGGGCAGGTCCCCGCGTTCGTCGAGGCCGCCGACACGCTGTTCGTGGAGCTGAACCGCCACCAGCCGCTCGAACTCCAGACGCTCCACGACGTGTACCGGCCCGATGCGCCCCCGAACCGCGGGCCGATCCCGCTGTCGGACCCCGGCGAGCGCATCGGCACCCCGCACGTCGAGTTCGACTCCGAGAAGCTCGCGGGCGTCGTCGAGACGGATCTCGCCGATTCGACGTACACGTTCCGCGACCCGACCGACGACGACCTCGCCATCGCCGCCAACCTCGGGTCGTTCCTCCGCCGCGAGATGGACCGATCCCCGGTGTTCGACGACGCGATCCACCTCCAGTTCGGCGTCGGATCGCTCGGTAACGCCCTGATGGGCGAGCTGAAGGAGATGGACTTCGGCGGCCGCGACGTGGTGTACTTCGGCGAGCTCATCCAAGACGGGCTCTTCGACATGCTCGATGCCGGACGGCTGGAGTCCGCCAGCGCCACGTCGCTCGCGCTTACCGACGAAGGGCAACAGCGACTCTTCGATGATGTCGAGCGGTACGCCGAGGACGTGGTGCTCCGGCCGGCCGATATCTCCAACCACCCCAGCCTTATCAACCAATTCGGCGTCGTCGGCGTCAACAGCGCCATTGAGGTCGACATCTACGGCAACGTCAACTCCACACACGTCCATGGCGAGCGCATGATAAACGGCGTCGGCGGCTCGGCCGACTACAACCGGAACGCGCTCGTCACCGTCTGTGCGCTCCCCTCCACGCTGAACGACGGTGCAGTCTCGCGGATCGTCCCGCAGACCTTCCACGTCGATCACACCGAACACGACGTCGACATCTTCGTCACCGAGCAGGGCGTCGCCGACGTGCGCGGACTGTCGCCGGTCGAGCGCGCCGAGCTGGTCGTCGAGCGCTGTGCGCATCCTGAGTATGCGCCCGAGCTGCGCTCGTACCTCGACGATGTCTCCGAGCGAGAGTATCACATCCCGCAGGACATCAAGCGTGCGGCGGAGTGGTTCGAGTGACAAGCTTCGGCGAGTCGCTCGCTGCGGTTTAAAAAGAAACGGCGGTCCGATGCCGACTACGGCCTCACAGCACTTCGAGGAAGAGGAGTAGCCACCAGACGTAGCCGACGGTGAGCGTGAGCGCGGTGAGCAGCTCGAGAACGCTGACGTACTTCTCGCCGTGCGTCCGGCGGAACGCTTGGACTTTCTCGATCTGGTTCCACACCGGCAGCAGCGGTTCTGGCACGATTTCGCCGAGGCCGCCCGCCTGCTGCATGGACTCTTCTGCGATCGACTCGGGAGAGCTGTCGTCGCTCATTGGCTTGCCCCCTTGCTGAACGGCAGTGAGAGACCGCGGATCATCACCTTCTCAGCGATGAAGACGGCGGCGAAGACGGCGATCCCCGCAATCTTCGCGACGTTGCTCGGGTACGCCATGATGAGGATACCGAGCGTCGCGAGCAGGGCGCGCGTGCCGATCTTCCGCCCGGGGCGCATCTTGAACGGGTAGTTCAGCCCGTAGATGATCGCCACCGCGCCGAGCAGCACGAGCAGCCCGACGTACAGCGTGGTGAGTCCGGGATCCATCGAGATCAGACCGGGGTTGTAGACGAACGCAACCGGGAGGACGAAAAGCGGCGCCGCGATCCGAATCGCAGCGCCACAGGTCCGCCAGAAGTTCGCCTCCGCAATCCCCGCCGCTATCACTGCTGCGGTCGCCACGGGTGGCGTGATCCCCGCGAGGATAGCCGCGTAGAACATCGTGTAGTGGGCCGTGATGGGTTCGACGCCGAAGTCGGAGACGAAGGTCGGCACGATCAGGATGGCCACGATGACGTACGCAGCGACCGTCGGCATGCCGACGCCCATCAGGATGGCGACGGCCATCCCGAGCAGCACCGCGAACAGCAGCACGCCGCCCGAGATGCTGATGAGCAGCAGTGCGAGTTTCGCCGGGATGCCGGTCGTGCTGAACAGATTCACGACGCCGCTGATGACGACCAGGATGATCGCGATCGGTGCCAGGATGACGGCACCACGCCGGATCCCGTGGACGGTGTTTTTCACCTGCGTGACGAACTCTCCTCCCGGTCCGATCCCGGAGTTGTCCACGATCCGCTGGAGCGGCGGCATGAGTACGCCGGTGATCATCATCGCGACTACCGTGTACAGCGCGGACGTCATCACCGTGTACTGGGCGATCCCGAGGAGGTAGATGAGTAGCGCGAACGGGATGCCGAAGCGGAGCGCCTCGAACACCTTCTTTTCCGTCGAGAGCTCTTCGTCGAAGAACTCGGAGAACTCCATCTCCTGGCTACTGGTGTCGGAGATGGCGAGGTAGTGGACGGCGACAGAGATGGACACGACCAAGATCGCGGCCGGTACGAGGCCGGCGACGACGATGTCGAGGTACGGAACACCGAGGTACGACGCCATCACGAACGCGGACGCCCCCATCACGGGCGGGAGCACCTGTCCGGAGGTCGAGGCGACGGCTTCGATGCCAGCCGCGCGGTGGCCTTTCATCCCGGCTTCCTGCATCGTCGGGATGGTGAACGAGCCCGTCATCGCCGCGTTGGCGGTGTACGAGCCGTTGATCGAGCCGATGATCGCTGAGGAGAGCACGGCGGTCTGGGCGATTCCCGACTCGATGTACTTCCCCGCCACGATGGCGACCCGCAGGATGAGGTCGAACGCGCCGTACGCGAACAGCAGGCCGGCGTACAGCAGGAACGGTGCGATCCACGAGGCCGTGATCTGCGTGAGGCTCCCGTAAAACCCGTACAGGTCGGTGACCGTCGCCTGCAGCAGCGTCGCCTGTTGCATTCCCGCGTGACCCAACACGCCCGGGACGAGGTTCCCGTACATCGCGTACCCGAACACGGCGAAGATGAGTCCGAGGAATACGTTCCCGAACTCGCGCCACGTGAGGTACATCAGCGAGATGATGACGAGGCGCGCGAGCATGTACTCGTGTTCGAGCGCGTACCCCTGCCGTTGGAGATACACGTCCTGGAAGTTGATCGCGAAGAACGCCGACGCGGTCATCAGCGCCACCGACGAGGCGATCAACACGGCGCCGTCGATCCAGTCGCCGTCCGAGATGGCGAGCCGCGTCTCGTTGAGCGCGTACACGGTCAGGATGCCGCCCACGAACGCGGTGGCGAACCGCACCTGCGAGATCGCCTGCGTGTGTGCCCAACCGAGGACGCCGGCCCAGAACAGCAGCGCCGCCGCCGTGACGGTCACGTCGAGCCCCCGCAGCAGTCCGGATTCGTGTTCCGTCGCGGCCGTTTCTGTGCTCATTGGCGCCAGCGTACGTTAGATTGGATGTTCGTCCGCCCGGGCGTGTTTTGTCGTATCATGGTTGGTGTCTGGGTTGTCGGTTACGCATTCGATGATTTTAAATTACTGATCGGAACGTCCCGAAGAGCGGGGAGGAAAGCGGGTTACCGGGCGATCAGGCGCTGTCGCCTTCGGTCAGGTTGTCGTCCCACGCGTCGTTGTCCTTGTAGTACTGCACGGCACCGCGGTGGACCGGGATGTTCTCACGGGCCGAACCGAGCATGTCCTCGGTGGACTCGAAGTCGTTGAACTGGGCTTCGCCCTCGTTGACCGTGTCGTTGTGCTCGTCGACGACGCGGCACAGCTCGTAGACGGCATCCGGGTTCGCCTCGGGGTTGAACGTGTAGTTCACTTCGAGGTTCCAGTGGAACAGCTCGTCCGTGCCGATGTCGGCGTCGGCGATGGGCCAGTCGGCGTAGCTCGTCGTGCCGCTCCCGGCACCCGGGTACGACTCGGCGGACTGACGGAGCGCGTCCGTCGGCTCGACGTAGTGGATGTCGATGCGGGAGGCGATCTCTTGGACGAAGCCGGTGTACCGCACGCCGGGCGTGCCGTACGCGATGCAGGCGTCGATGTTGCCCTCCTCCATCGCGCCGGGCGCGGAGTCGACACCCATGTTCTGGATGTTCATCTGGTCGTAGATGTCCGCCGTCGGCTCCTGCGACCAGACGTCGAGCGTCGTCGCGCGGGTCGAGTACCCCGGCTCAGCGGGGTAGACGTTCTTCCCGGCGAGGTCGTCGAACGTCTCGATCCCCGTGCCGTCGCGGGCGATGATGTAGATGCTGTACGGGAACGCGTAGAAGCCGTACTGCGGGATGCGATCGACGCCCTGTTCCTCGAACGCGCCGGTGCCGTCGATCGCCTTCGACAGCGAGTTGTTGTCGGTGATGCCGGCGTTGAACTGGTTGTTGGCCATCCGGCGGATCGTTCCGACGTAGCCCGGACTCTCGATCGTCGAGTAGCTCAGGGTGTCGCTCTCCTGGCTCACCGCGCGCTCGACGGCGAGCCCAACGTCCTGCGTCCCACCGGCCGACGTCCCGACGCGCAGCGAGAGATCCCCGCTGCCGCCGTCGGAGCCGTCCGACCCATCCGATCCATCAGAACCATCGGAGCCGTCCGATCCGTCGCCGCCGTCGCCGCCGCCGCTACAGCCAGCGAGTCCGGTGATGCCGACCGCGCCGGTACCGTACAGGAACTTCCGTCGATTGACTGAGTCGTCTGTCATGCTCAACCGTGACCAATCGGCCTACCGTTAACAATGTATCTGTTTATTCCGGTTTAAACGCAGAGAATATTCCTTGTCGTGACGGCCGCCTCACACGTTTTCCGATTGTGACGGATATTCTATACTATGCCGATCGAGCCATCTCACGGGCTCCGACCGCAATTTAATCGTCGAGGATCACCGTCACCGGCCGGTCGGCCGCGAGCAACACCGACTGGGTCGTGCTCCCGAACAGCATCTTCCCGGTTGGACTCCGTCGCCGCCCGCTCATGGTGATGTTGTCGACATCGAGTTCCTCGGCGACGCTGATGATCGTTTCCGCCGGGTCGCCGTGCTCGCGCCGCTTAGACACGGAGACGCCGGCCTCCGTGAGCCGGTCCTCGACGACGCCGACGCTGTCGGGGTAGTTCTCCTCGTTCCACACGTCCTCGGAGTCGACTCGACCGCCCTCGCCGCTGGCCTCGAACCCCTCGTAGACGTTGAGTATCTCTGCTTCGACCTCGGTCGTGGCGTTCGGTAGCGATATTACGGCGTCGGCTGCGGACAATACGTGCTCGACGTCCCCGCCGACGGGGAGCAGTACGCGGTACATGCGAGACCCTAACTGAACAGCGGGTAATAAATGTGCCTGCCGGTGGGGCTGTCGATCCCTTATCGCGTGACCGGCGCCTCGACGGTCCCGATCGACTCGACGACCGCCCGCACCTCGTCGCCGGGCTCGATGTGCGCGGCGCCGGGCGTCCCCGTGCTGAACAGGTCGCCGGGCTCCAGCGTCATCACGTCGGAGTGGAACGAGACGATCTCCGACGGGGGAAACAGCATGTTCCGGATCTCGTTTTCGGCCTCGATCTCGCCGTTGACCTCCGTCTGCACGGAGAGGGCGTCGAGGTCGAGCGGCTCCTCCGGGACCGCGAGCGCGGCACCGGGTACGAGGAAGGTGTCGTAGCTCTTCGACCGCGTGAGGAACCGGGGATTCCGCTGGAGAACGTCCTCGGCGGTCATGTCGATGACGGGGAGGAAGCCGGCCACCACGTCCTCGAACGCGGCTTCTTCGACGTTCCGGCACGTGCGCCCCATCACGACGGCCAGCTCCGCCTCGGCGGTCACCCGCTCGCTCTGTGACTCCGGCGGCAGACGGATCGGCCCGCTCGGTCCCGTCAGCACCGACGACGGCTTCATGAAGCTCGCCGGCTCGTCCGGGCGCTGCTCGTCGAGGTCTCCGGCGTGTTCCGCGTAGTTCAGTCCGATTCCCCAGAGCTTCCCGAACGATTCGAGCGGCGCGCCGAACGAGATGTCGGCCGCCGGGACGGGGTCGGCGGTCGCGTCGGCGACATCGCCGAGCGTGCCTGCGGCGGCGCGCGGGAGTGCTTCCCGGACGCTCCCCAGATCGGGTTCGACGGCGCCGAGGGGGACGTACCCCTCGTCGTCGCCGAGCAGCGGGTCGCCGGTCGCCGTGCGTGCGAGGTACTTCATCGTTCGCTCACTCTTCGCGGTCCGTCCAGAAGTCGAACGAGCGCCCGGGCGCGAACACGTCGAGCCCGACCGCGAGCTCGTCGCCGGTGTTTTCCACTCTATGGGTCTCGTTGGACTCTAAGAGGACGGAATCGTTCTTCTGGAGCGTGACCGAGTCGTCCTCGGTGGCGACCGTGAGCTCGCCCTCTAAGCAGAGGCACACCTGCTCGTTCTCGTGGTCGTGCATCGGCGAGCTGTGGCCCGGCGGCTTCTCGAACCACTCGAAGGAGAACTGGTCGCTGCCCGCCATCGACACGCGCCGCCAGCCGTCCTCGGGCTCGTACGTCTCGGCGTCGTCGAACGCGACCGGCTTCATAGGTTCGCTCCGGTCGAGCCGCCGTCGATCGGGAGTGCGGTGCCGTTGATGTACCCCGACTTCGGCGACGAGAGGAACGCGACGGTGTTGCCGAGCTCCATCGGGTCACCGATGCGGCCGAGCGGGTTCTGCGCCCAGTCGTCGAGCCCTTCCTCGTAGGAGTCGTAGTCGCCGCGCTCGACGGCGGCCTCGACGAGGTCACGGATCCGGCTCGTCTCGTGGGGGCCCGGCAGGACGGCGTTCGCGCGGATCTCCGGAGCGAACTCCTTCGAGAGGGTCTTCTCCAGCCCGATGACGCCCATCCGGACGGAGTTCGACAGCACGAGGCTGTCGATGGCCTCCTTCACGCTGCGGGAGGTGATGTTGACGATGGTGCCGCCGTCGCCCTCCTTGAGGTGCGGATACGCCTCCCGCGCCAGCCGGACGACGCTCATCACGAGCAGGTCGAAGGCGTGCTGCCAGTCCTCGTCGTCGGTGTCGAGGAACGCGCCCGAGGGCGGTCCGCCCGCGCTCGTCACGAGGTGGTCGATCGTGCCGAACTCGTCGACGGTCGCTTCCACGAGCGCCGCGACCTCGTCCGCGTCGGTCAGGTCGGCGGGCTGTGCGACGACCTCGCCGGTCGCGACCGCCTCGATCTCCTCCTTGGCGGCCGCCAGCCGCTCCTCGTCGCGGCCGTTAATGACGACGTTGACGCCCTCGCGGGCCAGCGCTTTCGCCGATGCCTTTCCGAGTCCGCTGGACGATGCCGTGACGAGGGCCGCGTTCCCGTCGATCTGTAGGTCCATGTCTCACTCATTCCGAGTGGTCCGTGAAAACGTTTCCCTATAGGCAAGGCAACTGATCTCGCACTGGAGACGCGACCCCCCGACTGCGCGGCGCCCGCGCCGGGCGGAAATTGGACCGCTACGCGCCCGAGCCGTGTCGGACCGCTACGCGTCCGGATCGTCGTCCGTCGCCGCCTCGAAGCGCGCCGTTCCGTCGTCGAACGCCACCGTCTCGCGTCCCACTACCCGCGCCGCTTCGGGGAGGTCGTCGACGACGGCATCGGAGACGCGAAGCTCGCCGAGGTCCTCCGTGTTCCGGATCCAGACGATCCGAACCGTCTCGGAGTCGTAGCCGCCGAGCGCCGCCGCCCCGGTCCGGAGCGCGAACTCGTCGTCGGGCGCCACGACGGGGAGCTTCGACTTCGAGAGCGACCCGCTGGTGAGCGCGTTCGCGTACGTCTTCTTCATGTCGAGCTGATCGACCGCGGCCTGCCGGGTGAGGTCGGCGAGCCCGATCCCGTTTCCGTTCCCCTTCGTCGCCTCTGTCAGTCCCCGGACGTAGATGAGGTCGATGGCCGGCGTTTCGGGATCGGGCGCGTTGAGGACGCGGTAGCGGCCGATGACGTTCGTGTCCATCCCGGCGCCCGAAATCTCCTTACCGATCTCGTCGATGACCAGCAGATCGATGTCGTCGACCGGGAGCGTCGGCATCTCCTCGTACGCGCGCTCCAGTAGCTCCGGCTCGCGGTCGAGGAACGAGCCGGCGGGCACCGCCTCTAGGTGGCCGATCTCCTCCTCGAAGTTCTCGACCAGCGCGATCCCGCCGATCAGCGGTGTCTCGCGCTCGATGACGTCGAGAGCTGCCGTCAGCGTCTCGACGTATCCCTCGGCGATCGCCGTCGAGTGGAACGACTTCGCGCCGCGCTGCTTGCCGAGGCCGACGACGGTCATCTTCGCGAGCCCGCTCTCGATCGGCCCGGTAAAGTTGGTGTGGGCCTTCACGCGGTTTATCACGAGCACGGTGTCGGCTTCCAGCGCCGCCTCGGAGAAGTACACGGGCGTCTCCGCGTCGCCGACGGACACCGTCGCTAACGCTCTGGCCGTCATTCGCGCGTCGATCGGCGCGCCTACGGTCTCCTCGGTGACCCCGAGCGCCGCCAGCACCTCGCGCTGCCCTTCGGGCGTCGCGCCGCCGTGGCTCCCCATCGCCGGCACGACGACCGGGTCGAAGCCGCGCTCGGCGAGCCGGGCGACGACCGCCGCCGCGACTTCGTCGATGCGGTCGATCCCACGGCTGCCGACGCCGACCGCCACCGTCGCGCCCTCGGGGAGGGCGTCGAGGTCGAGCGCGTCGAGTTCGTCGCGGGTCGCCGCGACCGGGTCGTCGAGGCGCTCCGTCCGCGGCTCGTACCGCACCCGCGCGAACTCCGGGAGCGGCTGCGGATCGATGAGGTGGTCGACGTCACGTCGGTCGGGGAACTCCATGTGGGGTCCCTCGCGGCGCCAGTACAAAAGCTGCGGGTGAGACTGCCAGTTGTAAGCATGCTGTCGCGACGACAGCCGGTGAGAGGCTTGCCGATACAGGGGTCTACTTGTACCCGTGTGACGCCGCTGCACACATGGAAATAACCGAAGTCGAGTCATTTCCGATCAAGCTCCCGCTGGAGTCGCCGGTGTCGTTCTCCAACCGGACGCTCACCTATCGGGATCACGCGATCACGTACGTCAGGACTGACACCGGCCACGAGGGGGTCGGCTACTCGCTCGGGTACGAGGGAGCCGGCCTCATCGCCGACGCGGTCGAGTCGATGCTCGAACCGCTGCTCGTCGGTGAGGACCCCCGCGACACCGAGCGATTGTGGCACAAGATGTACGACGGCAACGTCCAGATCGGCCGCACCGGCCTCTTCTTGCGCGCGATTTCGACCGTCGACATCGCGCTCTGGGACGTGAAGGCGAAGGCCGCGGAGATGCCGCTCCACAAGCTGCTCGGCGGCCACTCGGAGTCGGTGCCGTCGTACGCCAGCGGCGGCTACTACCGCGACGAGAAGGGCCACGAAGCGCTTCGCGGCGAGATGCGACGGTACCTCGACGAGGGCCACGACATCGTGAAGATGAAGGTCGGTCGCCTGTCGGCCGCCGAGGAGGTCGAGCGCGTCGCCGCGGTGCGCGACGAGATCGGTGACGAGCGCACCCTCCTGCTTGATGCCAACGGCGTCTGGGGGTCCTCCACGGAGGCGCTCCGCAACTGTCGGGCGTTCGAGCCCTACGACCCGTACTTCATCGAGGAGCCCGTGATGATCGACCGCGTCGACACGATGGCCGAGGTGAACGACGGGATCGACTACCCCGTCGCCACCGGCGAACTGGAGGGGACCCGACACAACTTCGCGCGGCTCGTCGACTCCGGCGCGGCGACGATCCTCCAGCCCGACGTCACCGTCTGCGGCGGGATCACGGAGTGGCTGAAGATCGCTCACTACGCGTCGGCGTACGACGTGCAGATCGCGCCCCACTACAACTGGAACATCCACGCGTCGCTGTTAGGCGCCATCGAGAACGGCCTCTGGGTGGAGTACTTCTACCGCGACATGGACGTGAAGGCGTTCGACGACGTCGTCGCCGATCCGGTGAAGCCGGGCAACGACGGCAGTATCGAGCTACCAGACCGCCCCGGTCACGGCGTCCCGCTCGATAAAGACGCGCTCGCGAAATTCGCCGACGACTGATCCCCGACAGACACAATTTAGACACACATGAGAGACTACTCAGACCAGATCGACACCCGCGACCCGGACCGAGACGTACAGATCACCAGCCTCGACGCCTGCGTCGTCGAGGGGAACTTCGAGTGGAACCTGATCAAAGTGGAGACGGACGCCGGCGTCACCGGCATCGGCGAGGCGTACCGGGGCGGCGGCGTCCCGGAACTCGTCGAGTACACGAACCGGTTCCTCGTCGGCGAGAACCCGCTCGACGTCGAGCGGCTCGTTCGCTACATCTTCCAGGAGATGTCGGGTCACGGCGGCACGACCGGGAAGGTCGTCACCGCGGCGTCCGGCATCGAAATCGCGCTGTTGGACGCCGCCGGGAAGATCCTCGGGCTCCCCGTCTACCAACTGCTCGGCTCGAAGTACCGCGACGAGGTCCGGCTCTACTGCGACTGCCACGCCGGCGAAGCGTACGCGGTCGAGGACGGCGCGACCGCCTACGCCGGGGCCGAGGCGTACTCTCCCGAGGCGTACGCCGCCGAGGCCGCCCGCGTCACCGACATGGGCTTTTCGGCGCTAAAGTTCGACCTCGACCTCCCGGCCGACAACGAGAACGACCCGTACAACGGGCGCCTGAACAACGCCGCGATCCGGGAAAAGAAGGAGATCGTCGCGGCCGTCCGCGAGGAGATCGGCTACGACATCGACCTCGCCTTCGACTGCCACTGGGACTACTCCGTCGAGAGTGCGAAGCGGCTCGCCCACGAGCTAGAGGAGTTCGACCTGATGTGGCTTGAGGACCTGATCCCGCCGGAGAACATGGACGCCCAGAAGGAGGTGACGAAGGCGACGCGGACGCCTGTCGCGACCGGCGAGAACCGGTTCCGCGTGTTCGAGCTGTCGGACCTGATCTACGACCACGGCGTCGACATCGTCACCCCCGACCCGGCGACGGTCGGCGGGCTCACGGAGACGATGCGGATCGCCGACCGCGCCGAGGAGAACTACATGCCGATGTCCCCGCACAACGTCTGCAGCCCGGTGGGGACGATGGCCTGCGTCCACCTCGGCGCGGCCACCCCGAACTTCGACCTCTTGGAGTACCACGCCCTGGAGGTCGACTGGTGGGACGACCTGCTGGTGCGCGACGAGCCGCTGATCGAGGACGGTCGAATCGCGGTGCCGGAGGCGCCCGGGCTCGGGATCGAACTCGACGAGGCCGTCGTCGAAGAGCACCTGCTCGAGGGAACCGACGGGTTCTGAGGCGGGCCGCCGGAGGTCCCGGACCGGGCCGCCGGAACTCGCACCGACTCGCGACCCCGGCGTCCCGACCGCCGGAGACTATGGTTATTTATCTCTGCGATCGCTAGCGATCGTATGCTCGATTACTTCGACATGGAGTCGACCCTGTCCGAGGAGGAGCGGATGCTCGTCGACTCTGCCCGGTCGTTCATCGACGGCGAGGTCGAGGACATCGGTCAACACTGGATCGACGGCACGTTCCCCATGGATCTCATCCCGAAGATGGGCGAGATGGGCTTTTACGCGCCGAACCTCGAAGGCTACGGCCTGCCGGGCGTCAGCGAGACGGCCTACGGCCTGCTGATGCGCGAACTGGAGGCGTGCGACTCCGGGCTCCGCTCGATGGCGAGCGTGCAGGGGGCGCTGGTGATGTACCCCATCCACGCGTTCGGCAGCGACGCGCAGAAGGAGGAGTGGTTACCGAAGCTCGGCACCGGCGAGGCCGTCGGCTGCTTCGGACTCACCGAGCCGGAGCACGGCTCGAACCCCTCCGCGATGGAGACGCGCGCCGAGGCCGACGGCGACGACTACGTGCTGAACGGCTCGAAGACGTGGATCACGAACTCCCCGATCGCGGACGTCGCCGTCGTCTGGGCGAAAGACCACACCGAGGAGGGGACGCCGGTTCGCGGGTTCCTCGTCGAGACCGACCGCGACGGGGTCACGACGAACAAGATCGACGAGAAGCTCAGCCTCCGTGCGTCGATCACGGGCGAGATCAGCCTTCAGGACGTGCACGTCCCCGCCGAGAACGTCCTCCCCGAGGTGACAGGGATGAAGGGGCCGCTGTCGTGTCTGACCCAGGCCCGCTACGGCATCGCGTGGGGCGCGGTCGGCGCCGCCATGGACTGCTTCGAGGTCGCCCGCGAGTACGCCACCGACCGCGAGCAGTTCGGCAAGCCGATCGGCGGCTTCCAGATGCAACAGCAGAAACTCGCGGAGATGGCGACGCAGATCACGCTCGCGCAACTGCTCGCCCACCGGCTCGCCGACCTCAAGGAGGCGGGCGAGATGCGGCCGCAACACGTCTCGATGGCCAAGCGCAACAACGTTCGCACCGCCCGCGACCAGTCGCGGATCGCCCGCGAGATGCTCGGCGGTAACGGGATCACCGCCGACTACTCGCCGATGCGTCACATGACGAACATGGAGACGGTGTACACCTACGAGGGCACCCACGACATCCACACCCTGATCATCGGTGAGGACCTCACCGGGATCCCGGCGTACCAGTAGCACCGACGGCTCGTTTCACTTTTCGACCGCTCTGTCAGGCCACCTGATTTCGCAGCCCGTCGTACTCGCCGGTCTCGTCGACCCGCTCAAGGTTCTCGACGAGAATGTCCGCGCGCCGCTCCCAGTACTTCGGCGTGTGGCCCGCGACGTGGGGAGTCAGGAAGACGTTCTCGAACCCCCACAGGTCGTGGTCGCTCGGGAGCGGCTCCGGGTCGGTGACGTCGAGGGCGGCCCCGTGGAGCGCGTTCGACCGCAGCGCGTCCACGAGCGCCGGCGTGTCGATCACGCCGCCGCGCGCGGCGTTGACGACGATCGCGTCCGTCGGCAGCGCGTCGAGTTCGCCCTCGCCGATCAATCCCTCCGTCGTCTCCGTCAGCGGGCATGCGAGGACGAGCACGTCCGTCCCCGGCAACACCTCAGGGAGGTCGTCGTAGCCGACCACCTCGTCCGTCGGCCCGCCCTTCTCCGGCGAGTAGCGGACGCCGACCGTGTCGACGTCGAATCCCTCGAACCGCTCGACGAGCGTCTCGCCGATGGACCCGAGCCCGACGACGGTGACGGTGCTGCCGGCGAGTTCGGTGAACGACTGGAAGCGGCGCCACTCTCGGCGCCGCTGTCGGCGTCGCCCCTCGTCGAGCCGCCGCGCGAACGTCAGCACCCAACCGAGCACGTGCTCGGCGATGTTCGGGCCGTGGACGCCTGACGCGTTCGTCACCGCGACGCCGCGCTCGGCGAGCGCGTCCAGCGGGAGGTGGTCGACGCCGGCGGCGTTGCACGCGAACAGCCGCAGGTTCTCGGCGGTCGCCGCCTCCTCCGCGTCGATATACTTCCCGGCGACGACGGTCGCCTCCCGCAGGTAGCGTCGGTGTTCGTCGGGCGTCGCGGCGAGACGGACTTCGCGGTCGGGGAGTCGTCGGGTGAGTATCTCCGCGTAGTCGGCCGCCGGAATACCGTGTGCATCGTGATCGAGTACCGCGATATCGATGGTGGACATGATCCTCGCGACGCGGCCGGCCGACAAAGTTCTCGGGGTGGCGGTAGCCGGCGCGGGCGAGCCGCGTCGAGCGGACGGCGCGTTATCGACTCACTCGCCCATCCGGATCGGCGGCGACGTGCTCATCAGGAGGAGACAGGCGATTCCGACGCCGGCGCTGACGACACCGGTTCCCACTCCCACCGCGCGAACCGCGGTCTCGAACCCGAGTGCGGAGGTCGCGACCGCGACGGCAACACCCATGACAACCGGAGTTGCCGTCGCCGCCGCGCGCCCGCTGCCCTCGCCGAGGCTGACGAGTCCGCCGCGCAGGTCCGCGGGCGGGAGCGTCGTGATGACGCTCCGGTAGATGGAGAGCACGAGCCCGAACCCGGCTCCCATGAACACGACGCCGACGGCGGCGACCGCGAGCGACGGGGCGAGGAAAGTGAGCGCGAGACCGGCGCCCATCGACAGGTTCGTCGCGACGAGCGGGTAGAGCCGGTCGTCGAAGAGGTCGGCGATGCGGCCCGCCTGCGACGCCGCGAGCGCGTACGTGAGGCTCGCGAGCGCCGCGAGGATCCCCGCCTCCGTCGGCGTGTAGCCGAGGACGTTGACGACGAGGATCGAATTGTAAGTGAGAAAGCCGAACCACGCGATGTTCGCCGTTCCGCGGGCGGCGACCATCGCCCACGCGCGGCGATGCGCGACGAGCGTCCGCATGTCGTCTAACTGCTCTCGGATCCCTGCCTCGGACTCCTCGTCAGGCGCCTCGTCGAGTGGCTCCTCGAAGTAGACGTAGACGACGGCCGCGATCGGGAACGCGACGGCGTACAGCAGGAACGGGTACTGCCACGCCACCCCGACGAGGACGCCTGCGGCCAGCGGGAACGCCGTCTGCGAGAGCCCGGAGCCGGTGAATCGGAGCCCCTGCGCGGTCGCCTCCTTCGTCCCCGCGTACAGGTCGCCGAGGCTGGTGATGATGATCGGCGTGAGCGCGGCGAACCCGATTCCCTGGAGCGCGCGCAACGCGAGCGCTGCGCCGAACGTGGAGACGAACGCGATCGCGGTGCCGGTGAGTCCGAACCAGCACAGTCCGAAGATCAGCACCGGCCGCCGCCCGTACCGATCGGAGATGACGCCCGCGATCGGGATGACGAAGATAGAGGGCGCGGTGAACGCCGACATCATGAGGCCGATGTTCGCCGTCGACGCGCCGAGCGGCTCGACCAACGAGCCGAGCACCGGCGACAGGAGAGCGGTGCCGAGCGGCGGGAGCACGTTGATGAGCAGCAGCAACTGGAAGGGTCGTTCCCGAACGATCCCCGAGTCGGCTCCCGCGATCGACGAGAGTGATACCACGCCTGTCCGCACACGGTCTCCCGAATTAAACCTACGTGTTACGACAGACGAGGCCGGATCGCCGGTTTAGAACCGTTCGACATACTCGAACGCTTATATGCGAGGACATCAAGTATCGACTATGACCGAACCATCGATCGACGCCGAGAACGGGACCGGAGCCGACACGGTTCGGACCGCAGAGACGATGTTCGACATCGTGCAACGCCTCGTTGACGACGACGGCGCGTCCCTGGCGGAGCTGGCGAGCGAGCTCGATTACGCGAAGAGTACGGTCCACCGGCACCTCCACACCTTGGAGGAACTCGGCTATGTCGTCCACCGCGACGACGGCTACCACGTCGGGCTCCGATTCCTCGAGGTCGGGGTCACCGCTCGGAGCAGCTACCGCGGGTACGACCTCGTGCGACGGAAAGTCGAGGAGATCGCCGAGGTGACCGGCGAGCGCGCGCAGTTCTTCGTCGAGGAACACGGAAAGGTGGTGTACCTCTCCCGGGCCGTCGGCAACCAGGCGGTTCGCACCGACCCCGGCATCGGCAGCCGCATCCCCCTGTACGCGGCGTCGGCCGGGAAAGCAATCCTCGCGGAGCTGCCGGAGCCGGAACTGTCCGATATGTTCGAACGCATGTCGTTCGATCCGGTAACGGAGCACACGATCACCGACCCGGAGGAGCTTCGCGCGGAAATCGAAGCGGGGCGGGAGCGGGGATACTACTTCAACCGGGAGGAGTCGCTCCGCGGGACTCACGCCGTCGGCGTCGCGATCTGCGGCCCGGACGGCGACGTGATCGGCGGGATCAGCGTGACCGGTCCCTCTCACCGCCTGAACGGGGAGCGGCTCGAATCCGACCTCCCCGACCTGCTGCTCGGGGCGGCCAACGAACTCGAACTCAACATCGCGCACTCCTGACGCCGTCGAGCGATCGAACCCCTCCCCGCCGCCGACAGTTCGTTCGACGACATCGAACAGAGACGCCGTCACTGGCTCGAAGGGAAGTCGGTGTCGTCGATTCAAATAACACGAGTACTGTTGTTATTTGAATCGGCCGAGAGAATCGTCGTTCAGACGGCGAGTCATCCCTGCCGAGCGGTTCGGACTCTCTGTCCGGCGTTGTCCGCTCCGACCTACTCATATAAAATTCTCGAACACTCTCGATTTCTAGTTGATATTTTAACTGATATTCGCTCGGCCGTTTCGGTCGCTCTCGGACCGTCACTCGACGATCCATCTCCGGACACCGAGTTGTGAGTGACCCGACCGTGACTCTCCGATCGTGATAATTCACGGATAAAACGACATCTTAGCTTATAAACCGTCGTACGACTGTGGTTTTAAAAGGATCTCGCGGATCGTCTCGTATTGCTCATCGGTCTGCTCGAAGTCCTCCCCCTGACGCTCGGCGTGCAATGTGAGATTCTATATGAGTCTTATATTATTCCATATCTGTATGTATTTCTGATACGACAGCGTTACCGACGCCGAATGGGGAACGCGCGGCTTCCGCGCTCACCACCGGTACTCCGTCCGTGATCGATCGGGCTCCGGTGCCGACCGCGTCGATCGACTTCGTTCGACGGAGTCGAATACGAGACGGGGGTCGATGCGGGCGATGCTTCGGCGTGTTTCGCCTTCAGCTCGCAAAAAGGGACTCGGGAGGTGCGGTCTGTCCGGCGGGCGGTCGTCGCGACGGTTCCGGCTCAGGCCGTCTCCATCTCCCGTTCGAGGTCGCGGAGCCGCTCGATCCGGCTCTCCGTCGGGGGGTGCGTCGAGGCGATCTTGCCGACGAACCCCGCCTTGATCGGGATGATGAAGAACGCGTTCATCTCCGCCTCCTCGCGGAGGTCCTCCTTGGGTACGCGGTCCATCCGGCCGTCGATCGTCATCAGCGCCGAGGCGAGCGCGCCGGGCTTCCCCGTGATGAGCGCCGCGCCACGGTCGGCCGAGTACTCGCGGTACCGCGACAGCGCGCGAATGAGCAGGAACGAGACGATCCAGACGAGGATCGACACGACGATTGCGACGATGACGGGCGCGCCCTGCCGGTTGTCGCCGCTGAACAGCCATCCCCACCGCACGATGAAGAAGGCGATCGTCGAGAGGAACGACGCGATGGTCATCACCATCACGTCGCGGTTCTTCACGTGCGCGAGCTCGTGGGCGAGCACGCCGTCGAGCTCGTCGTCGTCGAGCGCTCGGAGCAGGCCGGTGGTCACGGCGACGGTCGCGTTCTTCTTGTTCCGGCCGGTCGCGAACGCGTTCGGCACCTGCGTGTCGGCGACGGCGACGGTCGGCTTCGGGAGATCGGCCTGCTGGCTCAGGCGCTCGACCCGTCGGTGCAGATCCGGATACTCCTCGGGGCTCACCTTGCGAGCGCCCATGCTCCGCAGGGCGAGCTTGTCGCTGAAGAAGTACTGGGCGAACGAGAACGCGCCGAACATCGCGAGGGTGAAGATGATCTCGACGTTGAATACCTCGATCAGGACACCGATGAACACGACGTAGAGGGCGAAGAGCAGGAACATCGTGAACCCCATCCGTCCACGTAATCCCCAATCCGTCTTCCATTCCATACCTGTATTGTACCCCTCAGTCGGTTAAAGACTGCCGGAGACGGCGACGGTAGCGCTTTTCCCTCGCCCGGGCGACCCGCACGCATGGAAACCGTTCTCGTCACCGGCGGTCGCGGCGCCTCCGGGCGTTGGATCGTCGACCGACTCGCGGGCGACTACGAGGTCGTCGTCGTTGACTACGAACATCCCGGTCCGGGAGTCGACCCGACCTCCCACGTCTCGTTCCGCGCAGCCGACCTCGCCGACCGCGGCGAGGCGCTCGACGTGGTCCACGCCGTCGACCCCGACGTGGTCGTCCACTGGGCAGCGATCCCGGTCGCGGGCACCCACCCCGACGGTCGCGTGTTCGAGACGAACGTCCACGCGGCGAAGAACGTCCTCGACGCCGCCGGACGCGCCGACGCCCGGATCGTACAGGCGTCGAGCGACGGCGCCTACGGGTTCTTCTTCGCCGATCCGACGCCGTTCCCCGACGAGCTGCCGATCACCGAGGACCATCCCCTCCAACCAGAAGACCCGTACGGCCTCTCGAAGGTGACCGCGGAGGCGGCCGCGGGCGCGGTCGCGCGCCGCGAGGGCGTCCCAGCCGTCTCGATCCGCCCCTCGTGGATCCAGTTCCCGGGCGAGTACGCCTGCCGAAGCGACGGGTACGTGAACGACCTCGACGCCGGCGCAGGTAACTTCTGGTCGTACATCGACGCCCGCGACGTGGCCGACCTCGTCGCCGCTGCGCTCGCGGACACGGCGGGATCGGACCCGACGGTAGCGCCCGGAACCCACGAGGCGGTCAACTGCGTCGCCGCCGACAACGCGCTCGGTCGCCCCCTGCTCGACCTGTTGCGGGAGGCGTACGGCGAGGTCCCCGACGACTGCGCGGTCGACGGGAGCGCGCTCGCCGAGGGCGACGATCGCGGCGCGTACGCGATCGCGAAGGCCGAGCGACTGTTCGGGTGGACGCCCTCGCGCTCGTGGCGCGAGGCGGCCAACGAGGACGTTTCTGAGCCGACGCTGTTCGAGCGGTAGGCCGCGGGGGATGCGCCTCGGCTCCGTTCCTATCAGCAGCAGGAGACACGTTCCAACCCTCTCGCGGGTTCCAACCCTCTCGCGGTCGGGATCCGCTTTTAATCAAAATTATCATACGAGAATATATTAAAAATGAAATTAACAATAGGTTCATATATTAATCCAGCGATAGAGTACCGTGAGTAAAAATATCAGGTCTCAAATCGAGCTCTCGCGGCGAACCGTACTGCGGAGGGGTGCTATCCTCTCGACGTCCCTCGGACTAGCCCTGTTAGCGACGACCGGTCAGGCAGCGGCGATGAACAAAGCGGAACTGATCGAGTCGATGGCGAGTGAATCCGGACTGAGCAAGTCGGACGCGAAGCGGGCGCTCGACACGTTCACCGACGCGACGACGAAAGCCTTGGAGAAGGGCGACAGCGCCGTACTGGTCGGATTCGGATCGTTCAGTATCTCGAAGCGCTCCGCCCGGACGGGGCGAAATCCGAGCTCCCGAAACGGACCTGTAGACGACTCGCCGGTGACGTTCGACGCCTGCCCGGAGTTCGCGGCCGCCCTCGATCTCAACCCCGGCAAGGGTGACGAGGCCAGCGCCAAGTGCCGGGACGCCGACGTGGTGATCGACGCGAAGTACATCGCGAGTGAAACGAGACGCAACTCGCACGAGGGGTTATCGGAGGACGACGCGAAGTGGGCGCTCGAGGCGTTCATCAACGCGACGACGAAGGCCCTGAAGAAAGGTGATCGGCTGTCGTTGGGTGAGGAAGAGGACGAGAATAAGGGGTTCGGCACGTTCAGCATCTCAAAGCGGTCTGCCCGGACCGGACGAAACCCTCAGACCGGAAAAGAGATCCAGATCGCGGCGAAGAACGTGGTCAAGTTCAAGGCGGGTGCCGAGCTCTCCAAGGCCGTCAAGTGAACTACCCTCCCCTACTCGCTCACGGCTGACGCCGCTCGCTCCTTGAGAGTAGGGCTTCCTGCTTCCAGGACGCGCTTTGCAGATACTGCTGTATCCACAGGGAGCGCAGTCTCCACAGGCGTTGATTCGGAGTGTCCCACTCCTACATCTCCGAGGCCACGAGAAAGAATGTTCCACGCCGCGTTCGCGTCCCTGTCCGCCTCAAACCCGCAGGCGGGACAGGAGTGTTCACGGACCCACAACGGCTTCTCCGTCGAGACGCCACATGACGCACACTCCTTGGTCGTCCCTCTCGGATCAACCGCCACGAAGTGTGCCCCCTCCCGTTCGCACTTGTATTCGAGCAACGAGAGGAACGTCCGCCACGCGGCGGAGGCGGTGTTGCGGCTGTTCGCCGGCGACTCCATCATCCCCTTCACGTTCAGGTCTTCGACCGCCACGAGATCGTACTCCCGAGCGTAATACGCCGAGAGTTTGTGCAAGAAGTCACGGCGCTTCTGCCGGAGATTAGCGTGACACTCCGCGACTCGTCGCCGTTGCTTCTCGTAGTTGTTCGACCCGTGTTGCTTCCGCGAGAGTTTCCGTTGCTCGCGCTCCAAGCGTTCACGTTTGTCGGTGAGATCGAGCGACCCGACTGCTGTGCCGTCGGTGTCGTGAGCGTACTTGAGAATCCCCACGTCGATACCGACGCACTTCTCGGGATTCTCAGGTGGCTCAGGAGGTTCACGGTCCATTTGGACGCCGAACGTGGCGAACCACTCGCCCGTCGGTTCCTTCTTGACCGTGACCTGCTTGAGCGTGGCGTCGTCGGGGATGGCGCGGTGAAGCCGAATCGGTATGTCCGCGAGTTTCGAGAGTGACAGCACAGTCTGACCGCCCTTCTTGTCGAGCTTGAAGCCAGACTGACTGTACGTGAAACTGCGGAACTCCCGTGGCGGCTTCCACTTGAGTTGGCCGACGCCGTGGCCGTTCTTCTTGAGCGCAGAGAGGCCTTTGAGGTTGTCAAACAGCCGTTCCACGACGGTTTGGAGAACCTTCGAGTACACGTCCGAGAGGCCGTCCCACCATTTCTTGAGGTCGGGTAGCTCCGACCGAAGCGTGGTCATGGATGGCAGTTCACCGTGCTCGTCTTGGTACTCGTTGAGGCGGTTGAGTGTGTGGTTGTACAGTTGCCTACAAATGTCTCGGTGGCGGTCCAACGCCTCGCGGTGGGCGTCGGACGGTTTGAGACGGTACTTGTAGGCGTAGTACATTCTACTCGCGTTGGTCCTCGACGTACTGTTTCAACACATCCAGCGACACCTGCCCCGTCGAGATGAGGCAGTACGAGTCGTTCCAGAACGAGTCGCCCCACAGTTCGGTTTTCAGTTCGTCCGCGTACTCGTTGCGGATACGGCGAGCGGTTGCGCCCTTGACCGTGTTGATGAACTTCACGAGGTCCGTGGTTGGTTTCGCTCGGAACAGGATGTGTACGTGGTCGTCCTCGCCGTCGAGGTTCGTCAGTTCGACACCGTAGTTGTCCGTGAACCCGCCGATGACCTCGTGAATGAATTGGGTTCGCTCCTCGGTTAGCACTCCGCGCCGATACTTCGTGGTGAGTATCAGGTGGTAGTGCAGGGAAAACGTCGAATGCGCTCCCGAGTCGAGGTCGTACACTATTAGGTTCGACAAATACTATGCTACCCTACTGCAAAAAAATTGTGATTACGAGGATCTGTTGGCCTGCCACCGAATCGTATATGAGAACTGTGCGGCGCTGTATCCCCTCCCTGCTCGCGCCTCCCGTTCGGTCGCCGCTCGCTGAGGAAGGGGGCTTAGCGCCTCAATTCAGCTAAATCGTCAAGATTGCGTTGACCAGCGTCCGCGTCGCGATCGCCGTCGCCGCACCCAACCACGTCAACAGCACGAAGTGGATGTACCCGTTTGCGGGGTTGCCGCCGTCGATCCGTCGGATCATCTGCGAGGAGAGCGAGGCGTTAAAGAGGACGACCGTGAGCAGCAGGTACTCGATGAGGGGGATGTCGTACGCCCCGGGGTAGACGATCTGACCGATATCCATCTCATCGAGCTGGAAATCGGCCGTCAGGTCCGCGAGGATGGCGACGATCTCCAGTCCGATGAAGAAGGCGAACGTCGCCGCCGCCGTGATCCCGTACAGCAGGCCGATAAAGGTCATCGCCGCCTGCCGGCGCTGCTCGCGGAGCTGGTTCACGGCGTTCATGTTCTTCGAGATCAGTTCGCCGAGCATCTTCGGATCTCCGCCCATCTGCCGGCCGACGAGGTACATCTCGGAGAACTTCTGGATGAGGTACGACCGTGTGTCGTACGTGAACTGCTCCCACGCGCCCTCGGTGCTGATCCGCATGTTGAGCCGGCGGTAGAGCCGCTCGATCGACGGCGAGAGGTCGCCGAAGTTCTTGTCGCGCAGCGTGGTCAACACGTCGGTGGTCGTCGACTGTTTGGCGCTCTCGGTCGCCCCGAGCGCCCGGATGAAGGAGGGGAACTCGCCGTCGCGGGCCGTGATCGCCTGCTCTTCGCTGCGGAGGACGACGCCGGTGATAAAGAGTGGTGAGATCGGCACCGCGAGGTACAGCGGGAGCCGCACGTCGTCGATGAACCAGAGCAGTCCGGGGAGCCCCGGGCCGTACCCGAACATCCCGGCGGCCGTGATCCCGATGATGAGGAAGGAGAGCCCGCCGCCGATCCCGAGCGACGCCCACAGCTTCAGGTCGCCGGGCGCGCGCTCGTCCGGGTGAAACCAGATCGGGTCGTACGGCGAGGTCGCCCGGATCATCGCGTAGAACCCGAGCTGGACGAAGACGAAGAGGACGATGACCGCCGCGACCGTCGCGGTCGGGTCGTTCCCGGTCAAGATCGGGAGGACGATCGCGAACACCAAGGCGAACGTCATCGAGAGGATCATCGACATGTACAGGTCCTTCATCACCTCCAGATTCGACAGCGAGGACTCGTACAGCGTCTCGTACTTCGCGAGCATGACGTCCTGCTCGGAGACGAGGAACTCCTCTAACGACTGGCCGGCGCCCATCGTGTAGCCGAGCCGGTCGAAGAAGTCGGCCATCGCGTCGGAGGGGACCTCCTCAGCCCGCCGCCGACACGCGTCGTCGAGGCTCTGGTTCCACGTGTCGACGAGGTGGACGACGCGGGCGATCTCCTCGGCGGCGACGCCGTACTCCTCTTCTTTCGCTAAGGTTCTAAACACCTCCATGCGGTCGATGTTCGTCGTCGACAGCACGGTCATGTGGGTCATCACGAGATGCAGTTGGTTGTCGATCTTGTTCTCCAGACTGGAGAGGTAGATCTTCGGGTAGATGACCGCCGACACCAACACGAGCCCGCCGAACATCGGGACGGGAACCCGCGCGGCGAAGGGGAGCGGGAGGACGAACAGACCGACGACGCTCGCGAGGAAGACGAGGATCGCCGGGATCAACACGAACCCAACGTACTTCCGCTTCGAGATGTCGAGCTTGTCGTACGACTCCATCACGGCCGAGGTTAGCTCGGCCGCGGTCGCGAGCCCGTTGCCGACCTCCTTCACCGCCATGGCTATCTGACGTTCCGGTGCATGTCGAAGGGGAGCCCCTCGACGCCGTCGCGTTGGAAGGAATCGATCGCGTTGTTCACCTCGTGGTAGCCCAAGATCCCCTCTTGGATCATCCGCTCTATCAGCTCCGCGCGGAACTCCAAGTCGTCGTAGATGTCACGGGTGTCGGCGTACCCCAGAAGCGTCGCGATCTGCTCTTCTAACACGTAGGAGTTGTTCATTCCCTGGAAGACGATCTCGTCTTCGACGGGGTCCCAGCTGAACACCTCGCGGGTGACGACGCCCTCCATCTCCTTGGAGTACCCCTCTATCTCCTGAACGCTGGTCACCCGGCGCAACACCTGATCGCCCTGCTTCACCCGGTTCTGGAACAGCGCCACGTCGGCGTTGTCCATGAACGTCTCGGGGACGTTGATCGGCTCGGAGGTGAACCGCTGGATCATCGAGACGATGTCGGACGCGTGGAAGGTCAGCATGACCGGGTGCCCCGTCTGGGCCGCCTGGAACGCCATGCGCCCCTCGGCGCCCCGGACCTCGCCCACGATGATGTAGTCAGGACGCGATCGGAGCGCGGCAGCGACTAGGTCGAACATGTCCACGTCGGAGGAGCCCTCGCCGCCGCCCTCACGGGTCAGTAGCTGCTGCCAGGTGTTGTGCGGCGGGATGACCTCGGCGGTGTCTTCCGCGGTGTAGATCTTCGAGTCGCTCGGGATGTACGAGAGGATGGCGTTCAGCGTCGTCGTCTTCCCGGACGCCGTCTCACCGACGACGAACACCGTCTGCTCGTTCTCCAGACAGAGCCAGAGGTACGCCGACAGCTCGGGCGAGAGCGTCCCCCAGTTGGTGATCTGGTTGATCGACAGCGGCACCTCCTCGCCCTGCCGGATCGTGAGCGAGGAGCCCTTCAGCGACACGTCGTCGGAGTAGATGATGTTGATACGCGACCCGTCCGGGAGCGTAGAGTCGACGATGGGGTCGGAGTCGGAGAGCGGGTCGCCGATCCGCTCGCCCATGTTGCGCAGCCAGTTGTCGAACTCCTTCGGGGTGCCGAAGTCGACGGTCGTCTCCAGCATGCCGTAGGTGCCGTGATCGACGTGACACTCCTTGGGACCGATGACGTGAATATCCTCGTTGGCCGAGTCGCGCATCACCGGTTCGAGCGGGCCGAGCCCCACGATGTCGCGGTTGAGCCGGTAGCGGATGTTCTCGTAGGTCTCTTCGGTGACCGACAGCTTCCCCATGTTGAGCACCTTCGAGAGGCTGCCACGGAACCCCCCGTTCTGCTCGTCGACATGGGTGACCTCCTCTAACAGCTCCTCGATGAGGTCGTCGTACTCGGATTCGCTGTCGGGGGCGCTGTGCTGGCCGCTCACCGTGAGGAGGCGGTTTTTCACCTCGTTGAGGACCTCCGCCTGCGGGCCGGAGACCTCCGGCTCGATGGCGTAGTACTTGGTGTCCTGTCCGAGGTCGCCGTAGATGTGGCTGTAGATCGGTCCGCCGACGGGGTAGATGACGTTGGGGCGGTTCGACTCGTACTCGTCTTTCGGCTCCTCGATGAACTGCGGGAACTCCCCCGTTATCTGTTTGAACTCCCGAAGGTGCTCGCGGAGGTGCGGCCGCCGCATGGCGGCTTTCCGGAGTTCGTCTGACGGTTTCGCTGTTCCGTGTTCGGTCATGTCTTACTCCGTGTCTCCTGTCCGATCGGTCGCGTCCCGGCGGCCGGGACGGCTGTGCGTCGACTCGGGCATGCGTTCACGCGACGCTGCGGCTCTCGATGACGATTCCGGTCCCCGAGCGGACCGAAAAGCCGATCGTGTCGCCGACCTGTTCACCCATCCCCGCGAAGCGTTTCACGTTGATCTGCCGGCGGATGTCGTTGCCGACCTCGATCATCTCCAACTGGAGGAACACGTCGGCGATCGACCGGAACGGGCCGATCGCGTCGTCGTCGACGGCCGAGGGATCGACGGTGAGCACCACCACCTTCCCCTGTGAGATTATCTCCCGGAAAAAGGAGATGATCTCAAGGGCGGCCTGTCGTTCCTCGTTTTTCCGAACCAGCGCCTCGAAGGTTGGGTCGTTCCGGAAGATTGCGTCGAACGTGTCGAGGAAGATGACATCGGAGTTCCACATCGCCTCTGCGTTCATCAGCCGCTTGAGCAGCTCCTTGCGCTCCCCGTCGTCGTCGGAGAACGCTCCGCCGGAGTCGAAGTCGGCGTGGAGGAAGAGCAGCTCCTCCTGAAGGAGTGGCTTCACCATGTCGTACTCCAGCGAGTGCATCTGGTCGATGAACCCGCGGACGGTGAGCTCCGTCGACATTACCGTCACCGACGCGCCCTCTTCGACGAGTCCGTAGGCGAACCGCTGGGAGATGGCGCTTTTGCCGGCGCCGTAGTCGCCCTCCATGAGGACGATGCTCCCGCGGGGGATCCCCCCGCCAAGCTCCTTGTTCAGCCGGTCGCGCTCGCCGAGGCCGAGCGAGAGCAGGTTGTCGTGCGGCATGGTCAGTTACCCCCCTCCACGCGGAACTGGAACAGCTCCTCGTCGCCGTTGGCGGTGACGTACACCCGGTGGTCGCCGTCGGCGAGCCCGCCGTTCGTCCCGTCGAGCTCGTTCACGTTGATCGTGAGACGCAACACGTCGCCGCGGCTCCAGACCGCGCCGTTGTCGGCAGAGACGAGCTCGCCGTCAGCCGCGCTCGGCGGGATGTACTGGCCGTCGAAGACGACATCGAGTCCCGAGCCGTCGGGCGCGAGCCGATAGGTGCCGGTGTTCTTGATCAAGAGCGTGACGTTCTGCTGGCCGCTGGCGTTGTACACCCCCGCGTTCGCGTCGGAGATAATTGTCACGTCGGTCCGGAGCTGTTCGGTCGCATCGAGCCCGGCGTCCTCGACCGCCGCGCTCACGCGATCGACCCCCGTGGTGATCGTGCCGACCACGCCGGCGGCGATCACGAGACTTGCGATGAACAGGATGAGGTGCGAGACGGGAACGCTGGCCATCTACGCGCTCACCTCCGCGGTGTCGCGGACGCCGGACTCGACGACGAGGACGACGCGGGTCTCGCCCGCGACCACGTCGGTCGAGAGATCGTTCTTGTCGACCTCGATAGTCAGCGTCTCGCCGCCGAGCCACAGCTCGGTGTCGCCGTCGCCGTCGACGGTCGTGGTCGCGTTTGCCCCGCCCACGTCGACGTACTCGTTGTCGACGAGCAGCGTCGCATCGCCGGCGACGAGCCCGATCGAGCCGTCGTTGGTGGCGTTGACAGTGAGGTTGCCGGTCGTGTCGTCGTACGTCGCGTTCGAAACCGCGAAGTCCGTGTTCTGTCGTTCGAGCGCGCGCTCGTTTATCCCGTGTTGTGCGTCGCTGACGCGGTCGAAGCCGTTGGCCGCGACGGGGTAGAACGTCGTGAACGCGAAGAACAGCCCCGCGACGATGATGGCCGTCGACGCCGAGACGCTAACGCCCATCGCCCCACCCTCCGTCGGCCGGGTCGGCGCGGTCGGAACGCGGGTTCGGGTCGTTCATCGGCCGTGGAGAGCCGTCGTTGCGCTCGCGGCCCTCGGACCCGTGACGGTCCGCGTGGTCGTCCCGTCTCTCCGCGTGGCCGTTCCGTCTCTCCGCGTGGCCGTTTCGGTTTTCCGCGTCGCCGCCGTGACCGTTCTCGCTCGCGTGCCGGTCGCGGCCGTCGCTACTGCGATCCTCGCGTGGGGAACGTTCCTCGCGACGACCGCGCCCCCCGTGACCTCCTCGCCCCCTGCGACCCCCCGAACCGATCCGTGGCGGGCCGCCCCCGACCAGCGAACCGCCGGCGAGATCGTCCCAGCGGTCGAGCAGCAGCAGATGACCGCTCGTCCCGTTGAGTTGGGTCACGTACCGGAGACTGCGGGTGTGGTGCTCACGGACCAGCCGGTCGGTCCCGGGTCGGTCGACGAGGTTGCGGTCGATCGTGCCGAACCCGGAGAGGAAGTCGCGGAGCCGCGCGGCGGCCTCGGGACCGACCCACTCGATGCGCTCGTAGTAGTTGATCGCGCGTACCGCGTCGGTGACGTCGCTCTCGGAGACGAGGAACTCCAGCCACTCCATCACGAGGAGGTCGCCGACGTAGTCGCCGGGCAGCTCCGTGAGGTACGGCTTGCCGCGGGTCCCAGAAAGATCGCCCTCGCGGACGTACTCGAAGCCGTCGCCGCTCGCCTCGGCGGGATCGCCGCCGGGCTGTGGGCCGCGCGAGCGGTCGGCCTCCGGGTCGGGTTCCGACTCCGGCTCGTGGCCGTTCGTCACCGGACCGTCGTCGACGGGACCATCGTCGAACGCGCCCATCCCCTCGTCGAACGAGTCGACGCCGTCATCGGCGGGCCCATCGTCGCCGGGACCATCGTCGAACGGGTCCGGCTCGCCGCCGAGATCGTCTTCGAACGAGTCGCCCCCGTCGTCGAACGGGTCTTCGTCCGCGGCCGCATCCGCGTCCGTTTCGGCGCCGTCTTCGTCGGCCCAGTCGGCCTCCCCGGCGTCGTACTCCTCTTTCAGCTCGCTGAAGCTCTTTCCATCGTCGTTCATGTCGTCTCCGTCGTCCGCCGCCGCGGTCTCGGACGCGGCGTCGGCGGAGTCGCCGTCGTCCGTGTGCTCGTCGTCCGGTTCCTCGTCCAGCTCGGCGAACTCGTCGTCATCGTCTTCAAGGTCATCGTCGAGCAGGTCGTCGTCGAAGAACCCGTCGGCGTCCGCGTTCGCGACGTCCTCGTCGAGATCGTCGTCGGCTTCGTTCTCTTCTTCGTCGTCGTCGAAGAGGCCGAACGACCCCTCACTGCCGTCGTCGACCCCGTCGAAACCGCTGGAGTCGTCGACGAACGGATTGATGCCGCGGGTGACCATCTCGTAGATGTCGAGTAAGTTCCGCACGTCCTCCTCGATGTCGTCGACGGCGGCCGAGATCTCCTCGTTCTCCGAACGGACGGTCGAGACGGTCGACGAGAGCGAGGAGACCTCGTTCTCCAGGTCGTCGAGCCGTTTCTCCAGCTCGTCGGTGTCCGATCCGCCACCGCCGCCGTCGTCGAAGTCGTCGTCCCACTCGTCCATTCCGTCGAAGTCGTCGAAGTCGTCGCCGCCGCCCATTCCGCCGCCACCGCCACCACCCATCCCGCCGCCACCGCCGCCCATCCCGCCGCCGCCGAAGGGGTCGTCGCCGCCGCCCATGCCCCCGGAATCGTCGTCGTCGGAGCCGTCATCGTCGAGGAACCTGTCGAGGACGCTCGCACCGACGAGCCCCAGCGTGGCGACTATCCATGCGGCCGTTGGAGCTCCCCACACCGGTAGTTCGAGGCCCATTACCGAGTACCACCCCCAGAACACACTTCAATTCACCCCTCAAAATATCAACTGTGAGAAGACATTCACTTGGCGGAAAATCGGACGACTGCGCGGGTTCCGAGAGTCAGCTCGATCCCTTATAGGGTTCGCTCGAACCCGTCAGCGGCACGAACGACGAGTCGTCCGTCGGCCCTGAACCGGACGGTCCGGCCGACGCCGTCGCCGACGGCGCGCTCGACCACCGGAATCCCGACCGCATCGAGGGACTGCTCGACGCGCGCGACGTTCCGCGGCCCGACCGCATCCGTGAGATCGAGCATCTCCGCGCCGCCGGCGACGCGCGCTTCCAGTCGGCTGGTGGACGCCCCCGCAGCCTCCAACTCCGCGAGCAGCGTCTCGATTCCGGTGTCGACGTACTTCCCCGGTCGTTCGATCCCGGTGTCGGTTCCGGTACCGTTCGGCAACATTGCGTGTAACAGCCCCCGAATGCCGGTCGACCGATCGACGAGCGCCACGGCGACGCACGATCCGAGGCCGCTCGTGGTCAGCGTCTCCCCGCCGGTCGCGATCGCCAACTCGCTGACGCCGACCTTGATCCGGCCGGCGTCTTGGGTTTCGGACCCGTCGCGGGGCGTCCGATCGCGAGACGACGGGGGGTGGCTCACGGCTCCGAAAGCCGATCGAGCGCCCGCGCCAGTTCGCGCTCATCCGGGAGCGCGTACACGTCGCACCGCGCCTGTACGCCCTCCGTCTGAATCGCGGCGTCGATTACGAACCCGTAGTCCTGCCGCCGACTCAGCTTGGCGACCAGCGGGCTGATCGCCGCCGAGCCGATGTCGTGGACGAACTCCGGGGGCGAGTGGGTGATCGACGTGCCGAGCACGTTCGCCCACCCGTCGATGAACCCGCTCGTCATCACGTTACCGAGCTCGCAGAGCGCGTTCTCCGCCATCCCGCCGAGCGGCTCGTCCGGCTCGCTGGGGAGCATCGAGGCGGCGATCTTCGCCGCGGACTCCTCTTCGAAGAGGATCGCGAGGTAGCCGCTCGGCTCCCCTTGCAGTTCGAAGACGGTCCCCGCGTGCGGCTCGACGCCGACTTCGGCGGGTACGTCGGCGAGGGGGACGAATCGGAGTCGGCTCACGTCGACGCTCGTGTCGAGGCCCGTCATCATCGCGATGTTGTCGGCGGCGTTCGCGGAGCCCCGCTTCGCCAGCGACGCGAACGTCGACAGCGACTCGTACGGGATCGCGGTGCTCTCGGTGCCGTCGGTCCCCGCCCCGCCGTCCGCGCCCGACGCCGCGGCCGGCGCGGTCTTGCCCACGACGAGGTCGCGGAACTTCCCGGAGTCGGGAAGCATGTAGATGGAGAAGTCCAGATCCGTCGTCGTCGCGTCCAGCCGGCTCTCGAAGAGGAACACGCCGTCGCCGGCCAGCGCCCCGTCGGGCAGGACGGCGGCGCCGTCGGCCTCGAAGTACCGAGGCGGCGTCATGTCTATCGCCGCTCCGAGATAGTTCGCCCAGCCGTCCAGGAAGCCGCCGAGCGCGATGTTCCCGACCTCCGTCACCGCGCTGCGTCCCATCGACGCCCCACCGGGTAACAGCGAGAGCAGAGCGTCGACGTTCTCCGCGTCGAACGCGAGGACTGCCTCGCCCTCCAGCCCGCCGCGGAGCCCGACGCTCACGCCGATCGACTCCCGGCCGGCGAACGCCTCGGCGAGGTCCTCGCCGCTGGCGACGCTGGCGCCCGTGACCTCCACGGAGAGATCCGTACCTGTCAGGTCGGTGAGCGCGCCGGCGGCCTGTCTGGCCCCCCGCTCTGCCAACCGGTTACAGGCGCCGAGCGCCCGAACGTCGACGCGCATTATACCGCCGATCCGATGGCGTCGAGCACGTTCGGCTTCTGGAACGGCTTCGTGATGTACCCCTCGGCGCCGGCCTTGATGGCCGCCTTCATCTTCTCCTCTTGCCCGACACTGGTGCACATGATCACCGTCGCCTCCGGGTTCGTTTCGAGGATCTCCGTCGTCGCCTCGATGCCGTCGCGGATCGGCATCACGATGTCCATCATCACGAGATCGGGACCGTGTTCCTCGTACATATTGACCGCCTCAACGCCGTTTTCGGCCTCGCCGACGATCTCGAACTCCCCTTCGAGTATCTCCCGGAGCAGGTTCCGCATGAACTCCGAATCGTCCGCGATAAGCACGCGCGTTGCCATAGTTATCCGGAACGCGGGACAGCGTTCACTTAACGACTCCCCCGCGGTTCTCAGCGCTGAGAACCGATCGCGGGAGGGTGAAAACAGCGAGACCAACCGCGCTCATACCCAGTGACCGAGGAGATACGTCGCGCCGACGAGGAGCGTCCCACCGAACGTCTCCCGCGTCCCGATGCCGAAGGGAAGGAACGTCGGCGACGCGCCGTCTGGCGCCTCGTCGTCCGGGAGTTCCTCGTTGGGAGCGTCTCCCCCACCGCCACCGCTCGAAGTCCCTTCATCCGAGCCTCCATCGTCCGAGCCGTCGCCGTCTGCCTCGTCTGCCTCGCCCTCTCCGTCTCCTCCGTCTCCTCCTTCCGCTCCGTCGATCGCCGCCGAGTCGCCCCCGTCGGCGCCAGCGTCGTCGACGCGCGTCACCGACGGGTCCGCTTCCACGGTCAGCGTTCCGTTCACGCTGTGCCCGTCGATCGCGAGTACGTACGGGTACTCACCCGGCTCCAATCTGGCGTTGATCTCGCCGAACGTCTCGTTTTTCGAGGCTTCCGGCCCGACCGTCACGTGGCGCTCTTCGACGATCGTCCCGTCGTCGATGTCGAGTGACAGCCGCTCCCGGCTCTGCAACTGCCCGATGTTTTGCACAGTCGCAGAGAGATTCGACAGCGACTCGCCCCGGGTCACCGTGAGATTCGTCGTCGTCCCATTTGTCAGCCGCAGACGGGCGGGATCTCCGGCGTCCGAGACGACGAGGACCGTCCGGCTGTCCTGCAGCGACTGGCCCCGGTAGAGCCGGTAGCTCGCCTTCGTCCCGGGCGCCGCGTCGGCGAGCCCGCTGTCCACGGAGAAGTTCCCTCTGTCGATCGTTAACTCGGACTCGGTCCGTGACGGTCCCTCGTCGCCGTCCCTGACAATCGTCGCCGACAGCTCCGTCGCGGGCAGGATCGAGGTCGTCCCGGTGATACTCTCGTTGCCGGCCTCGATGAGGAGGTCGCGGTCGGCGGTGACGTGCTCGTAGCGGAGGTAGCGTTCACTGACGCTGAACGACGCCTCGGTGCTCACCCGACCGTCGGCGCTCTCGTGGTACGGATACTGCTCCGACACCCGGTCGTTCGCCTCCGACTTCGGTTCGAACGCCGCCGGCGGCTCTTGGCCGTCACGGAACGCGTACCGCTCGCCGTCGGTCCCCTCCAGAGCGAACTCGACCGCGAACTCGTCGCCCGGTTCGGGGTCGTCGGTGAACGGGCCCCCGTCGCTCGTGTCTATCGCGAGGTAGAACCGACCGGGCGCCCGATCGCTCTCGCCGCGTTCGAGCGTCTCTCCCTCCGCGAGATAGAGCGTGACGTCCTTCGGGTCGGCATTTGCGAGGTCGAACTCCGCCCCCCGCTCGTTTCGTCCGGGGTTCGTCTGCCGGATTCGCAGCGAGACGCCCTCCTCGGCCTCGAGGAGGTCGGAGAGGACTCGGTGATCGATCTGGGTCCCGGGCTCGATCGCCCCGGTCGACCGCCGCTCGGCGAAGTACGACAGGGCGCCCCAGATTCCGGTCGACTCGAAGCCCAGCACGACGCGGTCGCCCTTCGTCACCGCCGTGCGCTCGAGCCCGTTCTCCCTGAGCGCGCCGAGCGACTCGGTCTCGCCCTCGCCGTCGGTGATCACGTCGCTGTCCGCGGTCGTGAACACCTCGACGTCGTCGTGGAACGTCGGGCTCTCTAACACGAGGTCGGACTCCGCGGCCACCTTAACGGGGTCCACCGCACCGGAGTTCCGGACGATGAACGTCCCGTTCGTGACCGCGAGCCGGTATCGCTGCGGGGCGAGAGGGCGTGCGAGGCCGCTCGCGCCGGTTGCGCCAGCCGCGCCGGACAGCTCCGCGAGGCTCTTCGCGATCACGTCGCCGTCCCCGTTTCTGAACTCGAGGTCGCAGTTCGTGGCGGGGTCGCTACAGCTCTCGACGTTGCTCTCGTTCGTCCCGAGAAGCCGCGTGTTAATTGTCGTTGACCCGCCGGATGCCTTGACAACGTCGACGAACCCGACCGTTCCGCCGGAGTCGGTAAGCCGGTTGCCGCCGATCAGCAGGTACGCGCTATCGTTTCCGGACGCGCCGATGACGTGTCTGATCTCCACGGGATCCCCCGCCGTCCCGGTGTATGTCGGTCGGCTAAACGATCCGCTGATCTCCCGCCGGGCGGCGCCACCCGGTTCCGCTTCGTCGTCAGCCGCGATCGCCGGGGCGACCTCGTCTCCACCGCCTGTCGCCGCATCTCCTCCCATGAGAGTCGCTGATGCGGGGCCCGTGGCCGCCGCGCTGAGGAACGAGAGGAGTACCGCGATCGCGACCAGCACGACGCCGAGGTCCGAGAGCCGGGCGCGGAGCGTCGCTTCCATGTCCCTCTCCGCATTCCCCTCGCCCGGTTTCGTGTGCGAGCCGGCGCGCCCGGTATCCAAATCGGTCCGTCCGCTTCGACCGTCGGCCGTCGTCGTCCGGCCGGACCGATCCGCGCCGTTCGGTGAAGATCTGGAGGTCATCGTGGTGTCCGTTTCGCGTGACGGGCCGAGCCGTTCCGCCGGCCCGCTGTCGGTTGGTACGTCCTCGGGATCTCAGCGACTAAAGCGTACCCTCCCGATTATCGTGTCGGAGAACCAGATCGACTCATCGAGGAGGAACGCGAAGTAAATCGACGGACCGAAGCGGGATCGGGCCGTCAGCAAAGCTCCGAAGAGTTAAGTCCGCCCGCGGTACGGTTTCGATGAGGATGAAGACCTGCCCCCGATGTGACTCGTCGCTCGACGACGAGGCCCGCTACTGCGTCGACTGCGGCGCCCCTCAAACGGAGGACGCCGCCGAGGAACTCGACGAGTACGTACAGCGGCAGGCCCAGCAGGTGGCCGCCGAGTCCGGGGGGACGGGCGGCGGAGGCGGTGGGGACTTCGGAAACGCCGGGAACGCCGAGAGTGACGGCGGTGGGTCCGGGTTCGTCCCGACCGAGCAACTCACCGACCGCGAGCAGCTCTGGCGCCGCGGCTGCTACGTGTTCGGCTACGGGACGATTGTCGTCGCGCTCACGCTGGTCCCGCAGGTCGGCGCCTTCCCCCTAATTCTCGGCGGGATCGCGATCCTCCCGCCGATCCGTCGTCTGACCGCGGAGCCGCTCGGGAGCCCGCTGAAACGCGAGGTGATGGCCGGGCTGTACGCGGTGTTCGCGCTGCTCGGCGTCGCGCTGCTCGTTCTCTTATAAACACGTCCTCGAAAATCGCTACCAGAGGAACTCGCTACTCGATCCGGAAGCCGTTGGCTTCCTCAGCCGCGCGCACCAGATCGCCGATGCTGTCGCTCGCCGTGAGCCCCTGGCTCGCGGCGAAGCGCTTGATCGCCACCGGCGGCACGTCGACGGTCGTCTCGCTCGCGACGAGTAGGAGTCCGAGCGCCTCCGGCGTCGGCGAGCTCGGGCCCGCGTTGGACGCGAACCACGACACGAGCGAGTCGAACGTCGCCGTCACGTCGTTCGAGACCATCCGCTGGCGGGTGGTGTCGCCGTCGACGTGGAGCGTCGCGTCGATCCCGTAGGTGAACCCGTCGTCGTCGAAGGAACTCGCCAGCCATCGGCTCACCGACTGGCGGTCGACCTCGGGAGCGCTGTGGCCGCCCTGCGCCTGACCGCCTGCATCGCGGGGCGCGTCAGCGTTTCCGCCACCTCCAGCCTCTGCGCCCCCCGAGCCGCCGCCCGGGTCCGGCGGTCGCCGCTCCGCCGGGTTCGACGGGTCGGCGGACGTAAAGCCCGTCTCGTCGGCGGGGCGCCGGTCCGGCTGCGACCGGCGGACGTTGGGCCGGCCGTTCGTCCCGACGACGTACCGGCTCTCCCCGATCTCGACGACGCTCTCGTCGTCGGTGAAGTCGAGTTCGTCGGGGTCGGCCGGCGGTGCCTCGTGGTCACTCATGGCGTAGCCGTTGTGGTGCGAGAAAATAGGTGTTCCGGGCGGAGGGATCCGCCGGGAAGGTAGTTAGGGGGCTATTCGAGGCTCGTTAGAGCCGGACCGCTTCGCCGTCTTCGCTGTAGAGGTCGGGCGAAGTGAGTTCGAGTGAGGTCGTCGCCGACGCGGGCGAGACGATCTCGAGCGACGAGGATTGGCTCTGTCCGAAGGCCTCTTCGTCTGCAGTTTGGTGAGCGTAGGTCCACGTTCCACCGTAGACTGCTGTGCCATCGGTACCGTCCGCAGTGAGGCTCCCGAACGGTTCTGCGCCAGGGTTGAGGACGATGGTGTAATCGTTCTCGTCGTCCAGCACTGCACCGCCACTGCTGACCCAATCGCCTTGGGAATCTTGCACAGCGAACTCACTCGCATTGAGGCTGCTCGCATTGTATGTGCTCTCGTTATTGACTAGAGATGTACCATTTGCAGCCTCGTCGGTGAACACGAGGTTCGCCTGTCCGTTCGGACCGACCGCTTGGATCGTCGTCTCTGATAAGTCGATCTGATCGGACCCGGCCGCACCGGTAACGGCGACGCGGATCGACTCAAGTTCGCCGGTGCTGTTGTTCCCGACGATACCGACCTCGCTCGTCACGTCGATCCGTTCGGAGACGAGATCCGTACTCTCCTGTCCGGTTGCTTCCGCCTGCGACTGGAGGAAGCCGGCCGTGTTGATCAGGACACCGGCGGCGATCGCCGCCACCAGTACCATCGCGATGAACACGATGAGCGTACCGATGCCAACCTGACCGCGCTCTTCCTCGTTCAGTATTGTTTCGAACATTGTGTGTTGCGTTGGCCCCCGGCCTGCCCGGCGGGCGTTATCGCTACGAAGTGTAATTTCCCTATTAAAGACTCCGTGCAGATTATCCAAATTGATAAAACGCTGCAGTGTTGCGATTATCGGATTATTTTCTAGCGAATGATTTTTGAATATATCAACAAAGTCGTGATCGGATTATCGGCGTTGGATCTGTGAGAGTTCCGTATCGACGGTCGGATCGAGCGCGGTCGGCACGCGGATCCGCGACGCTCTCGCGTGCGATCGTCGGACAGTCGCTTCCCGAATCCGCTGGTCCGCCGCCGATCGCTTCGGCCGCTCCGCGGAGTTCCGACCCGCCTCAGCGATCTTGGATCTGCGCCAGCTCCGAGTCGGGGATCACGAACTCCCGCGTCCCGGGTTCGTACACCGCGAGGCTCCCGGCGACCAGCGCCATCGACGCCGCCAGCAGGCCGGTGTTGACGAGCAGCAGCGCCTGCGGGTTCGCGAACGAGGTCCGGAAGGCGGCCACGGGCGTCGCCACGGCGGCGAGGACGACGAGCCCGAACCCGACCGCGAGGTACGCCATCGCCGTTCGGCCCGACGATCGGTACGCCGAAACCGCGAACGCGAGCAGCGTCACGCTCGCGCCGGCCAGCACGGTAGTCGTCACGAGATACAGCCCCTCGATGAGCTCCATACCCACCGTGACCGGAGTCGACGTATAAACCCACGGTGGCGGCTATCACCGGCGATAACACCCGGAAATACCCGAAGAAGCCGAACGCCCGGCACACTGTTCGACAGCGTCCCGGAGCGGCATCTCGGCCGATAATGATTACCGATACCCTTTTAAGACTAAAAATCAGTTTCGATAACGTGAATGGTGGGGGACAACCTGATCACGGTGCTCGGCAACAAGTACAACACGGATATCCTGACCGCGACCGGCGACGCGATGTCCGCACAGGACCTCAGCGACGAACTTGACGTCCCGATCGCGACGTGTTACCGTCGGATCAACGAACTCGAGGAAGCTGACCTGCTTGAGCTCCATGACCGACCGCTCTCGGACGAACACCGCCGTGTGAAGGTGTACCGCCGGAAGGTCGACGGCGTCGAAGTCGACTTCCGCGACGGGCTCACTGTGGAGGTCGAGGAGCGCTCCGCGGTGAAGAACCGGCTCGATGACGTGTGGCGTGATCTCTCGTCGAGTAAGTAACACTCCGCGTTTGTCTCCGAAGATCGCGTTCGTCTCCGCCAGCCCGCGTTCGTTTGTATCCTCGCTGAAGTCAGAACGAGGGCTCTTCTGACCGCCCCATCATCGAGAATCCGCCGGCCCGCTCGTGGACGGTGATCCCGCCCTCACCGATCTCCATCGGGAAGATGTCGGTGTCGATATCCTGCTTCCGCATCTTTGCCACCCAGACGTAGCGGTTGACGCCGGAGTCGGTCGGCGTCTGGATGAAGTAGATATTCCCGTCGGTGAGGAAGTTCTCCAGTCCGACCTCGGTGTCGGGGAACACCGCGCCCTGCTCGTTGATGAGCAGCGAGGTCAGCCCGGGGGCCTTGAGGATGTCCGAGAACTTCAGCAGGTACGTCCGCTTCTCCTGTTCGGCGTCGAAGAAGAGCTGGAACATCGATAGCGAGTCGAGGACCAGCCGATCGAACTCTCCATCTTCGATCGTGTCGAGCAGCTTGTCGACTGCCGTCGAGAAATCGGTCTCGCGCAGCATCTCTCGCTTGTCCAAGATAACGATGTCGCCGCTGTCGACGAGGTCGCCGAACCCCTCTAACCCGATCGACTCGGCGGCGCCGCGGATGTCCGCTTCGTCCTCCTCGAAGGAGACGTACACCCCGCGCTCGTCGTGTTCGGTGACGCCGTGGTAGAGGTACTGGATCCCAAAGATACTCTTGCCCGTACCGGGGTTTCCGGAGACGAGGACCGTCGATCGCTCCGTGATTCCGCCGGTGAGGATCGAGTCGAGCCCCTCGACCCCGGTGGAGACGAGTTCTGACATTCGTCCCGTTCTTAGCAGCGGGAGTATATAAAAGACGATCCGACGGACCGACCGCACGGACGGCGACAGGTTTATTCCTCGACACGCCGCCCCTTCGTGTATGCCCGGTGAAGCGTCCCCCGTCGACCCCGGCGGTGATCGGCGGTGAGCAATCCATCGGTCCTCGTCGTCGAGGACGAGCCGGATATCGCCGCGTTGTACGCCGGCTTCCTCGAAGAGCGATACGACGTAGATCTCGCCGAGACAGCCGCCGAGGCGATCGATCGGGTCGACGGCGCGGTCGACGTGGTGTTGCTCGACCGTCGACTCCCAGACGGGAGCGGCGACGACGTGCTCGAACACATCCGTGAGGCCGGCTACGACTGTCGGGTCGCGATGGTCACCGCCGTCGAGCCCGACTTTGACATCATCGACATGGGGTTCGATCTGTACCTCACCAAGCCCGTCAGTCGCTCGAAGCTGCTGGCGGCGATCGAGACGCTGTTGACCCGCAGCGAGTACGACGGCCTGATCCAGGAGGCCGCGGCGTTGGCGAGCAAGCGCGCGGTGCTCAACACCCAGAAGCCGGCCGCCCAACGTGAAGGGAACGAGTCGTACGCCGAACTGGTCGAGCGGCTCGAAGACCTCGACGCCAACATCGACGAGCTCGGCGAGTCGCTATCCTCCGACGACTACCGCGCGATGTTCCGTGATCTCGGTGAGGCCTGACGCGGCCGGATTGACGCTTCTGTTCTCCTCGATACGTCGCTACGAGAGCTGTTCGCCGATCAGCCGGTCCGCCTCGGCGACGAACGCATCGCGCTCGCCGATCGGGATCGTCGCGCCCGCGGCCACGTCGTGACCGCCGCCGTCGCCGCCGACGGCCTGACTCGCCTCTCGCATCACTGCGGAGAGGTCGAGTCCCTGCCGAACCAGGGAGTGTGATCCCCGCGAGGACACCTTCAGCTCCTCGGCGCTCTCCTCGGCGAACGCGATTACGGGCTTCGAGCGATCGAGCGCCGGCGAGCCGATCGCCATCCCCGCGACGATCCCGACGATCGTCTCGCGGATCCGCGAGCCAGCGTCGAACCACTGGAGGTGCTGCTCCTCAGTGACGCCCTCGCTTTTCACCCACTGAAGCCCCTCAGAGAGGTTCTTTCTGTGGTTCCGGAGGAGCCGGCGCGCCTCGGAGAGTGCGTCACCCCGGTCGCCGAGACACACCGCGAGTCCCACGTCGGCCCGTTCATACCGGGCGGTGGCGTTGAGGAGCGTGGAAAACTCGCTTACGTCCCGCAACTCTGTGCCGGGCTCCTCGTCGACGAGGGTGTAGGAGGTACCGACGAGCGCCTCGATCCGGTCGGCGGGGACGCCGGAGGCGACGGCGCGGCGCATCAGTCCGGACGCGAGAATCTGTCGCTCCCCTGCATCGAGGTCGACCCAACGCCGCCACTCTCCGTCGCGTTTCACCTCGATGTCGAGGTCGGTGAGGAAGGAGATCGCACCCGCCTCGTCGTTCGAGACACCCGGGATCTTCACGTCAGAGGCGTACTCAAGAAGTTTCGGGAGCGGGCGCGTCTGCCTGCCGTACAGGTCCAAGTCCGTCCGTGTCTCGATGACGCCGGCGTCAACGCCGTCGGCGACGATCGCCTCGTTGGCGCCGATGAGCCCGCCGTCGGAGTCCTGCATGTCGCCGACCGCGCCCACCACCGCCAGTGCGGCGAGGTCACGGTTGTCGCCGTCGGGGCCCTCCAACGCGCGGGCAAGCACGTAGCTCGCGCCCGCGCCCGACAGCTCGCTCGCGCCGTTTAGCCCCTCAAGGAGGGGGTTGAGGTGGAAATCCGTGTCACGGTCGGCTGGCTGATGGTGGTCGGCGATCACGGGGACGAAGTCGCCGCGATCCTCGTGGCCAACGATCACGTCGAGCTGTCCGGAGCCGAAGTCGGTAAAGAGCACTACGTCGAACTCACGCGCGGCGATCCCCGCGATCGATTCGGCGTCGAGCTGCTTTTCGAAGACGACCTCGTGGTCGATCCCGGCCCGCGCGAGCGCCGTCGAGGCGACTGCGCCGCTGGTAAGCCCATCAGCGTCGATGTGGGACGCGAGTAGCACGCGGTCCGCTGCGCGGAGCCGGCCGGCGCAGGCGTTCGCGCGCGCAGTGAGCTCCGGCACGGGAGGATCGGCGACTGCCATTACGACTCGTTGGCTCGCGATCGGGGATAAACTCACGCTTCGGCCGGTCGGCGGGAAGCGACTGCGCGTCTCGCCGTCTCCGCTCCGACACAGGCGGAGGCATCACTTGCCGTAACTGACGGTTATAGATGTTTGTAGATATATGCACTACACACATGACACGTGGGTTCAACACCCGGAGTCTCCACGCCGGCGCCGAGGCCGACCCGGCGACCGGGTCGCGCGCGACCCCGATCCACCAGACGACCTCGTTCGTCTTCGACGACGCGGAGACGGCGGCGGAGATGTACGCGCTCCGGGCGGAGGGCCACATCTACTCCCGGCTCTCCAACCCGACCGTGAGCGTCCTCGAAGACCGGATCGCCGACCTGTCGGGCGGCTCCGACGCGGTCGCGACCGGCTCGGGGATGGCCGCGTTCGACGCGATAACGACCGTGCTCGCGAGCGCGGGCGACAACGTCGTCGCCAGTTCCGAGATGTACGGCGGCACGGCCGCGTACCTCACCAGCATCGCGAACCGCCGCGGAGTCGAGGCCCGACTCGTCGACACGCTCGACGACGAGGCGTACGCGGACGCGATCGACGACGACACCGCGTTCGTCCACGTCGAAACGGTCGCGAACCCTTCGCTCGTCACGCCCGACTTCGAGCGGCTCGCGGAGATCGCCCACGAGAATGCGGTCCCGCTCGTGGTCGACAACACGTTCGCGACCCCCTACCTCTGTCGGCCGTTCGAGCACGGCGCCGACATCGTTTGGGAGTCGACGACGAAGTGGATCACGGGCAACGGGACGACCGTCGGCGGCATCGTCGTCGACGGCGGCCAGTTCCCGTGGGACCACCCCGACGCCGACTACGACGAACTCGACGGGCAGTCCCCCGCCTACCCGATCGACTTCGTCGAGCGGTTCGGCGACGCCGCCTTCGGCAACGTCGCCCGGCAGCGCGGGGTGCGGCCGACCGGCGGCCAGCAGTCGCCGTTCGACGCGTGGCAGACGATTCAGGGGCTCAACACGCTCCCGCTCCGGATGGAGCGCCACTGCGAGAACGCCCGGACCGTCGCCGAGTTCCTCCAAGACGACGACCGGGTCGATTGGGTGACGTACCCCGGCTTCGAGGACCACCAGAGCCACGACAACGCCGCCAAATACCTCGACGGCTACGGCGGGATGGTCACCTTCGGCGTCGACGGCGGCTACGAGGCCGCCAAGACCTTCTGCGAGGCCGTCGACCTGACGAGCTTCCTCGCGAACATCGGGGACGCGAAGACGCTGGTCATCCACCCGGCCTCGACCACGCATGCGCAGATGGACGAAACGCAACAGCGGCTCGCCGGGGTCTACCCGGAGATGCTCCGGCTCTCCGTCGGAATCGAGGACGCAGACGACGTGATCGCCGACCTCGATCAGGGGCTCACCGCCGGCGAACGCGCCGCGACCGACACGGAGGTGTGACGCCGTGAGCACCGTTCCGACCGACCACGGCGTCGCCGCTCTCGGGGAGTTCGTCTTCGAGTGCGGCCAGTCGGTCCCCGATCTGGAGGTCGCCTACGAGACCCACGGCGAGTTCGACGGCGACAACGTGGTGTTGGTCTGCCACGCGCTCACCGGTAGCCAGAACGTCGCCCGGTCGCCCGCGCCGGAGCGCAACGAGGGGACCCGCGGAGCCGGGCAGGCCGGACAGGCCCGCGCGTGGTGGGACGACATCGTCGGCCCGGGGAAGGCGATAGACACCACGAAGTACTACGTCGTCTGCGCGAACGTTCCCGGTTCCTGTTACGGCACCACGGGGCCGGCGAGCGAGCGCCCAGCCGACCTCGACCTCCCCGAGGAACCCGATCACGACCGGTGGGGGACCGCCTTCCCGCCGGTGCAGGTCGAGGACTGGGCGCGCTCGCAGCGCCGTCTGCTGGACCACCTCGGCGTGGGCCGGCTCCGAGCCGTCGTCGGCGGGAGCGTCGGCGGGATGAACGTCTTGGAGTGGGCGAAGCGCTACCCCGACGACGTCGACCGCGTGGTCGCCATCGCGACCGCCGGTCGCCTCGACGCGCAGTGTCTCGCGCTCGACGCGGTCGCCCGGCGGGCGATCCGCGCGGACCCGAACTGGAACGGGGGCAACTACTACGGCGAGGGCCGCCCCTCGCCGGACGAAGGGCTCGCCTTGGCCCGTCAGATCGGGCACATCATGTACCTCTCGAAGGCGTCGATGGAGCGGAAGTTCGGTCGTCGCTCGGCGGGCCGCGACTCGCTGACCCGCGAGGAGGGAGATTTGGGTCTCCCGCCGGAGCCAACGGCGGCCTTCTTCCCGTACCGCGAGGTGGAGTCGTACCTCGACTATCAGGCGGAGGGGTTCAGCGAGCGGTTCGACGCCAACAGCTACCTCTACCTCACGCGCGCGATGGACGAGTACGACCTCTCCGCCGGCCACGGCACCGACGCCGACGCGCTCGCCGCCTTCGAGGGCGAGGCGCTGTTGATGAGCTTTACCGCCGACTGGCACTTCACCGTCGAGCAGTCGTCGTCGCTTGCGGCCGCCTTCCGCGATCGGGATGTCCCCGTCGCCCACCACGTGATCGACTCCGATCACGGCCACGACGCGTTCCTCGTCGAGCCCGAACATGTCGGCCCGCCGCTGCGTGACTTCCTCGTGGAGGGGGTCGGAGGTCGGGCGGTCTCCGATGACGGCGGCGGTGGGGGTAACGACTCCGCGCGGCCCGAGCGGGACCACGCGCCGGTTCACGCGAGCCTTTTTAAAGGGTAGTTGAGGTTTACAACCATAGCTGCTGTGCTGTTGGCGCGCCTGCGAGCGGTCGCCATCGACGGCCGCGACGAGCTGGGGCTTTGGAGGCGTTCACCGCCGGATCGGTGTCAATACTTATCGGTGCACCTCTGAGCAGTCAAAATCACCCACCTCATACGTACACGATCAACCATGACAACGTTCATAGTTCTTGACTCCGTGGTGTGTGAGGTATGCCCGGTGGACACTCCCAGACGCTTCGACCGTTCCTGTGGCGCGCCGAACGACTGTACCCCGACACCGAGATCGTCTCCCGGACTCACGAGGGGCGGACGCGGCACACGTACGCTGAGTACGCTGACCGAACCGCACAGCTCGCGAACGCGCTCGACGAGTACGGGATCGAACGCGGCGACAGGGTTGCGACGTTCTGCTGGAACCACACCCGCCACTTCGAGACGTACTTCGGCGTCCCGAGCACCGGCGCGCAGCTCCACACGATCAACCCGCTTCTACCCGACGAGCATATCCAGTACATCGTCGACGACGCCGCCGACGAGATTGTCTTCGTCGACGCATCGCTGGCGCCGAAACTCGCCGGCGCCGCCGATGGCGCCGCGGAGTTCGACGACGTCGACTTCGTCTCCATGGGCTCGTCAGAGATCGACGCGCTTGATGCCACACCGTACGAGGAGTTCATCGCTGACCAACCGACCGACTACGACTGGCCCGACCTCGACAGCGACCAGCCCGCCGGCCTCTGTTACACCTCCGGGACGACGGGGAAGCCGAAGGGCGTTGAGTACACCCAGTCGATGCTGTGGAGCCACACGATGGCCTCCCAGACGCCACAGGGGATCCCGATGGAGGACTCCGACGTGGTCATGCCAGTTGTCCCCATGTTCCACGTCAACGCGTGGGGGATGCCGTTCACCGCGACCGCGGCGGGCGCGAAACACGTCTATCCGGGGCCGTCGCCGGACCCGGCCGACCTTGCGGCGCTGATCGAGGAAGAGGGCGTGACCGTCTCCGCGGGCGTCCCGACGGTGTGGCTCGGCCTCCAGGAGTACATCACGGGGGGCAACGACGTGGACCTCTCGACGCTCGACACCGTGATCGTCGGCGGCGCGGCTGCGCCGCGGTCGATGATCGAGTGGTACGACGACCGGGGCGTCGAGGTGCTCCACGCGTGGGGGATGACTGAGCTGTCGCCGATCGGCACCGTCTCGCACCTCACCTCGGACCTGCGCGACGCCGACTACGAGACGCAGGTCGACAAGCGCTCGAAACAGGGACTCGTCGTCCCCGGATTGGAGTTCGAGGTGATCGATGAGAACGACGAGGAGATTCCGTGGGACGGCGAGGCGTTCGGCGAGCTCCGGATCCGCGGCCCGTGGGTCACTCAAGAGTACTTCGCACGCCCCGACGCCAGCGAGGAGGGGTTCGAAGACGGCTGGCTGAAGACTGGCGACGTGGTCACCGTCGACGAGGACGGCTACATCCAGCTCGTTGACCGGACGAAAGACGTGATCAAGTCGGGCGGCGAGTGGATCTCCAGTGTCGAGTTGGAGAACGCGATTATGGCCTACGACGGCGTCAGCGAGGCGACCGTGGTCGGCGTCCCGCACGAGCGCTGGCAGGAGCGCCCGGTCGCGTTCGTCGTCGCGGCCGACGGTGTCGACCGCGAGGCGCTCGTCGAGGAAATCGAGGCCGGACTCCGCGAGGACTACCCGAAATGGTGGGTACCGGACGCGGTGGAGTTCATCGACGAGGTGCCCAAGACCGCCACCGGTAAGTTCTCGAAAAAGGACCTCCGGGAACAGTACGCCGACCAGTCGCTCGTGGAGGGGTCCGTTCCGAAAAACGACGCGCCCGAACAGGAGTAGGTCGTTAACGGGTCGACCGCGGGTGGTCTATTCGCCGTCGCGGTCGCCGATGACCCACTTGTGCGAGTAGCTCTCCCCACAGGTGCAGTGGGCGTACGCGTGGATCACGTCGCCCTCGGCGTAGAGCCCGCCGACTTCCTCATTTTGCGCCTCCGCGAACGCGAAGATGAACCGGATCTCGTGATCGTCGTCGGGATTCTCCTCGGTGAACGGACACGCCCCGTCGTCGAGCAATCGCGCGATCTCGCCTTCGGCGCCCATCGCCGTCTTCGCGAACTCCATCGCGCCCATACCGGTTCCGGCCTGAAACGCGGACCGACCGGTCTCCCCGTCGAGGATCAGCCGAACCCCACCGTCAGTCTCAGTGCCGACGTTGCGGAGCCGGGAGTCGTCGTCGAGATACGCGTCGCTCAGGTAGAAGACCACGTCGTCGAGCCGCTCGCCCGCGAGGAACTCGTCGAGGTTGCTCATGCCGGCCGGACGCACGTGAACCGTAAAAAGCGTGCGAGTCGGCCCGAGGGCGCCCGCCTCGATCCGGCCCGTCTCGCCCCCGACGCCCCCCAACTCGCGCGGAATCGGGGTAAGTGTTAATACGAACCACTGAGATCAGTCGTGTGATGAGTGCGCAAACGCCATCCGAAGACCGGCTCGTCGAGTGGGCGAACCTGGTCGACGAGAACGTGCCGGAGAAGCTCCGAGAGGAGCGATCCGGTGACTGTTAACTTTCACCCCGGTTCGCGAAGGCTTTAGGCCGACGGCGGCGAAGCCCCGCCGATGGCGACTGAGGCCACCGGCATCGACAGACCCCTGCTCGTCGACGACTTCCTTCAGCGGCGCCGCTACCAGCTCCAGCTCGCGGACGCCGCGGCCGACGAACACACACTCGTCTGTCTCCCGACCGGTCTCGGCAAGACGACGGTCAGCCTGCTCGTCACCGCCGAGCGCCTCCACGAAGTCGGCGGGAAGGCGCTCTTTTTAGCCCCCACAAAACCCCTCGTCCAGCAGCACGCCGACTTCTACCGCGAGGCGCTCTCGATTCCGGACGACGAGATCGTCGTGTTCACCGGCGACGTGAAACCCGACGATCGCGCCGCGCTCTGGAACGACGCCCGGATCGTGATCGCGACTCCGCAGGTCGTCGAGAACGATCTGGTCGGCAACCGGATCTCGCTGCGCGACGTGACCCACTGCACCTTCGACGAGTGTCACCGCGCGACCGGCGACTACGCGTACGTCTACATCGCCGAGCGCTACCACGCCGACGCGGCCGACCCGCTCGTCACCGGGATGTCGGCCTCGCCCGGCGGCGACACCGAGGAGATCGAGACGGTCTGTGAGAACCTCGGGCTCTCGAACGTGGAAGTGATGACCGAGGAGGACGCCGACGTCGACGAGTACACCCACGACACCGACGTGCAGTGGGAGCAGGTCACGCTCCCCGACGAGGTCATCGCGATCCGCGACGCCCTCAACGAGGTGATAACCGACCGACTGGAGAAGCTGAAGTCGCTCGGCGTGACGAACAAGACAAGCCCCGACCTCTCCCAGCGCGACCTCAACGAGATGCGCGGGAAGCTGAAGAAGATGATGGACAACGACCAGTCGGACGGGTACAAAGGGATGTCCACCCACGCCGAGGTGATGAAGCTCCGGCGTGCGACCGAGCTGGTCGAGACCCAGTCGGTCGAATCCGTTCGTCGCTACTTCGAGCGCCAGCGCGAGGCCGCGCGCTCCTCCGGTGCCTCGAAGGCGAGCCAGCGGATGGTCGCGGACCCCAAAGTGCGCGAGGCGATGCGGAAGGCCGAGGCGTTCGACGGGCTCCACCCGAAGTTCTCGAAGGCCCGCATCCTGCTGGCGGAGACGCTCGGGATCAACGAGGGCGAGCGTGCCATTCTGTTCACCGAGTCCCGCGACACCGCGGAGGCGCTCGTGGAGTTCCTCTCGACGAGCTTCGACGTGCGGAAGTTCGTCGGACAGGGCGACAAGGAGGGCTCCGACGGAATGAGCCAGAAACAGCAACAGGAGACGCTCGACGAGTTCAAAGCCGGGGACTTCGAGGTACTCGTCTCCACGAGCGTCGCCGAGGAGGGGCTCGACGTCCCAGAGGTCGATCTCGTCTGTTTCTACGAGCCGGTCCCGACCGCGATCCGCTCGATCCAGCGCAAGGGCCGGACCGGCCGGCAGGCCGAGGGGAAAGTCGTCGTCCTGATGGCAGAAGACACCCGCGACGAGGCGTTCTTCTGGATCTCGCGGCGCCGCGAGAAGAAGATGGCCAGCCAGCTCGCCGAACTGAAGGAAGCGACCGACGACATTGAAGAGACCGTCGACGATGGACAGGCGGGGCTCGACGCGTTCGCCGGGGGATCCGCCGGGAACGACACGAAGCCGGAAGCCGACAATAGCGCGGCAGACAGTGACGATGGCGGCGACGACGACAACACCGACGCCGGACTCACCGACTTCGCGGCGGAGGCGCGAGACGGAGACGCCGATGGGGAGGATAACGATGACGACGGAGGCGACGAGAGCGACGGGGGCGACGAGAGCGAGGGAGACAGCGACGATGCCGGCGAGGTCGAGGCAAGCGAGGGGGACAGCGACGATGCCGGCGTCGTCGCGACCGCTGGCGTCGACGAGGGCGTCGAAGTCGTCGTCGATCAGCGCGAGCTCGACTCCACCATCGCGAAGGACCTCTCGACGCGCGACGGACTCGTCACCCGGCTGGAGACGCTCGCGGTCGGCGACTACGTGCTCTCCGACCGGGTTGCCGTCGAGCGCAAGTCGGCGGCGGACTTCGTCGACTCGATGCTCGACTCCGATCGGTCGATGTTCGAGCAGGTCGGCGAGCTCTCGCGGGCGTACGCCCGCCCCGTGATGGTCGTCGAGGGGACGAACCTCTACGGCCAGCGCGACATCGACCCCAACGCGATTCGCGGCGCGCTCGCGTCGCTCGCGGTCGACTTCGATGTGAGCGTCCTCCGCACCGAGGGCGAGTCGGACACCACCGAACTGCTCGCGACGATCGCCAAGCGCGAGCAGGAGACGCGGGACCGCGAGGTGAGCGTCCACGGCGAGAAGACGGCGAAGACCCGCGCCGAACAGCAGGAGTACGTCGTCTCCTCCATTGCCGACATCGGCCCGGTCACCGCGCGCACGCTTCTCGAACACTTCGGCACCGTCGAGGCCGTGATGACCGCGCCGGAGGACGACCTACTGGAGGTCGACGGGGTCGGCCCGGTGACCGCCGAGCGCATCCGTGAAGTCGTCGGGAGCGAGTACGAGTAACGCCCGCGTTTCCGCCAGCGAGCCGGCTACTCGAACCCGCTCACCAGCGTCACCACCCACTGGCCGAGGTCGTACTCCGACCTGACTTCCACCCGCGTCACCCACTTCACCCACTGGAACCCCCGCCTGTCGGGCGCGACCAGCCGAGCGGGCGCGCCGTGCCCGTGCGAGAGGCGCTCGCCGCCCACGTGCGTTGCGAGCAGCGCGTCCTCGGCCTCCTCGATCGGGAGGCTCCAGCGGTAGCCCGTCACGGACGTGAACCGGACGTATGCCGGCTCGCGGTCGGAATCCGCACCGGGGGTTTCCCCCGCGGCCGCGACCCCGCCGGCCGCGTCGAGGAGGTCGCCGACGCGGATCCCGCCCCACTCTTGGACCGTGTACCAGCCGCTGGTGCAGTCGAGCAGGGCCTCCGTCTCGTGGCCCGCGGCGAGGTCGCTGGCGTTGAGGGCGATCGGGTCGACGACGAGTCCGTCGACCATCAGTCGGTAGGGTTCTCGGTCGATCGGGTCGGGGTCGTCGGCGACCCACGAGGTGATCGGGAACGCGCCGTTCCCCTCGCCCTCCCGCGGCTGTGACCCGGTGAATCTCCGGTCGGAGCCGGCCGTGTCGAGCGCGTCGTTGGCGGCCTGCTGGAGGCGGTACGTCGCCGCGCCCGCGGCCAGCAGGACGGTGTAGCGTATCGCGGTGCGCCGCCGCTCGAAGTCGACCCGTCGCGGGAGCCGGAACCGAGTCGCCGCGTGCGCGGCTACAAGCGGGACGAGCGCGAGGCCGAACCCGACGTGGACGGAGAGGAGGGTCCAGTAGGAGAGTCGCACGTCGAGCCCGAACACCCAGACGATCCCGGTCGCAAGCGTGCCGAGCGCGGCGACGAGCGTCAGGACTGACAGCGCGGTCGACCGCCGCCACAGGCTCGGATCCGTGAGCCGACGGCCGACACGCGCGAGTTTCCACGCGAGCAGTGCGACGATCCCGATCCCGAGCGCGCGGTGGAGCCAGAACAGCGGCCATCCCTCGGGGACGCCGACGGTGAACGAGACGAGCCCGGTCATCGCCTCGGCGACGACGAACGCGAAAAGTGACCAGTCGACCGCGCGCGGCGGCGGCTCCAGCCGGTCGAGCGCCCCACCGATCCGGGATCTCACGTCCATCTCGGCCGTGGTAGGTGCTACCGGGACAAAAGCGTCGTCACAGCTCGTACACTTCCCCATCCACCGCCAGCGGCTCCTCGAACGCTTCGTCGGGCGGGTAGAAGTGCGCGAGGTGGACGAGGCGGGTGCGGTCCGCGTCCAGCTCGTCGGCAAGCGCGAGCGCGCCCTCCCGGGTCATGTGTTTCGAGCCGAACGTGCGCGGGACCCCGTCCGGGCCCTCGTGGCGCCCGCCGATCGGGTGATGGTCGCAAAGCGACGCGGGGACGATGGCGTCGGCGAGCAGGAGGTCGGCGTCGGCGAGCGCGTCGCGGGACCGCTCTGGCACGTCGTAGCTCGTGTCGCCCGTCAACGAGAGCTTGGCGCCCGTCTCGGGGTCTTCGATCACGACGCCGTAACACAGGAGCGGCGGGTGGTCGACGGGGACGAACCGAACCTCAAACCCGCAGCTCTCGAACGGGTCGAACGGGTCGCGGGAGTGGACGCCGATCCGGTCTTCCAAGTAGTCGTACTTGCTTCGGATCGTCTCGGCGACGCTCTCGTCGGTCGCGGGATCGGTCTCCGACGGCGCGTGGACCGGGAGCCCGTCGACCAGCCGGTAGACGTTGCCGAGCCCGTCCAAGTGGTCGAAGTGGATGTGCGTCACGATGCCGGCGTCGGGCAGCGGAACGTCGTTGTCGAGGAACTGGCTCCGGAAATCGGGGCTGAAGTCGACGAGTAGCGACTCGCCTGTGCGCTCGTTCGCGACGTGGACCGAGAACCGCGAGCGCGACACCCCGCGCTCGCGCGCCGCGGCGCAGGTGTCGCAATCGCAGCCGACCGTCGGCGTCCCGGTCGTGTCGCCGGTTCCGAGGAGGGTGACCCGCATCTCGGCTCGGCATCCACGGCCCACCGACTTAGCGTCCGTGGTCGACCCGTCGATTTGGCGTCTGCGATCGACCCGCCCAGCCGGCGGCCGCGAGAGGAAGAACCGGGTTCCTCCGACCACTTCGAGTTAGGGCTGCCGCACCCGGATCGTGCCGTTGGTGTCGACGGTGACAAACAGCCGATCGCGAACCTCGCGTCCGCGGACCGCGTCGCCCGCACGCTCCCCGATCGTCTTCATCAGGTCGGGTGCGGTCTGGTTCACCTTCACGCCCGCGTCGTCGCAGGCGTCGTACACGCGCTTCGGCGCGTCATAGAGGTCGGTTCCCGCCTCAATCTCGACGCGGACGGGAGCGGCGAGCGCCTCCGCGAACGCGACCGTCTCGTGGGCGCTCGCCACGTTGTTGCGGGCGCTGGCCTCGACGCTAGAGACGTTCGCACGGGAGGTACCCAGCCAGTCCGCGATGTCGGACTGGCGGAGCCCCCGTTCGCGGAGGGCCAGCACCTCGGCCTGCCGGCGGGTGAGGACGCTCTCGTCCGCGTCGAACCCCGCGCGCTCCAACAGCGCCGCGGCGTCGACGTTGTCGGGGTCAGGGTCCCGGTCTGGATCGGGGGGCCCGTCGTCTGCGACCATACGTGTCATCAGGAGACGCGCGCCCAAAAAACGGCGGTTTCAACGGGAGTGGACGGAACAGAGAGGGTGCAAAACGGGACCAGAGTCGGCGACGGATCGGTAACGTCTGGACTGTCCGTGGGGTGGGACCGCTCTCGGGACGGTCTACTTGCCCCAGAAGTTTTCGCGGCTGCCGAGCCGTTCGCGGTCGGGACGGTCGCGGCGCCGGTCGCCTTTGCCGTCATCTTCCTCGGTGTCGTCGGCGTCGTCAACGTCGTCGCCGGCGGGGTCATCCCCGTCGCCGTCGTCGCCCTCGCCTTCCTCCGGATCGTCGGGGAGGCGCTCGACGACATCTTGCGCGGTCGCGTGGCTCGATTTCACGCGGTGGATCCGGACCTCGGCACGCGCCGGGGGGAGCAGGCCGTCGACGAGGACGATGAAGCCGTCGTCGGTACGCCCCACGCCGGCGCCGCTCTCGTGGATGTCGTCGACCTCGACGACGATTTCCTCGCCGGGCTGGACCGGTTGCTGTTTCAGCTCGTAGATGGGCATGTCGTAGTGGTTACACCACTCCGCGCCGCCCTTGTTGCCGTAGTGTTGGCACCCCATTCCCTCGATTCGTTCGTCGAAGCTGGGGCAATCGTCGGCGAGTGGACAGTCCGCCATACCGTAGAAGAGACCGGCCGCCATTGAAACGTTTTCGACTGGGCGGCCGATGAATCCGGCGTATCGGCGCCTCATTCGGGTGAACGGTGGGTAAATCGATCAGTCGGTCGAGTCCCAACGCCGACCTAGAGGAACTCCCTGACCTCCGAGTACCACATATCGTGGTGATCGACCGCGTCGACCGCGTCCGCCACGTCGACCGCGATCGCATGCCAGCACCGCTCCGAGGGGTCCTCGGCGTCGAGGTTGTAGGTCGCGTCTGCGCAGGTACACTCGCCGTCCTCGATAACGTACTCGTCGTCGTGGCCGACGACGACGGTGAAATCGCGGTAGCGCTTGACCCGTCCCTCGCCGACCGCCTCTATGGCGCGTTTCCCGCGGTCGCCGTGTTCGTCGACGACGGCCGCGGCGATCGGGCCGGTCAGCTCCCCGGCCTCCGCGATCGCCGCCTGCCAGTCGTCGACCGGCTCCATATCGCCCTCTTTTCGGGCGTTCGGTTAAACACCGTCGGTCAGGACGGGAGTCGCTGACGGCTCTAAACAGCCGACAGCAACACCACTCTCTCACTTAAAACCCATCGCGCTGGGGATTGCGCCGCGCTACTCCAACACGATCAGCACGTCGCCCATATCGACGCTGTCGCCCTCGCCGGCGTGAACGCTCACGACGGTGCCGCCGCGCTCGGCGACCACGTCGTTTTCCATCTTCATCGCTTCGAGCACACAGACCACGTCGCCGGCGGCGACCTCGTCGCCCTCGTCGACGTCGACCGAGAGGATCGTCCCCTGCATCTCCGCCTCGATCGCCTCGCCGCCCTCAGCGATGTCGACACCGTCGTCACTCCCGTCGTCGGACTTCGCCTGCGGGGGCCGCTGCTCGCCACCACTGCCGCCGGCGCCGCCCATCCCGCCCTCCGGCACCGGGATCGCGGGTGCGCCGCGCTCCTCCAGTTCGACCTCGAAACGCTTGCCGTTCACCTCGACGGTGAACTCGCGTTCGGACACCTCTTCATCGTCGTCGCCGCTCGCGGACGACTCGGTGCCCCACTTCTCCTGTGCGTCCGCGACCAGCGCCTCATCGAGCTCCTCGTCGAGGTACTTCGTGGTGTGGGTGCCCGCGACGAACCGCTCGTCGTCGAGCATGAGACGATGGAACGGGACGATGGTGACGACTCCTTCGAGGTCGTACTCCGCGAGCGCGCGCTTCGACCGCGCGAGACACTCCTCGCGGTCCGAACCCCACACGATCAGCTTCGCGATCATCGAATCGTAGTCGGTGACCAGCTCGTCGCCCTGTCGGAGCGCGTCGTCGACGCGGACGCCGATTCCGCCCGGTGGGTCGTAGGTCTCCAAGCGTCCCTCGTTGGCGGGCTGGAAGTCGGCGGCGGCGTTCTCGGCGTTGATCCGGAACTCGATCGCGTGGCCGTCAAGCTCGACGTCGTCCTGCGAGACGGAGATGCCCTCCCCGGCGGCGACCCGGAGCTGCTCTTTCACGATGTCGATCCCCGTCAGCTCCTCCGTGACGGTGTGTTCGACCTGAATCCGCGTGTTGACTTCGAGGAAGTAGAAGGGCGTGTCCGGCCCGAGCAGGTCCGACGGGTCGCGGTCCACGTCCTCCTCGACGAGGAACTCGACGGTGCCGGCGTTGGTGTAGTCGGCGGCGGCGACGCCGCGGCGAGCGGACTCGCCGATCTGCTCGCGCAGTTCGTCGGAGAGCGCGGGGGAAGGCCCCTCTTCGATCACCTTCTGGTAGCGGCGCTGGAGCGAGCAGTCGCGCTCGCCGAGGTGGACCACGTCGCTCTCGTCGAGGGACCCGTTACCCTCGGGGTCGTCTGCGACGATCTGGACCTCGATGTGGCGGGGGTTCTGTAGATAGCGTTCGAGGTAGACGGAGTCGTTCGAGAAGTACGCCTCGCCCTCGCGTTTCGCGGATTCGAGGGCCTTCTCGGCCTCGTCGGCACTCTCGACGACTTTCATCCCGCGGCCGCCGCCGCCGCCCTCGGCTTTGATCGCGACGGGGTAGCCGTGCTCGTCGCCGAACTCGGTCACCGCCTCGACGTCGGTAACGGGCTCGGTCGTCCCGGGGACGATGGGCACGTCGGCGTCGTCCATCACGCGGCGCGCGTGGGTCTTCTCCCCGAGCCGCTCCATCGCGTCGCTCGACGGACCGACCCAGGTGATCCCGTCGGTCGCCTCGACGCGGGCCGCGAAGTCGGCGTTCTCCGCGAGGAAGCCGTAGCCGGGGTGGATCGCGTCGGCGTCGGCCGCCTTCGCGGCCTCGACGACCGCCTCGCCGTCGAGGTACGAGTCGGCAGCGCGGGCCGGTCCCACGTTGTACGCCTCGTCCGCGTACCGGACGTGACCCGCGTGTTTGTCCGCGTCGCTGTAGACGGCGACGGTGTCGACACCCAGCTCAGCACAGGCGCGCATCACCCGAACCGCGATTTCTCCGCGGTTCGCGACCAGAACCTTATCGAACATTCCTGCACGTTCCTTCCACCATAACCCACCTCATTCTATCGGTCCGTGACGACGAACGGTGACGACGATTGTCGTACTCCGTCGGCTATCTTTCCCCGAGGAGAGAATCCCGCCGTTTACGGCGAGAGTGAATCCGACAACCCCAAACGATCCGCCAACGACGCTATGGACGGATATTCAACGCTATTCCGAACTATTAACTCAATTAATCTACATAGGCTATATATGGCGATTCAGGTTACTCGTACCTACATTGGTTCCATACAGAACCAGCGTCAGGTACAGAGTGGTCTGGATTTGCTCGGTGATTCCGCCTCGAAAATCTGAAACGTCGCACGGTGGACAGCGAACCGCATCTGGGACGAAACTGGCAAAATTCCCGATGTGAGCGTTCTGAAAGCGTACATGAAGAACCAAGCGTGCTGGAAGGACTTGAACGCACAATCGAGTCAGAAAGTCATTGAAGAACTTTCTGACGCTTTCCAGTCATGGTTCGACCTGCGGCAGAAAGACGACACGGCGAATCCTCCCGGCTACCGCAAACACGGAGACGAACGACCGCGCAGTACGGTCTCATTCAAAGAAGACGGGTTCAAACACGACCCCGACAACAACCGCGTCCGACTCTCGAAAGGTTCCAATCTCAAGGGGTATTGGTCGGATTTCCTGCTGTGCGAATACCAGACCCGCCCTGACGTTGATCTCTCAGAAGTCAACTCGGTACAGAACGTTCGTGCGGTCTGGAACGGTGACGAGTGGGAACTACACTTCGTCTGTAAAGTCAAGCTCAAAACCAACGACTCCACAGGAAATGAAGTAGCGGGGATTGACCTCGGCATCACAAACATCGCTACGGTCGCATTTCCGGACGAATACGTCTTGTATCCCGGTAACTCGATCAAGCAGGACAAACACTACTTCAAGCGTTCAGAGTACGACACGGAAGGTAAAAACGGCCCATCTAACAAGTCGACGTGGGCACGTAGAAAACTTGCTGACCGCGAGACACACTTTTTCCACGTTCTCTCAGACACCATCATCACAGAGTGTGTCGAACGTGGTGTTGGAACGCTGGCAGTGAGCTGGCCTGAAGACGTTCGAGACTCCGACTGGGGGAAGACCGGCAACAAGAAACTCCACACGTGGGCGTTCGATCGCATCTACCAGTACCTCGAATACAAGGGCGAAGAACGTGGAGTCGAAGTACTGAAAGAGAACGAATGGGACACCTCGAAGACGTGTTCACGGTGTGGCGACGACACGACGTCAAACCGTGTCGAACGTGGATTGTACGTGTGTTCGTCGTGTGAATTGGTAGCCAATGCGGATTGTAACGGGGCGGAGAACATGCGCCAGAAGATAACTCCGAGTCCTCACGGAGAGGATAGGAGTAACGGCTGTGTGGCACAGCCATCGGTACACCTGTTCGACCGCGAGAGCGGGACGGTTCGCCCGAGAGAACAGGTTGTATCGTAAACCAGCAAATATCCCACCTGCGGTACGGGAAGCCCCGGCGTTTACGCCGGGGAGGATGTCACCCCCGCGACTTCCCGAGACGGTTAAGAGCCTGCCGGCCGCCACATCCGGACATGCTCTCGGCCGGAAATCCCTACGTGTTGCCGTCGGTGCTGGTCGCGGCGGGCGCGTATCTCGCCGTAACGCTTCTGACGGACGCCTCGTTGCTGGTCCGGATCGGCATCCTTGCCTTCCTCGCGGGCGTCGTGCCGATCGTCCTCAATCGGATCCTCGGCGGCGGCTCGACCAACGACTGGCGCGACGAGCCGACCGAGGGGATTGGAGACGGCGACAGCGACGCCGACGAGTCGCGCGAGGCGTGATCCGGCGGCCATAGATATCTACGCAATCGGTGATACCCTCGGACACACTCTGTGAAGGATTCGTGTGGCGGTCAAATCGCCGCAACCCACCGAGGTCTGCCGCCTAGGGTATGCGCGCGTTTCGACTCAGAACCGGTCGGCGCGTCCGGCTGCGGTCCACGGGTCCGTCGGCGCGTCGACGGGAACGCGGACCGATCGATTCTGCAGGCGGTCGACTCGACCAGCGAACGACCAGCGCTTGCCCTCCCAGTCCGGGTTGTCGTCCGCCGCGGCGGCCGCGGCCGCCGCGGCACGCTCGCCATCTCGGAGGTGGGCCGCGACCGCGGCGGCGATAGCGGCTGCCTCCGCGTCGTCGGCGTGCTCCGGGATCGACAGACCGTCGAGGACGGCTGATACGCCGGGTGCGGTGTCACCCGACCTCGGTGCGACATCGTCTGATTCAGATGCGTCGGTCGCCATCAGATCGGGATGTTGCCGTGCTTCTTCTCAGGTGCCTCCGAGCGCTTCCCCTTCAGCATCGTCAGGTCGTCGATCAGCCGTGCGCGCGTCTCCGTGGGCTCGATCACGTCGTCGACGAAGCCGCGGTCGGCGGCGGTGTACGGGTTCGCGAACTCCTCGCGGTACTCGTCGATGAGCTCCTGTCGGCGCGCGTCGGGGTCGTCGGCCGCTGCCAATTCCTCGCGATAGAGCACGTTGACGGCGCCTTTCGGCCCCATCACCGCGATCTCGGCGGTCGGCCACGCGTAGTTCACGTCGCCGCCGATATGCTTCGACGACATCACGCAGTAGGCTCCGCCGTACGCCTTTCGGGTGATGACGGTCAGGAGGGGAACCGTCGCCTCCGAGAAGGCGTACAGCAACTTCGCACCGTGGCGGATGATCCCGTTGTGCTCCTGATCGGTTCCCGGCATGAACCCGGGCACGTCCTCGAAGGTGAGGATGGGGATGTTGAACGCGTCGCAGAAGCGGACGAATCGGGCGCCCTTCTGGCTCGACTCGATGTCGAGCGTGCCCGCGTTCACGCGGGGGTTGTTGGCGACGATCCCGACCGAGTGGCCGTCGAGCCGGGCAAACCCGACGACGATGTTCTTCGCGAAGTTCTCCTGCACCTCGAAGAAGGAGCCCTCGTCGACGACGCTGCCGATCACGTCCTTCATGTCGTACGGCTTTCGCGGGGCGTCGGGAACGATGTCGCCCAACTCGTCGTCGGTGCGCTCGGGATCATCCCACGGCTCGACGCGCGGCGGATCCTCGACGTTGTTGGCGGGGAGGTACGAGAGCAGTCGCGCGATGTCGTCGAGCGCGTCCTCCTCGCTCTCCTCTGCGAAGTGCGCGACGCCGGAGGTCGACGAGTGGGTGACTGCGCCGCCGAGCTCCTCGAAGCTCACCTCCTCGCCCGTGACGGTCTCAATGACGTCCGGGCCGGTGATGAACATGTGCGAGGTGTCTTTGACCATGAACGTGAAGTCCGTGATCGCCGGAGAGTAGACCGCACCCCCGGCGCACGGGCCCATAATCGCCGATATCTGCGGGATCACGCCGGACGCCTCCGTGTTGCGCCGGAAGATCTCAGCGAATCCGCCGAGCGAGGCGACGCCCTCCTGAATGCGGGCACCCGCGGAGTCGTTGAGTCCGACCACGGGCGCGCCGACATCCATCGCTTTGTCCATCACTTTGCAGACTTTCTCGGCGAACACCTCGCCGAGCGACCCGCCGAAGACGGTGAAATCGTGTGCGAAGACGAACGTTTTCCGGCCGTTCACCTCGCCGTATCCCGTGACGACACCGTCGCCCGGAATCTGCTGTTCCTCCATTCCGAAATTGTTGTTCCGGTGGGTGCGGAACCGGTCGAACTCGTGGAACGTCCCGTCGTCGAGGAAGTAGTCGACCCGCTCGCGCGCGGTCATCTTCCCCTTCTCGTGTTGGGACTCGATCCGATCCTCGCCGCCGCCGAGTGCCGCCCGCTCTCGACGCTCGCGGAGATCCTCGATACGGTCGTCCATCGTCACGCCGGACCACCCTGAGTCATTACCTCGTGGGTCGGCGAGCGGCATCAAAAGGGTTCCCCTATGCGACGTTTTCGCCTTCGACAGGCGTCGAACTCGGTATCGAAGCGGGGCCCGGCGTCGAACTCGGTGTCGAAGCAGGACCTCGCGTTGAGGAACCGTCCGCACGGCCCCTGTCTCGGGTTCACTCTCTGACGGCCGGTTCGACGCTTTTAAACCTCCGATGGACCACTTTCCGGTGAGACAGGCTTCGCCTGTTTCACTGACCCGTAGGAGCGACCTGCGTACTACGGAGGTGAAAATGGCAGACACAATACAAGAGGCCGTAACCCTCGCACTCGACGATGCGCCCGAGCGGAACTTCCGCGAGACCGTGGACATCGCGATCAACCTGCGAGACCTCGACCTCAACGATCCGTCGAACCGAATCGACGAGTCCGTCGTGCTGCCGGCTGGAACGGGGCAGGAGACACAGATCGTCGTCTTCGCGGAGGGCGAAACCGCCGTCCGCGCTCAGGAAGTTGCTGATCAAGTGCTTGACAGCGACGACCTTGAGGACTTAGGAGACGACGACGACCGCGCAAAGGACCTGGCCGACGAGACCGACTTCTTCGTCGCAGAGGCCAACCTGATGCAGGACATCGGTCGGTACCTCGGTACCGTCCTCGGTCCGCGCGGGAAGATGCCTACCCCACTACAGCCGGACGACGACATCGTCGACACAGTCAACCGGATGAAGAACACGGTGCAGCTCCGGTCGCGTGACCGGCGCACGTTCCACACCCGTGTCGGTGCCGAGGATATGGGCCCCGACGCGATCTCGGACAACATCGACGTCATCATCCGGCGGCTCGAAGCGAGCCTCGAGAAGGGCCCGCTCAACATTGACGGGATCTACGTGAAGACCACGATGGGTCCCGCCAAGGAGGTGCCCGTATGAGCTCGGTCCGCAAGACCGAGACGATCCCGCAGTGGAAACAGGAGGAGGTCGACGAGCTCGTCGACTTTATCGAGTCGTTCAACTCCGTCGGGATCGTCGGCGTCGCCGGCATCCCGAGCCGCCAGCTTCAGGCCATGCGCCGCGAGCTGCACGGCTCCGCGGACGTCCGGATGAGCCGCAACACGCTCACCGTCCGTGCGCTCGAAGAGGTAAACGACGGCGTCGAAGAGCTGACCCAGTACGTCGCGGGTCAGGTCGCGCTCATCGGCACGAACGACAACCCGTTCGGCCTCTTCAAGCAGCTGGAAGCCTCGAAGACCCCCGCCCCGATCAACGCGGGCGAGGTCGCCCCCAACGACGTCGTCATCCCCGAGGGTGACACGGGCGTCGACCCGGGACCGTTCGTCGGCGAGCTCCAGACTGTCGGGGCCGCCGCGCGCATTCAGGACGGCTCGATCATGGTCACCGAGGACTCGAAGGTCCTCGAAGAGGGCGAGGTCGTCGACGACGACCTCGCGAACGTCCTGACCGAACTCGGCATCGAGCCGAAGGAAGTCGGACTCGACCTCAAGGGCGTCTACTCCGAGGGCGTCCTGTTCGAGCCGGACGAGCTCGAAATCGACGTCGACGAGTACGAAGCGGACATCCGCTCGGCGGCCGCCGCCGCGCGAAACCTCTCGGTCAACGCCGCGTACCCGACGGCCGCCACCGCCGGCACCCTTCTCGCGAAGGCGTCCGGCGAGGCCAAGTCCGTCGGACTGTTCGCGGAGATCGAGAGCCCGGACGTCGTGCCCGACCTCATCGGGAAGGCCGACGCCCAGCTCCGCTCGCTCGCGGCCCAGATCGACGACGAGGAGGCGCTTCCCGAGGAGCTGCAGGGCGTCGAAGCTGCCCCGGCTCCTGAGACGGACGACGCCGACGAGGAAGAGGAACAGGCGGAGGAAGAAGACGACACGGACGACGCTGAGGCAGCCGACGACGACGCCGACGACGGCGACGACGGCGGCGACGGTCTCGGCGCGATGTTCGGATAACACCACGAGGATACACCAATGGAATACGTTTACGCTGCGCTCATCCTGAACGAGACTGGCGAAGAGATCAACGAAGACAACGTCACCGGCGTGCTCGAAGCCGCCGGCGTCGACGTCGAGGAATCCCGCGTCAAGGCGCTCGTCGCCGCGCTGGAGGACGTCGACATCGAGGAGGCCATCGAGACGGCCGCCGCGGCCCCCGCCGCCGGCGCCGCCGCGGGCGGCTCCGCGGACGCCGCGGACGCCGACGAGGCCGCCGACGAGAGCGACGACGAGGACGACGCCGCCGAGGAAGCGGCGGACGACGAGGACGAGGACGACGACGGCGGCGAGGGCCTCGGCGAGCTCTTCGGCTAACGCCGGACGATAGCCGAGACTTCGACCGCGTCGACCGACTCTCAAACATCCGATTTTTATTGAACTTCGCTATCCGGAGTGATAACGTCGTCCACGAGTTTATATACCGATCTCGGAAACGGAGAGGTGATGAAGATCGTCGACGGCGACAAGGTCGAGTGCGATCGGTGCGAGTCGGTGTTCCCGATCGAGGATGTCTCGCTGCTCGAGAAGGAGACGAACCGAGACTACGAGCGAGTGCTGTGCGAGGAGTGTCTGGGTGCCGTCGGAGTGCCGAAGGGGTACACGCTCCGTCGGGACATCAGTCATCTCGCCGGGTGAGCCGCGAGGCGGGGAACCCGTACCGGTCGCAGTCCGCGACGCTCCGTCCCGGCCGGAGCGAGTCCGCGTAGACCGCCTCGACGACGGGTTCGTGGGCGCCGTAGCCGGCGTTCGTGGGGTACTCGGCGATGACACGCCCCTCGTCGGTCCGGTAGGCGTCGGCCCGGTCGGTCGTGACTGCGACGACGATGAGTCGTTTCCCCGTCTCGCGATCGCGGACGATCGCGCCCGGTTCGAACGCGTGTCGGTCACAGAGGTGCGAGCCGCCGGCGTCGAACGGGACGAACGTCTCCGCGCCACAGACCGCACAGGCGCCGATACGCTGGTCGGGGGCGGGGATGGACCCCGCGGTCACCTCCATCGCAACGCGGCGGAGGTGCTTGCAGCGCGAGCCGCGGATCGCGTGGTCCGGGCAGGTACAGGTGCCGGCGTCAAGCGCAACCACGTAGGTGCCGCCGTCGGTCTCGACGACGTAGCGCCGGTCGCGAAGCGGGCGGATCGTCATCTCTTCCGTGACGGCGCGCGTGGATCGGTTGTCGTGCTCGCCGGAAGACGCCGCTGGCGGCGTCGAGGACGGCTCTCGCGACGGGGTCGTTTCGCCGGCTGTTGACGCGGATGCGTCTCGGGTGTGCGTCATAAGTGACTGCGAGAGGACTCTCGCTTCACGTCAATATACGAGACGGAAACGGATAAATACGCCGCTGAGATGGGTCGAGCGCGGATATTCCACGTTCGGAACGCCCTCGTCGACTCGACCGTGCTGACCTCGCCGCCCTCATCGAAGTCCTTTTTTAGTGGCGACGGAAACTCGCGGATATGGAAATCGACGCGGAGCTCCGTCGACAGATCGTGGTCTCGCTGTCGGCGGCCGCGATCTTCGTCGCCGGACTGGTCGGGATCGGGGTCGCGTTCGGCGGTCCCGAAGGGCTGCCGGAGACGGGCGCGATCGCCCTCGTTGCGCTGCTCGCCGCGTTCGTGTTGCTGATGGCACTCGTCGGCGCGTACCTCATCCGCGCGAGCGACGACGACGCGTAGGACGACTACTCGATTTCGGCTTTTCCTGCGGCCGCGTTCTGCTCGCGCCAGTCGGTGATCTCGTCGGCTTTGTCCACGCGCGCCTCGTAGTACGCGAGTGGGTCGGCAGCGACCTGCATGTGGTCGTCCTCGTTGTGGCAGATCCCGTAGTTCGCCAGCGTCTCGCAGGTCGGCGGCGGGTACTGGCTCCCCCGGTCATCGCTCAGGTACTCGGTCTGGTATCGGATACCTTCGGCGTCGAGGCTCGTGTCGGCGCAAAACGTCACTACCTCGTCGGGCGTCATCCCGATTCCGACGAGAAACGCCATCAGCGCGAACGACTCCGGCGGGGAGAGCTCTGTGCCGCGCTCGGCCTTCTCGATCAGGTTCCGCATGCAGGGCGGGAACAGGTCAGGGGCGACCACATCGACCGGGCCGGCGTAGGTGCGCTCGGAGAGCAGCCGCTTGAGGTCTGCGACGCCGGATTCGAGCTCGGCGGCGATCCCCTCCCCGGCGGCGAGTTCGAACGGGAGGCCCTCTCGGACCCGATCTTCGACCGCGGCTTCGAGCGCATCCAGAAGCTCCTCACGGGAGATGCGCACCTCGCCGTCGTCGAGCGCGCGGTTGACGAGCCGCCACGACTCACCCCACGAGGGCGACGTGAGCCGAAGATACGGTCCCACGGCGATCCAGTAGTGTTCCGGGTCGCGGCCGGGGGCGGAGCCGGACCCTGTCGCGGTTGTGCCGCCGGTCCCCGGGTCGGATCGGAGCGATTCCGGTCGCACCGCATCCGCGAGGTCGAACTCGGCGAGTACGTCGTCTAGCGCGACGGTCGGCGTCGACATCGACCGCAGCTCGTCGTCGGTCGCGAGGTCCTCGCGGATCCGGTCGATCGCGGTTGCGGCCTCGGCGGCGGCGTACTTCTCGATCGCGGGGTCGGAGTCAAGCAGCGAGACGAGGATCCGTGCGATCGGATACGAGAGCAACTCGGCCTGCGTGTCGTAGGCCGACTCGGTGGGGAAGGCGCCACTCTCGGACGCGACCGTCCCGTCCATCAGAGCGCGTTCCACGCGTTCGCGGGCGCGCTCGACCGCCGGCGCGTCGGCCGCGACGAGCTCCGGCAGCGACACCGCGGCGTCGGCGACCGCCTCGCGGGCGGTCGCGAAGAACGGGTACTTGGCGTCGAGCGCGTCCATGTCCGGGCCGAGGTAGCAACGGGCGGCGAATAAGCGGTGCGGTCCGCGTCGGCGCGGATGGGTGCATCGGGGAGCAGGTGAGAACCACGTGAGACGGACTTAGAGCCGCCCGCGGAGGTAGTGCCCGAGGACCCCGCCGACGATCCCGGACCCGAGGGTGTAGATGACGGCGACGCCGATCACGAACAGCGCGATAAGCCCGAACTCCGCGGGCGCTCCGGCGAATCCGAGGAAGAACAGCAGGAAGAACACGACGGCCACGAATGGTAGGGTCATCACGACCCCGGCGACCGTGCCCGCCTTGAGCGCGTCGCTCGACCGGCCGCCACAGAGGTAGCCGGCGACCGCGCCCGCCTTGAGCGCGTCGCTCGACCGGCCGCCACAGAGGTAGCCGGCGACCGCGCCGCCGAGCACGGTGGCGAAGGGGACGAACGACAGAACCGAGCCGGCGATTCCGCCTACGATCCCGTAGACGAGTACGTCGACCAAGTCCGCGGGGGTACCGTCTCCGGGGGCGAGGAAGTCGGTCGATGCGGTGCTGTCCGCGCCTGGGGAGCGAGCGTCGGTGGAAGCGATGTCGTCAGTGGAGGGTGTGTCGTCGGGGACCATCGTTCGGCTACTCCTCCTCGTCAGTTGGCTCGCCGTCTCCCGCCTCCTCGACTGCCGCGCCGGGCGCGTTCGACTTCACGCTGTTAAGTCCCTGTTTCGCTTTCTGTTTGGAGGCGTACCCCTGTCCGCCGTCGGCGATGACGTTCCCGTTGTCGTGGCGGAGCCGCCAGCGGTGTTCGTCCGCCGTGTCCCTGAATATCTCGAAGGTGGCGTCGCTCCCTCCTTCGTCGGGTGCCTCCTCGTCGCGAGAGATGTCGATCACGTGGGCGCCGGGCGCGTTCCGCTGGACGCTCTCGATGCCCGACTTGGCGTCGCGTTTGTCCGAGTACCCACCGCCGCCGTCGGCGATGATGTTCCCGTTGTCGTGGACGAGCCGCCAGCGCCACTCGTCGACGCTGTCTGTGTATAGTTCGAAGGCCGCCTTGCTCGCGGCAGCGTCGTCGTTGATCTCACCCTCCGTCTCCGGCCACTCCATCTCAATCTCGAAGTGGACCATCCCGTCCTCGCGTTCGAGTTCGATCTCGACCTCTTGTTCTGGGGCCGGATCGACCGTCACCGTACCGGCGTCGTCGACGGGGACCGGTTCCCCGCGACCGAGCGCCCGTGCGATGCGTCGGAAGTAGGTGGCAAGCGCCTGTCGGCTCCGTGACTGCCGCGACTCGTGAACCGCTTTTTCGGGCATACACGCTCCCGTCACGGCGGGCACACAAAACGCTATGGCTGACTCTAGTCAATCAGTATGCACTTATAAATGGCTGTGCGGTGGCGCGCGCCTCCGAGTGGTCACCGCAGAGTAGCTGATCGCGCCGACTCACGACCGATCGACACCACCAGTCGCACCTATGTCTCGATCGATCCTCATCGCGTGGGAGTTCGGGCGGGTTCGAACCCGCCCTCACATACATTTCTGTGACGCACTTCGTTCGTCCCAGAAATGGGCTCGGGCGGGTTCGAACCGCCGACCTCAGCCTTGTAAAGGCCGCGTCATGACCAGCTAGACCACGAGCCCTCAGAGTTTCAAACCCGCCGGCAGCGGAAAACGGTTTCTTTCTGCGGCGCAAGGATCGATCGTGAACCGCCGCCTCCTCGCGATCGCTAGCGCCCTCGGCGCCATCGCCCTCCTGCTCGTCGCGGCGATCGCGGCGAACCCGGCCCTCCTGATCGCCGGCTACGACACCACGACCGTCGAGGCGGTCGACGGCGAGACGGGCGACTCGCTCGCAACCGTCGAGACGCGCGTCGCAGACGGCTTCGCGAAGCAGTACGTCGGCCTCTCCGAGACTGACGAGCTCGCCGACGACGAGGGAATGCTGTTCGTCCACGACGAGACGGGCAAACACGCCTACGTGATGCGAGGAATGTCGTTCGGGCTCGACATCGTCTTCGTCGCGCCGAACGGCACCGTCACCGAGATCCACGAGGCGGCGCCCGACTCGCGCCCGTACACCCGCTATGCGGGCACCGGTCGGTACGTCCTCGAAGCGCCGCGAGGGTGGAGCGAGCGCAACGGTGTCGGGCCGGGTGACCGGCTCGTCTTCGAGGTGGACTGACCGCGACAAAACCGTACCCCGCGACGAAACCGATTTGCCCTTCGCGGGCGTCGACCAAGCCATGACCGGTCTCTCTCGCCGGATCGCGTGGAACCTTCGCCACCGCTGGCGGCGGATATTCGCGCTCCTCGTGATCGGTATCGGCGTCGCCGCCCCGCTCATCACCGGGCTCTGGTGGTCGCTGCCGCTCGTCTGGTTCTTCGGGCTGTTCGTCGCGTTGCCCGTCCTTCACACGCTGACGAAGCCGGTGCCCGACGAGGATAGCGACGACTCCGACGCCAATGCCCCCGACGACCCCGCCCTCCGCGCGCTCCGCGAGCGCTACGCTCGCGGCGAGATCGACGAGCGCGAGTTCGAGCGCAAGCTCGACCGGCTGCTGGAGACCGAAGACGCCGAGACCGTCGACCGCAGCGACGCCGAGGACCTCGCCGAGCGCGTTCGCGACGGACTCCGGCGCGAAGTCGAGCGGGTTCGCGAGTGATCCCGATCCCGATCCAGATCTCGACCGCGACCGTCATCGTTTTGCGCGGCGCTAGCGAGAGGATCTGACGTGTTTGTCGACGCACTCCGGTACCCGCTTGCCGATCGAACGCGGTTAGACGGCACCGCGAAGTGTCTCGCAGCGCTCCTGTTCAGCGGGGTGCTGCTTCGGTTTGCAGCACGCCTCTGGCCCGACTGGGCGTTGGTGGCACCGCTTCTGCTCGCCGTCGCTCCTCTGCTCGCGTTTCTCGGCCTCCTCGGAGGTGTCCTCGCCGGAGGCGGGTTCCCCCCGCTGGCGACAACCGATACGGTGCGTCTCGCCGGTCGGCTCCTCGGCGTCGCTACCGTCTACCTCCTCCCTGCGGCTATCACTGTGGTCGCCGCCGGCTACGTCGTCGCGAGCGGGACGGTTCCGGACGCGCTGGGCGGCGTGACGCTCGCGACCCTCGCGACCGCCGCGCTGCTCGTCACGGTCGTCTGTGGGTACCTCTTCCCGGCGGCGGCCGTCGTGAGCGTTCGAGACGGACTCCGTGCGGGTCTCCGGCGGGACGCTCTCCGCGGTACGGCGTCGAGCACGTACTTCCTCGCGTGGGTGGGCGCGACCGTGCTCGTCGTCGTCGCATGGAGCGCGCTTGCAGCGACGGCCACACGGAGCGTCGCCGCGCTCCTCGTGCTTGGGTGGTGTGCCTACGCCCACGTCGCCGCCGCGGCGCTCATCGCCGAGAGCGTCGATCGAACTGGCTACTGGTGACGGCGACCCGCGAAAAACGGAAAAATCGAAACGGTTCCGGATCCGGTCAGGCGAGGTTGACCTGATCAGCGGCGTCCTTCATCGACCGGTTGTGGAGCGCCTCGCCGGTGACGCGATCAAAGATGTGGATCGCGTCCTCCGGAATCTGCGCGACGACCGAGTCTCCCTCACTGACCTGCGTGAACCCGTCGATCGTCGCGACGAGGGTCGCAGCGGACTCGGGGTCTGCGTCGGGGTCGAAATGGAGGTACACCGTGTTCTCGTCGCCCATCGGTTCGACGACGTCGACGGTCATTTCGAACTCGTGTGCGTCGGACTTGCTCGCGACGAGCTTGATCGCCTCGGGACGAATCCCCATGACAAGATCGGCCGTCTCTCCGAGGTCCACACGCACGTCGTCGCCGATGGGATACTCGAAGACGTCACCGACCAGCCGGTCGCCGTCGAGCGTCACGTCGAAGAAGTTCATCGAGGGCTCGCCGAGGAAGCTCGCGACGAACTGGTTGGCCGGCTCGTGGTAGCACTTCAGCGGCGACGCGATCTGCTGCAGTTTGCCGCCGTCGAGGATGGCGATCCGATCGCCCATCGTCATCGCCTCGGTCTGGTCGTGCGTGACGTACACCGTCGTCACACCGAGATCGTTCTGAAGCCGCTGTAGTTCCGTCCGCATCTCCGCACGGAGCTTCGCGTCGAGGTTGCTGAGGGGCTCGTCCATCAGGAACACCTCAGGGTCGCGGACGATGGCGCGGCCGAGTGCGACGCGCTGCTGTTGCCCGCCCGAGAGATCGCTCGGCTTTCGATCGAGCAGCGGCGAAATTCCGAGCATCTCGCCGGTTTCAGACACCATCCGGTTAATCTCGTCGTCGAGGAGGTCCGTCGATTCCTCCAGTCCGAATGACATGTTCTGCCGGACACTCATGTGCGGGTAGAGCGCGTACGACTGGAACACCATCGCGATATCCCGGTCCTGTGATTTCACGTCGTTAACGACGCGATCGTCGATGCTGAGCGTGCCGGAGGTGATCGTCTCCAAGCCAGCGATCATCCGGAGCGTCGTGGACTTCCCGCAGCCGGACGGACCGACGACGACGAGGAACTCGCCGTCGTCGATCGACATCGACACATCGTCGACCGCGACGATTTCCTCGTCGCCGTCCTGGAACGTCTTCGTTATCGAGTTGAGTTCAAGCGTTGCCATATCTGTGTGTTGTGGTCGGTGTCGTGTGGTCGTTTGCGCGTCGCGCCGCGTCGCATCCCGGACGCCCTCGTCTCGGACGGGTCCCGTCGCTGGACGGGGTCGGCGTGCGGGTCACGCCGCCACCCCCTCGGCGAACTCCTCGCCGAAGAGGATGTACACCGCAAGCGTCGGCAGCGCCGCGAAGAATGCCCCGGCCATCCGGAGCGCGAAGTCTTGTCCCTCCAGCGAGCTCCCGAGTCCCGCAAGGATCAACACGACGGGCGCCGCAGGGCTCGATTCCGTCGAGACGATCACCAGCGTAAAGAGGAGATCGTTCCAGATCTGGGTGAACTGATAGATTAAGACGACGGCGAACATCGGTCCCGAGAGCGGGAGGACGATCCGTCGGTACACCCGACGGAGCGTCGCTCCGTCAAGGCGGGCCGACTCGATCATCTCGTCGCTCATCGTCTTGTAGTACGTCCGGAACAGGAGCGTACAGATGGGGAGCCCGTAGGCGACGTGGGTGATCACCAACTCGATGATGCCAACGTAGTCGTCGTCGATCCCGAGCGCCCAGACGAACGATAACGCGTCGCCGAGCTGGACCCACTGCGACCAGAACTGGGTCAGCGGGACCAGCACCGCCTGATACGGGATGAAGATCCCGGCGACGATGAGCATGAGTACCACTGCCTTGTACGACTTCTTCCAGGTTGGGATCGTCAGGCCGTACGCCGTGACGCTCCCGACGAACGCCGAGATGACCGTCGCGGGCACAGCGTACAGCAGGCTGTTCCCCATCCCACGCAGCAGGGTATCGGTCGCCGTCTGCCACTTCTCGAGTGTGAACCCGGACGGGCCGGGTGGGGCGAACGGCGCCGTCTCGATGATCGCGGTGCCGGTCTTGAACGACGTGACCAGGCCAGATTCGATGGGAACGAGGTAGAACGCCGCCGCGAGTGTCAGGACAACGTACAGGCCGATATCCTCGGCCGTCAGCTGATCGATGGTCCGGCGCAGCCGCGCCGTCGCCGTTGCGCCGCCGTCGGTTCGAGGTTTTGCGTTGCTCATAGGTTGTCCCTCCGGTATTCGTACACAAGGTAGGGGCCGATGACGCTGAGCGCCATTCCGAACAGGACGATCGCGATCGCCGACCCGTACGCCCAGTTGAGATTCGCGTACGCCTCACGAACCATCTTCGTCGCTAAGATATCGGCGCCGTTCGGCGGCCGGTATCCCCCTGACAGCGAGTAGAGGAAGTCGAAGGCCTTCATCCCGAACACCATCAGCACTACGGCGGCGCTGATCGTCGCGCCCTTCAACTGGGGGATGATAACGCGCCAGTACATCTTCAGGGTCGACGCGCCGTCGACCGTGGCCGCCTCGTAGTGCTCTGTCGGAATGGCTCGGAGCCCAGCGAGGTACACGACCATCGCGTACCCCGAGAACTGCCACATCAACGCGAAGATGACCGCGTAGAGGACGATGTCCTGGTTGCCGAGCCAGCTCACTGGGCCGAGACCGACAGTGCCGATGACGTTGTTGGCGATCCCGTTGTTGTAGTTGTAGATCCACAGCCAGAACTGGGCGGTCACCACGAACGAGAGGCTCATCGGCAGGAGATAGATCGTCCGGAACGTGTTCTCGAACCGGATCCCTCTATCGATTAGGATAGCCAGCACGAGGCCGACCACGAGCGTCCCCGCCGTGAACGCGATAAGCAGGATGAGCGTGTTGATCGCGGCGTCGATGAACCCGGTGTCTGCGAGCGCACGCGTGTACATCTCGAAGTCGAGGTTCGAGTAGTCCGGCGCGTTCTCGAAGCGCTGGTAGTCGGTCAGCGAGATCAGCAGGTTCCAGATGATCGCACCGTAGACGAACAGCCCCATCAGCAGGAACGGAGGGAGCCAGAAGACGGACGACTCGATGAAGTCGCTCCCGAAGCGCTGGTCCAAGGTCGCCTTGAGACGGGTCGTCAGGTCCCGGTCCGGTTCCGGCGCCGGGTCGGCGCCAGGGCCGTCGCTCACGACCCCGCCGTCGGTACGGACCTCGCTGTCGTCGTCCCTCGAGGAGGGACTGATCGTCCGGTGCAATCGACGGTAAAAATCGAGCATCGCGTGGAGTTCAGTTCGACACCGCGTTCAGGAAGCCCTGCGTCGCGGCGTCGACGTTGTACGGTCCCGTGAACTCCGAAGAGATGACGTCGTTGAGCGCCGTCATCGTCTCGGAGGGGACGCCGAGGCCGTGCTGAAGGTTCGGCGGTCGGTACTCCGCGTTCGCGAAGTCCTCGGCCGTCTCCTGGAGGTACGGACCGAACTCCTCCATGCTCACGTCGGTCCGAGTCGGGATCGAGCCCTTGTACTGGTTGAACGCGATCTGGGCCTCCGGGCTGCCGGCGAACGCCTCCCAGGTCTTCGAGGCCTCGGGCGTCGGGTTGTCCGACGGGTAGAGGAACGAGTCGAAGTGGAGGGTGTACATTCCCTCGGTCCCGGGGAACGTCTTGAAGCCCCAGTCGTCTCCGTACTCGAAGTTCTCGGCGTTCCGGAACGCGCCCGCCGCCCAGTTACCTTGGTGGATAAACGCGGCGTCGCCGTTGATGATGTTCTGGTTCGACTGGGTCAGACCGATCGAAGCCGCGTCGTCACTGATATGGTTCTCCAGCATCTCTGCGGTCGTCTCGAACGCCGACCGGACGGCGCTCTCGTCGCCGTTACCCTCGAGGAAGTCCATATACGGCTGGTAGCCGTTGACGCCGAGCATCACGGCGCCCCACAGCTGCGTCGTCGTCCACGTCCCGGACATCCCGTGGGTCATCGGAATCGCGTCGGTCTCGCTGGAAACCGTCTCGAAGGCGTCGATGAGTGCCGAGGGGCTATTCAGCGAGTCGACATCGATCCCCGCGTCCTCGACGACGGAGACGTTGTAGAAGAGGCAGTTCAGTCGGTGGGAGCCGAGCGGCACGGCGCGGTAGCTGCCGTTCTGCTTGTGGAGCTCGACCGCCTCCTCGACCATCGCGTCCTCGAAGCCGTTCTCCTCCCAAACGTCGTCGACGCTGCCGAGGACCCCCTGATAGCGGAGGAGGTTCGGACCGGGCCAGCCGGCGAACGATCCCGGCGGATCGTCACTCTGGAGTCGGTTCGCGACGACTGCGTCGAGGTTCTGGTTGCCGCCGCCGCCGATGGGGTTCATCTCGAGGCCGACATCGGGGTGAACCTCGTTGAACGCTGCCTCCAATGCCTCGGCCGCGGCGGCGCCGTCGCCGCCGGTCCAGCCGTGGAGTACCTCGACAGGCTCACCGGAGCCGCCGTCGCTCCCGTCGGAGCCGTCGGAACCGTCACTGCCGTCACTGCCGTCGGAACCGTCACTGCCGTCGCCACCGCCGGAACAGCCGGCGATCCCCACGGTTGCGAGGGTACCGGCGCCGGCCACGTAGTGGCGACGCGTAAGGCGGTTGTTGTCGTCGGATCGGCTGTCGTGTGACATGTATAATGATGATCTCCCTCCCTATATTTAACGATTGATGTTCATTTACTCCGATTGTTAAAAATGTCTACACGCTAATCCTTGAACAGGCGCGCGATCAGCTATCTCACCTGGGGTGGTTGTCACGTATCACCTAGGAGAGTTGTCACGGCCACTGTTGGGACGCTGAAATGTCTACGTGTTGATGAGTTTGGGCGCTCGGTGTGAGAGCCGAGCACAGCGTAACCGGGGCCGGGCCGCCTGAGGCTCGACTATCCGGGGGTCGGACCGACCGATTCTTGAGCGCGTGGCCCGGAAGATGCGATATGGAGGGACCGCTGTGGATCGACGCGCACGCCCCGGCGCTCGATGAGATCCGTCAAGACGAGGCCCGCCAGCGGCTGGAGCGCGCGGTCGATGAGCCGATGAACCTCGTCGTGCAGGGGCCGCCCGGTGTCGGAAAGACGGCAGCGACGCGGGCGTTGACCCGGGTCGCCCACGAAACCCCCGACGCCGACCTGATCGAGATCAATGTCGCCGACTTCTTCGGCCGGACCAAAAAGGAGATCCGGAGCGATCCCCGCTTTGAGGGGTTCCTACAGGGTCGAAGCCGGATGGCGAAACGCGACATGATAAACCGGGTGCTGAAGGAGTCGGCGTCGTACGCGCCAATGTCGGGCGAGTACAAAACGGTCCTGTTGGACAACGCCGAAGCCATCCGCGAGGACTTCCAGCAGGCGCTCCGACGTGTGATGGAACAGCACCATCGTACCACACAGTTCGTGATCGCCACCCGACAGCCGTCGAAACTCATCGCGCCGATCCGCTCGCGATGTTTTCCGGTTCGCGTGCGTGCGCCGACAACCGACGAGACGATCGACGTCCTCGAAACGATCTGTGAGCGCGAGGGCGTCGACTACGACGGCAACGGGCTGGAGTTCGTCGCCAGCGCGGCCGGCGGCGATCTCCGAAAGGCGATCCTCTCGGCGCAGGCCACCGCGGCCGAGGGCGGCGAGATCACCATGTCGACCGCCTACGAGACGCTCGGCGAGGTCGGCGACGACGACGCGATCCGGGAGGCGCTCGCCGATGCCCGTGCCGGCGACTTCAAGGACGCTCGCTCGACCCTTGACGACCTGCTCGACGATGGTGGATACGACGGCGAGGAACTGCTGCGCGAGACCTTGCGAGTCGCCCGTGCCGGCTCCGAGTACGGCGGCGACGATCTCGCGCGGCTCCACGTCCTCGCCGGCGAGGCCGACCTCGATCTCGTCGACGGGCTCGACGACCGCACCCACCTCGTTCACCTGCTCTCGGCGTGGGCCGCGGGGCGCACCGAGCTCCGACCAGACCTCCGAGACCCCGTGGAGGCCTGACGATGGCCCGGAACCCCCCGCTCGCGACGGTCCTCCCGTTCGACGTCGTCGACGAAGCGTGGCGGCTGGCGCTCGCGCCCGCGCTCGCCGCCGCCGTGACGCTGCCGTTCTTGCCGCCGGTCGGGATCGGCCTGTTGGCGCTCGCGTTCGGCGTCCTCTGGTTCCACCGCGACCCCGACCGCTCGACGCCAGATGCCGAGGGGATTGTCGTCGCCCCCGCCGACGGAACTGTCTCGGTCGTCCGCAAGGAGGGCGAACGGCTCCGCGTTGGCGTGTTCATGAACGTCACCGACGTGCACGTGAATCGCGCGCCGCTCGCGGGCGAGGTCCGCGAGGTTCGGCACCGCCCCGGCGCGAATCGGCCCGCCTTCGACAAGGAGTCCGACCGCAACGAGCAGGTCGCGATCGACTTCGGCGAGTACGAACTGTTGGTCATCGCCGGCTGGTTCGCTCGCCGGATCCATCCCTCGGTCGAGCCCGGCGATGCCGTCGACCGCGGCGAGCGCGTGGGCCACGTCTCGTTCGGCTCGCGGGCAGACGTGATCCTCCCCGCCGATATCGACGAGACTGACCTCCTCGTGAGCGAGGGTGACGCGGTGCGCGCCGGCGAGACGATCATCGCCGAGCGGGACTGAGATCGCAGATTTTCTTCACCGAGCGCGAGCGTCCCCGGACGCCGGACGCGACCGCCTCAGACTCCCAGCGCGTCGGCCAGCTCGTGGATCGATTCGACTGTCATATCCGGATCGCCCGCAAACGGCTCCCACGGCGTCCCCTTCCGGTCGACGCGAACTGCCTGCATCCCCGCGTGCGACGCGCCCAACACATCGAACCAGCCCGCGGTGACGTGAACGATCTCGTCGATCGGTGTCCCGGTTCGGGCGGCGCCGTGGCGGTACAGCTCCGCCGCCGGCTTGAACGTCTCCACCTCGTCGGCGCTTATCGTCCCAGCGATGAGATCGCCGATACCGGCGTGTTCGACCATCGAATCGAGCATCTCCGGGTTTCCGTTCGAGAGCACGTACGGCTCGTAGCCGCCCTCCCGTAGGCGCTCGATCCCTGAGCGCACGTCGTCGAACACCTCCAGTTCGTGGTACACCGCGAGGATCTCGTCGCGTTCGGCGGACGACAGATCAACGTTGTGAGCCGCCAAGGCGTACGTCAGCGCGTCGCGGTTCATCTCGTAGAACGGCTGGTAGGCGTCGATCGCGTTCGCGACGAAGGTGTACGCCAGCGACCGCGACCGCCAGAGCCGCGACACCGGCTCCGGGTCGGGGACGCGCTCGGCGAGCGCCGCCTCGGCCGCCTCCACGTCGACGAGGGTGCTGTACGAGTCGAAGGTGACGGTCTGAACGCGGTCCGGATCGAGTGGCATTCGGTCGTCCCTTCGGCGCGCCGCGTTATCATACCCCGTGGTTCGCTCGATCGCAGATCGATTCCCTCCGGACGGTGATTTTTATAGGACGAACGGCCCCTGTTGGCGGATCGGTTCGCCGTGCGGCCGCCCGGAGACGGCGACGAAGCGAAGCCCATCTTCCTCGTCGCTCTCGACCGTCACGTCTCGTGCGTCCGCGTTCGGTAGCACGTCGCCTGCGCCGAACTCGCAGCGGATGTCGGCACCGGCACCGGCGGCTGCGTCGCCCTCCCTGACGGTCCCGCTCCCCTCGACGCCGTAGAGGAATCCGGACCACTCGTCGGGAATCTCCCACGTCCACGTATCGCTGACGTGAACGTCGAGATACTCCATCGGGGTGTGCAACTCGATCGGCGAGCCCTCGCCCACGACGGTCGTGACGGTCGCGCCGTCGAGTTCGGTCGTGGGGAGCTCCTCGGCGCTCGCGTCGACGTAGTCCGGATCCGCCTCCTTCTCCTCGCGCGGGAGGTTCACCCAGAGCTGGAGCCCGTTGCAGGCCTCGTCGTCGGCGGGGAACTCCGAGTGGCGGATGCCGCTCCCGGTCGTGATCCGCATCGCCTCGTTTTCGCGCGCGGTGTGCTCGACGCCGAGCGAGTCCGCGTGGTCCATCCCGCCCTCGATCATGTACGAGACGATCTCGAACCCCTTGTGCGGGTGCATCGGGAACCCCTTGTCGGGGTCGATGTAGAACCGCTCGAACAGCACGAACGGGTCGAGGTTGTCGGGATGGCCGTTCGTCGGGAACGCACGGTCGGAGTTCACGCCGGTTCCGTGCCGGACCGTCTCGCCGGAGAGCGGCTCGACGCTCGCGCCGCTCTCGTCTGGTGTCATATTCGATCTGACGAGTTCGGCACAGATAAGGCCCGCGTCGCCGGTAGTCAAAAACAACTAGATAATAAATATATTTGTTCCGATTATGGTTTAAAACGGATTTATGGGGGATTTCTGAGTCATTTGGAAAAGACAAACCTCTTACTGAAAAGTGCTACAGAGAACGCTCTTACCCGTCCCGAACATGGAAATGAATGTAGACATGAGCTACGAACTTGATCCGCTGCCGTACGATTACGACGCATTGGAGCCGCACATTTCCGAGCAGGTGCTCGAATGGCATCACGACACTCACCACCAGGGCTACGTGAACGGGTGGAACTCGGCCGAGGAGACGCTTGAGGCGAACCGCGACGCTGGAGACTTCTCATCGTCGGGCGGGGCGATCCGAAACGTGACCCATAATTCGTCGGGTCACATCCTGCACGATCTGTTCTGGCAGAACATGAGTCCGGAAGGCGGCGACGAGCCTGAAGGCGCACTTGCCGACCAGATCGAGGAGGACTTCGGCTCGTACGACGCCTGGAAGGGCGAGTTCGAGGCGGCGGCGTCCGCCGCGTCCGGCTGGGCGCTCTTAGTGTACGACACGTTCTCGAACCAGCTGCGGAACGTCGTGGTCGACAAGCACGACCAGGGCGCGATCTGGGGCGGCCACCCGATTCTCGCGCTGGACGTATGGGAACACTCCTACTACCACGACTACGGCCCGGCTCGTGGCGAGTTCGTCGACAACTTCTTCGAGGTCGTCGACTGGAACGAGCCCGCGACCCGCTACGAGCAGGCCGTCGAGCTGTTCGAGTAACGAACGTCGATCGATCGGTCGAAATTTGACCGATCCTACCGAGATATTCTACTGCCCGCCGGGTCGTTCGGCCCGCCCGGTGGACGCTTCTACTCCGCGAGTATCGTCCGCAACCTACTCAACCAGCGTCGTCTCCACCACATCGACCGACCCGTCGACGACCACGCGAAGCTCGTCGCCCCCGCAAGGAAGCGAGAGTTGGACCCGGAGTGGGTCCTCGGCAACGATCGTCGTCCGCTCGTCGCTCACGCACCAGTCGAACCCCCAGAACGGCTCGGTGTTCAGGTCGACGCCGCGCTCGGAGAAGAACAGCAGCGTCTCGGCGTGGTCCAAGAGGGTGACCCCGACCGTCGACCGCAGCCGGTAGTTACACCGCTGACAGACGTGTTCGACGGCGACGTCGAGATCCTCCTCGTCGGGGTCGCGGACGAGCGTCGTCTCGACCGCGCCGGTGCATTCGGGGCAAACTCCGTCCGCGGCCAGACAGTAGTGGTGGCGGACGTAGTGGTGGAACGCCTGCAGCAGCTCGTCGGTTGTGCGGTCGTCGAGCCCACCGGAGGGGAACGGGTAGCTCACCTGAATCGTGCCGCAGTCGGCACACCCCACGGTGAGCGTGTCGTCGACGTACCAGCCGTGGAGGTCGCCGTCGCAGTCGTAACACGACCCCTCGACCGGGAAGAACCCAACTTGCGCCCGATCGGTGAGGGTGCCGGTGAAGATCGCGCTGACGACCTTGCGGCCGGGGTACCGGAACTCGTAGCCGTCGTCGCTCCGCTTGACGAAGTGACCGGTGAGCTGTCGGAGGTGGTAGTTGAAGTTGGCGCTGTCGTCAATGTCGACCCGCTCGAAGAGATCGGTGAAGCTCACCGGCTCCTCGTCGGCGCCGAGTTCAAGGAGTGCGCGCAGGATGTCGACTCGAGTATCATTGCCGAGGGTGGCGAACACCTCCGCGGGGAGCACTCGGGACTCCGTCCGGAGGGCGGCCGTCAGGTCGTCGTCGGAGTCGATGTCCGACCCCGCGTCTGTCTCCGCCGCCGGCTCCGTTTCGGTCGCTGTGTCGGTCTCCGCACCCGCGTCCGCGCCGGCGGTTCGATCGAACTGACTCACACCGAATCCACGCGACACGACCGGATAAAACCCATCGAACGGGGCGTGATCACCGACCCAGCGCCGTTCGAACGTCGGGACGGTCCGACTTTCCCTTGTTAGGACTGCGACCGCCTGCACGGCCGGACCACCGGCGCGTCGATCACCGATTCCGGCACCACTCCGCCGCGGTCGACGATCCACCCGATCGCCTCCGCACCGAGCGCGACCGGCCCGTCGAGATTCGCGAGCCGAACCGCCGCCAGCGACGCCGCGAGGGGCGGGCCGTCGTACGCCGTAGGCTTCGCACCGGCGTCGGCGGGGCCGGCGCCCGGAACGACCGACAGCGCGTCGCGGAACGCCGGGTACACTTCACGAGCGAGCTCTCGACGGGCGTCTTGACGCCGATTCCGCAGCCGGTCCCGTAGTTCGAGGCGTCGTTCCCGGTCGTCGCGGGCGCTGGCCGCTCGCTTCCGGGCGTGTTGGAGTGCCTGCTCGGCCGCGATTCGCTCGCTCTGTGCGGCCGACAGCTCAGCGGCCGCCGACTCCAGATCGCCGAGGGCCTCGTCGGTCTCCGCCTCGACCTCTCGGCGCGCTTGCACGCCCCCGCGGAGGGCCGCAACGCGCTCTTTCAGTCGCTCTTCCTCGCCGCTCGCGGCTGCGACTTGGCGCCGGGCCGCGTCGAGATCGACCGATTCAATCTCGATCGACGCGATAGCGTCGCGGATCTCGATCAGTTCGCCCTCGATCGACGACGCCAGCCCAAGCGTCCGGGCCGCCGCCGCAAGTTCACGCCAGAGGCTCGTCTCCGTCGGGACGCGGCCGATCACGGCAGCCGGATCGGGGATGACCGGATCGGGAGTCGCCACGATATCGTCTTGTCCGTAGGTTTTGCCGTCGAGCCTGTCGGCCCGCTCCTCGCTTTTGGGCGCTTCGTCGGGTTCGTCCCGATTGCGCCGTCCGTCCGCACCGCTCACAGCTCGTTGCCTCGCATCGAGTCGGGATTGGGATGGTCGGTTCCAGCAGCAAACGCGGCGTACGGCGTCGACTTCGCGTTACGGTTCGCGTACGCGCCCGCGGCCTCGCGGACCGGTTTGTCGAGCGCGACAAACTCGTTAAACGGCTCCGTCTGTTCGATCTGTACGTCCCCGCCGTACGACTCGCGCAACCGGAGCGCGAGGAACGCGGCGTACACCGTCGCGTCGAGCAGTGCCGCCCGCCCGAACCGCCGAACGACCGTCTCTTCGTGACGGCGACACAGGTTTCGGAGGCCGGTGCGAGCCGCCGTCGAATACGTCACGACCAGCAGCACGAACGCGGTTGATCGACTCCGGAACTTATCGGTTCCGAACTGGTACGACGATCACACTCGTTCCACGTCGAATTCGGGGACAGAGTCGCCTCTTATCTTTGTCACATCTTCTAAACTATCGGGCCCGATGAGCGCGAGCACGCGTTCCCGCGCCGCGGGCGCCGAGGGTGCGACCACGATCGTTCCGTCGATCGGATCTTCGCCAACAGCGCGGAACACGTCGTCGTCGCCGTCGAACTCGGTGGCGTACGTCCGGAGGACCGCCGCCACGCGTCGCTCGGTGTCGGCGAGGTCGGCGTCGCCGTTCTCGAACGCACGGAGTGCATCCTCGACGTTCCGTATCGCGGAAATCCGGTCCATCTAGGTTGTCCGGAGGTGACCCTGCTGGGGCTCGTACACTTCGCCCTTCGTGCGGAGCTTCTCGATCTCGCGTTCGGCCTTCCCGGGGTCCATCCCAATCTCGCCGGCGCGGTCGAGCACCTCCTCGACGGGTGCGCCCTCCTGATACTCCTCCTCGATATCCGCGATGAGCCCCTTGATGTTCTTGATGCGGTCGCGCTGGCTCTTGGAGGTCCCTGTCTCGACCACGTCGGCGTCGAACTGCCCCGTCTCCGGGTCGACACCGATGTCCTTGAGACACGACTCGACGATGTCGGTCGCGCGGTCCGCGTCTATGCGCTCGACCGTGTCCGAGAGCCGGACCCGCGCGCTCGCCTCCGCAAGCCGCACCATTGCCTCCAGCTTCCGGGCGGTGACCGGGACCGGGGCGTCCTCGTCGGCGCCTTTCGAGCGCAGGTTGACGTAGAACTCCTCGATGAGATCCTTCGCCTCCTCCGTCATCGTCGGGTAACAGGAGCGTTTCGCGTGGGCGATGTACTTTCGGAGCAGCTCCGCGTCAATTTCCGGCGCGACCTCCTGTGTCACCTCCGCGACCTGTTCCGGCGTGAACTCCGAGCTCGCCAGCTCCTCGCGCTGCGTGTTGATCTCCCCGGCGTAGTTCGTCTTGATGATGTGTTTCGCCAGTCGGGAGTCGTGATCCGGATCCGGGCTGTCCGTCACCGTGAAGATGAGGTCGAACCGCGAGATGAGCGCGGGTTCGAGGTCGATCTGCTCGCCGATCGGCTCGTACTGATCGAACCGACCGTACTTGGGGTTCGCCGCGCCGAGGAGGGAACACCGCGCTTTCAGCGTCGCGTTGATCCCCGCCTTCGAGACGGAGATCTTCTGCTGTTCGAGCCCCTCGTGCATCGCAGAGCGGTCCGACGAATCCATTTTATCCAGCTCGTCGACTGCGGCGATTCCCTTGTCAGCGAGGACGAGAGCGCCGGCTTCGAGTGACCACTGCTGACCGTCGCCGAAGTCATCTCTTACAGCTGCGGCGGTAAGACCCGCAGCAGATGATCCCTTACCAGACGTATAAACTGATCTCGGTGCAATATTCTCTACGTAACTGATCATCTGGGACTTTCCAGTACCCGGATCTCCGATCAAGAGCATATGCAGATCCCCCCGGATCCGCGACCCGTCGGGAAGGTGTTTGGTGACACCCGAGAAGAGTTGGAGGATCATCGCGAGCTTCTCCTCCTCGTAGCCGTAGATGGCCGGGGCGATGGACTCGACCATCGCGTCGTAGATGTCCTCGCGGTTGGAGAGCTCGATGATCTCGCGTTTGTCCGCCTCGGTGATGTCCATGTCCTCGAACTCCTCGTCCTCGATGGCGATGGAGACGCCGTCCATGTACAGGTCGAAGATGGCGGACTTCTCGTTGCCCTGCTCGACCTGCTCGATGTGGAGGACGCCGACGCAGGTGACGTGGTCGCCGGGGCTCACCTTGCCGGTGATGTCGTCGACGATGTCGACGTCGATGTTCTGAGGCGTCTCGCCGCCGCGGAGCCCCTCGGGCGACTCCTGAATGCGGAGCTTCTGGGAGTCGACGAACTCCGACTGGTCGAAGTTGACGCGGAAGGGCCCCTGTCGCTCACAGCCCTGACACTCGTGGGGCTCTTGGAACCCGCCGTCGCTTTGGGGGATGTACGTTATCGTCCCGCAGCGCTGGCACTCGAAGGCGGCCTCGGTTACCTTCGGGCGAACGTCGGTCGCCTTACGGACGATGCCCTTGATCGAGACGAGCTTGCCGATGTGATCGTCGTGGACGCGAATTCCTCGGATGTCGATGCTCTCGGGGAGGTTTTCGATCCGGACGTGCGCGCGCCCGAGGCTGACGTCTGCGGGGAGATCGTAGAGCCGCAGCGCCTCCTCGGCGTACTCGCGCATCTGCTCCGGCTTCGTGCGGAAGTCCTCGGCGAGGTCGCGGTCGAACTGGTAGAGGTCGTCGTACTCGATGTACAGCGATCGCTGTTCGTTGGGGTATCGCTGCGCGAGGCCGCCGATTTCCTCGCGGTAGTAGTTACGGTAGAACTGAATGAACCGCTCCGTGAGGTCCTGATTCCCGGCCTGAGCCATTACGAAATCACTTCGTCGCCACCACGTATGAACCTCATGTTCGGAGCAGAGGCGAACTCGATGGCGGTCCGTTCGCGTTCGAGACGCGACCGCGCTAGGCCTTCGTCACGAACGTCGCGTCCGCGGAGGTGCGCCCCTCGTTGAAGGAGAGCACCTTGGCGCGGATCACGTCGCTTTCGCTGATGTCTCTCGGAATGTCTTGGGTGAAGAGGACAAACCCCTCGACTTTGCCGACGGCGACCTCTTTGCCCGAGTGGTGGTCGGTGAGTTCGGTGACGCCGAACTCGTACGTCTCGCCGATCGCGACCGGCGGTTCGCGCTTCTGGGCGGCGTCGTGGGCGCGCTTCGACTCGCGCGCCTCCGACGAGGGGGCGCGCAGACGGCGGACGGCGATCAGCAGGACGAGCAGGGCAATCACGGCGGCGGCACCGATGACGACTGGCGACGACGGTAACATACCGGGCGGTCGACCTGCGGTCACGTAAACACTCGGGGTCGGCGGTGGGGCCCGAACGCGACGGACGCGCTCGCCCGCACCGACCGCTCGGTCCGGCCGCCCGCATGAGAAACGCCTTTGCGCTTGAAGCCCCCCGTTCGACGTGATGCGAACGACTCTCGGTCGCCGTCGAGTCGCCCACGGGCGTGGTGCGGCGTGAAGGTCGCGGACGCGGTGCCGGAGTTCGCCGACGCCTTTGGGTTCGAGGAGTTCAACCGGATGCAGCGCGAGGCGCTGCCGGGAATCTTGGAGACCGACCACAACGTGGTCGCCTCCGCGCCGACAGCTTCCGGCAAGACCGCGCTCGCCGAGCTCGCGATCTGCAAGACGCTCTCAGAGAGCGGGACTGCGCTCTTCATCGCGCCGCTCCGCGCGCTCACCAATGAGAAGGAGAGCGAGTGGGAGCGGTTCGAGGATCTCGGCTACTCCGTGTACGTCGTCTCCGGCGAGCGCGACCTCAACCCCCGCCGTGCCGAGCGCGCGGACGTGCTCGTGACGACGCCCGAGAAGGCCGACAGCGCGACGCGCAAGCACGACTCCGGGCGGTACTCCTTCATCACTGACGTGGACTGCGTCGTCATCGACGAGGTCCACCTGCTCGATTCGGAAAAACGCGGCGCGGTGCTCGAAGTCACCGTCTCGCGGCTCCGCCGCCTACAGGACCCCCGCGTCGTCGCGCTCTCGGCGACGATGCCGAACATCGCGGATGTCGCCGAGTGGCTCGACGCGCCCGCGGAGACGACCTACGAGTTCGGCGACGAGTACCGCCCCGTCGACCTCGAAACCGGCGTGAAGACGTACTCGCACGGCTCGAACGCCTTCGCCGACAAGTACCGGCGGCTCTACCGCGCGCTCGATCTGGCCGAGCCGCACGTGCGAGAGGACGGGCAGGCGCTCGTGTTCGTCTCCTCGCGGCAGGACACGGTGCAGGCGGCCAAGAAGGCGCGCGACGAGATAACGGAACGGGACATCCCGATCGATTCGCGGGGCGACTACGACTTCCACAACGAGGCGAAGGAGCTCACCAACGACACCCTCCGGCAATCGGTCACCGACGGCGTCGGGTTCCACCACGCGGGGCTCGGGAAGGAGGACCGCGACCGCGTCGAAGAGTGGTTCAAGCAGGGGAAGATCAAGCTCCTCTTCTCGACGTCGACGCTGGCGTGGGGGGTGAACCTCCCGGCGCGCTGCGTCGTCATCCGCGACACGAAGTATCACGACCCGCTGGAGGGCGAGACCGACATCTCGCCGCTCGACGTGCTCCAGATGCTCGGGCGCGCGGGTCGCCCCGGCTACGACGACGTGGGGTACGGCTGGGTGGTCTGTGACCGCGCGGACGCCGACAAGTACCGCGCGCTACTGAGGGAGGGCAAGGAGATCGAGTCGCGGCTCGCCGCCGAACTCGAATCGCACCTCAACGCCGAGATCGCGATGGGCACCATCCGCGGGCTCGAAGACGTGATGGAGTGGTTGGAGACCACCTTCTACTACGTCCGCGCCGAGTCGAAGCCCGACGAGTACGAGTTCGCCACCCTCCGCGACCGCGTCCGCGACACCCTCGAATCGCTCGTCGACGACGGGTTCGTCGCGGCCGACGACGACCTCGCGATCGAGCCGACGGGACTCGGGCGGCTCGCCTCGAAGTACTACCTCCGGCTCGACACGGCCCGTCGCTTCCGGCGGCTCGCTGACCACGAGACGCTGACTGTCGATTCGGTGTTGGAGACCGTCGCGTCGGCCGGCGAGTTCGACTCGGTCTCCGCGCGCTCGGCCGAGTCGGACGCGATCGACCGGATCCTCGACGGTCGCGACACCGACTTAGAGGACGGCCACCGCAAGGTGTTCGCCATTCTGCTCGCCGGGATGGCCGACTCGATCCCCTCGGACCTACGCTCGGACGCGTGGGTTATCCGGCAGAACGCGCTCCGCCTGCTCGCCGCGCTCTCGGAGTTTCTCGACCGATTCGCCGGCCCCCGCGCCGCCAACCTCGCGTGCCGCGTCGAGGCGCGCGTCGAGCACGGCGTCTCGCGGGAGGCCGTCGCGCTCACCGCGATCGACGGGGTCGGCTCCGGCCGCGCCGAGCGCCTCGCGGACGCCGGGCTCACCTCTCCCGCCGCCGTCGTCGACGCCGGCGCCGGAGCGCTGGAAAACGCCGGCATGAGCGGTTCCGTCGCCGAGCGCATCGTCGACGCCGCCCGTGACTGCCCCCGGATCGACGTTGACTGGGGCGACTTCCCCGACGCGATCGCTGTCGGCGAAAACGAGATGTGCGAGGTCGCGGTCTCGACCGTCTCCGGGAGCGCCCGCACGGGGATCCGGGTCACCGTCAACGACGTGGAGATGACCGCGACGACGACGTACCTCGACGGCGAGACGACGGTCCCAGTCGGCGTGTTCGGTCCGCCCGACGCCGACGAACTGGAGTTCGTCGTCGAAGTCGTCTTCCCCGATCTCCCGCTGATGCCCGTCAAAGCGACGCGAACGGTTCGGGTGAAGTAGCTCACTCCCCGCGTTGCCGTTTCGTGACGTCCACGCGGTAGCCGTCGAGAATGTCCCGACCAAGCAGTATGGGGTAGGCCATGTGGTTCCGGTTCTCGATGCTCGCGGTTACGGTCTGCCAGCGGTCGCCGATTTTGACGTCGATCTCGACGAGCGGGCGCTTCTGCCGCCCGGTTTGCGATCCTGATTTCACGTGGACCGTACCGACGATCGGACCGGCGCCGATATCCGCGGCGACGTCGAGGTCGATGCTCGTCCGCCGGGCGCCGGTGTCCGATTTGGCGATCGCGTCGATCGTTCGTCCGCCGGCGCCCACCGTCACGCGCTCGGTGTAGCCGATCGCCGCCGACTCCGTCGGCTCCGGGTCGATCGACGGCTTACACTCCGGGGTCGAGTCGTCCAGTTCCGCCGCGAGGTCGGTGACGCGATCGAGGTCGACCCGGCCGCCGCCCCTCTCGATCGCGAGGCCGGCGATGAACGGCGCGGGGCTGGTCCCCGTCGCCTCGAAGAGTCCTTTGAATCCCGCCGTCGCGTTCACTTCGAGAACGTACCACGCGCCGTCACGACACAACAGGTCCACGCCGGCGTAATCGAGATCGAGCACGTCGGCCGCCTCCCGCGAGAGCCGCGCCGCCTCCTCGGGGAGGTCGGCGGTGAAATCCTCGACTTCGGCGCCGACGGCGACGTTCGTACGCCACTCGTCCGGCGGCGCGTACCGTTTCATCGCGCCGACGATACGGTCGTCGACGACGTACGCCCGGACGTCGAACGGTCGCTCCGTGCCGGTGTCGATGAACTCCTGTAAGAACGCTCGTCGGTGGGCGATATGCGGAGAGACGGTGTCGTCCGCACCGACGATCGACATCCGAGCCCCGTTCGTCCCGATCGCGGACTTGTGGACCGCTTTCTCACTCGTCAGTCGGTTGCCCTCGTTGATCGTTCGGTGCGTGAACGCCATGTAGGCGTCCGGAACCGGGATCCCGGCCGCAGTGAGGGTCGCCGCGGCGCCGTACTTGTGCATGGCCTGGACGACGACGGCCGGCGGGTTCAACACGGGACACGAAGCGGCGTAACTCGTCGCGATTCCGAGGTCGTCGAGCGGCTGTGCGGCCTTCGTCGTCAGCAGCCGGTTCGAGACGACCTCTACGTCGGGGTCGAAACGGAGATTCCCGGCTTCGATCCAGGACCGGGCGTTTTCCTCGCGGAGCCAGACCGGCTCGTGCCCCAGCGCGTGAACGGCGTTGAGGATCGCTTTGGTCTCTTTGCTGTTGTGAAAACTCAATACCCCGACTCGAACGGGAGACGCTGAGTCCGTTGTTCTCGACGGAGCCGAACCGGAGTTCTCGCTCATATGTAGACCTACGGAAACGATCTTGTTAAATCAAACACACAATTCCCCATCCGAAGATCGCGAGCCGGTCGCTCGCGGTTCGGCCTCACCGCCCATGCTTAAATCGGAGAACGGGGCAACCCCGCGACATGCCCGAACGACTCCGCGTGTTCGCAGGCGACTGCCGAGTGACCGAACGCGGCGACCGCTCTCGGACCCACCGGGGGCGCGTCGTCGTCCTGATCAAGCCCGACGACACCACCCTCGTGCACGACGCCGACGGCTACCAGCCGGTCGCGTGGCTCACCCGTCCCGACTCGGTCGTCGTTGAGGGCGACGGAGACGGCTTCTCTATCACCGCCCGCGACGGCACCCGCCGGCTCCGAGTCGTCGCCGAGGAGGCGACCGCCAGCCGCGCGCTCCCGGTTACCGAAGCCGGATTCCCGGTCGGCACCTGCCCGGAGGACGGTGGGGTACTCGTGCGCTCGCGGGGCGACGTGGTCTGTCTCGACTGCGAGACTCGCTGGGGACTCCCCGCCGGTGCGAGCGTCACCGACGGGGTCTGCGAGGACTGCGAGCTTCCGAAGATCCGGATCGAGCGCGGCGAGCCGTTCCACCTCTGTCTCGACCCCGCGTGCGACCCGATGGAAGCCGCCGTCAGCGACCGGTTCGACCGCGTCTGGGGCTGCCCGGACTGCGAGGGCGACCTCACCGTCCAGTCCGCGCCCGGTCGCGTCTACCTCGCCTGCGAGAACCGCCCGGGCTGTGAGACCACCTTTTCGATCCCTTCCGGCGTCGTCGTCGACGAGTGCGACTGCGGGCTCCCCGTCTTCGAGACGGCCGCCGGCCGCGGCTGTCTGGACGGGAGCTGTGAGTACGAGGGCCACACGGCGAGCGAGTAGAAACGGCGAGAAAAACCGACCGAGACGAATCGACCGAAGCGAAGCCGCCTACTCCGCGAGCTGCTCGCGCCCCGGCGCGATCAGCCGGTTGAGGTACTCCGCGAGCGCCCCCTTCGCGTCGGCGGGGTGGAGTTCGCCCGACTCCAGCTCCGCCTCTAAGGCGTCGTAGCTGTCGTACTCCAAGTCGCCGCCGTACTCCTCGGGGCGCTCGACGACGACGGTGTCGAACCGCGGGAACACGTGGTACTCGAACACCTGCAGAACGGGGTTCTCCCGCGACTGGCCGTCGTCGGTCGGCTCGGGGTCGGCCGTCCGCGGGCAGTACGCGTCGTTCACCTTCGACTCGATATCCTCGCGGGAGTCCTCCATCGAGATGGTGACGCCCTCGCTGGAGGACATCTTCCCGCGGCCAGTGCCCAGATCGGCGATGAGCGGGGTGTGGAGGCTCGTCGGCGGTTCGCGGTCGATGCTCGGAAGCACGTCGCGCGCGAGCATGTGGACCTTCCGCTGCTCCATCCCGCCGACCGCGAGGTCGACGCCGAGGTACGGAATGTCGAGCGCCTGCATCAGGGGGTACACCGCCTGCGACACCTTCACGGAGTCGCCGGAGGTGATCTCGGCCATCGCGCGCTCGGCCCGCGCGAGCGTCGTCTCTAACTCCAGTGAGTGGAGATCCAGCGTGTAGTCGTCGTCGAGCTGGAAGTCGGAGCCGAGCACGAACTGCGTGTTCGACTCGTCGAGCCCGTAGGCGATGAACTGGTCGCGCATCCGCTCGGCCGTGTGGCGGATCTCCTCGAACGACCCCTTGTCGTTGAGATACGCGTGTACGTCGGCGAGCAGCACCGTCACCTCGAACCCGGCCTCTTGGAGGTCGATGAGCTTGTTCGCGGTGAGCATGTGCCCGATGTGGAGGACGCCCGAGGGCTCGTAGCCGACGTACGCCCGCTTCCCGTCGGGGTCGTCGGCCATAGCCTCGATCTCCTCCTCGGTGACCACCTCGGCCGCGTTCCGGGTGATCCGCTCGTAGGCATCCATACTCCCGACTGTGCGGTTGTCGGACATATGACTTCTGGATGCGTGCGGACGGATGGCGAGGGGGTCTCGATGGAAGGGGTCCGCCGTCGGCCCCGCCGGACTACTCTTCGGTCTCCGGTAGCGTCCGCCCCGCTCGATGCTCCGAGATGATCCGGTCGAGGTGCTCCTGTTTCTCGTCCTTTCGCCGGCGTTCGGCTCGTCGCTCCCAGTCGTCGACGGCGGCCGCCACGGCCTCCTCGCTCGCAACCGCCAGTTCGTCGACCTCGCGCACCGGGACCGCGTCGGCCGGGAGGACCGGCACGTTGTGGTCGAAGAGCACCTGGTCGGCCACCTCCGAGAGGTTCCCGTCGCGGATCACTGCCCGCGGTTCCGTCTCCGCCAGTCGCTCTGCGGTCCGCCGTCCCGCTCCGGAAGCGTCCCGAAGGTACACCACGTCGCCGGCGACGAGGCCATACGCTTCATCTGCGGCCTCCAGCGCGTCGAGCGTGAACTGCTCGACGACTTTCACGCTCGCGAGCCCCTGATCCGCGGCCACGTCCCCGAAGTTGGAGTGATCGAGCCGCCACAGCTCTTTCAGCGTCTCCACTTTCCCCTCTAATTCGTCCGCCCGCTCTCTGGCCTCGTCGCGCTCGCGCTGCAGCCGGTCCGTCTCGCGTTCGAGCCGCGACACCGCCCGCCGGCTCCGCGCCTCGATCCGCTCTTCCCGCCTCGCCTCCTCCAGTTCGCCCTCTAGCTCCGCGATCCGCTCGTCGCGCTCTGTGAGGTCCGCTTCCAGCGACTCCGCGTGCGACTCCAGCCGGCCGACGCGCTCGCGGAGCCGCCGGATCGTCTCCTCCTCTTCGGTGCGCTCGGGCTCGGTGGGGTCCGTCTCCTCCGCGCCGCCGTCGCCACCCCCGTCACCACCGCCGCTCCCGTCGTCCTCGCTCAGCCCCTCGATGACGGCCTCGACGGATGACCCGCCCGCGACGACGCCCGCGATCACCGCCTCGCGGTCGAGCCGAGGCGGGGTCTTCGCCGCGATGCGCTCGAACTGGTCCTCGTGGTCGTCGTAGGCGTACAGCGCGGCCGCCAGCGCGTCGCGCTCGTGATCGTTGTCGTAGTTGGTCTCGCGGGTCCGATGGAGTTTCTCGTCGACGGGCAGGTCCGTGGTCGGTCGCCAGCCCGCGGCGTCGAACGAACGCCGGAACTTCTCGACGGTCTCCGGCATCGGCTCCACGTCGGCGGCGACGATGATCGGGCGGCCCTGCTCGATGATCCACTCCGTCACGTCGGCCGTGTCGGACGTTCGCGAAGAGTAGAGGGCGTGGACGGTGCCGTCGAGCCCGACCACGGCGGCCGCGGTGGTCGTCCCCGGATCGATCCCGACGATCACCCGGTCGCGTCGCTTCACGAGCGGCTCGTACTCGATCCCGTCGCGGCGCTCGCGCTCGACCTCGACGCGCACGTCGCCCGCCCGCGAGTTCGACACCGGGATGTCCTCCGGGCGCGCTTCGACCGCGAACGTCGCGTTCGCGTAGCCGCCGTACTTCTCGGTCACGTCGCGCTCGAAGTCGAGGTTCGCCTCCTTCAGCTTCGACTGGACCTGTCGGGTCCGCTTCCGGACGTTCCCGTGGATCCGCCGGGTGTAGCGGTCCTGACTCCAGCCGCCCTTCCCGGTCGAGCGCCCGCGGGACACCTTCACCTGCGTCTCGTCGGTGAAGGCGGTCACCTCGTGGCCGACGTTGGCGGCCGCGAGCCGGGCCGACGCCTCAGCCTCCTTCATCGGCTCTTTCCCGTACGGGATCCCGTGTCTGGAGGCGACCCGCGAGAGCGGCTCCGGGCGCTCCGCGCCGGTCACCTGCACCAGCCGCGTGCCGTCGGGAAGCGATCGGAGGAAGCCCACGAGATCGTTTTTGTTCGCCGCCAGCTCGTAGGCGTTGTCGGTGGCGACGTACAGCGGTTTGCGGTCGTCGATCAATCGGCAGAGCTTCCGGAACGACACCACGTCGCGGGTCACCCGCGCCATCGGCTCGTCCGTGTCGGGCGCGTCCGGATCGTCGTCGTCGACGGGATCCAAGATCACGAGGGCGTAGGAGGGGTCGTCGCCGCGGACGTCGCCGCTGTGGACGTCGACGCCGAACACCGGCCGGTCGCGGGCGCGGATGGTCCGGGTTGTCACGTATTCACGTAGGCCGTTGGAGCGTATATACCCCACGCCGGGTGTGGCGGTTTCGGCGCTAGCTCCGGCTCGGTAGTGCCGTTGGAATCCGATTCTTCGAGCGGATTCTCGTTCGAAGCGGTCGGCCACCGAGCGTGTTCTCTGATCGATGACGGGAGTGGGTATTGCAGATCGGTGGCGACGAGAGCATATTTAAACGAGAGGTTGAGCGACGGCCATTTATAAATGAATGCGGTTGGCGCGTGCCTGCGAGGCCGCCTCGCGGCCGAGTAGCACGCGCGAGGGAGTCGCTGGCGGCGATCGCCGCCAGCGACGAGGCTGGGGAGGCGTGAGGCTGCGGTCGCTGTGCGGGGCGGGACTCAAAGGGGCAACCGTGAGGCGCCCAGAGACGACGCAAGCACCGCAGGAACGAGTCGAACGAGTGACGAGGAGCGCAGCGAGTGTCTGGACGCCTCACGGCTGGGGCTTTGGAGGTCCTCGCCGTCGATCTCCGGTCAGCTATTTATAAGCGAGCGGCTGGGGCTTTGGAGGCCGTCACCCCAGAGCCGTCGATCACGTATAAACATCCGACAGCAACACCACTCGATCACGTATAAACAACCGCTCTACCACCGTGCGAGATTCACTCCCGGCATCGATCGTCGCCGTGTCCGTACTGACCGGATCGATCCGGAACGCGTCCCCTGCCAAGCGTTTGAGCGGCGCCGGTCGTCTCGAAGCTATGAATTTCGACGAGAATCCCTATCAGTACAGGTCGTCGAGGTCCTCCTCGACGTGCGAGTGTTCCTCGGCCGGGAACTCGCCGCCCGTCACCGCCTCCTTGTACGCCTCGACGGCGTCGAGCATCTCGCCGCGCACGTCGCCGAACTGCCGGGCAAAGGGTGGCGACCACTCCCCCAGACCGACGACGTCGTTGATCACGAGCACCTGTCCGTCACAGTCCGAGCCGGCGCCGATACCGATCGTCGGAATCTCCAGCGCCTCCGTCACCGCGCCCGCGAGGTTCGCGGGGACGTGCTCCAACACGAGCGCGAACGCGCCGGCCTCGACGTGCTCGCCGGCGAGGTCGATGATCTCCTCGGCGGCGGCCTGATCGGTTCCCTGTCGGGTGTACCCGCCGAGTCGGTTGACGTGTTGGGGCGTCAGCCCGAGATGCGCCATCACCGGGATCCCGATGTCGGTCATCCGCCGCGTCATCTCGACGGTGTGCGGACCGCTCTCGATCTTCACCGCGTCGGCGTCGGCTTCCTTTAAGAGTCGCCCCGCGTTGCGCACCGACTCCGCCTCGTCGACGCCGAACGAGAGGAAGGGCATGTCGGCGACGACCAGCGCGTCCTCGGTCGCGCGGGCGACCGCCGCGGTCCGGCTCGCGACCTCCTCGAACGTTACGGGTAGCGTCGAGTCGTAGCCCAAGGCGGCGTTGCCCATGCTGTCGCCGACGAGGACGATGTCGATCCCGGCCTCGTCGACGACCGCCGCTGTCGGGGCGTCGTAGGCGGTCAGCATCGTGATCGGCTCGTCGCTATCCCGGAGTCCCCGCGTCGTGGTCATACCTCGAACACACCCGGGCGACCGGTTAAAATGGCCGGAATCCGGAAGTTCGGTCGTCTCTCGGCCCTCGAAGCTCCCTTCTGCCGCTCGCGTGGACCGTCACCGATTTGCACGTCCGCCACCGAGGGCTCGTCGTGCAACCTGTCGAGCGGGCCGAGTACGAGGGAATCGACTACGCTTGGGTGATGCAGACGACGTTCGTCGTCACCATCCTCGTGGGCGCGCCGGTCGTCGCCGTCCTCTCCGTGTTCGTCACCCTCGACTCGTGGCCGGCCCGCGCGGCCTTCGCCGTCCGGGTCGGCGCTCCGATCTGGTTCGCCACCGCCGTCGCCGTCGCGGTCTACGCGCGACGTACCGACGCCGGCGACGGTGGGGTGGCGGAGGCGGACGACGATCCCGATGCCGCCGACGACCCTGGAGGCGCTGAGAAGGTCGACGAGGACGCCGGAGACGCCTGACTCGCTGACCGACCGGACTTACCGATCGATCAGATCCGCCGCCCACGCGAACGGGACGCCCGCGCGTTTCGCCGCCACGGCGTCGCGTCGCGAGTCGCCGACGAACAACGCTCGCGCCGGGTCGGCGCCGAGCCGCTCGACCGCCGCGAGCACTGACTCCGGGTCCGGCTTGTGCGTGTCGACCGTGTCGCGCCCGACGATCGCGTCCGGGTCGAGCGCGTCGCCGAGCCCGTGGGTTTCTACGGCGACCCGGCAGGCCTCTTCGCAGTTGAGGGAACAGACGCCCGCAGGGGGGCTCTCTCGACCGTCTTCGACGCTCTCGATCAGCCGCCCACCGAGCGGGAGCAACACCGATTCGCGCGCGCCGGACCGCTCGTGAACCGCGATGGCCTCCTCGACCGGGTCGCGGATCCCGTAGTCCCCGGCGGCTTCGAGCAGACCCCACAGCTCGTCGGTCGGGGGTATCATCGCGTGCTCGGCGTACACCTCGAGGACCGACTCCGCGACCGCGCCCCAGTCGACCGCGAGCTCGACGAGGGTGCCGTCCAGATCGTAGACGACGGCGTCGTACGCGGCGAGGTCGATCGGTCGGTCGACGCTCGGGACGGTACCGGCGGCGCTTTTGGGGGCGTCTCCGCCTGTCTCGACCGTTCGCCCGTCGTCCGCCGTCATTTGCCCAACACCCCCCGAGCGATGATCGTCTTTTGAATCTCCGTCGTCCCCTCGTAGATCTCCGTGATCTTCGCGTCCCGGTAGAACCGCTCGACGTCGAAATCGGTCGTGTAGCCGTAGCCGCCGTGGATCTGGACGGCCTCGTTGGTCACCGACATCGCGGTTTCGCTGGCTCGGTACTTCGCCTTCGAGGCCGCGACGCGGTTGTCCTCTCCCGCCTCCGCCTGCCGACACGCCTCGCGGACGAGCAGGCGGGCCGCCGAGATGTCAGTCGCCATCTCCGCGAACGTGTGCTGGATCGTCTGGATGTCGTCGATCGGCCCGCCGAACTGCTCGCGCTCCGCGGCGTACGCCTTCGCCTCGTCGAAGGCCGCCTGCGCGAGTCCGACCGCCTGCGACGCGATTCCGATCCGGCCGCCGGTGAGCGTCCGGAAGGCGGCCGAGAGCCCCTTCCCCTCCTCAGTGAGCCGGTTTTCGGCCGGGATCCGACAGTCGTCGAAGGAGATGCCGGTCGTGTCCGAGGCGCGCAGACCGAGCTTCTCCTCCTTCTTGCCGACTGCGAACCCCTCGGTGTCGGCGGGGACGAGGAACTGGGTGATCGACCGCTCATCGTCGCCGTCGGTCTTCGCGAAGACGATCGCGACGCCGCCCCGCTGCCCGTTCGTGATCCACTGCTTCTCACCGTTGAGGACGTACTCGTCGGCTTCCGGGTCGTACTCCGCGGTCGTCGACATCTCCGCCGGGTTCGACCCGGCGTGCGGCTCGGAGAGACAGAACATCCCGACGGGTCGCCCCTCGGCCGCCATCTCCGGGAGCCAGCGTTCCCGTTGGGCCTCGCTGCCGAACTCGGCGATACAGGAGGTAGCGAGACAGTGGACGGAGAGCGCGGTCGCGACCGCGAGGTGGCCGTACGCGAGCTCCTCGTTGACGACCGCGTAGGTCGTCTCGTCGGCGTCGAAGCCGCCGTACTCCTCCGGGACCGTCAGCCCGGTCAGGTCGAGTTCGGCGAGCCCGTCCCACACCTCCTCCGGGAACGACTCGGCCTCGTCGGCCTCGCCGGCCCCGGGCCGGACCTCCTCGGCCGCGAACTCGCGGACGAGGTCGCGAATCGCCTCCTGTTCGTCGGTGAGCGACGAGCCGACGCGTGCGCCAGTCATGCCTTCCGGTTCGATCTCACACGGAAAAAGGTGAGCGATCGGGGGTGGGGGCCCGCGCGTCGTCTTCTCCGCTCGCTACTCCCAGAACGGGTACAGCTCGTCGCGCGGCGCTTCGTCGATCCGGTCGCCGTCGAGGAGGAGGTGTCCGTCGTCGGAACCCTCGCTGTCGTCTACCGCCCGCACCTCTCCGATCTCGCCGACATCGATTCCGGCGGCCGCCAGCGCGTCAGTCACCGCGTCGACTCGCTCAGGGGGAACCGCCGCCAGCAGCGCGCCGGAGCCGAACGTCGCCAGCGGGTCGACGCCGAGCGCGTCACAGCAGGCCCGCGTTTCGGGTCGAACCGGGACCCGGTCGCGCTCCACGGACAGGACGGTCCCGCTCGCGCTCGCGGTCTCGACCAGCGCGGTCAGCAGGCCGCCCTCGGTGGGATCGTGCATGGCGGTCGCGGCGTCGCGCACGGCGGCCGCGTCGGGGACGACGCTCACTTCGTCGAGGAAGCCCGCGGCCGCGTCGAGCGTCGCGGCCGACACGCCCGCTTCGGCGCACGCCTCGCGGAAGTCGGTCGCGAGGATCGCGGTCGCCTCGATGCCGGCGCCCTTCGTGAGCAGGAGCCGGTCGCCCGGCTCGGCTCCGCCGCTCGACACGAATCGGTCCGTGGTGCCGAGTGCCGTCATCGAGCAGAGCGGGCGCTCCAGCGACGGCAACACCTCTGTGTGACCGCCGACGATCGCGACGCCCAGGTCGCGGGCGGTCGCGTCGACCTGTTGCGTGACTGTCCGCCGGCGTGTCGCGTCGTCGTCGGGGAGAAAGAGCGTGTGGGTGAGCCACCGCGGGTCCGCGCCGCTCGCGGCCACGTCGTTGCAGGCGACGTGGACCGCTAGCTCTCCGACCGCGTCCGCCGCCAGCGACAGCGGATCCGCGGCGACGACGAGGGTGGACTCTGTGCCCGCTAAGTCGATCGCGGCCGCGTCCTCGCCGTAGGCGGGCCCCATGTCGACCGCGGCATCGTCGGCGCCGGTCGCCGCGAGCACCTCTGCGAGCGCATCGGGACCGAGCTTGCCGGTCATCGGTCGCGGAGCCACGCGACGACGGCGTCCGGGTCGGCGTCGAGCCCGCCGCCCTGTGCGAACGTCGGGCCGCCGCCGCCTCCGCCGCCGAACTCGTCGGTGACGGCGTCCACGACTGCGCCGGCATTGGGTGCGTTGTCGTCATCTCCCCCACCGACCGCCTCCTCCGCGACCGCGGCGACTACGAACGGCGAGTCGCCGGTCCCGACCGCCGCAATCGCGTCGGGGGCGTCCGCCTCCGCGAGGACGCGCTGGGCCGGCTCGCGCAGGTCGTTCGGGTCCGCGTCGTCGACCGTTCCGACCGCCCACGTCGCGCCATCGTCGCCGTCGGCGTCGACGTTGTTGACCGGGAACTCGCGCAGGCGCGCGGCGAGCAGGTCGGCCGTGGCGGCCTGCAGATCGGCTTCGAGCCGGTCGGCTCGCTCTCGGAGCCGGTCGACCGCGTCCGGGAGGTCCCCGATCTGCGCGTCGAGGGCCGTCGCCGCGTCGAGCGCTGCCGCGTGGACCGCGGCCTCGCGGTCGATCGCTGTCGGCCCCACCGCGAACTCCACGCGGGTCACGCCCTCGCCGGGGTTCGACCGGTCGAGCACGGATATCGGGCCGATCTCGCTCGTGTTCCGGACGTGGGTCCCGCCGCAGGCGGCCACGTCCCACGTCGGCGCGTTCTCTCCGCCGTGTTCCCCGTCGCGCTCGCCGCCCCGCTCGCCGACCGTCACGACGCGAACCGCCTCGCTGCCGCTCATGGCACCCTCCTCGGTCTTCGTGTTGAACGCGATCCCGTCGACCGCGCGGGCCTCGTCCTCGGGGAGCGCCTCCCACGACACCGGGAGCGAGTCCCAGACGGCCCGGTTGGCGAGCCGCTCTAACTCGACGAGGTCCGCGTCGTCGAGCGGCTCCGCGGTCGTCAGGTCGACGCGAACCTTCGTCGCCGAGATGTCGAAGCCGGCGTAGCCGAGGTCATCGCAGGTCCGGCGTGCCGCGCCGTACAGGACGTGTGAGGCGGTGTGCGCGCGGGTGCAGTAGGTCCGGAACGCGTCGTCGACGACCGCCGAGACCGTCTCGCCGGCCTCGGGAAGCGTCTCGGCGTCTTGGTCGAGGATGTGGACGACTCGGCCGTCGCGCTCGATCACGTCTGCGAGGAGGATCCCGTCGATCGTTCCCCGATCCGCTGGCTGACCGCCCGACTCGGCGTAGAAGTACGTCTCGTCGAGGACGATCGCCCGGTCGTCGACCGATTCGACCGTCGCCTCGAACTCCCGCACCTCGGGTTCCGCCGGCGCGCGTGACGCAGTCATTGGCGGTTCGTGGTGGCGGTCGGATAAATAGGTGGGCGGCTCGGCGATCACTTATAACTGAGCGACTGCGGCTTTGGAGGTGGTCACCGCCGATCTGCAATTATCACTTATAAACGAGCGGCTGGACACTTCACGATCCACACGAACACTTAAAAAACCGAAACCGCCGCTCGACGAGACGCGGATCGATCTCAGCCTTCGAGCTCGAACGCGACCTCGACTTCCGCCTGATACTCCCGATCGGCCGCGCCCTTCAGTTCGACGCCGAACTCCTCTACCTCCACCCAGTAGACGTTCTCCAGCGTGTCCTCGGCGCGGTCGATCGCCTCGTCGGCGGCGGCATCGAAGCTCTCCTCGCTCGTCCCGATCAGCGTGATTTTCTTAAACACCATGTCACGCGCTAGTTGGACACACACCGATATAAAAGGGGGCGATGGGAACGAAAGAGGGCGATGGGGACGAGGGACCGGTCAGGGACTGCCGGGTGCGCCTTCCATCACCGCGAAGTCCTTGCCGTCGGCGTTGATGCCGATCACCGCCCAGTCGTACGGTGGTTTCTTGGAGACGAGGCGGTCCCGAAGATCTCCCGCCCGGTTGCGCCACGTGACGAAACAGCGGAGGCGCGGGGTGTCGCCGCCGTCAGCCAGATACCGACCGATATCGTCGTTCTCCATACACAACACGGTTACGAGCACACGCCGCCATTTTCGCTCCGCGACGAACTCCTGTCCGCCCTCGGAGACGGTGTACCCGAGTTCACGAAAGACGTCTCTGGCCTCCGTCGTCGGTGGGATGCTCGCAGTGGCCATCTACCTCGACGTTGGCCGGCTTCCGTGATAAACTTTCTCACGATTTCGGTTTCCCGCGATCCCAACCCTGATCGTGTCGCCGTGATCGTGTCGGCGATTTTGCCCACGGTCCCGTCTGCGATTCCGACTGCTCTACCACCTCTCGCCTTCGATCTCACCCTCTCGCTGCTGTCTCGCTCGCTTGTGGGCGTCCCGCTACTCGTGGGCGGCGTCCCACTCGTCCGGCTTCCGAAGGTTGCCGCACTCCGTACACTGGATCCGTCCCATCGTGTCCATCGCGGTGTCGAACGAGCCGCAGTTGCCGCAGCGGTACCCCCACCGCGAGGACCCGTCGGCGTCGGCGAACACGACGTAGAAGGGGCCCTCGGCGCCCCGCTCGACCTGTGTCCGGTCGGTGTACACCCGCTCGCCGTCGGCCGTCGTCGACGCGTCAAGACTCATACTCGTCCGTATCGGTCGGAACCGTTTAAAAGGATGACTCGACCGCAGGACCGCCGGCCGGGTTGCGGCCGGGACAATTCGGAACTCGGTCCGACAGCCCGGTTACGTTCGGAACGATTCGCCGCAGCCGCACTCGGAGACCACGTTCGGGTTCTCGACCTCGAAGCCGGCGGCCTGCAGGCCGTGCTCGTAGTCGAGTTTGCTCCCGCCGATGTAGTTCCGGCTCGCCGGGTCGACGAACACGCGCAGCCCGTGGTGTTCGACAACGAGGTCGTCGTCTTCCGGTTCCGTGTCGAACCGCATCCCGTACGAGAGGCCTGCGCAGCCGCCCTGCTGGACGAACAGTCGAAGCCCGGCCACCTCCGTGTCGAGGCCCTCATCCTCCAAAAGCGAGAGCGCCTCTGTCGCGGCGTCTGCGGTCACCTCGATCGCCGGGTTGCTTCCCGTATCGACCGTTTCGGTGCTCATGCGAACATGTTTCGTCCGAACGATAAAAACCCTGCCGGCGCCGGCGGCCCGGGCGATACGGTTTTGACTCGGTAGCGAGTGAACCGGAGTATGACGGCGTCGCCGTCCCGTGTCGGGATTCTCACCGACGGGGACTTCTCCGAGGAGCAGCGCGCCGCGGCCGACTGGCTGGCCGCGCGCGACGGGATCGCGATCGAGAGAGTCGCGTTCGACGATCTCGCCGCACCGATCTCGGATGCGTCCTCGGAATCATCCACGGAAGTGTCCGCAGAGTCGTCCCACCCGTCCCCGGACGAGTCGTATCCTGGCCTAGGTGTCGGTGACCGCAGATCCCGAACCGACCCGCTTCGCCGGTTCGACGCGCTCTGGTGGCATCGCGCTGCCCCGATCGCCGAGAGCGATCCCCTCGCCGACGCGGCCGAAGGGATCGATCGATACCTCGCTGCCGGCGGTGGTCTCCTCCTGACGCTCCGCGCGATGGCGTCGGTCGACCGCCTCTCCGTCGAGTCGGTCCCGCCCGACCGGGTCGGCGAGGACTCGCTCGGGGAGCCGACCGGCGTGCTGTGGCGGTCGCTGTACGCCGACCACCCGGCGATGGCGTCGCTGGAGGGACTCCGACACCACGTCCGGGAGCGCGGCACGGTCCCGACGGTCCGGTACGAGCGCGTGCTCCCCGAGCGCGGTGAACCGCTCGCCTCCACGCTCCGCGGCGACACCGCGATCCCGGACGAGGTGACGGCGGTCTCGTGGCGAGTCGGGGAGGGCGACGAGCGCGGCGGGCCGGGGGGTGCAGTCGTCGGACTCGGCGCGCCCGTCTTGTTCGCCGATCCGCCGGGTATCGACGATCACGCCCACGATCTGGAGGTCCACGATCCCGACGCCCCGGGGCTTGCCGGGACGCGCGACTGCCTCGTTGCCGGCTGCCTCCGAAGCCTCGCCGTCGACGACGGGACGCCCGCTCGCCCGACCGACGCCGACGACATGCGCCGGCTCCGCGATCGGATCGATGACGCCGGCGAGGACGGCCCCGGCGGCCGTCCCAAGTACCACCTCACGCCACCCGCTAACTGGCTGAACGACCCGAACGGGCTGATCCGATGGGACGGGCGGTACCACGTCTTCTACCAGTACAACCCCGGCGGCCCGTTCCACAACACGATCCACTGGGGCCACGCCGTCAGCGACGACCTCGTGACGTGGCGCGACGAGCCGGTCGCGCTCTCACCCTCCCCGGACGGCCCCGACCGCGACGGCTGCTGGTCGGGCTGTGCGGTCGACGACGACGGTACCCCAACGCTTCTGTACACCGGCGGAAACGGCCGTGATCAGCTCCCCTGTCTCGCGACGACTGACGACCCCGACCTCCGGTCGTGGGAGAAGTACGAGGGGAACCCAGTCATCGAGTCGCCGCCGGCCGACCTCGACGTGCTCGAAACGGAGCACTGGCGCGCCGAGTTCCGCGACCACAACGTCTGGCGCGAGGACGGGCGCTGGCACCACCTCGTCGGTACCGGGCTCGTCGACGGCGGCGGCGCGGCCCTGCTGTACACCGGAGAGACGCTCACCGAGTGGACCTACGAGGGCCCCTTGCTCGCCGGTGGGCCGGACGCCGGCGCGGTGTGGGAGTGCCCCGAACTGCTCGATCTGGGCGACCGCCGACTCCTCCACGTCTCAGACTACGAGAACGTCGTCTACTTCCTCGGGACCGTCGAGGACGGCGAGTTCGTGGTCGACTCCGAAGGGGTGCTCGACCACGGCGACTTCTACGCGCCGCAGTCCCTCTCGGACTCGAACCGAGGTGCCGAAGATGAGACTGATACGGAGCGCTCGCTCACGTGGGGGTGGCTCCCCGAGGCCCGCGACGTGGACGCACAGTGGGACGCCGGCTGGTCGGGCGCGCTCTCGCTCCCCCGGGTGATCGAGACCGCCCCCGACGGCGACCTCCGCCAGCGTCCGGCCGACGAGGCGACCGACCTCCGGACCGAGCGGCTCGCCGACGGCGAAACGGTCGCGCTCGCGCCCGACGACCAGCGCCGCCTCGACGTCTCGGGTGCGGCGATCGAGATAGAGATAGAGATCGCACTTGACGATGCCGAGGCGGTCGAGATATCCGTGTTCGAGACGCCCGACCGCGCCGAACACACCCCGATCCGCTACGCGCGCGACGGGACTCTGTCGATCGATCGCACCCCGTCGAGCCGAGACCCGCGCGCGTTTGCCGACGCGCAATCGATGGCGGTTCCTCCCTACGACGAGCCCCTCTCGCTGCGCGTCTTCCTCGACCGCTCCGTGATCGAGATCTACGCCAACGGTCGCCACTGTCTCACGAGCCGGGTGTACCCGACCCGCGACGACGCGGTCGGCGTCTCCGCGCGGGCCGAGGGCGGGCGCGCGGAGATCGCGTCGCTGTCGGCGTGGGAACTCGGCGAGGCGATGCCGACGGACGGCGACTGAGCGGTCCAGACGGCGGTCGATCAATCGTCCGTCGACTCCGCGGCCACCACCGGCTCGTCGACGTCGCCGGCGGCGCTCCGGTCAGTGAGGTCGCCGCTCCGCCAGGTTCCCCGGCGGTACCACGCGTACGCGACGACGGCACCGATGACGTTCGAGACCGCGAACGACAGCCAGATGCCGGTCTCGCCGATCCGACCGGCGGCGACCCACGCGATCGGGAACCGGACGACGCCGAGCATCAGCACCGAGATGGCCGCGGCGGTGAGCGTCTTCCCCGCGCCGCGGAAGCTCCCGGTGTACGCGCGCATGATGCCGATGAAGCCGAAGGTCAGCGCGACGATCCGGAGGAACTGCGAGCCGACCGCGACCACCCGGCCGGCGTCGGCCTGATCCGCGCCGACGAACACCGAGACGATCGGCTCGGGGACGAGGAAGACGGCGACGCCGGCGACCGAGAGAACCGCGAATAGCGTCTTGGCCGCCAGGTTCGCGGCCCGTTCGGCCCGGTCGGGCTTGTCCGACCCGATGTTCTGGCCGGTCATCGTCTCGACGCCGCGGGCGACCGCGATCGCCGGGAGGAAAATCACGGAGAACACCCGCGTACCGATCCCGTAGGCGGCGACGACCGGGTCGGGGAACAGCGCGACGATGAAAAGCAGGAGGTTCATCGAGACCGCCCGCCCGGTCCCCTCGATCGAGGCCGGCAGGCCGATGCGGAGGAGCCGGCGCAGGTAGCTCGCGTCGGGGACCATGTCGGCGACGTTGATCCGGACCCCGCGCACCCCGCGGAACATGATCGCCAGCCCGACGACAAGCGCCAGCGCCCGAGAGAACACGGTCGCGATCGCCGCACCCTCGATCCCAAGCGCGGGGAACGGCCCCCAGCCGAAGATGAGGAACGGGTCGAGCGCGATGTTGAGGACGACGGAGCCGAACATCACGAGCATGGGGGTGATCGTGTCGCCGTACCCGCGCATGAGCGCGATGAACACCGCGAAGCCGAACATGGCCACGAGCCCGAGCGAGATGACCTCCATGTAGCTCGCCGCGAGGGGCAACACGTCCGCCGACGCGCCCATCAACTCGAGGAACTCGCCGACGAAGAAGTAGCCGACGCCGCCGAGGACCACCGAGGCGATCACCGCGAACGTCACCGTCTGCGAGGCGGCGTACTCCGCCTCCCGGGCCTCGCCCGCGCCGGTGTACTGCGCGACGAGCACGCTCCCCGCGACGGAGATCCCCATCCCGAGCGAGATCAGCAGGAACACCATCGGGAACGCGAAGCTGATCGCCGCCAGCGCGTCCGTGCTGTACTGCCCCAGCCAGAACGTGTCCGCGAGGTTGTACGCCGTCTGAAAGAGGTTCGTGACGACGATCGGCATCGAGAGGAAAAAGAGCGGCTTCGCGATCCCGCCCGACGTGAGGTCGAACTCATCGGGGCCCTTGAACAGGGCGTCGACGCGGTCGAGGAGCCCCATCAGCGGGACGCCTCCGCGCGCTTTTTCGGCCCGTCGACCGGGAGACTGACTCCCGATCCTCCGCGCTCGCTGTCGGTACGGACCGTCACTTTCGAGATCACTGTGGCTCCGTCTTCCATCGTGGTCGTTGTCGAACTTACTAACTAGTTAGTCAAAAACTTTCTGGAGGCGGAGTAGATATCCATGTACGGTCTTTGGGTGGTCATAGTCGTTTTCCACCGGTGATCTCTCGGTCAGATACTGCAGACGGACGGCGATCTCGGCCGCAATCGTTATTCGCCCGTGGCCGGAACCGTCGTGACATGGCCGAACCATCGGGGCGGACCTTCTCGGACGCGGACGAGGAGATCATGCGGGCGACCTACCGCGCGCTCCGCGAGTACGGGTACGCCGACCTTACGATCAAGCGGATCGCGGCGGAGTACGGCAAGTCGACCGCCGCGATACACTACCACTACGACACGAAGGAGGAGCTGCTGGCGGCGTTTCTCGACTACATCCTGAACCGGTTCGTCGCCTCCATCCGCGAGGTCGAGACGACCGACCCCGAAGCGCGCCTGACGGTTCTGCTCGACAAGCTGCTCGTCGCGCCGCAGGAGAACCCGGACCTGTCCGTCGCCCTACTGGAAATGCGGAGTCAAGCGCCCTACAACGAGGCGTTCGCCGAGCGGTTCCGCCAGAACGACGAGTACGTCCGTTACCTGGTCAAGGCCGTCATCAACCACGGCATCGACGAGGGCGCGTTCGCGGACGTCGACGCCGACCGCGTCACGCGGTCGCTGTTGACGATCGTCGACGGCGCCCGCACCCGATCGGTGGTGTTCGACGACGTCGGCGAGTACGAGAGGGCGCGGGCGACCGCGGCGGAGTACGTCGACGCGACGCTCCGTGAGGGCGACGCTTAGCGTTCCGACCGTTCTGGCTCACCGCCCCGGGATCTGGCCTCCGCACCGCCCGGCAGATCGGCCGAACACCAGTGACAGAAGTCGAGCGCCGGATCGACCTCCCTGCCGCAGTTCGGACAGCTGTCGATCGGCTCTCCCGGATTCTTCGCCGACTCAGCCGCGCCGCTCGTCCGCGTGAGCGCGTTCTGCGCGCGGGCGAGGACGTACGCGTCGACGACGCTGGCGCCGCCCACGAGCAGGGTCGGGGCGATGCTCAGCGGATCGACCGGCCCCCCGGCCGCGAGCGCTTCGATGGCCGCCGGCTCGACGAAGACGTAGCTCACCGCGAACAGCACCGCGAGCCAGCCGACCGCGCGGCGCCACCGACGCAGGTAGAGGTGACCGAACCCGGTCACGAGCGCTCCGAGAAGGGCCGCGAGCCAGGGCCGCTTCTGCGAGGTCGATCGCTGCATACCCGAACTTATCGGTCGATCAGGTATAAGCCTTCTACCACTCGGCATCCGGACGTTTCGGTCCACGCGTCGGAGCCGATCGGATTCAGCTCCCCCGAACCCCCGACTGACTGATCGGTCACTTCGCTCGCCAGCGGCGTCCGACTCGCGAGTTCTCGGGCGGCTCGATATTTAAATAGCGCCGTGAGAGCCGCCGTCGTCTCCCGTTTCGGCGTCGCCGAGCGAGTTATCGCCTTCGCTGTCGACCGCGCCGCTCGGTCCCCCGGCGTACCCGCCGCCGCTCCCGCCTTCTCGGAGCCGACCGCTGAGCGCGTCGCCGCCCGGGAGTTCCGAATCGTCGGCCGGCGGTAGCGGCTCGTCCGGGGTGGGAATACGCCACGCGTCGAGCGTTCCGCGCAGCCGGGTGCTGTCGCCGTCGAGCGCGAGTCGGAGGGTCGGGGCGAGCGTCCCGCCGAACCGCTCGCGCTGCTCGGCCTCGGGGAGGTCGGCGATCGCGTCGAGCGAGTCGCCCGCGAAGTCGTAGTAGTTGAGGAAGCTCTGGACGAGCACCTCCTCGTCGTGGGCGAACGCCATCCACGAGTACGCCTGAAACGGCGCTTCGGGCGGGTTCGTGGCGACGAGCCCGGAGCCGTTCAGGGGGCGGTACTCGCCGTCGAGCGCGTCGGCGACGAAGCCGTAGAGCCCGTCCGGCCCGGTCACGCCCGGCGCGAACGTGTGGACGTGGCTGCAGACGAACAGGTAGTAGCGCCCGTCGGCGACGACGACGTGCGGGCGCTCCAGTTCCTGATTGACTTCGACCGCGTCCAGCAGGGGCGGGCGAAGCTCCCACGAGAGCGGGTCGCCCGACTCCGAGACGGCGACGCCGACGCAGCCGTTGAACTCCCGGCGGTGGGCGGTCGCCTCGTCGTCGCCCGGTCGCTCCGGCGCGGGCGCGTTCGCCTCGAACAGCAGGTGCGTCTCGCCGGTCGCCGAGTCCTCGAAGAACCACGGGTCCCGGAAGGTGTAGGTCATCCCGCGCGACTGTGCCTCGGTCTCGTACCACTCGCCGTCCGGCGTCAGTAGCGTCTCGTGAGTCCACGGACCGGAGAGTTCGATCCCGTCCTCGTCGGCGCTCGCCGTTCCGCCGTGCGCGACCGCGATCCGCTGAGTGTACGTCATCTCGTCGGCGGCCTCGTCGCCGGCGGCGGTGTAGTAGAGGTAGACCTCGCCGTCGTCGTACAGCGCGGAGCCGGCCCACTGGCGCTGGCCGAGCGCGCCGCCGTCGAAGACCGGTCCGGCGTCGTGCCATCGCTTCCCGTCAGCGGAGTAGAAACACCGGATCTCGGCCACATCGTGGCGTTTTCCGGGGAGCAGGTCAGCCGGGGCAGTCAGCGAGAACGCCAGTCGGTACCCGTTCACGTCGGCAATCTCGCCGTGTCGGTCGCGGAGCAGCCACGTGTCCCAGACGTGGAGATCCGGGAAGGGGTCGAGCTCGGGGGCACCCGCCGGCGGGGCGATGTTCCCGCGGCGGCGCTCGATCGACGCGGCCTGCTCTCTAGTCCACCGCGAGCGCGATCGACCGCCGTCGCTCTCCGGCGTCTCGTGCATACGTCTCCTCCGCCATCGACCGAATAAAGCTTTTTCAGTCGGAACGAGAGGGTCGCCGAGCGCTCCCCGCCACAGAAATAAAATATTTTATCACGGCCGTGGTAGTTCAAACCATGGCAAAAGCACGTATCAGACGAAACCGAATGATAGGCGGCCCTACCGGTCGAACTGCGACGGCTCACCGCGATCGCACGGGTTGCCGTGACCACATCTACCACCGCGCGATCGAACGCGGGGGATAAACGTGGAGCGTGCAGATCTCACAGAGACGCTGGAGGACGCCGGACTTTCGCCGTATCAGGCGGACGCCTACGTGACCGTGCTCGAACTCGGCGCGGCGCCCGTCACCCGGGTCGCTGACGCCAGCGGGGTCCCCGATCCCCGGATATACGACGTGTTGCGCGACTTGGAGAGCGCCGGCTACATCGAAACGTACGAGCAGGAGTCGCTGTACGCCCGCGCCAACAGCCTCGACGCGCTCACCGACGACCTCCGGACGAGAGCGAACCGGTTCACCGAGGCGACCGAGGAGATCGAGCGCCGCTGGAACGAGCCGTCCGTCGAGCAGTCCACCGTCAGCATCGTCACCCGTTTCGAGACGGTGATCAAGAACGCCGACGAGTTCATCCGCGACGCCGAGACGCAGGTGAACGTCTCCGTCGGCGCCGAGCACTTCGAGCGGCTTCGTCCCGCGTTGCAGGCCGCGACCGAGCGCGGCGTCCGGGTCAATCTCTCTATCCACACGCCGGACGGCGACACCGAATCGCTGCCCGACCCCGAAGACCTCGAGGGTGTCTGTTCGGAGGCGCGCCACCGGCGGCTCCCCTCCCCGTTCGTGGTGATCGTCGACCGGACGCGGACCTGCTTTGCGCCCCACGCCGGCTCGACCAACGAGTACGGCGTGCTCGTCGATGACCGTACCCACACCTACGTGTTCCACTGGTACTTCCTGACGACCCAGTGGGACACGTGGGAGCCGATCTACACGTCTCTCGACAACGACGAGCCGCCGATCGACTACATCGACATCCGGTACTGTGTCCGTGATGTGACCCCGCTCCTCCGAGACGGGGCGACCGTCCGGGTGCGGATCGAGGGGACCGACACCGACACCGGCACCGACCGTGTCGTCGAAGGACCCCTCTCCGAGGTCATCGTCACCGGCGACGGCGACGTGGCCGCCGAGAGTATCGCGAGCTACGGCGGCCGGGTCGCTCTCGTGGTCGAGACCGACGACGGCCCCGTCGAAGTCGGCGGCTGGGGGGCAATGGTCGAGGCCGTCGAGGCCCACCGGATCACGGTCGTCGACGTGGAGTAACTTTACGGAGGCGACGCTCGTCGTAGCGTGTCGGTCGAAGAAGGGATCCGAGTCGCTCGCTCTCACGAGCGAGCGACCGCGTCACCTACTCCAGCGAGTGCGTGATCGCTTCGCCGCTCGACTGGTCGAACAGGTGGATGTTCTCGCGGTCCATCACGATCTGGATATCGTCGCCCTCGTCGATCTCGGTATCCGGCGCGAGGTTGATGAGCAGCTGTCCCTCACCGCGCCCCTCGGCGCTCGCCTCGACGTCGCGGTCGAACAGCAGGTAGGCGTTGACCTCCTTGCCCACCGGTTCGATCACGTCGACGACGGCGTCGAACGCCTTCGTCGGCGAGGCCGCCTTCTCGGCGTTTTCTGCCAGGTAGATGTCTTCGGGTCGAATCCCGACGGTGATCTCTTGCCCGGCCGTTACGCCCTGCGTCGCCGGGTCGAAATCGACGTTTGCGTACGTCGAGACGAACCCGTCGTCGACGACCTCGCCCGCGATGAAGTTCATCGCGGGCGAGCCGATGAAGCCGGCGACGAACAGATTCTTCGGCTCGTTGTAACACTCCAGCGGCGGCGCCACCTGTTGGAGCACGCCGCTGTTTATCACCGCGATGCGGTCGGACATCGTCATCGCCTGCGCCTGGTCGTGGGTGACGTAGATGATCGTCGTGTCGAGCTCGCGGTGGAGCCGCTGGAGCTGGGTGCGCATGTGGACCCGAAGCTCCGCGTCGAGGTTCGCCAGCGGCTCGTCCATCAGGAACGCGCCCGGGTTGCGGACGATGGCACGGGCGATGGCAACGCGCTGGCGCTGCCCCCCTGACATCTCCTTGGGCATCCGGTCCATCATTCCCTCCAGCTGGACGATGTCGGCGGCCTCCTCGACGCGCCGGTCCACCTCCTCCTGGTCGTACTTCCGGAGCCGGAGCCCGAAGGAGATGTTGTCGTACACGTCCATGTGCGGGAACAGCGCGATGTTCTGGAACACCATGGAGATCCCCCGGTCTTTCGGCGGGAGGTTGGTCACGTCGCGCCCGCCGATCTCGATGGTGCCCTCGGTGGGCAGCGTGAGCCCGGCGATCGTCTCCATCGTGGTCGACTTTCCGCACCCGGAGGGACCGACGAAGGTGACGAACTCACCGTCCTCGATATCCAGGGTCATGTCGTCGACTGCCGTTACGTCCTCGTACCGTTTCGTAATTCCCTCTAAGTTGACTGATGCCATGATTACTCCTTGACCGCCCCCGTGGTGAGTCCGCTCACGATTTTCTCCTGTGCGACGACGACGAGGATGGCGACCGGCAGCACCGCGACGATGCTGGCGGCGGCCATGAGGTTGTACAGCACCTCGAACTCGCCCTGGAACCGCAGTATCCCTTCGAGCATCGGGGCCCAGCTTCCCGGCTGCCCGTCGGTCATCAGCGAGCTGAAGAAGTACTCGTTGTACACCGAGATGAACGTCAACACGCCGGCGGTCGCGACGCCGGGCGCCGACAGCGGGACGATGACGCGGAACAGCGCGCCGAGCCGGGTCGTCCCCTCCACGCGAGCTGCGTCCTCCAACCCGTCGGGGATCTGCGAGTAGAACGTCATCAGGATGAATATCGACAGCGGCAGGAAGATCGCCGACAGCGGGATGAAGATCGCGTACGGGGTGTTGTACAGCGACCCGGCCGAGATCAGCGGCCGCAACACCTCGATGTTGGTGTTGAACAGCCGGTTCAGCGGGATGAAGAACGCGGCTGGCGGGAAGAAGGACGTGACGAGTACTAAGAGGAGCATCGCGTTGCGCCCTCGGAACTGGAGCCGGCCGAACACGTAGCCGGCGAGGCTCCCGACGAGCAGCACCGCCACGGTCGCAACCGTGGCGATCAGGAAGCTGTTGAACACGTACCGATGGAACGGCAGCGTCTGGAAGATCTCGATGAACGCCGCCGGGTTGAACCCCGCCGGAAGGAACACGCCGACCTCGGAGAGGTTGTTCCGCGGCGTCAGTGCAACCACGAGCAGCCAGTAGAACGGGAACAGCGTCGTAACGAGGAAGAATATCGTCGCGACGTAGAACGTCGCCCTGTACGCCCGATCCGGGTTGGAGATCATCTTCGCGGCCCACGCCTCGATGAGGCCGCGGTCGAGCTCCGGCTCGTCGAGGGCCGCCTGCTCGGCCATCTCGACGGTCGGATCGGCTTCGTCGGCCGACTCGCCGCCGGCGGGGTCGGTACTCATGCGACACCCCCGTCGTTTCCGCGCAGCGCAAGCAGGTACACGACCACGAACCCGCTGATGACGATCGCGGTCAGGAACGCCACCGCGGAGGCGGTCGCCCAGCGCCGACTGTTCTGGAGCGCAATGATCACGAGACAGGTCAGCGACGGCACGGTCTCACACCCCGCCGTGGCGTCGATGAGCCCGTAAATCCGCATCGCGTCCATCGTGCGGAACAGCATCGCGACGAGCAGCGCCGGCGCCACGAGCGGCAGGGTGATGTACCGGAATCGCTGCCACGGCGAGGCGCCCGACACCTTCGCGACGTCGTAGAGTCCGCGGTCGATGCTCTGGAGCCCCGCCAGTATCAGCAGCGCCATGAACGCCGTCGTCTTCCAGATATCGGCGACGAGCACGATCATAAACGAGTCCGTGCTGCTCGACAGCGGATTGTCGCCGAACACGCCGAGCCACTGCATGAACTCCGTCCCGAAGCCGATGGTCGGGTTGAACAGCAGGAAGAAGATCATCCCCTGGATGACGATGGGGATGGCCCACGGAATGATGATCGACACCCGGACCCATCGGCGGCCGTAGAAGTCCTGATCGAGCACGAGAGCCTGTCCGAACCCGATCAGCGTCTCGAACAGGACGCTCAAGATTGCGAACGCCAGCGTGACGAACAACGCCTGCTGGAGGAAGGGCGCGTCGAACCCGACGAACGGGAACGAGTCCGTGGTCGATACCGAGATGAACTGCTGGGTGAACGTCGTATCACCGGTCAACAGGTCGACGTAGTTGTCGAGGCCGATGAACTCGCCGAACGGATCGGCTGACGCGACGGCGTCCGCGAGCAACGAGAATCGGAACGTCTCTATCAGCGGGTAGAAGGCGACGAGCGCAAGCAGCAGGAATGCAGGAGCTAACAGGACGTAGGCGTACACCTCCTCGCTCTGCGTCTCCAGCCAGTTGAGCGGTCGGGCGAGCAGCGAACCGCCCCTGTCCGCTCGCGTGTCGGTTGACATGCTCGGTCCTCGTTATTCAGCTAGGTCGGACTCGATCGATCCGAGCGAGCTCTCAAGGTCGGACATGGCCTGTTCGGGCGACTTCTCGCCCTGGTAGGCGGCCGAGACCTCGGAAGCGACCTGCGGGCTCTGATCGGGCCACGCCACAGTGACGGGACGCGGAACCGTGTTCTGGCCGGCGACTGCCAGCGTGTCGAGGAAGTCGCCCAGCGCGCCTACGTCGTCGGGGTCAACCGACTCGGTGACCGACGGATCCGGCGGCAGGTACCCTCCCTCGGCGAAGTTCGTCGTCATGACCTCCTCGTTGGCGAACGCCTCGAGCACCTGAACGCAGTCGTCGAGCCGCGGGGTGTTCGGGTTGATCGTGAGGTGCCAGCCGCCGAGCGCCGCCGCGGCGCCGCGGCGCCGCCGGTGCCCTCGTACTCGCCCTCGCCTGCCTCGATGCCGTACGGAAGCGGCATCACGTCGTAATCCTCCGCGCTGAACTCCTCGGAGTCGAGGTTGAGCGGGATCGCGTACGGCCAGTTCCGGTGGAAAATCGCGTTCCCGGACGTGAACGGCTCACGGGACGGCTCCTCGGTGAACGAGAGCAGATCTGTCGTCGAAATCTGCGGGAAGTCCGGGTGAGCGTACTCGGCGTCGGGCCCCTCCATGAACGACCGCATCATGCGGATCGTGTCGTGAACGGGCTCCTCGTTGACCGTGATCGGCCGATCGCCGATCGGGCCGAAGAGGTTCTCGTGGTCGCCGAAGTACGCGCCACCGAAGGAAGTCATCGTCTCGTTGAACGTACAGCAGGCGAGCCCGACGTAGTTGTCGCCCTGAGTCGTGAATCCGTAATCGAAGTCGCCACCGGGGCCGCCGTTCTGCTCCCACACGTCGGCGGCCATCTCGGCGAACTCCTGCCAGCTCATCGGCTCGGTCGCCCAGTTCTCGCCGTCCGGGTCGTAGCCGGCGTCCTCGACCAGGTCCTTTCGATAGTGCATCACCGGGTAGTCCGGGAACAGCGGCAGTCCGAACAGGTCGCCGCTCTCTGGGTCGCTCGCGGTGTTTACCGCGCTCGGCAGGTAGTCGTTCTGGACGTAATCGAGCGTCTCGGAGGAGAGCTCGTCGCTCAGGTTCACGAGCTGACCGCGCGCGATAAACGGGATCGTCCACCCTGAGTCCATCATGAAGATGTCCGGGCTCGCCCGCCCGGCGTCGAGCGCCGACGTGAACTCCGACCGGCGCGCCCCCGACTCGAAGTCGCCCGGCAGGATCTCGATTTCGATCGACTCGTCGAGACCCGCGTCGTACAGGCTCTGAGTGAGGGCGTCAGAGATGCCTCCCCACTCGGCATCCATCGTGATCTGGATCGGACCGTCGCCGCCGCCGCCACCGCCGGAACAGCCGGCGAGCCCGACGGCTGCCCCCGTTGCGCCCGTCACCTCCAAGAACTGTCGCCGCGATACCCCCACACGTCCGCTCTCGCGATCGGATTCGCTGTCGACCATTACAGCTGTTGTTACAAAATACACCCGTATATAATTATTGATGCTAACACTCATCATGATAGGGCGCACGCGCTCGCGCGAGAATCGGATTAGCCGCGCGATCCGGGGTCCTCGAAGCGGGCCGTACCTTCCTCCAATATCGTCGGAACGGCTATGGGCCCCGAGCATCGAGTGGGTGCCAGTCATGGGTTCAACCGGCACGGTCGCGGGACGACTACGAGACGAGACGGTTCAGTGGCTCGAACGAGTGTTCTTCGGCGGCGCGGAGCTCTCGCTGCTGTCGTCGCCCGCGTTCGTGGCGGTACTCATTCTCCAGACGCGGTACCCCGACGCAGTCCCGATCGCTGGTCTCCTCGCGATCGGTCTCGGGAGCGTCTCGATCGCCCTGTTTCGGGCGAAAGCCCTCGATGTCGGCGCGTGGCCCCGCCGCGGTGAGCTGGCGACACTCCCCCTACGGGTCGGCTACTTCAGCGCCCTCTTTCTGCTTGCGACCGTCGGGATCGCGGTGGCAGCGACGGCGGCCGGGTCGCTGTGGCTCGCCCTGCTCGGCGGCGTCGTCCAACCTCTCGGGCTCGCGGCGTTCCCCAGCGTCTACCGCGCCGTCCACGGTGAACCGCTCCAGCACACCCCGGCCGCCAAGCTATGAGCGGCGACCGGTCGACGTTCGATGTGCTGCGCGACTCGGCCGCGGCGCTCGTCGATCCTGAGCACACCGGCGAGAACCGGTGTCTCCCGTGCACCCTCGTTAACGCGGTCGGCGTCGCGGTCGTCGCCGGCCTGCTCTCGCGCCGTCGCCGATCGCTCGGGCTCCTCGCCAGCGTCCTCGGCGGCGCGGCGATCTGGCTCCGCGGCTATGTCGTCCCCGGAACCCCGCGGTTCGCCCCGCGGCTCGTCGCTCCGCTCCCGATCGACATCGGTCTCGATCACCGGGCGGGGCTCGATTCCGGGTCGCTCGCCGACGACGCGGTCACGCTCGAAGCAGATGAAGACGACGCGAGGACGGTCGAAACGGCTGGAGACGACGCGAGGACGGTCCAAGCAGAGACGGACGACCCGGAGGCGGACGAGCCGGACACCCCTCCCGAACGCGACGCCGACCCCGAACGCGCCACCGACTCCGATCCCGGGCACGACGCCGGCATCGCGCCGAGCGATGGAGCCGCGGGCGGGGAGGACGATGGAGACGGCGACGCCGTCGACCCGAAGACGCTCATGGCGACGCTTATCGACGCGGGTGCCCTCGTCGACGACGGTGAGACGCTCCGCCTCGACGAGTCGTTCCGGACGGCGATGTACGACCGGATCGCCGCGCTCCGTCGCGGCTCCGACGAGACGCTCGCCGAGCGTGCAGCAGCGGTCGCCGGTCCCGACACCGACGGCCAGGTCCACGACGGACGGATACTACTCGCCGGTCAGCGCGACGCGTGGCTGAGCCGACCGATCGCGCTGGCGGAGACGGCCGCCGCGGAGACGCTTCGCGAGCGCGGCGTCGACGACGGCGTCGCCCGAGGGGCGGCGCGACCGCTCCGCGCGTTCCTCGATACGTGTCCCGCCTGTGACGGTTCGGTCCGCGACACGACCCTGCGGAACTGCTGTGGTGGGCCGGGCGGCGTCAGCGGGAATCCTGAGCGTGCCGTTCGCGCCTGCGCCGACTGCGACGCTGTCGTCTTCGCCGACCGATCCTGAGGTCGTTCCGGTGCCGCTGGGTCTGCTTTCTGGTCGCCGGCGAACCGGAAGCACCACCGACCGACGTCCGATCACCGCGCTCGTTTACCGGCCCCGGTCGCCGTTGCGCGTCGCTGCGGCAGTCCCGTCGTCGGTGGATGACGGGGTGTCCATTTGTCCGCTAGCGGCATCGGTGGCAGATCCGTCCGCCGCGGTGACCGTCACGTCGCGTTTGGGGTACGGAATCTCGATATCGGCCGCGGACAGCGTCTTGTACAGCGCGCGGTTGAGTGTATGTTGCGCGCGCCGGCGACGCGTCGGGCCGTTGACCCAACAGAGGATCTCGTACTGGAGTGCCGAGTCCCCGAACGACCGGAGCCGGGCCCGCGGCTTCGGCGAATCAAGGACGAGCGGCTCGGCCAGCGCGGCCTCGACCGCGAGCGCCTCGAATTCGTCGATGTCGGTCCCGTAGGCGACGCCGATCGGGACCCGGACGCGACGCCGGCTCTGTGGAGCGGACTCGTTCGTCACCTTCGCGGCGTTGAGCGCCGCGTTAGGGACCGTCACCAGCACCTCATCGCGGGTGAGCAGCGTCGTCGAGCGCACGCCGACCTTGATCACGGTTCCCGCGGTACCGTCGTCGAGAACGATGTAGTCGCTTATTTTGTAGGTGTCGTCGAAGTACAACGCAATGCCGCCGAAGAAGTTCGCGACCGTGTCTTTCGCGGCGAAACCGACCGCGATGCCGGCGACCCCGGCCGCGCCGAGGAGCGGCGTAATCTCGATGCCCCACAGCCACAGCAGCGTCCCGACGCTCCCGATAAGTACCGCGAGCGTCCAGACGTTCGAGAACACGGGCGCGAAGTCGAACCGGGTGCCTTCCTCGTTGACGGCGGCGACGAGCCGATTCACGACGGTATTGGCGGCATGTGCCCACACGAGGATGATGACCGAAAGCGACGGCCGACCGAAGACAGCGTCGAGCAGCTGCGGGTCCAAGAGCACGGACGATCGAACCGCCGGGACCTGCGTGAGCACGTAGACGCCGGCGAGCGCGGCGGTGACGACGAGCGGGGCGCGAAGCGAGGAGATGACGATGTCGTCGTACGCGGAGTCGGTGGTCGAGACATACCGGCGGGCGACTCGCAGGACGATGAACTCCATCCCCACGGCGGCGATAACGGAGACCACGAGAACTGCGACCGTCGCCTCGACCGCTGAGAGTCCTTCGAACAGCGCGGACAGCGACGGGATCATACCGTCTCGATGCGACTCCGCGAGATAACCGTTTCTACGGCGGGCGGCAGTCGGCGACCGAATCTACCGAACCGCGGTCATTCGAACCGCGCTACTCAAACCGCGCTACTCAAACCGCAGCTACTCGAACCTCTTCCGAACGCTCTCGGCGTGCGCCTCCAGCCCCTCGGCCTCCGCGAGCGTCGTGATCGTCTCTGAGAGCCCGTCGAGCGCGTCGCGGTCGAGTCGCTGAACCGTCGACGACCGGAGGAAGGTGTCGACGGAGAGCCCGCCGTAGCGCTTTGCGCCGCCGTTCGTCGGCAGCACGTGGTTCGTCCCGGTTGCGTAGTCGCCGGCGGCGACGGGGGAGTACGCCCCGAGGAACACCGAGCCAGCGTTCGAGATCCGGGCGAGCAGCGCCTCGTCGTCGTCGGCCGCGATCGAGAGGTGTTCGGCCGCGTACTCCTCGGTGAACAACACCGCCTCGGGCATCGATCTGGCGTGAAGGACCCCGGAGGCGTCGTTGTCGAGGGCGGCTCGTATCGTCTCCTCGCGTTTACGGCCCGCGACCTGCTCGTCGACCGCCTCTGCGACCGCCTCGGCGAGGGCGGCGTCGTCGGTGACGGCGACCACGGAGGCGTTCGGGTCGTGTTCGGCCTGCGCGATCAGGTCGCTCGCGACGAGGTCGGGGTCGGCGGTCTCGTCGGCGAGGACGAGCACCTCGCTCGGCCCGGCGAGGAAGTCGATCTCCACGTCGCCCTGCACGATCGCCTTCGCGGCGGTGACCCACTTATTGCCGGGCCCGACCACCTTCTGGGCGTTCGTGACGGTCTCCGTGCCGTACGCGAGCGCGGCGATCGCCTGCGCGCCGCCGACCTGATACACCGCGTCGGCGCCGGCCTCGTGGATCGCCGCGAGCGTGACGGGGTTGATCTCCTCGGCCGGCGGCGTCGCGACCGAGACGTGGTCGACGCCCGCCACTGCCGCCGGGATCACGCCCATCAGTGCGCTGGAGGGGTACGCCGCCGCGCCGCCGGGCACGTACACCCCGGCGCGGTCGATCGGGCGGAACCGGCGGCCGAGTTCGCGGTCGCCGAACTCATCGCGCCAGTCCTCGGGGTGCTGTCGCTCGTGGAACTCGCGGATGTTGGCGGCCGCGTCGCGGACCGCGTCGAGGACCGGATCGTTTGCGTCGTCGAATTCGGCGTGGGCGCGCTCGGCGTCGTCGGTGATGTCGATGTTGCCGACGGCCACGCCGTCGAACTCCTCGGAGAACTCTCGGAGCGCGACGTCGCCCTCCGTCCGGACTCGATCGACGATCTCGCTCACGTCGTCGCGGACCGCGTCGACGCCGGCGTCGCGCTCGAAGAAGGCGAGGCGCTCGGCCGGCGAGAGGTCAGCGACGGTTCGTACGTCCATACGCGCTCTCGGGGCCGCGGTCAAAAGGGCGTTCCGACTTTGCTTACTCCAACCGGCGGATCCCAATCACGTCCAGCGTCGCGAGCGCGACCAGCGCGACCAACAGCGCGGCGGCGACGAAGAGAATTGGCGCCGAAAGCGCTACGGCGACCTCGTAGGGCGCGACAAGGCGGGTCGTGCCGCGGACGACGAACGAGAGGAAAACCAGCCCGAACGCGGCGAGTGCGAGGCCGACAAACCGGGATCTGTTCACGATGCCCCCGGGTCAGTCGGACTGGGCGATACCCGGTCCGTGCGATCCGTGTTCGCGGTGTTCGCGGGCGGCGTCGAAGCCGCCGCACATCTCGTAAAACACCGCTTCGGGGTCTCTGTTCCACTGCCACTTCCAGCGGGTCCGGACGAGCAGCGAGATCTTGCGGACGAACGACAGTTCCGGCGTCGTCGACACCGTGTCGTACCCCAGATCGCGGATCAGCCGATGGTGGTCCGCGTACAGCACCGCCGCGAGCAACACCGCGAGCTGGCAGTCCTCCGGGAGGTACTTGATCCCGGCGACGCCCTCCTCGTAGAGCCGCTCGGTCCGGACGAGTTCCTCGCGGATCGCTGCCGCCACGTCGTCGTCGAACTCCAGATTCAGGATCTGATCCTCGCTCACGCCGTGCCGCCGAAGTGTTTCCAGCGGGAGGTAGACCCGGTCGCGTTCGGCCACGTCCTCACGCACGTCGCGGATGAAATTCGTCATCTGAAACGCCTCGCCGAGCTTCGTCGCGTGGGGGAGCGCCTTCACCTCGGCCTCCTCGTCGAGCTCCATGATCGCCGTCATCATCCGGCCGACGGCGGCCGCGGAGCCGTCCATGTACGACTCAAGCTGGTCGTAGGTCTCGTACCGGTCGGTTTCGATGTCGCTCGCCATCGCGTCGACGAACGCGTGCACGTCTTCGTCCGGGATCTCGTGTTCGTCACAGACCGCGGCGAACGCCTCCAACACTGGGTCGTCGGTGTCTCTCTCAGCCAGCGCGGCCCGACGGAGTCGATCGAGCTCCGCCCGCTGTTCGTCTGGCGGCGCAGTCTCCGCAGCGTCGACGACCTCGTCGGCGACACGGAAGAAGCCGTACAGCACGTACGTCGGGTGCCGGATCCGCTCCGGGAGCAGCCGGGTCGCGACGTGGAACGTCTTCCCGGTCCGACGCTGGATCCGCTTTCCTCGGGCAACCTGCGTCTTGTCTACCATGCTGACCTCTGGTAGTCGGCAGGGAGGATCGAGAGCGGGTCGCCGATCATAACATACGAGTCGAACTGCAAGAACATAACAGTTCGCACAGCGTGGTTTGGTACCCGGTAAACGCGCTCGCCGAGCGCAAGTGAACGGGCTCGCCGATCGCCGACGATCGGGCTCACGGGTCGCGATTGCCGGCGTCAGTAGAAGGTGTCCGAGCAGTCGTACACGACCCCGTGTGCGGGACAGACGTACTTGCAGTGGCGGTGGTACATCGGCGTCTCGCACAGGGGGCAGGGCCGCCCGCCGGAGCCGATCGCCGCCTCGTCTTCGGCGTCGTCCACACCCCCCTCGGCGTCGTCCATACCCCCCTCGGCGTCGTCCATACCCCCCTCGGCGTCGTCCATACCCCCCTCGGCGTCGTCCACACACCCCTCGGCGTCGCTCATATCGCCTCGAACGGACTGGGTCGACATAACCGCTCTCCTCGACGGAGCGGCGCGCCGGTTAGGCGTCGGCCAGCGAGTCGTACACCGACGCCGCGACCGACTCCTCGCCGAACGGGAGCGTCAACACCCCGCCCCACTCCTCGTCGGTCAGCGCCGACACGGTCGCCTCGTCCAGATCGACCCGCCTGACCTCGGTCTCGTCGAGCGTCATCGACACCGTGAACCCCTCCGGGTCGTCCGTCGCGCCGGCGTCCGTCAGCCCCGTCTGTAGCGCGTCGATCCCCGCGTCGCCGAGCGAGACGTACACGAGGTGTTCGTCGTCCTCGGTGATCACGCCCTGGACGCGGTCTAAGTCGCCGGTGCCGAAGAGCCGCCGGTCGTCGTCGCCGTCGCGGAGCAGCCGCGCCTCGAACGGGGCGTCCGGATCGACGGGGACGGACCCGGTCTGGCCGTCTTCGTCGTTTCCGGGCTCGTCCCCGCCGATCGCATCCCCACCGATCGCACCTTCGTCGGGACCGGTTCCGCCGTCGATAGCCTCGCCGTCGGTCACCGAGGCGGCGCCGGCGAACCCGACGCCCCCGACTGCGAGCGCGACCCCGACCCCGCCGAGCATGCCGCGTCGAGAGAGTTCCATACGCGACGGTCCCCATCGGTGGTAAAAAGGGTTACACGCCGATTCACGCGGCTGATAACGGGGTCGATCGTCCCGTCCTCAGGCCGATTCGAACCCGATCGACTCGTGAGTCGCCGTCTCGCCGAACAGCCAGTCGGCGTGCTCGACCGCGTACTCGCGGTGGTCCTCGGTGATGTACCCGAGCGCGTCCTCGACGACGACGGGCCGGTAGTCGCGGAGCCCGGCACTGCCGGCGGTGTGGAGCACGCAGACGTTGGCGAGCGTCCCGCAGATCAGCAGGTCGTCGATGCCGTGCGTGTCGAGGTACCCCTCCAAATCAGTTTGGTAGAAGGCGTCATACGTGTGCTTCTCGACGATGTGGTCCTCGTCTCGCACGTCAAGCTCGGCGACGAGTTCGGCGTCCCACGACCCCTCGACGACGTGTTCTCCCCACCGGTCGAACTCGTCGTAGTAGTGGGTGTCGTCGAACTGCTCGGGCGGGTGCACGTCCCGGGTGTACACGATACTCGCGCCGGCGTCGCGGGCGTGGTCGACGAGGGCCGTCACCGGCTCGACCGCCGCCTCGCTCGGCTCGGCGTAGAGGCTCCCGTCGGGGTGACAGAACCCGTTCTGCATGTCGACGACGATCACCGCGGTCTCGGTCGGGTCGTACGGCATGTGCGGGAGTTTGACGCCTGGGCTCAAAAATCACCGCCGCCTCTCGCAGCCCCGTGTCGCCACCTTCCCACCCCCCTCCACCGACAAACTACTTATCGGGTCGGCCGTAATCGAACCTATGCGACGGGTTCTCACCCTCTCGGTTATCGTCGCCGTGATTGCCCTTCTCTCGATCGGTGCCGGCGGAGCCGTTGCCGCCGGGCCAGCGGTCGCCGGGTCGACGGCCGCCATTCCGGGGGACGCTCCGGCCAGCGCGACTGCCACAGAGTGCGACGCCGGCGACGGAACCGATCTCGTCGGCTGCTGGAACGGGACCCACTACGAGGAGGAGCTCGCCTTCAACCAGACGGACGGGCTGACCGAGGCGGAGCTGGAGGAGCTGACTCACCTGACGATGGCCCGCGTCGAACACGTTCGGGAGCGCCCCTTCCGCGAGGACGTGCCGGTCGAGACCGTCACCCGCTCGGCGTTCATGAATGACTCTGCGAGCGCGGGCGCGGGCGGCTCGGACCCCGAGTTCCACCGCTGGAACGATCAGGTGTGGAAGGCCCTGTTCGTCGTCGGCGAGGACGAGAACGCCTCCGACGCGATTGACAGCGTCTACGGCGGTGCAGTCTCCGGGTTCTACTCGCCGGCCGACGACCGGATCGTCCTCGTCGTCCCGGAGGGAGAGGACCCGCAGATCAACCCGTCGACGCTGGCACACGAGCTGGTCCACGCGATGCAGGACCAGTACCACGACCTCACCCGGCCCCGCTACGTCGGCACTACGCAGGACGCCGACCTCGCGGTCGACGGGATCGTCGAGGGCGAGGCGGTCCACATCGAGGAGGTGTACGACGCGCGCTGTGCCGGCAACTGGAGCTGTCTCGCCGCGCCCGACTCCGGTGGCGGCGGCGGGTCGGCGGCGGACTACAACTTCGGCATCCTCCAGACCGTGCTTCAGCCGTACGCCGATGGCGCGCTCTACGCCGAGACGCTCGTCGACGAGGAGGGGTGGAGCGCCGTCAACGAGACCATGAACCGGCCGCCGAACGCGACCTCGGAGGTGATCCACCGCAACCCCGATTACGAGACGACCGAGGTAACGTTCGAGGACACGGCCACCGGCGGGTGGGAGACGTATCCGAATCAGGGGGTCAACGGCTCGGAAACCGCCGGCGAGGCGTCGATGTTCGTGATGTTCTGGTACCAGAGCTACGAGTACCGCCACGCGGTGTTGGACCCGGACGCGACGATCCGGGATAATATCCAAATTCACACGCAGCCGGACGAGCGGCTTCGAACTCGTGCGAACTACAACTACGCCCACGAGGCGACCGACGGTTGGGCGGGCGACGAGCTGTACCCCTACCGGAACGACGGGAACGCGGACGGGGACGACGCGAGCGCGACCGACGGGGAGGACGGCTACGTCTGGGTGACCGAGTGGCAGACGCCCGCGGACGCGACCGAGTTCCGCGAGGCGTACCTGCGCATGCTGACCGCCCACGGCGGCGACGACCACGCCGCGGGCGAGGTGTACGAGATCGCGGACGGCGACTTCCGCGGGGCCTACGGCGTCGAGCGAAACGGGACCACGGTGACGATCGCGCACGCCCCCGAGCCAGCCGACGTGCTCGATCTCCGGCCGGAGGCCGACCTCGAACTCTCCTCGACCGACGACGGCGACGACGCGAACAGGACCGACGGGGATGACGGAACCGACGGAGACGACGCGGACGGGACCAACGACGGAACCGATTCTGACGATGGAGACGACATCGACCCGGACGGCGATGACGCCGACGGCTCCGCCGGTTCCGACGCTGCCACCGGCGACGACGTGCCCGGGTTCGGTCCCCTCGTCGCGCTTGTCGGCATACTCGCGACGGTAGCGCTCTTTGTGCGCCGCGTACGGCCCTGAACACTCCGTAACCGCCCCGTGATCGCCCTGATCGCCCCGTGATCGCCCTGATCGCCCCGTGATCGCCCCTGACCGACCGGAGACGAACGCCCGCGCGACCCGGGTGGCTTTTCCTCCCCGGCGGCCGAACCGTCGGGTATGACCGAGTTCGATATCGTCGACGCGGCCGCGATTCGCGACGGCCGGGCGACCGACGCGTACTTCGAGCGGACCGAGGCCGCCTTGGAACACGCGGGACGAAACCCCCGCGTCGTCGCCGAGGTCACCGCTGACCAATTCCCCGACGGCGACTTCGAGCTGTTCGCCGGGCTGAAAGACGCGGTCGCGCTCTTGGAGGGGCGCGATATCGACGTCGACGCGATTCCGGAAGGCCGCCTATTCGACGGCGGTCCGGTGATGCGAATCGAGGGACCGTACCTCACGTTCGCGCGGCTGGAGACCTCCCTCCTCGGCTTCCTCTCGCACGCCTCCGGGATGGCGACCGCGGCCCTCGACTGCCGGGTCGCGGCGCCGGACTCGCAGGTGCTCTCCTTCGGCGCGCGCCACGTCCACCCGTCGATGACCGCGGCGGTCGAGCGCTCCGCGCTGGTTGGCGGGTTCGACGGGTTCTCGCACGTCGCCGCCGGCGACCTGATCGGCCGGGAGGCCTCGGGGACGATGCCCCACGCGCTCTCCATCTGCTTCGGCCGTGGCGAGCAGGAGGCCGCGTGGCGCGCCTTCAACGAGGCCGTCGACGAGGCGGTCCCGCGGATCGCCCTCTGTGACACCTACTCCGACGAGGTCGACGAAACACTCCGAGCGGTCGACGCGCTCGGCGATCGGCTCGACGGCGTCCGGCTCGACACCACCGGCTCGCGTCGCGGCGACTTCCGGCACATCATTCGGGAAGTGCAGTGGGAGCTGGACGTTCGCGGCCACGACGACGTCGACGTGTACGTCTCCGGCGGGCTCGGGCCGGCCGACCTCCGCGAACTCCGCGATGTGGTCGACGGCTTCGGCGTGGGCGGGTACGTCTCGAACGCCGACCCGGTCGACTTCGCGCTCGACATCGTCGCCGTCGAGGGGGAGCCGGCCGCCAAGCGCGGCAAGCTCTCCGGCGCGAAGGACGTGTATCGCACCGCTGACGGCGTCCACGCTGTCGGACTAGCCGACCGGTCGGGTCCCGACGGTGCCGAGTCGCTCATGGAGCCGGTGATCCGCGACGGCGAGGTCGTCGCTGACGACGCGTTCGACCTCGCGGCCGCGACGGAGCGCGCGCTTGCGGACGCTGAGACCGTCGGCTACGGGACGAACGAGTAGGGACGGCCTTGGCTACGGAGCGAACGAGTAGGAATTGCCTATTCGGAGAAGTAAGCGTCGCTTTCGGCGGTTATAGCTCTTCGACCGCGCCGCCGTCGGCGCGCTCTCGGAACACCTGTCCCTCGATGAGCGTCACCATCGTCTCGTCGTCTTCCCACGCGTTCGGGGCGATTTTGGCCTTCCGGCAGGCGCGGGAGAGGAACTCGGCGCCGGACCAGCCGTTCTCGACGGGGACCGTCGGATAGAGCCAGCCGTGGGAGTTGCCGCCGTCGACGGCGACGCCGTGGGTGCCGACTTTCAGGTCAGCGAGGGGATCGTTGGTGAGTACCGTGTTCGAGACGATGAACACGGAGACGGTGATGTTGTCGAGTTCCTTGGGCTCGACCTCGGAGCCGCAGGAATCGCCGGAGGCGGCCTTGATGGCGGCCTCGACGATTGCGTGACCGAGCTGATCGGAGGTCTCCCACGCGCCGGCACAGCCGCGGAGCCGGCCGCGACCTCTCGTGGACTCCAACCGGACGAACGCGCCAGTTCGGGCATAGAACGCCTCGCGCATGCTCCCGGGTTGTTCGCGTTGTCCGTGTCGGACGAACGACTCGACCGCCTCCCGCGCGAGTTCGACCGCTCGTGCACCGTCGTCGTACGACAGCTGAACGGTCTGGGCCTCGGACATAATAGACCCTTACGTTGCTGACGACTTGAACGCTTCCCTTGAGAACCCGGCCGTTCACACCCGATCGACGGGAGGAGCGAAGCGGCGAACGATCGCTCCGGTTGTCGATCTCTCCCCTCGACGACCGAACGCCTTATTCGCGGGCGTCGGCTAGACGCGACCGGACAGAGGGAGCCCGACTCCCGTGCCTCTGGCATGAGGAAAGTCCCCCCACCGGCCGGACAGGCGACCGGGCACACGCCCGGAGTCGGAGACGGCTGGCTCTGGAACAGCAACGACACCCCCCACCCCGACCCGTGATTCGCGCGATCGCTTCGGCGATCGCGGCGGCCGCGGGATCACCCGCGACCGCGCGAACCGACCCGCAAGGGAAGGGAGTTAACCCGATGAGGATCGACGGGTGGGAACGGATGGAACGGCGAATCCTCGCCGGTGCAAGTCCGCGCCACAAGGTAGTCCGGCCACGGCGCGGACGCTTAGCCGAATGTCGGGATGAACCGAAGGGGGCTTACTCCCCTCAGTCCGCTTTCGTACTCGTTAGTTACGGAGAATCAAGGAGAAAGCCTCGCGCTTCAGCGCGGGGAGGATGTCAACGGTGTCGCTGTTGCTGTCGTCGTTTATAAGTCGGATCGAGTGCGGACGTTCGATCTCTCGCTATCGGCCGGCGGTGACGTATCGGTGGTGAGTTTGAAGGCTCCAGCCGCTCGCTTATAAATGGCTACCGGCAGCTCGACGGCGAGCACCTCCAAAGCCCCAGGCGGGAGGCGGGCGCACACTCGTTGCGCTCCTCAGTCGCTCGTTTCACTCGCTCCCTACGGTGCTTCCGTCGTCTGCGCCCGCCTCCCGCCTGCCCCTTTGAGTCCCGACCCGACCGCACCAGCACCGCCACCCCCACCGCCCCGCACCCGCATCCCCACCGCCCCGCAACCGCACCTCGCGCCTCCCCAGCCTCGTCGGCCGGCGTTTATAAACGCCGGCCGACTCCCTCGTGCGGTCGTCGCCGGCGCGTAGCACCGTCTGCCAGAGGAACTTTCGGTCCCTCGCGGTTCGCGGCCCTGCGGGCCGCTCACCGGCGCACGCCACCGCCTCGTTCAGTCATAAACAGCTATGTCGGCGTCGGCGGTTCGGGACGCACTCGGCCGCTCGACCGTTTATAAAGGAAACAGCGTCACGCCGCCACCGGTCGCCCCTTAACGTCGCCTCTCAATGTCGCCGCCGTCGGTGACCGTGATATACGGGGCCGTGAGATAACGGCGTTGTAAGAAGGGCGGAAGCACCGATCGCGATGGCATCTCTCGCGTTCACTGACGACGCCCTGCCGCCTACACTCCGATGAGCGCTGTGCCCGCCTGTCCCGCACCCTCCATCTCGGGGCCGTACGTGATGGCGATGTAGATCATCGTCAGGATCAGGCTGTTGTACAGCCCGTGCATCACGGCGACGACGACGAGGTTTCCGGTGTACTCGTACACCGCGCCGAAGAAGAGCGCCGGCACGAACAGAATGCTGATCGTCGCCAGCATCGCCGTGAACCCGCCGCCGGCGAGCGAGACGATGTGGATCGGGGCGAATACGGCCGCAGAGAGGACGATGGCGGGGGCCGCGGAGAACGTCTCCCGCGCTCGGCTCTGAATGACGCCGCGGAAGAGGAACTCCTCGCACGGGCCGACGACCAGCAGCATTCCCACGATCATCACCGGGATGATCGAGGGATTCTCCAGCGCCACCTGCGCTCCCTGGTTCGGGGCCGGCTCGGTCACGAAGCCGGTCACGACGGTAAGGGTGATGAACACAGCTCCGATCGCCACGAACGGCCCGACGACGGCAATTACGGCTTCCAGCGGGCTGGGCCAGCGGATACCGAGGTACGCGACGATGTCGTCGGTGTCGAGGCCCCGCCACCGCAGGTACGCGAGGCCGAGACCGACGAACGCGACGATTTGACTGAGCGCGAACGGCACCATGACCTGCACCACAAACGGGGGTTGCCAGTCCGTGACCGTCCCGATAAGGGATAGTCCTCCACCGGCCACGATGGCGACGACAACGAGGATGAGGATACTGAGAAGACCGAGCCCGAACGCTGTCCCGATCGCCCGCAGCGGGGATCCACTGTCGTCCTCGGCAGGAGATCCGGACGCCGATGCGTCCACCACCTCGTCGGCGCCGGCCGGTTCGCCGCCGTCGCCGACCGTCGCATCCGCTGCGGTCGTCGCGTCGGGTGCCGTCCCGCCGTCGTCGTCGGGGCCCGCATCACCCCGGGAGGGATCGCTCATTGGTACCCGTACGGACCGATCGCCCAAAGACCTGTCCGTCGTCCCCGCGGTCGCCGGATTCCGACGGCCGTCACCTCACCGATGCAGGAGCTCGTACCACAGCACGGCGGTCACGGTCCGACCGTCGCGGAGCCCCTCGTCGACGACGGCTTCGAGCAGGTCGTCGTACGGCACCGTCTCGACCGCGATCGATTCGTTGTGGTCGAGGTCCTGTTCGGCGGTGGGCTCACACCCCGTCGCGAGGAAGTGATGGTGAACCGAGTCCGCGATTCCGTTGGTCGGCTCGACCGTCGTCAGCCGCTCGAAGGAGTCGGCCTCGTACCCGGTCTCCTCGGCGAGCTCGCGGGCGGCGGCGCGTTCGAGGTCGTCGGCGTCCTCCGGCTCTACCGACCCCGCGGGGAGCCCGCGGTTGACCCGACCGACGGCCTGTCGCCACTCGTCGATGACGACCACGTCGCCGTCGGGGGTCAGCGGAAGCACCACGACCGCCGGCGCCTCGTCGACGTAGTGGTACCCGTCGGTCTCGCCGTCCGGGAAGCGCACCTCGTCGCGGCGCACGTCGAAGCCGGGACAGCGGTAGTCGATGTCGGTGTCGAGCGTCTCCCACGCCAGATCGTCCATGCGTCGGAGTCAACACTCGGGCACCTAAATCCCCGCACTCGGTGGCGAATGCTCCCCTCGGATCCGGAGGAGGTCGCGCCAGCGCTCACGACCAGTCGCCGAGCGATGCCTGTCCGTCGCCGGTCTCGCTCGTCGGTCGGTCTCCGGTCTCGTCCGCCTCGCCCGCGTCCCCGGCGTTCGGCTCGCCTCCCACCCAGTCGGTGAGCTTCCCGCCCTCGCCGTCGGTGGCGACTGACTGGGCCTCGGACTCGCGGTCGCGGTCGGCTCCGCTGTCCCCTCCCGCGGTGCCCCTGCCGCCCCCACTCGCGTCGAACCCGCCGAGCGTCGCCTGATCGCTCTCGGCGAAGTCGAGTTTCGAGACGCGCACCCCGAGCTTACGGACTCGGTCACCGGCGAACTCGCCGAGGAGGTCGAGCGCCACCGACTCCACGAGGTCGGGGTCGTCGACCGGACCGGGGAGGCTCCGGGCGCGAGTGTTCACCTCGTAGGGAGGTTCGACCGCCTTGATCCCGATGGTGCGGTACAGACAGCCCCGCTCGCGGGCACGACGGGCCACGTCGGCGGCGAGCGCGCGCACCGTCTCGCGCTTGCGCTCCTCGTCGGCGGTCGCCGACAGCGACGACTCCCGCGAGAGACTCTTCGGGAGTCCCGTGGGCGTGACCTCTCGGTCGTCGTCGCCCCGCGCCCGCCGGTACAGCTCCCGACCGCGGTCGCCGAGTTCGTCGGCGAGCCGGTCGGGATCGGCGGCGGCGAGGTCGCCGGCGGTCTCGATCCCAAGCTCCGCCAGCGTCCGCTCCGTCACCGGGCCGACGCCGTGGATCTCGGCGGTCGGCAGCGACGCGAGGAAGGACTCCACCTCGCCCGGTGGCACGACGACCAGCCCGTCCGGCTTGTCGGCGTCGCTGGCGATCTTCGCGGTCGACATGTTCGGCGCGACGCCGACGCTCGCGGGCACGCCGGCCTCGCGCTCGATGCGCTCTTTGATGTGTCTGGCGTACCCCTCCGCCAGCGTCCGGGTCTCGGCGGGGCCGGTCGCGGTGCTTTCCCCGCCGGCGGCATCCCACGCCGTCCGGTCGGTGACGTCGAGGTACGCCTCGTCGACGCTCACCTCGCGGAGCACGTCGGCGCAGTCGCGGAGGACGGTCTTCACGTCGCTCGCGACCTCCTTATAAAAGTCGAGGTCGACGGGGAGGTACCGACCCGCCTCGTCGGGGTCGGGCGCGTCCGGGTCGTCGGGGTCGGCGTTCACCCGCCTGGGGAGCAGATCGAGCGCCTCCGAGATCGGCATCGCGCTCTCGACGCCGAACGCGCGGGCCTCGTAGCTCGCGGTCGCGACCGCGCCGATCGCCTCTCCCGCCTCGTAGCCCATGCCGACGACGAGGGGCTCGTCGGCCAGTTCGGGGCGCCGCAGGCGCTCGCAGGAGGCGTAAAAGCAGTCCATATCGACGTGAAACACGATGCGGTCGCTCCCCGCGTCGTCGTCCGCGTCGGTCCCGGGGAGCGTTCCGCCCGCCATCGCCCGAGGCTCCGCGCCGGGCGGCCTTAAGAACCAGCCACGCGCGGCGATAGTGAAACGACCCTCGCTCGTGGACGGAACGCCTCCGACCGCGGCCGTCGACGCCCGACGATCCTCAGAACTGATAGCTGAGCCGATATCCGTTTATCTGGACGGCCCGAAGACCGCGCCATGTCCGAACGGATCGACGTGTTACACGTCGACGACGACCCGTCCGTGCTGGACCTCACGGAGGCGTTCCTCGAACGCGAGCTGGCGTCCGTCGCGGTGACGAGCGTCACCGAGCCGTCGGCCGCGGCCGACGCGCTCGACGAGGGCGAGTTCGACTGCGTCGTCAGCGACTACGACATGCCCGGCATGGACGGGCTGGAGCTGTTCGAGGCCGTTCACGCGGCACACCGCCGGCTCCCGTTCGTTCTCTACACCGGGAAGGGGTCCGAGGAGATCGCCAGCCAAGCGCTTAACGCGGGAGTCACCGGGTACTTCTAGAAGGGCGGTCCCGAGCAGCTCCGCCGGCTCGCGAACCGGGTCGAGCAGGCGGTCGAAGAGCACCGGACCCGCGAGATCGCCGACCGCTACTCGACGATCATCGACGCGCTCGGGTACCCCGTGTACGTCGTCGACGAGACCGGCGTCTTCCGCTTCGTCAACGAGCCGTTCGCGGAGCTGACCGGCTACGACCGCGAAGAGATAATCGGCAGCACCCCGGGACTGATAAAGGACGACGCGGCGGTCGACGAGGCCGAGGACCGGCTGGGTCGGGTCCTTTCGAGTACTGGGCCCGAGGTGGTGCACTTCTCGGTAGATATCGTTCCGAAGGCGGGCGAGCCGATCCCCTGTCGAGACCACATGGCCGCGCTCCCGTACGAGAGCGAGGAGTTCGAGGGGAGCGTCGGCATCCTCCGAGACGTCTCCGACGAGCGCGCGCGCCGCGAGGAACTGGAGACGAAGACGCGGGCGCTCGACGAGGCCCCCGTCGGCATCACGATCTCCGACCCGGCCCTGTCGGACAACCCGATGGTGTACGTCAACGACCGGTTCGTCGAGATGACCGGCTACGACCGTGACGACGCGGTCGGCGTCAACTGCCGGTTCCTGCAGGGAGAAGACACCGACGAGAGGCCGGTCGCCCGGCTCCGGGAGGCGATCGACGCCGAGGAGCCGGAAAGCGTCGAGCTGTTGAACTACCGGAAGGAAGGCACGCCGTTCTGGAACCGGGTCAGCGTCGCGCCGATCCGCGCCGGCGACGGGTCCGTCTCGGAGTGGGTCGGCTTCCAGGAGAATATCACGGCGTTCAAGGACCGCGAGGCGGCGCTCGAACGCCAGAACGATCGGCTCGACTCCTTCGCGGGCATCGTCTCGCACGACCTTCGGAACCCACTCAACGTCGCGCAGGGCCGCGTCGAGCTCGCGCGGGAGCTGGCCGATGACTCATCGCATCTCGACGCCGCGGCCGACGCGCTCGATCGGATCGAGTCGATCGTCGAACACACCCTCACGCTCGCCCGCGAGGGCGAGACCGTCGGCGACCCGGAGCCGGTCGCCGTCGCCGAGGTTGTCGCCGACAGCTGGGAGACGGTCGACACCGGCCCGGCCTCGCTGTCAGTCGAGGTCGACGGCGAGGCGCTGGCCGACCCGGACCGACTCCGCAACCTGTTCGAGAACCTCATTCGTAATGGCGTGGAACACGCCGGCGACGACGTACAGATCCGTGTCGGTGACCTCTCGGACGGGTTCTTCGTCGAGGACGACGGGTCCGGAATTCCCGACACGGTCCGCGAGAACCTCTTCGAGCCCGGCGCGAGCGCGGTCTCCGGGAACACCGGGTTCGGGCTGGCGATCGTCAAAGAGATCGCCACCGCCCACGGGTGGACCGTCGAGGCGGTCGACGCGGCCGACGGCGGGGCGCGGTTCGAGATCCGGGGGATCAGACGCCCGGCGTCGGCGGAGTAGCGTCTCGCCGCCGGAACCGGAATCGGTCGTTGCGGGACCGCACTCCGCCGCCGGAACCGGATCGATCCCCGCCGTTCGCAAACGCCTTTGTCCTCGCGGGCGAACTCCCGACCGATGGGACTGCTCTCGGGCGTCGCCGACACCGATCGCCGGGTGATCGTGCTCGCGCTCGCCCGGATGGTCGGCGCCGCCGGCAACTCCTTTCTCATCGTCGTCCTGCCGCTGTATATCGCGAGCGACCTGATCGATATTGAGTCGCTTCTCGGAACAGCGGTCGGGGTCGGCGCGGCGTCGGTGACCCTAACCGAGCCGCTGCTCATCGGGGTCGTACTCTCGCTGTTCGGCTTTCTCAACAGCTTCTCACAGCCCCTGACGGGTCGGCTCTCGGACCGGATGGGCGTGCGCCGGCCCTTCGTGTTGGCCGGAATCCTGCTTTTGGGAACCGCCAGCGGGCTCTACATGATCGCGGACGCCTACTGGCAGCTGATCGCGCTCCGCGCCGCCCAGGGATTCGGCGCGGCGCTCATCATCCCGGCGACGGTCGCGCTGGTCAACGAGTACGCCGCGAGCGACGCCGACCGCGGCGGGAACTTCGGCGTGTACAACACGTTCCGGCTGATCGGTTTCGGCTTCGGTCCGGTCCTCGCCGGCGTCGTCGTCGAGCGCGGCCCGTACGACCTCTCCGCGATCGGGCTCCCGGTCCTCGACGGGTTCGACGCCGCGTTCGCGGCCGCCTGCGCCGGCGCGTATCTCAGCTTCGCCCTCGTCTTCCTCCTCGTGCGCGACGCCGCCAAGTCGAGCGAGGCGAGCGACGACCTCTCGATCCGGGTCCGCGGTGAGGGCCGCCTGCTCGACCCGGTGTTCGCGCTCGGCTTGGCGACGGTCGCGATGGGGATCTGTATCGCGCTGTACGCGACGCTCCAGACGCAGGTGAACGCCCGACTCGACCAGCCGCCGGTGTGGTTCGGCCTCCAGTTCGCGGCGGTCACCATCGCGAACGTCCTGTTTCAGGTGCCCGTCGGGCAGGCCAGCGACCGGATCGGGCGCCGGCCCTTTCTGCTGGCCGGGTTCGTGCTGCTCGCCCCCACGACGCTCCTGCAGGGAATCGTCACCGACCCGCTGGTGATGACGCTCGTCCGGCTGGCGCAGGGGGTCGCCGTCGCGTGCGTGTTCGCGCCGTCGCTGGCGCTCGCGGGCGACCTCGCGCGGGAGGGCGAGTCCGGCACGACGCTGTCGGTGCTCACGATGGGGTTCGGCTTCGGCGTCGCGGTCGGGCCGCTCGCGTCCGGCTGGCTCGTCGGCTTCGGCTTCGTCGTGCCCTTCGCGGTCGGCGCCGCGCTCGCCGTCGTCGCACTCGTGACTGTCGTGACGCAGGTCGAGGAGACGCTCGGCGCGGGCGAGGACGCCGCGGCCGCGGCGACGGCGGACTGAGGGCGGGCTGAGCAGCGCACCGATCGACCGTCGATCGCGATTTATGAGATCCGTACCTCGTGGCGCGCCTCCGAGCGGCCGCCTCTGGCGGCCGCGAGGGGCCCGCGAGGGAGGCGGCGGGTCAGCGCGGGCGGCGCCGCGCTGACCCGTCCGCCGAGGCTGGGGAGGCCTGAGGTGCGGTCGCGGTGCGGGCTTTGGAGGTAGCCGCCGTCGATCCGCGGTCTCCTTCTCATAAAACACCGGCTGCGTCTGTGGAAGCGCTCGCTCCCGAGTACTTGATCGCTTATAAGTCGGTGACTCGCAAACGCCCTTGCGTGTCCCGCGATCGCGTCCACTGCGTCGACTGCCGGGAGCCGATCCCGAGCGACGCGCAGATCTGTCCCCACTGCGAGACCGTCCAACCGTCGCCGCTCCTCGACGTCGGCGTCGTCGTCGCCGGCGTGTTCGCCTTCGTCTTCGGCGTGATCCTCGCACTCATGACGCTGGGAACGACCCGCATGCTCGGGCTCGGGCTGATCGTGGTCGGGTTCGGCCTCGCCGTCGGCGGCTACACCCGATACGTCGATCGGCAGGCCGGGCGTCGGGGGCGGTGAGCGCGTCCGACGGACGGCCCCGCGTCGCCGTCGTCCAGTCCCGCGACCTTTTAAGTCGGACGGGTCTCCACGTGGTGACATGCTTACGCCACTCACTGCCGGACTCGTCGTCGCGGGACTGCTCCTCGCGTTCGTCGGCGCCGCGGTCTCCGTCTACGCCGTTGCGCTGACCGGGGTCCTCGTCGGCGCCGGTGCGGGCTACCTCGCCGCGCCGAACCTCGCCGGACTGATCGCGGTCGACGGGCTGGTCCTCACCGGCGCGGCGGTCGCGGTCGGCGCCGCAGTCGGCGGCTTCCTGGCGTACGCCGGGCTCTCCTTCGCGGTCGTTGCCATCGGTGGGCTCGTCGGCGGCTTCGCCGGGCGGTTCGCGGTCGGCCCGATGTACGCGGCCGACGCGGCCGGGATCGAGGGGACCCTCCTCCTCGTCGGCGCTACGCTGGCGGGCGTCGCGGTCGGCGCGCTGTTCGGGTTCGTGTTGAGCCGGACGACGCTCGTCGTCTCGACGGCCTTCATCGGCGCGGCGTTCGCGTCGCGGTCGATCACGCCCGCAACGCTGGACGCGGCCACCGCGCAAACGTCGGTCGAACCGCTGCTGTTCGACGTGACCGCGCCCGCGTTCCTCGCCGTGTTCGCGCTCGGTGCGCTCTCTCAGTTCGGCCTCTTCAAGTTCGGCTACGTGACGAAACTCGTCGGCCTGCTTCCCGGCGCGCGTCGGTGGACCGCGAGCAACGACAAGGACGCCGAGGGCGCTAAGGGAGCCTGATCGCGCTTACTCGTACTCGTAGAACCCTTTCCCGGTCTTCTTGCCGAGGTCACCGGCCTCCACCTTGCGCTTGACGAGGTACGCCGGCTTGTACCGGTCGCCGAGCTCGGTATGGAGCGTCTCGCTGGCGTCCAACACCACGTCGAGCCCGATGTGGTCGGCGAGTTCGAGGGGTCCCATCGGGACGTTCGTGCCGAGTGTCATCCCGCGGTCGATGTCCTCCCTGTCGGCGACGCCCTCGTCGTACGCGCGGACGCCCTCGTTGATCCACGGCATCAGGATCCGGTTCGTGACGAAGCCGGGCTTGTCGTCGGCCTCCCACGTCTCCTTGCCGAGGTCCTCGGCAAAGGCGTGCGCGAAGTCGACGACGGGGTCGGCGGTGCGCTCCCCGACGACAACCTCCACGCCGTCCATGATCGGGACCGGGTTCATGAAGTGGAGCCCGATCACGTCGCTCGCGCGGTCGGTGGCGCTCGCGATGGTCGTGATCGACAGCGTCGAGGTGTTGGTCGCGAGCACCACGTCGTCGTCGGTCACCCCGTCGAGGTCGGCGAAGATGTCTTTCTTTACGTCGAGGTTCTCGACGGCGGCCTCGACGACCACGTCCGCGGCCGCGAGGGCGTCGAGGTCAGTGGTCCCCTCGATCCGGTCGCGGATCGCCGCTGGGTCCTCGTCGAGCCGGCCTTTCTCGTCGAGCCGGGCGAGGCTGTCGTCGATGCTGTCGAGCCCGCGCTCGACGTACTCCGACTCGATGTCGCGCATCACAACCTCGTAGCCGGCGGTCGCCGCGACCTGTGCGATCCCGTTGCCCATCGTGCCGGCCCCGACCACGCCGACGACGCCGATGTCAGATAGCTCCCGCATGCGGGAGGCTGTCGCGCCGGAGGTGGTAAGTATTGTGACTCCGAGAACGGAGAGCCGCGATCTGTGATGGCTGCCGGTAATTAACTATCTGAGTAGTAATTGTGTTCACGACTGAATTGGCCTTTGGTGCGGAAAAGACGCATGGTAAGCCCCGTTTAACGTTCGTCACTACCACTCGAATGACCCTAGTCTTTTTTACGGATGTAACTGGAGTATGAACTGATGCTTCCTCACGCCGACGACGCCATCTCACGGGACGGTAAGTCGCTTATCCTCGCGTACGACCACGGGCTCGAACACGGTCCGGTCGATTTCGACCCGAATCCGTCGACCGCGGACCCGGAACGGTTGTTCGAGCTCGCCAGCCACGACGCGGTCACCGCGCTGGCCGTACAGAAGGGGATCGCCGAGGCGTACTACCCCGACTACGAGGAGGACGTGAACCTCCTGTTGAAGCTGAACGGTACCTCGAGCCTCTGGATGGGCGAACCCGACAGCCCCGTCAACTGCTCGGCCGAGTACGCCGCCGACCTCGGCGCCGACGCGATCGGCTTCACCCTCTACGGCGGCTCGAACCACGAGGTCGAGATGGCCGAGGAGTTCAAGGCAGCTCAGGAGGGCGCCCGTGAACACGACATGGGCGTCGTCATGTGGTCGTACCCGCGCGGGCAGGGCGTCAAAAACGACACGAGCCCCGACACCATCTCGTACGCGGCCCGGCTCGGGTTAGAGCTCGGTGCCGACGTGGTGAAGGTGAAGTACCCCGGCTCCGCTGAGGCGATGGGCGAGGCCGTCCGGATGGCCGGCCCCACGAAAGTTGTGATGTCCGGCGGCACGATGCGCGACGACAAGGCGTTCCTCCGGAACGTCGCAGACGCGATCGACGCGGGTGCGACCGGGCTCGCGGTCGGTCGGAACGTCTTCCAGCGCGACGACCCCGAGCGTATCCTCGACGCGCTCGAAGCCGTGGTCTTCGAGGAGGTCGAGCTGGACGAGGCGATCGCGATCGCCGACGACGACTGATGACAGAGACTGACCCGATCGTCGAGGCGATCTTCGACGCGGTCGCGGTCACGGCCCCCGAGATCCGCGCCGCGCTCCCCGGTCGACGCGTCGAGAGCGGGACGGACAACCCCTCCGGCGAGAGCGTCATGGCCGGCGACCTCTACGCGGACGAACTGCTCGCAGACGCGCTGACCGCGGTCGACGGCGTCGGCTCGTTCGTCAGTGAGGAGCGCGAGGCCGCCGTCGACGCCGGCGGCGGAGTCGGCGAGGACGCGTACGCGGTCGCGATCGATCCCCTCGACGGCTCCTCGAATCTCCGGTCGAACAACGCGATGGGGACCGTCGTCGGGGTATACGACGCGCCGCTCCCTGCGACCGGACGCGACCTCGTCGCCGCCGGCTACGTGCTCTACGGCCCCATCACGACGATGATCGTCGCCGACGACGACGGCGTGCGCGAGGAGGTAGTTGAGGGTGACGGTGACGGCGGCGTCTCCCGTTCGGTCGTCGAGGACGACCTGCGGCTCCCCGAGGACCCCCTCGTGTACGGGTTCGGCGGGCGCGTCCCCGACTGGCCGGACGACTTCACCGCCTACGCCCGTGAGATCGAAGACGAGCTGAAGCTCCGCTACGGCGGCGCCATGGTCGGAGACGTGAACCAAGTGCTCACCTACGGCGGAATCTTCGCGTACCCCGCCCTCGTCGACGCGCCGGACGGGAAACTCCGGCTCTCCTTCGAGGCGAACCCGATCGCGTACATCGTCGAGAAAGCGGGCGGGGCGGCCTCGAACGGTGAGACCGACATTCTCGACGTCGAGTCCGAGGGCGTCCACGACCGCATCCCGCTCTACGTCGGTAACGAGGCGCTGGTCGAGCGGCTTGAGGACGCGCTCGCAAACGAGTGACCCGGCGACGGTCCCGAGACGGCAGCGATTCTGGGACTTCGCCGCGTCTTTGTCGGGTTATCGCGGCGGCTCGGTCATCGCGTTCCCGGAGTCGGCCGGCTCGTAGCCCACCCGCTCGCGAGCGTGGGTGCGGTCGAACCACCCGTTCGGGTTGTCGCTGACCCCGTAGAACACTTCGAATGCGCCGCCAGCGACGGTGTCGGGGTTCGGTCCACACGTGTTGTCGCCGTCGGTTCCGTCGTCGAGGCACGCGTCGACGAGCGCGGCGCAATCGCGCCGCGAGAGCCACGTACAGCGCATCCGGGCGACGGCCGTCTCGTAGTCGTCGTCGCCGCGCTCGCAGTCGCCCGCGGCGACCGCACGCTCGGCGTCGCCGAACGGGTGGTCGAACGCCGGGCCCCTGACCGAGCCGATCCGGAGGGCGTAGCAGTCGATCCCCTCCCGCTCGGCGTACAGCCGGCACCACGCCTCGCCGGCCGCCTTCGACGCGCCGTAGTCGGAGTCGGGACGGATCGGGCTTCGGTGGTCGACGGTCGGGCCCTCATCGGGGGCGTACAGCGCAGGCGCGTGCTCCGTCTCGTACATCCCGACGACGTGGTTCGAGGAGGCGAAGACGACGGTTCCGACCCCGGCACGCGACGCGGCCTCGAGGACGTTCCGCGTCCCGCGGACGTTGTTTCGCTCGACGCTCGCGTACGTCGCGGAGAGGGTCGGGTCGCCGGCCAGGTGGACGATCGCCGCCACCTCGTGTTCCGTCATGGCGTCCGTGAGGGCCTCGACTGCGCCGTCTGCGCCCACGTCGACGACGACAGTCTCGCGATCGCGGTGTGGGTGCGGGCTCCCGTCACCGAGTTCGTCGGGGGCCGGCTCCCGATCGAGCAGGACGTGGTCGTACGCCGAGGTCGCGGTTACCGCGGTACCAACGGTGCCGTGTGCACCGGTGAGCAGGACGGTCATAAGCGGTATTCGGGTGCGGGACGAATAAGCGGTCCGCGAATCCCCCAGCCGTGCTGACGCCGTAAGCCGTCCGTACCCGACGGTAACGAGACGGGGTCGACCCGTCGGCTGCAGTTACCGGAATTTGACCGGGCTTACACTTGGCTATGTACCTGATTACAATGTCCAGTCTCGGCGGAGTGTCGAGTGCGGAGGAAACCACACATGAGACTCTCAGACAAAGACGAAGGCAAACACGTCGTCAACAAGGCAGGAAAGAAGATTGGAATGGTGTCCCGAGTCGAAGGCAACCACGCCTACGTTGATCCGGATCCGGGAATCACCGACACGATCAAATCGAAACTCGGCTGGGGCGACGCCGACGAGGACACGTATCCCGTCGACGAGTCGGACATCGAGTCGATGGACGACGACGAGATCAAACTCAACCGATAGGACCGTTCTGCTCCGGCCGATAGCTCAGCTCCGTCTCGAACGAGTTCGGCTCTGTCCTGACTGGAACCCGGCTTCGACACCCGAACGCGGCTCGTTTTTGTGTTACGAATACATGACCCTCGAAACAACCTGATTCCGGATATTCTGGAACAAGATCGAAAAGTCGTGCAGATATCTCTCCCAATTTCATATAATTTTAAAGTCTCTCACTGATAATCTGAATTATTTGTAGTGTTACTAACAGAAATCCTTATATTAAGCGGATCCTGATGGTCGGTACAGTCCGGTATGCGCCTACTACCGGCCACCACATGGACGCGCACTACGACGACCCTCGGATAACGGGCGAGCACCTCCGTTCGATCGACACCCCTACGGGAACCGTTACGTTGGTCGGCGTCGTCCACGATCACCCCGCCAGCGCCTTCCGAGTTCGAACCGTGGTCACGGACCGGGATCCCGACATCCTTGCGCTCGAACTGCCGCCGCTCTCGCTCCCGCTTTTCGAGCGGTATGCCGAGGATACTCGCACTCCGCCGGTGTTCGGAGGGGAGGCGAGCGCCGCGATCCAGGCGTCGACCGCGGACCACGTCGTCGGGATCGACGGGCCGACCCTCCCCTTCCTCCGCCGGCTCGCCGCGACGCTGTATCACGAGGGTGGGTCGATCGAGACGGTTCGTGGCGTCTTCGACGGCCTCGTATCGGTGACGAAGAACACGCTCCGATGCCGTCTCGCGGGCTCACTCGCCGCGATGACCTCGATCCGGCTGGAGGTCGACTCGCCGGTCACGTACGCGATCGATCGAGTTGATAGCCCCGGGCGGCAGGCCGAGAACGAACGCCACCAGATCGCCCGCGCTCGCGCCGTGATGGACGCGTTCGAGCCCTCTCGGGCGACTTCGTTCGGTGACGACGTGCGCGAGACGCACATGGCCGACCGCCTCGCCGAGTTCCGCGACGACGGCGATGTCGTCGCCGTCGTCGGCCGCCACCACCTCGACTCGGTCGCCGAGCAGCTTGACGCGCTGCTTGGCGAGGCGGACCGCTGACCGGACTGCTGATCGGGGGTGACCGACATCGCACCTCGGTCCCCGCCGGAACCTACATGGAAAACTGTTTAGGATCTACCGCAAATCTTGCGCCCATGAACGTTCACGTCGGCGCGGCGGCGACGCCGGAGGAGGCCGAGGCGATAGCGAAATCGCTCGCGGAGCATCTCGGCGTCGATGTCGACGTCCACGTCGGAGAGAGCGCGGAGCCCGCCGCGAGCGCCGAACCGCCGGCGATCGAGTACCCCCTCGACGACGACCTCGGCCCGACTGATCGGGAGCGCGACCTTCAGGCCGAGATCGACGACATTCTGGAAGGCGGCCCGGAGAAGTACCGCGACCGACTTCCCGAGCAGGGGAAACTGTTCGTCCGCGATCGGCTCGACCTCTGGTTCGGCGGTGAGGGCGGGACGCGCGGCGCGGGCGACGCGAGCGCGGCTGACGGCGACCCTGCCGGCCTCCACTTCGAGGACGGGAAGTTCGCCGCGTTCGACGACTGGCACCCGAACGCACCTGACAGCGACGCGCACGACGAGAACGACCGCCTCCCCGGCGACGGCCTCCTCACCGGCGCGGCCGAGTTCGAGGGGCGCGACGTGCACTTCATGGCAAACGACTTCACCGTGAAGGCGGGGTCGATGGCGGCGAAGGGCGTCGAGAAGTTCCTCCGGATGCAACAGCGCGCCCTGAAGACGGGCAAGCCCGTGCTCTACCTGATGGACTCCTCTGGTGGCCGGATCGACCAGCAGTCCGGGTTCTTCGCCAACCGTGAGGGGATCGGGAAGTACTACTACAACCACTCGATGCTCTCCGGCGCAGTCCCGCAGATCTGCGTGCTGTACGGCCCCTGTATCGCCGGCGCCGCCTACACGCCCGTCTTCGCCGATTTCACCGTGATGGTCGAGGGGATGTCCGCGATGGCGATCGCCTCCCCGCGGATGGTGAAGATGGTCACCGGCGAGGAGATCGAGATGGCGGATCTGGGCGGCCCCCGCGTCCACGCCGAGGAGTCCGGCTCCGCCGATCTTGTCGCCCGCGACGAGGAACACGCCCGGGAGCTCGTGGCCGGCCTGATCGGCTACCTCCCCGATCAGGCCGGCGAGAAGCCCCCGCAACGGGAGACGAAGCCGCCGAAATTCTCGCCTGACGGGATCGACGAACTGATCCCGGAATCGCCGAACCGCCCCTACGACGTGCGCGACCTGCTCGACCGGATCGCGGACGCGGAGTCGGTGTTCGAGCTGAAGGGGGGGTACGGCGAGGAGATCGTCACGGCGTTTTGTCGGATCGACGGCCGCCCCGTGGGCGTCGTCGCCAACGATCCGACCGTCCGCTCGGGCGCCATCTTCCCGGACGCGGCCGAGAAGGCCGCCGAGTTCATCTGGACCTGTGACGCCTACGAGATCCCCCTGCTGTACCTCTGTGACACGCCCGGCTTCATGGCCGGCTCGCAGGTCGAGAAAGACGCCATCTTGGAGAAGGGCAAGAAGATGATCTACGCCACCTCCTCCGCGACGGTCCCGAAACAGACCGTCGTGACCCGGAAGGCGTACGGTGCGGGGATCTACGCGATGGGCGGACCCGCCTACGACCCCGAGAGCGTGATCGGGCTCCCCTCCGGCGAGATCGGGATCATGGGGCCAGAGGCCGCGATCAACGCGGTGTACGCCCGGAAGCTCGCCGCAATCGACGACCCCGAGGAGCGCGCCGAGACCGAGGTGCGCCTGCGTGAGGAGTACCGCGAGGATATCGACATTCACCGGATGGCGAGCGAGGTCGTCATCGACGAGATCGTCCCGCCCTCGACGCTCCGCGAGGAACTGGCTGCCCGCTTCGCGTTCTACGAGGACGTGGAGAAGGACCTGCCGGACAAGAAACACGGGACGATCCTCTGACTCTCCGGACTATAGCGCCGTAGCCCACTCGGGGCCGAGCAGCCCGAGAGCGCCCCCGAACCCGAGGGCCACCGCGATACCGACCGCCAGCAGCGCGCCGACGTACGCGGCGGATCCGACCAGCGACGCGGCGGCGAACCGCGGTGCGGAGACGGACGAGGCGTTCGCGGTGGGGACGGCGAGCCACCCGCGCGTGCCGGGGACCGCGTTCGAGGCCGCCACCGCGGGGAGGCCCCATCGGTCGAACCAGCGACTCGCGCCGTCGAGCCGCTCCTTGCCGACCGGGACCACCGCAAGCGACGTGGGATCCGCGTCGAACCGACGGACGGCAACGAAGACGACCGACTGGCCCACGGTCGCGCCGATTACCGCCGCGGCGAACACCGGCAGCACCGCGACCGCCTCGACGCCGACGGCGACGACCGACGCGACGAACAGCGTCCGCGCCGGGAGCACCTTCCCGACGAGCGCGCCCTCCAGCGCGAACACGACGAAGACCGCGACGGCGCCGTAGCTCTCGACGAGGGCGAGCGCGGTCGCGACGGACGGGTCAAACACGCCTCACCTCGGTCGCGGATGCGTAAAGCTCTTACACTATGAACAATGCTCTCAAGAGTCATAGCGGAAGCTAAACCGCTTATTCTGTTCTCACCAGCGACTCGCGCCGTCGAGCCGCCCTCTCTGTGCACCCCCGGCGACGATCGGTTGGGGTGGGTATTTATCGGCCGCACACGCAGATGCCGCCGATGATCGACACCGGCGTCAAAGCGCCCGACTTCATCGCTCCCGCGGTCGCCGGTGGGACGGCGACCGAGCTGGAGCTGTTCCGGCTCGTCGACCGACACGAGGCGGTCGTCCTCTGTTTCGCGCCCGCGACGTTCGTCCCGACCTGCACCGCCGCGTTCGCCGCGATCCGCGACGCCGGGTGGCACGATCGGGCCGACCTTGCCGTCGTCGCGCTCACCGGCGACTCGCTGTACGCGGGGTTCGCGTACGCCGATCAGTTCGATCTCCCCTTCCCGATCGTTTCCGACTTCCACGGCGGGATCGCCGAATCGTACGACCTGCTGGCCGACTCGTGGGAGGGCCACTCGGACATTCCGCGCCGGGCGGTCGTCGTCATCGCTGGCGACTGGACGGTGCGGTTCGCCGAGGCGACGACGGACGCGCTCGACCGCCCGGCGCCCTCGCCCGTCCAGAACGCGACCGCGGCGCTTCACGAGATCGGGGTCGACGTCGACCGCCCGCGCGTGAACTACGACGGACCGTGGTGATCTCGCTCACGTCGTTCTGACGTTTGTCGAACGAAGTTGAAGCGAAGGCTACCTGGCAGAGGCAATAGAAAATGCACCGGCCGAGACTCCCCGCGAATGAAACGAGCGGGGAGTCAGGGCGGTGCACGACTGAAAGGAGTTTACTGAACGAAGTGAAGTAAACGTCGACTGACGAAGTCAGTCGGAAGTGCACCGGCCGAGATTTGAACTCAGAATCAGACGTGCTCGCTCACTCTGTTCGCTGCGCGCGGCTGATTGCGTTCAAATTCCTCTCGGTGATTTTGCTCGCTTCGTTCGCAAAATGCACCGGCCGAGATTTGAACTCGGGTTGCAACCATGGCAAGGTTGCGTGATACCACTACACTACCGGTGCGTGCTTCGCATTTCTACATAGCCCGAGTCGAAGATATAAGGGTTCCGAACGACGGTCGTCGTGGTGGCGTCGGTTCCCGCCAACTCCTACCTCAGTCGCCGGAAGCGTCATCGGCCTCGCGACCAATCTCGACATAGAGACACTCCCTCCCATGGCGCGTCACGTCACACATCCCGCCGCCGATAGACGCACCGTGCTCCGAGCCACCGGTAGCCTCACGGCGCTCTCGCTTGCCGGCTGTCTCGGCAGCGGCGGAGCGATCGACGACGAAGACGTCGGGTATTCCGTGGAGCGTGTTGCGGACGGGTTCGAGAACCCATGGGGACTCGCGTTCCTCCCGGACGACGGGCGGCTGCTGGTCACCGAACGCCCCGGTCGGCTCTCGCTCGTCGACCCCGAGGACGGGACGCGCTCGACCGTCCAGGGGATTCCCGAGGTCCACGCCGCCGGACAGGGCGGGCTCCTCGACGTCGCGGTCCACCCCGAGTTCCCGGGCGGCGCGCGCGTGTACCTCACGTACGCCGCGACGAACGACGCGGGCGAGTCGGCGACGCACGTTGGAAGCGGGCAACTCTCTCTCGCCGCCGACGACTCTCCCGCGCTCGACGGGTTTGAGGCGCTCCACGTCGCGGAGCCGTTCGTCGACTCTGATCTCCACTTCGGCTCGCGGGCGACGTTCGGCCCGGACGGCGCGCTGTTCGTCACAGTCGGGGATCGGCGCGACACCAATTTCAGCCCGGACCACGTCTCGCAGGACCGATCTGTGGAGCTCGGCTCGACTCTTCGGCTCACTTCCGATGGAGATGCCCACCCCGATAATCTGTTCGTCGACGACGCGGAGGCGGCGGACGCGATCTACAGCTACGGGCACCGGAACCCGCAGGCGATGGCGGTGCGCCCTGAGACGGGTGCGATCTGGCAGTGCGAGCACGGTGAGGAGGACGGCGACGAGATCAACGTGATCGAGCGCGGCGGCAACTATGGCTGGCCGGTCGCCAGTGAGGCGTGTCGGTACGGCACCGACGAGCGCGTCGCCCCGAGCCACCGCGAGCGCAGCGATGTCGTCGCCCCCGTTCACTACTGGCCATGCGGCTCCGGCGGCTTCCCCCCGAGCGGGGCCGTCTTCTACGATGGCGACGCCTTCCCCGACTGGCGCGGTGACCTGTTCGCGGGGACGCTCGCCGGGCGGTATCTCGGGCGGTTCACAGTCGAGGGTGCAGGTGCTACCGACACCGCGGTGACCGAACGCGACTCCCTCCTCGCCGACCGCGACTGGCGGATCCGGTCACTCGCGGTCGAACCGGCCACGGGCCACCTCTACGTCGCCGTCGACGACGCGGATGCGCCGATCGCACGGATCGTTCCGGTCTGAGCCCGCGATCGCACGGATCGATCCGATCTGAGGAGATTCCCACCCTCGGACAGTCGATCCCGTCCCGGATCGTGTGACTCTGTCTCTCGATCGACTGACCCAAACCCCCGCCAAACCGCGTGTGAACGCGCCACAGCCCGGAAACGGGACCGCTATCCTTTTACGGTGCCGTCCGAAATCGAGAGGTACAGTCTCGCCACGATGCGTACCGAAGATGGACTCACGATCTGCGTTCCCTCTTCGGTCGTCCGGGAGGCCGAAGATGCTCGCGAGGCGACTCGCAAACTCGGCTACGTCGCCCGTGCGGCGGCGGTGTTCCGGGCGGATCGACTGGTCGTCTTCCCCGACAGGGAAGGCGAGCGGCGACGGGGCGGTGAGTACGTCCGAACCGTACTGGGGTACGCTGCGACCCCGCCGGAGCTCCGGAAGGATCTCTGGGGGGAGCGCGACGAACTCCGGTACGTCGGTGTGCTCCCGCCGCTCCGCGTGCCGTGGCGGACCGGCTCGACCCCTAGCGGGGAAGAGTCGAAAACACAGGGACTCGTGACCGAGGTCGGACCTGAAGGCCGCGTCCGGGTCAATTCCCCGCTGCGGGAACACCCGATCTCCCTGCTCGTCCCCTCCGGAATGGAGGTCGAGCAGGGGGAGCGCGTCACCATCAGGGTCTCTTCGAGAGAACCGGTCCGCGCCCGCATCACCGGGAAGCCCGAGGAGGGTTTCCAGGTCGTGGAAGCGGACCTGTCGGAAGCGCTCGCCGGCGACGGCTTGGCCGTCGCGACGTCGCGACACGGAGAGGAACTCTCCGTCTCGCGGCTCGGCGACATCGTCTCGGACGCGCGGAAGGCCGGCGGCTACACCGTCGCCTTCGGCTCGCCCGAACGAGGGCTTCCGGAGATGCTCGGGCTTTCGCCCGACGGCATTCGGGCGGCCGTTGCCGACGGCCGCTCGGTCGAACCCGATCCGGGGTTCGACCTCTGGCTGAACACGATCCCGGCACAGGCGAGCGAGGTCGTCCGAACGGAGGAGGCTCTGTTCGTGACTCTCGGCTCGCTCACACTCACGGAGTAAACAAATGCCACAACCAAGCCGACCACGAAAAGGCTCGCTGGGCTACGGCCCGCGTACCCGCGCAGACCGAGAGGTCCCGCGCATTCGATCGTGGCCCGACGACGACGGAGCCCCCGCATTGCAGGGGTTCGCCGGCTACAAAGCCGGAATGACGCACGTCGTTATGGTCAACGACGAGGCCAACTCGCCGCGTGAGGGGATGGAAACGTCCGTTCCCGTCACTGTCGTCGAGACGCCGCCGATGTACGCGGTGGCCCTGCGTGCCTACGAACAGACGCCGTACGGAAAGAAGCCGGTCGAAGAGGTTTGGGCGACCGAGTTCCACGAGGAGCTCGACCGCGCGCTCGACCTCCCGGCGGAAGATACCTTCGAGGAAGACGCCGACGAACTGCGTGCGCTGCTCGACGAGGGCGCGGTCGACGACGTCCGCGTCATCACGCACACCGTCCCCTCGGAGCTCGCGAATGTACCCAAGAAGAAGCCCGACGTGATGGAGACCCGAGTCGGCGGCGGCTCCCTCGAGGAGCGCGTCGACTTCGGGCTCGACCTCGTTGCCGAGGGCGGCGCCCACGAGTTTGGCGACGTCTTCCGCGCGGGTCAGTACACCGACGTATCGGGTATCACGAAGGGGAAAGGGACTCAGGGTCCCGTCAAACGCTGGGGCGTTCAAAAGCGGAAGGGCAAACACGCCCGCCAGGGATGGCGGCGCCGGATCGGCAACCTCGGTCCGTGGAACCCCTCCCGCGTTCGCTCTACCGTTCCCCAGCAGGGGCAGACCGGCTACCACCAGCGCACCGAGCTCAACAAGCGCCTCATCGACTTCGGCGAGGGCGACGACGCCTCCGTCGACGGCGGCTTCGTCAACTACGGCGAAGTCGACGGTGAGTACGCGCTCATCAAGGGCTCGCTGCCCGGTCCGGACAAGCGCCTGATTCGGTTCCGCCCGGCCATCCGGCCGAACGACCAGCCGCGCCTCGATCCCGAGGTCCGGTACGTATCCACCGCATCCAACCAGGGATAATCCATGAACGCAACAGTACACGACCTGGACGGCGGGGACGCAGGCAGCGTCGAGCTGCCGGCGATCTTCGAGACCGCGTTCCGACCGGACCTTATCGGTCGGGCGGTCTCCGCCGCACAGGCTAACCGGAAACAGGCCTACGGTGCCGACGAGTTCGCCGGGCTGCGAACCCCCGCGGAGTCATTCGGCTCCGGGCGCGGGCTCGCGCACATCCCGCGCTCCGAGAACGTCGCCCGTCGCGTCCCGAACGCCGTTTCGGGCCGCGCCGCGCACCCGCCGAAGGCCGAGAAGGACCAGACGAAGAGCCTCAACGACAAGGAACGACAGCTCGCCATCCGTTCGGCCATCGCGGCCACCGCGGACGCCGAGACCGTCGCCGAACGCGGTCACGCGTTCGACGAGGACCTCGACCTACCGCTCGTCGTGAGCGACGAGTTCGAGGACCTCAACAAGACCCAGGAGGCCCTGGGTGTGCTCGAAGCCGTCGGCGCCGACGCCGACATCGAGCGCGCCGAGGAGGGTCGCTCGGTCCGAGCCGGCCGCGGGAAGACCCGCGGTCGCAAGTACAGCCAGCCGAAGTCCGTACTCGTCGTCACCAGCGAGGAGCCGTCCCGCGCCGCCCGCAACCTTTCGGGCGTCGACGTCGCGACCGCGCGAGAGGTCAACGCAGAAGACCTCGCGCCGGGCGCGCACCCGGGCCGACTCACGCTGTGGACCGAAAGCGCCATCGAGGAGGTGGCCGACCGATGAACTCCATCATCGAGCATCCGATCGTCACTGAGCAGGCGATGAACGAGATGGACTTCAAGAACAAGCTGCTGTTCCTCGTCGACATCGACGCGACCAAACCCGAGGTCCGCGAGGAAGTGCAGGACCGGTACGACGTCTCCGTCGTCGACGTGAACACGCAGGTGACCCCGCAGGGCGGTAAGAAGGCCATCGTCACGCTCTCCGAGGACGACGACGCGACCGAGATCGCATCGCGCATCGGGGTGTTCTAAGATGGGACGACGAATTCAAGGACAGCGGCGTGGACGTGGCGGCCCGACGTTCCGGGCCCCCTCGCACCGCTACAAGGCGGAACTGTCGCACAAGAAGCTCGAAGACGTGGACACGATCACCGGCGAGATCGTCGGGATCGAACACGACCCTGCCCGCTCGGCTCCGCTCGCGGAGATCGAGTTCGAGGACGACGACCGTCGGCTCGTGCTCGCGCCGGAAGGCGTGCGCGTGGGCGACACGATTCAGGTCGGCGTCTCGGCGGAGATCAAGCCCGGGAACACGCTCCCGCTGGCCGAGATCCCCGAGGGTGTCCCGGTCTGTAACGTCGAGAGTAACCGCGGGGACGGCGGGAAGTTCGCGCGCGCCTCCGGCGTGTCGGCGACGCTTCTCACCCACGACCGCGACGTCGCGGTCGTCCAGCTTCCCAGCGGGGAAGTAAAGCGGCTCGACCCGCAGTGCCGCGCCACGATCGGCGTGGTTGCTGGCGGCGGTCGGACGGAGAAGCCCTTCGTCAAGGCCGGTAACAAGTACCACAAGATGAAAGCGCGCGGGACCAAATACCCGCGCGTGCGCGGCGTCGCGATGAACGCCGTCGACCACCCCTTCGGTGGGGGCGGTCGCCAACACCCCGGCCAGCCGAAGTCGGTCTCGCGGGACGCCCCGCCGGGACGAAAGGTCGGTGACATCGCATCCAAGCGCACCGGACGAGGTAGCAACAAATGAGTTCTGACTACCGCACCGGCCGCGAGGGCAAGGAGTTTGCCTACCGCGGTCACTCGCTCGACGAGCTGCAGGAGATGGACGTAGACGAAGTCGCGGAACTGCTCCCCGCACGCCAGCGGCGAAGCATCGTTCGCGGCCTCGGCACCGAACAGCAGAAGCTGTTGGAGAAAGTTCGGAGCCGCGACAAGGAGACGACGGCGGACAACCCAATCCGGACGCATCTGCGCGACATGCCGATCCTTCCGGAGTTCGTCGGCGTTACCTTCTCCGTGTACAACGGACACAGCTTCGAGCGCGTGCAGGTCGAGCCCGAGATGATCGGTCACTTCCTCGGCGAGTTCCACCTCACACGAAGCACCGTCGAACACGGTCAGGCCGGCATCGGCGCGACCCGGTCCTCGAAGTTCGTGCCCCTCAAGTAACCCATGGGAATCAACTACAGCGTCGAGGCCGACCCGGAGACCACCGCCAAGGGAATGCTCCGCGACCGGCCCATCAGCGTGAAGGACAGCAAGGAGATCTCCCGGGAGATCAAAGGCGAGACGGTCGCCGACGCCGAGGAGTTCCTCCAAGAAGTCATCGACGAGGAGACCTCGGTGCCGATGCGCCAGCACAGCGCGGGCGCGGGCCACCGCTCCGACATCGACGGCTGGGACGCGGGGCGCTACCCCGAGAAGGCCGCCAAGGACTTCCTGAAGCTCCTGGAGAATGTCAAGAACAACGCGGACGAACAGGGATTCGACGGCGACGAGATGGTCATCAAACACGTCGCCCCCCACAAGGTCGGTGAGCGACCCGGGCGGAACCCGCGAGCTGCGGGCGCCACCCAGTGGAACACCACTCTCGCCGACGTCGAGCTCATTATCGAGGACCCGGAGGCTGACGAATAATGGCTGACGAACACCAATTCATCGAGGACGGCCTGCGCCGTTCACAGATCAACGAGTTCTTCGCAGACGAACTCGGTCGCGCCGGCTACGGCGGCATGGATGTCGCCAAGACGCCGATGGGCACGCAGATCGTCCTGAAGGCCGAAAAGCCCGGCATGGTGATCGGGAAGGGCGGGAAGAACATCCGTAAGATCACCACCGAGCTTGAGGACCGCTTCGATATGGACGACCCGCAGATCGACGTTCAGGAGGTCGACGAGCCCGACCTGAACGCCCAGATCGTCGCGGACCGTCTCGCGAACGCACTGGAGCGCGGCTGGTACTTCCGGAAGGCCGGTCACACGACGATCGACCGTATCATGGACGCGGGCGCGCTGGGGGCCGAGATCGTCCTCTCTGGAAAGGTTACCGGCGCGCGATCGCGCGTCGAGAAGTTCAATCGCGGCTACATCAAGCACAACGGCGAGCCCGCACAGGAGGTCGTCGACCACGGCCAGGGCGTCGCAGTGATGAAGCTCGGGACGATCGGCGTCAACGTGAAGATCATCCCGCCGGGCGCGCAGCTCCCGGACGACTTCGACATTCGCGAGGACGCCGATGTCCCGGAGGTTGAGCAGGCAGCGGTCGATGTCGACGCCGACGAGGGCGTTGAGTCGCTCCTCGAAGAGGAACCCGAGGAGGTGCCCGACGTGGGCGCCGACGACGATGTCGAGATCCCCGACGAGGACCCGGCCGAGGCCATCGACGAGGAGGTTGTCGAGGAGGTCGTCGAGGAAACGCAGGATACGGCTACGGAGGCGACCGACGTCGCCGCCGAAGAACCTGTCGGCGACGCCGAGGCGGACGACATCGACGAGCTCGACGAGGAGATCGAATCGGAGGCGGCCGACCTCGTCGCAGAGATGGAAGCGGCAGACGAAGACGAGGAGGACGAATAAATGGCGATCCTCTACACCGACGAGATTCGCGACATGACCGCGGCCGAGCGTCAGGTCGAACTTGAGGAGCTCGAGACCGAGCTGCTCAACTCGAAAGCGCAGCGAGCCGCCGGTGGTATGCCGGAGAGTCCCGGCCGTGTCAAGGAGATGAAGAAGACGATCGCGCGGATCAAGACGATCCAAGCGGAAGAAGGCGACTTCGACGAATAACGATGATCTCCCCCGACACACTCGTCCGGCACGAACTCATCGGCCTCCCGGTTCGGGTGGCTGATGCCGACAGCGATGCCCACGTGGGTATCGCGGGTCGCGTGCTGTCCGAGACGTTCGGCACCCTTGTGGTGCGAACGAGGTCGGGGGACAAACGCGTGCCCAAGTCGGGCGCGACGTTCGAGTTCGGCGTCGTCGAGACGCCGACCGCTCGCACAGATGAAGCCGCCGACGACGGCCAGTCGTCGGGGTCTACGTCCCAACTCGGGTCGGATACTACGGGGGTTCGCCCCCGTCAGTCTAGCCCGTCCGGGTCCACAAGTGTCGTCACCGGTGACGGCGCGGGCCCGGCGAGCCAACACGGCGAGTGCAAAGACGTGGTCTACGCGACGGTGGATGGCGAGCGGTTGCGGTATCGACCCGCCGAACGCACCGAACGAGGTGTCACACAATGGCGATAGGAATCGACGTACCCACGCCTCCGGAGCCAGACAACCCGGAGGATTACGACTACGAGAAGTGCCCGTTTTACGGGCAGCTCTCCGTCCGCGGCCAGACCCGTGAGGGAACGGTCGTGTCGACGGATATGGAAAAGACCGTCATCGTCGAGCGAGAATACGACGTGTTCGTACCGAAATACGATCGGTACATGAAGCGTCGGTCGCGCATCCCGGCCCACGTGCCGGGCGTGCTCGACTCGCTCGAAGTTGGTGACGAAGTGAAAATCGCGGAGACGCGACCGCTCTCGAAGACGAAGTCCCACGTCGTCGTCGAGAACCTGTCGGGTGATCAGTGATGGAGGCACTCAAGGCCGATGTCACGCAGGGGCTCTCGAAGGGCTCGCTCATCACGTGCGCCGACAACACCGGCGCCCGTGAGCTGAAGGTGATCTCGGTGGCCGGCTACTCCGGCACCAAGAATCGCCACCCGAAGGCAGGTATCGGCGACAAGGTGACCGTCTCGGTCACCAAAGGGACCCCGGAGATGCGGCGGCAGGTGCTGGAGGCGGTCGTCGTCCGCCAGCGCAAGCCGATCCGCCGTCCGAACGGCACGCGCGTGAAGTTCGAGGATAACGCGGCCGTCATCATCGACGACCTCGATGAGCCGCGGGGCACGGAAATCAAAGGCCCCGTCGCTCGTGAGGTCGCCGAACGATTCGGGAGCATCGCCTCGACCGCGACGATGATCGTCTAATCATGACGAAACAGCCACGTAAACAGCGAAAACGGTCGGAGACCGCGCCGCTCCACGAGCGGCAGAATCAGGTCCGGGCCACCCTCACGGACGAGCTCCGTGAGGAGTACGGCCAGCGGAACGTCCGCGTCAACGCCGGAGATACCGTCGAGGTACTTCGCGGCGACGCGGCCGGCACGGAGGCCGAGGTCATCTCGGTCGACCTGTCCGCAGAACGGATCACCGTCGAGGACGTCACCGTCGAGAAGGCGGACGGGGAGGAAGTTCCCCGTCCCATCCCGGCGAGCAACGTCCGGGTGGCCGAACTGGACCTGGAAGACGAGCGCCGGGAGGCGCGGCTCCAGGAGGATAACGAATGACGCGACATCAGAAGCGACTGGCAGTACCGAACTCCTGGCCGGTCGAGCGAAAGACGAACACGTTCACCGTCAAGGCCGGCGCCGGCCCGCACGGTGAGGCGGGCGTTCCGCTCGTCGTCCTGCTGCGGGACGTGCTCGGCTACGTCGACTCGACGAAGGAGGCGCGCTACGCGCTGAACAACGACTCGGTCCTCGTCAACGGGGACGCCATCTCGGACGAGCAGCGTCCGATCGGGATGTTCGACATCCTGGCGTTCCCCGAGCGCGGGGAGTTCTTCCGCGTCTTCCCCGACGAGGGCGGTCGGCTCGCGCTGACCTCCGTCGACGAGGAAGCCGCCGGCAGCCGGCTCGGAAAGATCACGAACAAGTCCGTCGTCCCCGGTGGCGACGCTCAGCTAACACTCCACGACGGGACGAATGTCCTCGTGGACGCCGACACCGAGTACGACACGAAAGACTCGATCGTCGTTGACAACGAGTCGAAGGATGTCGTCGCCCACTTCGAGTACGAAGAGGGCGCCTTGGTCACCGCCGTCGCCGGCCAACACGCCGGCCGCATCGGCGAGGTGGCCGACATCGACGTGACGCTCGGCTCCGGCTCGAACACGGTCTTCGTCGGCGACGACGAGGACGGCTACGAGACGGTCGAGGAGTACCTCGTCGTCATCGACGAGAACTTCACTGGCGACGACGCCGACGAGGTGGATTCGGATGAGTGAATCCGAGAGCGCGTCCCACGAGATGCGCGAGCCGTACCTCGAGAAGGTCGTCGTCCACATGGGCGTCGGGCAGGGCGGTGAGCCGCTCGCCGACGCCGAGGAGATCATCGAGGAGATCACGGACCAGCAGTCGGTACGGACCACCTCGAAGCGCACCATCGCCGAGTTCGGGATCCGCAAGGGCGACCCGATCGGCGTCAAGGTGACGCTGCGGGGCGAGGACGCGCACGCGTTCCTCGACACCGCGTTGGAACTGGCCGATATCTCCAAGAGCCAGTTCGACGACACGGGGAACCTGAGTTTCGGGGTCGAGGACCATACCGACTTCCCGAGCCAGGAATACGACCCGAACATCGGCATCTACGGCCTCGACGTGACGACGACAATCGTCCGTCCCGGCTACCGCGTGTCGAAGCGGGACAAGGCAACCGCCTCGATCCCGTCCAAACACCGGATGACCGCCGAGGACGCGACCGCGTTCCTCGAAACGAACTTCGACGTTGAGGTAACGGAATGAGCGAAGCGAACAACGACACGGGCGAGCACGCGTCGAAACGCACCGACTCCCGGCACACGTGCCGACGGTGCGACCGCGAGCAGGGACTCGTCGGCAAGTACGACATTAACCTCTGCCGGCAGTGTTTCCGCGAGGTCGCCCGAGACATGGGATTCGAGAAGTACAGCTGATCATGACGGGAAACGATCCATTCACCAACGCGCTGGCCGGCATGGACAACGCCGAGAGCGTTGGCCACCTGTCGTACACGGTTGAGCCCGCCTCCAACATCATCGGCTCCGTCCTCGAGGTCCTCTACGACCGCGGGTACGTCGACGGCTTCGAGTACGTCGACGACGGGAAAGCCGGGAAGTTTGAGGTCGAACTGAAAGGAGCGATCAACGAGTGTGGCGCCGTCAAGCCCCGCTACTCCGCGGGTGCCGACGAGTTCGAGAAGTGGGAGAAGCGATACCTCCCCGCCCGTGACTACGGGACGCTCATCGTCACGACGAGCCACGGCGTTATGAGCCACTACGAGGCCCGCGAAGAGGGCATCGGCGGCCAAGTGATCGCATACGTCTACTAACAATGAACAGAGTCGAAATCGAGATTCCGGACGACGTCTCCGCCGAGACCGACCACCTCGAACTTACCGTCGAGGGTCCCAACGGGAGCGTTACGCGACGCCTCTGGTACCCCGACGTCGAGGTCACGGTCGAGGACGGTGTCGTCGCGATCGCTTCCGAGAACGAGGACGCGAAGACGAACGCCACGGTTGGCACCTTCGAGAGCCACGTCGCCAACATGATCCACGGTGTCACCGACGGATGGGAGTACACGATGGAAGTGTACTACGCCCACTTCCCGATGCAGGTGACCGTGGAGGGCGACGAGGTCGTCATCGAGAACTTCCTCGGCGAGCGAGCACAGCGACGCACCCCGATCCGCGGGGACACGGACGTACAGATCGACGGCGAGACGGTCACGCTTTCGGGCTCCGACAAGGAGGCCGTCGGGCAGACCGCCGCCGACATCGAACAGCTGACGAAGGTGACCGACAAGGACACGCGTGTCTTCCAAGACGGCGTGTACATCGTCGAGAAGCCCACCGGAGGTGCCTAACCAATGGCCGAAGAACTCGAAGACATCAGCGGTGTCGGTCCCTCGAAGGCGGACCCCCTTCGCGCGGCCGGCTACGAGACGGTCGAAGACGTGAAGGCCGCCTCCCAGTCGGAACTCTCCCAGGTCGACGGCGTCGGTAACGCGCTCGCAGCGCGTATCAAAGCCGATGTCGGCGGGCTGGAGGTCGACGAGGAGGCGGACGCGGAGATCGAAGACGAGACGGACGAGGAGGAGGAGGCCGACGAGGCTGACACCGACGAGGACGTCGAGACGGAGCTTCGCCCCCGCGGTCACGCCGATAAGACGCCGGAACTGGACGACGAGACCGCTCGCGCGCTCGCACAGAAGCACCGCGAGGGGAAACCGCAGTTCAACCGGCAGGACTACCACAAGAAGAAGCGCATCCCGACGTCGTGGCGCAAGCCGCGCGGCGGGCTCTCCAAGCAGCGCCGCCGCATGAAGGCGAAAGGCCCCGTCGTCGAGGCGGGATTCCGTTCGCCGAAGGCGTCGCGCGACCTACATCCGAGCGGCTTCAAGGAGGTCCGCGTGCACAACACGGACGATCTTGAGGGCGTCGACGGCGACACGCAGGCGGTGCGGATCGCCTCGAAGGTCGGCGGTCGCAAGCGCGAACTGATCGAAGACGAGGCGGAGGAGCGCGGAATCCGCGTGCTGAACCCGACCTACGTCGAAGTGGAGGTCAACGATGAGTGATCTGAAGGCGCAAAAACGGCTCGCAGCGGACGAGCTCGACGTCGGCAAGGGCCGCATCTGGCTCGACCCCGAGGCACAGGAGGAGATCGAGGACGCCATCACGCGAGAGGACGTCCGCGACCTCATCGACCAGGGTACGATCCGCGCGAAGGATGCGAAGACGAACTCCCGCGGTCGGGCCCGCGAGCGCGCAGAGAAGCGCTCGTACGGTCACCAGTCGGGCGCCGGCACCCGGAAAGGGAAGTCCGGCGCACGACAGAACACGAAAGATGACTGGAAGGCGCGGATCCGCGCGCAGCGCGCCCGCCTGAAGGAGCTTCGCGACGAGGAAGACGTTCTCGACGCCAGCGAATACCGCACGCTCTACAACAAGTCGAGCGGTGGCGAGTTCGAGGACGTCGCGCGGCTGGAGGCGTACATCCAGACGCAGTACGGTTACGAGGTGACGGACTAATGGCCACAGGACCACGATACAAGGTGCCGATGCGGCGCCGCCGCGAGGTCCGGACGGATTACCATCAGAGGTTGCGCCTGCTGAAATCGGGCAAGCCTCGCCTGGTCGCCCGGGTGAGCAACGCTCACGTCAGGGCGCAGCTGGTGACTCCCGGATCTGACGGCGACGAGACCCACGCGGCCGCCTCCAGCGAGGAGCTCGGCGAGTACGGCTGGGACGCCCCCACGGGCAATCTCCCCAGCGCGTACCTCACCGGGTACCTCGCAGGCGCTCGCGCCGTCGACGCCGGCCTCGACGAGGCCGTCCTCGACATCGGGCTCAACACGGCGACGCCCGGCAACAAGACGTTCGCAGTACAGGAAGGAGCGATCGACGCCGGCCTCGAAATCCCGCACAACGATGACGTGCTGGCCGACTGGTCGCGTACGCGTGGCGAGCACATCGCCGCGTACGCCGAGCAGCTCGACGAGCCGCTGTACAGCGGCGATTTCGACGCGGCCGACTTACCCGAGCACTTCGACGACGTGCTCGCGACAATCCAGGAGGACCATGAGTAGACACAACGACGGCTGGGAACCGCGGACGCGACTCGGCCGCAAGGTACAGAACGGCGACATCTCGTCGATGGAACAGGCGCTCGATTCCGGCCTCCCGCTGAAGGAGGCGGAAATCGTCGACCAGCTCCTCCCGGGGCTGGAAGACGAAGTGCTGGACATCAACATGGTCCAGCGGATGACTGACTCCGGCCGCCGCGTGAAGTTCCGCTGCGTGGTCGCCGTGGGTAACCGCGACGGCTACCTCGGCTACGCACAGGCCCGAGACGATCAGGTCGGCGGCGCGATCCAGAAGGCGATCGATGTCGCGAAGCTGAACATCATCGAAGTCGACCGCGGCTCCGGGTCCTGGGAGGACCAGCCCGGCGGCACGAACTCCCTCACCCGCAAGGCCGAGGGGAAGGCCGGCTCCGTCACCGTCGAGATCCAGCCCGCCCCGCAGGGGCTCGGGCTGGCCGCGGCGGAGACAGTCCGCAACATCTTGGAGCTCGCCGGCGTCGAAGACGCTTGGACGAACTCCGACGGCAACACCCGGACGACCGTCAACCTCGCGAAGGCGACGTTCAACGCCTTAGAGAACGCTGCGCAGTCCCGAACGCCGCAGCATGCACGTGAGGTCCACTACGACGAGGTGAGCGAGTGATGCAAGCGATCGTACAGCTCCGCGGCGACGTGAACCTCGAGTACGGCGTCGAGGATACCCTCGACATGCTGAATATCGGGCGCGTCAACCACGCGACGTTCGTCCCCGAGACGGACTCGTACCGCGGCATGCTCACCAAGGTGAACGATGTCGTCGCGTTCGGGGAACCGAGCGTGGATGTCGTCAAGACCACCATCGCGCGACGCGGCGAGCCTCTCGAAGGCTCGGCCGATATCGATGACGAGTGGATCGGCGACAATACCGACTACGCCGATCTGGAGGCGCTGGCCGAGGCGCTCGTCGACGAGGAGACGACCCTGCGCGAGCAGGGCCTCTCGCCGACGCTCCGACTCCACGCCCCCCGCGGCGGTCACGAGGGCATCAAACACCCGGTGATCGAGGGCGGCGAACTCGGTCGCCACACCACGGAGGAGATCGACAGTCTCCTGGAGGCGATGCGATGACGAACAAGAAACGTCGACAGCGCGGTTCTCGCACGCACGGCGGCGGAACGCATAAGAACCGGCGCGGTGCCGGTCACCGCGGCGGTCGCGGTGCGGCCGGTCGCGCGAAACACGAGTTCCACAACTACGGCCCGCTCGGCAAGTACGGATTCAAACGACCCGAGAGTGCGCAGACCGAGGTCCTCGAGGTCACCGTCCAGAAGCTCGACGAGGATGCGGCGCTGTACGCCGCAGACGATCTCGCCGAGGAAGACGGCGACGCGTACGTCATCGACGCACGCGACGTCGTCGAGGACGGCTACGAAGCCGATGTCGTGAAGGTACTCGGCGGCGGACAGGTCCGCCGCGAGCTCCGCGTCACCGCCGACGCGTTCACCGCCGGTGCGGTCGAACTTATCGAGGAGGCTGGCGGCGAGGCGACACTCTCTGAGCGCGCCGAGGAAGCCGCTGACGAATCGGAAAACACTTCCGACGACGAGGACGACGAGGCGTAACCAATGAGTTGGAAGGAGGTCGCTGAACCGGTGCTCACGCGGATGCCCGTCGTGGAGCGACCCGCGGGTCACGTTCCGTTCAAGCGGAAGCTCATGTGGACGGCCGGCATCTTGGTCGTCTACTTCTTCCTGACCAACATCAACCCGTTTGGGTTGGCAGCCGGTCAGGGGTCTGACTTCTTCGGGCAGTTCCGGTCGGTACTTGCCGGCTCGTCCGGCTCGCTGTTACAGGTCGGTATCGGACCGATCGTCACGGCGTCCATCGTCCTCCAGCTGTTGGGTGGTGCGAACCTGCTGGGGCTCGATACCGACGACCCGCGCGATCAGGTCCTGTACCAGGGCCTCCAGAAGCTGCTGGTGGTCATCGTCACGGCGCTGACGGCCGCGCCGATGGTGTTCACTGGCGAGTTCCTGCCCGCGGATCCGGCCGTCGGACAGGCGCTCGGCATCGGGACGTTCGGCGTCGAAGCGCTGATCTTCGTACAGATCTTCATCGGTGGCGTCCTCCTCCTGTTCATGGACGAGATCGTGAGCAAGTGGGGCGTCGGCTCCGGCGTCGGGCTGTTTATCATCGCGGCGGTGAGCCAGCAGATCGTCGGCGGGTTCTTCAGCTTCTCCGCGCTCGGCGCGTCCGGCTTCTTCGCAAGCTGGTACGGCATCATCGTCGGCGACGTGCCGGTGTCGCTGTCGCCGTTCACGGCGGAGGGGCTCCAGAACTTGCTGTTCGATCCGGGGAACATCTTGGCGCTTTTCACCACGCTGTTCATCTTCGGGATCGTCGTGTACGCGGAGTCGGTCCGTGTCGAGATCCCGCTGTCGCACGCGCGGGTGAAGGGTGCTCGCGGGCGCTTCCCGGTGAAGCTCATCTACGCGTCCGTTCTGCCGATGATCCTCGTTCGCGCGTTGCAGGCGAACATCCAGTTCCTCGGGCAACTCCTCTCCTCGCAGTGGGCGGGGATGCCCGGATGGCTCGGCGTCTACGGCAATCAGGGTCAGCCCCTCTCCGGGCTGTTCTACTACCTGAACCCGATTCAGGCCCGTACGGACTGGATGTGGTTCCTGGGTGAGATCCCGGCGTCAGTCGAGCCGTGGATGATCGCGGTTCGACTGATCATCGACCTCACCTTCATGGTTGTCGGCGGTGCGATCTTCGCCATCTTCTGGGTCGAAACGACCGGGATGGGCCCGGAGGCGACGGCGAAACAGATCCAGAACTCCGGGATGCAGATCCCCGGATTCCGCCGGAACCCGCAGGTCGTCGAGAAGGTCATGGAGCGGTACATCCCGCAGGTGACTGTCATCGGCGGCGCCCTCGTCGGGCTGCTCGCCGTCATGGCGAACCTGCTCGGCACCATCGGTCAGGTCTCCGGAACCGGGCTGCTGCTCGCGGTCTCTATCACGTACAAGCTGTACGAGGAGATCGCAGAAGAGCAGCTGATGGAGATGCATCCGATGATGCGGCAGATGTTCGGCAACGAGTAGGAACGACGTTCGTTCCCCGATGCGGCCTTTTTGAGCCGACTCGTCGGCTCTCTTATTTATTCCCCGCCAGCGACGCGCATCGACGATATCCTGATGAAATGTCCGTCCGATCGCCGCTCGCTTCGCGCTCTCCGCTACGAGACCATCGCGTTCCACACGGTCGGGAGGCGAGCGTACACCGCCGCATTACGCCGTAGCGCCTCGACGGTCGTGTACTCATCGACGGCGTGGACGGTGTCGGTACCGAATCCGAACTCGACGGTCGGCACTCCGGCATGTCGGAACGTCTTCGCGTCGCCGCCGCCGGTCGCACTCCGTCGGTATATCCGATCACCCGTCACACTGCCGGCGGTCTGCGTTACGGCCTCGACGATCGGGCTCTCGATCGGCTCGTGGCTCCCGAGCGACCAGCTCGCGTCGGCGACGAAGACGGCCGTGAAGTCGGCGAGACACTCGCGAATGTCGGCGAGCACATCCGCGGTGTCGACGCCGGCGGTGAGCCGGACGTCGAGGCGGGCCATTGCCGAATCGGGAACGGTGTTCACCGTCTCGCCGCCCTCGATCGTTCCGAGATTTACGGTCGGGTGTTCGAAGAGATCGCGAGCCGTACTCGCGCCGAGGGTCGGCTCGTAGAACGCGACGGACTCCTCGACGATCGGTCGCAGTGTCGCATCGAGGCGGAGATCACGGGCGGAGAGCCGCGACCGGATCAGCGAGACTGCCTCCCAGAGCCGGTCGATCGCGTTGTCGCCGAGAAACGGGCGCGAGCCGTGTGCTGCGGTACCCGAGGCGCGAAGGGTCAACCAAATGCTTCCGCGGTCTGCCACGGTGACGGAGTGACGCCCGCCCGAACAAGTCGTCTCGCCGATGACGCAGCCGTCGGGCGCGAGTCGGTCGAGCGCACCGCGCTCTACGAGCGTGTCGACGCCGGCGTCGCCGCCCGTTTCCTCGTCGCTTACGACCGCGAACGCGACCGACACCGGGGGGTCTCTATCGGCGGTGGCTAGCGCCTCGCCGGCCGCGAGCATTGCGGCGAGCGGCCCCTTCATGTCGGTCGCACCGCGGCCGTAGATCCGGTCACCGTCGTGTTCACCGAGCGGGTCGCGATCCCACGCTTCGCGCTCGAATGGGACGGTGTCCACGTGACCGTTGTACAACAGAGTTCTGTCGGACTCGCCCGACACGGTCGCGATCAGATTCGGCTTCGTCGGGTCGGTCGCAATGCGCTCGCTGTCGAAGCCGGCCGTCGAAAGTAACTCCTCGACATACGCGATCGCCGGGCGAACGTCGCCGGGCGGATTCTGTGTATCGATCGCGAGTAGGTCGGTTGCGATGTCGATGATGCGCTCGGTCGGGACGGGCGGACCGTCGTTGGGAGCGGCGGCGTTCGCCGTCGCGTCGGTCGGCTCGTTCGTATCTGAAGGGTTGTGTGTCATGGTGCGGAACGCGACTGTTACTGGGTGGACGAACGGGTCGTCGTAGAAAATCGAATCTCAGTAGGGGACGGGTGTCCGCCGCCGAGGGCCGGATCTGCGGTCCGGAGACGCTCGTCAGTCGTCGTTCGGAGCCACCGCGGGGTCGTCGGCGTCGCGGCTCCGCCAGACGCCCTGCGCGTAGGCGCCGATGAACATCCCGACGATCGCGTAGAGGATCGGCCAGTTGCCGACACCGAGGCTGGCGTAGGCGGCGCCAGGACAGATGCCCGAAAGCCCCCAGCCGACCCCGAAGATGGAGCCGCCGATCAGGACGTTGCGGTCGAACGACTTCAGGCGACGGCCGTACGGGCGACCGGTGAGCGGCGCGGTGTCGCGTAGCTTCGGGAGCGTCCAGAACGCGAGTCCAGCGACGATCGAGCCGCCGAACATCACGAACAGGAGCCCGAAGTCCTCGAACGTCAGGAAGTCGATGACGACCTCCGGACGCGCCATGTGGCTGAACCCGAGCCCGAAGCCGAAGACGAGCCCGCCGCCGAGGATCAGCGGCATGAACAGGGGATGCCGGCTCATAGCCCCACCCCCAACGCGGAGACGGCGTTCGCAGTCACGATCGCGACGAGGAGGAAGGTCGCTACGCCGACCAGCGACGTGCGAGAGACCGATCCGACGCCGCAGATCCCGTGGCCCGAGGTACACCCCTTCCCGACGCGGGTACCGATTCCGACGAGGATTCCGCCGACGAACAGCCGCCAAGCGGATACCTCGGTGGTCCAGCCGCTGCCCGCGATCGACCACGGGTCGCCCTGGTAGATCACCGCGTAGATCGCGGCACCGCCGATGATCCCGACGGTGAACACGACGCGCCAGTCACGGGACGGGAGGTACTGTGCGAATCGGGACTGCCCGGAAACGTACGAGAGGGTCGACTCCAGGAACGTGCTCGCGCCCGCCGTGATCCCCGTGCCGAGGTATATCAAGACGGTCCCGAGGCCGACGAGCAGCCCGCCGATCGCGTACCGGGAGATCCCGTTCGGGAACAGCGCGTCGACGGTCTGGGGGCCCAGCAGGTCGGCGAAGATGGCGTCGATCACCGCGGGTCACCCCCGATGGTGGCGCGCGAGTGGGTCTGTCGCCGATCGTGAGGTGCGGTCACGGTCGGATCAGTCGTCGCTCGTGAGCGCATCCTGGCTCGCGGCGCAGTTGTTCGGCCCGAGTTCGAGGGTGAACGCCTCGTCGTCGTCGACGGCGTTCTGCCCGAGGTTCGTCGCGATGATGTCCTCGTAGTTGGCCGGGCGGGGGGGCATGTCGGCGAGGACGGTCTCGACGAACTCGTCTTCGTCGGCCGAGAGCGCGTCCATCCGCTCACGGAGCTCGCCGATCGGCGCGGTGTAGGTGCCGTCCGCCGCCGGTTCGGCGGCGTCGCTGAAGTGTGCGCCGCCGACGAGCACGTTGTCGTCGAGCGAGAGCACACGGGTCTGCAGCGAGTCGTAGAGCATGCGAGCCGCTTCCGGGGCGCCGTCGTCGCCCTCTTCGAGGTCGGGGCGGGCGACGCTTTCGATGAACAATCCATCGCCCGTCGCGAGCAGGCTGTCGCCGAGCAGGTAGGATGTCATCCCGGTCGTGTGTCCGGGCGTGAACACGGTCTCGACGGTCGCGTCGCCCACGGTGAACTCGTCGCCGTCCTCGACGAGCGTGACATCGTCGGCGTAGGTGACGCCGCGGTCGGCGGCGGCGGCCGGGAGCATCGCCTCGACGCCTTCGTCGGCGAGATTGCGGAGCCCGGAGATGTGGTCGGCGTGCACGTGTGTGTCGAAGGCGTACGTCAGCTCGACGCCGAGTTCCTCGGCGTCGGCGAGGTAGCGGTCGGTGAACGCACGCAGCGGGTCGACGATCGCAGCCTCGCCGCCGTCGTACAGTAGGTAGCCGAGACAGCCGCTGGAGGGACGCTGGTACTGGATGAGCGTTCCTGGACCGTCGTAGTCGGTCACCTCATGAGTCTCGTAGATCGATGCCCAGCCGTTCATCCCGTCTTCCAGGTGATCGACGTCGTAGCCGCGGTCGGCGAGCGCGCCCGCGACGTACTCGCTGGCGCCGCCCTTCGCACAGAGCACTGTGACGTGTTCGTCGTCGGGGATGCGGGCGAGGACGTCGTCGTCGATCTCCTCGTCGAGGAACTGAAAGTACGGCACGTTGATCGACTCGACGTTCGGCCCGTCGATCCGCCACTCCTCGTAGTCGCTCGACATCCGGGCGTCAAGCAGCGTTACCGACTCGCCGTCGTCGATGCGAGCTTTGAGCGATTCGGGTTCGATCGAGTCGACGTCCGAGTCCGGGGTCGGAAAGTCCATCTCGTCTGCGTCCATGTACATCCACTCATAATGAGGGAAGGAACTTAAGAGTTCGTATAGTAATTCACTATACACACAATATAATGATGTGGTGAAAGCTCATTCAAAACCATTGTACGCACGTGTAGGGCGATACACCGTCTGTGGTGCGCGTTCGATAATTCAGTTGTTCAGGTTAATCACAAGTATCGACACACTTATACCGCGGGAACCAGTATTGTGCAGTAACCCCAACACGGGGAACCCAACATGAGTACGGAAACCGCAGCCGAGACGCTAGACGTGAGAGGACAGAACTGCCCGATGCCCGTGATCAAGACCAAAGGCGCGTTCGACGACCTCGCCGCCGGCGAGGTACTCGAGATCGTCGCCACCGACTCCGGGAGCATGAGCGACATCGCGGGCTGGGCGGAATCGACCGACGGGGCCGAACTCGTCGATCAGGAAGAGGCGACCGAGGACGGCCAGGACGTGTACAAACACTACGTCCGGAAGACCGAGTGAGATGAGCGCGGACACACCGGCGTCGACGAACGACGATCTCGATCCCGAAGCCGTCGCCGACTTGCAGGCCCGCATCGACGCACTCGAGACCGAGGTATCGGACCTCCGGACCGACGTCGACGACGACGGTCCCCAGAAGATGGTCATCATCGCGACGAAGGGGACGCTCGATATGGCGTACCCGCCGCTCATCCTCGCGAGCACCGCGGCCGCCTTCGGCTACGACGTCACCATCTTCCACACGTTCTGGGGTCTCGAGATCCTCCACGAGGAGAACTCGAAGAACCTCCAGCTCAGCTCCGTGGGGAACCCGAACATGCCGGTCCCGAACATGATCGCCGCGCTCCCGGGCATGGACCGGATGACGACGCGCATGATGCGCAACAAAATCGACGACAACGACGTCGCGACGGTGGAGGAGCTCATCGAGACCTCGCTCGCGAGCGGCGTCGAACTGCAGGCGTGTCAGATGACGATCGACCTGCTCGGCTACGACGAGGACGACTTCTACGACGGCGTCACGACCGGCGTCGGCGCTGCCTCCGCGTTCCAGGACATGGTCGACGCGGACATCCAGCTACTCGTCTGACGGCGGACCCGATTCCCCTCTTACTCGACCGCGACCGACCCGTTTCCGGCGGCACTCTCGTATAACGCGTCGATAACTCGCATACTCGCGACCGCTTCTTTTCCGTCGGTCAACGGGCGAGCGCCGTCGGCGACGCGATCAGCGAAGTGCTCTACCTGCAGCCGGTAGTGGTCAACGGGATCGAACGTCTCGACGCCGTGCCGTCCGTCGATCTTGTAGGTCAGCTCCACCGGTTCGTCGGCGGGTGTGTCGAACGCTTGCTTGACCGCGACCCAGCCGTTGGTCGCGTCGATCCGGTAGCGCTGGACCAATTGCGTGTCGAAGCCGGAGGCGACGCGCGCCGACCGGCCGTCCTCGTACTCTAGCACGCCCGCGAGCTCCGTGTCGACGCCGGCATCACGGGTGTCGTGCGTGTGCGCGTACGCCCGGTCAGGCGTCCCGAGTACCGCCCTGGCGATTGAAACGGGGTAACATCCAACGTCCATCAGCGACCCGCCGGCGAGGTCGGGGTCCAGCCGCACGTCGTTCGGGCGGTCGTACAGCGGGAACCGGAACGTTGCGGTCACGGTGCGCACGTCGTCTAACTCCCGTTCGACCAGTTCAAGCGCGCGCTCGGTGCGCGGGTGATATCGGTACATAAACCCCTCCATCAGGGTGATGCCCCGCTCCGCGCAGTGATCGGTCACCTCGCGCGCTTCCGCCGCGTCGACCGCGAGCGGCTTCTCGCAGAGCACGTGATGTCCGGCGTCGGCTGCCCGCTTCGTCCACTCGGCGTGGAGCCCGTTCGGGAGCGGGACGTACACCGCGTCGATCTCATCGTCTTCGAGCAGCGCCTCGTACGAGTCGTAGCTCCGCGGAATCGCGTGTTCCTCGGCGAACCGCTCGGCGCGCTCGCCGTCCCGGGACGCGACCGCACCGAGCGCGTGGTCGCTCGCCGCGATCGCCGGGACGACGGCTTTCCGCGCGATCCCCGCCGTCCCGAGGATGCCGAAGGTGAGCCGACTGTCTGGAGTTGTCATGCCTCTGCCGACGCTCCGAGCGATCAAAAAGTCAGGTGGTTCGACTGCGGCGGTCGACGGCTCGGACCCGGTGTGACGGGCGTAGCAGGGAGAACGATGAAAGAGGTGCGGCGACCGGTGCGGACGCTACCAGCGATCTCACACGTCGTCGTCGGTCTCCGCGCGTTCTCGCCCGATCGCCTTCGAGATCGCGAGCACGTAGCCGAGCCCGTACTGGACCTCCGGATCGCGGATCCCCCGCGCGAGCCCAAGTGCGCCCACTGATTCCGGATCGCTCCGTTGGGCGGCGCCGACCCCCGCCAACAGCGTCTTCAGCCCATCGCGGGTGTCGTCGTCCGCGGCGGTGTCTGCCACCTCGCCGAGCGCGGAGCCCGTTCCGGCCAGCGAGCGGACCATCTCGTCGTCGAGCGCGGCGGTTGCGAGCGATCCCACTTCCGCGACCTCCGCGAGCTCGTCCAGCGTCCCGCTTCGCTGAAGCGCGATCAGCGTCTCCATCGCCTCGCGAAGCTCCGCGCCGTTCCCGCCGACGGTCTCGGCGAGTGCCACGGTCTCGTCGGTCGCGAGCCCGTCCGCCGATTCCGCGAGCGTCGAGGCCGTGCCCGCGAGTTCGACGACCATCTCGTCGGTGAGCGCGCCCTCACCGAGTGCAACCACGTCGAGGAACTCGTTGACCGCATCGAGCCGGTCGATGAACGTCGCGACCGCCTCTGGATTCTCGGCGACGATCGATTCGAGGTCGTCGCGGTCGAGATCCTCTCCTCCGCTTTCGGGGTCGTCACCCGTCATCTCAGAGCAACCCCCGTGCGGTGAGCCAGTAGGACTCGTTGTACGCCAGCTTCGACCAGTGGAGCTTCTCGGAGGGGGGGCGCCGGCGACGGCGGGTTCTCGTAGTCGAACTCGACGAACGAGGCGGCGTCCATCCCCGTCTCGATGAAACAGAGCGTCTTTCCGTCGTACGTCGCGGTTGCGGGCCGACCGCGGATCTCGCTTTCAAGCCGCTGTGCCACGACGCCTGCCTGATAGTGGGCGACGCTTCCCGCCTTCGGGACGCCGGTCGTCGCGGCGTCGCCGAGCGCGTACACGTTGTCTGCCGTCTCGGCCTCTAAGGTGTGTTTATCCACGTCGACCCAGCCACGATCGCCCAGCCCTGCCTCGTCGACCACGTCGACGCCGCGGTGTGGCGGGATCGCGGCCAACAGGTCGTAGTCGAGTTCCGTCCCCTCCATGGAGGTGATCGTCTTCGCGTCCGGGTCGACCGACTCGGCGTTGAAGAACGTCTCCGTGTTGATGTCCCGCTCCGCCATTATCGGGTCCGCCCACTCGCCGATCTGGGGGTTGCCGTGGACGCGGTTGATCGGGTACGTGTACGTGATCTCGATGTCGTCGCGGAGCCCACGCTGACGGAACCAGCTGTCCGCCATGAAGACGAACTCCAGCGGCGCCGCCGGGCACATGTGCGGCGTGCCGACGACACTCAACACGAGGTGGCCCTCGGTCATCGAGAGGAGTTCGTCTCTGAGCGCCAGTGCGCCGGACTCCGAGTAGTAGTCGTGGCCGCCCGCTGCGAGCCCCGGAATCTCGTCGTCGGCGAGCGTCGAGCCCGTCGCGACGACGAGGTGGTCGTAGCCGAGCGGTCCGGAGCCGTCACGGAGCGCGAGTTCCTTTGCGTCTGTGTCGATCTCGGTCACCCGGTCGATCGCGACGTCGACCCGGTCGTCGACGAGGTCGCGGAGGGGTCGGCGCCCGTCGGCGGGCTCGCGCTGGCCGAACGGGACGTACAGCCACACCGGCTTGTACACGTGGTCCGGGTCGTCGTTGATCAGCGTCACCTCGACGTCGCCGGCGTCAATCTCCAGGGCGAGCCGGTCCGCGAGGTTGTTCGCGAGCACCGTTCCGCCCGTGCCACCCCCGAGGATGGCGATACGGTCGGTCATCTCACGCGACCTCCACGTAGAAGCCGTAGTCGTCGCCCGATTCGTCGACCGCGAGCAGTTCGTTGTCGGTCTCGTCGACCCACTCGGAGACGTCGGTCAACGACTGATCGTTGTCGCTCAAGAGCAAGATGACGTCCCCGGAGCTGGCGGATCGGACTCGACCGATGAGGTCCATGAGCGGTCCGGGACAGGCGGCTCCGCGGGCGTCGACGGTGTCTGTGGGTTCGATGTCGATATCGGACATGGGTTACAGGCGATCCTTTGCTCTCCGCGGAGTTAATATTGTGTGGTGGTTCCAATATAAAGAAATGCTCAGAACATATTTATACCACAATCGACTCACGGGTTCGGCGGTGAGGTCGTCGACAATCCTAACGACGGCTCTGACGACGGTTCCGACGGTGTTTCGGCTACGACTCGGGTTCCGGCGGTTCCGGGTCGACGAGCGGCGAGTCCTCGTTCGCGCACCCCGGACGACCGCAGACGCCTGCGTCTGCGCCCGCCTGCGAGACGCCTGCATCGAGCGACTCGATCTCCCACCGGACGTCGTGACCGGTCGTCGACTCATGGTCGTCCACAGCTGTTCGGGCGTCTCGGAGCCTGTCGTACGTCGCCGCGAGCGAACAGTTGCGACACTGAACCGTGACGCGTGTTCCGTCCATGCATGTGTCTTGCGCTATATATACATAACTACCGTGGTCACCGGTGAGGTCAGCGGAAGCGCAAAAAACGGCCGATTGCCGTCTCGAAATAGAGCGAAGCGGTATCGACGCGTCGCTACGTCGGCTCGTCGCTCTCGGTATCAGTTCGCCAGCCTCCCTTGAGCGTGATGAACCAGACCGTCACGCCGGCGAGGATGAAGACACCGGCCATGTACGGAATCAGCGGCAGCTCGATGCCGATGAAGTCGAGCACTGTCCGGAGCTCGTAGATGATCACACTGAAGATCGCGAGTGTCACTAAGAGCCCGCCGCGGCTCACGTCGACGGTCATCGAACCACCTCGACGAGCGAGGTCGACGCGTCGCCGATTGCGCCGAGTAGTGGCGTCACCGCGTTTGCGAGCGCGTCGAGCGCGGGCACAAGCCACACCGGGTACGTGCCGACACCCGGCCCGAGGAGCCCGCCGCGGTTGATGATCGCTGCAAGCGGGAGCGCGTACGCGAGCACGACGAGCGTGAGCGCGATTCCGAACCACAGCCGGAGGTTGTCAAGCACCTGCGGCGCGTCGTCGGGACCGGACAGCGCCGGCGGCAGCGACTCCGCGAGCCCGGAGACCTTCGGGTTCCCCATCGTGAGCACGAGGTTCCCGATGAACAGGACCGTCGAGACGAAAAGCAGCGTCCCGCCGATCGCGATCTGGATATTGAGCTCCTCGAACCCGCCGAACATCGTCGGGTAGTCGAACCCGGAGTACTCCGGCTCTGCGGTCCGCCGCGGGGCGCCCAAGATCCCCTGCGCGTGCATCGCGTTCGACATCAGTGCCATGCCGATAAACCAGAGTACGACCTGGAACAGCCCGATCGACCGGCTGTAGATCGGCTTGTTAGTGATCTGCGGCCAGATCCAGTAGGTGGCCGCCATGAAGGTGAGCGCGACCGCGGTCCCCACGGTGAGGTGGAAGTGGCCCGGGACCCAGATCGTGTTGTGGATCATGTAGTTGATGTTCATCCCGGCGTTCACCATCCCGGAGAAGCCGCCGGCGGCGAACATCAGGCCCGCCAGCATCATCCCGGTGAACTCGGGCTTCCGCCACGGGAGGTCGGTGAGCCAGCCGAGGAGGCCGGTCCCACCGCGCTGGCGGGCGCCGTACTCCACGCTCGCCACGACCGTGAACGCGGTGAGCAGGCTCGGCAACAGGAGGAACATCGTGTTCGTCATCGAGATGAACTTGAACCCCTCCGCGATTCCGGGGTCGAGGTACTGGTGGTGAATCCCGACCGGAGTCGACAGCAGGAGGAACAGCACGAACACGACGCGGGCGAGCGGGTCACTGAACAGCCGCCCGCCGGCGATCTTCGGGAGAACGGTGTACCACAGCAGGTACGCCGGCATCAGCCAGAAGTACACGACCGGGTGGCCGAAGAACCAGAACAGCGTCCGGGTCAGCGTCGGGTTCACCTGATCGATCAGTCCGAGCGACCATGGCAGCAGGAAGATGAGCACCGATGCCGCCACAGCCGACGACGCGATGTACCACATCGCCATCGTCGTCAGCACCATGAACGTCTGCAGCGGGATCCGCTCGTCGGGATTCTCACGCTTCCACGCGAGCCACGTCCGGAAGAAGTCGGCGCCGGCGATCCACGACCCGACGATGAACACGGCGAGCCCCGCGTAGAACATGGGGTGTGCCTGTAGCGGTGCGTAGAAGGTGAACAGCACGTCCGCGCTCATGTCGATCGAATCGACGAATCCGGCGAGGATCGAGATACCGGTCATCGTCATCCCGACAGCCATGAGTCCGTACCACGTCCAGGTGATTTTGGTGTTGATCAGCGGCCGATCAAGGCTCCGCACGACCGCCCATGTGAACAGCCCGACGAGGAAGAACGTCGTGAAGCTGAGCGCGAGGAACACACCGTGCGCGGTGAGCGATGTGTAGTAGTCGGTGGAGGAGATGATTCCCCGGAAGACGTCGGTGCGATGGAGCGTCTGGATGATCCCGAAGATCGCGCCGAGCGTGAGCGCGAAGAAGGAGCTGAGAAGAGCGGCACGAACGATCCGCGCCTCTTCGGGGAACTTGTCGACGAACGTCCGATCGCCTTCGATCGCCTCGCTCATTCGCCATCACCTCCGCTGGTTCGATCCTCGTACTCCGCCTGACTGACGACGTTGACTTTTCCTTCCATAACGTGGTGACCGGCGCCGCAGTACTCGTTGCAGATGAGGCCGTACTCCTGCGGTTCTTCGACTTTGACGGTGAGCTCAGAGACTTCGCCGGGAACGACCATCGCGTTGGCGTTCGTTCCGACGACCTCGAAGCCGTGGATCACGTCCGCGGAGGTGACGTAGAACGTCACGGTGCTGTTCGCTGGCACGACGATCGGGTCGGGCTGGAAGGTGAACTGACGGGCGACGACGTACGCCGCGTACTCGTTTTCACCGACCTGTTCGACACGGGGCTCCGAGAACCGCTCGTCCTCGTCGAGCCCGCCGGAATCGATCGCCGGTTCGGTGTCGCTCACCATCGCGACGCCGGGACCGACGGCGCCGTACGTGACCGACCCGATGAGGAACAGTATCAGGAGCACCGATACCGCGAGCCAGATCTTCTCGTAGGCGTGAATGTGCATACAATGATCACCCCACAACGACCAGATCGCGGCCGAGGAACTCGATGTAGTAGATGTACACCCACGAAAGCACCAGGATAACGAAATATATCCCGATGAGAGTGAGGGTTCCGATCGGATCGAACTCCTCTGTGTCACCGCTCACTGTGTCACCGCTCACTGTGTCACCGCTCACGTCGTCTGCGGGCGCGTGTGCGGCCTCGTTTCGGCCCATGGGCCCCGTTATTGATAAGGAACCATATAACGTCTATCCGTTCTCGGACCCTGAAAACACGGGTGTTATATATGTTCGGCCGGCCGTTGGTTACGGCATGAACTTCTCGCTCCAACAGGCCGTACTCTTAGTGCTCGGCGGGCTCGTCCCCGCGGCGGTGTTCATCGCGGACCGATCGGAGATCTTCGTCGCGATCACGCTGGTGAATGTGCTGCTCATCTGGGCGAGCCTCCGAGTGGCGACCGGCGGGAGCCTGCCGGGGATCGGCGGTGGTGACGACGGCGCGGCGGACCCGAAACAGGCGTAGTCGACTGGACCGGACGTAGTCGGCGACCAGATCGCGCCGAGCAGGACTCGGCGTATCCGAGCCACGAACCACTCCTGTGGACCCTCTGAAGCGAACACACATGCCACCCTGTACACTCTGTGACCTGCCGACCGGGGACGATCCCCATACGGCCCCGGACGTCGACGGCGAGTTCTGCTGTCGGGGCTGTCTCGCCGTCGCGAGATCGCTCGGTGACGCGGAAGGGCTCGACGGGCTCGACGAGGTCGAGGAACGGCGCCCGGACGCGGAGCCGGACGACGACTTCGAGGGTGAGACGACGTTCCTCCACGTCGATGGGATGCACTGTGCGACCTGCGAGTCATTCCTAGAAATGACCGCGGGCGAGCAGGCGGGCGTCGCGGCCGCGGAGGCGAGCTACGCCACCGACACGATCCGGGTCGACTACGACCCTGACGCCGTCGGCGCCGACGAGCTCCCCGAGCGCCTCTCGGTCGCGGGGTACTCGGCAAGTAACCGCGCCGACCCAGACGCCGAGGGCGACGACGCGGTCGTCCGGTTCCTGATCGGCGGCGGCTTCTTCGGGATGATGGCGATGCTGTGGTACGTCGTTTTCCTGTATCCCACCTACTTCGGCTACGAGCCCTTCCTCGATCTGGGCGGGGTCTCGGGGCTGTACCTGTTCACGCAGGTGTGGGTGTTCGCCTCCATTGTCCTGTTTTATACGGGATACCCCATCCTGCGTGGCGCCTACGTGAGCCTTCGCGCTCGCCAGCCGAACATGGATCTCTTGGTGTCGATCGCGGCGGTGAGCTCGTACGCGTACAGCACCCTCGCGATGTTCCTCGGCCGGACCGACCTCTACTTCGACGTGACGATCGCCGTCATCCTGGTGGTCACCGCCGGCAACCACTACGAGTCGCTGATCAAGCGGCGCGCGACCGGTGCACTCTCGGAGCTCACGACTGTGACCGACCGCGAGGTCCGAACCGAGGCGGGCGAGACGGTCGCGACGGACGCGGTCGCCCCCGGCGATCGCCTGCTCGTACGTCCCAGCGAGCGCGTGCCGTTCGACGGGATCGTCGCCGAGGGGGCTGCCGCGGTCGACGAGGCCCTGGTCACCGGCGAGTCGCTCCCGGCGACGAAACGCGAGGGTGACGCGGTCCGTGGTGGCACCGTCGTCACCGACGCCCCGATTGTCGTCGAGGTGGGCGAGGACGCAGAGAGTACCCTCGACACGCTCGTACGGATGCTGTGGGAGATCCAGAGCTCGCGGTCGGGGATCCAGCGGCTCGTCGACAAGCTGGCGACGGTGTTCGTCCCCCTCGTCGTCGCGGTCGCGGTCCTCGCGGCCGGCGCGACCCTCGCGTTCGGTGCCTCGCCGACCGAGGCGGCGCTGGTCGGACTCACGGTGCTCATCGTCTCGTGTCCCTGCGCGCTCGGACTCGCAACCCCGCTAGCGGTCGCGGCCGGGATCCGCGACGCGGCCCGGCGCGGGATCGTGATCGTCTCCGACGCCGTCTTCGAGGAGGCGGCCGACATCGACACGGTCGTGCTCGACAAGACCGGGACCCTCACCGACGGGCAGATGCGGCTGCTCGGGGCCGAGACGGACGGAACGGACCCGGCGACCGTTCGGAAACGGGCCGCGGCGCTGGAGCGCGCCTCGGTCCACCCGATCGCGGAGGCGATCGTCGCGGGGGTGCGCGGAGAAGAGACGGAAGGCGACGGGATCGCCGCTCGCCCGGCCGCGGCGACTGACGGCGGCACGGCGATCGACGGCAGCGCGGCGAGGGACGACGGCACGGGGGCCGCGACCGAACCGTCGCCCGCGGCCGCGGACGTGACGGTCACGGACAGGGGCGTCTCCGGACGGATCGACGGCGACGAGGTCGTCGTCGGTCACCGGTCGCTGTTCGAGGGCGACGCGTGGGCCGTGTCCGAGTCGCTTGACGCGGTCGGCGCGGACGCTCGCGAGGCGGGTCGCGTCCCCGTGTACGTCGGCTGGGACGGGGCCGTCAGAGGCGTTCTCGTCGTCGGCGACGAGGTGCGCGAGGGCTGGGAGGCGGTCGTCGAGGACCTCGCGGCGGACGGGCGCCGGGTGGTCGTGCTCACCGGCGACTCCCCGGCCGCGGCCCGCCGGTTCGAGGAGCATCCCGCGATCGACGAGACGTTCGCGGAGGTCCCGCCGGAGGCGAAAGCCGAGACGGTTCGGCGCCTGACCGCGACCGAGCGCGTCGCGATGGTCGGCGACGGGAGCAACGACGCGCCCGCGCTCGCGGCGGCCGACATCGGTATCTCCGTCGCGAGCGGGACCGATCTGGCCGCCGACGCTGCCGACGCCGTCCTGCTGGAGGACCGCCTGTCGGCAATTCCGGAACTGTTCGCAGTCACCCGCGGGACGAACCGCCGGCTCAAGCAGAACCTCGGGTGGGCGTTCGTCTACAACGCGGTCGCGATCCCTATGGCCGTCTCGGGGGTCCTCAATCCACTTTTCGCCGCGGTCGCGATGGGGACGAGCAGCCTCCTCGTGGTGTCGAACTCCGCGCGAGCCGTTTATAAAGGCGAGTAGCGGAAGGAGGCGACTGCGAGGCTGTCAGCCGGTCACGCCGTTACGCCGCCGCGCCGACATACGGTTTCACCGCGCGCACGATGGCGTCCACGTCGTACTCGTCTTCCGTCTTGTCGAAGACGACCTCGCCGTCGGCGCGCACGACGAACACACCGTCGTCGCCGGTCACTAACGCGACTTCGTCGATCTCCTCGCCGAACTGCTTGAGGATCGCCTCCGAGACATCTCGGGCGCGGTTCAACATGCCGCACGGGACGCAGTACTCGACTTCGATGCGGGTCATACGAGAAACGTTGGGGCGCGAGCGGTCTTAAAAGAGGCGTCTGGCGGGACGTCTCTCCTGGACCACCGCGCTCAGACCACGAGCGCGTCGAACACGACGGCGAACAGCAGGAGGCCGAGGTAGGCGTTCGACGCGTGGAACGCCCGGAACGCCGCGTCCTCAGTCTGCTCGTAGTGGAGCCGGACGACCATCCAGAGGAACAGGGCGCCGACGGCGACACCCACGACGGCGTAGAGTGCGCCGAGCGGCTCTGCGACCGCCGCGAGTGCGACCGCCGCGACGAGCGTCGCTCCGAGGTACCAGACGATGTGCCGGCGCGTCGTCGTCTCCCCGCGAACCACGGGCATCATCGGGAAGCCGCCGCGCTCGTAGTCGTCCTTGTAGGCCAACGCGAGATTGTAGAAGTGCGCGGGCGTCCACAGGAAGATGACCAGTGCGAGCAACAGCCCGCCGCCGCCGATTTCGCCGGTCACCGCGGCCCAGCCGATGAGGGCGGGGAGCGCGCCGGCGGCCCCGCCGATCACGGTGTTTTGCACCGTGTTCGGCTTCAGAATGAGGGTGTACACGACGCTGTAGAACACGATAGCGATCAGTCCGAGCGCCGCTGTCAGCGGATTTACCGTCCAGAACAGACCGACCGAGACGAGCGTGAGAGTTCCCCCGAACGCGAGCGCGTGGGACACCGGCACGAGGTCGGTCGCCAGCGGGCGGTCGTTCGTGCGCTGCATCCGCTTGTCCACGTCGCGTTCGAGCACGTGGTTGAACGTGCCGGAGGCGCCGATAGAGAGCGCGCCGCCGACGAGCGTCGCGGCCACAATGCGGGGGGTAAATCCGGAACCGCCGGCCAGCGCCATCGCGGCGGCGGCGACCAGACAGAGCAGCCACATCAGCCGCGGCTTCATCAGCCGGAAGTACGCCGCCGCAGTCGCCCGCAGCCGGGGGACCGTTGCGGTCGGTACATCCGGTTCGGGGGCGTCCTCGACCGGCGGAAGGTCGTCAGTCCCGGGCTGGAAGTCGACCGGAACGTCGTCCGGGTCGCCGGTCTCGGCTTCCAGCCACCACGCGAGCCCGGCGAGCACGGCCGCGAAGATGGCCACGCCGAGGAGAAGGTGAAGAGAGCCGAGCGCGGCCGGGAGGCTGCCCACCGCGACGAGCGCGCCCACGCCGGCTTGCGCGGGGTACACGAGCAGCGCGGCGGTGAGCGCAGCCCGGATTCGACGGCTCGCGCCGTCGCGCCATGCAAGGACGGCGGAGAGGGCAACGAGGGCCCCCACGACGACCGCGAGCAGCCGGTGGCCGAGGGCGATCCAGCCCTCGGTCGCCGTCGGGAGCTCGGCGCCGTTCCCACAGGCGGGCCAGCCGCCGCAGGCCGCGGCCGCCTCCGTGAGCGAGGTGGTAGCGCCGACGACGATCAGGAGGTACACGCCCATCGCCGCCGCCGCGAGAACCGCGGGGAATCGGTCAGGTATCGTCACTTGGACGGTTTTAGGAACCGACCCATATAGGTTCCGCGCTTCGGCGTATTGTGGCGTTCGTCGCTCTGTGGGATCACTATCGTTGTCCCTCGCGGGCGCCGTCGCAGTCGGATCCGCGCTGTTTCAGGATCCGATCGACGATGTCGCCGCTGGAGAGCAGTTCGTCCTCGTACCGTGGATCGCGGCCCGAGGCGCGCTCAACCCGGCAGTCGATACCGCGCTCTGCGAGCGCGGCGGCGATGTCGGCCTCGTCGTGGTGCTGGTCGAATCCCAACACGATCACGTCGGGGTCGAGCCGCTGGATGGGGACGAACACGTCCTCGGGGTGGCCGAGATGGGCCTCGTCGACCGCGGTGAGCGCCGCGACCATGTCGCGGCGCTGTTCGGCACAGAGGATCGGTGCCGGCTTGTGGGTGACGTTGGTGCGGCGGGCGACGATGGCGTGAAGCTCGTCGCCGTACGTCGCCGCGTCTTCCAGATAATGGACGTGGCCGGGATGGAGTAGGTCGAAGGTCCCCTGTGCAACGACCCGCGTCATCGGAACCACGAGAGGAAGCCACCGTCATCGCGTCGTTCCTCGCCGATCTCGCGATCGATGTCCTCCTGGGTAAAATCGAAGAAGTGCTCGTCGGGCACTTCCACGTCGAGCACGTCGAGGGTCGTCTGTCGGCCCTCGTTGTCGAATGCCTTCCAGTCGCCCCACCCGTACGGAGCGCCGACGATGATATGGATCTGTCCCTGTCCAAACGTCGCGAGGTCAGCGTCGCTCGGCCGGAGCGCACCGTTCGGATGGGAGTGGACCGAGCCGACCGCCCGCATGTCGTTCGGCTTCATGTGGGTGCGGACGCTGGCACTCGTCGGGTTCGATTCCGTACCCGGGATGACGAGCACATCGGTTATCACCTGCCCGTCCCGGTCGAGGTCGAGCTTCCGGGCGTCGTCCGTGCGGAGGAACCCCATGTACTCGTCGGGGTGGCTCTCCTCGCTCGCCTCGAGGACGAACTCCATGGTCTCCCGGGCGATCCCGAGGAGTTCGTCCGAGCGGAACAGTCGCATACGCGAGCGGAGGTGCCGTCGCCCCATATGGATTCCGGACCGCGGAGAAGGCCCCGTCGCTCCGCTGGAAACGCCGCCGGAGCCACGCTCCCGTCGGCGCCGGAGACGCGAGAGAACAAGCTTAACACCGGCCGTTCCCGATGAGCGTCCATGAGCGATAACACCGCCGGGGATTCCGGCACGCGGGGCGATTCGAGCCCCGAACCCGACGCCGACACGGCGGAGGGGGCGGCTGACGACCGGCCGACTGTCTACGATCTGGCATCGGACTGCACCCTTGAAGACGCCGAAGTCGATGCGCTGTACCACGCTGAAGTCAACGGCGTCGTCGACTACGGCATCTTCGTCGACGTCTCGGACGCCCTCTCGGGGCTCGTCCACGAGTCGAATCTCGACGGTGACTACGCCGTCGGCGACCGACTGGTGGTCCGGCTGACCGAGGTGAAGGAGAACGGCGACGTGGCGTTCGACGACGAGAACCTCGACGACTACCGCACGGAGACGGTCGTCCACGAGCCGACCGTCTCCCGCGTCCGCGGGCTCACGCCCGGCGACGAGGTCACCGTCGAAGGAGAGGTCGTGCAGGCGAAACAGACAGGTGGGCCGACGATCTTCGCCGTCGCGGACGCCTCCGGCGTCGTCTCGTGTGCCGCCTTCGAGGAGGCCGGCGTCCGCGCGTACCCCGAGGTCGAGGTCGGCGACATGGTCCACGTCAGCGGGACGGTTGAGACCCGCGAGAACGCTCTCCAGCTGGAGGTCGACTCGCTGAAGCGGCTCCCCGAGGGGCGAGCGGCCGAAGCCCGCGAGCGCTTCGAGGCGGCTCTCGACGAGCGCGCCGAGCCCGCCGACGTCGACCCGCTCGTCGAGTGGGAGGCGTTCGAGCCGATCCACGACGACCTCCGGGAACTGGCGCGGCTGCTCCGCCGCACCGTGCTCGCCGGCCGTCCGATCCGCGTCCGACACCACGCCGACGGCGACGGGATGTGTGCCGCGATCCCAGTCCAGCTCGCCTTGGAGAACTTCGTCTGCGATGTCCACGAGGACCCGGACGCGGCCCAACACCTGTTCAAGCGGCTCCCGAGCAAGGCGCCGTACTACGAGATGGAGGACGTGACCCGCGATCTGAACTTCGCGCTGGAGGGGCGTGCCCGCCACGGCCAGAAGCTCCCCTTCCTACTGATGCTCGACAACGGTTCGACCGAGGAGGACGTGCCCGCCTACGAGAACCTCGCGCACTACGACATCCCCATCGCAGTCGTCGACCACCACCACCCCGATCCCGAGGCCGTCGAACCGCTCCTCGACGCCCACGTCAACCCGTACCTCCACGACGAGGATTACCGAGTCACCACGGGGATGATGTGCGTCGAACTCGCCCGGCTGATCGACCCGTCGATCACGGGCGAACTCGAACACGTCCCGGCGGTCGCCGGGCTCTCCGACCGCTCGAAGGCGGAGACGATGGACGACTACGTCGCGCTCGCCGAGGGCGCCGGCTACGACGAGTCCGACCTGCTCGACATCGGCGAAGCGCTCGACTACGCCGCCCACTGGCTGCGCTACTCCGAGGGGAAGACCCTCGTCAACGACGCCCTCAACGTGGGCTGTGAGGACGAAGCACGCCACGAGGAGCTGGTCGAGTTCCTCTCCGAGCGAGCCGACCGCGACGTGCAACGCCAGCTCGACGCCGTCGACGACCACGTCGAACACGAGCGGCTCGCCTCCGGCGCGCACCTCTACCGCATCGACCTCGACGAGTACGCCCACCGGTTCACCTACCCCGCGCCCGGGAAGACGACCGGCGAGCTCCACGACACTCGCGTCAAGGAAACCGGTGACCCCGTCATCACCATCGGCTACGGTCCCGATTTCTGCGTGCTTCGCTCCGATGGCGTTCGGCTCGACATCCCGAACATGGTGACCGAACTGAACGAGGAACTTCCCGAAGCGGGCGTCTCGGGCGGCGGTCACCTCGTCGTCGGTTCGATCAAGTTCGTGAAGGGCCGCCGTAGCGCCGTTATCGAGACGCTCGTCGAGAAGATGGCCGACGCGGAGATCGACGAGGCGCTCTCGTCGACGGTCGCGATCGACGACTGACGCGGACCCGAACGCCCGTTCGGTCGCCGCGTCGCCTCACACGAACGCCACCTCCCGGCGCGCGATGACCCCCGCTCCCGCGAGAGCGACTCCTAATCCGCCGAGCAACCCGATCGGCAGGTGGACCCCGCCACCGCGCCAGTCCGCCGCGTACGCGCGGGCGTAGAAGTCCGCCACCGATCCGTCCTCGACCGCGAGCAATACCTCTCTGTTCTCCGTCGCCGCGCCCTCGTTCCAGTTGAGGCTTCCGACGACGGCTGTGTCGTCGACGACGAGCCCCTTCGCGTGAATCTTCCCGAATCGGCCTCGCGGTTGGGAGACGGCCACCTCAATCGGCTCGTCGGCGAGCTCGTCGACCAGCGCGCGGTTCTCCTCGCGGTCGTACCACGCGCTGGACAACAGGAGATGAACGTCGACGCCGCGCTCGGCGGCCCGCCGGAGTGCGCGGACGATCCGGTTATCCGGCCCGCCGGTCCGTGGGACCACGCCCAGCACGCGGTCGTCGGCGGCGTCGATCCGCGCGACCAAGCGATCGGCGGCGTTGCCTGGGGTCGTCAGGAGTTCGACATCCGCCGTCGTCGCCGCCGGCGGCTCGAATCGCGTCGGGTACGACTCGTTCGCCGTCCCCGATTCGTGGAACTCGGTGTCGTTCCGGAACGACGACCACGACCGAGCGTCGGACGCCGCGGCGTCCTCGCGGAAGAGGGCGGCGAGGTCGTTCGCGACCGCTCCGTCGTCGGTCGAGGATCGCGATGTTCCGGTGACGACGCCCCACCCGCGGTTGGTTCGCCCGCCCGTCCCGGACGCCTTCCAGTTCTCCGTGAGCACAATCGCGCGGTCGTCGGCGACGGCATACTTCGCGTGGTGAAAGCGGAACCGTTCAGGGTTGCCGTCGAGCACGCGAACCTCGACGCCGGCGGCCACGATCCGATCAAGGAGCCGGGCGCTCCGCGCGGAGAACCCACCGACCGGTGAGCCCTCGATGAGGACCCGCACCTCGACGCCGCGGTCGGCGGCCGCGACCAGCAAGTCAGCGACACGCTCCGATCCGAGCGTATAACCGGCGAGCAGCAGGCGGTCGTCGGCCGCGCGGAGCGGCTCGACCGGAATCTCTGGACTGTCCGGCAGCACGAACGGCGTCACGGTCGCGTTCTCCGTTCTGACCACGGGCCGCGGGTCGTACCCTCGCGGTCGCCACTCGCCCCAGTCCGCGCGCCAGCGATGCCCCTCGGGCGCGCGGTCGTAGTCGACCACGGCGACTGCCGTCCCATTTCGGCGAAGCTCGATCCGGTCGCCGGAGGCGGCAAGCGGGAAGTAGCCGTCGAGCACGCGGAGCTCCGGTTCGCCGGTGCCGCCGCTGCCGGCGACCGCAGTCTCGTCGTCGAGCAGTGGCGTCGTGTTCGCGGGATCCATCGAGAGCGCGACGACACCGCTCGCGTTCGCTGGGACCGCCGCCTCGTAGTAGCCGTCGGAGAGCGACCAATTCCCGCGCTCGGGGAGCCGGACGACGAGGTACTCGCCGCGGTTCTCCGCCGCCGTCGGGTTCGGGAACAGCTCGAGGATCCGCGGCTGCTCCGCCACGAGCGTCCGGTTCTCCGTCCCGTCGTTCGACTGCGCGACGGCGCCTTCCGGGTCGACCCCAGCGACCCCTGAGCCGGTCCCGGCGTCACCCACGGCTGCGACCGGCGCGACGGTCGTTAGGACGAGCAGCCCGAGCGCGACGGCGGTGACGCTCGCGGTCGAGTCGCTTGCGGCACGGGAGGATGCGGGCGACACGGGGGACCGTGCCCGCGGCATTAGATAAGAATGGTCGGTCGAACCGCGGTCGGCGTCAGGCGGTCGCCGACGCCGCGTCGAGGGACTGCTCGGCCTTCTCGGCCTCGGTGGAGACGATGAAGGAGTGCTCGTCCGCGTACTCGGCGACCGTTTCGATCGCTTCGCGCGTGCCGATCTGGCGGAGCGCCCAGCCGGCGGCGGCGCGGACGTCGTCGGAATCGTCCTCGGCGAGCGCGTCGGCGAGGGGGTCGATCGCGCGGGTGTCGCCAATGAGTCCGAGCGCACGGGCGGCGTGGGGGCGCACGAGGTCCTCGGTGTCCCCCTCGGGATCGAGCTGGTCCGCGAGCGGCTGGACCGCCTCCGCGGCGCCGATCTCGCCGAGAGCCTTGAACACGATCTTCTGGAGCTGCGGGTTCGAGTCCTCCGAGACGAACTCGACGAGCGTCTCGGTCGCCTCTTCGGCCGCCATCTTGCCGAGGATACGGATCGCGAACTGATCACGCTTCTCCGCGCGGCCGAGAAGCTCCTCCAGGGAGGCCTCGGTCTTTCCGCGTTTGCCCATGCGTTCGAACGCTTCGAGGCAGTGGCGCTCCATGAAGTCGGATTCCAGCGAGTTGAGCGCGAGCAGGATCATGTCGACGTTGCCGCGCGCCTCGTGTTCCTTCAGCGCGGACCACTCGACCGGGAAGTCCTTGTAGTGGCCGAGCACGTCGTAGTACCCCTGCGCGCGGAGCTGCTCGTGAGTCTCGAGGTCGTCCCACTCCTCGGCGTCGTCGAGGCCCGCTTCGAGCCCGTCCGTCGCGTCGATCAGGGCTGCGATCGTCTCGGCGTCGGCGTCGGGATCGAGATCCGCGTCAGCGACCGCTTCGGCGACCGCGTCGAGCGCGGCGATCAGCTCGTCGAGGTCGTCGTGTTCGGGGAACGCGTCGACCGCGACCGACTCGGACGCCTCCTCGACGAAGGCGTCGACAGCGTCGGCGGCGTCGTCGCGCCCGTCTGCGGTCCATTCGGTGTCTTCGAGCGTCGACGCGGCGGCCTCGATCGCATCGATCACGTCCTCGGCGTAGGGGCCACGGGCCTCCTCGACGCCGTCACGGAGCTCCGCGATCCGGTCTTCGAGGTCGCCGCGCGGGTCGTCGGCGTCCTCGTCGTCCTCGTCCGGCTCGGGGAGGTCGGCCTCGTCGAGCCCGTCTTCGGCGTCGTCGAGGAGCGCGTCGATATCGTCGAGGTCCGCTTCGGTCTCGGCGTCGTCGAGGCGCTCCGCGATCTCGTCGAGGTACTCGTTCAAGGACTCCTCGGTCGCTTCGTCGGGAAGCGTGGGCGCGGCGGCCGCATCCGTCGACTCGCCGGCGCCGCCCGCCTCCTCCGCGTCGTCCGCGGCGTCGGCCTCTCCGGAGGCGTCGGCCGGGTCGTCGTCGCCGTTGCTCATACACCATGAACTGCGCGCGTAGTCCATTAAGACGTTTCCCTTCGCAGGCGGAGCCGACGGTGATGTCACTGGTCTATTTTAAATATACAAAAAGTATTTTCAGTATATTGAATTGCGATTGACCTCGAGGAGGGCGCCGACGTGATCGCCGGGCGCGCGCAGGCGCTCGGCGGGGTACCGCTCTCGGGCGGCGCGAACTACGAGGAGCACGCGCCGGTGAGCCCAGAGGACGCCGACGATTTCGCGGGAGCTGGCGATAACCCCTCCGCGGCTTCGACTTCTCTCGTTTTCTCACCTGAAAGCGGCAGCCGTTCCGCTATAACTGACTACCGGCCGGACTCGTAGAACTCTTCGCGGTACACTCGGCCGAACGCGTTCCGGCGGAGGGTGCTGGCAGCCGCGTCGGGCTCCTCCTGATACGTCGCTGCGATAACGGTGTCGGCGAAGGGGATCGGGTGCCACACCACGTTGTCGACGTTGTCGGACCCGATCCGGACGACATCGTCCTCGTCGAATTCGCTTTCGGCGAGCCAGTCGTCGAACTCCCCTTCCTCGCCGACGTGGACCACGAGCATCTCGGCGAAGGTCGCGTCGCGCGCGGTCCGGATCACCTCGGGCGTGACCCGCTCGTCGTACTCGTCAGCGCCGAACGACATCGCCTTCGTCGCCTCGCGGACGACGACCTGCGCGACCGGCCCGACCTCCTCGTAGTACTCGAGCGCGTCGGCGCGGGTCTCCGGGGCGAACGTCCCTCTGGTCTCCATACCCGTCGTTCGCCGTCGACTAAAAAGGGCGTTCCGTTACGCGGACGGGTTCTCGGGGTCGTCGCTGGCGGCGGAATCGGTCTCGCCGTCGTTGCCGCCCGCGTCGCTTTCGACGCTCGTGCCATCGTCGCCGTCGCCCACCTCCCGCGCCATCTCTCGGGCCTCGCGGATCGCGGCGGCCACCTCCGGATCGGTCTCGCCGGCTGCATCGCCCGCGCCCGGCCTATCCGACGCGGCACGGTTGCGGCCGGTGCTGTGGTCGTGGCCGGCGTGGTCGTGCGCTCCAAGGTCGACGTCGGGCCGCCCGTGGCCGACAGTATCCTCGAACACCTCGTGGTACTCGGCGTCCTCGGCGTGGGGCGTCACCTCGGCCGCGAGCCCCGCGGGCTCCCGGTCGCTCCAGTCAGTGACGCGGTCGTCGAGCCATACCTCGTGGTCGCCGCCGTGTAACATCGCCGTGAACGCGAGGTGATGCGCGAGGTGTTCACCGTCGCGCTGGGGCGTCTCGCACACCGGGCACGCGTATCCCATGATGACGCGACCTACGGCAGTGAACCCTAAAGCGGCGTCGGACCGGGCACCACTCTCGGCACGTCGCCGGCATCGCCGCCTCGCCCGCGGACGCCTCCCGCCAGTATAACAGCAACTTTATCACTCGCACGGAGCAAATTTCGGTAAGACTACTCCGTTAGGAGGTCCAACAGTGACTGAAGTCAACACACAACCGGAGGTGAACATCGGTCTCGTCGGTCACGTCGACCACGGGAAGACGACGCTCGTGCAGGCGTTGTCCGGCTCGTGGACCGACCAGCACAGCGAGGAAATGAAACGCGGTATCTCCATCCGGCTGGGGTACGCGGACGCAACGTTCCGGCGCTGTCCCGGCGTCGACGCGCCCGAGTGTTACACCGTCGACGAGGAGTGCGAGGACGGTTCAGAGAGCGAGCCGATCCGGACGGTCTCGTTCGTTGACGCGCCGGGCCACGAGACGCTGATGGCAACGATGCTCTCGGGAGCCTCGATCATGGACGGAGCCGTGCTCGTCGTGAGCGCAACCGAGGACGTCCCGCAGGCGCAGACGGAAGAGCACTTGATGGCGCTCGATCTCATCGGGATCGAGAACATCGTCATCGCACAGAACAAGGTCGATTTGGTCGACCGCGACCGCGCCGTCGACAACTACCGCCAGATTCAGGAGTTTGTCGAGGGCACGGTTGCGGAGGACGCGCCGATCGTCCCCGTCTCCGCACAACAGGAGGTCAATATGGACCTCCTCATCGACGCGATCGAATCGGAGATCCCGACCCCGGATCGCGATCCCGGCGAGAGCGCCCGCATGTACGCGGCCCGCTCGTTCGACATCAATCGACCGGGCGCGACCGCAGCCGAACTCAAGGGCGGCGTCGTGGGCGGCTCGCTGGTCAGCGGCGAGCTGTCCGTCGGCGACGGGCTGGAGATCCGGCCGGGTCGCGAGGTCGACGAGGAGGGGCAAACGGAGTGGCGCCCCCTCGAAACGACGGTGCGATCGCTGCAGGCCGGCAGCAACGATGTCGAGAGCGCCCGACCGGGCGGGCTGCTCGGCGTCGGAACCGGGCTCGATCCGAGTCTGACGAAGGGCGACGCGCTCGCGGGACAGGTCGCCGGCGAGCCCGGCACGCTCCCGCCGACGCGCAACGAGTTCGAGATGCAAGTCGATCTCCTCGACCGCGTCATCGGCAGTGAGGAGGGTGACGACGGCGACGTCGAGGATATCAACACGGGCGAGCCGCTGATGCTCACGGTCGGAACCGCGACGACGGTCGGCGCGGTAACGAGCGCACGCGAGGGCGAGTGCGAGGTGAGCCTCAAGCGGCCAGTCTGCGCCGAGAAGGGCGCACAGATCGCGATCAACCGGCGCGTCGGCGCGCGCTGGCGACTCATCGGCGTCGGAACGCTGTCGTAGCGTGGCCGACGACGCCCGCGCGGATGGCCCGGAGTCGACCTCTGCGGGCGACGCCCGTCCCGAGGACCTCGCGGGAGACGACGCCCCGGTCGTCGCGCTCGACGCGAGCGCGCTGATGGCGCCGGTCGAGGCGGACTTGCGGCTGTTTGAGGAGCTCGATCGGCTCCTCGGAGGCTACGAGGCCGTCGTCCCGGCTGCGGTCGTGTCGGAGTTAGACCGACTGCAGGGCGGGAACGGCAAGGAGGCGACCGCGGCGAGCGTGGGTTCGGACCTCGCGACGCGGGCGGAGACGGTGGAGACGGAGGAATCGTACGCCGACGACGCGCTCGTCGAACTGGTCACCGAGGGCCGGGTCGACGGCGTCGTCACCAACGATCGACCGCTGGCGAACCGGGTACTGGAGGCGGGCGCACCAGTAATCGGTTTAAGGGGTCGGAACACACTGGCGATAACGGAACCCTAGCGGACGCGGACAACCAACGAATATGTACAAACGAGTTCGACTCAAGGATACGGTCGAGGTGCCGCCAAAACACCTGGCGGACGTCACCGACGAGCGGGTGAAAGCCCTGCTCCAAGACAAACTGGAAGGACGAATGGACGAAGACGTGGGTAGCGTCGTGAGCGTCATCGAGGTCCACGACATCGGCGACGGAGCGGTGTTGCACAACCGCCCCGGCGTCTACTACGAGGCAGAGTTCGACGCGCTGACGTACGATCCCGACATGCAGGAGGTCGCCGACGGCACGGTCGTCGAGACGGTCGAGTTCGGTGCTTTCGTCGGTATCGGCCCGGTCGACGGCCTGCTGCACGTCTCGCAGATCACCGACGAGTACCTTACATTCGACGGGGTGAACCAGCAGCTCGCCTCCTCGGACTCCGATAAGACCCTCGGCGTCGACGACGCTGTCCGGGTGCGCGTGGTGACCAAGAGTATTGACGAGCGCAACCCGCGCGACTCGAAGATCGGGCTCACTGCGAAACAGCCCGGCCTCGGGAAACACGAGTGGCTGGAGGGCCAGCGACAACACCGCGAACAAACCGGTGAGGAGGCCGACTGATGGCCGAGGACCGCCTGGCGTGCCGTGAGTGCCACCACGTCAACGACCCGGACTCCCAGACGTGCGAGCACTGCGGGTCGTCGTCGCTCACCGAGGACTGGGCGGGCTACGTCATCATCACCCAGCCCGAGGAGAGTCAGATTGCGGAGGAGATGAACGTCACGAAGGCCGGGTCGTACGCGCTGAAGGTCCGGTAGGGCGGCGGTTCGCGTAACGGTTTCCGGTTTCAACCACTACCTTACCATGCTTACACTCCCCGAATCCCTGCGCGACGCGTTCAAGGAGCCACTGGGCCCAGTGACGATCGACGCCGACGAACTGCTCGCGGCCGCGGCGGAGACCCGCGGTGAGCGGGCCGCGCCCGATGCCCCGATCATCGCGGTAGGCGACGTGGTCACGTACCATCTGCGAGAGGCGGGCCGCGTCCCCGATGTCGCGCTGATTGACGGAAAGACCGAGCGTGAGACGGTCGACGCGGAGATCGGCTCCGCGCTTGCGGCCGCGGACGACCGCCGTCTCTCCGTGGAGAACCCCGCCGCGTCGCTGTCGGCAGAGCTACTCGAGGCGCTTAGTGAGGCGCTCTCCGACGCCGACCCGGTCATCATCGAGGTAACCGGTGAGGAGGATCTGGCCGCCCTGCCAGCGATCCTCGCCGCGCCCGACGGCGCGAGCGTCGTCTACGGCCAGCCGGGCGAGGGGATGGTCCGAGTCGCGGTTACGCCGGAGTCCCGAACAGAGGCACGAGAGCTGTTCGAGGCGCTCGACGGCGACGTCGAGGCGGCCTACAAGGCGCTCGGTCGCGTTCCCGACGGAGATCGGTGATATACGGGCGGAGACCGCCGAACGATCGACGCCGGCGACACCCCCGCTTCGAAATCCTTTTACAGCTTTCGAGGAGATATACGCCTAACTGAACCATGGACGTCGATATCATCTCCGAAGAGGAGAACCCGATGTTGCACCGCACGGACATTCGTTTCGAGACGACCCACGAGGAGGCAACGCCCTCCCGTCTGTCGGTCCGCGACTCGCTCGCGGCCAAGCTCGACAAGGCCTCTGAGGAGGTCGTCGTCCACGAGCTGGACACGAAGTTCGGCATGCGCAAGACGATCGGCTACGCGAAGGTGTACGACACCGCAGAGGACGCGCTCGACGTCGAGCAGGAGTACATGCTCGAACGCAACAAGATCGGCGGCGAGGTCGAGGCGGACGCCGAGGAAGCCTAACGCCAGCCGAATGCGCGTTCTCGGCATCGAGGGAACCGCGTGGTGCGCGAGCGCCGCCCTGTACGACGCCGAGACCGACTCCGTTCTCATCGAATCGAACCCGTACGAGCCGGACAGCGGCGGCATTCACCCTCGCGAGGCTGCCGAGCACATGTCCGAGGCGATCCCCGAGGTTGTCGACGCGGTTCTCACCACGGCTGAGGCCGAGCATGGTCCCGACGCAATCGATGCGGTCGCGTTCTCGCGAGGGCCGGGACTCGGCCCGTGTCTCCGCATCGTCGGGACCGCCGCTCGGTCGCTCGCGGGGACGCTCGACGTACCCCTCGTCGGCGTCAATCACATGGTGGCGCACTTAGAGATCGGTCGCCATCAGTCCGGCTTCGAAAACCCGGTGTGTCTGAACACCTCCGGCGCGAACGCCCACCTGCTCGGCTACCACGACGGGCGCTACCGCGTGCTCGGGGAGACGATGGACGCCGGCGTCGGCAACGCGATCGATAAGTTCACCCGCCACGTCGGCTGGGACCACCCCGGCGGCCCGAAGGTCGAGGCGGCGGCGCGGCGGTACGCCGAGGGAAACGACGGCCCGGAGGACCTCCTCGACCTCCCGTACGTCGTCAAAGGGATGGACTTCTCCTTCTCCGGGATCAGCTCCGCCGCCAACGACGCGTACGACGACGGAGTCCCAGTCGAGGAAATCTGTTTTTCGCTCCAAGAGCACGTGTTCGCGATGCTGACGGAGGTTTCGGAGCGTGCCCTCTCACTGACCGGCGCCGACGAGCTCGTGTTGGGTGGGGGGGTCGCACAGAACGATCGGCTTCGCGAGATGCTGGCGTCGATGTGTGCGGCCCGCGGCGCACGCTTCCACGCCCCAGACTCGCGGTTCCTCCGCGACAACGCCGGGATGATCGCCGTGTTGGGCGCGAAGATGGCACAGGCTGGCGACACAGTCCCCATCTCGGAGTCCGCGATCGATCCCAACTTTCGCCCGGATCAGGTGCCCGTGACGTGGCGGAGCGGTGAGTCGGTCGCTCGCGGCCGTGCTCCCGGGAGCGACGACAAGACGGACGCGGATCGGCGAGGCGCCGAAGCGACGGTAGAGATTGTCCCGAGCGGCGAGCCCGACGCCGCCGACCGTCGGGTGATCAAACGCCGGGTTCCGAAGGAGTACCGTCACCCCGGCCTCGACCGGACGCTCAGGCGTGACCGGACCGTCGCGGAGGCCCGGCTGACGAGCGAGGCCCGGCAGGCGGGGGTGACGACCCCGTTGGTGTACGACGCCGACGTGCCGAATGCGACGCTGACGCTCCAGTACGTCGGCGACCGCGACCTTGCCGCCGCCCTTGACGGGGGAACCGAGCGCGTGGCGGCAGTCGGGCGATACCTCGCGCGGCTCCACGACGCGGGGATCGTTCACGGCGATCCGACTACGCGGAACGTGCGGGTGGGCGTGGGAGATTCCGATACACAAACAGGGGATGGCGAAGCGAACGGTACGACGGCCGTCGACGATCGGACCGCACTCATCGACTTCGGGCTCGCCTATCACACCGGCCACGTTGAGGACCACGCGATGGATCTCCACGTGTTCGAGGGGTCCGTCCGGGCGACCGCGATCGATCCGGATCCGCTGATCGAGGCGTTCGAGGACGGATACGCGACGGTCGGCGACGACGACGTTCTCGACCGGCTCCGCGACGTAGAGGGCCGCGGGCGGTACCGGTGAGCCGTCTGCATCGGGACTGATGAGTTGTCGGCGGCTCGCGCACGACGCCGAGTTGCGCCACGCTTTATATGCCCGGAGTGAGATATACTGGTATGGCAGACAAACCGTCCTCGGGAGAGATACTCGGGATCCCGTACAACTTCGAGCGGCCGAGCCTCGGACGGCTGCTCTCGTCGTATTGGCAGCCCGGCAAGGGAATGTTAGTGGAGAAACCGTTCGGCATCGGCTACACGCTGAACCTCGCGAACTGGCGGTCGTGGATCGTCCTCGGGATCGCCGGCGGGCTCTACTATCAACAGACGCAGTCGGGCGGTGACGCTGGGGCGGCTGACGACGACGACGCGGACGCGAGCGACGAACCGGTCGAAGTGATCGTCGACGACGACTGATCGTCAACAACGACCGACCGTCAACAACGACCGACCGTCAGCGATGATTGACCGTCGGCGACGATCGACTGCGAAGCGTCCCAGTTCTCAAACGCGGTTTTGGGACGGATTCTTTTAAATATCAGAACGGCGTATCGAAAGCAATGAGAGTCCAGTTCGAGTGTTCGTGCTCGGAGGAGATATCCGAGTTCACTCGCGGCGAGACGAGCCGCGGAGTCCACGTCGAATGCGGGAACTGCGGCGCGGTGTACGCCGTGACGATCACAGAACTCGAGTAGGTCCGCACACCGGATCGGTCCTCCCCTCTCTGTCGTCTGATTCGCGTTCAGCTGTTGTCGACCGAGTCGAATCGAAGCCGGACCGTCGTCCCGTCGTCGGTCGTCTCGAACCTGACCGTTCCGCCTTGCGTCTCGCACATCCACTTGACGAGCCACAGCCCGATGCTGCTTGCGTGCGACAGCGGCGTCTCCTCTTCGGCGCGCAACACTGCTCGCTCGTCGGCGGGGATCCCCGGCCCGTTGTCACTGACTTCCAGACAGGCCGTCGACCCGTTCTCCGTGACGCGGGCGTCGATCCGGCGCACCGACTCGTCGTTATGGGTGACGGCGTTCTCGAACACCTCTTGGATCGGATACTCGATCGACTCGTCCGCATGGACCCACGCCTCGGCGGGTGCGTCGAGGGTGAGTGAGACGTCTGTGCGGTCGACACCCGTGGCAGCCTCGCGAACCGCCTCGACGAGGTCGACTCGCCCACTCGGAGGAGTCGGTGATGCATCCTCGATGACGCGCAGCTTCTCGCTAATCTCCACCACGTCGTCGGTCGTCTCCCGGATCGTTTCTAGGCATTCCCGGCTCCGTTCGTCGTCGACCCGCTCGGCGAGTAGGTCTGTGTACCCCTGAATGACATTGAGATCGTTTCGCACGTTGTGTCGGAAAACCCGACTCAATACCTGGAGCTGCTGGTTCGACGTCTCTAGCTCGCGCCGGGCGGCGGCCGCCCGGCGCTTCTGATACGCCGTCGCGCCGTAGAAGACCAGCGACGAGATGCTGACGAACAGCCACCCGTCAACGGCGTGAACCGGCGTCCACGTCGAAAGCGATCCGACCATGGACACGACTGCGAGGTCGGTTGCGAGGACGAACAGCGCTCCAAGACAAAGGTACGCGACGGTGAGCCCCCGCGGAGACCGGCCGAAGATGAAATCAGATTCTAATTTCATATATATTTCACTAAACCTCAGCCGATTTTTGCCGTAAGCAACGGCTGTCTCCGAGACGTATTAAACCTTGACTGAACTACCAGAGTTTACAATCGGGACAGACGCGGTCTCCGTCGTCGAGCCAGCGGCGCTCAACGCGCTCACCGCACCGCTCGCAGTCGGCGCCGCCGGTAGTCCACGTTGATGTCGCCGTCGCGGGGGACGGGTCGTCGTCGATCACGGTATCATCCGGTTCTGCGGCTGACGCGTCAGCGCCCGCGGTGTCGTCGGTGTCCTCGGAGTCATCGTCCGAGCCCTCGAACTCGTCGAGCGAGCGGTCCTCGGGCATCTACGCCTCCCGGCGGAGCCGTGCCACGACGTAGTCACGCTCCAACTCGCCGAGGAACTCGCCGAGCCGCGGCCCCTGCGTGTCGTCGAAGAAGAGCCGGTAGCCCGCGGCGAAGAAGTCGCTCACCTCAACGTCGTGTGCGCGCGCCGTCTCGTATATCTCCGCTTGGATCGCCTCGCCGTCGTGGCCGGCCGCGACGAACTCCGCGAGGTCGTCGAGCGCAGCCGCAACATCGTCGTCGAAGTCGGCGTCGGGCAACTCCGTCTGGAGCCGGTAGTCGTACTCGTTAGCGGTGCGCTCCGCCCAGTTGCGCGCCTTCTCGACGCGGGCTAGCGCGGCTTCGACGGTCTCGTCGGAGGCGTCGTCGGGGATGTGTCCCTCGTCACGGGCGAGTCGCTCCCGGAACGCTGGGTCGTCGACCATCCCGAGGACCGCCGCGAAGGTGTACGGGAGCCGCACGGGCTTCTCGGTGGGCGGGTCGTCCGCGCGCCTAACGACGAACGGGTAGGCGCGCTCGGCGAAGGCGGTCAGATCCTCGTCGTCGACCTCGCCGAAGTACGCGCGCTCGAACCGGTCGAACCGGTCGACGAGCTGGTCGAGTCGTTCGATGTCGAGGTCGCGTGCCTTCTTCGGGTGGAGCGCGAAGAAGTACCGGAGCACCGCGGGTTCGAGCAGGTCGAGCAGTTCCGAGACGGTGACGATGTTGCCGGCCGACGAGGAGAGCGGCTCGCCGTTGAGCGTGAACCACTCGTACACCATCGGCACCGGCGGCTCGATTCCGAGGACGTTCCGCGCCACGTCGACGCCGGAGGGCCATGACCCCTCCGCGTGGTCCTTGCCGAACGGCTCGAAGTCGACGCCGAGCACGTCCCATTGGCCGGGCCACTCCAGCCGCCACGGGAGCTTCCCCTCGCGGAACGTGGCAGTCCCCTCGTGGCCGCACCCTTCGATGGTATTGTCGCCGACGTCCATGTCGGTACAGACGTACTCGACAGTCTCGGCGTCGAGGTCGACGCTCGTGACCGTCTCCGTGATCTTCCCGCACTCGCCACACACCGGATTGAACGGGACGTACTCGCCGTCGACCTTGTCCTGATACTGCGAGAGCACCTCGCGAACGCCGTCAAGGTCAGAGAGGACCCTCCGAGTCACGTCGTCGAAGGCGCCGTCGGCGTACAGCTCCGTGTTCGAGACCATCTCGACCGGAATCTCCAATCGGTCGGCATCGGCCTTCAACAGGGCGGCGAAGTGGGCGGCGTACGAGTCGCGCTCGCCGAACGGGTCCGGAATCGCGGTGTACGGCTTCCCGAGGTTCCGGCCGAGCGCGCCCGCGTCGACCTCGCCGAGCCCCACGATCTCCCCGTCGGGGTTCGCCAGCTTCCGCGGGATCTTGCGGAGCGGGTCCTTGTCGTCGGAGGTGAACACCTGCCGGACTTCGTGGCCGCGCTCGCGCAACACCGCCGCGACGAAGTACCCTCGCATGATCTCGTTGAAGTTGCCGAGGTGTGCGACCCCCGAAGGAGAGACGCCGCCCTTGATCACGATCGGCTCGTCCGGGTCGCGCGCCTCGATCTCGTCGGCGACCACGTCAGCCCAGAAGGCGCGGAACCCCTTGCCGTCGTCCCCCTCGTCGTCGTCGCCCGCCGATCCGTCCGTGTCTCGCGCCTGTTCCGAGAGGATGTGCGGGGAGTCGTCGGCGCTCATGCGTCGCTCGACCCCGTCCAGTAGATCGGCTCCTCGCTCCCAGTCGGAATCACGTCGGTGCCGGTGTGGTCGCCGCGGAGGACGGCGTCGACGACAACCTCGGGATTCGTCCCGTCGAGGACGATCGAGCGGATGCCCGCGCGGTCGATCAGCTTGGCCGCGAGCAGGTCGACGGGAGCAGACGCCCCCGCGTTCCGGCTCATCGGAAGGACGATGTCGACGAGCTCCGCCGGCGACATCGACCCGAACTGGGTCGCGTCGTCGTCGACGTTGGGGTCGGCATCGTACACGCCGTTCGCGCTCGTCGCGTACACGAGCAGGTCGGCGTCGACCGACTCCGCGAAGGCGGCGGCGACCGCGTCGGTAGTCTGTCCGGGGGTCACGCCGCCCATCACCGACACCTCCCCGCGGCGGAGGGCGGCGGCCGCCTCGTCGTACCCCGTCGCCGGCGAGAGGTTCGCGCCGCCGGCGAGCGCGGCGATAAGCAGGCGGGCGTTGAGCCGGGTCGTCCCGATGCCCAGCTGGTCGAGTTCGACCTCGTTGGCGCCCAATTCGCGCGCCGTCTCGATGTACTCGCGCGCGACGCCGCCCCCGCCGACGACGACGCCGACTTCGCAGCCGTCGGCCGCCAGTCGCTCGATCGCCTCGGCGTACGCGGCCACCCGGTCGGGGTCCAGATCGGGCGCGAGCACGCTCCCGCCGATAGAAACGACGACTCTCATTACTGTCGAATATCCCTGTCGCGGTCTTAAGGATTATCAAGCGGGACAGGCGGAGACAGCGGTGCAGGCGAACGTTTGTTCCGACACAGGCGGGACAGCTCGAACAGCGGTGGTTGATCCCGACCGCGCCGGGAAACGCCTAAGCCGCTCGCAGTCCGCCTTCGAGTATGCAACCGATATCGATCGTCGGCCCCGGAGCGACCGACCTCGCGGGGACGCTCGCAGACCGGCTCGATGGGCGAGTGGCGGTCGTCGACTGCGGTGGGGAGGACGGAGAACGAGGCGAAGCCCCCGGTCGAGCCGCCGAGTCCGAGGTGACTGACGGCGGCGTCGCGGTGAGACGAGACGACTCCGATGACGAGGGAGCGGCGGAGAGGGCCGCCGACACGGCGATCGCGCTCGATGCAGACGGCTCGTGGGCGGGACGCGGGCGCGTCGAGGGACTCGATGACCTCCTCGACGGACTCGCGCCCGATCACGACTACCTCGTCGCGGTCGGCGAGTCCCGCCTGCGCGTCCCGACGGTCCTGCTCGGTGCGGACGCGGAGCCGGCGGACGTTCCCGGATCGGTCGTCGCCGCCGCCGACGCACCCGACCAGATCGACCTCGACGGGCTCGTCACGGATCTGGCCGACGCGGAGCCGTGGGTCACCCGGGAGGCGCTCGTGCGTCAGGTGGAGGCGTCAGCGGACGCAGACCGCGCCGGTGCCATCGCGACGTTCACCGGGCGAGTTCGCGCGCGAGACGCTCCGAACGACGACCGGACGACCCACCTCGCGTTCGAGAAGTACGAGGGGGTCGCTGCGGAGCAGATGGACGCCATCGCCGCCGAGCTGACCGAGCGCGACGGAGTATTTGAAGTTCGGATGCACCACCGGACGGGCGTGATCGAGGCGGGCGAAGATATCGTGTTTATCGTCGTTCTCGCGGGCCACCGCGGGGAGGCGTTCCGAACGGTCGAGGACGGGATTGACCGACTGAAAGACGAGGTACCGATATTCAAAAAGGAGTCCACGGAGGCCGAGGAGTTCTGGGTCCACCGGAGAGAGTAGCCGGACGGGAGCGCGCAGAAACTGTCGAACGCGGGCCTCGACCGGACGCGAGCGAGCGCCCCGGGCGGAATTATCCAGAGATTGTTGCCGACAAATGGCGGCATCGTGCATCGACGAGGTGAGGCGAAGGCGAGGTTCCCGGCTGGTGTAGTAAACCGTTTTAAGGATATTATAAAACGTCTAAGTGGATATCAAACGGTTATGAAGCGTTTGTCTGACACCTTTTAGCTCGTTGGGTCGGCCTGAAACGCCCTGAAAGCCACTGAACACCCTCTAACGGTCTTCCCTTTATAACACCCTCCGGGAATAAGCGGAGAGTGTACCATGAGCGCGACTGCAAACCCCTCCACGACCGGGACCTCGACCGACGACCTCAGCAAGGAAGAGCGGCTGAAGCGGTACCTACTCGACCGCGCGGAGGACGGTGAGATGTACTTCAAAGGGAAGTTCATCTCCCAGGATGTCGATCTCTCGCCGAAGGAGATCGGCGCCCTGATGCTGAAGCTCCGAGACTCGGCCACGGAGCTCACCGTCGAGAAGTGGTCGTACACGGGCGCGACGACCTGGCGCGTCGAGCCCGCCTGATCGCTGGAAGTACTACCGAACGGCGCGTTCACACGCGTCCCCGCACCCACGCTGACAATCGCACACTGTCACTCGCACTGACACTCTGACGGCTTCCCTACCAGCCGTCGTTCCGCAACCTTTCTCCCCGCTCTCGATCGATCCGGACGCCTCGCCCGACGCGGGGTTTATACTCGCCGACCAGCTACCACCGACGATGCCAGAACACGAGGACGTGGAGCCGTCGGAGGCGTCCGACGTTCCGCGTCCGGAGCCGCTCCGGACGTTCTTCCGGGTCGACGAGATCTGCCGGGAGGACGGCCGCGTTCGGTACGTCGGAGAGTCGTACATTCCGGAGCGCACGCTGTTGCGGAAGCTGGTCCCGGAGTTCCGAGACGCCGGCTACGATGTCGACGTAGAGACGGTTGAGGGGGGCCACACCGTCGTCGCAACTCCGTTCGACCACGGACGAGCCGGAATCCCGTGGATGAACATCGGCATGTTCGCGGCGACAGTTCTGTCGACGCTGTTCGTGGGCGCGTACGGGTGGTACTACATCGGATGGGAGGAGATCGCCGCGAACCCCCTGACCATGCTGCGGGCGTGGCCGTTCACGGCCGCGGTGCTCGGCGTCTTGATGACCCACGAGCTCGGCCACTACGTCGCCGGGCGGTACCACGGCGTCGACGTCTCGCTGCCGTACGTCATCCCGTTCGTGTTCCCGTTCGGGACTCTCGGAGCGATCATCCGGATGCGAGGTCGGATGCCCTCACGGAGGGCCCTGTTCGACATCGGGGTCGCCGGCCCGATCGCCGGGCTGATCGCGACTGTCGTCGTCACTGCGATCGGGCTCTCTCTCGACCCGCTCCGCGTTCCGGCCGAGATCGCCAACGCGTCGGGGACGGTGATCCGGTTCAATAACCCACCACTTTTGGGTATTATTGCCGATCTTATCGGGCAGCCGACGGCGTACGAGGATCCGGGACTCACCGCACACCCGGTAGTGATCGGCGGCTGGGTTGGGATGTTCTTCACCCTACTCAACCTCCTGCCGGTCGGCCAGCTCGACGGAGGGCACATGGTCCGGGCGATGCTCGGCCCGCGACAGGAGACGGTCGCGGCGCTGGTTCCCGGTGCCCTCTTTTCGATCGCCGCGTACCTCTACTTCTGGCGCGGCTTCGGGCTCGACCAGTCGGTAGGGCTGTGGACGTTTTGGGGCGTGTTCTCGCTCGTGATCGCGTTCAACGGCCCCGCCAACCCGACCGACGAGGAGCGGCTCGGCTGGCCGCGACTCGCCGTTGGGATCGGAACATTCGCGGTCGGGGCGCTCTGTTTCCTTCTCGTTCCGATCGAAGTCATCACGGCGTGAACGGCCCACATTACGCAGTCTCGACGTGGGAAACAGACCGGACGGTCTCAGCGTGGGAGGCAGACCGGACGGTCTCAGTGCGACTGACGGTCAGTCGTCGCGCCGCTTTTTCATCCCCTGTCTGGTAAACTGAGGCGTCGTCCGGATCCCGCGCTTCTTCCGGAACGAGCGGTAGAGCGCGACGGCGAGCGGGGCGGCGAGCAGGAGTACGACCGCCGCGAGCCGCCACGACTGAGCGAACGAGTAGAGGATTGTCGAGGAGAGCACGCCGACGGCGAGCAGCACCGAGTAAGCGATCCGCATCGCGAGCTTGTCGAGGACGTTCGAGCCGTCGTCGATCGTGACGTCGATGTGGAGGTCACCGCGGTTCGCCCGGTCGAGAAAGTCGTCTGCCTTCGGCGGGACCGTAAACAGCGCCTCAGCCGTTTTCTGGGCCTGTTGTCCGGCGCCCTCGGCGAGGTTTCGGGCGGTCTGCTCGTAGTACCCCTCTTCTTTGAGATACTCCGTCGCGGTCGAGATGAAGTCGAACTCGGGATCGAGGGTGACACAGACCCCCTCGACGACGGTGGCGACGCGCAACACGAGCGCGAGGTCCGGCGGGAGTCGGAGGGGGAACTCGTAGATGGTCGACTCCACCTGTTCGATGATCTGGTTCACCTGGTACTGCTCGATGTCCTCGCCGCTGGCGTCCGCGATGGCAAGCTCCATCACGTTCCCCATCACCTCGCGGTCGGCCTCCGGCGAGAGGGTGCCCATCGCGATCAGCGTGTCGAGGATGCCGTCGATGTCCTGGCGGGCGACCGCGACGTAGAAGTCGACGATCTTCTCCTGAATGAACGGGTCCACCCGTCCGGCCATCCCGAAGTCGTAGAAGATCACGGCACCGTCGTCGTCGACGGCGAGGTTCCCGGGATGGGGGTCGGCGTGGAATACGCCGTCATCGATGATCATCTGGAGGTACACGTCCTGGAGCGTCTCGGCGATGGCGTTCCGGTCGTGCCCTGCGTCGTCGAGCGCGTCGACGTCGCTGATCTTGGTTCCGGGGATATACTCCATCGTGAGCACGCGCGGGCCGGAGACTGCCTCGAAGGCGGTCGGGATCCGGATCCGGTCTTCGTCGGCGAAGTTGGCGCGGATCTCTTCGAGCATCGCCCGTTCGCGGTTGTAGTCCATCTCCTCGCGGATCGTCTTCGCGAACTCGTCGGCGAGGTTCTCCAAGGAGAACGCCCGCCCGCTGCCGGTGAACTTCCTGACCAGCGGGATCGACCACCGGATCGTCCGGAGGTCGGCCTCGACGAGCGACTCGATCTTCGGACGGCGGACCTTGACGGCCACGTCGCTCCCCTCGTAGCGGGCGGTGTACACCTGCCCGAGGCTCGCGCCGCTTATCGGCTCCCGGTCGAAGTCGTCGAACGTCTCGTCGACCGGTCCGAGCTCATCTTCGAGGACGATCTTCGACTCCTCCCACGGAGCCGGCGGTACGTCGTCTTGGAGCCCCTCCAACACGTCGATGTAGGCTGGCGGGAGGATGTCCGGCCGCGTCGAGAGGATCTGCCCGAGCTTGATGAACGTGGGGCCGAGCGTGAGCAGGATGTCGAGGAGAATAGCGGCGCGCTCTCGCTGGGTCTCGGCGTCGACCTCGCGGCCCCCGCCGAACAGGAAGTACCGCTTCCGGTCTCGCCAGTAGGCGACGATCAGCGGCGAGAAGCGCCGCATGACCACGAAAAACCGCCAGTAGGCACGGAGATTGACCAGCGTAACCACCCCTCAGGCGTCGGCTTCGTCGTCGCCGGCCTCGTCGACCGGGATCGTACGGGAGGCGCCATCGGTCCGCTTGGGGATCGTCATTTCGAGAACCCCGCGGTCCATCTCAGCGTCGGCGCCGCTGCCGTCCGCGTCGCTCGGGAGGGGAAGTTCCGCGTCGAGAAACAGCGGTCGGTCCTCGCGCACGTAGCGGAACCCGTCGGGGACCTCCTTCTCACGGCGTCCCTCGATGACGATTCGGCCGTCCTCCGCGAGGACCTCGGTGGTCTCGGCGGTGGCGCCAGGGAGGTCGACGACGAGCACGTAGCCCTCGTCGGATTCAAGCAGGTCCGCAAACACCGCGTCCGGGAGGTCCCGGAGCGCGTCGCGTAACGCTGACATGTACACGGGTACGGTCGCCGCGGCGAAAAAGGTGTGGAAAGGGGGGACGGTTCCGCTCGGGCTAGAGTCGTCGGTGCGGGCGGTCGTCGCGGGCGGTCGCCACAGTTCTCGATCAGTCGTCGAAGTCGAGGTCGATCTCGCCGATGTCCTCGCCCTGCGACTCGCCCGGGAGGATGTCACCGAGCCCGGCGCCGAACGCGGCCACGGCCCAGACGACGAGCACGCGGGCCCCTCGCTCGGGGCCCGTCGGATCGCCCTCGTGGAGTCGACCCCACAGGAGCAGCATGAACGCCGAGGTGAAAAGCGAGACGAGCAACACCCCGGCGTACCGGCGCGGGATGACGCCCAAAATCGGGTGCCTGATCTCGATCTGTCGGAAGTCGGCGGCGTAGAGCAGGCCGGCGGTCATGACGAGCACGAACGCCACGTGCGCGAGCAGGAAGACGGGGACGCCCGCGACGGAGGTCCCGGCGAGCCAGCCGGCGATTTCGAAGACGCCGCCTTCGACGAGCAGGGGGAGCGAAAAGAGGACCGCCCCGACGAACGACTCGGCCATGTCGCGGGAGGTGTACTTCGTGATACGGGTGGTGAACGCGGCGCTGCCGGGCATGCGCTCGACGAGCGAGATGGTCTGGCGCACCTTCTCGCGTTCGTGGTCCCCGTCGACGGTGTCGCTCAGAGCGTCGAGTTTCGCGAGCAGGTCGTTGATGTCCGGGTCTGTGGGGCCGTGCGTCGAGGCGTCGGGATCGTGTGAGGCGTCGGAAGCGGCGTCGCCCTCGCGGGAACCGGAGCGATCGGAGCTGCCGCGGGAGCCTTCACCGGCGCTGCGGTCGAAACCGGATCCGTCCATTGCACGCCCATCGAGGCTGCCGTTTAAAAAGTATGCCGGCGACCGGCGAAGCATCCCGGCGAACGATTTAAATAGTGTCGAGTGCTAACTTGTAACACGAGGTGAGTACGGAAGATATCGGAGACCGAAACCGACAGCGATCGACGATCGGGAGGTACCGCATCGAGTTCTGTCCAGCCGGCTTCCAGACGCGGGTCGCGTCTCCGGACGCGGGCCGCGTCTCCGGAGGAGAGCGCGGCCCGGACGGTCGCTTCGCTCGCCGTATCCTTTTAAGACCCTCGACGCCGACGAGAGCTGACTCAGCCGTCGCTACGTCGACGCTCGCGAGAGCCGCGAGCAAAACGCCGCCAGCGCCGTGTTGAACGCGTCCGGTTGTTCGAGCATCGCGAGATGTGCGGCACCCTCGATCACTGCGCGCTCGCAGTCGTCGATCCGGTCTGCGAGGTAATCGTGGTACTCGACGGGCGTGAGCGCGTCATGCTCGCCGACGACCGCGAGCGACGGCACCGCGATCTCGTCGAGCCGGTCGCGGACGTCGAAGGCGTGGCAGGTGCGGAAGTCGCGTTCGGTGACGGCGCGCCCGCACTCACGCATCCCGGCGCGCGACAGTTCGACGTACTCCGGTGGCGCGTCGTGGAACAGCCGATCGGGCTCGTGGAGCAGCTCGATCACCCGGTCGAAGTCGGTCGCGAGCGCATCGCGGAGGGGTTCAGCGACGGCGAGCTTCGCACCCGTCCCGGCGAGTACGAGCCCGTCGAGCGGCAGGTCGCGCTCCAAGGCGACCCGCAGCGCGACGGCTCCGCCTAGCGAGTTGCCACAGAGGACGGTCGCTCCCGTCGCCTCCGCGACGGCGACCACGTCGTCCGCGTACGCGTCGAGCGCCTCGGGACCGGCGGAGGCGTCGATGTCGCCGCTGTCGCCGTGGCCAGACAGGTCGAGCGCGACGACCGGGAATCGGTCGCTCACGCGCGCCTGCGCCTTCCAGACGTCTTTGCTCCCCCCGCTCCCGTGGATAAAACAGACTGTCGGTCCGTCGCCGCCGCGGTCGGAGACTCGGTAGGCAGTGTCGCGGTCGTGGTGCGTGACCCGCTCCATGGTCGTTGCTCCCGCGCGTTGCTTATAAAGGTCGTCGACGGTTCCGGGTTCCTGATCGCGGCGTCAGATCTGAGCGAATTTGCCGGCCCGAAGCGCCCCGGCGCCGGCGCGATTACCCCGAACCGCCCCGGCGCCGGCGCGATTACCCCGAACCGCAACACTACCGCTACGCCGATGCTATCTCACGTCATGCGATTTTCAGCGATAAGTTTATATACTCTCGCACCTAACTTGTAGTTAGCATGAATCCCCAACAGACCCGATCGACCGGCGACGGCCCGCTGCTCCGCCGGTTCGAGTACGAGGATGGGTGGATCGTCGCCGCCGATCTTGGTGCCGACGCCGAGAACGTCTCCGTCGACACCGTCGGCGAGACCGCTATCGTCGTGATAGAGGGCGACGGTGAGCCGATCGAGTCGGAGTTCGAACTGCCGGGGGCGGCCGCGTCGACCGCGGTCGCGAACGGCGTGGTTACGGTGGAGGGCGAGCGATGAATCTCACCGTCAGGCCCTTAAAACAGAAGGACGCCGGGCGCCGCCTCGCGGCGATCGACCGCATCGCCGCCGAGGAGCTCGGACTCTCCGGCGGGGACATCATCCGCGTCGAGGGACCGGACGGCGCCGCGATCGCCCGCGTCTGGCCCGGTTACCCCGAGGACGACGGGACCGGCGTTGTGCGCATCGACGGTCGGCTTCGCCAGGAGGCCGACGTCGGGATCGACGACCGCGTGACCGTCGAGTCGGTCGACGTCTCACGGGCGGAGTCGGTGACGATCGCGTTCCCGAGCCAGCTCCGCGTGCGTGGACAGATATCTCCGTTCATCCGCGACAAGCTCTCCGGTCAGCCGGTGACTGAGGGGCAGACGATCCGCACGTCGCTCGGCTTCGGGCTGATGGGCGGCCAGTCGCAGGCGGTGCCGATGAAGGTCGCCTCGACGACCCCCTCGGGAACCGTCGTCATCACCGACGACACCGAGATCGAAATCTCGGAGGTCCCCGCAGAGGAGCTGACCGGGCCGAGCGAGGCCGGCGGCTCCGGCGATGGACCGGACGTGACCTACGAGGATATTGGCGGCCTCGACAACGAACTCGAACAGGTCCGAGAGATGATCGAGCTGCCGATGCGGCACCCGGAGCTGTTCAAGCGGCTCGGCATCGACCCGCCGAAGGGCGTCCTCCTGCACGGCCCGCCGGGCACGGGGAAGACCCTGATCGCCAAGGCCGTCGCCAACGAGATCGACGCGAACTTCCACACAATCTCCGGCCCGGAGATCATGTCGAAGTACTACGGCGAGTCGGAGGAGAAGCTCCGTGAGGTGTTCGAGGAGGCGTCCGAGGAGGCACCCGCGATCATCTTCATGGACGAGCTTGACTCCATCGCGCCCAAACGCGAGGAGGCCGGCGGCGACGTGGAGCGCCGCGTCGTGGCCCAGCTGCTCTCGCTGATGGACGGGCTCGAAGAGCGCGGCGAGGTCGTCGTCATCGGGGCGACGAACCGCGTCGACGCCATCGACCCCGCGCTCCGGCGCGGTGGCCGGTTCGACCGCGAGATCGAGGTCGGCGTCCCCGACCGCGACGGGCGCAAGGAGATCCTGCAGGTCCACACGCGGAACATGCCGCTCGTGGACGGGATCGACCTCGACGAGTACGCGGAGAACACCCACGGCTTCGTCGGCGCGGATCTGGAGTCGCTGGCGAAAGAGTCCGCGATGCACGCGCTGCGGCGCATCCGTCCCGAACTCGACCTCGAAAGCGACGAGATCGACGCCGACGTGCTGAACTCCATCCAGGTCACGGAGTCCGACTTCAAGGAGGCGATGAAGGGGATCGAACCCTCCGCGCTGCGCGAGGTGTTCGTTGAGGTCCCCGACGTCAGCTGGGACCAGGTCGGGGGCTTGGAGGACACCAAAGAGCGGCTCCGCGAGACGATCCAGTGGCCGCTCGAGTACCCCGAGGTGTTCGAGGAACTCGACATGCAGGCCGCCAAGGGCGTGCTGATGTACGGCCCGCCGGGCACGGGGAAGACCCTGCTCGCGAAGGCGGTCGCCAACGAGAGCGAGTCGAACTTCATCTCGATCAAGGGGCCCGAGCTGTTGAACAAGTTCGTGGGCGAGTCCGAGAAGGGTGTCCGCGAGGTGTTCAGCAAGGCTCGCGAGAACGCGCCGACGATCGTGTTCTTCGACGAGATCGATTCGATCGCGACTGAGCGCGGCAAGAACTCCGGCGACTCCGGCGTCGGCGAGCGCGTCGTCTCCCAGCTGCTGACGGAGCTCGATGGGCTCGAATCGCTGGAGGATGTGGTCGTCATCGCGACGACGAACCGTCCGGACCTGATCGACTCGGCGCTACTCCGGCCCGGCCGGCTCGACCGCCACGTGCACGTGCCCGTGCCGGACGAGGAGGCCCGCCGGAAGATCCTGGAAGTCCACACCCGGAACAAGCCGCTGGCCGACGACGTCGACTTGGACGCCATCGCCCGGAAGACCGAGGGCTACGTCGGCGCCGACATCGAAGCGGTGACCCGCGAGGCGTCGATGAACGCCTCCCGAGAGCTCATCGGCAGTGTCTCGCGCGAGGAAGTGGGCGAGTCCGTGGGCAACGTCCGCGTGACGATGCAGCACTTCGAGGACGCCTTAGACGAGGTGAACCCGAGCGTCACTCCCGAGACGCGCGAGCGCTACGAGGAGATCGAAAAGCAGTTCCGGCGGTCGGAGGTCAATCGCGAGGAGACCGAACCCGGCACCGCGTTCCAGTAAGGTTCCGGCTCGGGAATCTTTGAACAGTCGTCGTCGTTTTTAAACCAGTCCCGCCGTCGACAGCAGGAAGAACGCGGCGACGAGGACGATCCCGATTGTGACCAGTCGCCACGCGAGCTTCAGCACGAACTTGCCGACGACGATGATGATCGCGACGGCGACGAGCGCGACGAGCAACTGTCCCGCCTGACTGGCAAGGAGTCCGGCCTGAAGCGGCAGCGACGATGCAAAGGCGGCGAGCGAAGCGGTCATGTCCGGGCCCACGGTGAGGTCGGGCATAAGCTTGTGGGGACGAGGTCGGCCGGTCGACCGATCAGTTATCGAATTCTGACAAGTCTGTGGCAAGAACTGTGACGGACTCCGACGATCGAGCATCGATGTGGCGGCTGTGAGCGTGACGACACCTGCCATCCCCTGAAAAGTCTCATCAAACAACCCCCCCTTCTGTTCCGGTGGGGAGGAGCTTCCTTGATGCGGTTTTTTCGATCGCTGATCAGTTTCACTCCGGTCTGGCTACGCTTATGTGTCCGGAACCCGTTCGGTACCGACGTACCGAATTCAGCGTCAGACGTGCGGAACGAAGTTGCATAACGAATCGTACATATAGATGTTGTCGGGTCCGAATATCCGAACGTACAAGGGCCCGCCTCGCCAGTACACCAACACTACAGATGATCCGTATCTCACGCCAACCGAGCGGGGTGGCCGTCGAATGAGCAGCGACGACGTCGCCACCGACGAAGTCGAACTGCCGATCAAACGAACCACGGGCGAGACGCTAGAGGACCGTCTCACGGCCAACGCCTATCACAACATCCTGCCCGCGCGCTACCTCCGGAAGAACGCGGACGGGGAGCCGATCGAGAATCCCGAGGGGCTGTTCGACCGCGTCGCGCGCAACGTCGCGCTCGCGGAGGCCGTCTTCGAAGCCGAGAAGCAGGGCGTCGAGGTCACCGTCACGCCCGACCAGCTGAAGCCCGACCACCCGCGTCGCGACGAGCTCGCCGCCGACGTGTTCGGGACCGGGACCACCGCGACCGACGACGTGGAGACGACGCTCACCGCACACAACGTCAATAAGTTCGCGTACTCCACCGTCGTCCCCGAGCTGCCCGAGGGCGTGCGCGAGCACGTCGAAGCGACCGCGGACCGGTTCCGCGACGGGATGGAGTCGCTCTCCTTCATGCCGAACTCGCCGACGCTGATGAACGCGGGCGACGAGCTCCAGCAGCTCTCCGCCTGCTTCGTCGACTCTCCCGCAGACGACATCACCGACATCCACCAGACCGCCAAGGAGGCGGCCGAGGTATTCCAGTCCGGCGGCGGCATGGGGTACGCGTTCTGGAAGCTCCGCCCCTACGGCGACGCGGTCGGCTCGACCGGCGGGATCGCCTCCGGCCCGATCACGTTCATGCGGACGTTCGACCAGATGTGCGAGACGATCGCGCAGGGCGGCGCGCGCCGCGGGGCCCAGATGGGCGTCATGCGCGTCTCGCACCCGGACGTCATCCAGTTCATCCACTCGAAGAACAAGGACGTCTCCCTTGCTCACTCGCTGCGCCTGAACGACCCCGACGACTTCACGCACAACTCCTTCGCGGACGCCTTGGAGGAGGCGCGTGAGCTGATCGACGAGGATGGAAAGGTGCCCGAACACCTCCGAAACGCGGTCGAGGGCCACCTCTCGAACTTCAACATCAGCGTCGGCGTCACCGACGACTTCATGGAGGCGCTGTACAACGACGAGGAGTTCACCTTCACCAACCCGCGCACGGAGGAGCCGCACATCGCGACCCCCGAGACGAAGGAGATCTACGACATGTTCGGCCTCGGCGAGCACGTCGAGGTCGGCGAGGTCCTCTCGATCCCGGCCGACGAGCTCTGGGACGACATGATCGAGGGTGCCCACGAGAACGGTGAACCGGGCGTCATCTACCTCGAACGCGTGAACAAGGAGCACTCCTTCGACACCAAAGAACACCCGGACCACCGGATCCTCGCGACGAACCCCTGCGGCGAGCAGCCGCTGGAGGAGTACGAGGCCTGTAACCTCGGACACATCAACCTCTCGACGCTCGCGGCGCAGGACGCGCCGGACTGGCGCGTCTGGTCCGACGAACACGCCGACGAGTACGACACCGAGGAGGCCGCCATGTCGGCGTTCTTAGAGGAGGCGATCGACTTCGAGGAGTTCGACGAGCGGATCGACTACGGCACCCGCTTCTTAGAGAACGTGGTCACGATGTCGGATTTCCCGGTCGAGAAGATCGAACAGAAGGTCCGCGACATGCGGAAGATCGGACTGGGCGTCATGGGGCTCGCGCAGCTGTACATTCAGCTGGGGATCCAGTACGGCACCGAGCCGGGTAACGAGGTCGCCCGCCAGCTGATGACGCACATCAACCACGCGTCGAAGCAGACCTCCCACGAGCTCGCGACGGAGCGCGGGACGTTCAACGACTGGGAGGAGTCGAAGTACGCGAACCCCACCGAGTACCGCGACTGGTTCGAGCACTATACCGGGCTCGACGCGGACGAGTGGGAGGACGGGTTCCCGATCCGCAACCACAACACGACGACGATCGCGCCCACGGGCACGACGTCGATGATCGGCAACACCACCGGCGGGTGTGAGCCCATCTACAACGTCGCCTACTACAAGAACGTCTCCGACGACGTGCAGGGCGACGAGATGCTCGTCGAGTTCGACGACTACTTCCTGCGCACCTTAGAGGAGAACGACGTCGACGTCGACGCCGTCAAGCAGGAGGCCCAAGAGCAGATGGCGACGAACGAGTTCGACGGCGTAGACGGGCTAGAGACGGTTCCGGACGCGATCGGCGAGTTGTTCGTCGTCACCGGCGACCTCTCGGGCAAGCAGCACGCGTCGGTCCAGTGCGCCTGCCAGGAGGGCGTCGACTCCGCCATCTCGAAGACGTGTAACTTCCCGAACGATGCCACCGCCGAGGAGATGGAAGAGGTGTACCGCTACATCTACGACCACGGCGGGAAGGGCGTCACCGTCTACCGCGACGGAACCCGCTCGAAGCAGGTGCTCACGACGCGCGCGAAGAACGCGGAGTTCGCCGACGAGAGCGAGGCGGCCGAGGCGATCGTCGAGCAGATCGGCGAAGTGTTCGGCGGCGTCGAGGCGTTCCTCGACAACGAGGACGTCCAGCAGGCGATCGACGCGGAGATTTCGGATCTCCTCGAAGCCACCGAGCAGCCTCGGATCGACTACAGCGAGCGCAGCCCGCGCCCCGACTCCCTGAACGGCGTCACCCAGCGGGTCGAGACGGGCTACGGCAAGCTGTACGTCACCATCAACGAGGACGAGAACGGGCTGCCGTTCGAGCTGTTCGCGAACATCGGTCACTCCGGCGGCTACACCAACTCCTTCACGGAGGCGCTCGCGAAAGTCATCTCGACGGCGCTCCGCTCGGGCGTCGATCCCGAGGAGATCGTCGACGAGCTACAGGGTACCCGGAGCCCGAAAGTCGCGTGGGACAAAGGCGAGCAGATCCAGTCGATCCCGGACGCGATCGGCACCGCGCTTCGGCGCTACCTCGACGACGATGTCGATAAGGGGATCCCCCAACAGCAGAGTCTCGACGACGTGGAGAGCACCGTCGAGTCGCCGAGCCAGACCGACGGCGGCGCGGTCGACGCCGGAACCGAGACCGACGCTCCGGTCGACGGTCCGGCCGACGCTCCCACCGCAGACGCCCCCGACGCCGCGGACGACACGGCTGGCGCCGACGACGCGATGCAAGAACTCATCGCGGCGGGCGAATCGCCCGAGTGTCCCGAGTGCGGCGGCATGAACCTCTACTACTCCGAGGGCTGCAAGACGTGCGAGTCGTGCGGCTGGTCGGAGTGTTAGACGGATCGAGCCGGCGTCGGTAACGAGCGGTCGGCGGTGCGATTTTTATAGCGATTTGTCCGAACGCGATCGAGAGCGAGAGTGAGTGTTACGTTCGTCGCTGGCGATGTAGTATTTAAAAAACCGTGAGCGACTGCAGTAGATACTTATAAAGAAACGATGCGGTGGCGTCGCCGGCGCAAAGCGCCGGCTGTAAGCGAGAGTTTTGCTCTCGCATCACCGAGAAATACCCGTCAGCAACACCGCAACTTGACTTATAATCGACCGCGCGATAACTCTGTTTTATCTACTCCCGCTATCGCTCGTTCGGGTTCACACAGTCGTCGCAGATCGCGACGTCGATGCCGGAGAGATGAGTGGAAAAGCGAAATCGGACGAGAGAACCGAGACCGCGCGGTCGCCTTAGAACGTCTCCAGGTAGCGGTCCTCCTCCCACTGCGACACCTGGGTGAGGTACTCGCTGAACTCTTGGGACTTCGCCTCGGCGAACTTCTCGGAGGTGTGCGGGCCGAGCGCGTCCTGGAGGACCTCGTCAGTCTCCAGCTCCTCGACGGCGGCGCCGAGGTTCGGCGGTAGCGTCTCGATGCCGTACTCCTGGCGTTTCTCGTCGTCGAACTCGTAGATGTCCTCGCGGACCGGGTCGCCCGGGTCGGCCTCCGTCTCGATGCCGTGGAGGCCGGCCGCGATCATCGACGCCAGTCCGAGGTAGGGGTTACACGACGGGTCCGGGCTGCGGACCTCGAAGCGCGCGGAGACGCCCGCGGCGTCGGGCACGCGGACGAGCGCCGAGCGGTTCGTGTCGGACCACGCGACGTAGATGGGCGCCTCGTAGCCGGGCACCAGCCGCTTGTAGGAGTTCACGGTCGGGTTGGTGACCGCCGTGAACGCCTTCGCGTGGTTCAGGATGCCGCCCATGAACTGGTAGGCGGTCTCGCTCAGGTTGAACTCGTCCGAGTCGTCGGCGAAGGCGTTGCCGTCCTCGTCGAACAGCGAGATGTGACTGTGCATGCCAGAGCCGTTGATGTCGGCGATCGGCTTGGGCATGAACGTCGCGTGCAGGTCGTGCTGGCTCGCGACCGCGCGGACGACGGCGCGGAACGTCGCGATGTTGTCCGCGGCCGTGAGCGCGTCGTCGTACTTGAAGTTGATCTCGTGTTGCCCCTCCGCGACCTCGTGGTGGGACGCCTCGATCTCGAAGCCCATCTCCTCTAACGTGAAGATGATCTCCTTGCGAACGTCGCTCGCGAGATCCTTGGGCGCGAGGTCGAAGTAGCCGCCGTTGTCGTGGGGGATCGTCGTCGCGTTGCCGTCGTCGTCCGTCTTGAAGAGGAAGAACTCCGGCTCCGGTCCGATGGAGACCGTGTACCCCATGTCGTCGGCCTTCGAGAGGACGCGCTTCAGCACCTGGCGCGGGCCGCCCTCGAACGGTTCCCCTTCCGTGGTGACGATGTCACAGATGATCCGAGCGGCCGCGGAGCCGTCCTCGCCGTCGCTGCGCCACGGGAGCACCGCGAACGTGTCGGGGTCGGGGACGAGCCGCATGTCCGACTCCTGAATTCGCACGAACCCCTCGATGGAGGAGCCGTCGAAGTAGATCCCCTCGGTGAACGCCTTCTCCGCCTGATGAGCGGGCACGGAGACGTTCTTCACGACGCCGAGGATGTCGGTAAACTGGAGCCGCAGGAAATCGACGTTCTCTTCTTCGATCTCGTCGAGTACCGCCTGTTCTTTGGCCGTGAGGCCGCCGTCCGGTTTCGCGTGTTCGTCCGTCATGTTCTGGACGTATCATTCGTTATCTGCCAGTATAAAGGCCTTATCGCTTGGTGCATGAACCGCCAGTCGCGCAAGAATGCTGGACGTTCGTAAAATTATAAACCCCTGAAGACGTGGATTGGTGTGATGACGTACGAAAACCTCGACGCGAAACTCGTCAACTCCCTTCTCAGCAACGGACGGGCGAGCCTCAGGAGTCTCGGCGACGAGCTCGACGTATCGGTGACGACGGTGTCGAACCACCTCCGTGATCTCGAAGAAGAGGGTGTGATCCGAGGGTACACGCCGATCGTCGACTACGACAAGCTCGGCTACGACGTGACCGCGGTGCTCCAGCTCAAAGTCGAGGGGAGCGCGCTCCCCGACGTGACCGAGAAGCTCCGCCAGGAGAAACAGATGGTGAGCGTCTACGAGGTCACGGGCGATTACGACGTGATCGCCATCGGGAAGTTCACTGACACGGACGGGATGAACGCCCAGATCAAGTCGATCCTCACCGACGCCGACATCCGCGAGTCGAACACCAGCGTCGTCCTCAACGCCGTCACCGAAAACGAGCAGTTCGACCTCGACCTCAACGAGGAGTAGCTCCTTCGAGCCCGCGCGCGCTTTCGCTTTGCCCTCTCTGTCTGCGCTCGCGCGCGCCTCCAGTTCCGTCTACTGGCCCGCCGACGCCCTACTGCCGTCCGGCCGCCGCCTCCAAGACTTCCACGGCCGGCAGCGGCTCGCCCGTCAGCGCGCGGATGTACGCCCCGCCCGCGATGGAGACGTGCGAGAAGTCGTCCTCGTCGAGCCCGTACATCTCGATCGCCCGCGAGGTGTCGCCGCCGCCGACCACCGAGAAGCAGTCGGTCTCGGCGATCGCTTCGAGCACGCCCACCGTTCCGTCCGCGAACCGCTCGTCCTCGAAGACGCCGAGAGCACCCTTCACGAACACCGCGTCGGACTCGTGGATCGGCGGTTCGTACGCCGCGATCGTCTCCGAGCCGACATCGAGGTACCCGTCCGTCTTCTCGTCGATGTCGTCGACGGCGACCTCCGCGCGGTCGCCGTCGGGACCCTCGTACGCGAGGTCGGTCGCGAGCCGGATCGCGTCGCCGCGCTCGTCGAGCACCGACTCGATCAGCTCGCGATTCTCCTCCCACTGCTCGTCGAACAGGTCCGTCCCCTCCAGATCGTGACCGACCGGGTGACCGGCAGCGCGCAAGAACAGTTCGCCGGCGACGCCGCCGAGCAGGAAGCGATCGACCCGGTCGTCCAAGGCGTCCATCACGCCGATCACGTCGGTCGCTTTCGTCCCGCCGACGACCATCGTCACCGGCCCGTCGAACTCGCGGGTCGCGATGGCGGTGTTGGCCTCGTACTCCGTCTCCATCACGCGCCCCGCGTACGCGGGGAGCACGAGCGGAAACCCGACGAGCGAGGCGTGCTTGCGGTGGGCCGCCGAGTACGCGTCGTTGACGTACGCGTCGAACTGCGGCGCGAGCGTCTGAACGAACTCCGTTTCAGCCTTCTCCTCGGGATCCGCCTCGGGAAGCTCGTCGTCGCACATTCGGGTGTTCTCAAGGAGGAGCACCTCGCCCGCGCCGAGCGCGTCGATGGCGTCCAGCGCCTCGTCGCCGAAGGTGTCTGCCACGAACGCCACGTCCCGGCCGACGTGGTCGGCGAGGATGTCGGCGTGGCCCGAAAGCGACGTGAAGTCGTCGCGGCCGGGACGGCCCTGGTGGGCCATGAGTACGACGCGGTGACCCGCATCGGCGAGCTCGCGGACCGTCTCCGCGTGGCGCTCGAACCGGCGGTTGTCCTGCGGTTTTCCGTCTTCGATCGGGGAGTTGAGGTCGAGCCGAACGAGGACGCGCGAGTCTGCCGGAAGGTCGTCGATGGTGTCGAAAGCGGCCATGGGTACTTGTCGTCGATGAGATATTTAAGCGGTGGTTCTCCGGGGCAACGTTGCCGCCGGGGGTGTCAGACCAGCCGTCCGCAGCTGCGATCAGTCGCTTACGCTTCGTCCTGAACGTACGCGGCCATGTCGAGCATCCGGTTCGAGAAGCCGTACTCGTTGTCGTACCAGGTGAGGATCTTCAGGAGCTTCCCACCGGCGATGACGTTCGTCGACTGCAGGTCGACGTAGCTGGAGAACGGGAGGCCGACGATGTCGCTGGAGACGACCTCGTCGTCGGTGTAGCCGAGCACGCCCGCGAGCGGCCCGGAGTCGGCGGCGTCGCGGAAGGCGGCGTTGACCTCGTCCGCGGTGACGTTCTCATCGAGGCTGACGACGAACTCGGTGATCGAGCCGGACGGGACGGGAACACGCATCGCCATCCCGTCGATCTTCCCCTCAAGCTGCGGGAGAACCTCCTGTGCGGCGCCCGCGGCGCCCGTCGAGGTCGGTACGATGTTCTCGGCGGCCGCGCGACCGCGGCGGGTCTTCGCCTTCGGCCCGTCGATCAGGCTCTGGGAGCCGGTGTACGCGTGAACCGTGGTGAGGGTGCCGGCGTCGATGCCGAACTCCGCGTCGAGCACCTTCGCGACCGGCGTGATGGAGTTAGTCGTACAGGAGGCGTTCGAGATCACGTCGTCGCCCTCGTATTCGTCGTGGTTGACGCCGTAGACGAGCTGTTTGACCGGCTCCTCGCCTTTCGGGGGCGCCGAGATGATCACGGTGTCTGCGCCGCCGTCGAGGTGCGCGCTCGCGTCCTCGCGGGTACGGAAGACGCCCGTACACTCTAAGGCCACGTCCACGTCGAGCTCGTCCCACGGGAGGTCCGCGGGGTCCTGCACGTTGTACAGCGGAACTGAGGTGTCGCCGATCGTCAGCGCGTCGCCGTCGCGCTCGACGCCGTCGAGCCGCCCCATGACGGTGTCGTACTTCGCGAGGTACGCCATGTCGTCGAAGTCCATCACGTCGTTGATGCCGACGAGATCGATGCGCGGCGACTCCAGCACCGCACGGAACACGTTTCGCCCGATCCGACCGAAGCCGTTGAGGCCCACCCGGACGACCTCGTCGTCGCTCACGTCGTCATCCGCGGTGAGATATGATTTACTCATGTTCGAAAAAAGCGAGCCCAGATACTTAAATCCGACCGAGTCAACGCGAGACAGTCACTATCGTTTGTTTTCGTTACGTCCGGCTTGGTCTTGTTCGAGCAGATTTGCCAATGTCTGGACATGCTAGCCGAGCGGATCCCGGAGGTGTCGGCCAATCGACAAAGTCGCCGCGTACCGCCTGCACGACCCCGAACGGCGGCGAAGACGGTCGTGGACAGAAGGCTTATCGGGGTCAGCGACCTCACGTGAGGTATGGATAGAGACGACCGTGACGATCCGTTCGGCGACTTCTTCGAGGAGATCGAACGGATGATGAACGAGATGGCCAACGGGAACCCCGGAAGCGAGGACGCCGGCTTCGGCTCGGCGACGCACGTGGACGCGTACACCACCGACGACGGCGTGCGACTCGTCGCCGACCTCCCGGCCGTCTCGAAGGATGAGCTCTCCCTGCAGTGCGACGGGGAGGCGCTCACCATCTCTGCGGCGTCCGATCGGCGGGAGTACGACGAAACCGTCGAACTGCCCGTCCCGGTCGACGAGCACTCGGCGGACGCGACGTTCAACAACGGCGTGTTGGAGGTCGTGTTCGACCGCGACGACGACTCCGCCTCGATCGATCTGGAGTAGCCGCAGCCTCCTTTTTATTCTCCCGCGGCGGTCCGCTCGATCAGCCCTGCGAGCCGGTCATAGAAGTCGGGCTTGTACTTCGTCGCCGCGTCGACGGTCGGCCGCGCGTTCGTCTCGTTGACGACCAGCCGTCCGTCCGTCTCCAGCAGGTCGACGCCGAGGTAGTCGATCCCGAGTGCCTCCGCGGTCCGCTCGGCCAACTCGCGGGCGCGGTCCGGGAGGTCGACACCGGTGGCCGCCGCGCCGCGGTGGACGTTGTGTTTCCACCGCCCCTCCTCGACCGCGTCCGGAGGGAGTTCCCGCTCGACCGCGCCGACGTACGCGCCGTCGACGACCATCGCCCGGTAGTCGCGCGCGTCGGGGAGGAACTCCTGAATCAGGTACGACTTGTCGCCGGTCGCGCGGTAGTCGTGGACGAGGTTGAGATAGTCGACGACGCCCAGAAGCGAGTCGAGATCGGTCGCGGTCGCGACACCCACGCCCCGAGTGGCGGAGTTCGGCTTGACGACGACGGGGTAAGAGAACGGCGCGACGGCCTCGGTGACGACCGCCTCGTCGACGGGGTTCGACACCAGCGTCGTCCGCGGCGTCGGAATTCCGGCGGCGTCGAGCGCGGCGAGCACGCCCGCCTTGTTCCGGGAGGTGAGGACGGCCTCCCGGTCGTTCACCCACGGGACCGACAGCCGTGCGTCGACCACGACGCCCTCCATAAGTCGCGAGGGGTAGACGAAGCCGGCGTCGAAGCCGTCGAACTCGTCGTCAGCGTCCGACGGACCCTCACGCTCCCTACCCCCGGAGACGCGGAGCGCCCGCTCTTTCGCCTGCACGTGATCGATCGCGATCCCGCGGTCGGCGAGCGGCCCGCGCACGCGTTCGAACGTCTCGGCGTCCGTCGTCATCGCGAGCCGGAGCATACGTCTGTTCGGGACCGTTCGGACTTAAAAATCGCGAGGGGCGCGCCGCACCCGATTCACTGGAGGTGGCCTTCCTCCCGGAGCTGTTCGGCCTCGCTCTTCTCGTAGCGCCACGCGATGTCGCCCTTCTCGTCTTGCCAGTCCCACGGCTCGACGAGGACGATGTCGTCCTCGCGGATCCAGACGCGCTTCTGCATCCGCCCGGGGATGCGCGCGGTCCGCTCTTTCCCGTCCGCACAGCGCACGCGGACCCGGTTTGCGCCGAGCATCTCGACGACCTCCGCGAACACCTCGTCCTCGTCGGGCATCCGGAGATCGTTTCGACCGCCGCCGTCTCCATTGCTCATGCGTACGCGGTGATACGCGCTCCCGGAAATAAAAGGGCCGCTCTCCGCACGGAAACACCCTTTTTAAATCTCGACGGCGGCGATCGGAGACATGCGCGACACCCTCGGGTCCGAAGGCATCGCCGGCGTCGTGATCGTCCTCATCGCGGTCGGGGTTCTAACCGTCCACGATCCGATCGTCGGTGCGGGCGTCATGGTTCTGTTAGCCGGGCTCGCGCTGATTGCAAAGGGGGTCGCCGACTCGACGATGCGGGCGTTCGGGCTCAAGTAGGTGCTACCGTCCGTTTTGTGGTCTCTGACGGACGAATGTTCCTCGGCCCCGCTCCCGAAAGAGTGATACTTCGCGGCCACCCCGGACCGGTATGGTCGACGTACCCGCGGTCGCCGTCGAACTGATCGAACTCCTCGCCGTCGTCGTCGGCGCCGGCGCCGCCTCGGCGATCGGCGTCGTGCTGGAACGCTTCGGGCTCACCGCAGTCACCGCCGGCGATCTCGCGCTCGGCGCGTGGGCGGTCGGAATGGGTCTGCTCGCGCTGTACGTCGGGGTCGTTGCGCTCGGCTACGAGCAGGCGCTCCCCCGGATCCAGCGTATCGCCGCCGGCGAGTGAGCGGATCCGACACGGGTGTCGAAGGCGAATCGCGTTTATAAATCTCCATCCGCCGCCATTTCTCTGATCGCTGCCGCCCGCTCGCGGATCGCGGCCAGTTCCGACTCGGCTTTGTTGTCGAGGTGCGAGTACATCAGTCCCATCCGACCGGTTCCGCGGAGCGTCTCCCCGTTCTCCCTTAGAAGTCTCAGTAGAGCGCGTTGAGCGGGCACGCGCCCTCGCCCGTGGTCCGTGAGACCGCGTACGGGCAGGTCGCGCAGTAGTCGCTCATGCGGTTCACGTAGCTCCCCGATGCGGCGTACGGCTTCGAGGAGAGCACGTCCGTCCCGAACGACCCCATCGCGACGACGTTCGGCGTCGTCACCCAGTGGTAGGCGTCGACGAACCCGAGGTGAAACCACTCGTTCAGCTCGGCGGGATCGGTGCCGTAGAGCAGCGCCATGTTCGAGAGCACCATCAGCCGCTCGATGTGGTGGGCGTAGCCGTACTTCCGGACGTGACCGACCGTCTCGGAGAGACACCGCATGTCCGTGTCGCCGTCTCGGTAGGCCGGCGGGAGCTCCCGCGACTGGTCCAGTTGGTTGGCCGCCGCCAGCTCCGGCATCGCCTCGCGGTAGACGTGTCGGGTGAACTCCCGCCAGCCGATCACCTGCTGACGAATCCCTCGACCGCGTTGAGGGGGACGGGAGCGGGTCCGCGGTCGTCGGCTCCGTCGCCCGGATCCTCCTTACCGAACGCGTCCAGCGTCGTCCCAGAATCGCTGGCGGCGGGGTCCTCGTCGGGATCGTACGCGCCCGGTTCGACGCCGCGCTCGGTGTATGCCGCCTCCACTGCCCGGACCGGCTCGCGCGGGTCGAGCAGTCCGAGGTTGATCGCGGGCGACAGCAGCGAATGCGAGAGGAACGGCTCGTCCGTCACCATCGCGTCCTCGTACCGCCCGAACGACGGGAGCCGGTCGCGGACGAACGCGTCGAGCGCCGTCTGCGCCTCCTCGCGGGTGACCGGCCAGGCGAACTCGTCGAGAGAGTCGGTTCCCCACGTGTCGAACCGCTCGCGGACCCACGCGTGAGTCTCGCGGGTGAGTTCGTCGGGGTCGAACCGCGGCGGCTCGGGTGGTTCCCAGCCGTCCGGCGGCGTCTCCTGATTGAGGTCGTCGTAGTTCCGCTCGCCGCCGACCGGCTCGTCGCCGTCCATCAGCACGCCCGTCTCGCGGCGGACGTGGCGGTACCAGTTCTCCTGTCGGTAGCGTCTGTCGGCGCTCCCGTCCTCGCCGACGATCCGGTTCCGTCTCCTCCCCGTCCGACTCACCCGTCGACTCACCCGTCCACTCACGCCAGTCGTCGGGCGTCGTCCAGAACAGCTCGTTGTCCAGTAGCTCCAACGCTCCGCCGCGCTCGGCAACGACCTCGCGCAGTCGGTCGCCCGCGCCGTGGCTCGCGGGGCGCATGAGCCGGAGGTCGGCGTCGCCCGGCTCGCCAGCGAACTCCTCGTCGAAGAACGTGTCCAGCCCGTCGCCGAACGATTCGGCCCGCAGGTACGTCACGTCGTGGCCGCGCTCGCGGAGCGCGTCGCGGGCGTGTCGCATCGCCGAGAACACGAGCGTCAGCTTGTGGGTGTGGTACGGTTTCCGGTCGGCGAAGCCGTGCGCCTCGATCAGCAGCACCTCGTCGGCGTTGGCGAGCGCGTCGAGATCGGGGTTGAGCTGGTCTCCTAGCAACCAGAGGACGGAGTCGTCGCTCATGGATGCCACACGGACGCGACCGACGTAGCTCTACGGGGACGCCGGTTTCGACTGCCGTCCGGAACACCCGCTCCTTTTTACTCGGCCTCGGTGAGTGGAGTGGTATGGACGATATCCTCACGAACTGGCTCCTCGGTCTGATCGCCGCCCTCCTCGCCGTGCTCGTGCTCGGCTCGACCGGGCAGTCGTTCCTCGACCCGCTCGCTCCGGTCGCGAACGTGCTCGCGCTCGTGACGTTCCTCGCGTTCGTGCTTCTGACGGGCGCGTTCCTCGTGTACACCGCGTCGTTCCGGAACGCCTAGGCCGCCCTCGCGGCGAACCCGCCCGGTGCGGGTACCTTTTTATTTCCCCTCTGTCTGCTCGCCATATGGAGTACACGACGCTCGGAAGCACCGGGACGACGGTCTCGAAGATCTGTCTCGGCTGTATGAGCTTCGGCGACTCGGATTGGCGCGAGTGGGTCCTCGACGAGGAGGAGGGGAAAGCGATCGTCGAGCGCGCGCTCGAACTCGGGGTGAACTTCTTCGACACCGCCAACATGTACTCGAACGGCGAGTCGGAGCGCGTCCTCGGCGAGGCGCTGGAGGGCCACCGCGAGGAGAGCGTCGTCGCCACGAAGGCGTACTTCCAGATGGCCGAGTCGAACCCGAACTCCGGCGGGCTCTCGCGGAAGGCGATCGAACAGGAGCTCGAACACAGCCTCGATCGGCTGGGCATGGAGACGATCGACTTGTACCAGCTCCACCGGTGGGACGACGACACGCCGATCGAGGAGACGCTGGCCGCGCTCGACGACGCCGTGCGGCGCGGCAAGGTCCGACACGTCGGCGCCTCGTCGATGTGGGCCCACCAGTTCGCCGAGGCGCTGCACACGAGCGACCGCGAGGGGTACGAGCGGTTCGCCACCATGCAGAACCACTACAACCTCGCCTACCGCGAGGAGGAGCGCGAGACCCTCCCGCTCTGTCAGAAGGAGGGGATCGGCGTGATGCCGTGGAGTCCGCTGGCGCGCGGGTACCTCACGCGCCCGCACGAGGACGTGGACGCCACGCTCCGCGGAGAGACCGAAGAGCACCTCTACGAACACCCCTACCGCGAGGGCGGCGGGCTGGCGGTCAACGAGCGCGTCGCCGAACTGGCCGACGAGAAGGGCGTGAAGATGGCCCAGATCGCGTTGGCGTGGCTGTTCCACAAAGAGTGGGTCGACACACCCATCGTCGGGACGACCAGCGTCGAACACCTCGAAGACGCGGTCGAGGCGCTCGATATCGATCTCTCGAAATCCGACATGGAGTGGCTCGAAGAGCCGTACGAGCCGGTCCGCGTCTCCGGTCACGAGTGAGGTGTTGCGAGCGGGCCGGTACGAGCGGACCGGTACGATCGGATCAAAACGATCGAGTCGAGGCGAGCGAGCCCGACGTCTTCGTCTCCTACTTATAAACGCACCGTCGTGGGCGGCACGACAACCCTTTTCGGCCGGGCCACCGAACCGAAGTCCATGGCAGACGACGACCCCACTAACGCCGACGACGGCGAGGAACAGGGCGACAGCGCCGCCGGAGCCGAGGGCGGCGACGCCGAAGGCGACGACGGCGAGGAGAAATCCTTCCGCGAGCGCGTCGAGGAGATCCGCGAGCGACGCGAGCAGGAGCGCGAGGAAGGCGACCGGCCCGACCCCGAAGAGATGATGGGTGGCGGCGGCGGCCCGCCCGGGATGGGTGGCGGTGGCGGCGGCAACCCCTTCGCGCAGATGATGTCCGGCATGATGGGCGGCGGCGGTCCCGGCGGCGCGGGCGGCCCGCCCGGGATGGGCGGCGGCGGTCCCGGCGGCGCGGGCGGTCGCGGCGAGGAGCGCGGCGATCAGGCCGGCAACGAGGAACTCGTCCGCGAGGTGCGCCAGCTCCGCGATGAGGTCCGCGACGCCACCCGTCAGCTCCAGCGCATCGCGCAGGCGCTCGAAGACGACTGATTCGGCGACAGTTCTCTGCGGCAGCGATTTTTCTCGTTTTTTGACGCCCGGGAGCGCTGCGTTCGTTCGTCGATCGAGAGCGCGAGTGCGTGACGCAGATCGGTTGTTTATAACTGAGCGAGTGGTGTCGCTGTCGCTCACGTCTATTTATATCTCGTATCGCTGCCGACGAACTGCACTATTCACTCCCGCCGTCGATCGAGACGGGACCACGACGCTCGCCCAGCAGAACCGCTCAGTTCCACGCGCCCGACATTCTCTCGATCCGCTCCGGCAGCGCGGGCAGCGCGACGACGGCGACCACGGCGGCAGTCGTCGCGGCCAGCGTGACCGCAACTGATCCCGCGAACACGTACGCGCCCACCCAGAGCCCGCCGGTGACGGCCAGCGCGGGGACCGCGATCCGGACCGGGACCGCGGGTTCGTCGCCGTCGACAAGTCGCCAGCCGACCGCGCCGCCGGCGCCGGTGGCGATCCCGATTCCCGCCTCGACCACCTCGCCGGTGTGCCCGCCCGCGACGGTGACGGCCAGCGCGCCGGTCGAGACGACCGCCGCCAGCAGGAACGGTAGCGTGGGATCGAGCGCGGCGGTGGCGCCGCGAGAGTCGAAACCGCCTTCGCTCTCCGCAGAACCGCCTCGCCGAACCCGCGGGTCGCCCGCGAGCCACAGCGCACCGAGCACGACGCCGCCACCGACGGCCAGCCCCGCCAACACGTCGACGAGGTAGTGAACCTCGATGACGACCCGCGAGGCCGCGACGGCGACGGCGACAAGGACGGCGGCGAGGAGCCGTCTCTGACCGGTCCACGCCCGATCGTACACGAGCGCTAGCGCGAGGTATGCCGCCGCGCCGCCGGTGGCGTGGCCGCTGGGGAAGCCGAAGCCGTCGGAGAGCACCTGCGCCTCGTACCACGCCGACAACAGGCTGGGGAGCCACGCCGGCACGTCCGCGGGGCCGATCGCGCCGGGCGGACGAGGGAGCGCGAACCACGCCTTTCCGAGCGCCGTGGCGGCGTACGCGCAGGTGACGGCCGCGATCGCGGTCGCCCCGGCGCGGCGCGGCGACGCCGCAAGCCGATCGCTCGCGAACCAGTAGCCGACCGCCAGCAGCCCGAACAGGAACCACGGGTCCGCGAGGTGGGTGACGGCAGCGAAGGCGACGACGACGAGCTCCGGGAGCGCGTCAACGAGGGTGACTTCGCCGATCCCGCGCTCGGCAGTGACGAGTCCGGTCACGAACTGATCGTCCAGTCAGTCATCGCTCCGATGGCGGGCGTAATCGAGCGCTTTGCCGGGGGTTTCGAGCAGGTTGAGCCCGATGCCGACGATGATAAAGAGGGTGTACAGTCCTAGCGTCGACAGCCCCAAGATGAGCATCGCGGCGATGGCGTAGAGCCCGTCGAGGAAGGAGAATGCGCCGAGTATCAGCACCGTGCCGTACAGGAGCACGAGGTACGGTCCCCAGCCGCGGGCGTGGCCGCGCCGCATCCGCGAGCGGACGTACCGCTTCAGCTCCGATTCGACGGCCGGCTTGTCGACGGTACGCCGTTCGACGTCGTCCTCGAACGCGTCGAACTCCGTCCGTAGCCGGCTCACCTCCTCCTGTAGCGCCGCCACGTCAGGCGCCCCCGCTGGGCGTTCCTCGTCGCCGGCGTCGCCCGCGCCGTCCGACTCACCGTTCATACCCGTGGATCGGTCGCGGTCGTGTTGTAACTGCCGGTCCATGGCGTCGGCGATCGCCGGCCCACCACCCAAGCCGGCGCCGCTTGCAGGGGCCGTCTCGTCGCGGCCGGCCAAGACGACGTTGACGACCCCGCCGACCACGACGACGACGGCGGCGAGGTACAGCCACGTGACGAGCAGTAAGATACCGCCGATAACGCCGTACACCTGAAACTGGCCGGCGCTCGCGGCGTACACCTGAAAGCCGGCCTGCAGCAGCGTCCAGCCGACGGCGGCGATGGCCGCGCCGGGGAGGGCCTCTCGCAGACCGATGTCCGGCTCGGGGAGCAGGTAGTACATCGGGAGGAAGACGACCGCGAGGAACGCCGGTAACACGAGGATACTCGCCGCCTCCACGGCCGGGACTACGTCGGCGGCCGCGACGAACGCGCCGATGGCGACCATCACGCCGATACCGACGCTGACGGCGAGGACGACCGAGGCGGCATCGGCGAGCTGTTTCACGAAGTCTGGCGGCTCCTTGACGCCGTACAGCTCGGCGAACGCGGTGTCGAGCCCACGGAACACCTTCAGCGTCGACCAGAGCAGCACTGCGACGCCGATCACGCTCGCGCCGGTTCGGCCACCCGCGGAGGAGATCGCGCCGGCGACGGCCTCCTGGCCGGCGGGCGTGAGGAAGTCGCCGGCCGCCGCCAGGAGCTCGACGGCGATCGCCTCCCCGAAGACGGCGGTCGCGACGACGACGAGCAGCAGGAGCGCCGGGATCAGCGAGACGAACGCGTAATAGGCGATTGCGGCGGCAAGGAACGTCACCTGTCGGTCGATCGCGACGTCAACGACGCGCCGAACCGTGTCGATCGAGGCGAGAGAGTGTGTGGGCACGCATCCCGATTCGGACGATAGTAACAAAAACGGGTGGGTGGAGCGGGGAGGTACGGGCCAGTCGCGGCCGCGAACCGATCGCGACGGCGACGGGACCGGGTCGGCACCCGACCGAACGCCGCGGATTAGTCTGCGTCGCCGTCGGCGTCGCCCTCGTTACCGAGGATCGCGTCTCGCATCTCGGGGATCGAGGCCGTGCTCTTGACCGCCGTGCCGCGGTAGTGCGCGCGACTGGCCTCGTAGCCGGCCCCCCGCAGGCGGTCGACGAACTCGTCCATCCCGATGGCGGGCTCGCCCCACGCTTTGTACAGTCGGTGCTGGTCGTAGTGCGTGGGGGTGTCGAGTTCGCGCGCGACGGTTCCAAGCAGTTTCCGCGCGCGCTTCGCCTCGCCCATGTCGTCGGTGACGCGCTCGCGGACCGCGCGGGCGAAATCGGGGTCCGCGACGGGGCCGAGCCAGAGTGGCCCGGCGGTGAGCACGCGGTCGCTCCCGCAGACGGGGCAGGTGTCGACGGGGTCCGCGATCAGCCCGTGGGTCGGATCGCGCCAGAGGCAGTCCTCACAGTTGTCGATGTACCCGAGCTCGTCGATGCAGTCGTCGGCCACTTGGGCGCCCGACTCCAGTTCGAGGTAGGTTCGCGCGTAATGGCGCGAGACATGCGAGACGATCGGGCGGGCCGCCTTGTCGTAGCGCGCGGCGGTCCGGACCAGCGCGGATATCAGCGTCCGGAGCCCCATCTCGGGGTGATAGTCGGTGTTGCGCGGAACCGCCCCGTACTTGCGGATCCCGCTGTTCAGGTGCGCGCCACACAGCGGCGCGGTGTCGGTCGCGGTGACGCAGACGAGGTTGCGCGCGTTCGCGAGCGCGGCGTCAGCGAAGGGGATCGGCGTCCCGTACGGGTCCAGATCGACGACGTCGAAGACGTTCTCGTACAGCAGGGCGTTGACGTCGCGGTGGACGGTCTCCCCGTCGAGGTCGTTGGCGGCGAGGTTTTCGGCGGCCAGCTCGACGGCGTCCGGGTCCACGTCGGCGCAGGTGGTGTCGTACCCCTCGGCGGCGGCGCGGACGCCCCGAATCCCCGAGGCCGCCATCGCGTCGAGGTACGACGACGCGCGCGGCTCGCGGTCGCGGTACGCGCGAAGCACCGCGACAGTCACGTCGCGGTTCAGCTCCTGCGTGGGGTTGAAGAAGACCCCGCCGCCGGTGCCCTCGCTGGCCCCGTCGCGGGCCTCCGGAACGGAGACGGTGAGACCGCCCTCCTCGATGTCCATACCCCGCGTTCGGCTATCCACCACAAAAGGACCCCGCTCCGCGTGTCGTGCGGATCGATCACGCGACCGGTGCGGCCGCGAAGCGGGAACTTTAGCCCGTCTGAGCGGAAAGAGGAGTATACTTATGACTACGACATGGAGCCGACGAGCGAGCATCGGCGGCGGAGCGACACACGGACGCGTCGAATTCCCAGCGGAGGGCCGACGATGGTAAGCCCCGCCCGCGTGGACGCGCTCACCGACATCGCCTACGGTGCGCTGATCGCCTTATCGATCGTGCTCATTGCGACGCTCAACGTGAACGACATCGGGGTGGCGTTCGGGATCGGGGTGTTCGCCTCTTACGTCATCCACGTCGTCTGGAAGATGGCCCGGTTCGACCCTGACTGGATGACCCGCGAGGTCGCCGATCAGGTTGGCAAGGAGGTCGAGAAGAGCGTGGGTGAGACCGTCAACAAGGAAGTTGAGAAGAGCGTGGGTGAAACCGTCAACAAGGAAGTCGAAAAGACGGTTGGCGACACGGTTAGCAAGGAGGTTGAAAAGAGCGTGGGCGAGACCGTCAGCAAGGAGGTCAGCGAGGTTGCTGACGAGGTCAGCGACACTGTCAGCGATGAGGTCACCGGGAAAGTCGAGGAGACAGTTGGGAAGACGGTTGAAGAGACGGTGGGCGAGAAGGTCGAGGAAACGGTTGAGAAGACGGTTGAAGAGACGGTGGGCGAGACGGTTGAGAAGACGGTCGAAGAGACAGTAGGCGAGAAGGTTGAGGAGACGGTCGAAGAGACGGTAGGCGAGAAGGTTGAGAAGACGGTTGAAGAGACGGTGGGCGAGAAGGTCGAGGAAACCGTCGAAGAGACAGTAGACGAGAAGGTCGAAGAAACCGTCGGTAAAAAGGTCGAAGAGACGGTCGAGAAGACCGTCGACGAGAAGAAGTCCGACGACGACTCGTAATCACGGACGGACGATCGGCAGGCGGAACAGACCGATTTTAGCGGGGTTCGTTTCCGAGGCTGTTCACATTTTCGAGAGAGACCTGATTGCGGCCTCGGTGGCGATCTAGAAACGGTTCCCGGAGAAGCGAAGACCGGGGATGGTCAGTAATCACGATTGACGACTATCACCGGATCTCCGGTCTCGTTCGCGATTCGGTCAGGGAGGGTACCGAACACCCGATCGCCGAGCCGCGACTCCGCCTCGTACATCACGACCGCGTCGTACTCGTCGGCCACGCGCAGGATCTCGTCGTCGTGCTCGTCGCCCTCCGTGATGCGGGTGTCCACCGATTCGGGGTCGAACCCCGACTCGATCAGTTTCTCGCGGGTCTCCTCAACGATCCGCTGGCCCCGTTCGCGAGACTCCTCTCCTTCGACGACGTGGAACAGCGTGATCCGCTGTGTTGTGTCTTCGGCGAGGAGGCGAATGAACGTCGGAAGCCGGGTGAACTCCGCCACGTCCGGAAGCGGAACGAGAATTCGGTCGATGCCGTCGGTCGGAGCGGGATCGAGTTCCGCGGCGCACTCCTCGTCGGCGGCGACCTGCTGAATCGCGGTCGTTCGGTCCTTCCCGAACACTAACCGCGTTCTGACGGTGGCTCCCGCCTCGGCGAACGCATTTGCAACCTCGTCGAGCGTCGCCTGCGCTTCGTCGCCGAACTGCTCGCGAGCGGATCGGACCGGCGTCTGTTCAGGAAGGCCGTAGTGACCGAGCACCACGACGTCGAGCGACGACAGGTCGTCGATCAACACCGGCGACAGCGGATCCGGATCCGGCAGTTCGATCGGAACGAGAATTGTGTCTCCCATGGTGAGAACTCGGTCGTCGAGGCTGAAAAACGGAGGGCTTAGGAGGCCGACGACTCGGCGGCCTCCTCCGGTGCGACGAACGCCGTCAGGTGCTCCTCCGCCGACGCGTCCTTCGGGAGCACCGTCACCACGTCGTTCGGACGGATCGTTGTCTCGTCGGCGGGATGGATGATCGACCCCTCGCGCTCGATCGACGTCACGACCGTGTTTGCAGAGAGGATTCCTTCTTCGCGGGCCGCTGTCGGTGTGAGTCCGACGATCGGTGCCTCGTCGGTCACGCAGACCTCGATCACGGCGGTCCCGTCGGCGAGGGTGACAGTATCGGTGACCACGGGGTGCGCGGCGTCGTCTGACAGAAATCGCGAATACGGTGTGTGCAGTTCGGTCTGGAGCAGCTCCTCGTCCTCGATGCGGATGTCGAGGCCCGAGAGCTCCCGGGCGATCTCCCGGAGATCGCTGGTCTCCTCGCCGACCGCGACGACCTGCAGATCGCGGCGCCCAGCCATCAACACGCGGACGTTGATCACGCCGGGGATCGACCGCGCCGCCAACGCCAGCCGCTCCCGCTCGTCCGCCGGAACGGTGCACATGAAAACCGACGTAAGGCGGCCGTCGGCCTGCTCGAAGTCGACGATGGCAGTGTACCCGCGGATCACGCCCTCCTCCTCCAACCGCTCGATGCGGTTCCGGACCGTCGCCGCGGACACGTTTAGGCCCTCCGCGATCATCGGCGCGGACGTATTCCGCGCGTCGGACATCAGCGCGTGCAGTATCCGACGGTCGATCTCGTCAAGGTGATGGCTCATGGCCGATCACGTCTCCGTCCGATCGGCGGACGGCCGTCGCGCGCACAGGGGGCCGTGCGAGCGCGCCGTCCCATACATTCCATACGAGAACACACCCGCTAGACGGTAATATGGCTTACCCACGGTGGATCGCTCAGGACGGATCGCCTCCCGACCACGCCCGGACCCACCACAGATCGGTACGCGGACCTGCCACAGCGACGCGACGACAGATATTCCACGTTCTGCCGAATCGACTTCGGTTGGAAAACAAGCGCCTGAAAAGAATTTGTAAAGTGTATTACGGTCTCTGGAAGCGTTTTAAACGGTCGAAAAACGCGATGAACGGTTCGGAACTCACCGCGGAAAATCGTTAATCCGGCTGAAGACGCGCCAACGCTCTGGCCCTTATATGCAATCGGCGCTCCATGCATCGAGCGACGACGGTGTTCCCCATGTCAAGCCAAACGTCCCCCTCATCTATCCGGGCGCCGATTCAGATCGGGTCCAGCGTGTCGACCGCCTGTTGGAACAAAGCGATCGCGGGCGTTCGCGCCGCGGCGTTCTGGGCGGCGGTCGTCCTCCCGCTTGCGTACGTCCCCGCGGCGTACGGCGTGATGGGCTTCGAGGGCGCGTGGAGCGCGATCGCGCTCATCGCCGTCCACATGGCGTGCGTCGTGATCGGCCACGAACACAACACCCCCTCCAACAACCCCTCCACCAACGCATGAGCACCACCCAATCTCTCGCGCAGACGACCGAGCAGTCCACTGAGCAATCCGCCGAATCGCCCGCCTCGAAGGCCGATCGCCTCGCCGCGTTCCTGCGCGAGGAAGCGGCCGACGGCGAGACGTACTTCAAAGCGAAGTTCATCGCCGACGACGTGGGGCTCTCGCCGAAAGAGATCGGTGCGCTGATCGTGCAGCTACAGGATTCGGTACAGGACCTCGAGATCGAGAAGTGGTCGTACACCGGCGCGACGACGTGGCGCGTCTCGACGGTGTAGATCTCACAACAGAACGGTCTCGAACAGCGACCCGACAAAACGCACGGACATGGGCAGCGTCCACCGACGAACCGCTCTCTCCTTCACAGTCCATACAGATAGCGCCGACCTCGCGGCTCGGACACCGAGAATTATCCCTCGGTCGGCCGAACTGGGGGCATGGCACTTGCGGATCCTGACCTCTCAGGCTCAACGGCGTTCATCACCGGAACGACCCGCGGCATCGGCAAACGGCTCGCGCTCGCGCTCGCCGACCACGGCTGTAACATCGTCTCGACGGGCAAGACAACCGACGACGACGACTCCGATCTTGAAGGATCGATCGAGCAGACGGCCCGCGAGGTGCGCGACCGCGGGTCCGAGGCGCTCGCGCTCGAACTCGACCTCCGCGATGAAGCCCGCGTCGAGGCGGTCGTCGAGGAGGCGATCGACCACTTCGGCGAGGTGGACATCGTCATCAACAACGCGAGCGCCATCCAGTTGGCGAACATCGCGGACCTGCCGGCCAATCGGTTCGACCTCCTGACCGAGGTGAACGTCCGCGGGACCCACCTCGTCGCACACGCGTTCGCCGACCACCTCGCGGGGCTCGACGAGGCGTGGCTGCTGTCGAACTCGCCGCCGGTCGTGACTGACCGCTCTCCGGGGAAGGCGCCGTACGCGTGGTCGAAGCTCGGAATGTCGTTCATTACGCTCTCGCTCGCCGAGGAGTTGGCTAGCGACGACGTCGGCTGTAACACGTTCTGGCCGGTGACGACCATCGACACCCGTGCGACCCGCTACTTCGGGCTCGGGACCGAGGACGACTGGCGCACCCCGAAGATCGTCTCCGACGCGGTGCTCGAAATCCTCTCGCGCGATCCGTCAGCGTGTACGGGCAACAGCTTCTACGACGAGGACCTGCTCCGTGAGGCGGGCGTCACCGACTTCTCGCCGTACAACCTCACCGACAGCGACCCGGCGCCGATGTCGGCGCGGCTGTTCGATCCGGAGTTCGAACGGGAGGTGTGACCGTGTTGTGAGCGTCGCGATCGTGGTAGTAACGCACGCGGAATCTGTCGCTAGTCGAGGAATTCAACGGCGTCGAGAAAACGAACGTGGGGGCGGATTCGAACCCCAGTCACTCCGCTCGCTGGCGCTCGCTTCGTTCCCTGGTTCGAATCCGCAGCACCATTTTGTCGACACGGACTCCTCGCTGCGCTCGTCGTTGCGGTATCGACAAAAATGGGTTGGGGCGGATTCGAACCGCCGACCTGCTCCGTGTGAAGGAGCCGTCATAACCTGGCTAGACCACCAACCCGCTCGTGTCGACGTATCCGACCTCTGGACTTAAGAGTTACCTTACGGCGAAGATTCTTTCGCCGAGCGCGCGAACCGACCCGCCGTGACTCACGAACTCCGGTTCCTCGAACGCCTCCGTCAGCACGCGACGAGCCTGCTCCACCTCCCGCTGTCGGCGATCGGGCTCTACGCGGAGCGGGAGACGCCCCGCGACCAGTACGCGCTCACGCTCCGGGAGCCGTACCCGATCGTCGAGGCGCGGCTCCACCGGCTCGGATTCGTCCGCAATCTCGTCTCGTCGCTCAAGTTCCGCGACTACGCTATGCCGCCCGAGACCTCGGTCGCGAGCTGGGTCCGCTACCCCGACGGGGCGCTCGCAAGCAACCGCCAACTCCACCTCGCGCTGTTCGTCGGCCCGGACCGCGAGACGACCGACGTGTACGCACATTGGGAGCCCTCGTGGATCCGGCACCCGATCCGGCACTACCGTGCGATCGACGTCGACGCCGAGACGGGGATCGCACGGACGAGAAGGCTGTTCGAGCGCGCCGACATCGAGTACACCGTGGTGCCGGCGGCGGAGCGGCTCGCCGTCACGGACGACACGGTTTAAAAGCGGCAAATCGTGTCCGACCCGGCTGCCCTACTCCGCTTTGGCGACGTTGCGGCCGCGATACTCGACGATGCGCTCGCGTGCCGCCGCCACCGCCTCGCGGGCCTCGCCCTCCGCGCGCTCCTCCAGTTTCTTCAAGTCGGCCTGAAGCCGGTCGAGCCGCGAGGGCTCCGGCTCCCCGTCGTCGACGATGCCGACGAGATCCTTTACCCGAGCCTCGACCGGCTCTAGCTCCTCTTTCACGCCCGCCTTCGCGTGTTCCGCCGCGCGACCGAGGTAGTACCGTGCGTCTTCGAAGTGCTTGCTCATATCTGTCCTTTCGCATGCGACTGATATATTCTTTGTGGCGGTCCATCGAGGTCAGATTGACGCGATCGCATCGTCGTTGGTTCGGAATCCGTCTTTGCGAGGCTGTACGTCGAAAAATCGGAGAGAAACGCGGGAGAAACGCGGGAGAAGCGCAGGAGAGCGAGGTCAGTAGGTCGGCGACTCCTCGGGTTCGCCGTCGCGCGCGTTCGCGACGCGACCGAGCGTGAACAGCAGGTCGGAGAGTCGGTTGAGGTAGGTGACGGTCATCTCGTTGATCGGTTCCGAGCGCGCCAGTTCGACGACTCGACGCTCCGCTCGGCGGGTCACCGTGCGGGCGTGATGGAGGCGGGCGCCCGCCTCGCCGCCGCCGGGGAGAATGAACGAGCGCAGCGGCTCCAGCTCCTCGTCGAGCGCGTCGATGCGTGCTTCGAGCGTCTCGACGTGCGCGGCCTCGATCGCGGGGTCGTCGGGGTCAGGATCCGGGTTCGCGAGGTCGGCCTGCACGACGTGGAGGTGGTTCTGGACCGTCTCCAGCAGCTCGTCGAGGTCGTCGTGGCCGGTCGGGCGCACCGTTCCGATCAGCGCGTTCGCCTCGTCGACCGTCCCGTACCCCTCGATCCGGGGGCTCGCCTTCGACACCCGGCTCATGTCCCGGAGATCGGTGTCGCCCTCGTCGCCGCGGCCGGTGTAGATGGTCATACGAGGCTCCGCTCGACGTACTCCAAGATGTTCGCGCTCTCGGACATCGTCACGCCGCGCTCCTCGTCGATCAGGACCGGGACGCCGCGCTGACCGCTGATTCGCTTCACCTCACTGCGGTCGGAGTGGAGCGCGTCGACCCACTCGGTCTCGTACGCGACGCCGGCCTCGTCGAGCGCGTCGGACACCTTCTCGCACCACGGACACCCGTCGAGCGCGTAGAGTTGAATCGCCATGTCCGACCGATCGGCACGCGGCGGCAAGAAGGTAGGGTGTCGCCGGCGGGTGAGCGGTGAGAAGATAGCGGCGGGCGGTGAGCGGACAGCGGTGAGCGGACAGCAGTGAGCGGCGAGGAGACGGGCGGACTCTTCGGCCGTCAGAGCCCGTGGTACGACTCGATGTCCGACCGGTGCTCGTCGGGGATCGGGGCGGGCTTGCCGGAGTCCGGATCGAGGCTCACGAGCGTCGCTTCCGCCTCGGCGACGACCTCGCCGTCGGTACGGATCTCGTGGGTCATCGTCACGCTGGAGGTGCCCATCTCTGCGATATCGATCTCGACGGAGACAGTCCCGTCAGTCAGCTCGACCGGGCGGCGGAAGTCGATCGACAGCGACGCCAACACCGTCGCCAGCGCGGAGAGGTCGGCGTCGAGCACATCGCGGAAGTACTCGGTTCGCGCCTGCTCGATGTACGTCGCATACACGGCGTTGTTGACGTGGCCCATCGCGTCGATATCGCGAAATCGAACGTCGATATCGGTGGTGTAGGTGTTCACGGCGGTCAGTACAGCAGCTCGTCGTCGTTCTCGATCATGTACAGCGAGCGCGCCGCGATGTTGACCGCGTGGTCGCCGACGCGTTCGAGGTCGCGGATTGTCAGCAGGAGTCGCGAGACGTTCCGCATCGTTCCCTCGAGGTCCGTCTCCTCCCGGAGCTCGTTGCGTTCGATCAAGTCGCGCACGACGAGTTCGCTCGCGGCCTCACAGGCGGCGTCGACGTCGTCGTCCGCCTCGGCGACCGCGAAACAGCGCTCAGAGTCCGACTCGGCGTAGGCGGCCATCGCGTCGTCGAGCATCGCCAGCGTGTCGTCGCCGATGCGCTGCACGTCGACGTCGGGGAACACCTCTCGGTCGGCCTGCTTGGCGTACTCGCCGAGGTTCGTCGCGAGGTCGGCGATCCGTTCGAGATCGGTGATGATCTTGAACGAGGCGGCGATGAAACGCAGATCGCCCGCGACCGGCTGCTGGAGGGCGATGAGGTCCGTACACTGCCCCTCCAGTTCGAGGTAGAGATCGTTGATCTCCGCGTCGCCGGTGATGACTTTCTCGCCCAGTTCGCCGTCCTGACGCTCCAAGGCGTCGAGTCCCATGCGGAGCCGATCGGCGACGAGCTCGCTCATGTAGAGCACGTCGTCCCGGAGCCCCTCCAGTTTCGTTTGGTACTGTTCGCGTGGCATCGTGTTAGCGTATCACCCTCTCCGAGCGTATAAAAACACGTCGCCGACCGAACGCCTGCAAACGGACGGGCCGAGCGCCGTCACCGCCTCGACCGCCTCGACCTCGAGCCGATCTGCGACCGACAACGGTTCAGGCAAGGAGGGTGAACGGGCGGCGACGACGGATACCACATCGGATCAATGGATGCAACGGACACACACCACGACTGGACGCCGGACCAACTGACGCTTCACGTTGGTGACGAAGAGCGGCTGTTCGACAGGGCTCGGCGACGCTCGCAGCCGACTGAACTCGTCGTTTCCCCAGTTGAACTCCACCAGCGGAACATCCAGCGCCGGCTCCGCGAGGCGCGGCTGCCGAAGGACGCCTTCCGCTTTGCGGACCCGGTCGGGATCTGTGTCCGCGTCTTGGAAACGGCGGGCCGTCCGACCGCTGCCGTCGACCGCGTCGATCGCCTCTCGTTGATCCGGTCGATCCTCGAAGCCGGAGGGTCTGACGAACCGACCACACTCTCTCTTCCGACCGGAGCCGCGCCGGGGGACCCGCAGCGGATCGAGCAGATCCGAACCGACGTGGAAGCGATCACCAACTTCCACCCGGACCGGCTCGCGGCCTGGGGTGAGACGGCCGACAAGATCGACGAGCCGATCGACGACGAAGCGGAGACGATCCTCGAAACCGGCCTCGGTGCCGAACGCGAACTGCGGGAGAGAACCACGAAAGCCGTCTCGGAGACGGCGCTCTTGCGCCGCGCGACGCGGTCGATCACGGCGACAAACGGGTCGGCGTGGGCGGAGGCGTTCCCGGAGATCGAACGGCTCACGCTGCTCGGGCTCAGCAGCCTGTCAGCGCCGCATACCGACCTCGTCCACGGGCTGTTGGCTGCCACGTCCCTCACGGTCCACGTTCACTTTCGGGAGGGAACCGGCGAGTACCTCCGGGGCCGAGTCCCCGATCTCCTCGCTATCACCGATCCCGGAACGGAGGCGTTCGAGTGACGGGATCCGACCGGCTCGCGCTCTCGGCACCGATCGACACGCCCGACGTACCGACGATCGAGATCGCGTCGCCGACGCGTCGGGACGAGGCGCGCAGCGCGATGGCGGTGGCGGCCGCGCTCCGGGACAGCGGCGTTCCAGTCCGGGACATCGCTGTCGCGGTCCGCGACCTCGATCCGTACGAGGAGCCGCTGTTCCGGGCGGCGCTCCAGTACGGGATCGCACCGGTGTTCTGGACGCAGCTCCGCGTGACCCGGACCCGCCCGTACGCCCTCGTCGAATCAGTGTGCGGGGCGCTGGCCGGGGACACCGTGGACCGCGAGACACTGCTGCGTCCGCTCGAACTCCGGTGGTCGCCGCCGGGATCGGGTGGTTCGTCGGGCTCAGCTCCCCCGCCGGCGGAATGGCCGATCGAGCCTGCGGCGGTACACCGGGCAAGGATCATGCTCCCGAACGGGCCACGATCGATCCCCGAGTGGATCGAGGTGATCGACTCGACGGACGGCGCCGACGACCGCATCCGGCGGTTCGCCGAGTGGATCGCCGCCGCTCCGCCGCTGGAGCCGGTCTCGGTCGCCTCGCTGCTCGGCGAGGTGGTGGAGGGGTACGCCGAACGCGGGCTTCCAGAGACGAAGGTCGCGGACTCGCCGGCGTTGCTCGACACCGAGACCGACGCGCGGGCGATCGTGCGGGTTCGTACCCTCGTCCGACAGCTACGACACAAGTTTGCCGACCGTCTTGAAGAGGACGCAATTGAGCGCTCGTGGGCCGATGTCGCCGATCTCGCCGGCGTGATCGCTACACAGCGCCCCGGTCGTCGGGAGCACTCGAACGCCCGCGCGCTCGACGTTTTCGAGGCGAACGACATCTGGGCGCTTGACGTCCCGTACGTGATCGGTGTCGGAATGACGGCGGAAGAGTGGCCACAGCCGTCGCGGTCTCCGCTGCCTCCGGAGTTCCAGGAGGCGATCCTCCGGGGGGAGGGAGCGACGGGGACGCTCGCGCCGCAGCCGGCGTGGGTCGGCGGCCGCGACCGCGATCAGTTCGGGGACGTGCTCCGGGCGGCGGGGCGGTGCGTCGTCTTCACCCGACATACCCGAACGTCCGGCGGCGACGACGTGGCCCGCTCCCCGCTGCTCGATCACCTCGATACGCGGCGGGTCTCTGAAGATGCCCGGCGGCGGCTGATCGGGACGGAGCGGGAGCTTCCGCCGGAACTGCGGGCGGTCGTCGGTGACGGATCGGAGCGAGGCGATGGAGAGTCGGAGGGAAACCGTGAGTGACGATGGTGGTGACGGCGACGGCGACGCTGACCCCATCCGATTACGGGGCGCACAGCGGGAGATCAGGGACGCGTACTTCGCGTCCGATTCCGGGCTGTTCACCCTCGACTGCGTTCCGGGGGCCGGCAAATCGGTCGTCGCCCACCACGTCGCCGCCGAGGACATCCTCCGCCGATACGCGGCCGGGGACCCGACACCTGAACAGCACGTCACGGTCGTCTCGTTTAACCGCGACGAGGCGGCCGACATCGTCCCGGCGATCTGCGATCGGTTGCAGGCGATCGTCGAACACGACCTCGTCCCCACCGCGGCCGACATCTCTGGGGCAGAGCTACGATACCTCCGACAGCGCGTGCGACAGGCCCCTTACGCGGGCACCATCGATGGACTCCTGCGCGAGATATTCCGGGAATTCGCGCGCGATATCGGTTTCGACGAGATGCCGTCGGTCGGGAACGACGCGCTCTTGAAACGGGTCCACCGCGACTGCTACGAGTCGCTCCGAAACGACCCGGAGCACGCCCGGCGGCTCCGCGACCTCGAAGCCGCGTATCCGGACGGCGAGTACGACGAGGGCGTCGACGAAATGCTGGCGGACGCGCTGACGTACTGCCGCGATCGACGCCTCTCGACCGAGGCGTTCCGGTCGGAGCTGGAACAGACACGCGATTCGGCGTATCCCGGCGGGAAGCCGGACTCGTTCGACGATATCGTGCGATCCGTCGAGCGATTTGCCAACGGTGACGAAAACGCTAGCGAGGGAACCGGCGAACGAGTCCGGGAGACGGTGATCGGCCCGGACCGAGAGCGCCTGCTCGACGCCGACCGCGAGCTGTACGACGCGTGGGACGCGCGCATCGACGACTTCTGTACCGTCCTCTCGGCGTACCGGACCCGTTACCGGGCCGCAGTTCGGGAGTACGGTGCGGTCTCGCACACGGACGTCGCCTCCCTCGTGGACGCGTACTTCGACAGGTCTGGCGAGCGATCGGACCTCCCCGAGCCGCTCCGCTCCGTCGACGGCTCACACCGTGATCGGGTCCTCCGGACGTACCGGTCGCGGATCCGGAGTCTGGTCATCGACGAGGCACAGGACGTGTCTGCCGTCCAGCACGCCGCGCTCTCGCACGTCGTAACGAGCGAGTCGCGCGTGTTCGCCTGCGGCGACGGCCTCCAAGGGATCTACCTGTGGCGACACGCCGACCCGCGGTGGTTCGCCGCCGCGACGACCGAGGGGACGTACCTCGGTGTGGACTGGGACACCCACGAGAACCGGACGGCGACCACCACCTATCGGTGCGTGCCCGATATCGCCGCAGGGATCAACGCTATCGCCGAGCCGGTGTTCTCCGACCCAGCTCGCGGGAACCTCGGCGACCTCGACGCCTCGTACCCGCGGTTGGACGCGGCTCGCGACGGCGGCGAGGGCGGCGATGGAGCCGCGGTCCACGTCTCGTCGTTCGCAGGCATCGGTCACCCCGGCTCCGCGATGTGGGCGGACCCCGACGGGGAGCTCGGGGAGGCGAACATGCTCGCGACCCACATCTCGCGGGGGCTCGCCGACGGAACCTTCTGCAACGACGACGGCGACCCGCTCGGCGTCACGGTGCTGTTCCGCCGCGGGACGCGGATGCCCGAGTACGAGGCGGCGTTCGCCGCGGAAGGCCTCCGGGTCCGCACTGCGACCGACGCGCTGTTCGACTGCCCCGCCGTCGAGACGGCGCTCGCCGCTTGCGAGTGGCTGACCGCGCCCGGCTCTCCGCAGCGCACGAGCAAACTCCTCACCGAGTCTCCCCTGAACGCCGCGTTTGACGCGGCCCCGTTCGAGTCTCGGTCGTGGGACCTCGATCGGGTGCTCGACGACGACCCGGCCGCCGTCGGGGAGGAACAGCGGGGGATCCTCCGCGGACTCGTCCGACTCCGCGATCGGAGCGACGCCTTCGGCCGGCTCCCGGCGAGCGAGTACGTCGAGGACGTAATCGAGGCGCTCGCGCTGCGGGCCGATCCGAACGGGTGCGTCGGCGACACCGATCCGGATCAGCGGGTCGCCAATCTGGACGCGCTCGTCGAGACGCTCTCCGAGTGGGAGGGAGACAATAGCTACTCGCCGTCGGAGCTGGTCGACCTCGCGGAGCCGTTCCGCGAGGACCCCGGCGTCGGCCCGACGCAGCCGAGCGCGGCCGGCGCCGCCTACGACGTCGAGTTCCGCACGATTCACCGAGCCAAGGGGGACCAAGACGACGTCGTCGTCGTCGCTGACCCCGGGTTCGACATCTGGTCGCACGGTCCCCACGCCCGGTGGTTCGTCGCGCAGGGACCGCTCGCGGGGCTGGCCCCGCCGACGAACACGGAGGTGCCCGACGACATCGCTATCCCGCCGTTCGACGGCGGGCTGTACGGCGTCGGGGACGACTGGGACCGCGACGCCGGGCTCCGCTGGGCGACGGCCCGCTGGCGGGACACCGTGTCCACATCCGTGTCCGATTCTGCGTCTGACTCCGCGAAGGATTCTGGGTCCGACTCCGCGAAGGATTCTGGGTCTGACTCTGCAAACGATTCCGCGGATCGCGACGCGCTCGTCGGTCCGGACCGGCTCCGCCGCGTCGCGGGGAACGAGCGTGCCGAGGCGTGGCGGCTGCTGTACGTGGCACTGACGCGGGCTCGGGACCACCTCGTTGTTCCGCTACCCCGCTCGAATCTGGAGGAAGACCGGACCCGGGACCGGTGGCTCGACGCGATTCGCGACGGGCTGGCGTTCCGACGCGGCGGCACCGACTCCTACGAGCTGCTGCTCGACTCGGATCCGAACCGGGACGCGATCGAGATCGGCGTCAACGACGCGGATCTGTTCGCTCGGCGTGCTCGTCCGGCTCCTCGGACCGGGCGCGACGAGGCCACTGAATCCCCCCCACGGCGAGACCGGCTCGACCCGTGGGTCCCTCGATTCCTGAGCCCCAGCACAATGTACCCGCTGACGGAGGATGTGGATCGGTACGCGCTCGCCCACCTGCTGGGCGAGCCGCTGCACACGACGACGAACGAGGTCTCCGGCGATCTCCCTCTCCGATTCGATCGGCTCGGCCCCGAGGCGGTGGGGACGTGTCTTCACGACGCGCTCACGGAACTGGTCGCCCGCGGCGTCGACGAACGGGCGATTCGAACGACGGGACCGGAGGTGCGCACGGCCTTCGACGAGGCCGTGAACGCGATCCCGGAACCGGTCGGCGAGGCCGAACGCGAGGGAATGTTCGCGTTCTTCGAGACAGTCCTCGACGACTTCCTCGACTCCGACCTGTGGGACCGGATCGCAGATCCAGCGACCGTCGTCGACACCGAACGACCGCTGGACGGGCTGGCCGAGGTCGGCGATCTCGGAGTCGAGATCCACGGACGGGCGGACTTCGTCGTGGAATATCCGACCGGAGACCGGTTCGTGACAGACGTGAAGATCGCCCTGACCGAGCCGAGCTCCGAGACACGACGGCGATACGAGCTCCAGATCGCTGCGTACGCGTTCCTCGCGCGACAGAGCGGTGCGTCCGACGTGCGCGTCCACCGGACCGTCGAGACGTTCGGCGTCGCAACCGAGACGACAGCGACCTCGTGGCCGCCCGATATCGTTCATCGGCGACTGCAACGCTTCCTTGGCCGATGAGGTCGGCTCCGTCGCGATCCGGACGCAAGCCTTTATCACCGCTCGACACCAATAGTGTGCATGAAAAACAATACTGAATCGGGCGCCTCCGAACCTGCGGACGATGTGTCCGGAAGCAGCACATCCACAGAGGTCCGTCGACCGGTATCCCTCGCCGACGAGGACGCACTTGATGCGTTTGTCGCCGACGCGGACGCCGCCGTGATCGAGTTCTACACGGACGGCTGCGGGATCTGCGCAAGCATGGAGCCCGTCCTCGGCAACGTCGCCCGCGAGCTTGACCTCGCCGTCGCCACGGTGAATCCCCGGGACGACCCGCCGCTCGTCGAGCGGTTCGACGTGCGGAGCGTCCCGCTGTTCGTGCTGTTCGTCGACGGCGAGCCGGTCGCACGCCGCGCGGAGGGGTTCATCCCCGGCGACGATCTCACCGCGTGGATCACGGACCACGTCGCGTAGCCCAACGGATTGTACTCCCCGAAGGACCGTACAGCCAACGCTCTCCGATTGCGGTCGGAACGGAAATAGTCGTTTTCGCGTCGCCTACAACGAAGCCGCCTAGAGGCGACCGACGTTCTCGACGGCGACGGATTCGACGCCGTCGACCTCGTTGAACGCCTCCTCGACGGCCTCGGTGCCGCCCGCGCCGTCAGGGACGATGACGGTGGGGAGGAGGGCGACGAGCCCGAACGCGACATCGTCGCGCTGGAAGCCGCGGATCTTCGCGCCCTGCGGGAGCGACTCCTCCAGCCGGTCCTGCAGATCGTCGAGGTCGATATCGGGGCTGTTCGGCATGACCTTGATCTTGGCGGCGACGTCTCCCATTGTTAGGGCCCCCGGAAGCCGCAGTCGGGACACTCGTAGAGGTTGCTCTGCTTCCGGCACTTTGCGCACCGGTGGATCGTCTCCCCGCAGTCGGGGCAGGAGAACCGCGCGGCGTTCATCCCGGCCACCTGGATGCCACAGGAGACACACTGTCGGGTGCCCTGCGTTTCACTCTCGCTCATACATGAACCACCACCGCGCGACTTTTAACCGTTGTTCTTTGCCTTCGCCCTCCGTACGTCCGGTTGCGACGAGGTACCGTGGTTCACCCGGCGATAAGCGGCCCGATCAACACTCCCATCAGGTGCACCCGTCGCGCGCCGACCCGCGGCGGGACGAGCCCCAACGCCCCGGCGACGACGAACACGCCGATCCCGACTGTGCCAGCGAACGCGTAGGATATCCCCACGAGCAGCGCCAGCACGCCGATCGACAGCCGCGTGTAGTCCGCGTTCCCGACGACTCGGAGGTACGCGTCGCCGACGAGCAACACGAGCGCGAACCCGCACGCCGCGGCGGTCGCGGCCGCGACGAGCAAGATCGGGAGCGCGAAGGGGACCTCGGCGCGGTCGATCGCGACGGTCACCCCCGTTCGGGGCGTCCCGAGCGCGACGAGCGCGAACAGCGCGAAGATCGTGTTCGCCGTGTTCGCGCCGCTGGTGGCGACGACGAAGCCGCGGTCCGACTCTTCGCGCGGGACCGCCGGCAGCGCCGCGACCGCTGCGATAGCCGCGGAGATGCCCGGCACGTACCCGACGACCGCGCCCGCGAGCGACCCGCCGCCCGCGCTGATTCCGAGCCCGCGACGGCTCATCGCGATCCGGGCGTCGGCCTGTGGCGGCACGCCCCCGCCTCCCATCGCGTCGATAAGCACCGGAGCGCCGAACAGCCCGGCGAAAAGGGGCGCGAGGACCCCGCCGGCGTCAAGCGGCGCCGCGGGGTCGACATCGAGGGTTGCAAAGCCGAGCGCGGCGCTCGCGAGGAAGGCGACGAGCCCGCCGATCGCGGCCCGCTTCGACGACTCGGTAAGCACAAGAAAAGCGACCACACCGCCCAAAAGCAGCGGGAGGTGGTTCCTCACGACGGGGTAGCCGCGGATCATGACCCACGTGATCGGAATCGCAAGCGGGACCGCGAGCGCGACCGCTAGCCCCGATCCGACCGCGGACAGCCGGACCGCCTCGCGGCCGCGCCCCGCCACGACGAGCCGGTGGCCCGGTAGCGCGGCGACGGCCGTGGCCGCGTCCGGGACGCCGAGCGCGAGCGCGGGCACGATGTCGAGGAAGGAGTGGACCACGCCGGCGCCGAGCATCGCGACGCCGACGAGAAGTGGGTCCGCCGACACCGAAGGAGCGAGTCCGGCCAGAAGCAGCGCGAAGTTGTTGGCGTGGAGCCCCGGCACGAGCCCGCTCGCGGTCCCGAGCGCGACGCCCCCGCACAGGAACGCCAGCGCCGCCGCCGCGAACCCCGGATCGACGACGGGTCTGACCAGCGCGTCCATCGCGACGAGGTGGCCGCGGCTTCCGGGATAAACGTCGGGAGCGGCCGATGAGACCGGGCGCTACGGCTCGACGGAAACGAAACGAACCGGCAGAAACTCGAACCCGCTTACGCCTTCTGAGCCGCCTGCGCCTTCTTCTGGGTGACGTAGCCGGCGATCCGGTTGCGGACGCCCTTCGACTCGACGGTCGTCAGCGTGGTGACGCTGTCCTTGTTCGTCTCGAAGTCCGTATTGAACGAGTCGGGGTACCGCTCCAGCAGGACGTTCCCGAGCTGCTTGATGTACTTGGGTTTGATGGCCATATCGAGCGATACCGCCGGCCCGAACTAAAAGGGTTCGTTACGCCGCGAGCGGGCCGCAGGCGCACTCGCGTCGATCGCGTTCCCGATCCGTTACTCCTCGTCGTCCCCCGCCCCCGTTGCGCCCCCCGCCCGCTCCCGCCACCCGGTCGCCTCGTCGATTCTGGCGAACGCCTCGCGCTCGGCTGGGCCGCCGCACCGCTCGACAACGTCCGCGAAGTAGCGTAGTCGGTCGAGGAGTTCCGCCGTGTCGAACCCCGGCACGTCCAGCCGCGAGGCGGCCACCGTCGCGTCGATGACCGCGCTGAATCCCCGGTTTATTGTCGGAACGCGCTCTCTCACGACCGCGTGCTCGACCGGATCGAGCGCCCACGTTCGGATCGTCGTGTCGCCCTCGGTCTCGCTCGCGACCTCCTCGACGGTCACCTCGACCCACGCGTCGGCGGTCGGCAGCACCGGGTCGTCGACCTCGCGGACCGTCAGCGCGGCGTCGACGAACGTCCGCGGGTCGCTCGTGAACTGCACGACGCCGCCCCCGCGCTCGGTGAAGTTCCGCCACGTTCGGGTGCGCCCGTACGTCCGCGCGGTGACGGGGTCGCTCGGATCGTCCGGCGCGTGGAGCCCGAGCGCCGCGACGTTCCAGCGGTCGTTCGGCCCGAGCGTCGTCACGATCGACTCGGTGACGCCCCGGAGGGCGACCGGCCAGCCGTCGGGGCCGGAAGCGGTGCTGTCGTCGCTCACGGCGACACCTCAGCCCCATGCCGGAGGGCGACGTACAGCGCCGCACAGGTGAGGTCGGCGGTCGTCCCGGGGTTGATCCCCTCGTCGACGAACGCGGCCGCCAGTTCCTCCGCGGCGTCGAGGTCGGCGTCGTGGACCGCGGTGGCATCGATGTCCCCGGAAGTCGAGCGGTCCCCGCCCAGCAGCGCGGCCGCCCGTTCGCTGGCCTCGCGAGCCGTCTCCGGGCCGTGGTTCGCAGCGACCAGCGTGTCGGGCTCGGCCGCGAGCAGTCCGATGAACGCTCGGGCCGCGCGGTCGGTCAGGGGACCCCCGTCGCTCTGGATCCACTCCGCCGCGCGAAACGTCCGCGGGAATCCCTCGATCCACTCCTGCGCGTTGCGGTCGGGGACTCGGTCGGAGTCCTCGGAGTCGTCAGGATCGTCGGAATCAGTGAGACTGCCGGGGTCGGCCGAGAGGGCCATCACGTCCCGCAGGGTCACGTCCCGCTCCCGGAGTGCGGGGGCCGCGTCGCCCCCGCGCCGCACGTCGAGGTCGTCGGCGTCCGCGGGAGGATCCGCCACCGCGACGTCGACGTGCTCGAACGCGCGGTAGAACGCGACCGCGTCGTCCACGGTCGTCTCTCGGGTCACCCGGTCGACGCTCGCCGGGGAGAGATTTTCATCGTCCCCATCATCCCCGACGCTCGCCCGCACCAGCGGGACGAGCAGGAGGAGACAGCCGAACTGGGTGTTCGTCCCGGAGCGCGCCGCCATCCCCGCGACGCCGCGCTCGAAGGCGCGACCGATCCCCGTCTCCCCGTCCGCGGCCAGTTCGAGCCCCTCGCGGGCGCCGACCGCCCCGCCGAGGAACGCCTCGAACCGCAGGTCGTCGAGGTCGCGATGCCGGTCGACGTTGCCGGGCTTCGGGGTCCCGGCCACCTCCAGCAGGAGCGCGAGGGTGGCGTCGTCGACGGGGTCCGGTCTCACGGCTGCGCCTCCGGGAGGGACGCCTCGCTCTCCTCGGGCAGTTCTCCCTCCCGCCACGCCGATACCGCGTCGGCGATCCGGGAGAGAGACGCGGGGCGCTCGCTGGGTCGCCCGACGCTCACGGCGTCCGCGCCGTACGCGGCGTACTCGGCGACGGTCTCTCGGCCCCGCACGCCGTTGTTAGCGATCACGGTGAGATCGTCGCGGGGAGAACCTGTCTCGTCTGTCGCCCGACCGGCGGTCAGTTCGTCGACGATCCCCTCCGAGTCCATCGCGTCGACGTGGAGCCAGTCGGCGCCCGCGTCGGCGACCGCGTCCGTGACGGCGACGAGGTCGACGCCGGGGACCTCGGCGCGAACCTTCACGCTCGTCGTCGCGCCGGTCTCGGCGACGGCGGCGACGTACTCGGCCAGTCGATCGATGTCCCGGAGAAGCGACTCGCCGCAGCCGACCGCGCGCAGTTCGGACTGCCGGCAGTGCGCGTTCACCTCGCAGACCGCGTCGCGCTCGGCGCAGACCGCCGCCGCCTCGCGAACGGGCTCGACGGTCGCGCTTCGGACGTTGACGCCGGGACGGATGGGGGCCTCAGAGAGCTGGTCGAGTTCGCGATCGATCCACGCGAGCGGGTCCGCGGGGAGGAACTCCGAGCGATCGCGGGCGACGAGGTCGCGCGCGGCGGCCCGACTGGCCGGGTCGACCGCGATCCCTCCGAGAATCGCGGCGTCGGCGTGGGGGGCCGCCGCTCGCGCCCAGTCGGCGTCGGCCGCGCCGCTGAGGCTGGCCGCGACGAGGAACGGGGGCGGGGACTCGTCTCCGCTCGCCGTCACTCCGCCACCTCCGCGTCCGCTTCCGCCTCCGCTCCTTCCACCGCCGCCAGCGCGCGGTCGCACACCCGAGCGACGCGCTCGGCGTCGTCCGCGTCGTCGATCCGGGTATCGGTGCGCTCGACGTGACGGTCTGGGAGGTCGGTCGGATCGTCGTCGTCGAGGACGAACGCGTCCGCGAACGGGTACGCGTCGGCGACGCCCGCGGTCGAGGGGTCGCGGCCGACGCCCGCCATTAGGTCGGCGGCCGGACCCGAGAAGACCTCGTCGCCGATGAACGGCGAGACGGCGACCACGGGGGTCGCGGACAGCGCCGCCTCGACGCCCGGGATCGCGAGCATCGGGCCGATGCTCGTCACGGGGTTGGAGGGGCCGATCACGACGGGCTCTGCGAGGGCGTCTCGGACGACGGCGGTCGGCTCCGCGTCTGCCGCCCCTCGGAACTCCACGTCCGCGACGGCGGGGTCCGCGCGGCGCGCGACCCAGTACTCCTGGAAGTGGATCGTCTCGCCCGCCTCGGTGTGGATCAGCGTCGCGACCGGATCGTCGGACATCGGGAGGAGGTCGACGTCGAGGTCGAAGGCGTCCGCGAGGGTTCGGATCGCCTCCGTGAGCGTGTGCCCCTCGTCGAGCAGGCTCGTGCGCGTGAGGTGGACCGCGCGGTCGCGGTCGCCGATCTCCATGAACTCGCCGACGCCCGAGAAGCGCCGCCACCGGGCGATCTCGCGGCCGGCCGTCTGCGCCTTATCGTCGAGGTATCTGGGGGACGTTCCGAGTCCGACCTGCGTCGCGAGCCGGCGGAGTTCCTCGTGGGTCGTCGTCGTGTCGTCCGCGATCCCCCACCACGTCTCGCGGTCGAGGACGCCGCCACCCGCGAACAGCACGGTGTCGACGTCGGGGCAGACGAGGTGGCCGCCGAGTTCGATATCGTCGCCCGTGTTGGCGACGACCGCAATCTCGTCGGGGTGCCACACGCGGGTCGCCCCGTCGAGGAGCTTCGGCGTCCCCGTGCCGCCGGCGAGAAACGTGACCATACGCGGGCAAGGCGGCGGGCGGATTTGTATCCTCGCCTCCGCGGGCGACGGGGCGGCTCGGGTGGAGTAACGGAGTTATTTATAGCTGATCGACGACGCGCGGTCGGGCTCGCTTTGGTGGGAACACCGATTGCGGTGGTTCACGAGGCTCAGCCGGTGAAACCACGTTGAGCCGCGCTCGAGGAATATCCTAGAACGACAGAGAGCCCGACCGTGGAAGTGCTTTTACCGCTGATACCGTACCGTTCTGTATGGGAGATGACACGCAGAACGACTCCGAACTGGCAGAGGAGACCGAACTTGGCAGCGAAATGGCCGGCCACAGCGCGGAGATGAGTTCAATATTGGGCGACGCCTATCGCGGAGAATTGGACCGGGAGACCACATGGCGATCACGCCTTGATCAGACGACCACGTGGGGGGTAACGGTTGTGGCTGCGATTCTCACGTTCGCGTTTTCCAGTGCCGATAATCCACATTACATCATCCTCGTCGGTATCCTCGCTGTCTCTCTCTTCCTGTTAATTGAAGCACGGCGATATCGTGACTATGACGTCTATCGCTCGCGAGTGCGTCTCTTCCAACAGAATCTGCTTGCGGACGCGCTCGATCCGTCAGAGGGGCTCGAACACGAGGATTGGCGGAGCAAACTCAGTCAGGATTATCGGAGACCGACACTGAAAGTGTCGACATGGGAAGCCACAGCAAACCGCCTTCGGCGAATTTACCTCCCGCTGTTGATCGTTTTACTCGTCGCGTGGCTGTTCCGAATCACGGCGTTCGCGCCAAACGAGAGCTTACTGACGACTGCCAGTATCGCCGTCGTCCCCGGACCGCTTGTCATCGCTGTCATTGCTCTGTATTACATCGCCATGATTGCGATTGTACTCTGGCCTCGGAGCAGGGAGGCGAAAGGAGAGTTCAGGGAAGGGGATCCACAAGAATGGAAAGAGTCCAACTGACAACGGCTACTGGTGCTTGATTGGCCAACTACTCGCGAAACGACTTTGTGAACCCTTCATCGAACGATGGCTGTCGGCCCCCTTTATAAATGTCTGAAGTTTCCGAGCCAATCACGGCGCCAGCGGCTACTGATACGCGATACTCGTCTGCATCCCGTCGGTGTTGAACGCGCTGCCGGCGCCGTCGTCGCCGAGGACGATGACGCCCGCCCCCGATCCGGTGATATCTTCGAACTCGTCGATCGCCCGATCCGCTGCATCCTGCGCGCCGAACCCGTCGTCGAGGAAATCGACGGCCCGCCGCGAGAGCGTCACGCGCGCGATGTCCTCACCGGCGCCCGTCGCGCTCGCGCCGCCGGCCTCGGTACAGAAGAAGCCCGATCCGACCTGCGGTACGTCGCCGACGCGTCCCGCGAGCGCGAACGACCGGCCGCCCGTGGAGGTCGCCGCCGCGAACGTCTCGCCGTCGGTCGCGACCGCACCGACCGTGTCGTGGTCGGGGGCGCGGCCCGCATCGTCCTCGCTCTCCTCGTCGCTTCCCGAGCCCCCGCCGGCCTGATCATCCCCCGAGCCGAACCGCGTCGCCAGCCAGTCGAGGTGCTCACGGGGGCCGCCTTGCGGTGGGTCCTCCGCCTCGTACCGCTCGCGAGTCTCGTCGGTGAGCAGGTCGACGCCAGTCTCGATATCGAACTCGCTTGCGAGATCGACCGCGTGATCCCCGGAGATGAAGATATGCGGCGTCTCCGAGTGGACGACGCGGGCGACGCTCGCCGCGTGCTCGACGCCGGGCATCGAGCAGGCCGCGCCGATCTCGCGGTCGGCGGTCATCACGCCCGCGTCGGTGCGGACGACCCCGTCGGACTGGACCGCACCGCCGACGCCGGCGTTGAACCGCGGGTTCGATTCGAGGACGCCGAGCGCCGCCTCGACCGCGTCGAGGGGCGTGTCGGCGTCGACGCCGCGGCGGGTTGCCTCGTCGAGGGTCGCCTGTCTGGAAGCCGGCTCGTCCGGGACTCCCCCGGCGCCGCCGTGAGCGATGACGCGCATACGCGGGGGTCTCGCGGCGCCCGGATAAGCGCCCGGAAAGCGACGGGGTCGGTTCGTCCTTGCCCCCTCACCTCTCCTCCCGTCTCCCGCCGCCGTAAGACCTATCCACGCTGCTCGGGGAGTCGTCATCATCGTGGACGAACGTCGAGACGCTGCCGTCGACGCCTCCGGATCCGCGGCCGATGGTGCCGGATCCACGATCGACGACGCCGAGCCCTCGGTCCGCGGTCGTCTCCCCGCCGCGCTCCGGCGCCGGATCGGGATCGACGTGCGCGCGCTCGCGGCGTTCCGGATCGCGCTCGGCGCCGTCCTCCTCGTTGACCTCGCGCTGCGCGCCCGGAACTTGACGGCCTTTTACACCGACGCCGGCGTACTCCCCCGATCGCTGCTCGCGGAGTCGTCCCCCCTCGCGCGATTCTCGCTGTACGCGGTCTCCGGTGAGGCGTGGTTCGTCGGGCTGCTGTTCCTCATCGCCGCCGTCGCCGCCGTCGCGCTCGCGGTCGGCTACCGGACACGGATCGCGGCTGCGGTCTCGCTGGTCCTGCTCGCGTCGCTGCAGGCGCGGAACCCGTTCGTGCTCAACGCCGGCGACACGCTCCTCTGGCAGCTGCTCGGGGCGGGCTTGCTGTGTCCCCTCGGCGCGCGCTGGTCGGTGGATGCTGTCCGGAGGCGCGCCGCGTTGGGAGGGCGATCCCTGCCCGAAAGCAGCCGATTTACCGGCCCCCAATCAGCCCTCCTGTTGACCGTCGTCGTCGCGGTCTACGTCTCCAACGCAGTCGTGAAGCTCCGCGGCGAGGCGTGGCCCGCGGGCGAGGCGGTCGGGACCGTCTTCCGCCTCACGTACCTCCACGGCCCGCTCGGGGGACTGATGCCCGAGAGCCCGGCGCTGCTCGCGGCCGTCACCTACGGCTGGCTCGCGCTACTCGTCGCGTCGCCGTTACTCGTCGCGGCCGCCGGACGAGTCCGGGCTGCGCTCGCCGGCATCCTCGTCGCTGCCCATCTCTCGATGGCGTTCACGCTCCAGATCGGCGTCTTTCCGGTGGTGTCGGCGACCGCACTGCTACCCTTCTGTCCGCCGTTCGTCTGGGACCGGATCGAGTCGCTGGCCGCTCCGGAGATCGGGCGGTTCCGGTCGATGGCAGAGCGCCTCCTCCGTTCCCTCCGGTCGACGCGACCCGGATCGACCCTCGTCGATCTGGCCTCCAAAATTGTTCCCGACAGAGCGACCCGCGAACGTCTCGTCGCCGTCATCGCCGCGCTCCTGCTCGTCTCGCTGCTCGCGTGGACCGCCATGGGGGTCGGAGTCGTCGACGCGCCAGAGCCCGTCGTGGCGGTGTCAGATCCGGCCGAGAGCGACTGGGATATGTTCGCGCCGGAGCCGCCGTCGACCGACGCGCTCGTGCTCGCGACGGCGACGACCGCCGACGGCGACCGGACCGATGCGTTGCACGGCGACCCGGTCGCGACCGACCGCACCCCGTCCGACGCGCGGGGATATCCCACCGCCCGCTGGCGGAAGCACTTCTCGCTGCTGTCGGCCGACGATACCGATCGCATCGACGCGACGCTCGCGCACCTCTGTGACCGCGCAGCGGGATTTTCCGGCGCGGAGACGGAGGCGGTGACGGTCTCCGCTGTCGAAGTCGACGTCGTCGGGAGCGAGGAGATCTGGGTCCGAGAAGCCGGTACGCGTGAGTGCCGGTGAGAAAGAGCGTGCGAGCATGGTGAACGCGAGCGATCGGTCCCGACTGACCATTTCTCAGTCTCCCGTGCGGCCGCGTTCAACGTCGCGTTCGCGGTCGCGGTCGCCGCGCCGTGTCTGTTCGCGCCGGACGTTCGTCTGGGGCGGTCGGCGCTACCGATGGCGGTCGCTGTTCGACGTGGAAGTACTGACCGTGTGAGGGCGGCAAAATCGGCCGATACCGGGGCTTTGGCGGCCAGCGGCAAAGCGGCAGGCACTTTACGCGGGTCCAACAACGCACGAACGTTCATGAGCTACGATAAGGTCGATGTCCCCGACGACGGCGAGGCGATCACGCTCGCCGACGAGGAGACTGGCGAGCTGAACGTCCCCGAGAACCCGATCATCCCGATCATTCACGGCGACGGGATCGGCACCGACGTCGGGCCGGCCGCCCAGAAGGTACTGGACGCGGCCGCGGAGGCGACGGGCCGCTCCATCGCGTGGATGCGCGTCTACGCGGGTGGTAGCGCCCGAGACATGTACGACGAGAACCTCCCCGAGGACACCGTCTCGGCCATTCGCGACCACCGCGTCGCGATCAAGGGCCCGCTGACGACGCCCGTCGGCGCCGGCTTCCGCTCGCTGAACGTCGCGCTCCGCAAGACGCTCGACCTGTACGCGAATGTCCGCCCGACGTACTACCTCGACGGCGTCCCGTCACCCGTCAAGAACCCCGAGAAGATGGACATGATAACCTTCCGGGAGAACACGGAGGACGTGTACGCCGGCATCGAGTGGGAGGCCGGCACCGACGAGGTCGAGCAGGTACGCGACTTCTTGGAAGACGACATGGAGATCGCCGACGTCATCCACGACGGCCCGGTCGGCATCGGCGTCAAGCCCATCTCCGAGTTCGGCTCGAAACGACTCATCCGCGAGGCGATCGACTACGCGCTCGCGAACGACCGCGACTCGGTCACGCTCGTCCACAAGGGGAACATCATGAAGTTCACCGAGGGCGCGTTCCGTGACTGGGGCTACGAGGTTGCCGAGGAGGAGTACGGCGACGACGTCATCACCGAAGACCAGCTCTGGGAGGCCCACGACGGCGAGCAGCCCGAGGGCACCCTCGTCGTCAAGGACCGCATCGCGGACAACATGCTCCAGCAGCTTCTCACCCGCACCGACGAGTACTCCGTCATCGCGACGATGAACCTCAACGGCGACTACATGTCCGACGCCGCCGGCGCGCAGATCGGCGGTCTCGGCATCGCGCCCGGTATCAACCGCGGCCACGGTCGCTGTCTCGCCGAGCCCGTCCACGGCTCCGCACCCAAGTACGCGGGCCAGGACAAGGTGAACCCCACCGCGATGATCCTCTCCGGCCGCGAGATGCTCGACTACCTCGGCTGGTCCGACGCCGCCGACCTCGTGCGCGACGCGGTCGAAGAGACCATCTCGTCCGGTCAGGTCACCTACGACCTCCACCGGCAGATCGAGGGCGGCGAGAAGCTCGCGACGAGCGAGTTCGCCGACGCCGTCGTCGACAAGATCGACGAGCTGGCGTAAGCGAACGCTCGTGCGCCCGGAAATCGCAGATTTCCGGGAACATCGAATAACAGTCGTAGACCGTTTCTCTGGTCTCCGGCCGCCGACCGGAGGCATTGAAAAACTCGCATAACGGCGAGTTTCCGAACCACGCGAAGATCGAAGATTTTTGCCGGTGTCGAGACGTTCTCGTCGAGTGCTGCCTCGGTATCGACTGACGGAACTATCGTCGAGAACAGGCGTTCGTAATAGCTATTCATTACTAACGAGTATTCTTACTAATTAGAACACTATTCGTGTGTAGATGCGAACATGAATCTACGATGTCCTTAGATATTTATACCTGCATACTCCTTTATTGCAACGTATGTCTTCACACCAAACACGACGTAGATTCCTCGAAGCGACCGGTGTCGCTGGCGTGGCCGCACTTGCCGGCTGTAGCGGAAACGGCGGCGATGGCAGCGACGGAAGCGACGGAAGCGACGGAAGCGACGGTAGTGACGGAAGCGATGGCAGTGACGGAAGCGATGGCAGCGACGGAAGCGATGGCGGCGACGGCGAGACGCGCCTGACCTGGCACGCGGGCGGGACCGGCGGGACCTACTTCCCCCTCTCGAACGAGATCAAGACCATCGTCGACGCCAACACCGACTTCACGCTGAACGTCCAGTCCACGGGCGCGAGCGTCGAGAACGTCGGCAGCCTCGCCGACGGGTCGGCCGACTTCGCGCTGATCCAGAACGACATCGCCTCGTTCGCGAGGAACGGTACGGGCATCGACGCCTTCATCGACAATCCGATCGAGAACCTTCGGGGCGTCGCGACGCTGTACCCGGAGACGATCACGCTCGTCACGCTGGCGGAGAACGACATCTCCTCGGTCGACGACCTCAGCGGCGCGACGATCAACACCGGCGACCTCGGGTCGGGGACGCAGGTTAACGCGGTACAGATCCTGGACTCGCTCGGAGTCACCGACTACAACGAGCAGAACGCCGGCTTCTCGCAGGCGTCCGAACAGCTCGCCAACGGCGACATCGACGCGGCATTCGTCGTCGGCGGCTGGCCGGTCGGCGCGATCGAGGAGCTCGCGAACACGAACGACATCGAGATCGTTCCGATCGGCGGCGACAGCCGCGAGGCCGTCAAGGAGGACGCCTCCTGGTTCGCGGACGACACCATCCCCGGCGGCACGTATAGCGGAATCGATGAAGACGTCGAGACGGTCGCCGTGCAGGCGATGATCGCCACGAACGCCGAGGTGCCGGACGAAACCGTCCGGACGGTCACCGCGGCCATCTTCGATAACCTCGACGAGCTCTCGATCAAGACCGAGTTTATCACCGTCGACACCGCACAGGACGGGATGTCCATCGAGCTCCACGACGGCGCCGCGGCCTACTTCGACGCGTAGGCGCCCGAAGACGGCCCGACGTGGGCCGTCCGGTTGAACTGATCCGGAGTCGAGTCGCATCGGCTTCGTCGAGGGACAGCTCCCATCGATCGCGGGGGACGGCGGGCCCCGTGTGGAGTCGCTCTCCGTTTAAAAATAACTCGCGAGCCGTTCAAACACAACGTTACAAGAACTACCAAACACATGGGCCGCCTTTCTCAGCCAAACGCCGGTGCCGTGATCCTCGCGCTCGCGGTGCTCGCGTTCGTCGTCGTCGCAGTGACCGCCCCCATCGGAGCCGTCCTCGTCGTCGAGAACGCCGAGACGGGCGAGCGGTACGTCGCGGAGCCGGTGAACGATGGAAGCACAGTTGCCCTGGAATACACCCACAGCGTCGAGAAATCCCGCGTGTACGACGAGTACCGCGTCGATGGGCGCACGCTCGTGAACACTCGGATGGAGTTCGAGTCCTACGGCTGGGGGCTCCCGGCGCGCGTCAACGTCACGACCGTGAACGGGACGTTCGTGTACGATCCCGCGGAGCCGATAACCGAGCTCGACGAGCTCTTCGTTTCACCGGGTCGGATCGCAAACCACACGCTGATCGTCGATGAACGGCAATACGACTTCGTCGCGGTAACCGAGGGCAACGACGTGAGAGTACATATTGAACGACGGTCGCTTCTCGAGAGGATCTTATGACCACGACCAATCGAACCGACGGCGGTATCGACGACTCGAACGACGGCGGCTCCGGAGGGCCACCCCCCGGCGACCTCGGCAGCGGTTCGGGCGCGGACGAGCCGCCGGACGACAGGACGGACGAGGAGATCTCCCGCGAGGAGGCGGACGATCTGATAGAGGAGATCGAGCGCCGCCGCTCGCTGCGGGGACCAGCCGCGATAGCGGTCGCGATCATCGGAATCGCGTTTTCCGTCTTCCAGTTATTCCTCGCCGCCCGGAGCTACACGTTCACGATCTGGCTCCCGACCGTCGATATCGCGGGGATCTCGATCGCCCCCTGGCAGGTCTCGCTCCAGCTCCTGCAGGCGAACGCGATCCACGTCGCCTTCGCGCTCGTGCTCACCTTCCTACTGTTCCCGGTGAGCACCGGCGACGGGATGGTCACGCGGAATTTCGGTCGGATCGCCCCGGCGGCGTCGCAGCGCCTCGGCGACCGGAGTCCTGTCACGCGGGCGCTCGAAGGAGGTCGGACGGGGCTTCGCTGGGCGTTCCTCGACCCCGACCGCGAGCGGGTGACTCCGGTCGACATACTGTTCATCGCCGTGGCGTTCCTCTCGGCGTTCTACTTCATGACGGAGTTCGCGGAGATCCAGAACATGCGCGTCTTCGGGGTCGACTCGGGGCGGCCGGTTACCGAGGTGTACGCGTTCCTCCAGCCCCTGCTCGGCGGCGTCCCGTTCGTGAGCGAGTACTCCTACGCGATGATTCTGGGCGTGGCCGGCATCCTGCTGGTGTTGGAGGCCACCCGCCGGACGCTCGGCCTCCCGCTGATGCTCATCGTCGCCACGTTCATCGTCTACGCCCGCTGGGGCTACCTCATCAGTGGGGACACCCCGTTCCTCGGCCTGCTCGCGATCCCGCCGCTCTCCTGGCCGGATATCGTTCAGAACCTCTGGTACAACACCGAGAACGGGGTGTTCGGTATTCCGGTGACGGTGTCGATGAGCTTCATCTACATCTTCATCCTGTTCGGCTCGTTCCTCGAGATGAGCGGGGCCGGCCAGTGGTTCATCGACCTCGCGTACGGGCTCACCGGGGATCGTAAAGGCGGCCCGGCGAAGGCGAGCATCCTCGCCAGCGGGTTCATGGGAACGATCTCGGGGTCGTCGATCGCCAACACGGTCACGACCGGCGCGTTCACGATCCCGCTGATGAAGCGGTCGGGCTACGATCCCGAGTTCTCCGGCGCCGTCGAGGCGTCCGCGTCGTCCGGCGGGCAGATCCTCCCGCCCGTGATGGGGGCGGCCGCCTTCCTGATGGTCCAGTACACGTCGACGCCGTTCGCCGACATCATCATCATCGCGACGATCCCGGCGATCGTCTTCTTCTTCGGCGTCTGGGTGATGGTCCACCTCAAGGCGGTCCAAGAGGGGATCGGCGGCGTCTCCGGCGAGGACACGGTTAACTTCTGGGACCACTTCAAACGCGGCTGGTTCTACCTCGTGCCGATCGCACTGCTCCTGTACTACCTCATCATCGAGCGGCTCTCGGTCTCCCGGTCGGCGTGGTTCACGATCGTGGCGCTCGTGGCGCTGGTCGCGCTCGTCTCGGCGTACAGCGAGGAGACGCGGCTGCGCCTCTTCGCCGTCTTCGCGGCGATCGTCGGCGTCGAGTTCGCGAGCCACGCGCTGGCCGGCGTGAACGTCGTCGGCCTCGTCACCGGAGCCGGCGGTGCGGGGCTCCCGCCCGGCGAGGCGTTCAGCGCCATACTTGCGGGGATCGAGTGGTACGCAATGCTCGCCGGGGTGCTCACGCTGCTGTCCAAGCCCGATCTCGACGCGTCGCTGCTCGAGCTCAACCCCTCGGTTCAAGACACGGCCGAGACGATCGGCGACCGGACCGACCGGGACTTAGAGAACAGCCAGCCGTTCAAACTCGGCACCTTCGTGGTCACGTCGATGGAGCAGGGCGCGCGCACCGCGGTCCCGGTCGTGGTCGCGGTCGCGGCCGCGGGGATCATCCCCGGCGTCATCAGCGTCTCCGGGCTCGGCCCTAACCTGACCTCGCTGCTGTTAGCGCTCTCTGGGGGGTCGATCGTGATCATGCTGCTCGTGACGGCCGTCTCGAGCATCATCCTCGGGATGGGAATGCCCACGACGGTCACCTACATCATCCTCATCTCGATGCTCGCGACGCCGCTCGTGGAGTTCGGTATCCCGCTTCTGGCCGCCCACCTGTTCATCCTCTACTTCGGCGTGATCGCCGACATCACGCCGCCGGTGGCCGTGGCGGCGTACGCCGCCAGCGGGATCGCCAAGTCCGATCCCTTCGAGACCGGCGTGAAGGCGTTCTCGCTGTCGCTGAACAAGGCGATCGTCCCCTTCGCGTTCGTGCTCGCGCCGGGGATCGTCCTGCTGCGCGAGAAGGCGAACGCCGCCGACCTGCCGATCCGCGAACAGTACCGCGTGGTCGGGTTCGCGGACCTCGCCGAGCTGTCCTACTCGGTCCCCGAGATTCTCATCCCCATCGCCGGGGTCTTCCTCGGCGTGATCGCGCTCGGCGCGACCGTCATCGGGACACTGTACACGCGTGTCGGCCGGCTCAGTCGGGCCGTGTTCGCCCTCAGCTCGCTGCTGTTGATGGCGCCGGGGCTGCTCTCCGAGAGCGTCTTCGACACGCTCGGGCTCGTTGGCGTGAGTGTCTCCGTCAACGCGCTCCTGCTTGATTTGACCCTACGCGCGGTCGGGTTCGTCCTGTTCGTGCTGTTCGCGCTCCGGAACCGACGGACGCTCGACGGCGAGGGCGACGGAGCGGGAGAGACCGACGCGACAACGGGATCGACCGAGGCCGTCGCCGCCTCCGACTCGTCCTGAGCGGCTCTCTCGGTTCGAACGGGATTTTTGACAGGCAGTTCGGGTTTGCGTTCTTCGACGACGAGTTATCACCGTCAGTGTGTCTGGGTGAACGGAGTCGGAGCCTCGTTCCCCGCCGAACTCACCCCAGCCGTTCGTCGAGGATGAGCCGCGTCTTCGTCGACTTGACCTCGTCCATCTCGCGGGCCTGCGAGATGAGCTCGTTGACCGCGCGCGTGTCGACGGCGTCGACGACGAGGACGATGTCGTCCTCGCCGGAGACCTGCCAGACGAAGTCCACCTCCTCCCAGTCGACCATCCGCTCGCCGACGGCGGCGGTGTCGACGTTCATCTCCACCGAAATCTCGATCATCGCCTTCACGTTGCCAGTGCGGGTCGTGACGGTGAACCGCTCGATGATACCCTCCTCAGTCATGCGATCGACGCGATTGCGTACGGTCCCCTCCGAGGTGCCGACCTGGTCCGCGATCTCCGTGTAGGGGGTTCGCGCGTCCCGTCGCAGTATCGAGAGAATCCGGCGATCGAGGTCGTCCATACCCGTTCGTCTCGGTCCGCCGACTTACCCGTTACGAATATCGTAACGTAGCTACGAACGACGCATTTATTACCCTATGAGCGTACGTATCTCGTAATGTCGGACGCCTATATCGCGCTGGCTGACGGACGCGTGCTTGAAGCGCGCGCTCGTGCGCCGGGGCGCACCCGTGGCGAACTGGTGTTCACGACCGCGTACACTGGCTACGAGGAGTCGCTCACCGACCCCTCCTACGCCGAACAGATACTCACCTTCTCGTACCCCTTGATCGGGAACTACGGCGTCCGATCCGAGCGATTCGAGTCCGAGTCAGTCCAGCCCCGCGCGGCGATCGCCCGCGAGCTGACCGACGACGTCGCCGAGTGGCTCGCCGACGAGGACGTGCCCGCCGTCGACCACGTCGACACCCGCGAGATCGTCACCACCGTCCGCGAGGAGGGCGCGATGGCCTGCGGGATCGCCGCCGGCCCGGACGCGACCCCCGAGGACGCGGTCGAAGAGATGGAGGCGTGCGAGCCGATGAGCGACCACGTCGACATCGGTGCGCAGGTGTCGGTGACGGAGACGACCGTCTACGAGGGCGACGGCGTCGCCGACGTGGCCCTGCTCGACTGCGGCGCGAAGGGCTCGATCATCTCCTCGCTTACCGAGCGCGGCGCGGACGTTCACGTCCTCCCGTACGACTCGACTCCCGAGGACGTGGCCGACGTGGACCCCGACGTGCTGTTCGTCTCGAACGGCCCGGGCGACCCGGAGAACTTCATCGCGGCTCAGGCGGTCGTCGACGCCTTCGCCGGTGACCTGCCGATGGCCGGCATCTGTCTCGGTCAGCAGGTGATCACGAGCGCGCTCGGCGGCTCGACCGAGAAGATGGCGTTCGGCCACCGCGGCGTCAACCAGCCCGTCAAGGACCTCCGCACCGAGAAGGTCGTGATGACCACCCAGAACCACGGCTACACGGTCGCGGACACGGGCCCGCTGGAGGTGACGCAGGTGAACGTCAACGACGACACCGTCGAGGGGCTCGACAGCGAGGAACTCGACGTTATCACCCGCCAGTACCACCCCGAGGCGAACCCCGGCCCGCACGATTCGCTCGGCTTCTTCGACGAGGTGCTGGAGCTGGCACGATCGGAACCGCCCGTCGCTGCCGACTGACCCCGTTTCCCGCGCCTCAACTATTCTCGTTCTCTGCGATTCATCGCTGATCGTGCGCTCCCGCTGACTGCCAGAAATCACCCAGGCGACGCCCACGACTCTGTTCTCGCCCGTGACCGGCGACGTTTTCCCCCGTCCCCCCGCAGTGACGGCCATGACGACGGAGATCCTCCTCACCAACGACGACGGCATCGACGCCGTCGGGATCCGGGCGCTGGCCGACGCGCTCTCACGCGACTACGACGTGACGGTGGTCGCGCCAGCGAGCAACCAGTCCGGCGTCGGCGGCGCGCGCTCGTGGTGGGACACGACGGTGGAGTACACCGAGACCGACGCCGGCTACGCGGTCGAGGGGACTCCAGCCGACTGCGTTGCCGTCGCGGATGTGGCGCTCGGGCTCGACCCCGACGTGGTCGTCTCCGGCTGTAACCACGGACCGAACATCGGTGCGCACATTCTCGGGCAGTCCGGCACGGTCGGCGCCGCGATGGAGGCGTCGTTCCTCGGAACACCGGCGATCGCGGTGTCGCTGTACGATCGCGGCAACCTTCCCGTTCCGCCGACCCTCGACAACGGCGACTTCGCGGTCGCCGGCGAGGTCGTCGTCGACCTGCTCGATCGCGCCGAGACCGGGAGTGAGGGCCCGTCCCTCCCGTTCGGTGCCGACGTGCTGAACGTCAACGTCCCCGCGGCCGACGACGAGGCAGCAGCGGACCCGACCTACCGACTAACCGAGCCCGCGCGTGGCTTCGACGTGATCGAGTTCCACCCGGGCGAGGCGGAGCCGGAAGATGAAAACGTCCCCGAGGGGTGGGAGTTCAGCGAACGACGCGGAGAGATGGGGATGGAGCTCCGGGACCGATTCTGGCGGGAGTTCCTCCGCGGCGACGTCGCCGACGACCCCGGATCCGACCGGCTCGCGGCCGTCGAGGGCGAAGTGAGCATCTCGCCGCTGTCGTCGTCGCGGTCGATCGCCGGCGACCGCGCGGGCGAGGTCGTCGAGGATCCGGCGGCCGACTCGGCGGCGGGGATCGAACAGGACTGACGGCGAGACGCTTTCCGCTTCCGACGCCGTCTCAGCGCCGCCGTCCCGGCCGATGCGAACTCCCAGAGAACTCCTTTCCTAACCGTCCGAGATACCACACGACGACCAGCCCCAGCGCGACACCGCCACCGAGCGCCGCGAGCAGTTCGATCGGCGAGGGGTCGAACTGGAGCGCGATGAGCGGCGGCGACACCGCCACGATGAGGACGATGACGGCCTTTATCCGCCTGTTTCCGGCGTCGCGCTCCGCCTCCGACATGGGTCCTACCACGCCGACCCCTCCGCGGTCCGCGCTCGGCCTCCGATCGCTCCCGTGTTCATGGGCCACCCACGGCTCGCCCGGATATCAACCCGGCGGAGCCGGTCGAACGCCGGCCCGATCGGTCGCCCGCGCTGTTTGAGAACAATCTACGCACCTACTGCGTCGCCCCCTGATAAGTCTCTCGACCGTTCACCCCGGTAGCGGCGGGCTACCGCCGTGAACGGTCTTGGTAGTTTAAGCCCGTCCGTGCGCAGGTGACAGGTGCCCCTATCCGCGGCCCCGCTTCGTCGACGCAGTCGGACGCGGGTCGAGCCGGGTCCGACTGCGTCTCGGCGAGTTGCCCCCTCCACCGCCGTTCCGCGGCGTTTTTGGGCCGACCCCGACAACCGGAGTGCATGGACGACGAACTCCGCGAGCGCGTCGAGGCGGCCAGCGAGGCCGCCGCGCTGTTCAACGCGCTCAAACACGGCAACGACCCGGACGTGGGTGCCATCATGGGCCCGCTCATGGGCGAGAACCCCGACTTTCGACCGCACGGCGACGAGATACCCGGGATCGTCGCGCCCGTCGTAAACCGGATCGCCGGCATGGACGAGGCCGAGCGCCGTGACCGGCTCGGCGAGCTCGCGCCCGACAAGCTCGCGGAGCTCGAGGCCGAAGACGAGGAGGACGACCACGTCCTCCCTGACCTCCCGAACGCCGAGGACGGCGAGGTCGTGATGCGCGCCGCGCCGAACCCCAACGGCCCGTGGCACGTCGGCCACGCGCGCATGCCCGCAGTGATCGGGACGTACAAGGAGCGGTATGACGGCAAGTTCATCTGCCGGTTCGACGACACCGACCCGGAGACGAAACGCCCCGATATGGACGCGTACGACGCCATCCTCGAAGACATCGCGTACCTCGGGTTCGAGGCCGACCGCGTGCTGAAGGCCTCCGACCGGCTGGAGACCTACTACGACCACGCCCGTGACCTGATCGATGCCGGCGGCGCCTACACCTGCTCGTGTTCCGGCGACGACTTCTCGGCGCTCAAAAACGACGCCGAGGCGTGCCCCCACCGCGACAAGGACACCGAGACGGTTCACGAGGAGTTCTCGGCGATGGTCGACGGCGAGTATTCCGCCGGCGAGATGGTCCTCCGCGTGCGGACCGACATCGAGCACAAGAATCCCGCGCTCCGCGACTGGGTTGCGTTCCGGATGATCGACACGCCGCACCCGCGCGAGGAAGCGGCCGACTACCGCTGTTGGCCCATGCTCGACTTCCAGTCCGGCGTCGACGACCACCTCACCGGCGTCACGCACATCATCCGCGGGATCGACCTGCAGGACTCCGCGAAGCGCCAGCGGTTCGTCTACGACTACTTCGACTGGGAGTACCCCGAGGTGCTCCACTGGGGCCACGTGCAGGTCGACGAGTACGACGTGAAGCTCTCCACGTCGACGATCAAGGAGCTCATCGAGACCGGCGAACTCACCGGCTGGGACGACCCGCGCGCCCCGACGATCCAGTCGATGCGACGCCGCGGGATTCAGGGACAGGCGCTTGTCGACTCGATGACGGCGCTCGGGATGTCCACCTCCGACGTCGACCTCGCGATGTCCTCCGTGTACGCGAACAACCGCGACTTGGTCGACGACGAGGCGAACCGGTACTTCTTCGTGCGCGACCGCGACGACGACCCCGCCGTGGAACTCCCGGTCGTCGACGGCGACGCGTCCGCCCCTGAGACCGGCCACCCGCCGCTCCACCCCGATTATCCGGACCGCGGCGAGCGCGAGGTGCCAGCCGGCCGGATCGCCGTCGAATCCTCCGACCTCCCGAGCGAGGGCGAGCGCGTCTGGCTCAAGGGGTACGGCTGCGTCCGGTACGAGGGCGACGAGCTGACCTTTGTCGGCGCCAGTATCGACGTCGTCCGCGACGGCGACGTGGACGTGATCCACTGGGCGCCGGCCGACGAGGGGCTCGACACCCTCCTCCGTACCGTCTCCGGCGACGTTCGCGGGATCGCCGAGCCCGCAGTCGCCGAGGTCGATCCCGACACCGTCGTCCAGTTCGTGCGGGTCGGCTTCGCCCGGATCGACGCGTTCGATCCCGAGGCGACCGACGAGCCCGACGGGCCGACCGGCGAGGAGGACCTGCTCGCGTACTACGCGCATCCGTAGTCGGCGTCTCGCGGCCACCTGTCGCCGGTTTCGGGTGGTCCCCGAGGCTCCCTCACCGGTCTCTTGCCGCGGGGGTTAAATAGCGAGACACGGAACTACGGGTACGATGGCCATCGACTCGAACTTCGAACAGAACCGGGAGAAGGTCGGCGAGGAGGACGGCGTCGCCGTCTGGGGACCCGTCGAGCCGCCGGAGAAGCAGGGGATACGCGGTACGCACGTCGCGGTCGACTTCGACATCTGTCTCGCCGACGGCGCCTGCTTGGAGGACTGCCCGGTCGACGTGTTCGAGTGGGTCGACACCCCAGGTCACCCCGAGTCGGAGCGGAAGGCGAGCCCCGTCGACGAAGACCAGTGTATCGACTGCATGCTCTGCGTCGACGTCTGCCCGGTCGACGCGATCGACGTCGATCCCGGCCGCGAAAATCGGATCTAGATCGGAGTTTCCTTTATAAGTCGTTTCTGGAGATAACCACTTCTAGAATCTCAAACAGTCGTTTATAAGCGATCAGTAACTTTGTGGTGAACACCTCCAAAGACCTAGCCGCTCGCTTATAAGTGGTTGCTGGCAGATCGACAGCAAACACCTCCAAAGCCCCAGCCGGCGAGGACTCGCGCGCTTTGCTGCGCTCCTCACTCAGTCGCTACCGCTCCCTCGCTGCGGTGCTTGCTGCAGCGTGCTCCGCCCCCGCCGGCTGCCCCTTTGAGTCCCACCCCGCACAGCACCGCCGGAAGACGATCCTGCTCGCTTCGCTGCGCGGGCTGCGACTTCCATGCTCCCGCTCGCGTTGCTCGCGGGACCGCAGCCTCACACCTCCCCAGCCTCGTCGGTCGGCGCTTATAAGCGCCGACCGACTCCCTCGTGCGGGCTGTCGCCGGCGGCTCCGCCGCCGGCTGCCAGAGGGACCGGAGGTCCCTCGCTGCTCGCGGCCTATCGGCCGCTCGCAGGCGCACGCCACCGCATCTCGTTTATAAACATCCGCCGTCGATCCGTCAGTCGCTTATAAATCGCTCCCGCTCTTCGAGCGCGAACTCGGTCCCGTATCGCTCGACGAGCGGCTCGTAGGCGTCGCCGAGCGCCCGCATGCAGGCGGCCGTCGAGACGTACCCGAGTTCGTCGGCGACCGACTCCCACGGGCGGCCCTGCAGGACCTTTCGGACGAGCAGGCGCTCCTCGCGGTCGTCGAGGGCGTCGCCCGTCTCGCTCCCGTCGTCACCCTCGATCAGCGCCGCGAGCGCGAGGTCCCGGAACGCGCCGGGCGCGCTGTCGTACATCCCGGGACCGTACGACGCGCCCACGACGGAACGCCACTCGATCTCTGTCAGGTCGATCGGCATCGACGCGGGACAGGCTCGAAGCGCGCCGGCGACCACATCGGGGTCCACGTCGCGGTGGGCGTCCGAGAGCCCGTCGCGCTCGCGGTCGCGGAAGGCGGCGGCGTGGCGGTCGAGGAGGCGACTTCCCGGTCCGTCCTCGCCGGTCGGCCGAAGCATGATCGCGGAGTGTTCCCCGGAGGCGTCGTTACGGGAGGTCGAGAGGTGGACCGTCCGGTAGCCCGCCCGCCGCCAGAAGCGGAGCAGGCGCGGGGTCGCGCCGTAGCCGACCGAGAAGTAGTCGACGGTGTCGCCATCGCAGTCGCCGTCCGTGCCCCTCCCGCCGCCCTCGCCGAACTCCTCGTGGACCTCGTCGAGCAGGCGAGTACCGAACCCCTCGCCTCTGAGTGCGTGGTGAGTCGCGATCCGGACCGTCCGCAGGCCACACGGCTCGGCGGCGGTCTCGTCGCGGAGCTGGCTCGTGAGCACGTCCGGAACCATGTTGCCGCGGACGCGCTCGCCCTCGTACATCCGTCGGCGGGTTTCCGCGTCGAGCCTGCCCTCCCGCGCGAGCAGCGCGACCGCGACCACCCGCCCCTCGGCGACGAGCGCCCGTGCGGCGAGGTTCGGCGCGTCGAGTAGTCGCGCGAGGTCGTTCGGCTCCGTGCGGTAGTGGGCAGCGACGAGCAGCCCGAACGCTTCACGGAGTAGGGCCTCGTCCGCGAGCAGCTCGTCAGGGGTCAGCCGTCGGTACGTCGCGTCCCCGACCGCCGAGCCCGCGACCGCCTCGTCGACCGCCGGGCGCGCGTCCAACAGGAGCGCCCGCGACGCCCACGCCTCCACCGGGTCGTTTCGCGCGTACCGGATCGGCTCGTCGAGTCGCACATCTCGAACCGCGAACGGGCTCGCGCGCAGGCGCTCTTTAAACCGGATCGCGAACCCGCGACCGGCGCCCTCGTAGCCGTGGACCGTCGTGCAGAACGCGACCGCTGGCGCGTCGAGGAACCCCTCTAACAGCCGAACCGGGAGCGCGGCCGCCTCGTCGACGATCACGGCGTCCGGGTCGTCGGGGAGGTCGGCCGCCTCGGCGGGCGCGAGGAAGCGCACCCGCCCCCCGCCCGGCGCGTCGATGCGGTGGGTGTCGCCCTCGCTGTTCCGCTCGTTTCCGCCGTCGCCGTCTCCGTCCTCGCCGTCGCTCTCGCTCCCCTCGATCAGCTCGCTCGCTCGCGCGAACACCTCCGCCGCGTTGCGGAACGCCGGCGCCGTGACGAGCACGTCGGCGCCCGAGAGCGCGAGCGCGCCCGCCGCGATCCCCGCCGCGCTCGACTTCCCGCGCCCGCGGTCCGCCTCGGCGACGACCGCGTGTCCCGGCGTCGCCAGCGACTCGAATGCCCTCACCGCTCGCACCTGGTCGTCCGTGAGACACGCCTCGTAGGCCGCCGCCGGGAACGTCGCGTTCGGCGGGGCGTTTGGCGGCGTAGTCGGTTTCTCCGCCGTCGCCTGCACGGTCGGTTCTGCGGCCGCGTCGCCCCGAGAACCGACGAGCCCGTCGCGCTCGATCGCGTCGTTCCCGTCCGGGCCCGTCCCGAGCGAGACGACCGCGATCCCCGGATGCGACCGAAGCGTCCCGACGAAGCGCTCGCGAAACCGGCCCGTCACGTCCTCGATCCCGTAGGGCGGGACCGCGAGCGAGTCGTCGAATCGGTCGCGGATCGCGGGCCACGCGTCGAGGCCGGGAGTCAGGAGGACGAGGAGGCCGCCGCCGTCGACCGCGCCGACGCTCCGGCCGAGGGCGTTCGGGACGAACTGCTCGTGGCAGTCGAGGACGACGACCTCGCGGGTTCGGCCGAGTAGTTCATCGGTGCTCCGTGGGCGATGTTCCTCGAACCGGAACCCCTCGCGCGTGGAGACGATAGCGGTCGATGTGGGATCGACCGCCTCGATCGCGTCGTAGGCCGCGTCGATCCCGCTGTCGCGGTCGCCGGCGAACACGAGAACGCGCCGCTCGTTCGCCGCCTCGGCCTCCCGCTTCGCGTCCCGTGCCAGCGCCGCGATCATCGTTCGCTCGTCGTTGCCGGGGGGCGCGGATGTGTCTTGCCCTCCGGTCGCGCTGAGTCTCTCGCGGTCGCTTGTCCCGCGCTTCGCGAGGCGGGACGCTTACGGACTCTCGGCGCGTCCCTTCGGACATGACTACGGTCACGCTCATCGGCACGCGGCTCGCAGATACGGGCCGCGAATTCGTCTATCAGGGGGAGTCGCCCGACTGCGAGGGGTGCCCCTACCGGAGCCAGTGTCTCAACCTCTCCGAAGGGACCCGGTACCGCGTGACCGGGATCCGCGAGAACGCGCAGACCCTCGACTGCGCCGTCCACGACGCGGGCGTCCGCGCGGTCGAGGTCGAACCCGCGCCCGTCCCCGCGAACGTCCTGTCGAAGCAGGCGTACGCCGGCGGACGCGTGTCGCTCGCCGGCCCGTGCCCGCACACCGAATGTCCGAGCCACGGGTACTGCGTCCCCGACGGCGCCGATTTCGACGACGAACGCGTGATCGATCAGGTGCTCGGCGAGCCACCCCACGACGTGTGCGCGCTCGACCGAGACCTGACGCTGGTGGAGTTCAGAGCGGAAGACGGATAGAAAGACGGGTGAACGACGGAATACAGGCAGTCGGTTCTACAGTGCCGTGACCGCGTTCAGCGTGATCCGAATCGCGCGCTCGACGTTGTCCTTAGCCTTTTCCGGTAGTTCGTCGTCAGAGTCTGCGCCCTTCTGGTTGCCCGCGACGAGGTTGCCGTCGACGGTGCAGATCGCGCCGGCACGGAGCCCCTTGCGGCGTGCGAGCGCGAAGACGGTCGCCGCCTCCATCTCGATCGCGAGCAGGTTCGCGTCGTTCCAGTCGTCGACGTATTCGTCGCTCTCGTTGTAAAAGGCGTCGTCGGAGACGATCGGCCCGACGTGGATCTCCTCGTCGTTGTCCTCGGCGGCGCCGACGAGCTCGGTGAGCGCGTCGTAGTCGGGAACTGCGGGATACTCGACTGACTCGTACCGCTTGCTCGTCCCTTCCTCTTTGGCTGCGCCGGTCGCGACCACCATGTCGCCGACCTCCATGTCGGCCTGCAGGGCGCCGCAGGTGCCACAGCGGAGGAACGTCTCGACGCCGACTCGCGAGAGCTCCTCGACCGCGATCGCGGCCGACGGGCAGCCGATTCCGGTCGAACAGATCGTGAGGTCGGTCCCGTCGTAGCTCGCGTTGACGATCTTGTACTCGCGGTTCTGCGCGACGAGTTCGCTGTCGTCGCAGAGGTCCGCGATTCGATCGACCCGTCCCGGGTCACCGGGGATGATCGCGATCTCGTGGACGTCGCCCTCTTCGACCAGTAGGTGCGGCTGTTTCGCCATGTGCGCGGAGACACCCGCCGCGCGCAAAAACGGACCGGTCGGGAGCCGGGAGCGAACCGCACCCTCGGAGGATAGCGTCGACGCGTGCTTTCCGTCCAGCGTTATAGAGTCGCGCAATCGACCGGACCCCCTGTTCCAAATGGGGTGCAACGGCCCTGTTGAAACCCTCTTCTTCGGACCGCGTCTCGCCCGTCTGGTCGCCGGGGGTTGTTCTCGGACACTCCGGTAACAAGCGACTACCGAGTCCAGCCACGAATACGGCCTCTATAACAATTCGCCCGAGACCCGTCCACTTGCTTGTGACTGCTTCCCAACCCGCTAACGACCTCGCCGCGATCCTCGATGACGGCGACGTCGCACTCGGCGTCCTCGATAACACGTACAGTCCGACGCTCGTGGAGTTCTACGGCGAACTCGGCGTCGATTTCGTCTGGCTGGACTTCGAACACGGTGGCCCGGACCCGTGGGACGGGGGTCAGTTGGAAGACCTGCTCCGCGCCGGCGAACGAACGGACGTGGAGCTACTCGTCCGGCTTCCCGATACCGACCCGACGCTCGTCCGGAAAGCGCTGGACCTCGGCGCGAGAAACGTGTTCCTCCCGCGCGTAGAAACCGCCGAAGAAGTCCGAGACGCGGTGCGATCCGCTCGCTTTCGCTACGACGATGGCCCCGGCGATCGGGGGCTGGCCTCGCCGCGGGCGTCTCGCTGGGGGCTCGCCGACGAGTACGTCACCACCGAAGACCGGGAGACCCTCGTCGGCGTGACCGTCGAGACCGAGGCGTCCGTCGAGAACCTGGACGACATTCTCGCTGTCCCGGAGCTGGGATTCGTCTTTATCGGCCCGTTCGACCTCTCGGTATCACTCGGTTATCCCGGTGAAATTGATCATCCGAAGGTACGGGAAGCCGTCGAGACGGTTCGATCGAAGGCCGTCGACGCGGATGTCCCCGTCGGAGGCCTTGGGTTCGGGATGGATGATGTCAATGAAAAGGCGGGGAACGGCTACCAGATGCTGAACCTCGGGAGTACGACTGGGGCGCTCAAACAGACCGTCACTGGCTGGTTCGATGCCTATGAACAGAACGACGCTTGAGTCGCGTCCTTCCGTATCTTCGGGCGCCGCCTTCTGGTAGGAGGAAACCCGCGAAGACAATTTGATATCGCGAAATGAGCTTTATTTCTGGGTGGGTTCGATTGGCCCGATCGCCTCGACGACCACACTGATGCCATCCGATCGGCCGGTTTATCGCTCCCGCGCGCCAGATCCGGACATGAGCGACTCCGACGAACCCTCCGTTTCTCTCGCCTCGTCGATCGGCGCACTCGCGGTCACGTTTCTCCTCGTCACGCCGGTCGCCGGGACGCTGCTCGGGTTCAACTGGACGCAGGCCGTGTTGATCGGCGGGTTCGCCGGCTCCGTCTCCGTCGCGTCGGCGTGGCTGACGGCGCGGCGGACCGACGGCGACTGAGCTTCAGTAATCGCGACGTCGTCTTCACCCGTCCGAGCGGTTATCGCGACTGAGAGACCGGACGGAGGATTTTATACCCGTCCGGCATCGACATCTCGTAATGCGATTCAGTCGCGACCGTCGGGGCCAGTCGGTCGTGGTCGGGACGGTGGTCCTGTTCGGCTTCCTCATCTTGGCGTTGGGCATCTATCAGGTACAGGTCGTCCCCACCGAGAACGCGGATGTCGAGTTCGAACACAGTCAGGAGGTCGAAGACCACTTCGGAGATCTCCGAAACGGTGTTCTCGACGCCGCTGCCACGGCTTCGACGCGGTCGACGCAGATCCGGTTGGGAACGCGGTATCCTTCTCGGACGTTCTTCGTGAATCCCCCGCCCGTCTCCGGCTCGCTCACGACTCAGGAGACCGGTGAGCTCCGTGTGCGGAACGCGACGATTGGGGGCGATGCCACTCACGAGAACGTCGGTCTATTCTGGAACACGACCCCGACATTCGAGACGCGATCACTCCAGTATGATGCCGGTTACAACGAGTTCCGCGATGCCCCGCGTCTCACCTACGAGCACTCGGTGGTCGCTGCCGAGTTCGACGACGCGCTCCTCCTCCGATCGGGGCAGACCGTCTTGTCGGAAGACGGGAGCGTTTCACTGACCGCGCTTACCGGAACAGTCTCTGAGAACAGCGTCGAACGCCGGAGCGTCGATGTCCGGGCCGTCTCGGCGAGCGACACTACCGTCCCGATCGTCCCCAATAACGGATCGATCACGCTTGAACTCCCGACGGCAGTTGAGGATCCCGCCACGCTCGCGACCCGGTGGACGGAACGACTCCCGGCGGGCGCGACCGCCGCCGCCGACGAAGCCAACGGGACGGTGCGGATCACGCTGGCCAACGGCTCTGACCCGTCGAACCCGTACCGCCTAGGGCTTTCTGAGATATCGCTCGACACCACCGGAACGACCGAACCGGCATACATTGTTCCTGTTGACTCCGAAAGTGCCGTGCTCGGCGAGCAGGTTCTCGTTGAGGTCCGAGACCGGTACAACAACCCGGTTCCAGACGCGACAGTCTCGTTCGACGGTGTGAACCGGACGACTGACGATGACGGACAAGCCGCTTTTGAGCCGACAGGGACGGGGTCGCTCACCGCCACAATCAACGGGACCGTGGGGCCGGCCTACGAGTCGGTCGTCTTCGACGTGTCCGAAAGTGGCGGCGGAGCCCCCACAAACCGGACGTTCGATGTCGAATGGGACGAGTCAGATCCAGCCACCATCGAGGAAGGGACGAGCGAATCGCTTGACATTCTCGTCTCGGACAGCACATCAGGCGAACGAATCGACGGTGCCGCGGTCGATGTCTCCTTCGCGCCGCGAGGCACCGTTAACGGGCCGCCAAGCATCTCGAATCCGCCGGTGACCGATTCGGACGGTCGGACGACGGTTTCGTTCGGTACCAACGATGCTCAGGCAGGCGACTCGTTTGACTTGTACGCGTCTTCCGGTGACGACGTGGACCGGATTGTCGTCGACATTGTTCCCTTGATGACCATATACGACGTTGTGAGTGTCGATCTACAGTCCGCGGGAGGTAACGACATCGATGTCACATTCGAAATCGACACCAACGACCCCGACGCGCAGGTGAACGTTCAGTCGATCCGGAGCAACGGGGACATGCGGGATGAGACCGGACTCATCGATGCCTCCGATGGCCAACAAACCGTAACCATCGGGGGCGGTAACCAGGCCGTCGAGGTCCGCGTCATCCTCTACGACGGAGCGGGGGTCGAGCAGGACCGGCAGACGGTTCCATATCCCTAACTTTTGACGGTCAGTTTGAGTCTCTCACGGAATTATCGCCCTCGATAGTCGTAGCGGGGTATTGAAATACCGCGTCGCTCTCCGTCAAGATGACTGATTCTCTCATGTCTCGTCCCACCAGCGCCCGCGCTCAGTCGGAGACGGTCGGGACGGTGCTGCTACTCGGCGTCTTCGTCATAGCCGCCGGCGCGGTCGGGGCGGCCCTCGTCAGTGACGTGGCTTCTGACGGAGATGAGATCGTCGTTTCCGCCGATATGACGGCTGATAGGTCCGATCTCGATGTCAGCCACCTCGGCGGCGACGCTGTCTCGAATAGCGATCTCACGGTGATCATCAAGGCCGGCGAGAACCGTACTCGGATCGCGTTCGCTCCGCCCTCGGGAGAGTTCGCCCCCGGCGACCGCCGCACCTTCTCGGACGCGCTCGTCGCGAACGCCTCGAACGATCTCCTGCTCGTCCACCAACCGTCTGGCACGGTGCTCGAGCGGGCTTCGCTCGCGCCGGAACCGGCTCCGACCGTCGAAACGGGTGTCATCGAGGGGACGGTCGTCGGTGCAGACCCGATCACCTCGGCCGCCTCGGGCGCTACGTTCGGGCTCCGGCGCTCCGTCACACCCGTCACCGGTGCGACCGTCACCGCCGAGGAAGCTGGCCGCGTCGCTGAGGCGACCACAACTGCGGACGGGGCCTATCAGTTCGAGGCCCTCAAACCGGGAGAGTACGAGGTCACCGTGATGGCCGTCGGGTTCATTTCGGTGACTAGACCCGTCACCGTCGAGGCCAACAAGACGGTAACCGAGAACTTCGAACTCGATCCCCTCGCACCCGCCGAGTTCGCGGTGACGATCGACGATGTCGACACTCGGGTCGACGCGGGAGAACCGGTCGTCGTGAATGCGACCGTCGAGAACATCGGTGATGAGGGGGGGACGCAAACGATCGATCTCTCCGCGGCCGGCGCCGTCGTCGACGAGGAGACGATCACCCTCGCTGGCGGCGAGAGCCGTCAGATATCGCTGGCGTGGCAGACGCTTCCGACCGATGTCGGCGAGGTCGAACTCGCGGCCGCGAGCGAGACCGACACGGCGACGACGACCGTCAGGGTGCTGGACGCCGAGACCGACGCGGTCGCGTACCTCGATCGCGACGGGGACGGCTCGGCGGACGAGACGTTCACAGCGGCTGAGATGGCGTTCTTGAACGACCTTAACGGTCGATTCGTCGTGTTCGACGACGCGAGAGTCGCCGGATCGGTGGCGGTCGACGCCGACCGCATCGCAGTCGAGGAGGACGTGACCCTCTCCGCGACCGCGATCGAACTGGTCGGCGAAGACGGCGTGTCACTCGGCGAAGGGTCGACGCTCGACACGTCAAGCGAATGGTTATTCGGCTCGTCGACGGGCGACGTGACGGTCCGGTCCGACGGTCGAATCGACGCGCGGGGTGTCAGCGTGACGACCGCCGCACGGGCGCTCTTCGGGGCGTCAGCCGGCGATATCGACATTTCCGCCGAGGGCGACGTGGACGTGATCCAAGGGGCCTTCGACGCGACCGGCCAAGCGCTGTTCGGCTCCGGTGACGGAACGATCCGGATCGCGAGCGACGGCGGGACCGTCACCGCGACCGGTGCGGCCTTCGATCCGGATCCGACGATCGAGTCCGCCGGCGAATAGTTCCACGATCGACGTAACCGACCATCGACAAAGCCATATGCTGGCCGTCTGAAGAACCGTTCATGACTGAAGTCGGCATCGACGCCGTCGAGATCTGGACCGGAAAGCTCAAGCTCGACTTGCCGGGCACGTTCGCGCCGGAGAAGGGCGACGACCCGGAGAAATACACGAAGGGGCTCGGACTCAACAACTCCTCGTTCCCGGACGTGTACGAGGACATCGTCACGATGGGCGCGAACGCGGCGAAGGGGCTGATGGACCGGAAGGGGTTGAAGCCGGAGGACATCGGCCGGATCGACGTCGCCACCGAGTCGGCGTTCGACCACTCCAAGCCGGTGTCGACGTACATCGCCGGCTGTCTCGAACAGGTGTACGACGGCGACTTCACCCACGCCAACAAGGGCGAGCGCAAGTTCGCGTGTCTGGCCGGCACGCAGGCGATCGACGACGCCTACAACTGGATCCGCGCCGGACGGAACCGCGACCGCCCGGCGATCGTCATCACGACCGACACCGCGCTGTACGCCCGCGGCGACCCCGGCGAGGCGACACAGGGCGCCGGCGCCGTCGCGATGCTGATCGACGAGGACCCCTCGATCGTCGCGCTCTCGACGGAACAGGGATACGGCTCGAAAGACGAGACGGACTTTCTAAAGCCGAATCAGCAGTTCCCCAGCGTCGACGGCAAACGCTCGGTGCAGGTGTACCTCTCCCGGATGCGAGAGGCCTTAGAAGACTACGAGTCGGTCACCGATGACATTGAACTCGACGACTTCGTGTACGCCCCGTTCCACACGCCGTTCCCCGGTATGGTCCGAAAGGCGGCGCTTCTGGCGTACCGCCACGTCATCCGCGATACGGAGTACGAAGACGCGCTCGCCGGCGAGATCGGCCGGCAGCCACGGGAGGCCGACTTCGTCGACCGCGAGGCCTACGAGGAGGCCATTCGCGACTACATGGACAAGCTGAAAACCACCGAGCAGTACCAGACGTGGTACGACACCGTCGTGGAGCCGACGCTTGGCCTCTCGCGAGAGGTCGGCAACTGGTACACCAGCTCGGTCCACATCGCGCGGATCAGCGCGCTGCGAGACGCCCTAACCCGCGACCGCTCATTCGTCGGCGACACGCTGCTCGTCGCCTCCTACGGCTCCGGCGCACAGGCAGAGATACACGCGGAGACGGTCCGTGAAGGCTGGCGCGAGGAGATCGAGGAGCTCGACATCGACGACCGGCTCGCGGCCCGCTACGACCTCACGTGGGAGGAGTACGAGGATGTCCACGACGTGCACGAGTACGACATGGACGTGGAACGCGAGATCGAGGAGTTCACGCAGCCGGAGGCGGAGTTCGTCTTCACCGGCTGGGGTCGGATGAACGAGCGGAAGTACGAGTACGTCGAGTAGCTTCTCAGAGAGTCGACGGCGAGATATCGCCCTCGCGATCTTGTTTCTGTGGCTCCGCTACCCGTGAAAACCGGTCACACGACGCTTCTCGAATACGATGGGTTTAAACGACGTTAGGCTGAAATTCACCTCAATGGTAACCATCTACGACGTGCCGGCCGACGCCCTCATCGAGGAAGTCGCCGCACGACTCGAAGACCGGATCGACGAGCCCGACTGGGTCGAATTCGCCAAGAGCGGCGCCGGCAAGGAGCTCCCGCCGGAACAGGAGGACTTCTGGTACGTGCGCTCCGCCAGTCTCCTCCGAAAGGTCGCCCAGAACGAGCCGATCGGCATCGAGCGGCTCGCGACCGAGTACGGCTCGAAGAAGCGCGGTTCGAACCGCTACTCCGTCCGCCCCGGCGAGCACGAGGGCGGCTCCCGCAAGCTCATCCGCGCGTCGCTGCAGGCCCTCGAAGAGGACGGGCTCGTGACGACCGCCGCCGGCGAGGGTCGCCGGATTTCCGACGACGGCGAGGCCTTCCTCTCCGAGGTCGCCGCCGACGTCTTCGAGGACCTCGACCGGCCGGAACTCGAACGCTACGCGTAGACCGCTGATTCGTCTTTTCCACGTTATCGCTCGCTCCAGAGCCGCGGCTCTCGGAGTTTCGTTCCGCCAATTCCGCCGATAATCGCCTGTCCAGCGGCTCTTCTCTTGTGTCGCGCTCGGTGACGATCGTCCCGCGTTCGCCGACGTATACCGGATGATGCTATATAGAACCTATCTCCTGAAGGCAGGCACGTCAGAAATAATCGCTTGATTCTCTGAGGGATGAATCAGTCAAACGGCCCTTTGTTCTTACTGAAAGCATTTATGCATCGAGTAACAATTTATTTACATGAATCGCCGTACCTACCTTGGTACTATTGGAGCGAGCGTCACTGCACTCGCAGGCTGTACTGCCCTTGGTGAGTCGAATACTACACCCTCAACACAAGAGCCGTCTGATTCGGGATGTAGTGATAACCTCCAACCACTTGCGATTAATTTCGAGGAAGACTATAACGTTCGGCATGGAACCGCTCACGGATTCGAACTTACCGCCTCCCCAGAGACTGTCTCTCTCGGGGGAAGACTCACTTTCCGGCTGGAAAATACAACGAATCAAGTGCAAACTACCCCAAACAAGGAACTCTTTGCTATCCAGAAGAGGATTGATGGAGCGTGGAAACACCTCTTCTACGTAGACGAAAGTCACGGGTACGACGCAAACGCCGTCGTGCATGAACCGGGAGGAGGATTCAAATGGTCATTTTCGGTAACACGGGAAGGACTGTCTACTGAAGGGCACCATATCTGCTCTGATATTGTACCGGGAAAGTACCGATTTGTATATTTCTGGATGAACGGGAGTGACGAACAGAGTGGCAAGGCGGTTGCAGTTCAATTCACTGTTAAAGAGTAACCGACTGCACTTCTCAGTCACCCTCCACTCTAATTACCATCAAAATAAATGCCATTATATAAGATATTTCTCGTGCTATCGAGTAGTGACAGTCGCTCAGCCTACTGAATTTCCGTTCGACCACGATGGGACCTTTTCGTAGAGAATAAACAAGTCGAAAGAAACCTCGGTTCAACCGATTATTTGGTCACATGCCTACCTTCTGGATCTCTCGCTGTTGAGCGACAGGCCGCCGGCGCCGGCGCGATCGGATCGCCGGCGCGTCGGCTATCTGAGTGTAATCGAGAAAAATGATGGAGGGACGGAACGTCGCTCGGACCAGCGTCGAGCGGCCGGCAGCGAGCGGGCCGGTGGGCGAGCGGGTCGTTGGGCGAGCTACCCCGTGTTCTTCATCCCGGCGGCGATGCCGTTGACGGTGAGTCGGAGCGTTCGCTCCTCCTCTTCGGTGCGGTGGGTCCGCCCGAGCAGGTTCGCCTGCAGCAGGTTCAACGGATCGACGTAGGGATTCCGCCGATCGAGGCTCTCGGCGAGCCACTCGCGACGGATCAACTCGTCGCGGCCGCTGATCTCCAAGACGAGCTCGCGCCCACGCTCGTACTCGCCGATCAGTTCGGGGAAGAAGCGCTCGCGGAGGTCGTCGTCCGCGAGGTCGGCGTACTCGGCGGCAATCTCCGGTTCGGTGCGAGCGAGGGCGAGCGCCGCGTTGTTAAGCGTCGTGCGGAAGAACGGCCACTCCGCGTACATCTCTTGGAGCGTCTCGAAGCCCTCCTCCTCGCCGACCTCGTCAAGGTAGGCGTCGATTCCGGATGCGAGCGAGTACCAGCCCGGGAGGATGAGCCGGGTCTGCGTCCACGAGAACACCCACGGAATCGCCCGCAGGTCCTCGACGGTGCGCTCGCCGGAACGCGAGGCGGGCCGCGAGCCGAGGTTGAGGTTCTCGACGACCGAGATGGGCGTCGCCTGCCCGAAGTAGGAGACGAACCCGTCGGTGTTTAAGAGATCGCGGTACGTCTCGCGGGCGGCAGGCGCCATCGTCTCCATCGCGTCGACCCAGCTGTCGGGCACGTCCTCGGTGGGCTCCTCAGTGGCCTCCTGACGCGCGCGGATCTGCGCGTCGAGCATCTGTTCGAGCTCGCGCTCGGCGATTCGGCGGTTGGCGTACTTCTCGGCGATCGCTTCGCCCTGTTCGGTGAACTTCACCTGCCCCGTGACGGTCTCGTTGGGGAGCGCAAGCAGGGCCTCGTTCATCGGGCCGCCGCCCCGCGAGATGGAGCCGCCGCGCCCGTGGAACAGCCGGAGGGTGACATCCTCCTCGCGGCAGAACCGCGCGATCTGACGCTGGTTCTCGTAGAGGTCCCAGTTCGCGGCGAGGAACCCGTTCTCCTTGTTGGAGTCGGAATAGCCGAGCATCACCTCCTGAATCTCGCCGCGGACCTCCAGAGCGGTCGCGTACGCCTCGTTGTCGAACAGCTCCCCGAGGATGCGCTCGGCGCCGTTGAGCGCGGATTCGGTCTCTAACAGGGGGACGACGTCGAGCCCGCAGTGGTCCGGCAACGAGACGACGCCGACCTGATCGGCCAAGAAGAGCACTTCGAGCACGTGGCTCGGCTCTTCCGTCATCGAGATGCAGTAGGTGTCGATCGCCTGCGGGCCGTACTCGTCCTGCCACTCGGCGAACTCCTGGAACCGGCGAAGCACGCGCTCGGTGGTCTCGGAGACGTCGCCGGGCTCGTCGGCGTCGACGACCGGGTCGTCCTGTAAGATCGCCTCGGTGAGGAACTCCTGACGGGCGTCCTCGTCCATTTCTCGGTAGTCGACGCCTTCGACGGCGACCGTCTCGGCGACCGTTTCGGTGTGTTTCTCGCGGTGGTCGCGGAGGTCTAGCGACGCGAGCGTGAGCCCGAACGTGTCGACCTGCCGCCGGAGCGGCTCGACGAAGGACTCGCGGACCGCGTCTTGGCCGTCGGTCGCCAGCGAATCGGCGATAACGTCGAGATCCGCGAGAAACGCGTCGCCGTCAGGGTACTCGCCGGGGCGCACGTCGTCGACGCGGTCGAGCCGCTCGCGCATCAGGCGGAGCTTCTGACGGTACGGCTCGTCGGGGTAGCGCTCGCGCGCCTCCTCGACGACCGTCGGGAACCGTTCGACGTCGGCCGCCAGCGACTCGGCGAGCCGGTCGTCGACCGCGTATCGCTCGCCGTCCTGACTCAACACGGCCGAGAGCCGCTTGCAGCGGTCGCGGTACTTCTCGACGGCGACCTCGCGCTGGCGCGCCAGCGTCTCGTCGGTGACCTCCGGCGTGACGAACGGGTTGCCGTCGCGGTCGGAGCCCGCCCACGAGCGGAACTCGAAGAGCTTGGGGCAGTCCACGTCGTCGTACTCCTTCGAGATGGTCTCCTCGAACTCCTCGTAGGCGTCGCCCACGACATCGAAGAGAGTGTTTTCGAGGTACCACTGAACGTTTCGTGCCTCGTCTTCGGGCTCCGGGCTCCGCTGGCGCACCTGTCGGGTGCTCCAGAGGCTGGTCACCTCGGCGGTGATGTCGCGCCAGATCGCGTTCCGCTCGCGCTCGGTGAGGTTGCGCTCGTCGAGCGCTTCGAGGTGGTTGGCAATCGATCGGAGCTTCGCCTTCACGGTGGCTTGCCGGGCCTCGGTGGGGTGGGCGGTGAACGTCGGCTCGATGAGTACGTCCGCTAACAGTTCCCGGAGCTCGTCGGGCCCGACGTCGGCCTCCGCGAACTCGGCGATTGTGGCATCGAAGGAGTCGTGAAGGGATCCGTTCTCGTCCGCATTTCGGATTGCGCGGACCCGTTCGCGTTCCTCGGCGAGGTTGATAAGCTCGAAATACGTCGTGAACGCGCGAGCGACGATCTCCTCTCGGGTCGTCGACAGCTCCTCGACGGACTCGCGAAGGATATCCCGGCTCGCCGCGTCACCGCGTCGGTAGTCGATCGCCGCGTGTCGGAGGTCCTCGACCGTCTCGTACGCCTCGGTGGAGGTCTGTGCGGAGAGGACGTCTCCCACGAGCGCGCCGAGCTCGCGCACGTCTGTCCGCACGTCTCGATTGTGCAACACCATACCACAGGTACATCCGTCGGGCTGGGTTAAAAGCGATGCCCGAACGAAAGCTTGCCTCAGTTTTGAGTAAATATATCGATCGATCGTTCAACAGTTCGCCGACGGGTCGGACCGCTGACGCGTCAGCGGCTTGGTCGCTGACGCGCTGACAACTCATGGCCATTCCCGCTCGGGTGGAGGGTTCGTCACCCTTTTTACCGGTCCAACCCGAGCAACGCGTATGAGTCAGTCCGACAAGTATCCGGCCGAGTCCGGCCGGCGCCGCTTCGTCAAGGGCGTCGTCGGCGGCGCGGCCCTTTCGGGGGTCGGTGCGATGGGGTCGGCGACGGTGAACACCCTGACGACCTCCGGCGGCGTCGGCGGGGGGTCGACCATCGCGATGACGATCGAGAAGACCGGCGGCCCGGCGCCACGCGGCCTCCCGCAGGTTCCCGTGGAAGTCACCGACGACGGGTATATCCGCGGGATCTGGCCCGAAACGCAGACCATCACGCAGGAGGGCCAAGAGATCCAGGTCGCACAGGAGCAGCTCGGCGGGAAGACCTACACCGGCGCGTGGTACCAGTACTGCGGCGTCGAGTCGCAGGAGAACATTGAGCCGGACTACGAGGCGGAAGACAACCTGTTCCGCGCCGCGCCCGGGAAGTACGACTGGATGGACGAGGTGTACGACGAAGGCGAGCGGATCCACATCGACGATTTCGACGACTACGACGAGTGGGGCAACGGGATCGGCGACGACGGCGTGGGGAAGCCGGCCTCGGTCACGTGGCGGTCGCAAAACGCCGAGACCGCCCTCAACGTGAACGTCATCCGCTCGTCGCGGATCGAGGAAGCCGTCGAGAACTCGGGCGACGAGTGGCTCGAAGCGTCCACCGACCAGGGGTTCGTCGCGTACCTCAACGTCTGTACGCACTTCTGCTGTATCCCCGACTACAAGGTGCTCGAGGAGTCGGCTCGGTACGACGCCGCGAACGGGGTCTACTGCGTCTGTCACCAGTCAGTGTACAACCCGTTCACGCTCGAAGAGGCGCTGTTCATCGCTCGTCCGCGGCCGGACGAGTAGCCGGCAGACCCGCGGAACCCCCGAAACTGCGCGTCCCGACGGGCGCCGCGCTTTTCTCCCCGCTTCGCGTACAATTTCCCATGAGCGACGACGAGGGTCCCGCAGACGGATCGACGGCCGGCGACGACGCGTTCGCGGCGGAGATCGATCGCGCCCGCGCCCTCCTCGACGGCGAGGGGATCGAGGCGGTCCACGTCGGGGTCGTCCGCGACGGCGAGATCGACACCACGTTCGCCCAGCGGAGCGACGGTGACTCGGACAACGAGGGGCTCCGTGCGCTCGCACTGTTGGCCGCGCACGTCCGGCTGGTCGCGAACGAGGCAGGCGTCGAGGCCTCCACCGTCGCGGGCGACGCGGCGACGCTCGCGGGACAGGTCGAGCGGATTCCGGCCAGCACCGACGACCTCCCTGAGGAGTAGGCGGTCGTCGAGAGTGACTTAACCGTTATTTGTCCTTTCTCAGACGCCCGACTCGCTCCGGCGGATCCGGTAGAGCTGGTGGGCGACGCCGGCAAGCGCCACGAGTAGCACTGCGAAGTTGAACACGGCGAGGGCGATCGGCTGGTAGGCCGGGTCGAGCCACGTCCGGATCGCTCGGCCGGCCTGACTGTAGAAGCCCCAGCCGGCGATCAGCGCGAGTAGGATCAGCGCCGCCAGCCCAATCCGGTCGATGAGCCCGCGGAGGTCGTCGGTCGAGAGTCGACCGAACCGGCCATCGTCGCCGTTCGAGTCCCTCTGTGTGTCCTCCTTCGCATCGCTCTCAGGGTCGGTCGTGCGCGCTGCGCGATTCGTGTCAGGTGTGTCGTCGGCGTCGGTGGCGATGTCGGTCATGGGTCCGGTGAGTGAGTCGGATGTGTCGTCTGGGGCGATGTCGTCGGGGTCGGTACCGTCGGGGTCGCTGTTTGAGTCGCCGCGGTCGTCACTAGTGTCGCCGGCGTCGCCGTGGCCGCGCTCGTCGGTCATGGTCTCCTCCGTGCGACGAGGATCGCGGCGACGAGCGCGACGAGCGCGGCGAGGGGCCCGAAGCCGGGCGTCGAGTCTCCGGCGCTCTCGCCGTCCGTACCCCGATCGGGAGCGTCGGCGACGTCCGCCGCGTCGTCGCTCCCTCGCGTGAAGTCCTCGACGGCGAACTCCACTTCTTCGACCGTCTCGTTCGCGGTGATCCTCTCCCGGGGGTTCAGGTTGGCGACGCCCTGCGTCTCGTCGATGAGCACGTCGTCGCTCCACAGCGCGGCGTCGACGTAGTAGTTGTAGTTGGCGGGCACCTCGACGGTCGTCGTCACGGTGTCGGTCCGGCCGGGACGGACCTCACCGACGGTCTCGCTCGCCTCGTCGGCGATCACGTTCGACTCCGACTGCCGGAGCAGTACGCGGAGATCGAGCGGTTCCGAGACGGCGTCGCCGCGGTTCGTCACCGAGAGCGACACCGATAGTGTGGCGGTCTGGTTGTCCGCCTCGCTGACGCTGACCGCGACGGTCGGCCAGACGTTGCTTTCGGTGAAGCCGACGCGCGAATCGGCGTAGTCGGGAGTAAGTGCTGCGACGCCGCCGACGCGAGTCGTCTGGCTCGCGCGCCGCTCGCCGTCGGCGAAGACGACGGTCTCGATCCGATAGCCGCCTTCGCGCTCCACGTCAACGGAACCGTTTATCGTCCGTTCGCCGCCGCCGTCGACGGTGCCGACATCGACCGTCGTCTCGTCGACGAGCAGTCCCGAGTCGGCGCCGATCGCGCGGTGGCGGACCGTGACGTTCTCGACGGCCGAACCTCGGTGTCGGAGGTCGACTCCGAGCCGGAGCTCTGCGGTCTCACCGCGTACCTCACCCGGTGAGACGACCGTGTCGACGATGCGTACGTCGCCGGGGCGCTCGTCGGCCTCGCGCGGGTCAACGATCGCGTCCGGTGCGGCGACGGCGCCGACCGCGCCCGCGAGCAGGAGCGCGGCGGCGGCCGCCAGGAGGGCAGTTCGCGTGTCCATACCCGACACGTCTGAACGACAACATAAGTGCTTTGTCAGGGATCGCGAGGAGATTCACCCCGTGGATCGACCCCCTCAGAGTGCCCGATAGCGTCCACCCGACTCGGAGAGTTCGCCGCGGCGCGCGAGTCGCGTCAGGATCTCTCGGGCCGTCTCGGCGGGGACACCGTGGTCGCTCGCGTGCGCCACGACGTTCTCCTCGGTCGGCTCGTCGACGGTCGCCACCGCGTCGCGGACGATCTCACTCCGACTCCGCGAGTCCGACTCGCCCCCCTCGGCGCGGGCGCCCGCCTCGTCGACGGCGTCGGCGTCTATCCCCGACGCTTCGAGGTACTCGCGGTCGTCGATTCCCGACTCGTCGACGGCGCGCTCGAGCTCCGAGACGTGGTCGAGTTCGGCGAACGCCGCGCTCTCGTCACGCTTCTTCGCGAGCAGCGCGGCCCGGGCCTCGCGGGCCGCCTCGCGGTCCTCCGACTCGAAGAACCGCTTGAGTTTCGTCGTCTGATGCGTCTTCCCGCAGCGGGGACACCGCGCGCTGTCGCTCGTCTGCGGGTCCATGAGGAGCCACATCGCCGCGCACTCGTTGCAGCCGACCACCGCATACATGCCGCGCGGTTCGTCGCCCCCGGATTTGAACCCTCGGACCTGCGTCGCCGAATCGATCAGGATACAGTCCAATTCGATGTGCGGTATTGTGGCTTCCATCCAAAACCATTATCCGAGTGGAGCGAGTACGATGAGGTGATGAGTTCAACTGATGCCGTCCCCACGGAACCGATTCAGCTGGCCGACCCCGACGAGTTCGACGACTACGTCGCCGACCACGACGTGGTCCTCGTCGACTTCTACGCGGACTGGTGCGGTCCGTGTCAGATGATGGAGCCGGCCGTCGAGGCGATCGCGAACGACACCGACGCGGCCGTCCTGAAGGTCGACGTCGACCAGCACCAGGCGCTCGCCGGCGAGTATGGCGTGCAGGGTATCCCGACGCTGCTCGTGTTCGTCGACGGCGAGCTCGCGGAGCGGATGGTCGGCGCGCAGACGGAGGCGGCGCTTACCGACGCGGTCGCAGAGCACACCGCCTGAATGGCGGGACTCGAAGTCGACGACCGGATGACCCCGCGCGAGCTGCGCGCGGACGTGCCGGCGCTCGGCGAGGCCGCGTACTTTAATTTCGGCGCGCACGGGCCGAGCCCCGAGTACGTCGTCGAGGCGGCGTCTGAGTTCCTCGCCGACCACGAGTACGGCTCGGCGACGACGGACCCGTACAGTCGCGCCTTCGAGACGTACGAGACGGTCCGCGAGCGCGTCGCCGACTTCGTCGGCGCCGAGCCCGACGAGATCGCCCTGACCGAGAGTACGACCGACGGGATCACCCGGATCGCGGGTGCCATCGACTGGGAGCCCGGCGACGTGGTCGTCCGGACCGACCTGGAACACCCAGCCGGCATCCTCCCGTGGAAGCGGCTCGAACGCGAGGGCGTCGAGGTGCGCGTCGTCGAGACCGAAGAGGGCCGGATCGATCGCGAGGCGTACGCCGAGGCCGTGGCGGACGCGCGGCTCGTCTGCTTCAGCGCGATCACGTGGACCCACGGGACGCGGCTCCCGGTCGCGGACCTCGTCGAGATCGCGGACGAGGCGGGCGCGTTCACGCTCGTCGACGCGGTCCAGTCGCCCGGACAGGTCGCGATGGACGTGTCGGCGTGGGGCGCCGACGCGGTGGCGGCGGCGGGCCACAAGTGGGTGCTCGGCCCGTGGGGAGCCGGGTTCCTCTACGTCGACCGCGAGGCCGCGACCGAGCTGGCGCCGCGCGCGGTCGGCTACCGGAGCGTCGAGGATCCCAACGCCGACGAGATCGTGTTCAAGGAGGGTGCGAAGCGCTTCGAGGTCGGATCGACGACCCCGGCCGCCCACGTCGGGCTGATCGAGGCGCTCGACGCGATCGACGCGGTCGGGATCGCGACGATCGAAGACCGGATCGCGTCGCTCACGGACCGGCTCAAAGACGGCGTCCCCGACGACCGTCTGCTGAGCCCCCGCGAGTACGAGTCCGGGCTCGTCACGATCGACGTCGACGACCCCGAGGCGACGGTCGACCGGCTCGCCGACGAGGGGATCGTCGTTCGTTCTCTCCCGCACCCGGACGGGGTCCGGGCGTCGGTCCACGCCGTCTCCACCGAGGCCGAGATCGACCGGCTCGTCGAGCGGCTCGCCGTCGAGTGGTGAGCGCTCGATCGGACGCGTTTTAGTGCTTCGTGTACAAGACTGACCATGGGATTTCACACGTTCGACGCCGACAAGGCGGAGCGACTGGAGCGTCCCGAGGCCCGGTACCGCTGGGTGTCCGCCGAGGAGATTATCGGCGCGCTGACGGCCGAGCGCGCTGACCGCGCGGCGGCGACCGTCGCCGACCTCGGGAGCGGCACCGGCTTCTACACCGACGATGTTGCATCTCACGTCGAGACCGTCTACGGCGTCGACGTGCAGGCCGAGATGCACGCGTTCTACCGCGAGAAGGGCGTCCCCGAGAACGTCGACCTCGTCGAGAGCGACGTGGCGGTGCTCCCGTTCGACGACGGCGATCTCGACGCCGCGTTCTCGACGATGACGTACCACGAGTTCGCGAGCGACGACGCGATCGCGGAGTTGGCTCGCGTGATCCGCTCTGACGGCCGGCTTGCGCTCTTCGACTGGTCGGCCGCGGGCGACGGCGACCACGGCCCGCCGGCCGACGAGCGGTTCGCCGCGAACGACGCGGTCGAGGCGCTGGAGGCGGCGGGCTTCGACGTGATCTCCGCCTCTGAGCGCACCGAGACGTTCGCCGTCGTCGCCCGCGCGCCGTAGGTGCCTTATAAGTGCGAGCGGAACTCGTCGGAGGAGACGAGGTATCCTTGGCTTTATTTATAAGTGAACTGCGGTGGCGTGCGCCTGCGAGCGGCCGCTTATAAGCGGCCGCGAGCAGCCCGCGCGAGGGAGACGACGGCGTTTATAAACGCCGTCGCGGTGAGGCTGGGGAGGTGTGAGGTGTGGTCGCTGTGCGGGGCGGGACTCAAAGGGGCAGCCGGGAGGCGGGCGCGGGCGACGCAAGCACCGCAAGGAGCGCAGCGAGCGTGCGCCCGCCTCCCGGCTGGGGCTTTGGAAGTGTTCATCGGCTTTGGAAGTGCTCACCGCGAGTTAGTTGATCACTTATAAATGAGTGACTAGAGAGTCGGAGACTCTCGCTACCTATCTGTCATCAACGACTTATAAGCGATCGACTGAAACCTCAGCCACCTCCACGTCATCGCCTCACTCCTCAAGCACCGTCGACCCCCGCCCGATCCGCGTCTGGTAGGCGCGGGAGTCGATGCCAGCGTCGGAGAAAGCGTCGAGCATCGCGGCGGCGACCCCGCGTCGCTGCCCGTCGCGGCAGACGGCGAGAATCGCGGGACCGGCGCCGCTGACGGTGACCCCGGTTGCACCGGCGTCGAAGGCGGCGGCGCGCACCTCGTCGTACCCCGTGATCAGGCGGGCGCGCTCGGGGGTGACGACGGGGTCGCTCATGCCGGCGCCCACGAGGTCGGGATCGGAGCGGCACATCCCGATCGCGAGAGTGGCGGCGTTGCCGACCGTCTCGACGAGGTCGTCCATCGAGGCGGTCTCGGGGACGACCCGGCGCGCGTCGCGAGTGGAGACGGCGACGTCGGGGAGACAGACCACGAGGGGAATCGAGGCGTCGACGGCGTGGGTCCCCTCGCTCGTTGTCACCGTGAACCCGCCGAGGATCGAGGGCGCGACGTTGTCCGAGTGCGCGACGCCGGAGACGACCGCCTCGCCCTCGGCGGCGATCGGGACCAGCTCCGAGCGCGAGAGCCCGCGGTCGTACAGTCGGTTGAGCGCGACGGCGGCGCCGGCGGCACTGGCGGCCGAGGAGCCGAGCCCGGACGCCGGGCGGACCCCCTTGTCGATGTGGATCCGCGCGGGCGCGTCGAGCGCCTCCACGACGGCGCCGACCGTGTTCTTCTTGGGATCCTCGGGGATGTACTGCGCCCCGACGCCGGTGACCTCGATCGTCGTCTCTGCCGCCTTCTCGACGGTGACGACGTCCGCCGGCCGTGTGAGGGCCGCTCCGAACACGTCGAACCCGCTGCCGAGGTTCGCGCTCGTGGCGGGTGCCCGTACCGTGACCATGGCGGGGAGTGTCGCCCGGGGTGCAAAAAGAGGCGGGATCGAACAACGGCGCGGTGAGACGAAACGGCGACGCTGTCGGAAACAGACAAAAACGAAACGGAAACCGCAGAAAACCGGGAATTTGTGGTGCGAACCGCGTTACCGGCCGGCCATCGTCCACAGTAGCGCGCCGATCAGGATCATCGGAATGCCCGCGAGGACGTACGTCTGCGGCATCGTCGTGTACGGGGCGACCAGGAAGATCGTCCCGAAGCCGGCGAAGACGGACGCGATCACCTTCAGGGACTTCAGGGGCACGGTCGCCAGAAGCGAGACGACGAACCCGAGCAGTATGACGTGCCCGAGGTGGTAATCGAGCAGGAACGTGTCGATGAACAGCGGCGAGAGCATTCTTGTCTGAACGTGCGAGGGATTCGCGCATTAAAGTTCCGTTTCGCGCGGGACGGACGGGGTCCCGCCCTCGGATCGTCTGACCGGGTCGACTGACTGGATCCCGCTCTCGGATCGACTGATCGCCCGCTGTGTCGCTCCCGCCGCAATCACCGCCAGCGGCATCGCCTCCTATAAGTCCCGCCGGCGAGACGACCGACCGTGCGACTCGTTCAGGTCATGATCCCGGCGGGGAAGCGCGCGGCCGTTATCCGCGCGCTCGACGACGAGGGAGTCGACTACGTCGTCACCGACGAAACGAGCGGCCGTGAGTACACCGCGGTCGCGACGTTCCCGCTCCCGACTGCCGCCGTCGAACCCGTACTCGAACGGCTCCGAGAGGTGGGGATCGACGAGAGCACCTACACCGTCATTGTCGCGGCCGAGACGGTTATCTCCCGCCGGTTCGAGGCGCTCGAAGACGAGTACGCCGAGGAGGCCGAACACGCAGGCAAGCATATCTCGCGGGAGGAGCTGCAGGCGAAGGCCGACGACCTCGCCTCCGGGATCCGGACGTACGTGCTGATGACCGTTATCTCCGCCGTGATCGCGACGGCCGGACTGCTCTTGAACTCGCCGGCGACCGTGGTCGGATCGATGGTGATCGCGCCGCTGATCGGACCGGCGATGTCGGCGGCGGTCGGCACCGTCGTGGACGACGAGGAGATGTTTCGGCGCGGGGTACGGATGCAGGTACTTGGGGTCGCGGTCGCGATCGCGGCCGCGACGCTGTTCGCGTTCGCGCTGCGGTGGCTCGCGCTCGTCCCGCCGGGACTCGACCCGTTGGATCTCGCCGAGGTCTCCGAGCGGCTCGCGCCGAACGTCTTAGTGCTCGTCGTGGCGATCGGCGCCGGTCTCGCCGGGATCATCTCGCTGATGACGGGCGTCTCCGCGGCGCTGGTGGGCGTGATGATCGCGGTGGCGCTCATTCCGCCGGCGGCCGCCGTCGGTATCGGGATCGCCTTTCAGATCCCGCGGCTCGTGATCGGCGCGGGCGTGATCGTCGCGGTGAACGTCCTCTCGATCAACCTCTCCGCGCTGGTGACGCTGTGGTACGAGGGGTATCGCCCGCAGCGCTGGTTCCGCGAGGACGACGCGCGCGCGGCCTTCCTGAAGCGCGCGGCCATCCTCGTCGCTGCCATCGCGGTGCTGTCGGTGTTCCTCGGCGGCGTCACCTACGACTCGTACGTCGCCTCGACGACCGAGGCGGACATCCGGACCGCCGTCGGCGACGAGCTGGACGCGATAAACCCCGGGATGGAACTGATCGAACTCGAGGTCGATCGGGGCGGGACGCTACCGCCCCGCAACACCGAACGCGTGGTGGTTACCGTCGGGGCGCCCCCGGACGTCGGTGCAGAGACAGTCGCCCGGGCCCTTGACCAACGGATCGAGTCGGCGATCGGCGAGGATGTGCAAGTCGAGGTTCGGCTCGTGGCGGTCAGCCGCGCCTGACTGACGGTCGAACCCGCTGGACCGCAACCGAACGCGTCTCCGCCCTCGGCGCGGAATCTCGACCGAACGATTTCCTCTGTTCCCCAATAAACATGAACAGAAACTATCTTTACTCCAGCAAAAGTTTAGTATCAGCGGTTTTTACGGTGCATGACGGAAGTAGAAGTACTTTTCAACGCGGCCCCAGTGCCATAGCACAGTGACCGACTCGACACGCCCCGACGACGATTCGATGCGCGAAGTCGTCGAGCGCTCCCGCAGCGGTGCGCCCGCGGTCGGCGAAGCGGTTCGGGACCGCTTCTCGTCCGACGAGGTGTTCCAGCGGATCATCGCTGCCGCGGACGAGGAGGTGACCTCCGGGAGCCGCGAACTCTTCTTCAGCGGGCTCGCGGCGGGGCTGGCGATCACGATCACCTTCATGCTGTACGCATCGCTGACGGCCGCGACCGATTCCCATCCGATCTTGAGCGTGCTCCTCTATCCGCTCGGGTTCATCTACATCATCATCGGCGGCTACCAGCTGTACACCGAGAACACGCTCCCGCCGGTCGCGCTGACCTTGGAACGGCTTGCGAGTATCCCCACACTCCTCCGCCATTGGACGATCGTGCTCGCGGGCAACTTCATCGGCGGCGGGATCGGCGCGCTCGTGCTCTCGTACGGCGGCGTCTTCACGGGCGACACCGTCGACGCGGCGCGGTACATCTCCGAGGGTGGATTCAGCATCGGCGCCGTCCCACTGTTTTTCAAGGCCGCGATGGCGGGACTGATCGTCGCCGGCGTCGTCTGGGTCGGCTTCGCCTCGACCGACTCCGTGAGCCGGATGCTCGTCGTCTACCTCGCGTTCCTCGCGATCCCGCTCGGCGACCTGTTCCACGTGGTCGTCTCGTTCACCGAAGTCCTCTACCTGTTCTTCGAGTACAATATCCCGCTGTACGGTGCGGAGATCAGCCTCTACTCCGGGATCGTCGGCTTCGTGATCCCGGTGTTGATCGGGAACACCATCGGCGGGATCGTCTTGGTCACGCTGGTGAACTACTTCCAGACCAGCCAGGAGCGCTTAGAGGAGGCGCGCTTCGAGGGAGTCACCCGCCGGCTCACGGTGCCGGAGTGGGTGCTCGGTCGCGCCGCCGGGCGCTCGTACGTCCCGATCTTGGACGCCACGGAGGCGACGCTGTTCGCAAACGAAGGCTACCGGATCATGGTCCCCATCACGAACCCGCGGACCGACGGCCCTATCGTCGAGCTTGCGAGTCAGATCGCGAGCGACCACGAGGACGGACTCGTCCACATCGTCCACGTCGTGCAGGCGCCAGAGCGGATGTCGCTGTCGGCGGGCGCCGGCCGGATCGCCGACGTCTCCGAGGAGGGGATGGCCGGGCTCCGCGAGACCGCCGAGGAGTACGACATCGACGTCTCCACCTCAACGGTCGTCTCGCACCGCTCCTTCGAGGAGGTGTTCAACATGGCCCGTCGGACCCGTCCGGACGCCGTGTTGATGGGATGGGGCGAAGACCAGCTGTGGAACGCCGCCCGTGCGGAGCGACCGATCGACGAGCTGACCAACCAGCTCCCGTGCGACTTCCTCATCCTGAACGAGAGCGACCTCGACACCTCGCGGGTCCTGCTCCCGACCTCCGGCGGCCCGGACTCGACGCTGGGCGCGGAGGTCGCGAGCGTGCTCTCTCGGACCGCCGACGCCGAGGTGAGCCTGCTTCACGTCGTCAACGGTCCCGAGAACCGCACCGAGGGCGAGGGGTTCCTCACCGCCTGGGCCGCGGAGAACGGGCTCTCGGACGCCGAGCGTATCGTCGACGACAGCGGCGACGTCGAGGGAGCCATCGCTCGGGAGGCCGCGGACAACACCCTCGTCATCATCGGCGCGACGGAGAAGGGGCTGCTCTCGCGGCTCGTCTCGAACTCCCTGCATCTCGACGTGATCCACGACGTGGACTGTTCGGTGCTGCTCGCCGAGCGCCCGAGCAACCGCTCGCTCCGGGATCGGCTCTTCGGTCCCGGACGGCGGGTGTCCGGGCCGCCGGACGGAGGCGTCGAGCGCGATCCGGACGAGGCAAGCGGGGCGAAGATTGGCGATTCGGGCCGACGGAGGGACGAGGAGTCCGATGATCTCGCGTCGGGAGACGACGACGGAACGGATGACGCCGGCGACGTTAGCAACGACGGCAACGCTGGCGATAACGGGAACGGCGACGACAGTGACGAGGGCGACGAAGCCGCAGACCGATCGGTGATCACGGATCACGACGATCCCGAGGAGGAGGACGACGAGGGCGAGGCGGATGACAGCCTCTCGCGAGAGCCGGCGGTGATCACGGATCACGACGAGCCCGACGAAGAGGAGGAAGACAGCGAGGAAGCGGACGACGAGGGTGACGAGAGCGAGACGGACGACGAGACCCGCTCCGCCTGATCGGGTCGATCAGGATCCCCCCGTCCGATAGCACAAACGATTCTTTGTCCTTTCGGCGACTTATTGGTGGTTCCCGACGAGAGGTCGGGTATGAACAGGAAACTGGCAACTGCCGTGGGCGTCGCGCTGCTCGTCGCGCTCGCGGGCTGTTCGGGACTCGTCGGGTCGACCGGAACCGCCGGCGTCGATACGGGCGACAAATCGACGCTCGACAGGAACATCGAGGTGACCGCGAGCGGCGAGGCCACGGCCGAGCCGGACCGCGCGACGATCCAGGTCGCGGTGACCGCGACCGGCAACGACTCCGCAGCCGTTCGCGACGAACTCGCCGCCGGCGATGAGGCGGTCCGCGCGGCACTCACCGACTGGGGGCTCGACGAGGACGACATTCGGACCGATCAGTACGACGTCCGAGAATCCTACGAGACGCGCGAGAATCCCGAGCGGACGGAGTATCAAGGCGTTCACCGCTACGCGATCGCGCTTGACGACGTGGACGCGGTCGGCGAGGTCATCGACGTGGCGATCGACGCCGGCGCCGACGAGGTCCAGCGGATCGAGTTCGGGCTCAGCGAGGAACGCGAGCGCGAGGTCCGCGAGACCGCCATCGAGAACGCGATGGCGAACGCCGAGGGCGACGCCACCGTCCTCGCGGACTCCAGCGGGCTGGAGTTGGCCGGCGCCTACAGCGTTTCCACCGCCAACGCGGGCGTGACGCCGTATCGGGTGTCCGACGCCGCCGTGATGGCCGAGAGCGACGGTGCGGGCGCCGCCACCGGCATCGAGACCGGCGACGTGAGCGTGCGGGTCAGCGTCAACGTCATCTACGCCGCCGAACAGGCCTGAGACGGCGCTCAGCTGGTGACTTTTTGGGAGAATGGGGCGCCTCCGTCGAGCCGCGGCGCTCACCGTTTATAAGCGACCACCGACCGCTTATAAACGGCCGCTCACTCCTCGCCGTCGCGGGTCGGGAGGTCGGGCTCGAACGCGGCCGCCTCGACGGCCATGTCGAGCACGTCTTCGACGTTCTCGTCTTCGGTGACGCTCATCGTCGCGTCGACCGATTCCGCCTGTACCGCCTCGAAGCGGTCGTGTTTGTTCGCCACCGTGAGGAACGGGACGGCCTCGCCGAACAGCTCGCGGACCTCCTCGCGGAGTTCGAGCTGGACATTGAGGGGGTAGCCGCAGTCGCCGGAGGGGTCGAGCACGAACACGACAACGTCCGCGAGGTGTTCGAGGGCGCTGACCGCCTGCCGCTCGATGTCGTTGCGCTCGTCTTCCGGCCGGTCGAGCAGGCCGGGGGTGTCGACGATCTGGTACCGGACGTGGTCGCGCTCGAAGTGCCCGATCTGGACGCCTTTCGTGGTGAACGGGTACTCCGCGATCTGGTTCGACGCGCGGGTGACCCGGTTGACGAACGACGACTTGCCCACGTTGGGGTAGCCCGCGATCACGATGGCGGGTTCGTCTGGTCGGATGTCCGGGAGCACTTTCAGCTGGTCCCGGGAGTCGCCGATGTACCGCAGATCGTCTTCGATCTGGTCCATCACGTCGGCCATGCGCGCGAACGCCTGCTTGCGGTGTTTCCGCGCGGTGTCGACGTCCGAGTTCCGGATCTTCGTCGTATACTCGTCGCGAAGGTCCTCGATCTGCCGGCTGGCCCACATCACCTGTGAGAGCGCCTGCCGGAGCCGGTCGACGTCGACGATGGCGTCGGCGAGCTCGTAGTAGAACGGCTCCACGTCGAAGCCGAAGTCCGGCCACGACACCACGACGTTCTCCAAGTTGTCCGAGAGCACGTTGCCGGCCGTCCGCAGCATCGACTCCTGCGCCTCGTGCCCGTGTTTGGCGCGCCCCGCGCGCGCCGCCCGCGAGAATGCCTTGTCGACGAGTTCCTCCGAGCGGGGGGTCGTCGGGAGGCCCTCAAATATCATGTTGCCCCGACTTGACTGCCGACGCGTATAAGACCGTCCGTTCGATGACCCCCGCGACACGGCGGCACACGGTCGGACGCGCCGGGAGTCGGCGACTTCTCGGCGTTCGCCTCCCATCGCCGCCGCCCCGCCAGAAACGAGATGAATGATCGTTATCTTTTCCATGCATATTTCGAGTCATATTTATGCTTCAAGGGAATATGTCGGGGTATGGCACGCTCGTTCACGCCCACAACGTACGAGGACCTCGATCCGGATCGCCGCCCGAGTCTCGCGGCGGCGCTGATCCCGGTCCTCGCCGTCGTGGCGTTCCTTGGTATCGGCTCGGCCGTCCTCGGACTGGACCCGCACCCCCCGCTTCTCTGGAGCATCGCCTTCGTCGGCGGGTTCGGCCTGTGGCTCGGCTACGACTGGGAGGAACTGTTCGACGGAATCGCCAACGGGCTCGTGATGGGGCTACAGGCGCTTCTCATCATCTTCACGATCTACGGGCTCATCGCGACGTGGGTCAGCGCCGGCACGATTCCGGGACTGATGTACTACGGGCTGGAGATTCTCTCGCCGACGACGTTCCTGCCGGCGGCCGCGGTCGTCGCCGCCGTCGTCGCGTTCGCCATCGGTTCCTCGTGGACCACGGTCGGCACCCTCGGTGTCGCCTTCGTCGGCATCGGTGCGGGGCTCGGCGTTCCCGCCCCGATGACGGTCGGCGCCGTCCTCTCGGGTGCGTACGCCGGTGACAAGCAGTCGCCGCTCTCCGACACGACGAACCTCGCAGCCGGCGTCACCAACACCGATCTGTACACGCACATTCGCCGGATGCGGACCGGTACCGCCGTCGCCTTCGGGCTCGCGGTGCTCGGCTTCCTCGCGCTCGGACTCCGCGCCAGTGGGGAGATCCCGGTGGGTCGGATCGCCGATATCCAGGGCGCGCTCGGCGGGACGTACGCAATCACGCTGCTCGCATTTATCCCACTCGTGGTTACCTTCGGACTGGCGCTGCGCGGGTACGCCGCGTTGCCGACCCTCGTCGCCGGCGTGTTCGCCGGCGCGATCACGACGATTCTCGTGCAGGGGTCCGGTTTCGTCGCCGCGTGGAACACCTTCATGTACGGCACCGCGCCGGAGTCTGGGTCCGATCTGGTGAACGAACTGCTCGCGACGGGCGGGCTCACCGGCTCTGCATGGACGATCACGGTCGTCGTCGCCGCGCTCGCGCTCGGTGGTATCTTGGAGCGGACCGGCGTGCTGGCGGTGATCGCCCACTCGTTCACCTCGTCCGTGAAGAGCCCGGGTGCGCTCGTCGCCGGGACCGGCGTCTCGGCGATCGTCATCAACGCGCTCACCGCCCAGCAGTACATGAGTATCGTCCTCCCGAGCGTCACCCTTCGGAACACCTACGACGAGTTCGGACTCGACAGCGACCAACTCTCCCGTGCGGTCGAGGCCGCCGGGACGCCGACCGGCGCGCTGTTCCCGTGGCACGCGGGCGCCGTCTACATGGCGGGTGTCACCGGAGTTCCGACCCTAGAGTACGCCCCGTACTACCTGTTCGCGTTCCTGTCGCCCCTCGTGCTGTTCGTCATGGCGGCGACCGGCTACTCGCTGAACGTGACGCCGGCCGCGGACCGGGCGCCCGCCGCCGACGAACCGGCCGTGGCGACCGACGACGACTGACGAGTCGACGGCGACGGCCGACTGACGGATCGTTTCGGCGGTTGGACGACGCGTTCCCGCTGTTTCGCCTTCGTCGAAATCCTCAGTCGGAGACAGGTTTCAACAGCCGTGCCGAACACAACACGTCTCTCTCGGAGCGCCGTCACTCGGGACTGTTCGTCCGGTTCAACACAGCTTGAAGAAGAGATGGAGAGATCAACACAGACACCAGTACGAGCGCTGCAATGGCCGAGAACAGCCGTATTGAGATGAGTCCTTCTGCGAGAGCGGCACTGATGATCGCCAGTTCGACTCCCGCCTTTGGAGTCATACCGACGCCGATCGCGGCGGACTCGTGGACATCTCCGCCCGCTATCAGGTTGCCGATAAACCCGCCGACAAACTTCGCCGCTAGACCGAAAGTAACGACGGCGATGACGAATGTGTCAAGCGTGGTCAGGACACGAAGATCGATCTGCGCTCCCACGCCTGCGAAAAAAAGTGGAATAAACATCCCGTACGCGATACCGGCGATACCCTCACGGACTTCCAACCGCGAGAGACGCTCATCTTCACCCACAAGCAGACCGATCATGAGTGCCCCGAGGGTAACATCGAGACCGACCGCCTCAGCACTGAAACTAACGAGGAATACCACACCAAAGAGGGCCAGTATATCTGCTTCTATCTGCCGTGAACGCGCCAGAAGTGACGACAGTTGTTGGATAACGGCGAACCGAGCGATCACGGCGAGGGCAAAGAACCCGATCACTTGTCCGAGAGTCGTCACGGCCTCGATGGTACCGCCCCCGGAGACTGCGAGCAAGAGCAGTGCGAACGCGACGAGACCGACGATGTCGTCCACGACTGCGGCCCCGACAACACGATGCCCGACACGCGAATCGAGCTGGTGTAGGTCAAGTAACGTTCGAGCGGTTACGGCGATAGAAGTCACCGAGAGCGCGAGTGCCAGGAAAGCACTCTCGGTGACGCTGTAGTCGAACGCGAGGCCGAGTGCGAGACCGGTGCCCGCGGGTATTATCATCCCAAACAGCGCGATACTGACGGCGGCAGAACCGACTGACAGGAGTTCTGTAAGGTCGAGATGCTCGTAGCCGATATCGAAAAAGAGGAGCATTGCGCCGATGATCCCGAACACAGCGAATGTCTCATCGTAGTCAATGAGACCAATGATGGACGGCCCGAGAACCAGTCCTGCGATGATCTCACCGACGAGAGCAGGTTCACCAACCCGTTCGAGGGCCTCACCGAAGACAAACGCGACCAGCAACGTCACGCCGACCACTAGCAGTATATCCGCCATCAGCAACGAGATGCGCTCGAATATGCTTGTTTCTTGCTCCCAATGTGCGAACTTTGACAAAACGCACGAGTTCACCGGCAGTTCTCCCGATCCATACACGATCTGTATGCCGCATAGCGTTTCTCTCGACTACAGGGAGTTTCAACAGAACCGCTATTTCCGAGGCCGTCACTCCGGGAGACGAAACGCGAGACCGTACATCCGTCCGACCGATTCCGACCCGATCTCGGCCGCGAGCCGACGGGCGGTCGCCGACAGCGCGTCGCTCGTTTCACCAGGGCATTCCGCGGCCATGGAGGCCGCTCGGTCGGCATGTGCGGAGACGTGGCTCTCGGTCCACGGGACCGGCTCCAGCAGCGTCCGCTCCCGCTCGAACTCCCAGCCGTGGCCCGCGAAGAACCGCCGCAAGAACGCCGCCGGGTAGAAGGTGAGCGCCGGGCGGCCGCGGGCCAGTTCCGACGCGGCGTTTTCGACGGCGAACAGCTCTCTGACCGCGGCACCGTCGGGCAACGGGTCGTAGTCGTCGACGACGAGCTGCGCGCCCGGGGCCGCGACCCGCGAGAACTCCTCGGCGATCGCCGCCAGCGCCGCGGGATCGAGGACGTTACAGAGTCCGTGCGCGGTGATCACGTCGACTGAGTCGGCGGGAAGGGGAGTCGCTCGGAGGTCCGCCTCCAGCACCGCCAAGCGGTCGCCGTCGCCGTCGTCACCGTCGTCGTCCCCATCGTCACCGTCGTCGTCAACGCGCCGTCGCGTCGTCCGCGCGTGATCCCGGTCGTTCGTCACGGCGTACACCCGATCGGCGCCGTTCGCGAGCAGTCCGGCGGTCGCGTTCCCGGCACCCGCACCGGCTTCCAGACACCGCTTCCCGGCCACCGACCGATCGTCGAGCGCGGCCGTGACGGTGTGCGGAACGTCCATCCGTCCCGCTCAGTGGTGCAGCTGTTCGGGAACCGGACTGTCGTCGTGGCGCACCCGCTCGATCAGGGACCGTTGGGCGACCTCGTCCATTCCATCGTAGTCGGCGGCGGCTTCGAGGATCATGGTGACGAGCTTCGGATCGCCGGCGTTGATGACGCTGGTGAGTCCCTGTGCGGCGGCGAAGTCGAACCGCTCGCGGATCTCGTCGGGCGCGGTGACCGGTCGGTACCAGTTCGCGAACGGTCGGTCCGCCTCGGGAAGCTCGTCGGTCGGGGGCCACGAGCCGCCGGCGAACGCCTTGATCCCCAGCGTGCCGACGTTCTTCTCGTCGGCGCGGGCGAGGACCGCTTCGTAGTCGTACTCGTCGTCGTCCTTCCCGGCGACGACGGGATTCAGGGGGAACATCACCGACTCGAGGTCGTCGATACGGTCGAGCGCATCGAGGATGAGCCCCGGGTCGCCGTGACTCGTCAGGCCCATGTGGTCGATCAGCCCCTGCTCTTTGGCCTCGCGAAACGCCGCGAGCGCCCCGTCGTCGCCCGTGATCTCGTCCAGCTCCTCGTCGTACTCGAGCCCGTGCACCTGATACAGGTCGATCGTGTCGACGCCGAGCCGGTTCAGCGATTGGTCGAGCTTGCGCCACGCGCCCTCGTAGGTTCGCTCTTGGGTCTTACAGCCGAGGAAGATCTCCTCGCGGTGTTGGCGGAGCTTCGGTCCGAGCTTCAGCTCCGCGTCGCCGTACGTCGGCGCCACGTCGAAGTGGTTGACGCCGTAGTCGAGGACGTGTTCGACCAGTTGGTTCGCGCCCTCCTGTTCGAGCCAGTTGAGCGCGATCGCGCCGAACGTCATGACGGTGCTGTCGTGGCCGGTGTCGCCGAGCGGGCGAGTCTCCATGCGTGCGCAATCACTCCGACGCGTGATAACAGTTGTCGGCCACGAGCCGACCTGTACCCGGCCCGAGCCCGGCTCTCGGTTCGGTAGGTTTACCGCCGTCGCCGCCCCGCCATTCGGACATGAGCCTTGAGGCCGCCGTCGCCATGCCCTTCAAACAGCGGGCGACGGAGCAGTTGGGTGAGGGGGAGTTCGTCGTCGCGCTGTCGCTCGATCGGGACTGGTTCTCCCCGGATCAGGCGAAGCGGCTCGTCGACGTCGCGGTCGGTCGCGGGCTGGTCACCGAGGAGGACGGCGATCTCGTCGCGAAGTTCGACCCCGCCGACGTGACTGTCCCCGAGGACTTCACGCCCGACGAGTCGATCCTCCGCGAACAGTCCACCTTCGAGACGGCGCTCGACGCGATCGTCGCTGCCGGCGTTGAGAAACAGCGCGCGGTCGCCGGTATCAACGAGCGCCAGCGAGCCCTCGCGGTCAGCATCGAGGCGGCCGCGGTCCTCTTCGCGAAGGAGCACGGTGCCGCTGTCGACCACCTCGCCGCCGACGTTCGCGAGAAGCTGGCCGCCGCCGGCGACGCAGCCGGCGACGCGGACGGCGAGGGAGACACCGGGGCCGACGCGACGACAGGCGCCGCGGAGGCGGAGTGATGGTCGGAGAGCGCCTGACCGACGGGGTGCGGATCGGCCAGCTGCTCGCCTCGGAAATCGCCGGCAACGAGGGCCGACTGCGGAACCTCGCGGTGGCCGACGCCGACCCAGATGTCGAGCCGACCCCCGACGGCGCGCTCGCGTACAGGGTGGTTCGCGGCGGCGAGGGAAGCGGGGCGGACGGCGATGAAGTCAAGGCGGAGAGTGAGGAAAGCGAGAGGGACCTCGTCGCCGAGGCCTATGTTCAGCCGGACCGGCTCCGGATCGAATTTGTCACGGGGGCGGGGAGAAGTGATGGGTCCGGCCTCCCCGCAGTCGCCGCCGACGCCGCCGAGAGCGCCGGACTCCGTGTCAGACCGAAGGCGGTCCGGCCGCCGCGGACGCTGGTGTTCGTCGAGGACGGCGCGCAGGTAAAGCGGGTGCTCTCTGTGTTCGAAGCCGTCGTCGCCGCGACCGGCAAAAGCGAGTAACGCCCCAGATCGCCGTCTTACTCCGCTCGCCCGTCTTACTCCGCTCTCCCGCCGTCGCTCACGGCAACGTCGCGCGCTCCCGGCGCCGACGGGTCGTCGGGTGACTCCCCGCAAACCTCGAACTTCCGGAGCAGCGCCTGCAGCCGCTCGGCCTGCTCGGCGAGCGAGTCGGCCTCGGCGGTCGCCTGCGACATCGCGGCGAGCTGTTCGTCGGCCGCCTCGCTGACCTCGTCGGTCTCGTCGGCGGTCGACCGGCTGATCCCCGCGACCTCCTCGACCATCGACACCGCCTCCTCTGTGCTCGCGGCTTGATCGTCGGCCGCCTTGCTGATCTCGCGGATCCCGTCGTCGGTCTCTCCCGCGTTGTCCGCCACCTCGGCGAACGCGTCGGCAGCGTCTCTGACGGCTTCGGCTCCGCCCTGCATGTGCGCTTCGGCGGTTCGGATTCCCTCGACGGCCGCCTGCGTCTGCGCCTGGGTGCCGGCGATGAGCTCTTCGATCTCTTGGGCCGCCTCTTGGGTCTCCTCGGCCAGCTGTTTCACCTCGTCGGCGACGACTGCGAACCCGTCGCTTCCGCCGCTACCGCCGCCACCGCCGCCGGCCCGCGCCGCCTCGATGTTCGCGTTGAGTGCGAGCAGGTTGGTCTGCCCGGCGATGTCGCCGATGAGGTCGACGATCTCGCCGATATCCTCCATCCGCTCGTCGAGAATCTTGACCTTCTCTGCCGTCTCGCCGATCGCGTCCCGCGACTCCCCGACGCTGTCGATCGCCTCGCCCGCGGTGTCCTGCCCCTCGTCGGCGATCGAGGCGGTCTCTTGGGCAGCGTCCGCGACGGTCTCCGTCGAGGAGGCGACCTCCTCGATCGTCGCCGAGAGGGTGTTCATCTCGCCGGAGACCCGTTCGAGCATCTCGCGTTGGTCGTCGGCGCCCTCGGCTATCTCGGTGACCGATCGGCTCACGTCCTCGCTGCGAGCCTCGGCCGTGTCCACGCCTGCGACGGTCTTCTCGCTGGCCGCGGACACCTCACCGGCGAACGACTGGATCTCCCCCATCGTCGCCTCAATCTCGTCCATCATCTCGTTGAACCCGGCACCGATCTGTTCCATCGCCTCGCTCTCGCTGTCAGCGTCCAGCCGCACTGTGAGGTCGCCGTCGGCCGCGCGGTCCATCGTCGCGCTGTAGTCGTCGGCCGTCGTTTCGAGGCGCCGGTTCAATCGCTCGACCTCTGCGCTGCGCGCCTCGGCCTCCGCTTTCGCCGCCTCGACGTCTTGGATCTCGGCTTTCTGCGCAGCGACGAGGTCGAGCTGCCGTTGTGCCTCCTCTCGCGATTTCTCGATGGAGTACCAGTTGACCATCAGCGCCGCGGCCAGCGCCGTGACGAACACCGCGTGGATCCCGCCCCAGACGATCGGGTTCGCGATCGCGGCGGGGTGGTTGTAGACGAGACTGGAGTCGATCAGACTGAACGTGCCGTGCCCGACCGCGACGTACCCCATCCCCACCGCGAAGGGCAGCCAGTCCTCGTACACCGCCAGCACGGCGAGGAACACGAAAAAGTGGAAGTGTGCCTCGATGTACCCCCCAGAGAACTTGACCAACGCCATCGACACCGTCATCACGCTGAACGCCGCGAGGACGGTCCGCGTCCGGCGCCCGAGTCGCGGCCAGTTCGCCAGCGCCACAGTTCCGACGACGGCCCCGATCATGCCGCCGAGCATCCACGTCGGCGTCGCGGGGATCTCCGCGCCCGTGACCGATTCCGTCCCCTCGTAGAGCCCTAACGCGAGCAACAGCGGCACCTGCACGAGGATCGCCAGCAGGATGTTCCGGTGGCGACCGCGCCACATCGACGCCGGCATCGACGTACCGTTCGGTATGTATCTGAGTACTTCTCGAACCTTTCCAACCGGTCCTGACGGACCATTCTCCCCCGCTCCCGACGGGCCGTGGCTCTCCCTATTCGACCCGACTGCTGATTCGGCCATGGTCACGAGAGCGAGGATCCGACAAAGAAGGTTGGCGTCCGAGTATTCCTTCTGATACTCCGTGAGGGGAGCCGTCGAACGTGTGTAGTCCTAGCGGTCCCAGAAGGGACGGCACCGCGGCCGAACGCTTTTAAGTCACCCCGGCCCGCAGTACGGCCGTGACGCTCGATCCGATCCACGTCGAGAACATCGCGCAGCTCGCGTACGGTATCGCGGGCGACGTGGACACGACCGATCACGACGACCTCGCGGGACGGGTGTGGCGCGAGTGGCTCCCCGAACTCCGCCACGACGGGCGGGTCGTGATCGAACCCGTCGACGAGCACGAGCGCCGGCGGGCGCCGATCGACGACGCCGCCCTCACCGACCGCCCGTTCGAGACGGTCCACGGGCTCGACTCCGGCACGATCAACCCGACCACATTTAAAAACGGGCTCGTCGTCGACGTGGCCCACGCCGCGATGGCGAGCGCGCCGACAGACTTGGACCTCCACCGCGACCGAACGATCGTCGCGACGGTTCACGCCGGCGACTCGACCGCGAATTTCGACGGCGAGTGGACCTCGCGCGACGACGGCCACACCCGCCAGCGCGTGCTCCACGCGCCGCGGGTGAACCGGTACGCCGAGGGGGTCGTCCACGCGCTCGCCTTATACCTCGCCGAGGGGACCCACGCGCTCGACCACGCCGACGAGGTCGACGACCTGCTCGTGTTAGACGGCCCGATCTACCCGAAAGAGCTGTTCACGTGGGACGACCGGAACCCCGAACTGGGCGCGCTCGCCCGCGAGGCGAAGCCCCGCGCCGTAGTCGAGAAGTACGTCCGGCTGGTCGAGCGGTTCGTCGAGCGCGACGTGCCGCTGGCCGGGTTCGTGAAGAACCCCTCCAGCGGGACGATCGTTCGCGCGTTGGCTCGGAAGGGCGTCGAACCGCCGTGGCCCGACGACACGGCGCTTTTCACCCGGCTCTTGGAGCGGCGAGAGGGCGACGGGGAAGGCGGAGGCAGCCGACCCGACCGCGTCGACGACGAGCTCACCTTCACCACGTGGTTCCGCAGTCGGGGCGGCGCCGACGCGACGATGGCCGCCGACGGCGACGCGCTCGGCATCGAACGCGAGCTCGACCCGGAGCTGTACGAGCCGACGTTCATGGTCGTGTACGACCCCCGGACCGACGTGACCTACAAGCTGGAGGCGCCGTACGCGTTCGCCCGCGACCCGTCGATCCGCGAGCGGCTCACTCGACAGGTCCTCGCCGACGTGGCGACGACCCGGGGTCCGCCGGAGGCGGTCGCGAAGGCCGACGAGCTGGCGCGGATCGCGGCGACGGAAAAGATCGCGCTCCGCCGGAAGTTCGAGGAACGCTTCGACAGCGACCAGCAGGCGACCTACGACGATCGGCGGTGGGGGAAAGAGCCGTATTAAACCGGGACGGCCGCGCTCAGCGAGGGATCACAGCACGCGCCAGAGGTACCCCGCGAAGATGATCGCGTTGTACAGCCCGTGTGCGAACCCCGGGACCAGCACGTTCTCCGTCCGCTCGTAGAGGACGCCGAGGATCGCACCGAGGACCACCGTCACGCCCATGTACGTGACCTGTTCGACGGCGGTGCCCTCGACGTTCCCGTGGAGCGCTCCGAATATGAGGGCCGCGATGAGGATCGCCGGCGCGGCGTCGAATGAGCGCCGCAGTCCACCCTGGACGACGCCGCGAAGCAGCAGCTCCTCTGCGGGCCCCACGATCAAAAGCGAGACGACGATCATCGCGGCGTAGTAAACCACCGGGTCGCCGGCGGCGATCGTCGCCGGATTCTCTCCGGTCCGGAATCCGAACTCGCGGAGCGTGAGGAGGATCCCGATCTGGAGCCCGTAGAGGACGATCGCGGAACCCACGATGAGTCCGACTTCTCGGAGCGACGGGAGAGAGACCGAAACGAGATCCCGCTGGTCGGTGATCAGGAGGTAGCCGACCACGGCTGGGAGGAATCCCACGAAATTGGCGACGGTCCGGACGATCGTGAACGCGTTCGTGTCGGGCGCGACGACGCCGACGCCGACCGCGGCTGAGGTGGCCAGTTGGGAGATGAGGCTAGCGACGACGAGCGCGAAAATGAGTGCGAAGACGGCGCTCGCGGCGTGGGTCAGTCGATCAACCGGGACCGGGAGGTCGTCTGTCATCGCTGGTGGTTGAGCGCACGGTGTGTTAGGCGCTCCGGAAGTCCACGGCGAGGGAATCGGACTGATCGACTCGCCCGGCTCAGGAGCCGTCGATCCGCAGTTCGCGCTTGTCGGCCACGGCGTCGGCCTCCGGGAAATCGCCGCCGCCGAGCAGTCCCCGAGCCGCCTTCTTCCCCCACTCGACCGCGGGCTGCGTGAACGTCGAGACGCTCGCGAGTTCGCCGTACAGCACGCAGGCGGCCTCCATCGCGTACAGGAGTTCGCCGAGCCCCCGCTCGTCGACGCGGTCGATCTCGACGCGGAGGTTCGGCACGTCGGCGGCCGCGAGGCTCGCCTCGGTCGCCTCGAACTCGGCGTCGAGCAGGTCGCCGAGCGACGAGCCGCCGAGGTACGCCAGCCCGTCGAGATCGGTCTCCGGAATCTCGGTCTCGGCGCGCTCGGTCGGCCGGATCAGCGACACGAGCTTGTCCGGCGGGCCGGCGCGGTACAGCTGGAGCTGAGAGTGCTGGTCGGTCGCGCCGAGCGCGCGGGCGGGAGTCTGGCCGAGCCCGTCCTTGCCGAGGCTCTCGGCCCACAGCTGGGCGAACCACTCGGCGAACGTCTCCAGTGACTCCGCGTACGGCATCACGGCGTTGGTGAGCGCGCCGCGCTCGGCGAGCGCGTACGTCGCCGTGCCGTAGGCGTAGGCGGGCGTCTCGAACAGCGACCCCGACAGGCTCTCCATCCCGTCGCGTCCGCCCGCGAGAATGGCCTCGATATCGTGGCCCTGCAGGGCCGGCACCGCGAGCCCGACCGTCGAGAGCGCCGAGAAGCGACCCGGAACCCCGTCGGGCACGTCAAGCACGGGGAGGTCGTGGGCGTCGGCGAGCGCGCGGAGGTTCCCTTCCTCGCCGGTCGTCACGAGAGTGCGGTCGGTCCAGTCGACGCCCGCCTCCGCCATCGCCTCGCGGACGACGAGGAAGTTCGCGAGCGTCTCCGCGGTCGTCCCGGACTTCGAGACGACGTTGACGACGGTCTCATCGAGGGGAAGGCGATCGAGCAGCGACGCCACCGCGTCGGGATCGACGTTGTCGAGGAAGTACGCGTCCACGTCGCTTTCGAGGGCGTTCGCGAGCGTCGCCGCGCCGAGCGCGCTCCCGCCGATCCCGACGGTCAGGACCGCTTCGAGGCGGTCGAACTGATCGGTCGCGGCGCGGATCGCGTCCGGGTCGGCTGTCTCCGGGAGGTTCAGCGCGGCGTAGCCGAACTCGTCGTCGGCCATGCCGGTGGCGATCCGGTCGTGTGCGTCCGCGACCCGCGAATCGAGTCGGTCCAAGGTCTCCTCCGTGAGTCCCGGTGTCGTGTCTAGGACGTTGCCGAGGTCGACGTGCATACCGGACGTGGGTGCGACCGGAACTTAATAATAGGTTTCCGATGGACTCACTGCGGCGAACTCGGCGGCTGCAGGTCGCGCTGGAACTCGTCGAACTGATCGAGGTCGTCGGGGAGGTCGTACTCGATCTCGCGTTCGTCCTGCCGGTCGGGGAGCCGACCGTCCTCCAGCTCGTCGGCGACTTCCTCCCACCCCGGCTTCACGCGGACGCTCCGGGCGGGTGAGCCGACGACGACGTGGTGGGCGGGCACGTCGCCCTGCACGACCGAGCGCGCGCCGACGACGCTGTTCTCGCCGACCCGGCAGCCGGCCCGGACCATCGCGTCGTAGGTGACGCGAGCGTCGTCCTCGACGATCGTGTGGAAGTTCCGGACCTCGGTCTGGTCGACGAGGTCGTGGTCGTGGCTGTAGAGGTGGACGCCGTCCGAGATCGACGCGCGGTCACCGATCGTTAGCTTCCCGCGGTCGTCGAGGTGGACACCGTCGTGGATCACGACGTTGTCGCCGACCTCGATGTTGTGGCCGTAGGTGACGGAGATGCCCTTGAAAAACCGGCAGTCGTCGCCGCACTCGGCGAACAGGTGGTTGCCGAGCATCTGTCGGAATCGGAGCGCGAAATCGACGTTGTCGGCCATCGGCGTGGCGTCGAACTGCCGCCAGAGCCACTGGAGGTGTTTGGAACGTTGGAACTGCTCCTCGTCCTTCTCGGCGTAGTACTCCGACTCCAGCGTGGCGTTGCACGGGTCGTACCCCTGCAGGCGGACGCGTTCGGCTCTCGGCACCGACTCGCCGTCCTGCCACGCCTCCCAGCGCTCGCGGTCGCCGTGGAGGTCGATCAGTGTGTCTCGGACCACCTCGCAGGTGTCCTCCTCCGAGGAGAGGCGCTCGTCCACCTCGTCGATAAACCCTCGGACCCCGGCCTCCGCACCGTCGGGCAGGGAGACGTGTCGCTTTGTCATCGTCGCACGTTCGTCGCCATCACTCAAAGGGATTCGGTTGTGCGACGCCCGCGCACCGACTGCTCACCCCGATGCCGTCGCGCCGGAACCGACGCCCGTCTCCGTTCATGTTGTCTCAAAAAACTTATTGTTGCAGCAACACTTTTGTTTCAGTTCCCTGTATTGTTTCGTGGTACCATATGCCAGAAGTCAAATTCGAAGTTGATGTCGACAGCCCGCCGGACGAACAGCCGACGGCCAAACCGTTCAACCGATGGCATCCGGACATCCCGCCGGTCGTGGAGGCAGAACCCGGAGAAACGATTCGACTCGAAGCGCTAGACTGGACAGGCGGACAGATATCTGACAACGACGACCCCAACGAGGTCCGAGACGTCGACCTCACGCAAGTCCACTACCTCGCCGGCCCCGTGCGCGTCGAGGGGGCGGAGCCCGGTGACCTGTTGAAAGTCGAGTTCCACGACATGGGGCCGCTGAACGACCGCTCGGAGTTCGGCTTCACCGGAACCTTCTCACAGCAGAACGGCGGGGGCTTTCTGACCGACCACTTCCCGGACGCCGCGAAGTCGATCTGGGAGATCGACGGCTACACCGTCTCGTCCCGGCACGTCCCCGATGTCCGCTACGAGGGGAAGATCCATCCCGGACTCGCGGGTTGTGCGCCGAGCCAAGAGCTGTTGGAGGAGTGGAACGAGCGGGAGCAGGAGCTGATCGACAAACACGAGGAAGACCCGAGTTCGATCCCGAACCACCCGACCGGGGAGGCGGAGCCGGGCGTCGCGAACCCGCCGACCACGGAGGGCGCACAGATGGGCGAGATGGACCCCGACGCGGCCGAGGAGGCGGCGAAGGAGGCCGCGAGGACGGTTCCGCCACGCGAACACGGCGGGAACCACGACATCAAGGACCTCTCCATCGGCTCGACGGTGTACTTCCCCGTCTACGTCGAGGGGGCGAACTTCGCGCTCGGCGACTTCCACGCCTCGCAGGGCGACGGCGAGATCACCTTCTGCGGCGCGATCGAGATGGCGGGCTACGCCGACGTGGAGTTCGACTTGGTCAAGAACGGCATGGAGGAACACGGCGTCGACCACCCGATCTTCGAGCCCGGCCACCGCGGCCCCAACTTCGAGGACTACATCACGTTCTGCGGCTACTCCGTGACGGAGGACGGCGAGCAGCGCTACATCGACTCGCACACCGCCTACCGCCGGGCGTGTCTACAGGCGATCGACTACCTCAAGAAGTTCGGCTACACGGGCCAACAGGCGCTCCACATCCTTGGCACCGTCCCGGCCGAGGGGCGTCAGAGCGGCGTCGTCGACGTCCCGAACGCGTGCTCGACGTTGGCGGTGCCGAAGGGCGTCTTCGAGTTCGACATCTCTCCCGGGAATCTGGACAACCGAGCCGATCGCGGCGATCTTGTCGTCACCGACGATCCCCTTGAGTGATCGGTCGGGCCGGCCGAGCGACTGTCGACGGGGTCGCTCGCGTCCCCGACAAAGAGCTCGTTCCGAAATGGCGGGAGCTCGTTCCGGAATGACGAGAGCTCGTTCCGGGCGGAGAGAGGGACCGACTCCGAGATGCACGCTGCGCTGCGATCGACGTGACACGATTCGATATGGCATTCACGACCGAAGCGACCGAGGAATCGAGTACCGAAGAACGATCCGACGATCTGCTCGGACCGGGGAAAGCGATCGCGGCGACGCTCGGAAGCACGCTCGGCCCGAACGGGTTGGACAAGATGGTGATCGACCGAAGCGGAAGCGTCGTCGTGACAAACACCGGTGCGACCGTTCTCGACGGACTGGAGATCGACGCGCCGATCGGTCGCGTGATCCGAGATGCGGTCCAAGCCCACGCGCGACACGTCGGCGACGGGACCACCACGACGGCCCTGCTCGTCGGCGAACTCCTCGACGCGGCCGACACGCTCGCCGAGCGAGGGCTGCACCCGACCTCGATCGTCGACGGGTACGCCCGCGCGGCCTCGCACGCCCGTGACGCCCTCGACGAGCTCAGCGTCCCGGTCGATCCGGACGACGAGCGGCTCCGCGAGGTCGCGTCGACGGCGGTTACCGGACGCTGGGACGCGGCGTCGGCCCGGCGGTTCGCTGATATCACCGTTGACGCGCTCCGCTCGGTCGACTTCGACGCCGCCCGGCTCACGATTCAGGCGTATCCCGGCGGCGAACTGACCGACTCCGAGCGAGTGAAGGGGATCCTCGTCGACCTGGAGGGGTCGTCGACGACGATCGACGGGTTCGGCACCAACGACCGCCGGGCGCTCACTGATCCGACGGTTGCGCTCGTCGACGGCGAACTGACGCCCCCTACCGCCGAGGCGTCGGGGACGGTGAGGGTCCGAACCCCCGACGACCTCGCAGCCGTCAGGGAGCACGAACGGGCAGCCGACGAGAGGCTGATCCGGTCGATCGCGGACCGCGACGTCGACGTGCTCGTGTGTCAGAAGTCGATCGACGACGCGGTGAAGACCGACCTCGCACGCGCCGGCGTGCTTCCCGTCGAACGGACCAGACGCGACGAGTTCGACGCGATCGCTCGCGCCGCGAACGCGACCGCGGTCGCCGCGATCGCCGACCTCGATCGGGACGCGCTCGGGACGGTCGGAGCTGTTCGCCGTCGGTCAGTCGGCGGCGGCGTGATCGAACTCTCGGGACTCCCGGGCGAATCGCACGAGTCGCTGCTCCTGCGCGGCGGGACGCCGCACGTCGCCGAGGAGACGAAGCGGATCGTCGAGGACTGCCTCGCAGTCGCGCGCCACGCCGCCCACGGTGGCGGTGTCGTTCCGGGCGGCGGCGCCGGTATGATGGTCGTCTCCCGCGCCGTGGCCGACCGCGCGTCGAGCGTCGACGATCGGTCGGCGCTCGCGCTCGAGGCGTTCGCTGACGCGGTGACCGTGATTCCGAGAACGCTCGCGAGGAACGCCGGTGCGGACCCGATCGACGCGCTGGCTGCGCTCCGCAACCGTCACCACGACGGGGAGACGGCGGCGGGCGTCGCGCGCTCCGGCGCAGTCGGCGACATGTTCGACGCGGGCGTGGTCGAGCCGGTCGCGGTCCCCGCGCGCTGTCTCGAGACTGCCGTGCGGACCGCGAGCCTCGTGTTGCGCGTCGACGAGACGCTGGACGCGGAGCCGGCAGGGTCCGGCGTCGCCGGAGATGGACACCACGGACACGCTCATGGCGGAGACGACAGCCACACCCACGAGAGCGGCCACGCCCATGGAAGCGGTGGTGAACACGGAAGCGGCGGCCATGACGGCGGCTACCCGTGGGCGCTGAGCCACTGACCGGGGCACTCCGCGCTCGTAACCGGTCTTATAAACCCTCCCTCGCGGTCCCGGCGCGTGGGGGAGACCGCACCCGCTAAGTGTCCCGATTCCCAATTCGGGGTATGCAGCACCGCGAACTCGGGAACTCCGGCGTCGAGGTCTCGGAGATCGGCTTCGGCGCGTGGGTCGTCGGCACCGACTGGTGGGGCGACCGCTCGGACGAACAGGCGGTCGGTATGGTCGAAGACGCGCTCGACGCGGGCGTCACGTACGTCGACACCGGCGACGTGTACGGCCACGGCGACAGCGAGGAGATAATCGGCCGCGCGATCGGCGGCCGTCGCGACGAGGTGACGCTCGCGACGAAGATCGGCTACGACTTCTACAACAATCCGCAGGCCGGACACGGCGAGCTTCCGAAGGAGCTCGACCGCGAGTACCTCGAAACCGCTTTCGAACGCTCGCTCGACCGGCTCGACACCGACTACGTCGACCTGCTCCAGTTGCACAACGCGAACGTCGACGACATCACGCCCGAGGTGCGCGATCTCCTGCGCGAGTGGAAAGCCGACGGGCGCGTTCGCGCGCTCGGGTGGGCGCTCGGCCCCTCCATCGGCTGGCTGGCCGAGGGCGACGCCGCCGTCGAGTACGAGGAGTTCGACGCGGTCCAGACCGTCTTCAACCTCTTCGAGCAGCAGCCCGGCCGCCACTTCGTCGACACCATCCGCGAGACGGGCTCGGACACCTCGGTGATCGCTCGCGTCCCGCACTCCTCCGGCCTGCTCAACGAGCAGGTGACGCCCGACACCGTCCTCGAAGACGGCGACCACCGCTCGCACCGGCCGCAAGAGTGGTACGAGACGGGCTGGAAGAAGGTCGACGCCATCCGCTTCCTCGAAGACCCCGACGGCGTCGAGGGGACCCGCACGATGGCGCAGGCCGCGATCCGCTGGCTGCTCGCGCACGACGAGGTCGCCTCCGTCACGCCCACGTTCCGCGACGGCGACGACATCGCCGAGTGGAGCGCGGCGAGCGACGTGCCGCCGCTCTCCGAGGCCGAGTACGACCGGGTCGAGGAGCTGTACGCGCGCAACTTCGACATCGACCGCGACGACGGGATGGACGTGCTCCGAACGTCCGTCGACGGCGAAGACATCGAGGCCGCCGGCCTCGACAAGCGCGCCGCGTCGTACTGAGTCGCCGACCCGCCCGTTTCCCGTCGAGACCGCAGGACTGCGAGTCGACGGTGAGCCAATTGTCTACTTTCACCACGGATTGTCACGTGCTACCGTCTCGTGTTCCATGCCACCATGTCTCGTCGGATCGGGCGATATCGTCCGTGCCGCGCGACCCCGGTGAACCGGAAGCGCTGCCGCTCGCGGTCTCGAAGTGGTGGCTCGGTGGAAAACCCTCATCACAAGGGGCTCAGTGGGGGTAACACGTCGTCATGGCCACCGTCTGCAGCGTGGCCGTCACCGGGTATAAACCTCCCGCGATGGACCGACCGAAGCCCTGGGTCGGCTCACGGGATGGAGACTCAAAGCGGCCCGCTCACCTCGTCCGCGAACGTCTCCATCGCCGTCTCCGGGTCGTCGCCGCGCAGGTCGACGACGACGTGATCGACCCCGAACTCGTCGAGCCGCCGGAAGTACTCCCGGAACCAGTCGACGCCGGCGCGGTAGCCGAGATGGAGGGGTTCAGGCTCGGCGGTCGGATCGTCGGCGAACTCGACGCCGACGGCGATGGAGAACGGTTTCGCGCCCGCGAGCTCGCGCCACTCCGCGACGTAGCTCCGGAGCGTCTCGTCCGGGAGGTGGTAGAACAGCCAGCCGTCGCCGTGCTCAGCGATCCACTCGGTCGACTGTCGCGCGTTACCCGTCGGCAACACCGGGAGCGTCTCCGTCGTCGGCTTCGGGAGCACGTCGAGGTCGCCACCGAGTTCGCCCCACTCGCCGTCGATCTCGGGAAAGTCCTCGCGCCAGCACGCGCGCATCGCTGCGATCCGCTCTCGGACCATCTCTCCTCGCTTCTCGGGGTCGACGCCGAACGCCGCGTACTCGGGATCGCGGTCGCCGGAAGCAACTCCGAGGACGACCCGCCCGTCTGAGAGCCGGTCGACGGTCGCGGCGGACTTCGCGAGGTGGATCGGGTGTCGGAGCGGGAGGACGACGCTCGACGTGCCGAGCGCGACCTCCTCGGTGCGGGCGGCCACGTGCGAGAGCAGCGCCCACGGGTCGAACGCCCCGCCGGCGTCGCCGAACCGGGGCCAGTAGGTCGGCACGTCCCGCGCCCAGAGCCCGTCGAAGCCGAGGGCCTCGGCGCGCTCCGCGAGCCGGACCTCCTCGGTGGGGTCCGGCGTTCCGCGTCGCTCGCCCGTCAGCGGGAACCCGAGTCCGAACGTGAGCCCGCCGCCGAACAGCCGCCGGAAGCCGGCGTTGGCGTGGCCGTCGCGCTCCCGCGCGTCGAGGTCGGTCACTGTCCCGTCTCCTCGCCGGTGCCGTGTCTGCGCTCCGATCGCTGCCCTGGTCGCCGCGCGAGCGCGACGACGATTCCCGTCCCGACGACGACGGTTCCGCCGGCCGCGACGAACGCGATCGGGTATCCCGACGACGCGAGCCACCCGCCGACGATTCCGCCGAACCCGCCACCGACCGCCACGAGGGCGCCGTACGCGCCGAGCGCCTCGCCGCGTATCGCGGGCGGCGCGAGCCGAGTGACGAGCGCCGCCGCCGTCACCGCGATGGCGGCCCACGTCACTCCGATTGCCACGAAGGCGGCGCCGGTCGCGCTCAGCGCGAAGAGGGTACTCCCGCCCGCGACACCGACGACCGCGACCGTCGGGAGGGCGACGCCCCGTCCGAGCAGCGCGCCGGCGTGTACCTCGTACACGCCGTACGCCTCGGCGAGGCGGCCGGCCCGTCCGTAGAAGGCGGCGGCCGCGGCGTTCAGCGCGAAGTACAGCGCGAAGGTCTCGCTCGACCCGAAGCCGACGCCGGCGAGGTACGCGGGCAGTGGCGCGAAGAAGACGCCGAAGCCGGTGAACACGACGAGAACGGCCGCGAAGTACGTCGCAAGCGCCGGAGAGAAGCGATCGATGAGCACCCGGGGACGGAGCCCTCGCGGGTCGAACCGGGCAGGAGTGAACGGGAAGGCGGCGCCGCGGACGTTGAACCGCGACGCCTCGCGGACGCGGCGGCGGAGCCGCGTGGGGCTCGGTTCCGACACTGTCCCGGAGTCCGGTGGAAGCGCTCGCGCGGCCAGCGCGAGACCGGCGGCGGCGCTCGCGGCGCACACGAACAGGAACGCGCGCTGGGCGGTGACCGGATCGTACCGCAGCGACACGACTGCGGTAACGACGAATCCCAGCCCGAGACCGGCCGCCCAGCCGATTCCCTGATACTCGTTCAGTCGGGCGATGACCGCCGTCCACCGGTGCTCGGGCTCGCCGGAGACCGCGAGCAGGGTGAGCACTGGGACGGCGGCCGCGAACCCGAGCCAAAGCGCCGCGTTGGCGGCGATGACGAGGGGAACGCTCTCCAGGGTCGGGATGACGAGCGTCGTGGCGGTCGCGACGACGAGCGCCGCGAGAACGAACGGTCGACGCTTCCCCGTCCGGTCCGCCAGATTGCCGAAGACGAGGGCGCCGGGAACGCCGACGAACGACGCCGTCGCGAAGAGCACACCGAGCACGAACGCCCCACCGCCCAGTTCGACGACGTACAAGGGAACGATGAGCGACGCGCCGCCGAACGCCACGGCGGCGAGCCCCCACGCGAACAGCCAGCTTCTGCCCATGGCGTCGTCACGTAGCGGGGACGGATGAAAGCGGGGGGACTCACTCGCCGCCGGCGATCTGGGTCGCAACCCGGTCGCGGTCCGTCCGGATCCGCCCGGCGATCTCTGCGACCTGCGCCAACACGGGGTGGGGGTGTCCGGAGTCGGATCCGTACAGGTACTCGTGGAATGTCCGCCGTCCTTCGTCGGCGTTGGGTGCATCGACGGTCATCGGCGGGTCGTCGAGCGTGCGTTGGCGCTCGCCGGCGATATCGTTGCAGTCGTCTTCGAGCCCGTCCAGCTGCCGCCAGACGTCGATCGCGGCACCCGTCCGATCACCCGCCACGCCGTCAAGGTGTTCGATGAGACGGCGGCGTCGTCGGTCGACGCGGGTCAGATCAGCCTCGAACCGGGACAGCGCATCGATCTCCGCGCCGATCGCATCCGCCAGCGACGACCGGGCGTCGGCTGCCCGCCGGCTGCGCCGCACCAGGGCCGACTGTGCCCCGGTCGAGAGGGTGCCGTTGGAGGCCAGCGCGGTGGCCGTATCCGGGCCCAGCTCGGCCGCAAGACTCTCGGGGATCGTCTCGTCGTACTCCTCCCTGTAGTGAGGCAACGACATCACCGTGTCCCGGTACGCCACGAGCACGCGCCGGAGCCGGACATCGTTGCCGACCCCGTTCGCTCCGTTAGCCGTAGAGACGATGCGAACCGTGGCCGCCGACCCGTCGAGCGACGACGCGGTCGACGAGACGGGCGCGGGATCGAGTCCAGAGACGCGGTCAGCGAACTCCTCGAAGGCGTCGCGCTCGTCGAGGACCCGCCGGCGTTCGTTGCGGCAGTCGGCCTCGGCGTCGCGGATGTACGCCAGCGCGACGAACGCGACGACGCCGGCGATGACCAGCGCGGTGACGGTGCCGGGTTCGCTCGCGATCGAGGCGAGGTCACACGAGACGCTGGTACATTCCGTCGCGGGCTCCGCGCTCTGGATCCGAAAGATCCCCGCCGCCCCCTGTCTCGTGCTCATTGTATGCGCTAACACGGCACACGTACAAAGTGCTTGTGGCGGATTTCGACACCTGACACGACGGTTCCCGAAATCGGGCGTTCGCGAGTCATTCGGCGTGCTCCGAGACGAGGGAACACGGAATGCAACGGCGGTCCAGCTACTCGACGATGCCGTCGTCGGTGATTATGGTGTCGAGCATGCCGATCGGGGTCGCGTCGTAGCTTGGGTTCTCGATCGTCACGTCCTCGACGGGCTCGCGCATCACCTCGACAGCGTCGCGGAACTCGTTTTCGAACCGGAACTCCTCGATCCGCTTCGCGTCGGAGCCGACGGCGGTCACCGGGACGCCGAGTTCGCGGGCGGTGACGACAAGCGGGAACGTTCCGATGCGGTTGTAGTACGTGCCCCCGGTCATACACGTGATCCCGAGGAGGACCTGGTCGCAGTCGCGGAGGGCGTACCCCATCGCGCTATCGACCACCATCCGGGTGTCGACCCGTGCGATGCCGGCGAGCACGCGGGCCGTCTTCCGACCGAGGGTGCGCGGGCGCGCCTCCGTGACGTACACCGTCAGGTGGGCGCCGTCGCGGGCCGCGTTCTCGATCGCCTCAAGCACCGTCGTCGAATAGTCGTGGACCAGCAGGGTGTCGCCGTCCTCGATGCGCTCGGTCGCGTTGGCGGCGGCCTCCCCTTTCGCCGTCTCGATGTCGTCGACGACGCGGTCGATAGTGTCTTCGAGTCGCTGTTTGCCGTCCTCGACGCTCGTCGCCTCGCCGACGATCGAGCGCTCGACCTCGCGCATCGCGTTGTGGAGCGCGGCGTGGGAGGGGTTCGACCGCCGCAACACACCGGCGTTGTGTTCGAGGTCGCGCTCGAACTCGTCGACAGTCACGTACTCGCGGTCGAGCAGGTCCGCGAGCGACCGCGTCGCCTTCACGGCCACCGCCGACGTGCTGTGGGTCCGCATCGCCCGGATCTCGGCGACGGTCTCGTCAATCATACTCGAAGAGTCGTCGTCCCAATTCAAAGGGGTTCCGGGGTCTTGTCGGACGGAGAGAGCGTGAATCAGATCGACCGACTGACTACCGTCGTACATATTCGTCCACGGTGGCGCGTGCCTTCGAGCGGCCAGTAGGCCGCGAGTAGGGCGAGAGCGAAGCCCTCGCTTGCAATCGGACGTAGTCCGGTGACCGCGAGGCGCAAAGTGCCTCTGACAGTCGGCGGCAAAGCCGCCGGCGACGCGGCTGGGGAGGTGTGAGGCTGCGGTTGCGGTGCGTCTGGGGCTTTGGAAGTGTACTCTGCAGATCGAGCGCCAATGGTCTAGAAGCGAGCAACGGAACATCGTCGACGCCGGTGTTACCGCTATCCACGCCGCTACAGCTGTCTATAAAGAGATGAGACCGATCCGACGAACGAGAGAGTCGACGACGTGGCCGAACGAAATGCGAGTGAAAAGCCGGTCAGATACGCGTTAGGCGTACTTCGCAACGACGTTGAGCACGTCGTCGAGTTCGTCGCCGTCCAGCGAGTAGCGCTCCTGCGCGAACACTGACCGGAGCTCGGTGCGGTCCTCGGGGAGGAGGTCCGCGATTTTCACCGCGGTCGGCAGGTCGATCTGCTCAATCTCGGTCAGCTCCTCGACCAGTTCCCGGGATTCCTCGGCGTCGAGGTGGGCGAACCGGTTGACGTGCTCGATCGCGCGGGCGAGCTCGTAGCGGAGGTCGCGGTCCTCGTCGTCCGCGCGCTCCGCTTCGATCTCCACGAGGATCTCCTTCGCCTCGGAGGTGGTGACGTACTCCTCGTCGATTTTCTCTTTGAATATCGTCATCTCAGTTCTGCTGTGCGCTCATGTGGGCGGCGGTGACGATGAGCGTCTTCGTCTTGCCGCCGTCCGGGATCTCGACTTTGAACGCGGCGCCCTGCTTGCCCAGCACTGTGCCGGTGCGGCCGTCGAAGCGCGGGTGGAAGCGGCCCTTCTGGACGCTCGGGTCGATCTTGAGGTGGACCTGCGATCCCTCGTCGAACTCCTGAATCGCTCGCTGTGGCGGCGACGTGCCGCGGTCGCGGGGTTTGTTCGAGAGCTTGTCGCGGGTCGCCTTCTGAGGCCCATTGGAACTCGGCATGGTCTTGGGCATTCTTCCGCTGCCGCGGTTATAAATGGTGCGTTACGGCCCTCGATCGGGTGCCGGTACCATACCGGCGCCGAGACCCGTCCGCCGCCGCCATCGACGCCGAAATCTCTCCGCCTCCGTCGCCCTATCGACCTCGAACAACCCCACGCGACTCCCCCTTTCGAAAGGGCTAATCCTCTGACTCCCTACCCCATTCGTAATGAGTCACCAGTTGCCGGACGTTCAGGCGTCGGCGCCCGACGTCTCCGTCGGGCTTTCGCAGGTCGGCGTCACCGGCGTGGAGAAGCTCGTCAAGATCGCTCGGGGGGACAAGCGCCCCATCGTCCTCATGGCGGAGTTCGAGGTGTTCGTCGACCTCCCGAGCGGTCGCAAGGGGATCGATATGTCGCGGAACCTCGCGACGATCGACGAGATCCTCGAAGAGATCACCCGCGAGGAGGCGTACCGCGTCGAGGAGGTCTGTGGCGACGCCGCCGAGCGACTCCTCGAAAAGCACGACTACACCACCACCGCCGAGGTGTCGATGTCGGCGGAGCTCGTCACCCGCGAGGACACACCGGCGTCCGGCATCGAGACGCAGAGTACAGCGACTATCGTCGCCAGCGCCACGGCGACCGAGGAGGACACCCGCGAGGAGATCGGCGCCGAGGTCACCGGCATGACGGTCTGTCCCTGCTCGCAGGGGATGAGCGAGTCTCGCGCCCGCGAGAAGCTCGCGGATCTGGGTGTCGACGAGGAGACGACCGAGGAGTTCTTGGAGGCCGTCCCGCAGCCGGGCCACTCTCAGCGCGGCCACGCGACGCTCACCGTCACCACCGACGGCCACCCCGATATCGACCTCCGGGACCTGATCGACGTCGCTCGCGACTCGATGAGCGCCCGGATATACAACATGGCGAAGCGCCCGGACGAGGACCACATGACCTACGAGGCCCACGCCGATGCGAAGTTCGTCGAGGACTGTGTCCGCGCCCTCGCTGAGGGCACCATTGAGGAGTTCGGCCACCTCTCGGACGACGCCGTGATCCACATGAAGCAGTCGAACGACGAGTCGATCCACCAGCACAACGCCCACGCCGAACGCGAGGTCACGATGGGCGACCTGCGGGACGAACTGGACGCGGAGTAGACGCGGTCAGAGCATTTTTCGCCGAGTGATTTTGGCCGTCACTCCTCGAGTAGCGCGGTGTCACCCGAACGTCAGCGGCTCCGCCTCTCCCCACTGCGGTTCGAACTGATCTTTCACGCTCGTTGCGAACTCCGCGTCCTTCACATCGATCATCGCGAACGGCTCGTCGGCGGAGAGCGGATGCGGCACCTCGATACAGACCTCGATCCCGTCGAACACGGAGAAGGTCCCGTCGACGCCGGCGATCGTGCGCACCTCGAACCCCTCCATGTCCGAGAGGTCGGCGGTGTACCGCCGCCCGACGCTCCGCGGGAGCGCGTCCACCGTTGCCGGCGACAACAGCACCCGGATCTCGACGCCCCGGTCTAACGCCGCCTCCAGCTCGTCGGTCACCCGCTCGCCGATCGTCCCGAGGTCGAAGCCGGTCGCGGGCGCGCCGGCGACGACGACCATGCGACGTTCGGCAGCCGCGATCCGCTCTAAGAGGAGGTCGGTCGCGTCTTCCGCGCCGACGGCCGCGGTCCAGAACTGTCCGTCGACGGGCTCACCCGCGTCGAGCTCCGTCGAGAGGTCGTCGACCACGCCCTCGTACTGCTCCGCCTGCGTCTCCAGCTCCCGCTTTTTCTCCTCCAACAGTCGGTCGAGTGCGGCGTCCGGCTCGACCGCGGCGTACTTCTTCGGGCGGCTGGCCGCCTGACTCCGGACCAGGTTGTGCTGTTCCAAGCTGTTGAGCACGTCGTACACCCGACCCATCGGGACCTCGCTGGCCCGCGAGAGGTCCTTCGCCGTCGTGGGCCCGGTGCGCAGGAGCGCGCGATACGCGCGGGCCTCGTACTCGGAGAGTCCCAGGTCGCGGAGAGATGCCATACCGACCCATCCGTCGGCATCCGTATAAACACGTCGCAGGTTTACACGGGGCGGCGGTGGTCGACGGACCGACTCGCTTTCGATGGGATCGAAACGACTCCGGACCGAAACGCCGAGATCGAGTAGAAATATCGTTCCCGGAGCGTCACTCAACCGTCTCGGCGACCCGCGTCATCAACTCGTCCGGTGTTTCCGCCGGCTGGGAGGCGACATCCCCGGCGAGCACGACCGCCGAGCCGACCGGGACCGACCGCGGGGCAGGTGCATCCTCTCGGTGGGCGTTCGGGACGACGACCTTCTCGTGGTCGGCGACCCGCCACGCGGCGCGGTGGAGGTCGCTGCCGGGCTCGTCGCCGACGGCGACGACGGTCGTGCCGCGGAGGAGTCGCCCCGCGAGACTCCCGTACTCGGCGACCTGCACGCTCAGCCGCTCGGTCGCCCCGGCGAACGACTCGGCCGTCTCGCGGGCGACCGTCTCGTAGCGCTCCTCGCCGGTCAGCGCCGCCAGATCGAGCAGCGCGGTCGCCATCTCCACGTTGCCGTCGAGCGGGCGGAAGGGGCGGTCGAGCAGCCCTGCCCCGGACCGCGGCCCGTCGACGAAGGAGCCGTCGACGCGAAGCCGATCTATCGCTCGGTCCGCGACCGCGCGGGCGACGGTGGCGCCCTCGCCGAGCACGCCAGCGGCGCGGGTGTACGCGCTCACGACGCGGGCGGCATCGGCGAGGAGGTCCGTCTCGCCGACCTCGTCGCTCCCGCGGTAGTGGGTCACTGCCCCGGAGTCGGCGTCGATCAGGTCGCGTTCGAGCCCGTCGAGGATCCGCTCGGCGTACTCGCGCGCGCGCTCGTCGTCGGTGTAGGCGGCGACCGCGAGCAGTGCGTCGGCCGCGAGCGCGTTCCCGCCCGCGAAGACGGTCAGGTCCCGGCGAGGCGGGTCGAGTTCTTCGCGGTCCGCGGCGGAGGCGGCGTAGTAGGCGCGTCCGAGCCCCGGGCCGACGCTCCCGCCAACGCCGTAGCCGGTCCAGAGGCCGTCGGTGAGAAAGTCGACCGCGTCGGTCGCGGGCGCGAGGTACGCCTCGTCGCCCGTGTAGAGGTAGGCGTTCGCGAACGCCCGGGTGACGGCCGCGTTCGTGTCGATCGGCTTCTCGTAGGCCACGTCGCCCCAGTCGGGCGTCCCCGCGAACCGGAAGAAGCCGCCGGCCACGTCGTCGGCGAGGTGATCGCGCACCGCGTCGAGCGTCCGGAGGGCCCGACCGCGGTCGCGCTTCAACGCGAACTCGATGGTGCGAGGAAGCGGGAACTTCGCGTCCGACCCCCAGCCGGCGTGCTCCTCGTCGTACTTGGCCTCGATCTGGCCGGCGAGGTGGCTCTCGATCGCGTCCGTCAGCTCCCCCCTCGGCGGGAGGTCGGCGTCGAGCGCGCGGGGAACCCGGCCCGCCGAACGTCCCTTGTCGGCCCACATCTGCCGGACCGATTCGAGCACCTGCCGCATCCCGTCCACGTCGAGGTAGCCCGCCCCGGTGAGCAGTTCGCCTTCCGGCGTGAGGAAGGCCGTCGTCGGGAACCCGCCCATGTTGTACCGCTCGCGCACTCGCGGATGGCGGTCGACGTCGACGCGAATCGGAACGAACCCCTCGTTGACGTTGGCGGCGATCCGCGGCTCCGCGTAGGTGACCGCGTCCATCTCGTGACAGCCCTCACACCACGTGGCTGAGAGCGACAGCAGGACCGGACAGTCCCGCTCGTCGGCCTCGGCGAAGGCCTCAGCGCCCCAATCGAGCCACTCGACGTGCGTCTCGTCGGTCATACCGACAGTCGAGTCGGACGGTGGGTAAGCGCTTCGAGACCGGCCGGTGCGGGGGCGGGTGGTCAGCGGGAGAGAGGAAGCCGGTCGGAGGGCGTTCGGGTGTCCTGCGATGCAATTCGGATTGGCGAGCAACGCGATTCGGAGGGCGCGACAGCCTCAGCGCTTGTGGTCGTGGCCGATCGCGAGCGCGAGGGCGTTCGCGAACAGCAGAGCGACGAACAGCAGACCGGGAGTGCCTTCGAGCCCCATGTAGAGGAGCATGGGATACGTGGCCGGGATGGCGATCGCCGCCCAGAAGGCGGCGGCCTTCACCGTGCCGGTCATCAGCCCGGCCACCTGCTGGCCGGAGGCGAGGCGCGTGGGTGCGGGGATGGACATGGACACTACCTCCTACGACCGACGATCCCATATAGCCCGCAGAGGGTTCGGGGAATTTCACTACGTTTCTCGGCGGGTAATGGACGTTTTAAAACAGGTTCAGAAACGATTTAACCGTTTATACGGCCCTCTTATCTTTTTTCAGCTGCAATCGACGATCGCCGCAGATCGCCGCGGGTCACCCCCGCCAGCGCGGCGAGTCGCGCGGCTGCCGGGGACCAACCGCTTTGTTCTTCCGAACGTACCGACAGGTATGACAGACACGGAGCCGACCACGGACCGCGAGGCACCCGACGGGAGACGGACCGCGATCGCCGGCGGAGCGAATCCTCGCGTTACCGTCGTCGCCTGCGGCGGCACCATCGCGTCCGAGCCGGACGACGGTGGCGCGGCGCCGGCAAAGACCGGCGACGACCTCGTCGCGGCAGTGCCGGGCATCGAGCGGTACGCGGCCGTGAGCGCTCGCGAGGTCTGCTCGCAGCCCGGGTTCGACGTGCGGTGGCGCGACGTGCTCGCGACCGCGACCGCGGCGCGAGAGGCGGTCGCGGACGGCGCCGACGGTGTCGTCGTCACTCACGGGACCGACACCCTCGCCGATACCGCGTTCGCGCTCGACCTGCTCACCGACCTTCCCGCACCGGTGGTCGTCACGGGGGCCCAGCGCCGACTCGACGAGCCCTCCAGCGACGTGCCCGCGAACCTGACGCTCGCGGTCCGGGCCGCCGCAGACGATCGATTCGCGCCGGGGGTCCACGTCGCGTTCGACGACGAGATCCACGCCGCCCGCGACGTGGTCAAGGGCCACAGCAACGCGCTCTCGACGATGACCTCGCCCGGGACAGGGCCGGTGGCGACGGTCACCCGCGCCGGGTCGAGGCTCGTCCGCGAGCCGCGGCGCGGAGTCGACATCGACCCGCTCGTCGATGGCATCGAGAGCGCCGATGTCGTCCCCGAGGTGCCCGTGATCCACTCGGGGACGGGGGTCAGTGCGGGCGCGGTCGAGCGCGCGGTCGACGCGGGCGTCTGCGGGCTCGTGATCGAGGGAACCGGCCTCGGCAACGCGACCGCCGCGATCGGCGACGCCGTGGCTGACGTCCTCCCGGAGGTCCCCGTGGTCGTCGCCGGTCGTCCTCCAGCGGGTCCCACCGAACCGGTGTACGGGACGCCCGGCGGCGCGGTCACGCTGGCGGAGCACGGTGTGACGTTCGCCGGCCCCCTCCCGGCGTCGAAGGCGCGGATCGCGCTCGCACTCGGACTCGCGGCCGACCTCGACCGCGACGGGGAAGCGGGCGACACCGATGCCGACGCCCTCGCCGACCTGTTCCGGACGCCGCAAGGGAAAAATCGACCGGCGTAACACCGGGAAGCGTTCGTGCCTACGGGAAACCCTTATGCGCGCCCCGCGTAGTGACGGCCATGATTCGACGCACACGGCGAACGGTCCTGTACGGCCTCGGCGGCGGGAGCGTCGCCGCGCTCGCCGGCTGCACGACCGAGGGCGACCCGGGAAGCGGCGACGGCACCGACGGGAGCGACGGCGGTGACGTGGGAGACGGCAGTGACGGCGCTCCCGAAACCGAAGTCCAGCAGGTCGGCGCCGCGCTCTCCGGCCCGGCGTGGGACCGTGAGTCGCGGCGCGGCTTCTGCACGTTGTTCACCGACGAGGACGAGATTCGGTGGCTGTTCGACGACGCCTCCGCGGAGGTAGGGGAATTCGTCGAGGCGACCGACTTCTCGTCGTCCGTGCTCGCGTACGTCGAATCGGTCGGGCCGACGACCTGCTACAGTCAGATCACCTTCGCCGACATCGGCGTCGAGGACGGGACGCTCGTCGCCAGCGCGACCGTCGAGAGCACCGCCGCGGACGACGAGCTCTGCGGCGAGGCGATCACCTACTCGGCCGCGCTGCTCCGGGTTACCGCCGACCCGCTGCCGGATTCGCTCCGGCTGTCGGTAACGAACGGTTGGGGCGAGACCGCGGAGCTGACCGGCGACGAAGGCATCCGCGACCCTGACGCGCTCGACGGGTTCGGTAGGCCCGACGGCGACCCCCGGACCGTGCCCGCGGCGCTCGACTGCGAGGACGACTCCTTCGAGCGCCATCCCGCCGCCTACTCCGAGGGCGTATCGTGGGAATCCGGCGGCCGCGTCGGCGATAACGGCGACGGAGCACTCGAACTCCGCGTCGTGAACCCCGCCTACGACGGCGACGACCCCGCGGAGGCGCTGACGTTCGAGCGCGGCGACGACGTGCGGATCGAGCTGACCAACGTCTCGAACCGAGAGGTGTCCGTCGGCAATCACGGGAAATACAACGTCGAGGTGTTGACTGAGGAGGGGTGGACCGATGTCCGCGGCGGGGACGACGGCCAGTTCGACTACACCGACGAGGCGATCGCCCACCCACCCGGCGAGACCGTCGTGTGGGAGTTCACGATGACCGAGTCGGGGCTCGTCGCCGAGGAGAACCAGCCCGACGGGCTGCGGGTCTGTCCCGACCTCCGGCCGGGTCGCTACCGGTTCGTCTTCTTCGGCGCCGCCGACATCGCGGTGGCGTTCGACTACGTCGGCTAGCGCGGTCCGGGTTCGGGTTGCTTCAGGCCCGGATCTCGATCAGCAGGTCCGACTCGGGTGACTCGCCCATCATCGAGCGGACGCGGTCCCACGAGAGTTCCGCACGGGCAGTCACCGTCTCGGCCGCGATTGCGCCGCAGGCGTTGCCGACGAGTAGCGGCACCTGATAGTCGCGGGGGTCGTGGGAGAACCCGTTACCGGCGATCTCGGGATCGCGGAGGGCGGCGCCGAGGAAGCCGGCCGCGAACGCGTCGCCGGCCCCGACGGTATCGACCGCGTCGATGTCGAAGCCGGGGTGGGACACGTCGCCGTGAGGGGTCCGAACGGTTGCGCCCTCCTCGCCGAGCTTGATCGCGACGACGCGGTCGTCGGGCTCCCATGGATCGATGTCGGTCGAGTCGGCGAGCGCGTCCGCCTCCGGGGCGTTCACGAAGAGCACGTCCGTGGCGTGGAGCGCGGCCTCGAACTCGCGGTCGCCCACGCGACGCCCCGGATCGAAGCTCCGCGTCGTTCCGGCCTCGCCGGCGGCGGTCGCAAGCGCGGCCGCGGTCCCCGGCTGCTGGCCGGTGAGGTGGAGGTGGTCGGCCGCCGCCAGCGTGTCGCGGTCGAGCTCGGCCGCGGTGAACGACTCGTTAGCGCCGTCGTTCGCCAACATCAACAGCTCGCCGCTGCCGTCGACGATCGCGTACTTCACCGAGGTCGGCTCGTCCGCGTCGACGAGGACCTGTCCGGGGTCGACGCCGGCGCTCGCGAGTTCGCGGAGCGCCAGCGCGCCCGACTCGTCGCCGCCGACGCTCCCGTAGACGACCGACTGGCCGCCGAGTCCCACGAGCCCGACTGCGACGTTCGCGGCGCTGCCGCCGCCGGACTGTTCGAGTAAGTCGATCCGGGTCTCTCCGTCCGGCTCCGGCAGCTCGTCGACGTGGATCGTCACATCCCAGTTGATGTGGCCGGCCGAGACAACCTTCGGAACGTGGCTGGCGGACTCCGGTTCCAGATCGGGATCGTCGTCGACAGGGTCGTCGGTGTCTGAGTCGCCGTCGAGAGCCTCGTCTCTCTCGTCGTCCCCCTCGCCGGCCTCCCACTCGGAGACCTCTTCGTCCCACTCCGCGAGCTCTTCCTCCCAGCCGTCAGACCTGCGGTCGTCGCCGTCGGTCCCGGGGCCGTCACCGTCGCGTCCGCTCATGGTTCGGCCCACGGCTCGGCGGCGCCCTCGCCGAACAGCTCCCGCATCAGCGCCACGATGCTCTCGGGCGGGAACTGGCCGTGTTCGGTGACAATCGCATCCATGTACCGCGGCGGCGTCACGTCGAACGCCGGATTCTCGACTGCGATCTCGCCGATCTCCTCGCGGGCCTCGGAACCGATCACCTCGCTTTCGTCGCGCATCTCGATCTCGACGGTGTGGCCCGTTAGCGTCTCCGGGTGGAGCTTGATCGTCTGAGCGGCGGTCATGATCGGGACCCCTCGCTCGCGGGCGTTGACCGCGAGTCCCGACGTGCCGATCTTGTTGATCACGCCGCCGTCCGCGGCGATCGAGTCGGCGCCGACGACGACGTGGTCGACCTCGTCGAGGTACCGTCGCGCCGCGGAGTCGACGATCAGGGTAACGGGGACGCCGGCGTCGCGGAGCTGTTCGGCGGTGATGTGGCCCTGCTGGCGCGGACGGGTCTCCTTGACGACCGCCGAGATCGACTTCCCCTGCTCGACGGCCGCCTCGATGCACGCGAGCGCGTCCGTCGAGTGACAGTGGGTCATCACCGTGTCGCCGTCGGCGAGGCGGTTCGCGCCGACCTGTCCGAGGTCGTCCTGCGCGCGGTCGAGCTGGCGGACGAACGCCTCGGTCGCGTCGACGACGCTGCGGCGCAGCTCGTCGACCGTCTCCCCCTCCATTCGCTGGAGGACGTAGCGGAGCGCGTTCGGCAGCGACACGGCGGTCGGTCGGGTTTCGCGGAGAGATCGGCCCGCGGCGCGCATCGACGCGCGGAAGGCGGCGGGGTCGCTCGCGGTCTCGCCGGACGCGGCCGCCGCCTCGGCCTGCTCGGCGAGCGCCTCCGCGGCCGCGGACGCGATGGTCGCCGCGCCGCGGATCTCCATCGTCGCGATCGATTCGGCGGTCTCCCGGACCGGGGCCGCCGGCTCTGTGTCGGTCATACCGATCCAGTAGCCGGCCCGGTATTTATAAAACCGGGCGGGAAGTGACCGGCACACCGGGCCGGCAGCGTCCGCCCCTTGTCCCCAGCTACGAGTCGTCGTTCGGCTGCTGGCCGTAGCTCTCGAACCGCTCCTCGACGGTCGCCATCTGCTCGTCGGAGAGCACGTGCGGCTCGCCGACCGCCGACGCCCGGAGGTAGAGCCGGCAGAGGTCCTCGACGTGGTGGGTGTTCTCGACCGCCGTCTCGATGTCCGGCCCGGTGACGACGAGCCCGTGGTTTGCGAGGATCGCGGCGTCGGAGTCGGCCTCGGCCATCGCAGCCACCACGTTCGCGGCCAGCTCTTCGGTGCCGTATGGCGCGTAGTCGGCCAGCGGAACCTCCCGCCCCACGGCCGCGATCATGTAGTGAACGGGCGGGAGCTTCCGGTGGAGCGTCGCCATCGTCGTCGCCCACGGCGAGTGGGTGTGAACGATCGCGCCCGGTCGGTCGTGCTTATAAATGCCCGTGTGCATCGGCACCTCGCTCGACGGGGCCATCCGGCCCGCCAGGCGCTCGCCCTCCAGCGAGACCACCGGCACGTCGGTCGCGTCGAAGGAGTCGTACGGGACTCCAGTCGGCGTCACCGCGACCGCGTCGCCCTCGCGGACGCTCAGGTTCCCGGTCCGCCCGGGCGTCAGGTCCGCGAGCGCCGGTGCGTACTCCACGACCGCCCCGCGGGCGTCGCGCAGGAGGTCGGGATTGGCGTTGGCGTCAAAATCGGGATCCTCTCGGCTCATGCCGCCACCTCCGTCAGGTCGCCGAACGTGTCCGGCCGGTAGTCTGGGCGCCGTTGCTCAGGGAGCTCCGCGTCGGCGGGCGCGTCGCCGTCGGCGACGAACAGCGCCGTGTCCATCCCGACCGCGTTCGCGCCGGCCACGTCGGCGTCGACGTTGTCGCCGACCATGAGCGCCTCGCTCGGTCGGCGATCGAACGCCGCGAGCGCGGTCGTGAAGGGGATCGCGCTCGGCTTCTCGCGGCCGACCTCCTCGGAGGTGACCAGCCGGTCGATCCGGTCGTCGATCGCGAGCCGCGAGAGCTTCTGTAGCTGGACGCGGGTAGTGAGGTTGGTCACGATTGCGACATCTGTCCCCGCCTCGGTGAGCGCGTCGAAGACGCGCTCGACTCCGTCACACAGCTCCATCTGGCTCGCGTACCCCTCCCAGTACGCGTCGCCGATCGCGAGCGCGTCAGCGGCGTCGCGTTCGCCGGCGTACTCCCGGAGTGCGCGCTTAAAGTAGATGTGCCGGTCGTGGGAGGCCGCGGTGCCGCGGGTCTCGCGTTTCGCCTCCCGACGCCCGGCCGCGTACAGCTCGTCGAACGTCTCGCGGTCCATCTCGTACCCGCGCTCGCGGAACGCCGCGAGGGCGGCCTGCTTGCCCGCCTCGTTGCAGGGGGCGTACGGGTACAGGGTGTTATCGAGGTCGAAGAACACCGCCTCGTAGCTCATGGGTCGTCTCTGTCGGGCTGTGACTTAAGAGTGGTTCGACGACGGCACGGAACTTTCCCGACGAACCTACCGCTTATCACCGATGACGCGGCCATCGCGCCCGTGAACTGAGTCGTCGTCCGTGGCGGCCGAGGCGGGAGCCCGGCGCACCGCCGCGGGGAAGCGGCTGCGCCGGCTGTTCGCCATTCGGCCCGCCAGTGAGATATCGGACCGTCTACTGCTCGTTCATCGCCTCACTGGCGATGTTGCGGCCGCGAGAGTTCAACGCCACCTCGCGACGCACCCGCACCTCTTCGACCACTTCGAGATCGATCAGTCGCTCGAACGTCTCCTCGACTCCGTCAACCTCCATTCCGAGGAACGACGGGATCTCGAACGGTGAGACGCCGGAGTACAGCGCCATCAACACCTCCCGGTCACGGCTGGAGAGGTCAACGTTCGTCGAACTGCGCTCTTCGCCTTTCTGGAGCCACGCCTCGACGAACCGCATCCGGTTGGGGTCGCCGGCGATGTGGGTCTCGATGCTCGTCCCCTCGTCGTCGGTGTGTGACACCTCTATCACGGGCTTCTTCTCGCCGTTGACGGTGCGTTTCGCGGCGTCGAGTCCGCTGATGTCGTCGAGGTCGAACTTCACGAACGCGCCGCTCTCCAAGGCCGCGTTGAGCCCGTTCTCGTCGATCTTCACCCGCGCCTGCTCCCACTCGGTCTCCTGAACGACGCCGCCCTCGATCGCGGGGTGTTTCGCGGTTACCGTTCGCTGGTCGAGCAGCGCTCGGTACACGTCGCGCTCGAACGCCTCGTGATCCGAGGCAGCGACGATCAGCACCTGATCGCCGAGGTCGAAGCTGACGTAGTTGGAGACCCGCGCGACCGACTGGTTGGCGTCGTGGCGCCCCCCCAGCCCCCGAAGCTTCGAGAGGGGGATCGTGCGCTTTCCGTCGTTGCCCGCGAGGATCAGCCGCCGGTTCGAGAGGAGCACCCGGCCCGGCGTCCACGAGACGTCGCTCACCTTCCGTCCCTCGCGGACGGCGACCGCGAACCGTCCCTGGGTGTCTGTCACCTTGTACTCGCCGTCGCTGTCGGACATTTACGGACCCCCGGCCCGGAGCTTCGAGACTGCCGAGAACACCCGCTTCCGGACCGCAGGGCTCTCGTCGTCAGTGAACTCTTCGAGCCGGTTGAGCGTCTCCTGTCCACCCACCTGACCGAGCACGAACACCGCCTTCGCCCGGGCGTCCTCGGGGTGTTCGGTTCCGAGCCGGTCGAGGAGGCGGTCCTCGACGATCGGCCCGCCGAGGCTCTTGAGGCTGGTGGCCGCGAACTGCGCGGTCTGCGCGTCGTCGTCCGCGAGCGCGTCCGCGAGCGCCTCGACTGCGACCGTCGACTCCCGTTCTGCGACGCGGCCGAGGATCCACGCCGCGTTCCGTCGCTGGCGGCTCTGTTGGCCGTCTGTGAGGATCTCTACCAGCGGCTCGACGACCGTCTCGTCGTCGGCCTGCTTCAGCTCGGAGACGACTCGATCGCGGACCGCGTGGCTCTGCTGAGTCGGTACGTTCGAGAGCAGCTCGATGATCGAGTACACCGCGGCGTTGCGCACTACCGCGCTCTCGTCGCCGAGCGCGCGCGCCAGCGGCTCGACCGGCTCGGGGTTGTTCGCCTTCCCGAGCGCGCCGGCGGCGATGCGCCGGAGTGACTCGTCGGCGTCGTCGAGCAGGTCCAGGAGGGGAGAAAGCGCCCGATCGGTACCGATGTTTCCGAGGGCGTTGGCGGCGGCCCGCCGGACTCGCGGCTCGTCGTCGAGCCGCTCGGTCAGCCCGGGGATTGCACGCGGATCGGCGAAGGTCCCGCAGGCCTGACACGCCCGGAGCCTGACGCGGGCGTCCTCGTCGTCGAGCGCCTCGACGAGGTGCTGGAGACCGCTCCCGTCGTCGAGTCGGCCGAGCGCGTTGGCGGCGGCCATCCGTAGCTCCGGGCGGTCGGCCTGCAGCGCGCGGGCGAACTTCCGGGCGGTGACCCACTCCGCCTCGGACCCTTTGGTGCCGGTGAGCTCCGAGAGGAGCTGTTCGAGCGCCGCCTCACCGATCTCGTCGAGCGCATCGACAGCGCCCCCGCGGACCTGTGCGTCCTCGTCCCCGGTCGCGGCGCGCAGGAGTACGTCGATAGACGGCTGGTCGCCGTGGTCGGCGACCTCGCCGAGGAACTCGGCCGCACGCTTCCGGACCGCGGCGCTGTCGCTGCCCATGGCGTCTCTGAGCCGCTCGGCGTTCCCATCTCGCGCGTGCTGGTACAGCGACATCAGACCCTCCGAAACACCCGTCGGCGCTTGTCGATCGGCTCGTACCTGTCCGAGCGGTCCGGCGGGACGCTCTCGGTCATGCCGAGCACGAGCACACCGTCGTCCGCGAGCGACGCTTCGAGCGTGTCGAACAGCGCCCCCTTGTGGTCGACGTCGATGTAGATCAGCAGGTTGCGGCACAACACCACGTCGAAGGGATCGCGGGCGCCATCGCGGATCAGGTCGTGCGCCTCGAAGTCGACGAGCCGCTGGACTTCCGAGCGCACCCGAAACGCGTCCTCGTCGCGCTCGACGTAGCGGTCAGGGTCCGAGAGCGGCTCCAGCTCCTCGGCGATGTCGGTCGTGCGGGTAGTGTGGTAGACGCCCTCGCGGGCGCTGTCGAGCGCCTCCTCGCTGATATCGGAGCCGAGCACCTCGACGCGTGACTCGTCGATCTCGGGGTCGTCGCAGGCCAACATCGCGACCGAGTACGGCTCCCGACCGTCCGCCGAGGGAGCCGACCAGACGCGGACCCGGCGCTGTTCGCTCGTCCGCTCGCGGAGCACGCCGCGGAGCGCGTCCCACATCTCCGGGTTGCGGAAGAACTCCGTCACGTTGATCGTGAGCGCGTCCATCAGCGCCTCGCGCTCGCCGTCGTCCTCCCGGAGCAGCCGCTCGTACTCGGTGTGCGACTCGGTGTCGCGCCGGCGCATCCGGGCGGTGATCCGGCGGTCAAGGTACGACTCGTTGTAGTACCCGGGCTCGAACGGCACGGTGTCGTTTATCTGCCTGAGGACGCCCTCGAAGGGCGTCTCGCTCTCGCCGCTCATAGGCTCACCACGTCGAGGACGGCCACGACATCGCCATCGCCGAGGACCGCCGTGCCGCTGAGCCCCGGTGTTCCCGACAACGGCCCATCGAGCGGTTTCACGACCACTTCCTCCTGATCGAGCACGGCGTCGCAGTGGAGCGCAACCTGCCGCGTCTCCTCCCGGATCCGCACGAGCATCCCCTCGTCGGTCACGCCGCCGTCGGTCGTCGCGGCCGCGGCGTCACCTCCGGCGGCGTCGCCGTCTGTGGGATCGTCGTCTCCCGGCCCGGCCGCCGTAGCGCCGCCGTTCGCGAGCCGCTCGTTCAGTCGGATCACGGGGTAGAGATCGTCCTCGTGGCGGACGATCTCGTCGCCGTGGACCTCTTCTACATCGTCCGCGCGGGCGACCTCGGCGATCGACTTGATCGGGATCCCGTACTCCGTGCCGCCCACGTCGACGAACATCACCTTCACGATGGCGACGGTGACCGGGAGCCGGAACTGGACCGTTGTTCCCTCGCCCGGTTCACTCTCGACTGAGACGGAGCCGTCGAGGTCGCGGGCGGTCGTCCGGACCACGTCCATCCCAACGCCGCGCCCGGAGACGTCGGTCACCTCCTCCGCGGTGGAGAAGCCGGGGTGGAAGACGAGGTCGTACACCTCCTCGTTCTCCATCGCCTCGACCGCCTCGCGGCTCTTGACGCCCTCGTCGACCGCCTTCTCGCGGAGCTGGTCGGGATCGAGCCCCCCGCCGTCGTCGGCCACCTCGATGATGACGTGGTCGCGCTCGCGTTCGGCCGTGAGTCTGACGTGTCCAGTCGGCTCTTTCCCGGCGACCTCGCGCTCCTCGGGGGTCTCGATCCCGTGGTCGACCGCGTTCCGCAGGACGTGGACGAGCGGGTCGCGCATCTCCGTGAGGATGGTTCGGTCGAGTTCCACGTCGTCACCCTCGATCTCGAAGTCGATCCGCTTGCCCAGGTCTCGCGAGATGTCGCGGACGAGCCGCGGGAACGAGTCCGACACCTGCGAGAACGGAATAAGGCGCATGTCCATCGCCGTGTCCTGCAGGCTGGACGCGAGCTTATCGAGCTCGTCTAAGGTGTCCGACTGAGCGTCGGTCGCCTCCAGTTCCCGCCGGAGCTTGATCCGGCTCGTCACCAGCTGCTCGACGAGCCCGTACAGCTCGTCGACCTGATCGACGTCGACCCGGATGGACTTGATCTCGTCACCGGAGTTAGAGTCGGATTTGGAGTTGGACGAGGAGTCGTCTTTGGCGCTCTCGTTCGCATCGTCTGCGTCGTCGGCACCGCCGACACCTACAGCCGCTTCGGAGCCGTCGTCGACTGCGTCGCCATCTTCGCCATCTTCGCCATCTTCGCCATGTTCGCCATGTTCGACATCTTCGCCATCTTCGCCATCTTCGACGAGGCCCGTCGCGATCGACTCGACCTGCGTGAGCGCGCCAAGCCCCTCGGCGACGACCCCGGGGTCGGCGTCGGCGACGAAGACGTCGAACCGCTCGTCGTACTCTCCGTCTTCCAGCGCTTCGGGGCCGGGAACCGTGACGTACTCGCCGAACTGACCGTCGAGCGCCTGCAACACGAGCGCCGCGTCGACGCCCGCCATCGCGGCCTCGCCGATCGTCACGTCTGCGTACACGACCGGGTCGTCGAGGGCGGCCGCCGCGTCGGGGAGTTCGGGGACAGAGATATCCTCCGCGTCGTCCTCGCTGCTCTCGGGGTCCTCATCGGCGGAGGCCTCGTTGACGCCACCGTCCTCGTCGCCGCCGTCTGCGTCAGCATCGTCGGCATCGCTGGCGTCGGTACCGGAGTCGGCGTCGCCGTCTCCGTCCTCGCCGCCGACGGTCCCGTGTTCCTCCATCTCGCGGAGGCGGCCCTCCAGATCGGAGGGGTCGGTCGACACGTCGCCCGTGTCGGCGATCTCCGACACCATCGCCTCGACGGTGTCGACCCCCTCGAAGAGCAGGTCCATCAGCTCGGGCGTCACCTCGCGGTCGCCCTGCCGGACCGCGTCGAGCAGGTCTTCGAGGGCGTGTCCGAAGTCGGAGACGCCTTCGTAGCCCATCGCCGCGGCGTTGCCCTTCAGCGTGTGGGCGACGCGGAACACGTCGTCCATCGCCTCGGCGTCCTCGGGGTCGGCCTCCAAGGCGAGGAGAGCGTTGTTCAGGTCGGTGATCCCGTCTTCCGCCTCGGCGACGAACGCGGCGCGGTGCGAGTCCATCAGGCCTCACCCCCCACGATCGCGCCGGCCACGTCGTCGAGGTCGTGTATCTCGCCGATGCCGCCCGTCTCGACCGCGCGCTTCGGCATCCCGTAAATGACGCAGGTGTCCTCGCTCTGTGCGATCGTCCGCGCGCCGGCGTCGGCCATCGCTCGGATCCCTTCTGAGGCGTCGGCACCCATTCCGGTCAACACGACGCCCACAAGTGGGCCGTCGACGACTGCGGCCGCAGAGCGCATCGTCACGTCGGCGGCGGGCGTGACCGATTGCGAGTCGTCTTCGTCGAGCTTGACGCGGAGCCGGCCCGACCGGTAGCTGTCGATCCGGGTGTGGCTTCCGCCGCGGGCGACGAGCGCCTCACCGGAGCCGATCCGAGCGCCGTCGCTCGCCTCGCGCACGTCGTACGCCGAGGCCTCGTCGAGTCGGTCGGCGAACCGCGCGGTAAACGCCTCCGGCATATGCTGGACGATGACAACCCGGCAGTCGGCCATCGGCAGCGCCGACATGACGCGCTCGACCGCGTTCGGTCCACCGGTCGATGCGCCGATCACGACCGTCAGCGGGCCGTCGATCTCAGTGGTCGCGGGCGGCGTCGAGGTGGTCGACACTCTGGAGATCGTCGCATTCTGGTCGCTGTCGGCGGCCTCGCGCTCGCGTCGGTCGCGGGTCGCCGCGTCGAGGTCGGCGTCCGCGACCGACCGGACGGCCTCGACGAGCCGATCCGACTCGCGGGAGACCCCGGTCGACACCTCGCCGCCGGGCTTCGAGAAGAAGTCGACCGCGCCGCGTTCGAGCGCCTCAAACGTCACCTCGGCGCCCTCGGCAGTGTGCGCCGAGAGCATCAGCACGGGCGTCGGCGTCTCGTCCATCAGCCGTTCCACGGCTTCGAGCCCGCCCATCCCCGGCATCTCGACGTCCATCGTCACAACATCCGGACGCGTCTCGGCGACCACCGACAGCGCCTCGGCGCCGTCGCCCGCCTCGCCGACGACCGCGACCCCCGCGTCGGTCAAGAGATCGGAGATCAACCCTCGCATGAACGGCGAGTCGTCGACGACAACTACCCGCAAGGAGTCGTCGCGACCGCCTCGCCGATCCGTCGTCCTACTCATGTGCGGAAGCGGGCCCAGAATCAGCATAAATCCACGGACCCGGTAATCACACCTGATAATTCAGGGGACACGGTTATTGGTATCTTCGCCGCAGAGGTTCTCATGGCAGCCATCGAGACGGACGCCGAACCCACGAAGGTACTGGAGTTCGGGCTGGGCGACGGGACGTACTGTCTGGATATTGGGGTCATCGACGAGATCGTCGACGCCGGCGAACTCACGCGCATTCCCAACTCCCCCGACCACGTCGAGGGTGTGATGGACCTGCGAGGACGCACGACGACGATCGTCGACCCGAAGACGCTCTTCGCGATCGATGAGGAGGGCCCCCGCGAGCGGATCGTCGTGTTCGACGACGACGAGATCGACGAGGGCGGCACCGTCGGCTGGATGGTCGACGAGGTGTTCCAGGTCCGCGATGTGGCTCCGGAAGACGTCGATCAGGCGACGACCGTCGACGACAAGGGGGTAAACGGGATCGTCAAGTCCGACGACCGCTTCGTGGTCTGGGTCTCCCCCGATGTCGAGGAGATCGGAGATCTCGACGCCGCCGAGCTCGGCGCAGAGGGCGAAGAGGCCGAAGCGTAGCGCGTCGGTCGCCGGCGGCCGGCCATCGGTCGCTCGCGTGCCGTCTCGAAATCGTTCGCGATCGTTCTCACCCGTGAGAACCGGGAGGCAACCCTTATCTGATTACCGACAAGTCGATCGGTATGCGCGCCTCAAGCGGCGTTCCCGGGTTCGACGCTCTCGTCGACGGCGGCTTCCCGGAGAATCGCCTGTACGTTGTCAGCGGCCCCCCCGGCAGCGGGAAAACGACGTTCTGCTCGCAGTTCGCCGCGCAGGGCGCCCGCAACGGTGAAGACGTGCTGTACGTCAGCATGCACGAGACGAAGGAGGGGATCCGTCGCGACATGGGCGGGTACGACTTCGGGTTCGACCGCGCGCTCGACAGCGACCGGATCACCTTCCTCGACTCCTTCTCCTCGGACGGCCGGCGGTTCTTCGGCTTGCCGGGCGAACGGCGGGACCACTCCGGCGTGACGAACCGGCTCACCGGCTTCATCAACTCCCGCGATATCGACCGGGTCGTCTTCGACTCCACCATGCTGTTGCGGTTCCTGCTCGACGACGACGAGGACACGATGATCCAGCTGCTCTCCTCCCTGAAGCGGACCGACGCGACCACCCTGCTCATCTCGGAGATGACCGACCCGAGCGCCTACTCGGAGGAGCACTACCTCGCGCACGGCGTCGTCTTCATGCACAACTACCTCGAAGACGGCGGGATGCAGCGCGGGATCCAGGTGCTGAAGATGCGCGGAACCGATGTCGACACCGATATTCAGGGTATCGAGTTCACCGACGGCGGGCTTCGGGTCGGCTCGGCCGCGACGGTGAGCCACTGATGTACGACCGGACCTTCGGCACGGAGTGGGACGAGCTTACCCGCGAGGAGGCGGTCGAGCGCGCGTTCGCGCTCGGCGTCGCCGACGGCGTCGGCAGCGAGCGGCCGGCAGAACTCGACCGCGTCCTCGACGCCTTCGGGAACGCGTACGACCGGAGCCTGATCGAACTCGCGTACGACGAGGGGCGGACCAAGGCGCTCGAAGCCACCACCGAGGCCGCCGACGCCGAGGCGGTCTGGGACCAACTCGTCGACGGCGCTGGCTCTCCCCGAGGATCGCCCGTATCGGCCGCCCTCCCCGGAGCGATAACGGAACTGACACTCACGAGGCGCCCCCGCGAGGGCCCCCCGTCGTCGCTCGACCTCCCGTCGATGCTCCGGAAGTGACCCCTCGGAAGGGTTTTACCCGATACCCTCTCAAGCCAGACACATGACCGTACTTCCCGACGCTGTCCGCGACGCCGACAGCGTGCTCGTCACCGGGCCGCCGATGAGCGGGAAGTATGATCTGTTCAACCGACTGCTCGCCGAGTGGTCGACCGGGCCGGTCGTCATCTCTACCGGCCGTACCGCGGAGAAGATCCGACAGGATTACGAGACGATCACCGGCCGTGACGGCGACGACGTGATCGTCATCGACTGCATCACCCACGAGCAGGGCGATAAACGCGACGACACGCCGACGACGAAGTACGTCGCCAGCGCTGGCAACCTTACCGATATCGGGATCAAGTTCACCGACGTCGTCGAGTCCTCGGCCGGCCGCGACCGCGCCGTCGGCGTCTACTCGCTGTCCCAGCTATTGATGTACTGGGATCCGGAGCGGATCTACCGGTTCACTCGCGTCATGACCTCCCAGACGTCCGGGGAGGGATGGCCGTTCGTCGGCGTGGTCAACTCGGCCGCCCACGACGAGCAGGTGGTCAATACCCTCCACGAGCCGTTCGACGTGGTCGTCGAGACCCGCGTCGAGGGAGACGACCGAGAGTTCCGCGTCCGCGGCCGGGTCGGGAAGCCCTCCGAATGGACCGCGTTCTAGAAGGCTCGTCGCTTTTTCATCGGATTACCCGACCAGCTTGAACTTGGCACCCAGCGGCGGGCCGTCCGGGATCCCCCAGTAGACGAACCGGTACGTACCGGCCCCGAGCGGCGGGCACACCGCCAGATCCCGATCGGGGACCGCCGACGCGATCGCCGCCTCTTCGAGGTCGATCGACCAGATGTACGCGCTGCCCGCGTCGAACGTCTCCTCGGCTTGAGGAAGCTCGACTGCCTCGCCCGCGGGCGACCCGCGGATGTCGAGCCACCCCTCGCCCGTCTCGCGCTGGAGCGAGTAGGCGTGTTTGCCGAGGACCGTCGCCGGCTCGTCGCCGGTGTTGCGGAACACGAGCCGCATCGACTGGCCGTACGTCTCGGCGTTCCCCTCCGTCGCCAGTTCGAACCGCGTCCCGGCGGCGTCGACGATAGTCCCCTCGACCGGTTCGTCGAAGGGGGCTGTCAGCCGGACGAACGAGTCGTCCTCGCAGGTCAGGGTCTCTGGGACCCCCTCGGGGCCCTGCGGGCCGTCGCCCGCGGCGAAGTCGAGACACCCCGCGACCCCGACCGAGCCGGCGGCCGTGAGGGTCGCCGCGCTCGTCGCCAACAGATCACGTCGCGTGCGCTCCATGCGACCCGTTGGGGTGCGGCCGGTTTGAACCGCACGCGTCGGCTCCGCCCGTGTCAGCATGCATCCCGCCCGCCCCGGTTCGGAACCGCTTTCCCGTCGGCCGGCGCATGATCGCTCATGGAGCTGTTCGGATCTAGCGGCATTCGCGGGGTCGCGCTCCGGTATCTCACGCCGGAACTCGTCCTCGGAATCGCGAAGGCCGCCGGCACGACCTGGGACGCCGACCGGGTCGCCGTCGCCCGCGACACCCGTACCACCGGCGAGCTGTTCGCCAACGCCGCTGCGAGCGGGCTGGCCGCGGTCGGCTGCGACGTCGACCGGCTCGGCGTCGTCCCGACGCCAGCGGTCGGCAACTACTGCGAGTCGGCCGGCATTCCCTGTGTCCTCGTCACGGCCTCGCACAACCCGCCGGAGTTCAACGGGATCAAGCTCGTCGGCGACGACGGCGTGGAGCTGTCGGTCGACGTGCTCGAACGCGTCGAACGTCGCGTCCTCGACGACGAGTACGACCACGCCGACTGGCGGAACGCGGGCGCTACAACCCGCGTCGAGTGCGCCGTCGACGACTACGTCGACCAGCTGCTCGACGCGGTCGACCGCGAGGCGATCGCCGACGCGAACCTCACGGTCGCGGTCGACCCCGGCCACGGCGCGGCGTCAGTGTCGTCGCCGCGGATCTACCGAGAGCTCGGCTGTGAGGTGCTGACCGTGAACGCGACACCGGACGGTCACTTCCCCGGCCGGGATTCGGAGCCGGTCCCGGAGAACCTCGACGACCTTCAACGGCTCGTCGCGACCACCGACGCCGACGTGGGGATCGCCCACGACGGCGACGCGGACCGAGCGGTGTTCGTCGACGAGAACGGGGAGTTCGTCGACGGTGACACCTCGTTCGCAGTGATGGCAGACGCCTGCCTCGAACCCGGTGATGCCGTCGTCAGCGCGGTGAACGTCTCCCAGCGGCTCGTCGATGTCTGCAACGCCAACGATGCTGACTTGGAGCTGACCCCCATCGGAGCGACGAACATCATCACGCGAACGCGCGACCTCCACGACGAGGGGACGAACGTCCCCATCGCCGGCGAAGGGAACGGCGGGGTGTTCTTCCCGCCGTATCGGCTCTCGCGCGACGGTGCGTACATCGGCGCGCGCTTCCTTGAGCTGCTCGCGGCCGCCAGCGACCCGGTCAGCGAGGTGGTTGCCCCCTACGCCGACTACCACTTCGTGCGGCGCAACGTCGAGTACGCGGACGACGACGAGCGCGACGAGATGCTGTCAGCCGCGCGAGCTTACGTTGAGACCGCGGACGCGGAGCCGAACACCACCGACGGCTACCGTCTCGACTACGGGGACGCGTGGGTGCTCGTGCGCCCCTCCGGCACCGAACCGAAGATCCGGATCTACGCCGAGTCCGCCGACGCCGACCGCGCCGAGCGGCTGGCGACAGACATGTACGTCGCAGTCGAGAGCGGACGGTAGCGCGGCTGCTGCTCACGGCTGTTGGTTATAACGCTGTCAGCGACGCCGATTCACTCGGTGACGACGGACGCGGTCGGCTCCGATGGGCACTTCGCCCATCGAACTGCGGTCGCGGCGTCGTTGAACGGCTCGGCGTCGATCCCCTTGACGTCCATCGTCCGTTCGAGGTATCGCCGCTTGGGACGCTCCGCGACCACCGCGAACCGCCCGACGCCGCGGGCGGCGGCGGCCTGCGCTGCGAGCCGAAGCATCTGTCGGCCGGCGTCCGAGCAGGGGCGCGACGTCCGCACGACGAGCACGACGGCGTCGATCCGCCGCTCGACTGCGAGCGTCCGCCACCGGTCGAGCAGCGCCTCGCTGTCTGACGGCGAGAGGCCCGTCCCGTGTGGAAATTCGACGACGAGCACCCCGTCGTCGACTCGGATCGACCATCGGTCGCTCGGTTCCATGCTAACCGTTCTCACCTGTCGGCTAATAAACGTACGCACCTAGATATCGGATATGATATTCAGAGCAGAAATAAGCGAGATCGAGGTCGCACGAAAACCACTCTCATCATCTCGAACTTCCCGGCATCTCCGGGACACGATCTCCGATAACCGGCTCGGTATCGGTACTGAAACCTACCGCTTCGCCGAGGAGCGTTCGACGACCGCGTCGGCGACGGCTCGCGCGAGCGCCTCGAAGTCGGCGTCGTCGGGGACCACGTCGACGTCGATCCCACTGTCTGCGGCGGTCTCCGCCGTCGGCGGCCCGATTACGCCCACGACGGCGTCGTTCAACCCTTCGATCGCCGCCTCGCGGACCCCGCGTTCCGCCGCGGCGTCGAGGAAGTGCGTCACCGTGAGCGACGAAGTGAACGCGGCGGCGTCGAGGTCGCCCGCGGCGGCCATCGCCGCGGATTCGCCGGCGTCCGAGGGGCGCGTCAGCCGGTACAGCACCGTCTCGGTCACGGTCGCGCCGGCTTCACGGAGCCCCGCTAAGAGCACGTCGCTCCCGTGGTCCGAGCGCGCTACCTCGACGTGTTCGCCGTCGACGCGATCCTCCAGCGCCGCCACCAACCCGGCGGAGGTGTACTCGTCCGGCACGAGGTCGACGGTCCAGCCCGCCGCCCGCGCCGCCTCGGCGGTCGCAGGGCCGATGGCGACGAGGGTCGCGTCGCCGGGCTCCCAGCCCGCCTCGGCGGCGAGTTCGACGCCCGTCTTGCTCGTGAGGACGACGTACGGCGCATCCTCGGGCGTCGCGTCCGTTGGCTCGACCGCGAGCATCGGGTCGGCCACCGGGTCGGCACCGAGCGACGCCAACAGCGCCTTCGCGTCCTCGATCCGCTCGTCGGCGGGGCGGAAGACGGCGACGCGGGGGGTATTGGAGTTGCCGTCGCTCACTCGTCGTCACCCTGCGTATCGTCGTTTTCGAGGAACTCGACGACCCGCTCGCGCGTCGCGGCCACGTCGCCGATCACGGTGATCGCTGGCGGCTCGATCCCCGCCTCGTCGCGGACCTCGACGATGGTGTCCAGCGTGCCCGTCGCGACGCGCATGTCGGGCCACGTCGCGCGTTCGATCAGCGCGACCGGAGTGTCACCGTCGAGGCCGGCGTCGCGGAGTTCGGCTGTGTACGCCGGGAGCTTGCCGACGCCCATCAACACGACGATGGTGCCGCCGGTGGCCGCGAGCGCGTCCCAGTCGACCGCCGACTCCTCCTTCGTCGGGTCTTCGTGGCCCGTGACGAAGGAGACGGAGGAGGCGTGGTCGCGGTGCGTCACCGGAATTCCGGCGACCGCGGGACCCGCGATCGCGGAGGTGACGCCGGGAACGATCTCGAAGGGGATCCCGGCCTCCGCGAGGTGTTCGGCCTCCTCGCCGCCGCGACCGAAAACGAACGGGTCGCCGCCTTTCAGGCGGACGACCGACTTCCCCTCGCGCGCCAGTTCGACCAGCCGCCGGTTCGTGTACTCCTGCGGGGTCCACTCGCCGCCGGCGCGCTTCCCCACGTCTTCGCGCTTCGCCTCCGGAATCCGTCCGAGGATCTCCGGGCCGGGGAGCTTGTCGTGGAGGACCACGTCGGCCAACTCGATCAGTTTGGCGGCCCGCACCGTCAGCAGGTCCGGGTCGCCCGGACCGGAACCGACGAGGTAGACCGTACCGACACCGTCGCCCGCGGCGCCGTCTCCCTCACTCATCGGTGTCGGCCTCTTCATCGGCGCGGGTCTCCTCGCGCGCCGCCTCGATCAGTTCGGCGGCTCCTCGGTCGGCCAAGTCCGCCGCGAACTCCTCGGCGGCCTTCGCGTGCGACCGGATCGGGAGGTCTCGGGTGTCGGCCACCTCTTCGGTGCCGTCGGTCGAGAGCACGCGAACGCGGGTGTGGACGTGCTCGCCCTGTACGAGCGCCGAGACGCCGATCGGAGCGACGCAGCCGCCGTTGAGTTCGCCGAGAATCGTGCGCTCGACGGTGACGGCTACCCGGGTCCGCGGGTGGTCGACCGCGGAGCGCACGTCCTCGATCACGTCCGGGTCGGTCGCGGTGACGGCGATGGCGCCCTGTCCGGCCGCGGGGACGAACTCCTCGCGGGGGAGTCTGGTCGTCGGCACCTCGTAGAACAGCTCCGAACGCCGGAGCCCCGCCTCCGCGAGGACGATGGCGTCGTACTCCGTCTCGACCTTCCGCTCCATCGCCGAGCGCTCGAGGTCCGAGAGCGAGTCGAACCACTCCTCGACGGTGCGATCGAACTCCTCGTCGATCTCGTCGGCGTCGGCGCTCTCGTCGTCCGCGTCGTCATCGTCGCTTCCTTCCGCCGTCGCCGCGCTCGCCTCGCCGGACGCGATCAACCGCCGCTCGTGTTCCGCCTGCAGGTCGGGCGCGAGCAGCTTCTCGACCCGGGTGTCGACGTTGCCCCGCAGCGGCTCGACGACGAGGTCCGGTCGCGCGGCCTTGATCTGTGCGGTTCGTCGGAGCGATCCGGTCCCGACGACGGAGCCGGACGGGAGGTCCTCGATGCCGAGGCCGTCGGGGTGGACGAGCACGTCGCCGGAGGGCGCGCGCTCGGGAACGCCGGCGATCACCATGTCGTCCATCCCCTCGGTGGGCACGTCCTTCAGCGAGTGGACAGCGAGGTCGGCGTCGCCGCCGAGTACCTCCTCGTCGAGTGCTCGCACGAACGCCCCCGTCTTGCCGAGGCGGTGGATCATCTCGTCGGGGATCTGGTCGCCGCGGGTCTCGACGCGTCGGAGTTCCACGTCGCGTCGGCGGCTCGACAGCGCGTCGCGGACGGTTCCGGCCTGTCGGAGGGCCAGATCCGACCCGCGCGTAGCGAGCCTGAGTGTATCGGTCATACCCGGACTGAGGTCCTCCGCGTTCAAAAGCGCACTAGTTCGGTCGTCGCGTCGAAATACGAACGGAGCGCGGAACGCCGACACGACCATTTATAACTGGGGCCGGTCTGCGTCGGTGACTGTGTGGCACGTTATCGTTTAAGCACGGTAACGTACTTGTACGTCTGAACGCTCGAGGTGCACTCCGCAAAGACACTGTAGACCAACACCGTCCCAGAGAGTAAGCCACTATTTCTCCGAATACGTCCTTTCTAACAAAGCGTCGGGAAACGGTTGTTGTTCGTATTGTGGACACGTCCTCCCCCGAACAACAGTCCAGTACGGAAGCACAGAAACAGCTCCTGGGCTGGCTCTTTAAAGTGGAGACACTCGATCAGACCGTCAACGATACCGAAGCGGTATTTCATATCGGGACGAGTCGAGAGTCTCGACGGATTCAGACGCTGATGTACGAGACGGATATCCTGAAGGCGGTCTTGGAATCGATAGCCGACGACGATGTACTATGATATCGGAGCAAATGTCGGTGTCTACACCTGTTTCGCTGGTCAGCACGCAGACCGCGTTGTTGCGTTTGAACCGCACGAAGGGACGGCAACTCGACTGCGCGAAAACGTCGATTTAAACGATATCGACGTTACGGTGTATCAGACTGCGGTTGCTGACTACGAGGGGACCGCATCACTGGCCCACCCACGACGGTCCCCTCAAGAACTTGGTCGTGTTGCAAAGCGGTCTAGACTTTGCCGCTGGTACTCTCAATTGAGAGGTCACAGTTGATTGCTGTTTTGGTCGAACGTTGGAGCAGTTCGTCGAGGAACGCTTGGTAGTACTCGGGGTCGGC